>Ga0256841_1000017_pt1 | contig 212408 bp, 192 predicted proteins | sample 356308metaG_FD_185971 | JGI IMG/M metagenome (GOLD analysis project Ga0256841, IMG submission 185971) | Hydrothermal vent microbial communities from Mid Atlantic Ridge, Atlantic Ocean - 356-308 | ecosystem: Environmental > Aquatic > Marine > Hydrothermal vents | place: Atlantic Ocean: Mid...
TGGGCACATGTTGCTCAAATATTACCCTCCCGAACCCCAGCACCTGGACCTGTCCAAATTGAGCGCGGCCCTGGGTGTTTCACTGACTCTGGAAACGATGAAGACGACGGGCATCATCAATCCTTATCCCAGCGATTATGACAGTGTGTTGAGCGTATTCCCCAATTTCATCGTGCCCGACATTGTCAGCGTTCTCTCGGTTCACCGGTTGACGCCAATAGCGCCGGATCGGACATTGCTCGAGATCACGATTCTTGGCGATCCGCAGGATTCACCGGAGTTTCGAGAGTTCCGGCTCCGACAGTCTACCGTCTGGGGTCCGGGAGGACGAGCGGGCATTGATGATATCGCCGTGGCGGAGAAGTGTCAGAAAGGCGTATGCGTCAAGGCGACGCCCGTTTCGCTCATGGCCCGTGGCTCGAGTGATGATCGGGCAGGAATGATCTTCAACGAGTACACGATTCGAGGGTTTTATCGACAATGGCGCCACTATATGGAATGGAGCGCGTGATGAACGAGGGAGCTGCTCCGTTAATACCGAGAGCCATGCAGGGTGGGAGGTGAGCCGAGATGCATCGATCCATGGAAAAAGAAGCCATCCTTGATCTCCTTCATCGCTACGCCTGGTTGATCGACGAAAAGAAGTTTGATGAGTGGCTCGATCTCTTCACTGATGATGCCACTTACGTCGTGACCACTCAGGAAAATGCTCGCGCAGGCTTCGAATTCGGTCCGATCATGGAACGGAAAGACACGCTGCGCGAACGCATCGGCGAGTATGAGAAACTCTGGTGGGTTGATCCTGTGGTAACCAGTCACCTCATCTCCAACCCACTCATTGAGGTGGTGGATTCGACTCGCGCAGAGGTCAAATGTTACATCACGCTCTATCGGACCGAAGAAGATCAAGTCACCGAACTCCAGGGGTGCGCCAAATGTTGGCTGACATTGGAAAAGCGCGATGGCGCGTGGAAGATTCGCTCCTTCAAAGCGGTATTCGATGCAGCCATCGTGCCGGGCGTCTTGGACGTTCCCGTCTGAAGGGGGCATCCGATTCTGCCGACCCTCAGACCGGGTTTTCATGGAACCGATCACTCTCCGTACTGATAAATGGCGTTGCCATGCGGCCGGATCTCGTTTACAGCAATTGTCCCGTCCCCAACGCCCTGTTGCTCGTCCTCAGGCGCTTTCGGGGAGAGCTGGAACGGCGAGGATTACGATTCGCTTTGCTTCCTCCCGACCAGGCGGACGTCCATTTCACCTTCGCCCATCCTCGATACTTCCGTTTCGGGGGTGAAATTCCTCCGCTCATCTCCGAGGGGGTGAGAGCGCCTGGGCGAACCCAGCTCATCGGCCTCACCCGGTGTCGCACCCTACAGGGCTTCTTCGTGCTCTGTGACTCCGATATCGTAGAACCAGCGGATCTCAAGGGGAAACGCATCGCGCTCACGTCTAACGCGATTCGGGTACTCGAGCACTTGGAAGGCGTTTCTTACGAGACGATGGAGCCGTGGGAACAGACGCAACTCGCCCTGGGCACCTGGGAGGCGCGGGCGCTCATTCATACGCTGAACACAGCGGGGCTCACCCCGACCGACGTGGAGTGGGTCCCCGTACCGAATCCGTGGGCTGCTCACGCTCATCACGCGGCGCGCGTTTCGTCATCGTTCGCGCCTCAGGATCTCTTCCCCGACGCCGCTTCACCCGAGGGGAACGCTCAGGTGGCTGCTCTCGTCAAGCGCCGCGTCGATGCCATTTTCTCATTTCTTCCTTACGCCGCCGAACTCGAGCGCCGGGCGATAGCGCGACCCGTTCTCGATCTCCGTCAATTCCCCGAGGATGATTATGTGAGCACCTGGACGGTGAGTCGTCAGCTCGTCGAAGAAGACCCAGAGGTCGTCCAGACCGTCGTTCGGCTCGCCGTCGCAGCCGGTCGATGGGCGGCGAACCACCCTGATGAAGTCGCTGCCATTCACGCTGAGAACCTCGGCGTGAGCGTCGAAGCGGTCTGGCGGGCGTTCGGTCCTCGTTTCCACGAACAGCTCGTTCCCTGTCTCGATCCAGCGCTCATCGAGACGCTCGATCGCACGCAGGCGTTTCTCCTCGAGCACAACCTTTTGCCGAGGACAGTGAAGCTGGAAGAATGGATCGAGCCGAGTTTCCTCCAGAGCGTTCGGTGCTGAAAAAATTTTGCTCGGAGGGGGTTGGGATTCGAGTCGACTGATGAGATGTGATCCGATCTCAGATGATTCCTGGAGGTGATCATGGTCGGGGAGATGAGGCCGCCTTCGGGGAAGGAGCGTATCCCCGAATTGGGATTCCGGAACTATTGGTATCCGGCATTGAAGTCGAAAAAGGTGGGAAGGAAACCAGTTCACCTCCGCCTGCTCGGCGAAGACCTGGTGCTGTTTCGCGCTCGAGGGCGCCTATGGGCTTTGGAGGGGAAATGCCCTCATCGGGGGATGCCGTTGTGGTTGGGCCGATCGCATTTCCCAGGGACGCTGAGTTGTGCCCATCACGGGTGGACGTTCGATCACCAGGGGCGATGCGTCGCGGCCCTGCTGGAAGGTCCAGCCAGTTCCTTGCCACCGAAAATCCGCCTTCGCTCCTATCCTGTGGAGGAGCGATTCGGCGTGGTGTGGATCTTCATGGGAGAGCAGACGCCACCGCCGTTGAACGAGGATCTTCCTCCGGTTCTGTTGAAGCCGGATCTGGTCGTGTGCACGGATATTCAAGACTGGCAGTGTAACTGGCGGGTGGTCATCGAGAACTTCATGGATCCTCTTCATGCTCTCTACGTCCATCGCCGGTCGTTGCTCATGCTTTTCGATATGGTGTTGAGCTCGGCTCGACTAGAAGTTCGGGATACCGATGATGGTCGAGGATTCCACCTGGAGTACAGAGGAGATTCCTATCAGGATATCTATCCCGGATTGGGCCGGTACCCACGACGATGGTGGTGGCGTCGGTTGAAAGCGCGACTGTTCGGTGAGGACACATTCTGGGAGCGAGGCTTCTTCGCCGAAGTGCGCCTGCCATCTCACACCAGCGTCAACCTGCCCGGCGGAGTGACATATATTCAATGGCTGGTTCCTCAAGACAGAGAGGAGACGCGGAGTGTCGCGTTCACTGTCGTGCAGGCGCGCGGTCTCCGTGCTCTCAACTTCAAGTTCTGGTACTACGTATTGTTTCATTGGTTGGAGAATCGGGGGGCGTATTCGGTGTTGGGACAGGATCGCCTCATCTGCGAACATCAAGATTATCGGCATCCGGAGAAGTTATCGGTGACCGACGTCGGGATCATTCGCTGGCGAAAGGAAGCCTGGCGGCGTGCTCGGAGGGCCGGAGGCGAAGAGCCCTGGACGACCGTCTGTCGGCGGTCGGAGGACTCGGCGAGGTGAACGCCAGGAGTGGTTCCGCGCATCGAGGGCGATGTGACGCCTTCTCCCTTGAGTGCCGGGTGCTGTTTCCTGGAGGTGAACGATGGCTGAACAAAAAGAGGTGAGCGTAGCCACAGCCCATTCGGGATTGACGGGCAATATCGTGTTCCTCAATCGGGAACCATACCAGCGGGAGGGATTGCGGGTGCAGCTCATCTGTCCGGGGACCGGCCGCGCTATCGTGGAGGCGCTGCTTCGTGGCGAGGCGGATTACACCAATGTGCTGGCGGGACCGATCATGGCAGCGGTAGGGGGAGCACCGTTGAAGTTCGTTCTCGACTACCAGCATCGAGGGTGGGAGCTGTGGGCGCGTCCCGAGATCATGACCGTATCGGATTTGGTGGGTAAGACGATTGCTCAGACGTCTCCCCTCGCCGAGAAATATCTGCATGCGGCGCTCCAGCGACATGGCGTCGACCCTCGCGCTGTGCGCACTGGCCAGCCAGTGTTTTCACCTCAAGGTATCCTCGCCGGAGAAGTCGATGCGGCATTGTTGCTGGCGCCGATGACGGCGGAAGCCGAGCGCGCCGGTTTACGCCGTCTGCTGGGGGCGGCAGAGATCGGTGATCCACCCACCTATGGATTGATGACCACCGATGAGCGATTGCGGAGCCATCCCGATGAAGTCAGGCGAATGATTCGAGCCACGCTCAACAGCGTCAGGCAACTCCTGGAGGATCCCACCCGGAGATTCGCTCTGGTCAAGGAATTGGGTACGCCCGACGAATTGGTCGAAGCCGCACTGGAGGCGACGATCGGACATCTGGATGCCACGGGGGACATTCCTGCCGAAACACAGCGGCGATGGATAGAGATCGCTTGTGAAGCGACCGGCGTTCAGCATCCAGTTCCGCTCACTCAGGTGTTCGATTTCGGCATCCTTCACCAACTGGAGTCCGCCTGAGCGGGAGCCAGACTGATCGGGCCTTGACGCTCGCGGCCCATCAACTGAGAAGTAGAGAAGGAGGATCAGCATGAACGCATCATCCGTCAAGCGCGTCATTTGTTGTCATTGTCCGATGGCTTGTGGATTGCTGGCTCACATTGAGCGGGGGAAGGTCGTGAAGCTCACCGGAGATCCAGATCACGCCATCAGTCGCGGTTTCATTTGTATCAAGGGCGAACGAGCCGCCGAGTATCACGATCACCCCGATCGTCTCAATTATCCTTTGAAACGCGCAGGACGGCGTGGCGAAGGCAAGTGGGAGCGCATCAGTTGGGATCAGGCGATGGACGAGATTGCCGGGAAATTGCGTGCCCTTCGAGATCGCTATGGCCCCGAAAGTGTCGCACTGTTACATGGGACGTTTCATGGTCCTGAATGTGGGATCGGCATCCGGTTCCTCAATCTTTTTGGCAGCCCGAATTCGAGCGGTATGGGCATTCCTTGCGCCGGGCCAGCGATGGAGGCCGAAGCTCTGACCTATGGATTCGGACCGACATACATTTCGCCACCGACGCCAGGCGTCACCAGATGCATCGTCATCTGGGGGAGCCGGCCTTCGGCCTCTCAGCCTCCCGTATGGCTGGCTATTCGGGCCTGTCAGGAAGCGGGGGCGAAATTAATCGTCATCGATCCGATGAAGACCGAGGAGGCTGAGGCGGCCGATCTCTGGCTTCAGCTCAGACCGGGAACGGACGGCGCTTTGGCCCTGGGGTGGCTTCATGTCATCATCGACGAAGAGCTTTATGATCGGGACTTCGTCAGGCAGTGGACCCATGGATTCGAGGCGTTGAAGGCGCGCGTCCGGGATTATCCTCCGGAGAAAGTCGAAGCCATCACCTGGGTGCCGAGAGCGCAGATTGTGGAATCGGCGCGCCTGTTTGCTCGCCATCAGCCAGCCATTCTCAACTGGGGCGTGGCCAATGCGCAGTTGGGGCGTAACGCCATTCAGACGGAGCGGGCCAAGGCCATCCTTCGAGCGATAACCGGTGCGCTCGATCAGATGGGCGGAACATTGTTGCTCGGCCCGCCGAGCCGCGCTCGTATCATGCCCGACATGGAACTCTACGATCACCTCTCCGAAGCGCAACGGAAGAAAAAAATCGGCAGCGACCGGTTCCGGCTTCACGGCGAAGGATACGAGCGATTGAGTCGAGCCATGCGACGAGTGTGGGCCAAGGAGCGATTGCTCAGTCAACTGTGGGCAGCGGACGTTCCTTCGCCGCTCATATGGCGAGCTATCTTGCATGAAGATCCCTATCCCATCAAGGCCGTGCTCATTCAATACCATAATCCCCTTGGGGCGAGCGCCAACGGCGGCATCGTCTATGACGCGCTCAAGAACGAGAACCTGGAACTCTCGGTCGTTCACGAGTTGTTCATGACGCCGACGGCGGAACTGGCCGATTACGTCCTTCCCGCGTGCCATTGGCTGGAGAAGTCGGCCTTCTCGAGCTTCTTTGGATGGGCGAACATGGTGGTGGTTGGCGATCGGGCTGTTCCGCCGAGTCACGAGCGACATAATGATTATGAACTGTGGCGGGACCTCGGTCGTCGACTGGGCCAGGAGGCCTATTGGCCGGAGACGCTGGAAGCATTCTGGGATGAGATGTTACGACCCGCCGGCATCAATTTCCATCAATTGGTGAATAGCGAACAACCATGGATCCTGGAACCCCCTGCTTTCCAGAAGTACGCCGAGCCCGATCCCCAGACGGGGCGTCCACGAGGGTTCGGAACGCCGACCGGGAAAGTGGAATTCGCGTCCACTATCTTGGAAGAGCTCGGTTATGATCCATTGCCCGACTATGAAGAACCGCCAGAGAGTCCGGTCAATGATCCCGGACTCGCTCAGCAGTATCCGCTCATCCTCATCACCGGCGGCACGGTCATCGAATGTCATCATCAAGGTATGCGGCAGGTGACGTTCTTTCGCGAAAAGTACCCACATCCCGAACTGCGCATTCATCCGGAAACCGCCGCCCAGTTGAACATCGCTGATGGCGATTGGGTTTACATTGAAACCCGTCGAGGCCGTATCAAGCAGCGGGCTCGACTCACCGATCGCATTCATCCTCGTGTCGTGCAGGCGGACCGATGGTGGTATCCAGAAGAGCCGGGTCCAGAACCACATCTGCATGGATTCTGGAAGTCTAATGTCAACGTCGTCACGGCAGATGATCCGGAGGTTTGCGATCCCATGTATGGGACGTGGTTCAATCGCGGGAATCTGTGCCGCGTCTATAAAGTGGAAGATGAGGCGTGAGCGAAATCCGTAGGCGTACATTGTCATTTCACAGGAGGTGGGGAAATGCCCGGAATGGATGGTCAAAGCGAGATTGAGCGACTTCTCGATGAGATGGAGCGCTCGCTGGAGCAGGGGCTCATCCCGGCCCGTATTTTCAATGATCCCGAAATTCATCGATTGGAATTGGAGTGGCTCTTTGCCCGCGCCTGGGTGTTTGTGGGACACGAGACGGAGATCCCCCGGCCAGGCGATTACTGTCTCCGGTACATCGGCCAGGATCCTTTCATCTTCGTTCGGGATGAGGCAGGCAGCGTGCGCGTCCTGTTCAACGCCTGTCGCCATCGTGGCGTTCAGGTCTGTCGCGCCGAGCGGGGGAACGCGTCTCATTTCCGTTGCGTGTATCATGGGTGGACGTACACAAACAGCGGTGAGCTGGTCGGGATTCCCGCCGCCGAAGAGGCTTACAGAGGATTCGACAAGAGCGCCTGGGGACTGCTGCCGGCCCCTCACGTGGCCTCCATTCATGGGCTCGTCTTTGCTGCGCTCGATCCTCAGGCCCCTCCATTTGAAGAGTTCCTCGGAGGGATGAAGTGGTATCTGGATCTCCTCTTCGGTCTCACCGAAGAGGGAATGGAAGTCATTGGCGAACCGCATCGCTGGATCCTGGAGGCCAACTGGAAAATTGCCGCCGATAACTTCGCCGGTGACGATTACCATACGCTCTATCTCCATAAGTCGATGTGGGACGTGAACGTATTCCAGGTGCCGGCTCGAGCTAATATGATGGGATATCACGTTCAGGCGGGGAATGGTCACACCATCAGCTTCTCCATGGCGCCCGATCCCAATGAGCCGGGCCCGACCTTCTGGGGATATCCGCCAGAGATCGTCGCTCGCTTTCGCCCCGACCGCGTGACCCCGGAGCAGTATGAGCTCGCCCGTCGATCTCGAGTGAGCGTGGGCACCATCTTCCCCAATCTTTCATTCCTGACCGTGCCGTTGACCGCCGATCCGGATCGCATCCCTCCGACGACATTCATGACGATCCGTCAATGGCAACCGAAGGGGCCAGATCGTATGGAGATCTGGAGTTGGGCATTGATGTGGGAAGGGGTCTCGCCCGAATTTCGCGAGCGCTCGTATCAAGCGTGTATGGCCAGCTTCAGTCCTTCGGGGATCTTCGAGCAAGATGACACCGTTCCCTGGCCGCTCGCGACGAGGACCGCGGGAACGTTTTTCTTTGGGCGGCGAAATGAGATGCTGAATTATCAAATGGGGCTCAGCACGGGGACGGCACAACCGGTCACTGATTGGCCCGGTCCTGGCGTGGCGTATTCTCCTCGATATGAAGAGGGCGTGCAGCGTCATTTCTATCGACGCTGGCTCGAATATATGAGAGCGAGATAATGGAGAGTCGACACCGCTCGGCCGGTGGTCAACCTTCCATGCAGTGGCCGCGGGATGCCCTGTCTTTCAATAATGGTGAATCGGCAAGAGCCGATGTCTGATTGAGATACCGGCCAATCACAAGCTGGTGATTCGCCTGCTGCCTCTAGCAGTTGGAGGCCGAGAGTGAAGTGAATCACTCTTCGGAGGAGCACTCATCATGTCCGATCAACATCCACCGCTCTATCACCAGGTCGTCGATTTCTTGATGCACGAGGCCGCTCTGCTCGATGACGGGCGGTTCCAGGAGTGGTTCGAGCTCTTGGCGGAGGACATCGTGTACCAGATTCCCGTCCGCACGACGCGCGATCGAGAAGCTGGGCGTGGATTCAGTCAGCAAGCGTGGCACATGAACGAGACTTGGGGAACGCTGAAGACGCGCGTGGCCCGTCTGGCGACGAAAGCAGCATGGGCGGAAGATCCACCAACGCGAACGCGGCATTTCGTCACCAATATCCGCGTTCGGCCTGGCGACGAGGAGAATGAAGTTCGGGTCACGTCCAATGTGCTCGTGCTTCGGCATCAGGGTGACTCGCCGTCAGCGCAATTCTTGTCTGGCGAACGCCATGACGTTCTGCGCCGGGAGAATGGCCGGTGGTGGTTGGCGCGACGGCTCGTTCTCCTCGATCAAACGACTTTGGGGACACACAACCTGGCCATCTTCATCTGATTCGCTATCTCGGTGGAGCCGCGCGCAAGGAGAGGAAAGTCCTGTGCCTCGATTTATCACCAGAGACGGTCTCTCGATCCACTACCGGCGGTCGGGCGACGGTCCACCGCTCATTTTTCTCCATGGGCTCGGCGCCCATCTCTCTTGTTGGCGACATCAGGAAGCATTTTTCTCCGCTCAGTACACCGTCCTATTGCTCGACTTGCGGGGATTCGGCGAGTCGGATAAGCCGCGGGATTCCAGGGCTTATGGGGTGAAATCCTTCGCCGAAGACGTACACCAATTGCTGGTTCGTTTGAAGATGCCCGGTGCTCATCTGGTCGGGACCTCGATGGGAGGATATGTCGCCGAGCAGTTCGCCCTCGAATATCCTGAGAAGGTGAAGAGTCTCGTCCTCTGCAATACGGCCTGCCGTCGCCAGGTACCTCCCGAGCTCTTGCGAGCGCGATTGGAGGCGCTGGAACGTTCGGATATGAGCCGTTATGCTCGCCTGGTGGCTTCACAAGCATTAGCTCCTGGAGCGTCCGATGCGCTCATTGCCGAGGTCACGGAGATGATCGCCAGCAATGATCGCGCCGCCTATGAGACGGTCATCCGCTCGCTCACCTTCGACGTGTGCGAGCAGTTGGCATCCATTCGTGTTCCCGTTCTCCTCATAGGGTGCGACGAGGACATCGTCATGCCTCTTGACCGTCTCAGAGAAATACGTCGATGGTTGCCCCAGGCCCGGTTAGAGATCATCGAAAGATGTGGACATCTCCCGTACATGGAGAGACCGGACGTTTTCAATCAGATCCTGGCCTCGTTCCTGGCCGAGATTTCACATGGAGGAGGGCGTGACAAGTCCGGCTGATCTTGACGATGGGACTCGGCGCGATTGACGCCCCATTCGAAGAGATCGAACGGCCAACGGGAGCGTCGCTCGATGAGCGGCGGCATTCACGATCGGTGGAATGACACTCTCGGCTCAGTCACAGTTCAACAGTGGAGACGGTCGATGAGATCGCCTGGCTGAGGCACCCAGTTCTCATCCCGCACGTGAGTGAGAGCCCTTCCGGCACATAAGAAGGATCGGTATTGACGCCGCCCGTCAAAATCCTCTCTCTATTCTTCCATCTCATTGCTCATTCGGTTTGGAGAGGGCCGCTCGTCGTGGGGCGGTGAGCCGCGTTAATCTGCCTGATCGGTCAGGAAGTGTTTCCTTCCCGGCGCTGGGAGCGAACTCCCTGCAGTTGCCGGCTGGATGTCGAGTACAAATGGGTGAGTCGAGGGCGGGATCGTTATTCTCGGATGCCAGCAAAAGCAACGCACCAATCGAGCGTTCGATGGGATCGCCTATGATGCCCGTCCAAGAAAAGAGGAGGGAGACTCTTTCATCGAGCCAGCGGCGTTGGTTGACGGCTGGAGTGGTGTTGGGATTGCTCATGGTGGCCTGGGAGATGACCGCGGTGGCCACAGCGATGCCGCGGGTCGTACAGGCTTTAGAAGGCCAGCATCTGTATAGTTTGCCGTTCGCCCTCTATCTGTTGCTGGCCACGGTGAGTGGTCCCCTCTGGGGATATATGTCCGATCATTATGGTCGATCCCGCAGTTTCTTGACGGCCGTCGGTGTGTTTCTGGCGGCGGCACTGGGGGGTGCTCGTGCGCCATCGATGATCTGGTTTCTTGGGGCGCGCGCCCTTCAAGGGTTGAGTGGAGGTGGGATACAGATCCTGACGATGACGATTCTGGCCGAACTCTATCCGCTGGTCGAACGGTGGCGGGCCCAGATGGTCGTTGCGTCCTCCTGGGCGATGATGTCTCTGGTCGGTCCCATCGTCGGCGGATTCATCGTCGATCGGGTATCGTGGCCCTGGGTATTTTATGCCCATGTGCCCTTGGGGTTGATGGCCGCCGCGATCGTGGTGCGGTGGCGTCATGATCGCCGACCGGCGCGGGATCAGAGTCTGGATTGGGTGGGGGCCAGTGTGTTCGTCCTGTCGGCTGGAGCCCTCATCTATGGCTTGCAGGTTCGGCAGTGGGCGTGGATGCTCGTTGGAACGGTGGGATTAACGGTCTTCATCTGGGTGGAGCGGGGACAAGCCACTCCCCTGGTCCCGTTTTCGGCGTTGGCTCGGCCATTGGCGTCGCGGACGACGGTGAGCAACTTCTTCATTGGTATCTGTTTCTTCACCTTGACGGCTTATTTGCCCTTACTGGTGCAAGCCGGTCGTGGTGAGACGGCCACCCGGGCGGGCATGTTGTTGGCGCCGACCATCATCGGATGGGCGGGGGCGAGCATTATCTCCACGCGGCTGTTACCCCAATTGGGCCCGCGGCGCCTGGCGCTCTGGGGAGCGGGAGCCATGGTTGGAGGGTTTCTCCTCTGGACGCTCACCCTGGAGGCGACGCTGACGGTCATGGCCATCGCTGGATTGATCAGCGGCGCGGGAATGGGATCGGTCACGCTCCCGTTGATCGTGAGTGCTCAGGAAGAGACATCCCGTGAGACGCTGGGCAGCGTGACGGCCGCCATGCTCTTCGGTCGAAACGTCGGAGGAGCCTTCGGATCAGCACTGATGGGAGCGTTGTTGGGGAGTTCACTCCAGCATGGCGGACAAGGGCTCATCGATGCTTTTTGGCGCGTTCCTGGCCTGGCAGCCGTTGTCTCCGGGATCCTCGTGGCCGTAGTTCGCGGCGTCCCCGCGCTGGCTCCCCGGCGCGCCGATCATTCATGAGCCTCGGAGACGCCGCTCGCCGGGTGAACGGGACCCCTGGGGGGGCGGAGGTTCATCATCGTGGTACGGTGCTCGAGTAGGGCGGCGTCCAGGGATCGGGTCGGGCCTGGCGGAGATGCATCACCAGGGGATGGTGCGCTTCCTCCTCGAATGACCTCTTGTATCGTATTCCACTCCCCCGGGCTGTGGAGCGGCCCTGACGACGAGCTTCGCATTCTGGGAGGCCGGCAACCCGGCCGCTCGCGCCGGAGCGGGAAGATCAGCGCGCTGCTAAATCTCGTTCATCATGTACTGGAGCCACTGCCGAATGAAGGCTCTCTGGTTGGCCTCGGCGTAATCCAACGGATACGCCTCCCCAGGCCCCGGCCAGGTGGGGTCCAGGGATAAATGATCCATGCCCATCTGGTAGTTCAATTCGTGTACTCGAGCCATGAGTCCTTTGGCCATTCGTGTGATGCTGCGCCAATTCTCAGTATCATCCTGTTCGAAGACGCCGGAGGTGCCGAACGTGTGCACATAGGTCTGATAGGACCGCTCCTTGAACCACTCCGGCGCATCCCGCTCCACCAAAAACCACGACCACACCTCCGTCCGATCCGGCCCCACCGGCCGCCATACCCGAAACGTCAACATCGGCGTCGGCGCCGACCGATGATCCTTGGCAATCATCACGTTCAACACCGAAAAATTGGGAAACACCGTCCCGTGGAGGAAGTTGATCCGCCGAGCCACCGCCACCTGCTCGGGCGTGGGATAGCTCCGCTGCAACGACTGCACCATCTCCTCGGGATACCCCCAAAACGGCGGCAGCTCCATCCCCGGTGGCGCACTGATCATCCCCAACCCGTGCCCGTTGCCCGCATGCACGTGCACCCCGTACATGGCAAACTTGGGATCGCCGGGAGCGAGCTTCAAGTCCACGGCCGAATGGTGTGTCATCAGCGTGTGATAGGCATCGCCAATGAAATTGTCCGCTCCCAGTTTCCAGTTGGCGTCCACAATCCACCGGTGCGGAGCGCCGACGACTTCCAGGCCCGCCTCGCTCCGTTTCGTCACCAGATCGAGGTACCACGTCATATCTCCCAGATACTCGGTGAGCGGGGGGGCATTCTCGTCAAGGGAGGCGAAGATCATCCCATTGTACACATCCCATCGGGGAACGGGTCGTAGCCCCCACTTCGCCTTATCCAGCTTGTCGCCATAAGCTTCTTTGGCTGCAGGCACGCCGACCAGTGCGCCCGTCGTTTTGAAGGTCCACCCGTGATAGGGACACCGGAAGTGCGTGGCATTTCCCATCTCTGCCCGGCAAACCTGCATTCCCCGATGACCGCAACAGTTGAACAGAATCTGTATCTTTCTCTGAGCATCGCGAACGACGATGAAACTATCATCGGCAATATACCGCACCACGTAGTCGCCAATATCGGGGATTTCTGACTCATGTGCCAGGTAGATGTAGGCGCGGGCGAAAATGCGTTCTTTTTCCAGCTCGAAGATCTCAGGATCATTGTAGATCTTCGCCGGAACCCGCCCGTCTCGGATACTCGATTGGGCTCGTTCGAGAAGCCTCTGACTCGACCCCATCTGTTGAATCTCTGTGACCATTCGTCGACCTCCTTCTCTCATGAATCATAGTGTCTGCTCGTCCAGGAGACTGAAAGGCTCCGTCGGGAACGGCTCCAGGCAGGGCCAGCACCACTGGTTGGCTTGAGGCGAGAGCCCGGCCCACTTCGAGCCGTCGGTTTTCGATGGCTAGGTGCATTCCCGACGCCCAATGTGCGCCAAATTGCCCACCCTCTGAACCCCCGTCTTTGCCCCTCAGGGGAGGCTGCAACTCACGTGCCGAACCCGATCGAACGATGGAGGAGAACTAACTCCTTGAATGGGAGTCGGTTAATAATGGGGATCAGGAGTGGCGGCCAACAGGCTGAATCTTTGTCGGGTGATATGCCCCAAGGGGCGGGTGATAAGACCCAAAGGGAGGGAAGAGAGGCACTGCGGGATATCGATATGCCAGAGTGTCCAGTTGGCCTCTTCATCCGAAAGCGGTCATGCCGATGGGGGGATCGACCGGGTCGCGTCGGCGATCTCCTCTTTCACCGTCAGCGAGGGGCGAATCGGGTCCACCGGAATCAATCCCTCTGGGCTCTCTGGGCTCTATACTGAGGTGAGAGAAACCGGTGAGTTTTCCGGAGGCGCGTCCGGCAGAGACATGGTGTTGGTTGATGCTGATGGTCGGCTACGGTTGACAGTCGTCCCGCGTTTGGCAATTATTCACACGGAAGGGATGTTGAGGAGAATGGGCACATGGCGTATTTGACATATTTGCAGGCCATTCGACAAGGGATTATGGAGGAGATGGCTCGCGATGAGCGCGTCTTCATTCTGGGAGAGGATATCGGCGTTTTTGGTGGCGCCTTCAAGGTCACCGAGGGGTTACTCGATCAGTTTGGCGAGCAGCGAGTGATCGATACGCCACTTTCCGAGATTGCCATTGTGGGAGCGGCCATCGGCGCGGCTTATCTCGGCATGCGCCCGATTGCCGAGATGCAGTTCATTGATTTCATCTCTTGTGCCTTCAGTATCATCACCAATTACGCGGCCAAGTCGCGATACCGATGGGGCGCTGGCGTTCCCATCGTTGTCCGCGGCCCGTGCGGAGGGAACGTTCATGGTGGTCCGTTTCACTCGCAAAACGTGGAAGCGTATTTTTTTCATACGCCGGGATTGAAAATCGTCGAGCCAGCCACAGCCTATGATGCCAAGGGACTGATCAAAGCAGCCATTCGAGACGAGGACCCCGTGCTCTACTTCGAGCACAAGTACCTCTACCGCCGCATCAAAGAGGAGGTGCCCGATGAGGACTATATCGTCCCCATTGGACGAGCGCGCATCGCCCGTCAAGGGCGCGATTTGACCATCGTCACCTATGGCTGGATGGTGCATCAATCATTGGCGGCAGCCGCCCAACTGGAGAATGAAGGAGTGGATGTGGAAGTCGTTGATCTCCGAACTTTGCTACCACTCGATGATGAGACCATCATGGAATCGGTCCGCAAGACGAACAAAGTGTTGATCGTGCACGAGGACACGCGCACCGGCGGCATCGCCGGCGAAATCGCCATGCGGATTAACGAGCAAGCCTTCGATTATCTGGATGGGCCTATTCGCCGGGTGACCGCCCCAGATACGCCGGTTCCGTTTTCTCCACCACTGGAGGAGGCATTCCTTCCACAGGTTGATGATATCGTGAGAGCAGCTCGAGAGGTGCTCGCTTACTGAGGGCAAGGAATCGGCGGTTGGCCTCTCCCGTGGAGTGGGTGATGGGACATCCTCTTCTCCCGGAGAGAACAGACGGATGAGGGATACGCGATGACCACCAAACCACTCATCGACAAGCCTCGATTGGCAGAATTAAACGAGACGACCTTGCTCGATTTGCTCTATTACATGAAGTTGATGAGAGCCGTCGAGCAACGCATAGAGCGCGTCCTCTACCGGCAAGGCAAGATACCTGGCGCCGTCTATTCGGCGCGCGGCGAAGAAGCCATCCCGGTAGGATCGGCGGCTCACTTGCGTCCCGATGATGTCGTCGTTTCATTACATCGGACCATGGGAATGTTTTTCATTCGGGGCGTTCCTCTGCGACGGATCATCGCTCAGTACATGGGACGAAAGGGTGGGGTGACCGATGGCCGGGACGGAAACATGCATATGGGAGATCTCGCTTATCATATCATCGCTCCGATCAGTCACCTGGCAGAGACGGTGCCCGTGGCGGCAGGGGCGGCGCTGGCTATCAAGATGCGCGGGGAAGATCGCGTCGTGTACTGTTATTTCGGCGATGGGGCGACTTCGACGGGGTCCTGGCACGAAGGGGTGAATTTCGCCGCCGTGCAACGATTGCCCTTGGTGCTCATCTGCGACAACAATCAATGGGCCTATTCGACGCCTCTGGAGAAACAGATGGCCGTCGAACATATCGTGGATCGTGCCGCCGGATATGGCATCGCCACGGAGATCGTCGATGGAAACGATGTTTTGGCCGTGCACGAGGCCACGGGTCGCGCCGTGGCTCGCGCGCGAGCCGGCGAGGGACCGACGTTGCTCGAATGCAAAACGTTTCGCATGACCGGGCACGCCGCTCACGATGATGCCCGTTACGTGCCCGCCCATCTCTTCGAGGAGTGGCGGGCCAAGGATCCCATCGATCGATATCAGCGGTATCTGCGGGAACAGGGACTCCTGGATGAGGAAAAACTGAATGCCATGGAAGCGCGGATCGAGGCGGAAATCGATGAAGCGATCGCCTGGGCCGAGCGGCAACCCTATCCTTCTCCTGATGAGCTGGAACGGGGCGTCTATTACGAATCGTGATGGTTGACAGGTGCCAATGGGGCGTGCTAGTCTTCATGCTCAATATGCGAGCCGTGATGGGCCACATCCGACGACAAACGATGACGGGAGGATCACCGGTGGCCGCGTGTATGTGTTGTCGGAGAACACATCCGCCACCGGTAGTGGGCCTCACGATCGCCGTGATCGCATAATTCAGCCGCACAGAGAATCAAGTGATGCGAGCCCGCTATCGGACATCCGATGGCGGGCTTTTTCGCTATCGCCATATGGGGAGGAAGACGTATGGTCGTTATCGCAAGAGATCTGGAGTTGGAGAGGGCGATTCAGGGCCTCCCGCCCGAGGTGCAGAAGGAGATTCGATGGTTCGCCGAGCACATTGAGCGGTTAGAAGCGGGAGAAATCGATGAGGATGACTTCAAGCGCTTTCGATTGGAGAACGGCGTCTATGGTATTCGCGGAGCCCAGGATATGCACATGGTCCGCGTCAAAGTCCGGTTCGGTTGCATCACTCCGCATCAACTGGAGACCTTAGCGGCCATTGCCGAGCAGTTCACGCCGCATCACCGAGTGCATATCACCACCCGTCAGGACATTCAATTCCACCATGTGAGGCGGAAAGATGTTCCTCTCGTTCTGGCGCGCATCGCCCAGTCCGGTCTCACCACTAGAGAAGCGTGCGGCAACACCGTGCGCAATGTGACGGCGTGTCCTTTCGCTGGCGTCTCTCCCTCCGAGGTCTTCGACGTGACGCCCTATGCCGATGCCGTTTCGCGGTATTTCCTGCGCCATCCCATCACGCAGAACCTTCCTCGTAAATTCAAGATCGCCTTCGAAGGATGCCGGGAGGATCACGTCGTGCCCGCCATTCATGACATCGGAGCCATCGCCACCGTGAGACAGGAGAATAGGCGTGTGGAGCGCGGATTCCGTCTCTACATTGCTGGCGGGCTGGGCGCTCAGCCTCGGGCCGCCGAACTGTTGGAGCCGTTCACTCCCGCCGAACTCTTGATCCCCACCTGTGAAGCGGTCATTCGCGTGTTCGACCGACATGGCGAACGGCGTCCGGATCGACTTCATCGGATGCGGGCGCGAATGAAGTTTCTGGCGAAAGATTGGGGCATCGATCGATTGCGAGAAGCCATTCTGACCGAGAGGCGCGCGCTGTTGCTGACGCGATCTGGCCTGATGGAAGATGGGATCGAGCTCGTCGAAGAAGAACCGCCAGACGTGGACATTCCTCCTCTTCCATCGCCCGACTGGACACCGTCGCCGGAATATGAAACGTGGCGTCGAACCAATGTTCGACCGCAAAAACAAGCCGGGTACGTCGTCGTAATCATACGGTGTGAATTGGGCGATATCACCAGCGATGGATTGCGAACTGTTGCCCGCGTGGCTCGTCGCTGGTGCGCCGGTCGCATCCGCACGGCGATCTCTCAAAACCTCATCTTGCGATGGGTGCCGGAATCGGCCCTTCCCTGGGTGTATCAAGAACTGAAACCGGCGGGTTTGGTTGCTCCAGGAGCTCATGGCCTTGCCGATGTGACGCGATGCCCGGGAGCGGATACCTGCCAATTGGCACTCACTCACTCCCGAGGATTGGCCGAGGCGCTCGGCGAGGTTCTGGCTCGTGATCTCACCGATTCCTCCGAGATACAGAACCCGTCAATAAAAATCTCTGGTTGCATGAACTCATGTGGACAGCATCATATCGCCGATATCGGTTTTTATGGAGCCTCGACGGAAATCGATGGTCATCCGTTGCCGCAATATATCGTCCTCGTCGGTGGCCAACCGGAGGGAGAACGAGTTCGGTTTGCTCGGCCTGTGGCCCGCGTCCCAGCTCGGCGGGCTCCGGAAGTCGTCAGGCGGTTGCTCGCCTTCTATCAGGCCGAGCGTAAACCGGATGAATCGTTCGTGGCCTTCGTCGATCGTCTCGGGATGAAGCCGATCAAGCGCGCGCTTGAAGATCTCGCCAGCGTGCCCCCATTCGAAGAAGCTCCAGAATTGTATCGGGATCTGGGAGCCGATGAAGAAACGTTCCGCGTCGAACTCGGTCCGGGAGAGTGCTCGGCATGAACTTTGGATGGCCATCGGAGGAAGTGACGCTCATCGGGCGATGAGCTCGGTGGGAGCATATTCCATGGTTGGCGTCCGCAGATGTGGGCACCTCGCAGATGATGGCGAACGGGGAAGGGGACATCGTAGGATCACAGTGATCTCTGGGCGATGGCTTTGTGAATGAGCGCTCGATCTTGAGGATCGAGATCGAGCTCCAGCGCCATCTGGCGAGCTCGAGGACTCATCTTGCGCCAGGTCTTTCGCAAGATTCTCAGCAGGTTTTCTTCCGGCGTCCTCTGGGCGAATTCGTGGAACTCGGTCTCCAGGAAGACCAGGCAAATCGCATCTTCGAGGAGTTGCATTTCCGGGTCGGTCTTGAGGTTCTCTTTGAGCAAGAGAGACCGAACGCGTTGAATGGTGGACGGGGGATACCCCACTTCGGCCAGGATGTCTTCGGCTCGCTCGGCGTGGAACTCGGCGAGCGTGCGCCGCCAATCGAGATACCCCTTCCGGCCGGCGGGAAAGCGCTGGCGCGGAATCGTCCACCGCTCAATATGTTGACATCGAGCGGCCAGGAGAAGCTCTTCGGAGGGATTCGGTGCCAGGCGTTTCACCCAGTTGGTGAGACGTTGGGCGTAGAGAAGTTCTCGCGGATAGCTTCGTCCTCCCACTGTTTCTGTCCGAGGATCTCGTTGGTGGGCCTCATCGAAGGCTCGGATGGCGGCCCTGAATCTCTCGGTTTCGTGTTCCCTCTCCATCATCGATTCCAGCACCTCTCCGGAATCAATCCAGGTGATACCACATTTGCACATTCTTGATTTGCGTATAACTCAAAAGTTCCTCCAACGCTTCCTCCCGTCCAAACCCGCTCTGTTTCTGTCCGCCGAACGGAGCGCCTACGCAGTGGCGGCTGCTCCCATTGATCCAGATATACCCGGCTTCAATCTGCTCGGCCCAGCGCATCGCCCGGGCGAGGTCTGTGCTCAGGATAGCCGCCGTCAGTCCATAGGTGACACCGTTGACGGCGGCCAAGAGTTCTTCTTCGTCGTCCCAGGTGAGGACCGAGAGAACGGGGCCGAAAATTTCTTCCTGGGCTATGGTCATATCAGGGGTCACCTGATCGAACACGGTGGGTTCGATGAAATAGCCGCGCTCGAATTCCGGACCCGAAGGGCGCTTCCCTCCACAGAGCAAGCGCGCGCCTTCTCGCCGCCCGATATCAATGTATCGCATGACCTTCTCGTATTGCTCGCGAGAGACGAGACTGCCCATCTCGGTGTCGGAGTCGGTCGGCAACCCCAGGCGAATCTGGCGCACGCCGACGACCAAGGCCTCAATGAATCGATCATGAAGTGCTCGAGGGACGAACACACGAGAAGTCGAACCACAGGATTGCCCCTGGCACCAGCGAAAGTTCATCCCGTTGACGGCCACGGCAGCCGCTTTCTCTACATCCACGTCGGGGAAGATGATCATCGGATTCTTCCCCCCTAGCTCGAGCGTCACCACTTTGATCTGTTCGGCGGCTGTTCGGAGTATTTCCCGTCCAGTTTCTACGGAGCCGGTGAAGGCGATGCGGCGAACCTGAGGGTGCGCGACCAACGATGCGCCCGTTCGCGGACCATCGCCGGTGACGATATTGACTACTCCCGGAGGAAGCACATCGACGATCAGTGCACCGAATTCCAAAGCCGTGAGTGGCGTTTGTTCGGCCGGTTTGAGAACCACGGTGTTACCCGCCACCAGAGCAGCGGCAATCCGCGATGCGGCGAAGTAGATGGGATGGTTGAAGGGGATAATGCGCCCCACCACTCCATAGGGTTCTCGAAGCGTGTAGTTCATTCCACCACGGAGAGGCATCGTCGCGCCCTGGACCTCGGCGGCCAGCCCGGTGAAATACTCCATCAGATCGGCCGCCATATGCACGTCGCCTATCATGCTGGAAACCGGATTCCCACTATCCAGTGCCTCGATATACGCCAGGCGCTCGGCCTCGGCTCGCAGTCGGGCCGCGAGCTCCGCCATCAGCTTCCCTCGAGCCCGCGGTTCCATAGCGCGCCAGTCAGGGAAGGCCTGCTGTGCCGCCATCACCGCTCGATCGATGTCGGCTGCCGTGCCCAAAGGAACCGTGGCCAATGTCTCCTCCGTGGCCGGGTTCAGCGTGGCCAGCGTTTCACCCGAAGCGCTCTCCACCCACTCGCCACCGATCAACATCCGGTACTCCTGGCGGATCTCATAGTTGCGGACCATGTGACCTCCCTGTTGCTTCAGACCGGTCAATTAGTCGGTGTTCGCCTCATCGACCCGCTCGAGGATCGTTCGCAGAGTGTCGATGTCCTCTGAACTCAATGGTTGAGCGCGCCAGCGGGGATACATCTGGATGGGAAGACCGCGCAGTTTGAGGATCTCTTGATACACCGTGCGTCCGACTCGGCTCATCATGTCGAGAATCGCTGATTCCGCTTCGTTCAGCCGCGACTGGAGCGCGAACGCCCGACGATAATCTCTTTGCTGAAGGGCGTCCCACAAAGCGAGGTAGTGTTTGGGAAAGAACGTCGACAGAGGATCAACGCTCCCGCGAACGCCAAGTGGGACGGTGGCCGTCAGATAGTAATTGAAGCCTGCCAGGACGGTGAACTCGGGCGGCATCGCCTGGAGGTAATCGAGGATCGTTTTCATTCGATCCTCGGTGAGCTTCACGCCAGCGATCACAGGGATCTCTCGGCGGAGACGCGAGGCCAAGCGCGCCGTGATATTCGTACCGCTGAGCGCCGGATTGTTGTAGAGGTAAATGGGGAGCGATGCCGCTTCGCTCACGGCGCGATAATGCTCGACGATCTCGAATTCGGTGTGGCGATAGTAGTAAGGGGGGATCAGGGCTATGGCCGCCACTCCGAGTTCGGCCGCGTGGCGGGCCAGTGCCACGCTGGTTGGCGTATCGGCCGCTCCCACGTGGAGGACAATGGGGATCCGCCCGCGAGCCTGATCGACGATGATTTCGGCTGTCCGTCGCCGCTCATCGGGCGTCATCGCGGGTCCCATTCCCACCGATCCCAGCGGGAACAAGACATGAACGCCCTGTTCGATGAGATACTCGACGAGATCGCGGAGCGCCGGTTCGTCGACCGCTCCTCGTCGATCAAAAGGCGTGATGGGAGGAGCGAAAATACCTCTGAGTTCAGTCATTGGTTCCTCCTGTTGGCGATGAGCATAGGATGAGGATCCAGAGAGCTAGCTGACGGGGACGCGCGCCTGGATGATCTTCACGGCTCCCGTCTGAGGATCATAAATGCGTCGCCGAAGTTTGGAGAGATCGGCTCCATAGACGTGAATTTCCAGGGTCGGTTTGTCCGATGTGTTGACCACTCGATGGATGTCCTGATCCGGCGGGTACGAAATCATCACCTCTCCCTGGTGGACGATGCGCCGATCGACGACTCTGAGTTCGGCATAGTCGGGCTTCGATCGGTCGTCGATCCGTTCATAGCGAGTATCCTCGGTCTGATTCTCCATGACGCCGTAAAGCCCCCAGACGGCGTGATCGTGGACCGGCGTTCCTTGTCCGGGAAGGAACACGGCCGACATGATGAGCAGTGAATCATCGGGCTCCTGGTGGAGGGTATAGACGGCAAACGTGTCCGGATCGGGCTGGCGAAATCGCTCGTCTAACCATTCTCGATGTCGGATGAGCTGCTCGAGGTACGGCTTCAACCTGCCCGGAATAGCTTTCTTATCGCGAGTGTCGGCGATGATTTGTTTGGCGATGGTGACGAACGCCTCCAGGTCAGAGATAGCTCCCTTTTGCTCGATCATGATCTCCCCCCATCTCATTCCACGAGATTTCCGTCCACGACGACGGGAACATCGTCCAGATACACACTGCAGTTCCGCATGGGTAAATCGAAATGGCAATGTGAGTGTCGGCCAGCAAATCGATTGGCTCCGCTGGAGAAAAGAAAATTCCCGGCAAAGGCCCGGGCCTCCATGCCCTCGGTCTCATGGGGAGGAAAGAAGGCGAATCCCGTCCATCGCGCCTTTTTGTTCAATCCCCAACCGACGTGGGACGTCGCATAGGCGTCTTTCTCTCCCCAACTGGCCATATAGTCCCGCATCAGATGGGCGTGGGTGGAATGGCCTTCGATACGGGTGATGAAGTCATTTTCGATGGTGAGTTCGACCGGTCCATCGATGAGCCGCATGAAGTTCAAATCGATATCCGCCGTATTGAGCACGAGCTTCCCATTGACCGAATCTCGGGCTGGATAAGCCGCCACAAACCCGGCGGGGAAGACATCGAGTCGACCGGGCTGGTCAGTGAATCCATAGAGACCATTGACCACCGCTCCGCGGAGATTGACGGTCAAATCGGTGCCCGCCTCCGACGTGACTCTCAGAGTTGAAGCCGCTTTCAGCTTGTTGACCGCCTCCTCAACTCGTTGGCGCAGGTCTTCATCGGGCAACAAGCGACACAAGATATCCGGATGCTCGGCAATGTGCAGGATGCGCGCGCCATTCTCCAACAGAGCATCACGCGCCGGATCGTGGATCAATCCTCCGAATGAGGTCGTGAGATCAACGATGAAGCCGGATTGTTGCAGGGCGAGGAGCGCAGGCTCGACCCGGTGGAGTTGTCCTTGGCCAATCTGCTCGCTTTGGCGGCCAGCACCAGCAGGTTCACCAACGACTTCGGGTAATACGATCTGGAAGACATGAGCGTCGAGCCGGAGGAGCGCTTCCACCGAAGCGGCTCGAAGATCATCTCGGGTTCCCCCGTCGGAGAGCACGGCGCAGACTTCTGCTTTTCGCACGCCACACAACTGGAACTCGGCGACTAGCGTTCGAATCAATCGCTCGGCCATATTTACCTCACCTTTTTCAAGCCATTCACCTTTTGAATAACATATGCTGGAGAGCCTGTCAAGGTCTAAGTTTATACCTTAGTGAATCGCTCCTCGGTGCTCCGCACTGGCGCCGATAACGCCTATTGGGAAGGGAAACATGTGGAGTGACCGGCTGGTGGCTGCCCTCAGCGATGCGTAGGGAGGACGGAAGCATATGCAGGGAGACCCCTCTGGAAGCAACATTCGGTATCGCTCCTTGACGATCCTCATTGAGGTATGATATTATACCAAACCACATTCGGAATCAAGGGGGTATCGAACGTGACACTGAGTGTGGGTGATCGGGTCAACCAGGTCGAACAGCTCCTCCGTCGGGTCAAGCAAAATATTGATGAAGGTCGCGTGCCGGCCAAGATCTACAACGATCCTGATATCTTCGAATTGGAGAGAGAGCGCATTTTTGGCCGGGCGTACATCTACCTCGGCCATGAGTCGGAGATCCCCCATCCGGGCGATTACATGGTGCGGTATATTGCCGATGACAACGTCATCGTCGTTCGCGATGAAGAAGGGCAGATCCGCGTCCTATTTAACTGCTGTCGCCATCGGGGAATGCAGGTCTGCCGAGCGGAGATGGGGAATGCATCCCACTTCCGGTGTCCGTACCATGGATGGACGTACCGCAATACGGGGGAACTGGTCGGGGTGCCGGCGGGGAAGGAAGCCTATGGAGACGTCTTGGATAAAGGCGCATGGGGATTGCGACCCGTTCCTCGCATGGAGATCTATGACGGCCTGATTTTTGCCTCGCTCGATGCCCAGGCTCCATCGCTGAATGAATACTTGGGCGGGATGACATGGTATCTGGATCTGGTGACGAAGCGAACTGAGGCGGGCCTGGAAGTCGTCGGCGCTCCGCACCGGTGGGTCATGGATGCTAACTGGAAGCTCCCCGCGGATAATTTTGTCGGCGATGCGTATCACACCTTGATGACCCATCGATCGGCAGTGGAGTTGGATCTGGCGCCCCGAGATCCCAAGTTTGCCATGTATGGGGTGCACGTGCATGCGGGCAACGGGCACGGGTTGGGGATGATCAGTGCGCCGCCGGGGATGGAGTTGCCGCCGTTTTGGGGGTATCCCGAGGAGGTGGTGCGGGCGTTGCAGCGGAGCTATCCCCGGCCCGAGCAGGTGGAGGTGGCCCGGCGGATCAACTTCCTGCATGGGACGGTGTTTCCCAATTTTTCGGTGTTGAACGTGATGATTGCCAAGGATCATCGGTCGGCGCCGACGCCGATGTTGACGTTTCGGGTATGGCGGCCGGTGGGGCCGGATCGGACGGAGGTGTGGTCGTGGTTTTTGGTGGAGCGGGATGCGCCGGAGTGGTTCAAGGAGCGGTCCTATCAGACCTATGTGCACACGTTCGGCACCTCCGGCGTCTTCGAACAGGATGACGCCGAGAATTGGCGAGGGATAACGCGGGTGGCCAGGGGACTGATGGCCCGGGACCACGATTTGAATTATCAGATGGGCATGAGTTTCTTGAAGCGAGATCCCACCTGGCCGGGGCCTGGGGAGGCGTATCCGTTGGATTACGCCGAGGCCAACCAGAGAGCCTTCATTCGGCAGTGGTGCGAGTATATGTTGAACGAAGCCTGAGTCCGGCCGATGGAGGGGCCCGGAAACGCCATGGCCCGACTCTCGCCGTGAAGGAGGAGATGCATCATGGTTGGTATCAGCGAAGAGGTATATCGGGAAGTGAGAGATTTTTTGCTCCGGGAGGCAGAGCTGTTGGACAATGGGTCGTACCGTGACTGGCTCGACTGTTTGACCGAGGATATTCGTTACCAGGTGCCCGTGCGCGTGACTCGCGATCGAGGAGTGGAGTCTGAGTTCGTCAACGAGATGGGACATCTGGACGAAGATTATGTGTCCTTGGAGATGCGCGTCATGAGGCTGGAGACGGAATATGCCTGGGCCGAAGATCCCCCTTCCCGGACGCGACATTTCCTATCCAATATCCGCATTGAACCTGGGGACCGGGACGACGAGGTGCGGGTGAAGTCGAATCTCTTGCTCTACCGCACCCGAGGTGATGACCCTCACTATGATCTTTTATCGGCCGAGCGGCACGACGTTCTGCGCCGAGTCAACGGCCAGTGGAAACTGGCGCGCCGGTTAGTGCTGCTGGACCAGACGACGATCGGAACGCATAATCTGTCCATCCTTTTCTGAGGGGGGATAACCGATGTCTGACGAAGTCATCGAGATCGGGAATGAATTCACCTTCGTTCGCGTTCGCAAAGTCCACACGCGCAATGGAGTGCGATTGGAGATACACTCGCCGCGACTGGGTTATCGCATCCAGTTGGATCCTCTGGAACTGGAAAGTCTGACCTGGCAGACGACGGAGACGTTCTCGCGGTTTTTGGAGACGCCATTTGGGCCGCGGGAGCGATTGATGCGCCCGTTGTCTGAAGCGCTCATTTGTGATCGCAGGGAGGAGTAACCGATGGCATGGCTCGATGGAAAAGTGGTATTGGTGACCGGAGGAGGATCTGGGATTGGTCGAGGCGTCGTTGAGGCCTTCATTGGCGAAGGCGCCCGGGTGGGCGTGCTCGATCTGTCCGGAGAGAAAGTGGACGATTTGAAAACCAAGTTAGGCGATGCGGTATGCGCCATTCAGGGGGATGCGACGCTCATCGAGGACAACGAGCGGGCCGTTGCCGAGACGGTCCGGGCGTTCGGAAAGCTCGACGTCCTGGTGACCTGCGTGGGCATCTTCGATTACTTCGTTTCGCTGCTCGATCTTCCCAAGGAGAAGCTGAGTCGAGCCTTCGATGAGCTGTTCTCCATCAATGTCAAGAGTTATCTGCTCAGTATCAAGGCCGCCCTTCCTGAATTGCTGAAAACGGAGGGAAATATCATCCTCACGCTTTCCAACGCGGCATTCTATCCGGCTGGAGGGGGGCCGCTCTACACGGCTTCGAAATTTGCCGCACGGGGTCTCGTGGCGCAGTTAGCCTATGAGCTGGCACCGAAGATTCGGGTCAATGGCGTGGCCCCCGGAGGGACGGTGACCGATCTTCGCGGATTGAAGACGCTGGATCAGGGAGGCATGGCGCTGTCATCGGTTCCCCGCATCGAGGAACTCATTCGCACGACCAACCCCCTTCAAGTGGTGGGGAAGCCCGAAGATCATGCCTGGGCGTATCTCTACCTCGCCTCGCCGGAGCGCACGCGGACGGTGACCGGGACGATCATCCATAGCGATGGCGGCCTGGGCGTGAGGGGATTGACCAAGGTTGGTGGATTGGTCGAACCGAGCGAGGATTGAGGTTCTCCGCTCATCAGCGAGTTCGCGGAGCCGGCGCGGGCTCCCTGCCCCTCGTCGATGGATGAGGCTGCCGGTTCGTAATCTTATGGAGGACGATCTCGGACTGGCGCCGTCGATCAAAAGAGTTCCCCAGCGGTGATCATCTCACGCCAACCGGCGTCGCCTATTGCCCCACGATAGCATCATCGACGGTGACCCGTCCCATCACAATGAGTTGGAGGTGACCGCGTCGTCGGGGGGCGAAGGCACATGACATCGCACTCGAATCATCCCCCTCACCCCTGGTCGGTTCGAGGGCGATGTGGCCGACGTCCAGTTGACGTATCGAGACGTTACGAGATCATCGACTTGTGCTATACTTTCCCCGCCACTCATGGAGGACGAGAGAGCCTATGACGCCGAGAGATAAATATGAGGTCATCATTGGCTTGGAGGTTCATGCGCAACTGAAGACCAAGTCCAAGATCTTCTGTGGCTGTTCGACGGCATTTGGCGATGAGCCGAACGCCAATACGTGTCCTGTATGTTTGGGATTGCCGGGCGCGCTGCCCGTACTCAACCGGGAAGCCATCCGGTTAGCGGCCAAAGCGGCGTTGGCGCTGGGGTGTCGCATTAATCCCGTCTCGATCTTCGCCCGAAAGAATTATTTCTATCCAGATCTGCCCAAAGGGTATCAGATCTCTCAGTACGAGCAGCCGTTCTCCGAACATGGAGAGGTGGAGATCATGACCAGCGAGCGGGATGAGCGTGGTCGCCCGATCCAGTGGCGGCGCAAGGTCATCCGCCTGACCCGGCTTCATATCGAGGAAGATGCGGGGAAATCGATTCACGATGGCCTGCCGGACTCCGCCGAGGCGTCCTATGTGGATTTGAATCGCAGTGGGGTGCCGCTGGTGGAGATCGTCTCCGAGCCCGACTTTCGCTCCAGTTGGGAGGCCTATGATTATGTACAGCACCTCCGCCAGACGCTGCAGTATATCGATGTGTGTGAAGGGAATATGGAGGAGGGGAATCTCCGCTGCGATGCCAATGTGTCGGTCCGACCCAAAGGGGCCACCGAGTATGGGACGAAAATCGAACTGAAGAACCTGAATTCCTTCCGCTTCCTGCAGCGGGCACTGGAATACGAGGTTCATCGCCAGATCGAGGTCCTGGAATCCGGCGGAGAGTTGCGGCAGGAAACGCGACTGTGGAACGAGCGGGAAGGGAAGACCACCGTGATGCGGACCAAGGAATACGCTCACGACTACCGTTACTTCCCCGAACCGGACTTGCCCCCGCTCATTCTCACGCCGGAGTGGATTGAGGAGGTCAAGCGGGAATTGCCCGAATTGCCCGGACCGCGTCGGCAGCGATTCATCGAGCAGTATGGGCTCTCGTTCGAAGACGCCACGACGCTGACGGCCACACGATCGATGGCTGATTATTATGAAGCCGTGGTGGCTCAAGGCGTGGAGGCGCGCGCGGCGGCCAACTGGATATTGAGCGAATTGATCTACCTGCTCAGGAGCAGTGGCTCAGACATTTCTGCTTGTCCCATCACGCCGCCGCATCTGGCGGGCATGATCAAGCTCATCAGTGAGGGAACCATCAGTGGGAAGATCGCCAAGACGGTCATTCAAGAGATGTTTCAAACTGGCAAAACGGCCGAGGAGGTGGTGAAGGAGAAAGGGCTCGTGCAGCTTTCTGATCCAGCGCAACTGGAACCGATCATCGATGAGGTTTTGCAGGCCCATCCGGACAAAGTCAACGCCTATCGAGGCGGTAAGGTTGGCCTCCTCGGATTCTTCGTCGGGCAGGTCATGAAAGCGACCAAAGGCAAAGCCAATCCCCAATTGGTCAACCAATTGCTTCGGGAGAAGTTGGCCTCCTCGTCTTCGTCCGAATGAGAGGAAGGCGTTGTGTGACATCACAGCTATTGGATCATTACTCGATGAAAGGAGGTTGCGGATGAGTCGAAAGAAAATCACTGTCGTTGGAGCGGGGCACGTGGGAGCGACGACGGCCCATCGTATCGCCGATATGGAATTAGGGGATGTCGTCCTGGTCGACATCGTCGAAGGGCTGCCTCAGGGGAAAGCGCTCGACTTGGCCGAGTCCCTGCCCGTAGTGGGAAAGGACGTGCGGCTGATCGGAACCAACGGCTATCAGGAAACGGCCAATTCGGATATTGCCGTGATCACCGCCGGGGTGCCCCGGAAACCGGGAATGAGCCGCGATGATCTTTTGAATACCAATACGGGTATCGTCCGGAACGTGACCGAACAGTTGGTGAAATATTCCCCCAACGCCATCATCATTGTTGTCTCTAATCCATTGGATGCCATGACCTATGTGGCCTATAAGGTTTCCGGGTTCCCTAAGCATCGCGTCATGGGAATGGCGGGGATTCTCGACACGGCCCGCATGCGATCGTTCATTGCCGAGGAGCTGAACGTATCGGTGGAGAATGTCTCGGCTCTCGTCTTAGGGAGTCATGGCGATCAGATGGTGCCGTTGACCCGTTATGCCACAGTGGCGGGTATCCCTCTCAGTGATATGTTGCCCGCGGACAAGATCAATGCCATCGTCCAGCGAACGCGCGATGGTGGAGCCGAGATTGTGAAGCTTCTCAAAGCGGGTTCGGCGTACTACGCGCCATCGGCGGCCGTTGTGGAGATGGTCGAAGCGATCATCAAAGACAAGAAGAAGATTCTTCCCTGCGCAGCCTATCTGGAGGGGGAGTACGGTATCCATGGCGTATTCATCGGTGTTCCCGTCAAACTCGGAGCGCGCGGGATCGAACAGATTCTGGAGATTGGACTGACGCTGGAAGAACGAGCCGCATTGCAAAGATCGGCTCAAGCCGTGAAAGGGCTGATCGATAAGATCCAGCTCTGAAGCTCTCGCCGTTCCATCTTCGGGGGCATCTCCGATATCGGGGCGATGCTTTTCAGAACCTGGACCGGATCGATTTCCGTGCATGTTGTCAGGAGGGGAATGAACCAAGGAGGAAGCTATGAAGAGCAGCGTCAAAGCCGTACTGACGGGGGCGGGGGTCATCCTGGGCCTGCAGTTGATCCTGTCGATCTTAGTGAAGATCTATGCTCAGGCCATCGCTCAGGCTCAGACCGAACCCCTCATCGCCGGTATCCAGTTTAACAACCTGTTCTTGGCCGTTTCACTGGGGACGTTTTTTATCGGCGGGCTCATCGTGGGATTCATGCAAGAGCGCCTGGCGTTGGGCGTGCCCATTGCCGTCGCTATTCTGGGTCTCGCCGTTTGTTCGTTCGTTTTCTCCGTGTTCAGTCTTCCGGACAATATTTTCCTGGTGGGCTATGCTCAAAAAGGCGCTTGGGGGTCGTTCATCGTGACCGTGGCTGGAGGGGTATTGGTGACGGCATTAGGCGCCTTGAGTGGCGAGCGCGTCAAGAGCCCCATCGAAGATGATCCGGTGGCTCGAACTGTTTTAGTCATCGCCCTGGGCGTCGTCCTGATGGCTCCGTTCTACTTCCTCATCCCCTATGGCCTGCCTTGGTATATCGCGGTGATTATCACGCTCGTCATCTTAGTGTTGGTGGGCATCGGCTACTATCTGTTTACCGAGGGCCCCACGTTCGAAGAGGATATCGAGGAAATCTCCATCAGTCCCGAACGTCGGTGAGAGGAATTGTAGGGCGTGGCGATTCCGCTGCCCCGGGATTGTTAAATCGAAAAGGGAGGCGCTCGCCTCGATGTGCTCGGCAGGGACCTGAGAGCGCGGTGGAGTCAGAGGGCGCTCGGCGAAGTTTCATCATCACCGGTGGGACGCAGTGGTGGAGGGAGCCAAAGGAGGAGAGACTTCCGCCGCTCATCGCCGTGAGATCGAGCCGTAAGGCCACCATGGCGAGAGGCGATCCACGATCGATCACCCGGCGTATCGGTCGATCCATGAGATGGCCGGAGATAATGAACTAAATGGCCGATGAACGCGCCACCACGCAGGAGCGTGACGGCGTGCGAGCGACCGGATGGGACCACACTCTATCCTGACCCGGGTACACGAGTGCGTTTTTGAGAGGCCGTGGACATCGATTGACCGAAGCCCGAGCGGTGCTCTTTGAAGATGTTCATCTCGCCGGACATTTGTCCGAGGGAGCGGGATAGGAGTCCATGAAGCCGATGGGACGTTGAAGGCGCCCACCGGCGTTCTCCCCCGAACTTCTTGATTTCATGGGAATTACAGGCTGGTCGGGAGGGGTGATCTCTGGAGGGGGTATCCCTTGACATTTTTGGTTTAGAAAATATAATACCCGTTCAAAAATGAACACAATCAGAGCGCTGTTCACCGTTTCTGTTGGAAAGAAAATCGTCATGGGCCTCACCGGGTTGTTCCTCTGTCTTTTTCTCCTCGTTCACCTTTCTGGAAACCTGCTTCTGTTCAAACATGATGGTGGGGCCGCGTTCAATGAATATTCGGCGTTCATGTCGACGAGTTGGGTGATCCGCATTATGGAGTTCGTCCTCCTGTTCGGATTCGCCTTCCATATTGTGGAAGGGGTTGTGCTCACCATCCAGAACAGGAGAGCCCGGCCGCATCGTTATGCGCTCAACGATGCCTCCAGCAACAGTGACTGGACGTCGCGCACCATGTTCGTCACGGGCAGCATCGTGTTCGTTTTTCTGGTCGTTCATCTGAATACCTTTTTCGTCAGACATCGGTTCCTGCACGTCCAAGAGACGATGTATGACAGCGTCGTTCATGCTTTCCAGAGAGGGTGGAACGGATGGTACTGGGCATTCTATGTGGTGGCTATGGTGCTGCTCGCCTTCCACTTGCATCACGGTTTCCAGAGTGCCTTCCAGTCGCTGGGATTGAACCATAAGAGATACACGCCGCTCATTAAGAAACTGGGATTGCTGTTCGCCATCATTGTGCCGGCCGGTTTCGCCAGTATGCCGATCTATTTTCATTTCCAGCAATTCGTCAAATAGAGGAGCTATGACACTCAATGCCAAGATTCCAGAGGGACCGATAGAGGAGAAGTGGACGCATCACAAGGATCATCTGAAGCTGGTCAGTCCCGCCAATAAGCGGAAATTCGATCTCATCGTCGTGGGTACGGGATTGGCCGGGGCTTCGGCCGCCGCCTCGTTGGCCGAGTTGGGGTACAACGTCAAGGTATTCTGCTTCCAGGATAGTCCGCGGCGAGCGCATAGCATCGCCGCCCAAGGGGGAATCAACGCGGCCAAGAATTACCAGAACGATGGGGACAGCGTCTGGCGGTTATTTTATGACACCATTAAAGGGGGAGACTATCGAGCGCGCGAGGCCAATGTCTACCGGTTGGCGGAATTGAGCGTCAATATCATCGATCAAGCGGTCGCTCAAGGTGTGCCCTTCGCTCGGGAGTATGGCGGATTGCTGGCCAATCGATCGTTTGGAGGAGCTCAGGTTTCGAGGACATTTTATGCTCGGGGACAAACGGGGCAACAACTGCTGCTCGGCGCAATCAGCGCCATGAATCGGCAGGTGGATCTGGGCCGGGTCGAGGTCTACCCTCGCCATGAAATGTTGGACCTCGTCGTCGTCGATGGACGCGCTCGTGGAATTGTAGCGCGGAACCTTCTGACCGGGGAGATTCGCTCTTTCTCCGCTCATGCCGTCATCCTGGCGACGGGAGGGTATGGAAACGTCTATTATCTCTCGACGAACGCCAAGGGTTCGAACGCGACGGCCATCTGGCGAGCCTATAAACGCGGCGCTTTTTTCGGCAATCCGTGCTTCTCGCAGATTCATCCCACGTGTATCCCCGTCTCCGGCCATTATCAGTCGAAGCTCACTTTGATGAGCGAGAGCTTGCGCAATGATGGTCGCGTCTGGGTTCCCAAGAAGAAAGGGGATCGGCGTCCGCCCAATGAGATTCCCGAAGACGAACGCGACTATTTCCTGGAACGAAAATATCCAGCGTTCGGTAATCTCGTCCCCCGCGATGTGGCCTCGAGGAATATCAAAGAGGTTTGCGATGAGGGGCGCGGCGTGGGACCCACGGGCATGGCCGTCTATCTGGATTTCTCTGATGCCATCAAGCGGTTAGGCCGGGATGTCATCGAGCAGCGGTATGGGAACCTCTTTGAGATGTACGAGCGGATCACGGGAGAGGATGCCTATGAGACGCCCATGCGCATCTATCCCGCCGTGCATTACATCATGGGCGGCCTCTGGGTCGACTACAACCTGATGACGACCATTCCCGGCCTGTATGCTCTCGGTGAGTGTAATTTCTCAGACCACGGGGCGAATCGGTTGGGGGCCAGCGCCCTCATGCAAGGACTGGCCGACGGCTATTTCATCATTCCCTATACCATCGGAGACTACTTGGCCGATTTAGGATTCGAGAAGGTGGACACCGAACATCCCGCTTTCAAAGAAGCCGAGAAAGAGGTGAGAGAGAGCATCAAAAGGCTTCTGTCCATCAACGGGCGGAGGACGGTGGACGAGATTCATCGCGAGTTGGGGAAGGTGATGTGGGATTACGTGGGGATCGTGCGCAGCGAAGAGGGACTCAACAAGGCGCTGGGCATGATTCGCGATCTTCGCGAGGAATTCTGGCGCAATGTGAAGGTGGTGGGCAGTGAGAGGGAATTGAATGCCTCATTGGAGAAGGCCGGACGAGTAGCCGACTTCCTGGAACTGGCCGAATTGATGGCCATTGATGCCTTGCATCGGAAGGAATCCTGTGGCTGCCATTTCCGGGTGGAGTATCAGACCGAAGAAGGCGAAGCCCAGCGAGACGATGAGCACTTCGCCTACGTGGCCGCCTGGGAGTATCAGGGGCCCGACCAGCCTCCTCGGCTTCACAAGGAGGAGCTCTCGTTCGAGTTCGTGACGCCGACACAGCGAAGCTATAAGTAGGAGTGGAACTCATGGATCTCACACTCAAGATCTGGCGGCAGAAGGATGCTCAATCGGAGGGACGGTTCGTCACCTATCAGGTCACGGACATCTCTCCTGATATGTCCTTCCTGGAGATGCTGGACGTTCTCAACGAGGACCTCATCCGGAAAGGGGAAGACCCGGTGGCTTTCGATCACGATTGTCGAGAAGGAATCTGCGGGGCCTGTGGCCTTTACATCAACGGACGGGCCCATGGGCCGTTGAAGGGAACGACGACCTGTCAGCTTCATATGCGGCATTTTCGGGATGGCGACACGATTGTTGTTGAGCCCTGGCGGGCCGGTCCATTCCCGGTGATCAAAGACCTGGTGGTTGATCGCAGCGCGCTGGATCGTATTCTCAGGGCCGGGGGCTATATCTCCGTCAACACGGGTAGCGCGCCCGAGGCCAATTCCATCCCGGTTCCCAAAGAGGCCGCCGATGAAGCCTTCGATGCGGCCACGTGCATCGGCTGTGGGGCCTGTGTCGCTGCGTGTAAGAACGCCTCAGCTATGCTGTTCGTCGCCGCCAAGGTCTCTCACCTCTCGCTCTTGCCCCAGGGTCAGGTGGAGAAACGTCAGCGGGTGTTGCGTATGGTGGCTCAGATGGATGAGGAGGGGTTTGGGAACTGCACTAATACCTATGCCTGCGAAGCGGAGTGTCCAAAAGAAATCTCAGTCTCCCACATTGCCCGGATGAATCGCGAGTATTTGGCGGCCTTGCTGACTTCGGGGAAGTGATTCGTCGGATGCCCATTCCCGAGAGGGGGCCGTTTTCGTTCACACCTCTTCCTGCAAGGGAACCGGGAAGCTTCAAGCGATGAGAGAGCAGCTCCTCGTCGTCCAGGCCCGTCGAGAGTCAGCGCTCGCGTTCGATGATGAGCGGGTGATCGGGGAGGCGCACCCGCTGACGGAGGTTTACAAAAGCGACCGTTTGAGGATATATTCAATCCCTTTTGGCAGTCACCCTGAAAAGGCGGATGCGGCCGGGGCGATCATCCCATCGCCATGGACATCGAAGGTCCATGGGGGATTTCGGCGAAGAATTTTCAGGAGGGATGCATGAACAGAGAAGCCATTGAGAAAGCGAAACGCCATTTCGAACAGATCTTGGAAGAGCAACTGGCGCGCGTCGAACGGCTGAAGCAGGATGAGGAATGGATTGACTATCAAGAGCTGAAACCCCTCTATATTGGCATCGTGGGAGGAGATGGTATTGGGCCTTATATCGCCGAACAGGCCCAGCGCGTGCTCGCCTTTTTACTGGCCAATGCCCTGGAGTCAGGGCGGGTCGCTTTCAAAGTGATCGAAGGCCTGACGATCGAGAACCGCGCCCGGGTGGGGAAAGCCATCCCCGATGATGTGCTCGAGCAACTGAAACAGTGTCCCGTCATTCTCAAAGGCCCGACAACGACGCCTCGGAAGGGTGACCCCTGGCCGAATATCGAAAGCGCCAACGTGGCCATGCGTCGGGAGTTGGACTTGTTCGCCAATGTCCGACCGGTGCGCGTACCCCAAGAGGGGATCGACTGGATCTTCTTCCGCGAGAATACAGAGGGCGCCTATATGCTCGGCAGCAAGGGCATTGAGGTGACAGACGACCTCGCCATGGACTTCAAGGTCATTACCACGCCGGGAAGCGAGCGGATCATCCGGTTGGCCTTCGATTACGCCAAGAAGAACCACATCGACCGCGTCACCGCTGTGACCAAGGCCAATGTGATCAAGACGACCGATGGGAAGTTCTTGAGCATCTTCTACGAGATAGCCAAAGAATACCCTGAGATTCGGGCCGACGATTGGTACATCGACATCATGACGGCCAAGCTCGTCGATCCCCAGCGACGAACGCAGTTCCGCGTCATGGTTCTTCCTAACCTTTACGGTGATATTTTGACCGATGAAGCGGCTCAATTCCAGGGAGGAGTGGGCACGGCCGGGGCGGCCAATATCGGGAAGCGCTACGCCATGTTCGAGGCCATTCATGGCTCGGCCCCTCGCATGGTCCAAGAAGGCCGAACGCAATACGCCGATCCCAGCAGCATGCTTCGAGCGACGGCCATGCTCCTGAATCACATTGGATACGAGCATCTCGGACGTAAGCTCGATATGGCCTTGGACATTTGTGGCCAATATGAGAAGAAGCTGGTCATCACCGGTCGGGCCGATGGAGCGACTGGCGCGGCGTTTGCCGATTATGTCATGGATACGCTCAAGGATCCTCAACTGGAGAGTCGCTGGGAACATTACCAGCAAGGGTAATTCCCAGGGCTCCCCGATCGGTCATCTTGGTGGATGGTATGGCTGAACGGAGAGAGAGAACCGCAAAACGGAGCCCGAATCCACCACGCTCCTCCTGGGGGTGACGACGAAAGCCGGCGTGTTCCGAGAGGGCGTGCTCAGACTATCGGGTGGTACGAAACATACCTCCCTTTTTCCGCGCCCCCGAGGAAGGTGTCCCGTCCACTCCTGTCGCCCTCGTTGGGGGTTGCTTTCAGCTCGGTTGGGATACACAATTGTTGGCATGAGTCGGGACGCCAACTCGAGCGTGGAACCGGGCTGGTTCGCCTTCGTCTCTTCAGGATGGCCCGAATGGTCCTCGCTCTGCGAGAATAACCCCGTCAGATGAGAACATATGGCCGAACTCCCCACCGGGAAAGTTTTACGATCGATTCGCGGGCACTTCTGGGTAGCCGCCGGGAACGAGATCTATCATTGTCTGGCCCGGGATAGTGTGATGAAAGCGAGCAAGGGCTCGACGCCCATAACCGTCGGCGACGACGTCCGTTTTGAGCTCGTCGATGAAGCTGAGGGGGAAGGAATTATCGTTGAAGTTCTCCCTCGTCGGACCAAGCTCTCTCGAAAAGTCCAAACGAGTCCCTCCGAGAAGAGTGGTTACGAAGATGTCGTCGCCGCCAACGTTGATCAGCTCGTGATCGTCGCTTCGGTCCGACAGCCCCCCCTGAGGCCGGGGCTCATCGACCGCTATCTGGTCGCTGCTGGGAAAGGAGGACTCGATCCTCTCATCTGTCTCAACAAGATCGACCTGGCCCGATCTGAAGAGGTCGAGCCGATCGTTGAGATCTATCGGAGTCTCGGTTATCCGGTCATCCTCACCAGCGCCCGATCGGGGCAGGGAGTGGACGAGTTGCGCCATCATCTCAGAGACAAAATCTCTGTATTTGCCGGTCACTCGGGGGTTGGCAAATCGACCCTGTTGAAGCAGCTCTGTCCGGGCATTGAGGTCAAGGTGGCCGAAGTGAATCCCAAGACGGGTCGGGGGCGACATACGACCACCACTGCCCAACTCGTTCCCCTGCCTGAGGGAGGGTACGTCATTGATACGCCGGGCATCCGGCAATTCGGACTGTGGGATTTGACCCCGGAAGATGTTCAGGCCTATTTTGTTGAAATTGCCGAGACTGCTCGAGAGTGTCGGTTTCGCGATTGTTCGCACACGGTTGAACCAGGTTGTGCTGTGCGCCAGGCCGTTCAGCAAGGCCGCATTCATCCACAGCGCTGGGAACATTTTCTCAAGCTTCGGGAGGAGGCCAAGCAAGCCCATACGTTTTGATGTGCTGTGAGTGGTGACCACCCCTCTCTCATCGAGGCGTGGGGGCTTCAGCAGTCTGGGCTCACATCAGACAATCGGTACATCTTGACGAAAGGGAGTTGGTTGTGTACTTTTAATATTCCTGGTGGGGCTATAGCTCAGTTGGGAGAGCGCTTGAATGGCATTCAAGAGGTCGGGGGTTCAAGTCCCCCTAGCTCCACCAGCCTGGAATTCCCCTTTTGATCCCACCGTCTTCATCCCATCACTGGATTTCTTCAGAGAAGAGATCTTCCGCTGTCGCTCTCGTAGAAATGCGCGTTCTCCATGTGGAATGCAATATTGACCATGTCGCCCATGGTGAGGTTATGGTGGGGAGCGGCCACCAGGCTCACGTGGGCTCCCTCGATGTCACAGATGATCACATCCTGATTCCCCTGGGGCTCGATCAGATACACTTTGGCCGGATATCCGCCCTGGCGGGCGAGCGTCACGTGTTGGGGGCGGATTCCCATCTTGACGCGTGAGGCGAATCTCCGGGGCGTTCGCGATCGGGGAATCTTCAGGAGCAAGGCGCCGAGTCGCGCGTAGACCTCCTCACCCCGTTCTTCCAAGGCAACATCCAGGAGATTCATGGGTGGATGACCGATGAACTCGGCAGTGAACAGGGTTGGAGGGCGCTCATAGAGCATTTCGGCTGGACCGACGGCTTCCAACGCCCCATCCCTCATCACGGCGATGCGATCGGCCATGGTCAAAGCCTCGGTCTGATCGTGGGTCACGTAGATCGTGGTGATGCTCAGTTCCTTTTGCAGCCGCTTGATCTCCGCCCGCATGGTGACGCGTAGCCGGGCATCGAGGTTCGACAACGGTTCGTCGAACAGAAGGAGGCGCGGTTTCTTAATGAGCGCTCGACCGAGCGCCACCCTTTGCTGTTGACCACCAGAGAGCATGCCCGGTTTTCGATCAAGGACCTCGGTCAATCCCAGCATCTCGGCCATCTGTATGACCTCCCGGCGGATCTCGGTCTTGGGCTTTCTCTGAATCGTGAGGGGAAAGGCCAGGTTTTCGTAGACGGTCATGTGAGGATAGAGAGCATAACTCTGGAACACCATGCCGAGATGACGATCCTTGGCCGGGACGCGATTGACGATCCTCCCATCAAATTCAATTGTCCCCTCGCTCGGACGGTAAATGCCGGCGATCATCAGGAGCGTGGTCGTCTTCCCGCACCCAGATGGACCGAGGAGAGCCATGAACTCTCCATCTTCGATATTCAGGTTCAAATTCTTCACCACCATCGTGCCATCGAAGTTTTTGGATACGTTATTCAGTCTGACCCTCATGGCGATCCTCATTCATGCGGCACCTTTGGTCCCCCCGCTGAAGATTCTCAGCAGGGATTTTTGCGCCAACAGGAAAAAGAGCAGGACAGGAATGAGCTGGAAGAGTCCCACGGCAGCAACCTGGCCATAATTGACGGGCGAGGTCGTGGAGATCATATTATTGAGATAAGTCGAGATCGTGCTTCGGGTTTGATCGATCATGAAAGAATAGGGGATCAGGAACGAGTAGTACCCCCATCCTTGGATGAAAGAGAAGATGGCCAGGGCGAAGATTCCCGGCCGTATTTGCGGCAGGATGATCGCCCACCAAGCCCGCAGGCGAGAGCATCCATCGATGAGCGCGGCTCGTTCCATGTCCCAAGGGACGTTGTCGAAAAAGCCTTTCATCAACCATATCCCCAGGGGAAGCTGCATGGCCGTGCTGACGAGCGTCACGCCTCCCAGCGTGTTGTATCCCAAGAGCCCACCGATGATCGGAACGGCCGAGATCCACCGGAGCACAAAGTAAATGGCGAGAAGGAGCGTGATGCTGGGAAAGGCGTGAAGGAGCAAAGTGAGCGTGAGCGTGAACCGTCGGCCGGGGAAGCTCATGCGAGAAAGGGCATATCCGGCTAACGCGGAGAGGAAAACCACTCCCACCGTGATCCCCAGGGCGAAGACGAGCGTATTGATCGTCACCTGCCAGATGAGAGGATCTTTGAGAAAGGACCAGTTCCGGAGCGTGAATCCGCCTAATTCCCCCCGCGCGTTCACCGGCATGAGGCCGAACGTTCTCAACGAAAATGTGGAAATCAATAACCATGCGTATCCCAGAAGAATGGGAAGGGTGACGACGACCAGGATGAGAACCAGTGCAATTCGTGTCGTCCACTCCGAGAGCTTCTCCATACGTCTCTCCTTACAGCGATTCGATCAGAGGCCGTTGTATGAGCGCCTTCAGGCGGAAAAATCGAAGAGAGATCACCGAGAGCAAAACCCCGATGAGGACGAGAAGCGCTGCTAAAGCCGCCCCGAATCCCCACTGAAAATACCCCCAGTAGTTGTTCAACGCCCGGTGATAGGCCCACAACGCCCAGACTTCCGTATTGTACGCTCCATCAGTGAGAATGAGGATCTGTTCGAAAGAAGTGAGGAGCGAGAGTGTTTGATAAACGATCACGAAGAGAAGCGGCCACCGGAGCAGGGGAAGAACGACATGGCGAATTTGTTTCCACCGACTGGCTCCATCGACCATCGCTGCTCGGAAGAGGTCGACGGGGATGGATTGAATGGCCGAGGTGAAAATGATCATCCCGAAGGAAGCACCGATGTAGCCGTTGACCAGCACGATGGCCAGCAGAGGATGAGCGGCAACCCAATATCGGGGAGCAATGCCCAATGGCTCGAGGAATAGTTGATTGATCACACCATAGGGTGCATCAGCGGCGAGAAAAATCCACATCATGACGTAAACGACGGTGGGCGTCACCCGAGGAAGGAGCCATACAGCCCGAAACAGCGTACCCATTCTCGGCGATACGTATGTCGTCAAAATGGCCAGGAGGAGGCCCATCCCAACATTGAAAAAAACGAGCGTGAGCGCTACATACTGAAGGGTGAGCCAGAGGCGACTCATGGCTCTTGGACTGTTCAGGATCTTCGCATAATTGGCCAGTCCCACCCAGTGCCAGTGCCGAAATCCCGTGCTCGAGCTCATGTCCGTCGCGGAGAGGAAGCCGGTGATGACGACCGGCAGGACGAAGAAGAGCATCACCAGGAGGAAACTGGGCAACAGGAATCCCATCGCCTCCCAGCGATCGCGTCGGCCAACATGTGCCTTTCGTGTTCTGAGATTGCCCGACATCGAAGAACCTCTGAGTAATGAATCCCTATTCATCCGAGGAGCGGTGGATGGTTTTCCCTCGGGATGATGATCCGCGTTCCCCTGCCCATGGACGAGCCCTCATTCAATGATCAGCTCCTCTCCGAGTTCTGCACGAAGCTCATCCATGGCCGTCCGGGCGGCTTCTTCCGGCGTCGTCTTTCCCGTCTGAGCCATCAACATATTCTCCCACAGGATGTCGAAATAGAGCGGATAAAGAGCATGGTTAGGGAGAAAATAGTTCGACCGGAGCATGTAAGAAATGTCGCGGAGGAAATCGCGCCGCTGGCTGAGCATGGCGAAACGGGGATGGGACGGCGGTGGGAGATGATACATCTGATGTTTCAGAATCCCCAGATGCGTGCTTTCCAAAGCATGACGGTCATTCAACGCCGGCGTCGTCATTTTGGCCAGGAGGTGGAGGCTGAGTCGTTGATGCGCTTTGCCCGAAGCGCTCGCCGAGGTGATCATGTAAACGACAGGATGCGAGAGCGTCCCCGCCGGCCGCCCCCGAATGCCAGATGGGATCAGCGCATATCCGATATGCTCTCTGAGGAACCGCGCTCCACCGACATCGCTCAAGTAATTCTCGGCCCAGTCGGCATAATGCCAGGATCCACCGTTCCAAAACAAAACCCGATTGTGGGCTACAGTATCGTGCCATATTCTCCAGGCCGTCCCAATGAGGTCATCAGGCGTCACGCCGGTGGTCACACAGCGTCTCTGAAACTGGTACCAGCGGATTAACGCCTCTTCGGTGATCACCAGTTTATCGAGGTCCGGATCATAGAGCCGGCCACCATAGGCGACATAGAATTGCAAGAAATCGGCGCCGATGAGGGGACGGGGCCAGTATCCATGTCCGGGAGCAACGACGCCTCGCCGAACGGCTTTCTCGGCCGTGGCGATCATATCGTCCAGAGTGAATTCACCGTATTGAATTCTCTCCGGCAGATGATCGATGGCGTCATCAGACCACCCCAACTCCTTCAATTTCGTTTTGCTGAAATACATCGGGCGGCACTCCACATCCTGTGGTATGGCCCATACTTTACCCCGCCAGGTGCAGGCCGTCCACAGGCGATCGAGGATGCCCTCGAATTCGGGATGGCGAGCGGTGAGTTCTTCGATGCTATCGGCAAGAGGAACGATGTATCCAGCCTGAGCCCAGATGGCGATGTCTTCATGCCCGGACAAGATGATGTCCGGTCCCATCCCCGCCTCGGCGGCCATGACGAATTTTTTCTTGTAATCTCCCCAGGAGAGCGAGGCAGGGTCATTCACTGCCGAAACCGACATGGATCGAAAAACTTCCAGCGAGGTCTCTTTCTTCAAAGTCATCCAGGCATCATACGCATTGTCCGCTCGCCAATGCTCCGCCTGGCTGGCGAACGCCCAGATGACGAGTTGATTGGGATCATCGGGCGCCCGGGACGCACAGCCCGGCGAGGAGAATAGACAACAAATGGCGAGTAGATGTGCGACCCCCATCGCCGGCCAGCCATCCCCAACTCTTTTCATACTCACTGCATTCACCGGTTCTCTTGCTGAGTATCTCGTACTCCGGAACCGCCATTCTCATGCTTTTATTGACCATGAAGGGGACTCTGTCAAGGGCGATTGCGTCACTGTGGGGAACGTGGGGCCAAGAGGTGCCCGAGAGAACAGACGACCTATAGATTCTCCGCAGGGTCGAAGCCTCATCTTTGGCCCGCCCGCATCGAGGAAAGCCAGTATCGATGCCTGGCCAGTACACGTGCGGACGATGCCGGGTGATGGTGATGAACTCTTTGACGACGAACTTTTTTCTTTCGAGAAGCCGATCTTGACTCTGCGCGACGCCGAGAGTAAATTTGTCGCTCCCGAACCTTGGTGAGCCGGTGCGAGAGGCCATGAAGCGAGCTCAACTGACCCCTCTGCTGTTCAAACGTCGAGCGGCTGAACTCTTCGGAAGCAAAATCGGCGTCGTCTGTGGTGACCGAAGATTCACCTATGGGGAATTCGCCGAGCGGATCGATCGTTTCTCCAGGGCACTCGTCCAGTTGGGCGTTCGTCCCGGAGACCGCGTCGCGTTTCTCAGTTATAATTGTCATCGGTTGCTTGAGGCGTACTATGGGGTCGTTCAAATGGGAGCCATTCTTCAGCCCCTGAATATCCGTCTCTCAGCGCGGGAACTGGCGTTCATTCTCAACGATGCTGAAGCCTCGGTTCTCTTTCTGGATCCGGAGTTCATCGAACTCGTTGAGCGCTTTCGCTCTGAGTTGAGGACGGTGAAGATGTTCATCGCGCTGGATGAGGGCCAGGAAGAAAAGTGGTTGTTCGGCGCATCCTATGAGAATCTCCTGACCAATGCGACGGGAGAACCTCCCGTTCATGAGATCGACGAAGATGATGTCGCCGAACTCTTTTATACCAGCGGGACGACCGGTGATCCGAAGGGGGTCATGCTCACTCATCGGAATATCTATCTCCACACGCTGAGCGTGTTGGCCGCTTATCCGGCCAAGGAGAACGAGCCCGAGATCATCCAATTGCACACCATCCCGCTATTTCACGTCAACGGGTGGGGGACGCCGCAGACGGTCACCTGTGTCGGCGGCAAGCATGTGATGTTGAAGCGATTTGATCCCGCCACTGTGCTTCAGTTGATCGAGCGCGAGCGCGTGACGCGGTTTTCGCTCGTTCCCACGATGGCCAATGCTCTATTGAACTTTCCCGATCTGGAGAAATACGACTGCAGCAGCGTGGTGAGCATCAATCTCGGCGGTGCTGCTCCCACGGTAGAAATGGTGAAGGCCCTCGAAGAGCAATTTGATTGCGAAGCATTCGCCGGGTATGGGCTGACGGAGACGTCGCCCGTATTGACTCTCTCCGTCTTGAAGAGTACATTGCGGCATCTCCCCCCCGAGGAGCAACTTCGGCGGAAGGCGATGACTGGACTCCCCATTCCCGGCGTGGAATTGCGGGTCGTGGACGAGCGGGGTCGCGATGTTCCTCATGATGGTCGACATATGGGAGAGATCATCGTGCGTTCGGGAACGGTCATGAAGGGTTACTGGCGACGACCCGAAGACACGGCCAGAGTGATCAAGGACGGATGGTTCTATACCGGCGATATGGCCACTATCGACGAAGAAGGATACGTGCTCATCGTGGATCGGAAAAAGGACATCATCATTAGTGGCGGCGAGAATATCTCGTCCATTGAGGTCGAGAAGGTCATCGCGTCTCATCCCGCCGTGTTCGAATGTGCTGTGATACCGGTTCCCGACGATCGGTGGGGGGAAGTGCCTAAAGCTCTCGTCGTCGTCAAACCGGGCCATCAGTTGAGCGAGCGCGAGCTCATCGAATACTGCCGCGCTCGACTCGCTCATTTCAAGGTTCCCAAGTCGGTCGAATTCCGCCCGAGTCTCCCTAAGGGGGGGACGGGAAAGATTCTCAAAAGGGAACTCAAGGAGGAATACTGGCGTGGGCGTGAACGCCGCGTGCACTGAGGAGGGCCTATGATTGATTTCAGCTTGACCGATGAGCAACAGGCGATCAGGAAACTCGCTCATGAGTTTGCCGAGCAGGAGATTGTGCCCGTAGCCGCCGAATACGACCGGACGGCAAAATTTCCCTGGCCGATTATCGAAAAGGCCTTCGACGTGGGCCTCATGAATCTGAACATCCCGGAGGCCTATGGTGGAGCGGGGCTCGGATTACTCGATGAATGTCTCGTCGCCGAGGAACTCGCCTGGGGATGTGCGGGGATTAATGCCTCTGTCGGGCTCAACGCGCTGGCCGCATTGCCCATCATCATTGCGGGGAATGAAGAGCAAAAGCGTCACTATCTGGGGCGGCTCGCGGCCGAGCGCCAGATGGCGGCCTATGCGCTCACCGAGCCAGCGGCGGGGTCGGATGTCGTTGGCATTCAAACTGTCGCCCGGCGGGTGGGCGACGAGTATATCTTGACCGGGACGAAAAATTTCATCACCAATGCCTCGGTGGCCAATTTTTACGTCGTTTTCGCTTACACCGACAAGTCCCAGCGTCATCGCGGGATGAGCGCATTCATCGTGGAACGGGAATGGCCCGGTGTCGCGCCCGGTCGAAAAGACGACAAGATGGGCCAACGAGCGTCGGACACGGCTCAGTTGATTCTGGAAGACGTCAAGGTGCCCAGATCGAATCTCCTCGGGCGAGAGGGAGACGGATTCAAAATCGCCATGCACGTGTTCGACCGGTCCCGTCCCGGCGTCGCCGCGGCCGCCGTGGGCGTCGCTCGACGTGCCATGGAGTTGGCGATAGCCTACGCGAGGGAACGGACGACGTTCGGTCTCCCCCTGGCCGAGCATCAGGCCATCGGATTCAAGATCGCTCAGATGGCCATGGAGATCACCGCGGCCCGTCATCTGACCTGGCATGCCGCTTGGCTCGCCGATCACGGCCAGCGAAATACCTTGGAAGCATCCTACGCCAAGTGCTTCGCTGCCGATACCGTGATGAGAGTGACGACCGAAGCCGTGCAGGTGTTCGGCGGATACGGTTACATGAAGGATTATCCGGTCGAGAAATTGATGCGCGATGCCAAGGTCTTCCAGATTTACGAGGGAACTTCGGAGATCCAGCGCCTGATCATGGTCCGGGAGTTGTTCAAGTCGGCGTGAGGAGCAACGTCTCCCGTTCGGTTATCCGATGCCCGGGGTGAGCGCGCGTCGACCTGGAATTGAATGGCTATTCATTCAGTCGGTGGTGTGCTATAATGGCCGCCCTGTTGTGGTCGCAAGCGAAGGCCGAGATGATAGTCGAACGCACGAAGGCCAGGAAGGCCCATCGCCAGTCCGGGTGAAGGGAGGGACTTATGAGTCACGTTTTTCCCAGTGAGGAATGGGTTGCGACTTTTAAGGAGCAAATCAATGCCAGTGAGGAGTATAAGCAGTCGGCGGCCGATTGGGAGGCGGGGGATGTCTGTTTTCACATCCAGGCGAATCCCGATATCGGATTGCCCCAGGATGGTTACATCTGGCTCGACCTCTATCATGGCCAGTGTCGCGACGCTCAACTCGTCGATGCTCAAAAAGGGGAGAGCGCACGGTTCGTCATCACGGCGACGTATGACCGCTGGAAGCAGCTCATCACGGGCCAGCTCGATCCCGTCACGGCGATGATGATGGGGCAGATGAAGGTCAAAGGGAACCTCGGGGAGCTCATCAGGTACACGCGAGCGGCGAAGGAACTCATCGCTTGTGCCGGCCGCGTCCCAACCCGGTTTCTCGGAGGCGAGGGATGAGTGAAGAGGTCATCATTCAACACACGGCCCTGCGGATTCCTTATTCGTGGGCGGCCGGGGCACACGCCACGCGGTTCTATCGTGAGATAGCCGAACACCGGAGGATCATGGGGACTCGATGTCCACGGTGCGGGCGGGTATTAGTCCCGGCGAGAAAGAGCTGCAGTCGATGCTTTCAGGATACCACCGAGTGGGTCGAGGTGGGACCGATTGGCGTGGTCACGAGTTTCACCATCGTCCATTATTCCGAGCCTCAGATTCAACCGATGAAGCCGCCCTTCGCCATTGCCCTCATTCGTCTTGACGGCGCCGATACAGCTCTCCTTCACCTGCTCGGAGAGGTCGAGCTTTCCAAGATCAGAACCGGGATGAGAGTGGAACCTGTTTTCGCCGATGAGCCGAAAGGTCATATCTTGGATATTCGATATTTTAAGCCGGTATCTATCGATTGAGGACCAGCGGTGATGAGCCAGCGCGTTGCCATTGTCGGTATCGCCCAGACGACATTCCAATCAGCAAAACGGGCACAGAACTACGCCGAACTCGTGCACGAGGTGGTCTCGGAGTTGTTCACGAAGACCGGGGCCACTCACGACGATGTGGACAATATCGTCTCTGCCTCTTCGGACTTCTGGGATGGTCGGACGATCTCCAATATGGCCATCCAGGATGTCGTCGGGGCCTACATGAAGTCGGAATCCAAAGTTTCGTCCGATGGTACGCTGGCCGTCCTTTATGGGATGATGCGCATTCTCTCGGGACAGTACAAGACGACGCTCGTAGTGGCCCATAGTAAGGGTTCCGAGGGGACTCCCAACCTGATTGCCAACGCGGCCTTCGATCCCATCTATCAGCGTCAATTAGGCATCGATGGCCTCTCGGCGTCGGCGCTCCAGGCGCGTCGATACATGGAGAAATATGGCGTTTCCGAAGAGGAGGTCGCCCTCGTCTCGGTGAAAAATCTGGCCAACGCCAGGAAGAATCCCTACGCCCAGGTTGCCGGCGAGTTCACCGTCGATGACGTCATGCAATCGGGCTATTTGGCCGAGCCTATCAAGAAACTGGAAGCCTCTCCCATTTCCGATGGGGCCTGCGCTCTCTTGCTGGCTCGGGAGGACCTGGTCGATCGATTCACCGATAAGCCCGTTTGGCTGAAAGGCGTTGGGCATTGTCAGGATTGCTATTATCTCGGCGATCGAGATCTGGCGGAATCCGAAGCTCTGGCCGTCGCCGCCCAGCGAGCCTACGCCATGGCCGGCATCCGTGATCCTGGAAAAGAGATCGATGTCGCCGAAGTCTATGATGCTTTTTCCTATCAGGAGCTCATGTGGACGGAAATCCTGGGCCTTTGTCCCAGAGGGGAAGGTGTTGAGCTCATCAGATCGGGAGTCAGTACCATTGATGGAACTCTGCCGGTGAATCCCTCTGGTGGAGTCCTCGCTGCCCATGCCGTCATCGTTGCCGGACTGGTGCGCGTGGCCGAAGCCGCCCTGCAACTGAGAGGCGAAGCGGGCCAGCATCAAATTTCCGGCGTGAAGACGGCGTTGGCTCATGGCAGCTTCGGGTATTGCGGGCAAATGCACTGTGTGTGGATTTTGTCCAATGAGAAGTGAGCGTGAATAATCCGAAGGGGTGAATCATGCCCAAGAGCGTGGCCATCATCGGGAGCGGACAAACGAACCACACTTCGCGTCGGGCGGATGTGAACATCCCGGAATTGATCAAAGAGGCGGTGGATCGGGCGTTGGCCGATGCTGATCTCACTATTGATGACATCGATGCCGTGGTCATCGGCAATATGGAGCACTTCGAGGGGATCAATCTCTCTGACATGTGGGCGTCGGAGGGGTCTGGTGCGGTCATGAAACCGGCGATGAAGATCGCCACTGGTGGAACCACGGGAGCGTCAGTGGCCGCCTGTGCCTACTATCACTGTGCCTCGGGACTGTTCGATCGCGTGCTGGCCATTGGGTGGGAGAAACTCTCTGAGAGCGACACGACGACGGGCATCATCACCGCCTTCGATCCCATCGTGGAGCGATTGACTTTAGCCGGAGCTGTAGGGGGACTGGCCATCGAGGCGAACCTCTACATGACGAGCTATGGAATCACCCAAGAACAGGTGGCCAAGGCAGCGGTGATGGCCCGAAAAAACGCTCAGAGGAATCCTCACGCCCATCTCAAGTTAGACCTGACCGTCGAGCAAGTGCTCCACTCTCCCATGATCGCCTACCCCATCCATTACCTGGACATGTGCCCGACCTCCGACGGGGCTTGTGCGGTGATCTTCGCCAGCGAGGACGTGGCCCGGAAGAGCGCTCATCCCCCCGCCTGGGTCAAGGCTGCCGTCTGTCGGCATAATCATCCCTACATTGGGGACGTGGATTGGCGGAAGAATACGCTGGAGTCAGCAGCTATTGAGGCTTACCGACTGGCCGGTATCACCAATCCCCGCCGGGAATTGGATGTCATCGAACTGTACGATCCGGCGAGTTTTGCTCTTTTGTCCTGGATCGAAAGCTTGCACATCTGTGGTCCGGGGGAAGGAGGGAAGATGATCGACGCGGGGGCCATCACGATGGAGGGCGATATCCCGGTCAATCCCTCTGGGGGGGTGATATCGACCAATCCCATTGGTGCCACGGCTCTCATCCGGGTGGCCGAAGCCGCCCTCCAGATTCAGGGTAAGGCGGATGCCAGACAAGTCGAAGGTGTTCGGACAGCTTTGGCTACTGGATTCGGCGGATCGTATTGGAGCGAGGTCTTCATCTTGGGGAGGACACCATGAGGCGAGAAGAAGGGAAGGAATATCTTTACATCACCCTCCACACCGAGCTTCCATATCAGTATTCAGCGGGCCGCTACATGAGTCGGTTCCTCACGACCCTCCGGGATGAGGCCAAGATCCTCGCCTCTCGCTGCACCCAGTGTGGAACGGTGCTCGTGCCCCCGAGGGTGGTTTGCGGCAACTGCTTCGCCGAGATGAAGGACTTCGTCGAGGTTGGTCCTCGTGGAACGCTGAAGACGTTCTCCGTCATCAACTTCCCATTCATCGATCCGTTCACCGGCGTCCAGCGCCCCGTACCCTACGGTTATGCCATTGTGCAGTTGGATGGGTGCGACAACTGGTTGCCCCATTTTCTTGACGAAATCGATGTCCAAAAGTTGCGCATCGGATTGCGCGTGGAAGCTGTTTTTAAGCCTCGGGAGGAGAGAGAGGGAGCGATGACCGATATTCTCCATTTCCGAGTGATCGGCGACCGATCGAGGGAGAGCAGCCCTGAGGGAGAGGTCTCATAAACGGGCGAGGAGTGAGAAGTGCCGATGAGTAAGTATTTTGAAGACTTCAACGTTGGAGACGAATTCGAATCGCCGGGGAGAACGGTGACCGAGGCGGATATCGTCAATTTCGCTGGCCTCACCGGCGATTGGAGCGAGCTTCATGTCAACAGCGAATTCGCCAAGAAAGGGACATTTGGACGGCGGATCGCTCATGGGGCGCTGACCTTCAGTATCTCCACCGGGTTAACGGTCCGGTTGGGGTTGATCGACGACGCACTCATTGCGTTCTATGGCGTTGATCGGTTGAGATTCGTTCATCCGGTCTTCATTGGCGACACCATCAGGGTGAGGAAACGAGTGGAATCAAAAGATAATAAAGACGAGCGGAGCGGTATTATCGGCTTCCGAACCGAGGTCCTCAATCAAAATGATCAAGTCGTTCTCACCTATCAGGACAAGGTGTTGCTCAAGAAACGTGGGTGAACGATACGTCCAGTAGAGTTGCGGCTCATCATCGACCAAGATAGACGCTTGGCCTCCTCGCCCCGACCTACAGCAGGCATGATTCCTTCAAAGGGCGCCAGAGCCCATCCAGAAGAAAAGATGATCCGTGTGGCGGGGCCCGCGACAGTTCCGCAGGGACAAGCGCTCCCGGATCTGAAAGCTTCCTGGATGGGCTTTGGCAGGTGACGAGCGTGATCATCCCGACCCCGGAGCCAATCATAGCCGAGAAAAGGCGCGCCTTCCCGGCGGGAAAAACCCGCTCCTCGACACCAGGAAAGCGTTCGGCATTCAGTTGGATGGGGTCATGACCCGAGTGATTCAGGTTCTCTCTTCGTGCCGTTGGTTTTGATCTTATTCTATTTTCACGACATTGGCAGCCTGTAATCCTCTCGGGGTTTCAACCAGCTCGAACTGAACGAGATCTCCCTCTGAGAGCGTACGGAATCCCTCCGCCTGAATGGCAGAAAAATGAACAAACACATCTTCACCATTGCTTCGTTCAATGAACCCATAGCCCTTCCGTTCACTGAACCATTTGACTCTTCCTGTTTCGTTCATGCACTGACTCCTACTGATAAAAATCTCATCGTCTTTGTGTGGTCCAGCGTGGCGGCATCAGTCCCATCACCGTGTCGCCCCTCCGGGAGCAGGATCACGTCGCTACCCGTCGAGTCAGCTGGTCCACGCAAAAACAATCACGGCCCACAGCATACGGGAAAAGAGCTTTGATGTCAATAATGTGCTGTGAAATTTTCCTTCCTCAGCGCCGTGGGGCACACTCGAGGAGAGCCTCGTGAATCGTGTGCCAGGCTGACTCGATGAGTTCATCGAGCCTCTCCAATCCATAGGTCGAGGCATCCAGGGGAGGATGTACAATGACTCGAATCGTTCCTGGCCAAACGCCAATCTGGCCCTTGGGCATGATCTCATAGGATCCGGCAATGGTGACCGGCACGATGGGCGTTTGTGACTCGAGCGCCATATAAAAAGCCCCTTTTTTGAATCGGCGCATGTGCCCATCAGGGGTGCGCGTACCTTCGGGGTAGACGATGAAGCTCCGTCCGGCTCGGACCCGTTGGGCAGCCCGTTGAGTGCTCTCAATGGCCCGTGCCCGATCGCCTCGATCTATGGGAACGGAACCCGTCCAGCGCAAACCGATGTTGAGGATAGGGACTTTGAGCAGTTCTTTCTTGGCCAGGAAAGCGAAATTCCGATCGAGGCAAAGGAGCATAGCGGGGATGTCGAGCCAGCTCTGATGGTTGGCGACGAAAATATAATGTTGATCAGGTCGGATATTCTCCAGACCCCGGCATTCCAGTCTCACTCCTGTCATCCTCAAGCCGACACGGCAAGCGAGGCGGACGGGGGCATAAATGACGTTCAGTCGTCGCGTGAGGGCGAAAAGGAGCAACAGAATGGGCCCAACGAGAAGGAGCAGGCTCCCCCAGAACAGGATGAGAAGGCCGCCCCGAAGCATGGCATGGACGGATCCTCTTGTCATCGCATCTCGGTTTGATATAGAGTTAGCCTCCATGATCAATCCACTCCAGGAGCGGTGAGATGAAAGGAGCCATCAGAGTCGCCATCATCATCTGTTGTCTCTCCATTGTGGCCGGGTCGGTGGCCGGCCAAGGGGTGATTCCATCCCCAAAGTCGGTGCTCGGATTTGAGCCCGGGCAGGAGCGTCATCTGGCCAACTGGAGCGCCATCACTCGTTACTTCAAACAGCTCGCCGCCGCTTCGCCCCGAGTCGAACTCCAGGAATTCGGCCAATCCACGCTCAAAAGGCCCTTGATTGTAGCAGTGATCAGCTCAGAAGCCAACCTGAAAAAGTTGGACCGAATACGGGAAATTCAGCGGTTGTTGGCCGATCCCCGGCTCATCGTCGATGAGAACGAGGCCCGCCAGCTCATCGAAGAGGGAAAAGTGGTGGTCGCCATCAACTGCTCGATCCATTCCACGGAGATCGTCGCTTCGCAGATGTCCATGGAACTGGCCTATCAGTTGGCCACTGAGGATTCGGCCGAAGTGAAGCAGATCCTGGATCATACCGTCATTCTCCTTTTCCCTAGCGTCAATCCCGATGGGATCGATCTGGTCGCCGCCTGGTACGAGAAGACGCTGGGAACGCCATTTGAGGGGACGGCGCCACCGGAACTCTACCATCCCTATGCCGGACATGATAATAATCGCGATTGGTTCATGTTGACCCAGGTGGAGACGCGAGCTGTCACGAGGCTCTTCTACCAGGAATGGTTTCCCCAGATCGTTTATGATATCCATCAGATGGGACGAAATGGGGCGCGGATGTTCGTTCCGCCGTTTTACGATCCGCCCAATCCTAATATTGATCCCCTCATTTTGCAGGAGATCGCCCGCATAGGGAGTCATATGGGCCTCGCTTTGACGGCGGCAGGATTCAAGGGTGTATTAACTCGCGCGCAGTATACGACTTGGTGGCATGGAGGATTTCGAACGGCTCCTTACTATCATAATGCCGTGGGGCTCCTCACCGAAGCGGCCAGCGCCCGATTGATGTCGCCAGTGGTCATTCGGTGGGATGACCTTCGAGGTCACCCGGCCGGATTCCCCAATCCGCACCAGCGTCGAACGAATTTCCCCGATCCCTGGCCGGGTGGGCTCTGGCAACCAAAGGATATCCTGGACATGGAGCTCATCACCTCGCGATCGCTCCTGCTGCTGGCCGCTCGCTATAAGGGGGACATCCTGCGGCACTTCTATCGTCTCGGTCAAAAGGCGATTGACCTGGGGCGAAGGACCCCGCCCTTCGCCTACCTCATCCCGCCCGAACAGCACGACCCACCCACGGCGATTCGGATGGTGAATATTTTAATGGAGCAGGGCATCGAGATCCATCGCGCCCGGCGCCCATTCGTCGTCGATGGCGTGCGCTATCCAGCGGGAACATTCGTCATTCTCATGGCCCAGCCCTATCGGGCATGTGTGAAGGCGCTCTTGGACGTTCAACACTATCCGTTGCTGAGGTCATCCGCGGATGGAGGAGTCCAACGACCGTACGATATCGCTGGCTGGACGCTTCCCATGCAAATGGGCGTGCGCGTCGTTCGGATTGATCGACCGTTCGAAGCGGATTTGAGGAAGGTTCAACGGGCAACACTCTCTCGTGTGGGCATCGTTCCCGTTCCCTGGGGCGAGCCTCCGGCCCTGTGGATCGTTCGCCCTCGGGCCAACAACGCTTTCGCTCTGGTCAACGAGTTGATGCGCTCGGAGGAGAGCGTTCGGGTGGGACGACTCCGCCATGATATTGAGATCGATGAAAAACTCTATGAGCGAGGAAGTTTCGTTCTGACGCCGCCCGCTCATCGGCCGCTCTCGGTCGATCGGCGCATCGCTGAGCTGGCCGAGAAGTACATGGTGATGGTCTATCCGGTCAGACACATTCCTGATGACGTCATCGCTCCCCTCTCGATGCCGCGGATCGGAATCTATCGGAGTTGGGTTCCCGTGACTGACGAAGGGTGGACGCGTTGGGTGTTGGACCAGTTCGGGTTCACTTACCAGAACGTGCGCGATGCCGATGTGCGAGAAGGGCATCTAGAGGATCAATTTGACTGCCTCATCGTTCCCGACCAGGCATACCGGCAAATCCTGGACGGACATGCTGAGGGGAAATATCCACAGCCATATACGGGCGGATTGGGGCTCGCGGGGGTACAACAACTCCGAGCCTTTGTGGAGAGGGGGGGGACGTTAATCTGTATCGGTCGCGCCTGTCAGCTCGCTTTGGAGCATTTCGATCTCATGGTCCGCAATCCACTCGCTTCTTTGTCTCGGGAGGAATTCGCCTGTCCGGGTTCCATTCTCGGTTTGGAGGTGGATAATCTGCATCCTCTGGGGTATGGAATGCCCACTCAGGCCATGGCCTTTTTCCGCAATAGCATGGCCTTCGATGTTCTGGAGGCGCCCGGAGATGCTTCTATCCGCGTCGTTGCTCGTTACGCTTCATCTGACGTGCTCAAGAGCGGATACCTCCACGGCGAGGAGCAGATTGCCGGGCGGCCAGCCATCCTCGACATTCCCCTGGGTCGCGGGCGGGTGATCCTGATCGGTTTCCCCCCAGTGCACCGAGGTCAACCGCACGGAACATTTAAGTTGTTGTTCAATGCCCTGTTGGAGAGTGCGCCTCATTGATGGGAATCGAGTCGGTTGGCGGGCGAGATCTCACAGGGGCTCACTGGTCCGCCCGTCCCGCGTAATACCCCCGTCGATAGCGAAGGCGAAGATCCTTGCGGGTGGGAATGCGAATCTCGATTCTCCGGAACGTTCCGTCTTGTTTAGGGTTAGAGGGATAATAAGCCACCAGGTATTGACTCCTCAGTTCGTCCTCGATTTGGCGGAAGGCTCGCATGAGTTCGTCAGGGTTCTTGGGGAAATAGGCCCGTCCTCCCGTCTCCTCGGTGAGTTTCTTCAGCGTTTTTTTATCCAGGCCGAAGCGGAAGCGATCGCCGATACCGATGGCGTAAACGGTCACCTCCGACCGGAGCGCACGATCGATGGCATCAGACAGCCGGTAATAGCTCGTCGTGTCTTCGCCATCGCTGAGCAGGATAATCGTGTGGCGGCCAGCTTGCTCGGCGAGGAGATTCTGGCAGGTCACGTAAACGGCATCATAAAGGGAGGTCCCTCCGAATGTGCTCCGTCTGTCAGTCGTCGTACGCGGAGTATAGCGAATGCGAGCCAGAGCGTGCTCCAGTCGATCGACGGTGGAGGTGAAATCCTGGACGAGAATAGCTTCGTCGCGGAATTTGATGATCGCTACAGTGTCTTTCATCGGGCGCACGATGGAGCGGAGGAAGCGGCTGGCGGCGAATTTCTCGTCGGGGAGAGTGTATTGCTCACTGGCACTGACGTCGATGAGCAGCGCAATGGTCAAGGGGACGTCGGTCTGTCTTTTGAACATGAAGATCTCCTGGGGTTCGCCATTCTCCAAAACCTCAACCTCGTCTCTCCGAATATCGGTGATGAAAGCATTCCGCCTATCGGTGACCGTGAAGAACACGTTGACCAGGCGCGAAGAGAGTTCCACCGTTTCGCCGGGTTCCTGACGTTGATCTTGTCGCCGAGTGACCGAGGGATCTGAAGGAGGACGGTTGGACGCTTGACCAGAGGACGATGCAGCCACGATTCCGAGGGCGAGCAAAAGGCCGACGATGATGGTGATCTTGCTCATACGTTCATCCGATGCCCGATGTGGGCCCATTGGTTGCACAACGCTCAAAGAAGCGACTCCCCGAGTGGCGCTTTGTATCCTCGTTTGGCGCGAACGTGAAGGCCATCGCGACCAACGATCTTCACCTTAATTTTACGGAACTTCCCATCACGCTCCTGGTTCGTAGAGATGTAAAAGAGGATGTACTGGTTGTGAAGTTCTTCGCCGATCTCGGCGAAGATCTTATCCAGTTCGTAGAGGTCGGTGGGGAAAAAGGCTCGTCCTCCCGTTTCGCTCGCCAGTCGCTCCAGTTCCTTATTGCCCGGGGCTCCCTTGATCCCGCGCGTCACGCCAAAAGGACCAGCATTCGTCGTCCCGATACAGTAGATGATGACCTCCGTCTTTTGGGCCATCTCGATGGCTTCGTCCAGTGTATGCTGGCTGGCCGTGTCCTCACCATCGGAGATGGCGATGATCGCCCGGCGCCCCTGAGCGGAGGGCATTTTTTCTTCGCAAACGCGATAGATGGCGTCATATAGCGATGTCGGGCCGCGAGCCTTCACCGAGTAGATGGCGTCCCGTAGATCTTCAAGATTATCGGTGAAATCCTGGAGCAACTCGACGCGAGAGTTGAAGATAGCAAACAGAGCCCGATCCTGCCCTCGACGAACGACCGCGTCGAGGAAACTCATCGCCGCTCCCTTCTCAAACTTCAGTTTCGGTCGGACGCTGTTACTGGCGTCCATGAGGACGCCAATATTCAGGGGGAGATCGTCCTCTCGGGAGAGGGAGCGAATGAACTGGGGCTCGCCATCCTCATAGACTTCGAAGTTCTCCAGCGTCAGATCAGTCACCAGTCGCCCTTTCTTATCCACTACGGTCACCGGCAAGTTCACGCCGATCGTGCCTAATCGAATTTGTCCGGGCGCCTGAGGCGCCGATCTTTGGGGAGAGGAGGCCAGGATCACTGTCATGCTGAGGAAAAGGCAACCGACCAGTATGGTGATTCGCTTCATCGGTGATCCTTAACTTTGAGCTCGCCCATTAATTATACGAAGCCTCTCCGAAGGGTGTCAATAACAGCGACCGAAGGACTTAAAGGCCCTGAGCACGCGTCCATCCGGTGAGTGCCTTGCCCCTCGCTTGAGACTATGCCACAATTGCACCGTGGGAGCTGACACTCAAGTCACCAGGAAATGGGGTCCCTTGTCGCTGAAGTGGTTCACGCTCATCGCCTTGATCGCCGTGACGGGTTCGGTCAGCGCGCGGGGCGATGGTGAGCGGTGGTCGCAGAATTCGGAGCAGGGAGGAGCGACCTTAGAGCTTCGGTCCGACCTCGTCTCGTTTACGGTCAGTGTTTCACTTCCCGGTGGAAAGGCCCTCACCACGCTCACTGCAGACAATTTCACCGTCTATGAGAATGGCCAGCGGCAAAAGATCAGTTATTTTGCGACCGTGGAGACTCCAGTGGATATCGTCCTGGTCATCGATGACAGTGGGAGCATGCGGAATAACCTGAGCATGGTCAAGAGAGCGGCCGAGCAATTTGTGGATCGCATGCGAAGTCAGGATCGGGCCGCCGTGGTCGCCTTCGGTAGGCAAGTCGAGCTGCTCGCCGATTTGACGCATGACCGCGCTACGCTGAAATCGGCTATCCGACGGATTCCACGCGGGACGGGGACGGCCTTCTATGACGCGTTGTACCTCGTAGCTCAGGAGGTTCTGAATGGCCCGACGGCCCGAAAGGCCGTCATCGTCCTCTCCGATGGAGTCGATTCCATCAGTTACTACCATTTCGAGCAAGCCAGTCGCGCGCTAGAGCAGAATGGCATCGTCGCTTACTTCATCGAGGTCGATACCCAGGAGTATATGATCCAGGGCTTGAAGAAGGAGAGATTCATCCTCTCTCCCTCTCAACTCGCTAAATATGAACGAGCCTTCCATCCCGAGGATCCTCGATTCAGCTTCGGCGACCCGCGATTGTTCACCGGCGAGGAGAGCGCCCAGATCGCTCTCGGCCTCTACCAATTGGCGCGACGCGAGCTTCGTCGGTTGGCCGAGCGGACGGGCGGAAAGGTTTTCCCCCTCACGTCTTTCGCCCAACTCAAGAGTATCTACGCCCAGATTGGAATGGAGTTGGGGACGCTGTATAGCATTGGATACTATCCAACCAACACCAAACACGATGGAACGTGGCGCTCGCTGAGGGTGGAAGTGAACATCCCGGGAGCAAAAGTCCATGCCCGATCCGGCTACTGGGCCCCATCCCAATGAGCGAAGATTGGTGCGGATGAACTGGGGACGTCCCCCTTCGCCGAGTGGTGATGATCGAGACCCGTTCTCATCAGAGAAGCTTCCTTTGGAGTTCGATGAGCTTTTGTTTTGCCTGTTCGGGGGTGAGTTGGTCCGCATTCAGGCTGGCCAGTTCAGTGAGAACGGTGGACCGTACCTGATCGAACAATGACGGTTGTTGTTTCCAATCGGGACCTCGCGAGGGCAGGTGTTCGGCCAGCTTCGGTTTCCCAGTGGGATCGAGTTCGTTGGCTTCCAGGTTCTCCAGGATTTCCCCGGCCCGTTCGATGACGGATCGGGGCAGCCCGGCCAGCCGAGCCACTTCAATCCCATACGACTTGCTCGCCGTCCCCGGCACGATTTTGTGGAGAAAAATGATATCCCCTCTGGACTCTCTGACGGCAGCACGATAATTCCTCACACCGGGGAGGAGCTTGGCCAGTTCGGTCATCTCATGATAGTGAGTGGCAAACAGCGTCTTGGCCGCGTGATTGGCGTTGTTGTGGAGGTACTCGGCGATCGCCCAGGCCAGTGACAGACCATCGAACGTCGCCGTCCCCCGCCCCACCTCATCGAGGATGACCAAGCTCCGCGGCGTGGCCGTATTGAGGATCTTAGCCGTTTCGATCATTTCAACCATGAAGGTGGATCGACCTCGCGTCAGACTGTCGGACGCGCCAACGCGAGTGAAGATGCGGTCGATGAGCCCGAGGCGCGCCTCCCGGGCGGGGACGAAAGAGCCCATCTGAGCCATGATGGCAATGAGCGCCGCCTGGCGAAGGAACACGCTCTTGCCGCCCATATTCGGTCCGGTGATGATGAGCAATCGATCGGTCGAATTATTCATGTGCAGGTCATTGGGGATGAATCGATCTTGCACGACTTCCAACACCGGATGGCGACCGTCCTTGATATCGATTTCATCGTCGTCCCGGAGAATGGGGCGGCAGTAGTTTCGGCGAGCCGCTGTCTCGGCCAATCCCGCCAGGACATCGATGGCGGCCAGCGCCTTGGCCGATGCCTGTATCCGGCGGGTTTCTCCGGCCACGCGCCGACGGACGTCTTGAAATAACTGCGCCTCGATTTCGGCCATGCGTTCCTCGGCTCCCAGGACTTTCGCCTCATACTCCTTGAGTTCGGGGGTGACGAACCGCTCGGCCGAGACCAGCGTTTGCCGTCGCTCATAATCGGGAGGGACGAGATGGAGATTGGCCTTACTGACTTCGATGAAGTACCCGAATACGTTGTTGTACTTCACCTTCAGCGATTGAATGCCCGTCCGTTGCCGTTCGCGCTGTTCGAGCTGGGCGATGATCGCCTTGCTATTGGTGGCCAGCTCGCGTAACTGATCGAGTTCGGGATGATAACCAGACCGAATGACGCCACCATCACTCAGAGCGGCGGGAGGATCGTCGTTCAAAGCGGTACCGATGAGTTCTCGAATGTCGGCGAGTTCGTCCAGCGTCTCTCTCAAAACCTCTAAAAGGGGCGCTCGAGCGGCGCCGAGGAGTTCCTTAATGTCAGGGATGGCGTCGCCACTGAGCCGGAGCGAGACGAGATCCCGGGGCGTCGCCGTCCCGAGATTCACACGAACGATCAGCCGTTCCAGATCGTGAATCTTCTTCAGCTTCAGACGTAATTGGTCGCGAAGAATGGTCGCCGTTTTGAGTTCCTCGACGGCTTCCAGTCGCTGGTTGATCTCGCCCAGGCGCATCAGCGGTCGCAGCAACCATTGGCGGAGGAGGCGGGCCCCCATCGGCGTTTGCGTGACATCCAGAACGTGGAGCAGGGTATGCTCCCGGCTTCCATCCAGAGATTGAATCAATTCCAGATTGCGCACCGTAGTCGCATCGAGAATGAGGTAGTCCGTGGGTTGCAAGAGGGAGAGTCCGGTGATGTGGGCGGCCTGGCTCTTCTGCGTTTGACGAATGTAATGAAGGATTGCTCCCGCTGCAGAGGTGGCGTGCTCCTTGTCCGTCAGGCCATATCCCTCTAATGAGGTGACGCCGAAGTGATCACAAAGGAGGGCATGGGCGTGCTCGGTATTGAACACCCACTCATCCAGAGGCGTGAACACGGCCTGGTCGAGAGGTGGTCGTGTTCCTCTCCCTTCCTTATCTACGTCTGCGTTGGATTCTCCTTCAGGAGCACCTCGGGTGCGACGTCGGATGTGGGGTTCGAGCACCGAGGGATAGAGGACCTCCCGAACGGACCACGTATCGAGGTGTTCGAGCGCTTTGTCCCAGGCCTCATCGCCGTGGTATTCAGCGACCCAGAATTCCCCCGTCGAAGCGTCCAGGATACCGATGCCGACGGCGTTCGGCTCGCCACATATGGCCGCTAAGAAATTATTCGCGCCCGCCTCCAACACTTGACGTTCAATGGTCGTTCCCGGCGTGATGACTCGGACGACCTCGCGCCTGACCAACTTCGTAGAGGCGGTTGGGGTCTCGACCTGGTCGCAGATGGCGACACGATATCCCTTTCGGATCAACTTGGCGACGTACCCTTCGAGGGCATGGACGGGAATGCCGCACATGGGCACCGGATGTCCCCGCTCTCGGTGGCGCGCCGTGAGGGTGATATCCAGTTCCTTCGCTCCCAGGATAGCATCGTCATAGAACAGTTCATAGAAATCGCCCAGACGGAAGAAGAGGAGCGTTCCCGGGTACTGCTTTTTGATCTCATGATACTGCTTGAGCATGGGAGTGAGCTTTTTCTGCTTCATCGCTGATCTCGTCTCCCGTTCTTCGGGCCTCGAATTCAGAGCACGAAAAATATTATAATCGAGGGTTCATGGTGTCAAACAGTGCGCCCAAAGAGGTGGGGGGACCCGTTCACGCTGAAGCCCCTCTCATCCTCGCCGTGGATACGACGTCAGCGCGGCGAAGCGTTGCGCTCGCCAGGGGGCGCCGGCTCCTTGGCGTCATTGGTGTGGATGCCGGTCCCACCCATTCGTGGAACCTCCATGATGAAATCGCCCTCTTGTTGGATAAGTGCGGATCACGCGTATCGGAGATTGACGTCCTGGGGGTTGCCATTGGTCCGGGCTCGTTCACCGGCCTGCGCGTGGGACTGGCTGCCATGAAAGGGTTCGCTCATACGTTAGCCAGACCGGTGGTGGGCGTCTCCTCATTAGAGGCTTGGGCGCGAAGGGCGGGAGTGAGCGGTCGCATCTGTGCCTGCATTGATGCCCAGCGAGGCGAACTCTACGCTCAGGTCTTCGACGTCGATGTTGCCGGAGCGGTGCTGCCGGTGACTGGCCCTCGCCTGATCCCTCCGCATGAGGTGTGCCGATGGTTGTCCGATCAGTCGACGCTCTTCTTCGCGGGAGATGGGGTGGGACCGTCCCGAGCGCAGTGGGAAGCCTGGGGACGTGAACAGGGACGGGAAATTCACTTTGTCACCATCCCGCCCACTCATCCCCGAGGGTGGATCGCCATCGAGGCCATGGAGTTCCTGGCTCCAGCCGTCGTTTGGCTCGCCGAGCGAGAGTTTCGAGAGGGGCGCGCCCAAACGGCCGCTACGCTCGATGCCCTCTATGTGAGAGCTTCGGATGCGGAGATGAAGCGGCGGCCAGGTTGATCCGTCGATGGGAAGGTGGTATCCGCAAAGAGGATCATTACCTTGTCAGCCCAAATATTTTGTACTACCATTGGTGAAGTGAAAATCGGTGGGTGCTTGAAGATCGTCAGCGGACATATTGATCGATGTCATTGGGGCTTTCGTCATCCAGAAGAACGACCATCAATGAAACCTGACTGGGATATGATCTCGCCTTAAGGAGGAGCAGGATGGGAGAGTATTCAACGGCGTCTCTGAAGGAGCATTTGATGGCAACGAATGAAGAGTTCAGAGAACTGGTGCGTCAGCATCAAGAATATGAGGCGCGACTGAACGAACTCGTTTCACTTCCTTACCCGACGGAGGAGGAGATGTTGGAGGAGACACTGCTCAAGAAGAAAAAACTCCTCCTCAAGGACAAGATGGAAGCCATCATCCATCGCTATAAACGAGAAATGGTCGGCAAGTAGTTCGCGATACATCTCACGGGGCGGGACTCCCTCAACCGAGGCGGGGAAGGAGACGTGGCGCTCTTTCTCTTTGGCGGCAGAAGATGATCGCTCGAGATGGATACCCATACATTGTGGCATTAGCGGTGATAGCCGGCATCTCTTTTGTTATCGATTGGCGAGGTCTGGCCACCGGGGCTCTGATCGGGGCGGCGTTCATGGCGTTTTTTTTTCGCGATCCGGAGCGCTCCGCTCCTGAGGATCAACAGGCCATCGTTTCTCCCGCGGATGGAAGAGTCGTTCGAATCAGGTCGCTCCACCCGGATAACCCATCCTCGCCGGTGCAAATCTCGATTTTTCTCTCCTTGTTTGACGTCCACATCAATCGCGCTCCCATCTCGGGACGGATTAAGGATGTCACCTATCGTCGTGGAGCCTTCAAAGCCGCATTTCGTGATGTGGCCTCGGAGGTTAATGAACAATCAGTCGTTACGGTGGAGGGCGATGGATTGGAGATCACGTTCAAGCAGATTGCCGGTGTATTGGCCCGGCGGGTGGTGTTTCGTAAACGGGTCGGCGAGTGGGTGAGGAAAGGAGAGCGGGTCGGCCTCATCAAATTTGGTTCGCGCGTCGATGTCATTCTCCCGTCGGGCGTCCACGTCGTCACTCGGGTGGGGGAAAAGGTTTATGGTGGGACGTCGATCATCGCAAGGATACCATCATGAAGGCATCTCAACCGGAGCATAGGGAGTCGCTGAGAGGTGGCCGCCGCCGGATCTACATCGTGCCGGCGCTGTTTACGACGGCAAATCTGTTTGCTGGATTCTACGCCGCGGTGGCCGCCCTGAAAGGATATCAGCTCGTCCACACGGACTGGGAGGCGGCGGCGCGTTTTTTCGATAACGCCGCAAAAGCCATCGGATGGGCCGTTCTCTTCGACACGCTCGATGGGCGGATTGCCCGGATGACGGGGGCGACGAGCGAGTTCGGGCTGGAATTAGATAGCCTGGCCGATGTCATTTCGTTTGGAATCGCCCCGGCTCTTCTGGCCTACGCCTGGGGCTACGGATCTGCCCCACCTGCCTATGATCCACGATTCGCTGGATTGGCGTGGGCCGTTTCATTCATCTTCTTGATGTGCGGGGCATTTCGATTGGCCCGATTCAACGTTCATACTCGTCGGCCTATCCCGGAGTCGAAGAAAGAGCGACGACAGTTTGTCGGACTTCCCATCCCGGCCGCGGCGGGGCTCATTGCGGCCATCGTCCACTTTGTGAGAACGCCTCTGCTGGCCACGTCCAGTCACGACGTATCATTGTCCGGCTTAAACATTCGCATCGATAGTTCGTTCTGGAGCCTCATGTTGCTCGTGCTGGTATTCTCGTTGGCCATGCTCATGATTAGCACGGTGAGGTATGCTGCCTCGAAATCAGTTGGAGCCAGCCGCATGAGCCCTCGATTGACATTTCTCCTTCTCTCGCTGCTGGTTTGTGGGATCTACTTTTACTCCCGATGGGTGTTGTTAGTCTTGGCTACGGCCTATGTGAGTCATGGGGTGGTGTCGAGAATCATCGGGCGGATAACGCGATGGCATCGTCGAGAGCATTCTCTTCATGAACCCGTCACGAGGGAGTTCTTTTGATTCCCGTTCGATGCTCGTTCTTCCGGGGGCATTCTGGCGCGGCAGGGAGAGCGGCGAGCGGGCGGCGACGATCCCCCGATCAGTGATCGTGATCATCGTCCCATCGACGAGTGATGGCGGTCCGGCAATCTCGAATTCCTGCCCCAGTTCAATGGTGTTGGTTACTTTTCCATCCCGCGCATTGAGGACGATGAGCCGATGATCTCGCAGCGCTGAGACGAGGACCGCGTCATGGCCTATCAGGGGATCGGCGACAATACGACCGGATAATCGAACCTTCCATCGGATACGTCCAGTGGATGGATGAAGCCCGTAGACGAAATTATCGTAGGAGGCGACGATGAGGTGACCACCGACCAGCGTCGGTTTGGCTTGAATGGCGGCTCCCGTACGCATTCTCCAGGCTCGTTTCCCCGTTCGCTTGTTGACCGCATAGACCCAGCCATCAAATGAACCGAAGTAAACCAGCTTTGAACACGCTTCCACCGGTGATCGGACCGGACCTCCTGTCTTGAATGCCCATCGGACAGTTCCGTCTGCCGCGTCGAGCGCGTAGAGATGGCCGTCATCACTGCCCACATAAATGGAGCTCCCCACTTGCGTCACTGGTCCGCGAATCGATCCCCGGGTGTGAAATTGCCAGATGGGCTGACCGGTCGATGAATTCAGAGCGTAAAGGACACCTCGGACTGTGCCCACATAGATCCTGCCAGCTTTCCCGGCGGGGCGAACCGAGAGCGAAGTGACCATCTCAGAATACGGATGCTGCCACAGAATGTCTCCTTTGTCGGCGGCGATGGCGACAAGCTGATAAACGGCCTCTCCGTCTGATCGACTTCGGTCGGCGAGAGCAGCATAGATGATCTCCTCGTTCATCTGAAGCCGAGTGGTGAAATCGCCTGGGTAGTTTTCCATCCACGCTGTTTCCCCCGTCTCGAGTTTCAGGGCGAGGATTCGGCCTCCGGAGAGAGGAACATAAACGTTTTCTCCGTTTGAGACCGCCGCGTGATAGGGAAGAGTCTCCGGGGTGAGATACGTCCAGGCCAGCGCGAACGGCGAGTTGAGGAGAGATTGAGCCAGGGAAGGCATCAGCAACTTCCAAAGGAATGTTGTCACAAGAACGAGCACGATCAACCTCATCACCGCCTTCCTCCTCCGGTCATCATCGATAAAGGTACTTCGGAGAATGCCTCAGAGGCAACTCCATGGATTCGCCACATGGCGATTCATCGCGATGTATCCAGAGACGGGCGGAAGCAAATCCTTGACGATGGACAGAGAGAACCATAAGACGTTGAGGTGAAATCTCCCACATCGGTTGCCGGAGAGGCGGGGGTCTGGTATGCTGTTAAGTGCACGTGGAAACCACCCGGTGGATATCCTCACGCACGATTCACATCACAAGGATTTATCATGGAAAACACATCGACGCTGGCTGAGCGGCTCCCCTGGGAACAACCATGGTGGCGTCCCGCACCCGGTCAGTGGGCTACGTTTGGTTATCTGATCTCCATCCATATTCTCTCGCTCATCGGGCTGATTCTTTATCCCATTCCGTCAGGGAGCATCTTTGTCGTCGCCCTCTCCCTCCTTCTCCTTGGAGGATTGGGCACATCCGTCTGCTATCACCGTGCTCTGGCCCATCGGACGGCGAAGCTGAACGCCGTGGTGGAGCACATCCTCATCTTCTTCACCGTTTTTAACGGCTCTGGGTCCCCCATTCAATGGACGGCCAATCATCGCCACCATCATGCCCAAGCCGACACCATTGATGATGTTTCCAGTCCACGATTCGGCGGGTTTTGGTGGGCTCATTTGAGGTGGCTCTATCAGTGGCCCCAATCGGATCCCCGACGGTGGAGTCCGGATCTGATGGGCAATCGGTATCTTGTCTGGTCCACGCTTCAACCAATGCTCGTGGGAGGATCCTTATTTTGGGGACTCCTCGTATTTGGCTGGGAGGGTTTTTTCTGGATCGGACCCATCCGATTGATGTACGCCCTTCATATGCAGTGTTTCGTCAACAGCCTCCTTCATCTCTCGCCGGACGCTCCCGAGCATACCGACTCTAGTCGAAATATTTGGTGGCTGGGGCCACTGCAACTGACGGCGTGGGGAGAGAATTGGCATCGGAATCATCATCAAAACCCCAACTCCGCTCGGTTCGGATGGACTACGTGGCAGGTGGATATGGGGTGGTATTTTTTGATGCTTTTGGAAAAGTTTCGCCTGGTGAAGGATGTCAAGCGCCCCAGAACGCTGCGCCCAAGGGAAAAGGGAGCCCACTCGAATGCGCGCCTGGAGCGTAGGCGCCCACGCTCATCTCGACACAGCACCGAGGGAAGAGTCCAGAATCCAACGGCGTAGGATCGGTTGGCGAAGACCGTCATTTTTCGATTCCCCCTCCATCAATAGGGAATATGAGGGTGGTGATTTTGCCCCTGACCCGATTCTGAGATTGTCGGCCCCGAGTGATCCATGTAGTAGACGGCATCATCGGGCATCGGATATAATCCCCTGCTATTACTTGATGGTGAGGATCGCGGCTATGACGCTCAGGATGCGTCGAGATTCAGGAATCGGTTTTCTCGTCCTCGCCCTCTCGTGTCTCGTGGTGGGACGGGTCGAAGGTCAGCGTGATGAGAGGCTCTGGAAGGAAGCTCACCGTCTCCATCAAGAGGCCATCGTCGTTGACGCTCGTGTGGATGTTCTTTCCCATATCGTCGATGAAGGCGTCGACCTCGGCGAACGCGCGATCGGTGGACAGGTGGACATCCCTCGAATGCGGGAGGGAGGCATTGACGCCGAATTTTTCACTATCCGCCTCGGCGCGCAGGTCGCGAGCGATAGAGATGTCATGCGGCGGACGCTGGAGATGATCGACGCGCTCTATCAACAGATCGAACGGCATCCGGAATCGCTCGAATTGGCGACGTCAGCGACCGATATTCGTCGTCTGGCGAAGCAAGATAAGATCGCCGTTTTGTTGGGGCTCGAAGATGGAGAAGCCATCGAGCAGAGTCTGGGCGTGTTGCGGACATTCTATCGGTTGGGGATCCGATATATGGCGCTCCCCGGTCATCATATCGCGGTCTCACACGACGGCGACAGCCCGACCAGCGATGACGAGGGATTGAGCGAGTTCGAGCGGCGGGTCATCTTAGAAATGAATCGGTTGGGTATGCTGGTCGATGTGTCTGGTCTCCCGGACAAAACCTTTTTTGATGTTCTCGCCACCACGAAGGCGCCCGTTATCGCTTCTCACTCCTCGGCGCGGGCGTTGACCGATATCCCTCAAAACATGAGCGACGATATGTTGCGGGCCATCGCGTCCAATGGAGGGATTGTGATGGTGAATTTCAGCGCCTCTTCCGTCGATCAAAACCGGGTAGACGCCATTCGAATGCGGGATCGGATTTTCCAACCTGCGCTCGATGAATTGCGCCACCGGTATGCGGGAGATCCGGAGGGATTCCAGCGGGCGCGAGAGATCCTCTTTGCGGCGTTCGAGTTGCCCAGGACGCCGCTGGCTAAACTCATCGATCACATCGATCACATGGTCAAAGTCGCTGGAATTGATCACGTGGGATTGGCCTCGGGATTCGACGGCCGAGAGGCTTTGCCCGAAGGATTGAAGGACTGCTCGGATTTACCCAGAATCACCTATGAGCTGCTCCGACGCGGGTATCGAGACGCTGATATCAAAAAGATCCTCGGCGAGAATTTTCTTCGCGTTATGGCTCAGGTTGAGGATGTGGCGCGCCAGATGCGTCGGAGCGAACTTGCGCAGTTCGGAGGGAGATCGTGAAACGACGAGGGATGAGCGGATTACTCATTGGGGGACTCTGGCTCGGCGTTGTTTTCAGTGGAGTTCGCCCCATCGTTTCTCTTAGTGGGCGAGTCGGTGTTGACCCGCAGCTCACCCAGGAGGTTAAGCGCCGGCGGCAGGCGTTGATGCATCAGCTCGGCGATGGGGCATTGTTGATTCTGTTCAGCGCCGAACCCAGGACGTTCGAACGGGACATTGACTACGAGTATCGACAGGATAGCAATCTGTATTATCTCACGGGCATCGATCAACCGGGGACGATTCTCGTTCTCATGCCGGGGAATCGAACCCAAAAGGAGATCCTCTTCCTCCGCCGTCGAGATCCCACCCGGGAGTTGTGGACGGGCCGGATGCTGCGTCAGGATGAGGCGAGATCAATAAGTGGCATCGAGGTCATCTACGATGCGGATCTGTTCGATACGTTCATCGAATCCGTCCTGAACGGACAACCTTTTGGTCCGCGCACCTACGGGCCAACGATTGAATATGCCGGATTCTTCGACGCCCTCCATCAGGGTCGGGCCGTGGTGTACCTCGCTCTAGAGAATCGACCCGGACTGAAACGCCTCCCCAATCGCGTGTGGCGGTTCGCCGAGAAGATCCGGCGCCGCTTCCTGGGCATCGACGTTCGTGATGTGACGCCACTCCTTCATCGAATGCGGCTGGTCAAGTCCCCATATGAGTTGACTCAGCTCCGTCGGGCGATTGAGATTACCTGCCGGGCTCACCGAGAGGCCATGAAAGCCTTGCGACCGGGGAAGTATGAATATGAGATTGAAGCAGTGGTCGAGTACACGTTCAAGAGGCTCGGAGCAGCTTGGCCGGCCTTTCCCTCGATCGTCGCTTCAGGACCGAACGCCACCACACTCCATTATGATCGAAGTACGCGACAGATTCACCCTGGGGAATTGTTGCTCGTTGATATTGGGGCCGAGTATCACTATTATGCCGCCGATGTCACGCGGACCTATCCGGCCGATGGTCGATTCACCCCCGACCAGGCCGCGCTTTACGATCTCGTACTGGAAGCCCAGAGGGAAGCCTTGAAGCTCGTTCGACCAGGATCGACGATCCCGCAGATTCACCAGCGGGCAGTGGACGTCTTGAAGCGCGGACTCCACCGGCTGGGGCTCATCACCAGCGAGGAGACCTCGCAGTATCGTCTCTGGTTTCCTCATGGAACGAGTCACTGGTTGGGGATGAACGTTCATGACGTGGGGGATCGGAATGCGCCGTTTGAGCCGGGTATGGTTCTGACCGTGGAGCCTGGATTGTACATACGCGAAGATACCTTTCAAAGAATTCGCCAGGAGGATCCGGAGTTGGCGGCGGCGATCGAACCGGCATTTCGGAAATACCGAGGCATCGGCGTGCGCATCGAAGATGATGTGTTAGTGACCGAGAGTGGTTATGTGGTGCTCTCCAAAAATGCACCTAAGATGATCACCGAGATTGAAGCCATCATGACGCGGCATTGAGCGGGGCTGGGCTTCATGGGGTGGCTCGAGATGCTGAGACGGTTCAATCCCGGTGGCGATTTCCAAGAGATCTCTCTCATCCGGGAAGGAAACGGTGGCTGGTGATCCTCTCGTCGTGGCAGTCGTCGTCAACTGGAACGGGGGCAACGTAGTGGAGGAGTGTGTGAGGAGTCTGGTCGCATCAGCCTATCCCGCTCTACAGATTATCGTGGTCGATAATGGGTCCACCGATGGCTCCCCACAGCGAATCGAACGGCTCTTCCCGGACGTCGAGCTCGTGTTGAATGGGGAGAATCTCGGCTACGCCGAGGGAGCCAATCGCGGGATTCGTCGAGCCCTCGCTCGGGGAGCGGGTGCTGTCCTGATCTTGAATAACGACCTGACCGTTGATCGCCGGGCGGTGGCAGAATTGGTCGCGGCTCTCAACGCTCAACCGGGGGTGGGGATTGTGGGAGCGAAAATTTATCGCGCTGATGATCCCTCCCGACTCTACTGCGTGTGGGAAGAACTTCGATACAATCACGTCCTGACCCGAGCCCATGGCGAGTACGAGCTGGATCGTGGACAGTACGATCGCCTTCAAGACGTGGATTGCGTTTGCGGTGCCGCTATGATGATTCGCCGGGAGGTTTTCCGGAGCATAGGGATGTTCGATCCGTTCTATTTCGCCTATCAAGAGCAGGTCGACTTTTGTCTGCGCGCGCGACGACGCGGCATCAGAATCGTGTTTGTGCCTCGGGCCAAGGTCTGGCACCACGGTGAGTTCAGCCTCCGGTCGCGACACGCCCTGCAGGTCAAGACGTATCTCTTGCGGCGCAACAGCGTCATTTTTATGAAGAAGCATGGAACGTGGCGAACTTGGCCGAGATTTCTTGTGTCCGTGCTGGCGAGCGTGGTGGTCGCTTTCTTCATCGAGCTGGGACGGGGTCGGCCAGAGTTTTTTGCCGCCCGGATCCGGGGGTTTTGGGATGGATTCATGAATAAGACTGTGGACGGAAAGGGGTTATTCGGGGAGTGACCGTCTCTCATGAGCGTGGGATCTGTTCGCTTGAGATGGAGTGCTTATGAACCAGCAGACTTCATTGTCTTCCAGTCCTTGGGATTTCAGGGATGGTGTTTTGCATATTGGCGGGTGTTCGGTCTCTGATCTCGTCTCTGAGTTTGGGAGCCCTTTGTACGTCTATGACCGAACGATTATGGAGCAGCAATTCACAGCGCTTCACGGAGCGATCCCTTATCGGCCATTTCGAATGCGCTACGCTTGCAAAGCGAATGGAAACTTGACCATCCTGCGTATTTTTCGGGATCTCGGAGCGCATCTGGATGTCACCTCTCCCGGTGAGATTGTCTTGGCCGAATCCGCCGGCTTTCAAGCCGAGCAATTGCTGTTCACCGGAAGTAGCGTGACCGATGAGGAGTTGGCCTTCGTCGAACGGAAAGGCGTTCTCATCAACTTTGACTCCATCTCTCAGTTGAGGCGATACGGGCAGCGCTTTCCCCATCGAGATATATGTCTGCGACTCAACCTGGATGTGGGCGCGGGACATCATGAGCATGTCATCACGGGAGGACCGGAGAGTAAGTTTGGCATCACGATCGAAGACCTGCCCGAAGCGCGCCAACTGGCTCGGCAGTTTGATCTGAGAGTGGTCGGGTTGCATCAACATATCGGATCAGGAATTCTCGATGCGCGCGTCTTCATCCGGGCGGTAGAACCCCTTCTGGAGGTGGCCAGGGAGTTCGGAGACCTTCTTTTCCTCAATATGGGGGGTGGGTTGGGGATTCCTTACGCTCCCGAGGATCGTCCCCTCGATCTCGTTGAGTTAGGAGAGGGGATGAGCCGCCTCTGTGAGTCGTTCTGCCGATCGTATGGGCGTCGGTTGAGGTTAGAACTAGAACCTGGTCGATTCTTGGTCGGGCCTGCGGGATACCTCTTGACGCGCGTCAACACGGTCAAGCGCACGACCAAGCATCTGTTTGCCGGAACCGATTCGGGGTTCAATCACCTCATCCGACATCCGCTCTATCGTTCCTACCATCGGATCATTAATGCGACGCGCGTGGATGGCCCTATACGAAGAGTTGCCGTATGCGGGAATCTTTGTGAGAGTGGGGATCTGTTCACTCATGGGCGCGAGATCATCGAGCCGCGGGAGGGGGATATCTTGGCCATCTGTGATGCGGGAGCCTACGGGTATAGCATGAGTTTTCCCTATAACATGCGGCCTCGCCCAGCGGAAGTGTTAGTTGATGGAGGGCGGGCGCGACTGATTCGGCGTCGGGAGGAGATAGGGGATCTCCTGGCTCTGTTTCCCGAACTCACGCCTGACGGACGTCTGACGGACGTCGAGTAATGTAAACTTGCGTCTGATAAAAGTAAATCGATCACCCTTTCCACTCGTTCCCGTTGTAAGCTCTTGATTTTCTTGTACCTTGTGTCTTGACCGGTGGGGTGCGCTTCCTACTCCCATTCGATGGTGCTTGGTGGTTTAGAGCTGATGTCGTACACGACGCGATTAATGCCCCGGACCTCAGAGACGATACGGTCCGAGATGCGAGCCAGCACATCATAAGGGAGCCGGGCCCAATCGGCCGTCATCCCATCTTGACTCGTAACAACGCGGATGGCGACGACATTTTCGTAGGTTCGCTCGTCGCCCATGACGCCTACAGTGCTGATTGGGAGCAGGACCGCAAAAGCTTGCCAGACGTGTTCATAGAGTTGGGCTCGTTTGATCTCTCGAACGACGATAGCATCCGCCTCCCGAAGAAGCTCCAGTCGAGGACCGGTCACTTCGCCCAATATGCGAACAGCAAGCCCCGGTCCAGGAAAGGGATGGCGTTCGATGATTTCCGGCGGGAGGCCGAGCCGGCGTCCGACGGCGCGGACTTCGTCTTTAAACAGTTCTCGAAGCGGTTCGATGAGTTTTAAGCGCATTCCCTCCGGCAGCCCACCAACGTTGTGGTGGCTTTTAATCACGGCTGAAGGCCCTTTGACCGACGTTGACTCGATGACATCCGGGTAGAGCGTTCCTTGAACGAGGTAATCGACGGGTCCCAGTTTGGCCGCCTGTTCCTGAAAGACCTCGATGAAAACGGCACCGATGATTTTGCGTTTCTGTTCGGGGTCGGAAACTCCCGCCAGACGAGAGAGGAAGCGCTCTGCGGCGCGAACGCCAATGACATTGAGTCGTAGGCGCTGCCGGTAAAGGTCCAGGACCTCGTCAAACTCGTTCTTCCTCAGCAGGCCATTATCAACAAAAATGCAGGTGAGCCGATCACCAATGGCCCGGTGAACAATGGTGGCGGCAACCGACGAATCAACGCCGCCAGAGAGTCCACAGACGGCTCGCCCCATTCCCACCTGCCGACGAACGCGCTCGATCGCCGATTCGATGAATGATTCTGGGGTCCAATCTCCTCGAGCCCCGCAGATGCGGTAGGCGAAGTTCCTCAGAATGAACTTTCCTTGAGGAGTATGGGCAACCTCGGGATGGAATTGGAGACCATAGAGTTGTCGGTGCCGATCGTGAGCGGCACCGAGCGCGTTCTCGGTCCGGGCCACCACTTGGAATCCAGGTGGTGGTTCGCAGACTTCATCGCCATGACTCATCCAGACGGGAAAGTTCTCGGGTAAATCCTCAAACAAGGGACTGGGAGCAATCACCTGGAGATGAGCCCGACCATACTCTCTTCGCGGCGAGGGGCGAACTTGGCCACCGAGCATGCTGGCGAGCAATTGAAATCCGTAGCAGATCCCCAGAATCGGCACTCCCAGGTGCAGTATTTCAGAGTCACAGCGAGGGGCCCCTTGATCATAGACCGAACTCGGCCCACCTGACAGGATGAGGCCGAGCGGCCGTTTCTGGCGAATTTGCTCGCATCCGATGGTGTAGGGGACGATTTCGCAAAAAACGCCCAACTCTCGAATTCGGCGCGCAATGAGTTGGGTGTATTGTGAGCCGAAGTCCAAGATAAGGAGGATCTCGCGTGTCATCAGTTCGTCACTCCTCGCGCCGGCGAGAAACCGTGGTCCCCCTTCTCCCTGCGCCGGATCGAACGGCCCGTGCTTTCCGAGGCTCTTTTTCCGTGTGCTTTAAGTTTAAGCAAAACCATGGCGTCATCCCCGCCATCGCTCCAGTGAAGTCCCATCATCAGGATTCTCGAAGCTGACAGTCATGACACAGCCCCCAGATTCGCAGACTGTGATCGAGCATTTTAAACTTATGTTGTTTCACGATGCGCTCCTGAAGCGATTCCAATTGTTGGCTGAAAAACTCCATCAGTTTGCCACACCGGATGCAGATGAGGTGATCATGGTGGGAGTAGTGAAATCCTTGTTCATACCGGGTGTACCCATCGCCGAACTGCACCGGGTGAGCGAGTCCACATTCGGCGAGGAGCTTCAGGGTTCGATAGACTGTTGTGAAACCGATGGATGGGTCAACCTCTTTGACGTGCCGATAGAGCTCCTCGCTGCTGACATGTCCTTTCATTCGCAGGAAGACATCGAGGATGAGATCTCTCTGGGCTGTGCGCTTCAGCTTCTTTTTCCGCAGACACTCGTGAAAAGCCCGGCGTTCGGGGCTATCCTGCCGTGGTTTGTTGGGTGTCGCCATGATGTTTCATCTCGGTCCTGGGTCGCCGCTGGCCTCAGCGTGAGGGGACTTTCCCGGCGGCAACTGACGTTCCGTAACACAGTTTCTTTTGAACAACGGGTGCGACATTGACCCGCATGCCGCTCGCAGGGCGTCAGGTCTCTGTCGCCTTTTCTCAGATTATTCGCGCGACAGTGACGCTACCCATTCATCCCATGAGGAACTATTCTAGCACAGAAAGTGCGAAAATTGCAGCCGAGAGCCAAAGGGGGGGCCTTGAGGAACGATTGTGACGAGCATCGTCATGCCTTATTGACAGACGGTCCGCGGCAGATTAGGCTGAAGGAAGGGGGGCTGGTTGGAGAGGAGGGGGAGAAGAATGGGCAGGTCATCTGGTTGCATTCAGGTCGTGAGCTGATCGTGGAGCAACATATTCAGAGCCTGAGCGAGCAGATCTTAAACAGTGGGCGCGTGCTCCGCTTCCGGGTGAGGGGTGAGAGCATGTCGCCTCTGTTGAAGGATGGAGATGTGATTGATGTTGAGCGCGTTCCGCCCGGCCAATTATATGTGGGCGATATCGTTCTGTTCAGGTCCAGGGAGGGGGTGCTTCTTGTTCATCGGTGCGTGAAGCGACGGGCGGCGTCCGGTCAAATCTGGGTCACGACGAAAGGAGATGCCGGGCGAGGTCTCGACCGGCCGATCACTGTCGATCAGATTCTCGGGCGGGTCATTCGCATTCATCGGGGGGGACGCATTCGGGTCGAGGTCGGAATCTGGTCGAGGCTCATCAATTACACCTTGGCCAAGGGGTCATTATATCGCTCTTGGCTCATCCGTATCAGACAGAAGGTTCAGGGGCGTTTTTCTCAAATGGTGAGGGCGACCCGCGAGATCCGCCGGAAGGAGCAGAGAGATCACTGATTGATCAGGCTGGCCACCACGCCAGCACCGAATCCGTTGTCGATATTCACAACGACGACGTTGGCCGCGCAACTATTGAGCATCGAGAGCAGGGCGGCCACGCCTCCAAAACTGGCTCCGTAGCCAACGCTGGTGGGCACAGCAATCACGGGGACGGCTACCAGTCCGCCCACGACGCTGGGGAGCGCCCCCTCCATTCCAGCCACGCAGATGACGACACGGGCTCGATTCAGTTCCTCCCGTACACTCAGCAGTCGGTGAACGCCGGCGACGCCCACGTCATAAATCCGATGGGTCGGGTTCCCCAGCGTCTCAGCCGTCACGATCGCTTCCTCAGCTACCGGAATATCAGATGTACCGGCGGTGACCACAGCGACCGTCCCTTTCTTCTTGGGAACGGGGTGCCGAATGACGGTGACGGCGCGAGCCGCATCGTGATACACCGCGTCGGGAGCGAGATGGCGAATGGCCACATAAATGTCGTGGCTGGCCCGAGTGATTAATACGTTGGTCGTCGTGGTCAGCACATTTTCGACAATGGCCACAATTTGGTCGGTGGTCTTTCCCTGGGCGAAGATGACCTCAGGGAAGCCTTGTCTCAAGCTGCGATGATGATCGGGTCGGGCGAAATGGAGGTTCTCGTAGGGAAGGGATCGGAGCCGATCAACGACCTGTGGGAGATCGATATCTCCTCGCTTATAAGCTTGTAAGAGACTCTCTAGCGCCTTTCGATCCATTGCTCTTCATTTTAACAGGCTGGGCTTCCGGCTTCTACTCCGTGATCGGCCGTCGCGCCCGCGCCTGTGGCTCTCGCTGTTCGCGGTCTCAGGTACGTAATTGACAGTCACACGCCCCATGGTTAGTATTACGCCAATCGAAGACGATATTCGGGGAAGGGAGATATGTCAACCGCTATTCTTCGCCATACCAGAGTGACGTTGGCCATGATCAAATTCGAGCACACCCTGTTTGCTCTCCCGTTTGCTCTTCTCGGCGCCCTTCTTGCGGCCCGGGGATGGCCATCGGGGCGGGTGTTGTTTTGGATTCTGGTTGCCATGGTGGGAGCGCGGAGTGCGGCGATGGCGTTCAATCGATTGGTAGATCGGCAGTACGATGGAGCGAATCCCCGAACGAGGAACCGGGCCCTCCCCGCAGGATTGGTTTCGGTGAGGTTTGTGAAGATGTTCATCGTGATCTCTGCGGCGGTGTTTTTCCTGGCCGCTGCCATGCTCAATCGGATGACTCTTCTCCTCTCACCGATTGCTTTAGCGTCTATTCTTCTCTACTCGTATGCGAAGCGGGTCACCAGCTATACGCATCTGTTCATTGGTTGGTGTTTGGCGTTGGCGCCGTCTGGCGCGTGGATTGCCGTTCGGGGGAGTTTCAGCCCTTGGACAGTTCCATTATGGTTGAGCGTGGCCGTGATGACCTGGACGGCCGGCTTCGACATCATTTATTCGTGTCAGGATGTTGAATTCGATCGTCGAGCAGGTCTGCATTCATTTCCTCGGAAGTGGGGAATCGCCCGTGCGCTGTGGATCGCTCGTGGGCTTCATGGCCTGACGTTCATCAGTCTCCTGGTGGTGGTGGTGGCTGCCGAGCTCTATGGTTTGGGGATCGTTGGGTTAGTGCTGGCTGGTGGATTGCTCATCAGGCAGCATCTGCTGGTCAAACCTGATGACCTCTCGCGGGTCAACGAGGCGTTCTTTACCGTGAATGCGTATTTGAGCTTGGTTCTCTTAGTCACGCTGGGTGGGGATGTCCTATTGAGATCTGGTGGTGTTGGTTTGAGTATTGTGAGCATCATGTAAACGTGGGTCTGATAACACGCCCCCATCACCTTTCCTTCAGGTCGCCCGCTACGTGGAATACAGGCGCCACCTCACTCGACTCTCTCACCGCGACACAACATCGCCAGACGACACCAGCCGCAACGCGGTGAGGAGTGCCTCTCCCTGGTGACCCTCTGCGACCCTGCTTTAAGGCGTTTGACGGTGGTCACGGGGAACATTTATGCCTTGGGGTGGCTTTTATCATAGACTTCAATCAAGCGCTCGGTGGAAACGTGGGTATACTGTTGAGTCGTCGAGAGCCGCGCGTGGCCGAGGAGTTCTTGGATGGCCCGCAGGTCTGCTCCAGCATTGAGCAGATGGGTGGCGAATGAATGGCGAAGGCTGTGGGGGCTTACAGCCGTCCCCACGTCCGTACACAGTTTGGCGTATTTGCTTATCATGCGACCGACGGATCGGGTTGTGAGTCGCGTTCCTTGATAGTTCAGAAAAACGGCCATAGGGTCTCGCTCTTCCTCGGAGGCTTCGGCCAGAAGCTGCCCCCGGACGCTTAAATACAGCTTGAGGGCCTCTCCCGCTTTCCGTCCGAACGGGATGATCCGCTCTCTCCGTCCCTTTCCCCGCACTCGAATGGTGCGATGCTTAAAATCGATATCATCGAGGTTTAAATTGACCAACTCGCTCACCCGCATGCCCGTGCTGTAAAGGAGTTCCAGGATGGCTCGATCGCGCTTTCCCAGCAGTGTGTCCGTATCAGGCGTTTCGATGAATCGGATGACCGCTTCGATGCTCAGATAGTGCGGGAGTTTCTTTTCTAACCGTGGAGTAGAAACCAATTGAGCCGGATTGACGTCGAGAATCTGTTCCCGACACAGGAACTTAAAGAAACTCCGAAGGGTAGCGAGTTTTCTGGCGATGGACGTTTTCTTTTTTTTCTTCCCATAGAGGGTGGCCAGAAATTCCCGGATGGTGATGTTGTCGATCTGACGGATGTCAACGGGAGGGCGTTTCCCTCGATGATCAACGGGGGCCAGATAGTCGTAAAACTGTGCCAGATCGATCCGGTAATTTCGAAGGGTGTGGTCGGAGAGATTTCGTTCGTACTTCAGATGATCGAGGAACATGTCGATATAGTGCTGCATACGAACCTCCCCATGTGCGGCGTCATTTTTTCGGCGCATAGTAACCCGCCCGGGCGCGCGCAAGCACCCCTGGCTTCTTAATTCTTACGGTCAACCGACGATATGAGCCATCTCTCCGCTCATTGGAGGAGATGAATCCCAGGACATATTGCATCCGCAGCTCATTGGCCAGCCGGTCGAAGATCGGATTGAGTTCGATCAGATCACGGGGAAAAAAGGCTTCTCCGCCAGTTTGCCGGCACAACAGATCAAGCGTCTGTTGACCGGGCCAGATTCGCTTCTCGGCTGAGATCGACGTTAATGCCGTATTAATGGCATAGATGACGGCGTCGGCCTCTTGGGCTCGTCTCAAAGCCTGGTCGAGGGTGAGGCGACTTATGGTGTCCCGCCCGTCCGAGAGGATGATGATAGCTCGACGACCGGATCGCGTTTTCAGGAGATCGGCGGCGGTAGCAATGGCATCATAGAGAGCCGTTGCCCCTTGGGCGTTCACATGACTGATGGCGAAAAGGAGTTTATCGATGTCGCCCGTGAAGCCCTGCTGCAGAACCACATCAGTGCTCACCGAGAAGATGGCCACGCTATCGATGGGTCGAATGATGGCGCGAAGAAACGCAGCGAAGGCCTCTTTTTCGAATCGAAGGCGGTTCTTCACGCTGAGGCTCGCATCGAAGATCATGACCAGACTCAAGGGCGTCTCTGAGTTCCGACTGAATGTGGTGATGACCTGGGGAATGCCGTCCTCCAGGATTTCGAAATCCTCGACATCAAGGTTTTGTATCAAATTCCCCGTGGAATCTGAGACAGTGACCACCACAGTGACGAGATCAGCGCGCAGTTTGACCATCTCTGGCGATTCGGTTCCCGATTGGGTTCCCGTGTAGCGGCCAATGAAGTGAGGGGAGGCCGCCAGAGCAGAGGAGAATAGAATCGGTCCACGGGGGGAGAGGAACATCATGAAGCCCATGATCACGGCCGGTAATCTCTTTGTCGCCTTCACTTCCTCTTCTGATCGAACCTTCCTCATGGTGCCATCGGCAGTCCGTCTCACGCCAGTATATCACCCTCCCGAATGGGTGGCAATAGGCCTCCCCGTAAGGCGACGGGACGGCAAGGTAGAGCGCGCGGGCGACCGGCAGCGAACATCGAATGTCTTCCCGCGCATGATGGCCAGAAGGAATCGGTTGTCCTCATTGGAGATTATGGCTAGAATGACGTCCTGGTGAGGGACGTTTTTCGCCATCACGTTCCGGAGATGGAGAGAAGATCATGGCTCAGTTCATGGTTGCGAGGGCATCACATAATGAACCTGGTGGGAGAAGGGGGGAGTCGGTGAGGGTGCAGATGGACGAGAGAGGCCGGTTGCGGTCAGGACGAGGGTTCTTCGCTTCTGGTGGGACGGTGGCTGGGAGGGAGACGGGGCCCTCCTGTGAAATACGACGGTGGCCAGTCGCCTGGTTTTCCTTTCGCGTGTTGCTGATTATCATGGTAGCCGTATCGTGGGTCACCGCCTCGGGGAAGGGGGATGGTGAGCGATCCCGCCCTTCGGTCCCGCAATTTCGCTGGCGGCACTCAGGTCCATTTGGGGGGAATGCCCGGCGGCTGGCCGTTGATCCAAGTGATCCCAACGTCTTCTTTGTGGGAACGGCCAACGGGTATATCTATCGATCCACGGATGCCGGCCGGTCCTGGGAAATATGCCGTCCGGGGTTAGGAGTATGGGGGTTGACGATTGAAAGTTTGCTCGTCGACCGGCGGACCTCTTCGCGGCTCTATGTCGCCGGGTGGGATGGGTACCGGCGGGGCGGCGTATTCGTCTCGGAGGACGCTGGACGCCATTGGAGGCCTCTTCTCCGTGGCCAAGCCGTGCGCGCGCTCGCTCAGTCTCCCTCCGATCCGGAGCAATTGGTTGCGGGGACGCTCGACGGGGTCTATGAGTCGCGGGATGGTGGACGAACGTGGCATCGTCTCTCGCCACGAGATCATCCTGGCATTAAGAATGTAGAGTCGATTGCCATTGACCCCCTGAATCCTCTCACCATGTATGTCGGGACGTGGCATTTGCCGTGGAGGACAACCGACGGAGGACAGACCTGGACGCTCATCGGAGGGAGCCGTCGCGGGATGGCCAACGACTCGGATATTTTCCACATTCTCTTAGATTCTTCCCCTTCCGGAAAGACAATCTACGTGGCGACCTGCAGCGGGATCTATCGATCGCGCACCGGAGGGAGCAGGTGGATCAAGATAAAGAGTCTTCCCAGAGCGAGTCAACGAGTGCAGGTCGTTCTTCGTCATCCGGTTAAGGGGAACATTCTTTTTGCTGGGACGACGCGTGGGTTGTGGAAGACGACCGACGGTGGCCGGCGTTGGTATTTGGTGACCGACCGGCGACTGGCGATTAACGACGTGGCCATCCCTTCTCAACGTCCCCATTTCGTCATGTTGGCCACCGACCAGGGGATTTTCGCCAGTTCTGATCAGGGAGAAACGTTCGTCGCATCCGATGAAGGATTTTCGGCCCGAACAATCGCTTTCCTCCGCTCGGATCGTCGACGACCGGAGAGGATTTATGCGGGAATCCTCAACTCTGGCCTGAAAAGTGGATTATATGTGAGTACCGATGGGGGAGGGTATTGGCAGGAATGGGGCGAGGGGCTCGACGGCGTCGATGTGTTTTCTTTTTGTCAGCTGGAGAAATCTCTCCAGACGATGTACGTGGGAACGAACCGTGGGTTGTTCCGATCGACGGACGGGGGGAAACGCTGGGAGCGCGTGATGGTCGGGAGACGGCGGTCTGCTGGAGGAGGAGGGCGTCAGGCATCGGATTCTCTGAGAATTCTGGCCCTGGAGGTTCTCTCGGGTGACCGTGCCATCCTTATTCTCACCGAGCGCACACTCTACCGGCTGAATAGGGTGAGTGGGCGCTGGGACCCGCTCGTCTCCGCCGACCGAGGGGAAACTCTGACGTGCCTGTTGGTGAGCCGGTTACAGAGAGGGATCATCGTGGTGGGAACGAGTCGCGGGCTCAAGCTCTCTTTTGATGGGGGGCGCACATGGCGTGGCGTTTCCATCGGCGGGCAGGCTTACCAGGTCCAGGCGCTCGGAGAGGTGAAGGGGGTGACCGGAGGACTCTATGTGGGGACCTCGCTCGGACTCTTTCAGATGCGTTGGCGGGGTGAAAGCATCGCCTGGGTTCGGTGTGGGAACGGCCTTCCCCCGGTGAGCGTTTCTACAATCGCCGTTACTCCGAATGGAGAGGTCATCGTAGGGGATCGCCGCTATGGGGGACTCTACCAGTCATGGGGTGAGGGAGACCGGTGGGTGCGCATCGACGTTGACCTGCCGCGCCCGCGAATCTCCTCACTTCTGTTGAGCGGGGGGGCATCATCGGGTTCGTTGTTGGTGGGGCTCCTGAATGGTGGGTGTTTCATTGGGCAGCCCGTGAGGTGGTCGGTGGCTTCCAGTCGGTGAGGTGGCAGGTTATTCACGTCCGATAACGTACAACAGGGCTACCCGCTCATTCAGACGCTCCCTGTTGGGCATCCTCTCTTCAGCAACAGCGTCTTTCACCCGGGCCTCTAGAAGGGGACGTCATCGGTATTCTCTTCGCTCTCCTCGATCTCGGTGGGAGGTTCCTCCACTGTTTCTGCCGGTTGAGGCGCTCCGGTTGTCTGGGATGCCGCCGGTTGACTCACGTCCTCGGGAATCTCGGTCGATCTTTGGCCGATGAAATGGATATCAGAAGCCCTCACTTCCAGCGAGGTTCTCAGCACGCCATTCCGGTCGGTGTATTCTTGGACAGACAGGCGGCCTTCCACGTAGACTTGCCGCCCTTTGCTCAGATACTGGTTGGCGATCTCGGCCAGTTTCCCCCACGCCGTGACCCGGAACCACGTCGTGCGGTCCTGCCATTCGCCGGCGCTATCTCGCCATCGTTCGTTGGTGGCCACGGGGAAGTTGCAGACGGGCGTTCCCTGCGGCGTATATCTCAGTTCGGGATCCCGTCCTAAGTTTCCAATGATGATGATCTTGTGAAACGACATGAAATTTTCCCTCCTCAATAGGCCTGTACAGCGTTACTGCCGCCGCCGACGCCGTCGGCGGTTGAGCTTCTTTGGCTTTTCCAGTGGTACGCCCAATTCCTCCAGCTTCTGCTTGGCCGCCAGGGCAGCGGGTGAATCGGGAAAGCCCTCGATGAGTTGTCGAAGTTCCTCAACGGCCTGATCTGCTTTTTGGAGAGCCAGAAGAGCCAAGCCCTTCTTGAGCTTGGCCGCTGGGACTCTATCGCCCTGAGGATATGTTTCCAGGAGATGGTCGAATTCGGCGATGGCGTCCTCATAGAGTCCTTGGCGAAAGAGCGACTCGCCAATCCAGTATTGAGCGTCGTCAGCCCGTTCTGAGTGGGGAAACTTCAGCAGAAACTGGCGGAATTGATCGATGGCTAACTGGTAATTTCCGCGAAGAAAATCTCCGTAGGCGGCTCCGAAGACCTGAATGGGATCTGTAGGATCGATGGACATCAACGACCGCTCTTTGAGAGCGGCCAGTTCCTCGTTGACAGCGCGGAGCTGGTCGGTGATCTCAGCCAACCGATTGTTGAGCGTGTTCAGCGTGGTCTCTTGAGCGAGCAATCGGCTATTGAGAGAGCCGAGGGCGCCCGCCACGCGGGTGTGGGTATCTCGCACGATTCGTCGAACGTCCTGGATGGCTTGGTTGGTCAGAGCGATGGTGTCATTGGTCTGGTTCACCAAAGCCGTTAATTCGCCGCTATTCCGGCTCATCATCTCTTGGAGGTCACGGATATCGCGTTGCAAGACGGTCACTTCCTGGGTCAGTTTTTCGATCGCCTGTATTTCGCGTTTACCGGGTAGAAACGCAGAGGGGGTGGCGACGAGCCCCCATATTCCTATACCCAGTATGGCGACAGCCATAGAAACTTTTCTCATGAAACTCCTCCCACTCGGTGGTGGAGAAGGGGGCTTCTCCACCACCCATCGACCTCAAGTGGCGATTATGATCCGCCGTTGAGCGGGACCTCCGTATCTCCACCGCCGCGATAAACGAATTCGTCGCGGCGGTTCAATGCCCAAGCCCGCTCGTCATGTCCCTGCACAGCAGGTCGCGCCTCGCCATAGCTGATCGTCTCGATGCGGTCCGGAGAGATCCCCAAACTGATGAGGAAGTCTCGCGCGGCGTGAGCACGCCGATCTCCTAAGGCGAGGTTGTATTCTTCTGTTCCGCGTTCGTCGCAGTGACCTTCGATGCGGAATCTCACTGTTCGATTCTCTGGTCGATTGAGCCACTCCACGGCCGCCCGCAGTCGCGACTGAGCTTCTTCATCGAGGTCAGCGCTATCAAATGCAAAGTAAATGACTTTCACATTCTGGGCGAACTCGCGAGCGATATCAGCGGTCGTTCGCGTTCGCGTCGTTGGTGGTGGTGGAGGCGGCGGCGGGGGTTCATTCACAGTGATTCGGACGCTCTTGGTTTCCGAGCCCCCGGGACCCCGTGCGGTTGCGGTATATGTTGTTGACCGACTGGGTGACACGCGCCGGGATCCACTGGGTGGGACCCGTCCCAATCCAGAGATTTCCACCACGTCGGCATTGGTGGCGCTCCAGCGGAGCGTTGTGCTCTCGCCACGAAGGATCACGTTCCGTTCGGCGGTGAATGTGAGCGTAGGGGCGGGGGGCGGAATTTCGACCTCCACCCGAGCGCTGGCCCGGGCCTCCTTCTTTCCTCTTCGGGCCACAGCTTCGTAAACGGTCGTTTGCTTTGGTCTCACGGTCTTTGATCCATTTTTGGCGACGGGTTCGCCGTTGAGCGTGACCGTTCGGGCATTTTTACTCGTCCAGGTGAGTGTGACCTCCTCTCCCTGTTTGATATGATCTCGATCAACTTGGAGCGAGATTTGCGGCTTGCAAGCGGCTCCGAGTACGATGACCACGCATAGGCTTAGAAGCAGTCCGTTGGTTGTTCGTTTCATATGCGTTTCCCCCTAGTTTTTATTTTCCCGTTCCTGCTCTCCACCACGCTGGGGAAGTCCCTCCAGCCTTTGTGATTTGTTTCAGCCCGGTTCCATCGATATGCATCAGGTAAATCTCAAACCGCCCGGACCGGTTCGATTGAAAGGCCAAGTGGCGCCCATCTGGCGACCATGTTGGGCTCTCATTACTCCCCGGCCCGTTGGTTAATTGTACGATTTGTCGACTGGCGATGTCCATAACAAAAATGTCATACTTCGTCGCTTCTGGAGGTCGCCAAGCGAAAGCAATATATCGCCCGTCAGGAGACCAGGCTGGTGAGTCGGCGGCGCCTCCTTCGGTGAGCAATCGACGTGTGGTTCCACTTTCGATGTCAACCACGTAGATCTGTGGCGTCCCGCTGCGGTCCGAGATGAAAGCGAGTTCCCGGCCCGTACGGGGATTCCAACGGGGCGAAGTGTGAATGACGGACCGAAGGCGGGTGAGCTGACGAATGTGGCCCGTGCGAAGATCAGCGAGGTATAGTTGCATACTGTTACTATCCTTGCTGGAACTGAATGCCAGATACCTCCCGTCGGGCGAAAAAACTGGGGAACTCGGCGTCCCTGAAGGGAAACGAAGTGCCCCGACAGGGAGTCGATCGACGACCGAGCGAATCTGGATGAAGGGGCGATCCTCTTTAAAACTGACGTAGGCGATTCTCTTGCCGTCAGGAGACCAGGCGGGGAAGAAAGCCATCGACTGATCATAAGTGAATCGCCGGACCCGCTGACCATCATAATCCATGATGTATATTTCTGGATGTCCGGTTCTCCGCGAGACGAAAGCGATTTTCGAGCTGGCAATCCCTTCGGTCCCCGTCAGAAGCATGACGATATCATCGGCGATGCGGTGAGCGAGGCCCCGTATGGTTCGCACCGTCCCCCGGTACTGTCGGGCGAAAAGACGTCCACCGGCCTGCACATCGTACAGATAGATCTCTACAACCACCGCCTCGGCACGGGCCACCACCGTTCCGACCAAGAGGTAGTCCGGTTGGACGGGGGGACGCCGCCACGCCGAAAAATCGATATGGAATGGATCAGGGATGGTTGTTTGGGGGTAGAGGCTTTCACCCAAGATATTGACGACCCGGGCGAAATCCAGATCAGCATCAATGGTGTCCCGAAGTTCTTGAGCCGGAGGAATCCCTTCGGCATTGGCGGTGAAACGAGGAATGGCCATGACAGCGCCGCTGCCCGGTCGCACGATGATCCGGTTCAGTTGTTCCCGGAGAGGTTTGACCGGGGGCTCTTGTCGGTGTCCCCCCGCGGTCGTCAGCGAGGAAGTCACCAAGAGCACCAGAGGTGCCAGGAGGAAGAGACTGCGAAGTGCTTGTTTTAAGCGTTTGTTTTTAAACATAGGCTTTCAATACTGAAAGTAGATCTCCACGACGGCTTCCGAAGCCCCGGGCAGGAGGTCCGGGGGGAAGGGAATGGGATGACGATCGAGTTCCAGCAACGCGGCGACCACCCGCGTATCCACGACAATGTTTCCGCTCTTGCGGATGAAGGCCTCGGGCCGCAGCCGCCCGCCCTCGATAGAGAGGATACGGCCGGAGCGAGCGATACGGATGCGCACGATGACGTAACGGGGCGTTTGGCTATCGGGAGTCAGCCGATAATAGCTGACCAGGGCCTGCTGGAGCCGGCGACCGTACTCTGAGCCGGCGGGAATGCCCGCCGGTGTTGATCGATGGGGGACGATGCCCACACTGCCTGAGGGCCCCCCGGGCGACGGCGATCCTGGAACGCTCGTCGACGCGGACTCTTCTTCCCTCCTTTTCTCCCGGAGATAGGGGCGATCAGCTCTGGGTTCCAGTGGGGCGGGGTGTTCATAGCGAGAGGGGTGCTCAGGCGTGAGTGAGGGAAGAAGTTCGGGGGAGGGTTCGGGAGGTTCCTTGGTGCGCTCCTTAACAGAGGGGGGGGGGTGACGGTTAAGGTGGCCTGTGTTCAGCTCTTGCCGAAGGCGAAACCACTCCGAGGCTCCAACAACGCTGACCTCCATGGCCCGGCCGGCGATATCTTGGCCACCGGCCAGCAGCAGGGGGGAGGTTGTTGGGCGGAGGGAGCCCACGAGGAGGATGGTCAGCAGGAGTCCAGCATGTCCGATGCTGGAGATGACCAACCCGCGCCGGAGGGCGCGGTCGCCGTACGATAGCCAAGCAGATTCCCTGTAGTGAGTTCGCAGGGCCATCTTCTACTCACGTTCTTCGGCGAGTTCGGTCACCACACGAACCGTCGCCCCAGCCTGTCTACAGAGACCGAGCACATAGGCGATGGTGCGCCACGGTGCATCGCCGTCACCCCGAACATAGACTTTCCGCTCGCCCGTCTCGGCCAGTTTTTCCTCAAGCAGTTTGGGAAAATCGCTCACATTAATGGGAGCGGAAGAAACCATACGTCCCACGCTGAGGTAAAGATTGCTCCTTCGATCCACGGTGATAATGATCGCCTTGGCCGGAGCGAGATCCGGTTCCGCCGTCCGCGTCCGAGGCAACTCCACCTGAATGCCTGTTTGAAGGATCGGGGCGGTGACCATGAAGATCACTAATAAGACGAGCATGACGTCCACCAACGGAGTGACATTGATCTCGGACAGGGAGGTCTGAGCTTTTCCATCAGGATCTAAGAATGCCATCGTGAGAGAAGCTCCGTTCGATTGCATTGAGGAGTTCCAATGAAAACTCACTGAATACCCCCGTGAACTCGCGCACCCGCGCCAGGAAGTGATTATATCCGATGTAGGCGGGAACGGCCACAAACAGACCGGCGGCGGTGGCGACGAGCGCTTCGGCGATACCCGGCGCGACGGCTTGGATGGAAGATGGCGTCTGAACCGAAAGCCCCTCAAAGGCGATGATGATCCCAATAACCGTGCCGAATAGCCCGATGAACGGGGATGAGGTGGCAATGGAGGCGAGCCAGGAGAGATGTTTTTCCAATCGCTCCGTCTCAACGATGGCCGCTTGTTTCAAGGCCCGCTCTACTTGCACCAGCGACCGTGAGGAGAGGCGATGTCCCTCCTGGTCGGGACCCATGATGTCCACCCATTGTTCATAGGCCGCCAGAAAGAGGCTGACCAACGGGCTCTGCTTGAACTGCTCACAGTGAGGGTAGGCGTCGGTCCATTGGGCGCATCGTCGGAAAAGGGCGATGAATCCCTGGCTCTCGCGTCGAGCTCGACTGAAGGACCTCTGCTTACTCAAGATAATAGCCCAGGAGAGGATCGAGAACAGGAGCAATATCAGAACGACGAGCTTGGCCGGGGTAGAAGCCTGGTCGATGAGGTAATGGAACATCGAGTCGAACGGTTGCGTGTGCATAGACTCTATCGCTCTCTTTGGATTGAAGAGGTGATTGTATCGGGGTTCTGTCGCCCATGTCAACTAATGCCGCCGTTATCATCGGTTCAACTTTTGGGGGGCTTGAAAAGTGATGGGTCTTCGGTCTCTGGGAACTGTTGCGAATTGTTCTTCCGGGATTAAAATTGAGAAGATGAAGTTCCGGACGCCGAGCGGTCAAGCCGTGCGACCGGAGGCGGGGCCGGAATTGGTGAGATGACTTTGCGACTGTTTTGTGATAGACTACGCATACCATGCTGAAGTATCTGAGGATCAGGAATCTGGCGGTGATCTCGGACGTGGAGATGGAGCCCGAAACCGGCCTGAATCTCCTCACTGGCGAGACGGGCTCGGGTAAATCGATCATTGTGGATGCCGTTTCTCTCCTGGTGGGCGCTCGAGCCTCTCAGGATATGCTTCGGACGGGTGCATCGGAAGCCTGGGTGGAGGGAGTCTTCTCGGTTGGATCGACCGGCCCGGTGAGAGAGTGCTTGGCTCGAGTGGGCGCGGACCTCTCTTCGGATGAGATGATCGTTCGTCGCCAGATACACAGAGATGGCCGGACGCGCGCCTTCATCAATGACCGGTTGGTGACGGTCTCGCTGCTCCGCCAGGTTCAGCCCCATTTGGTCGATATTCATGGACAAGGAGACTATCAATCGCTCCTGGCCCCATCGGCCCAGCTGGACCTTCTCGATGAGATCGCCGAGGCCATGGAGCTTCGAGCTCAAGTGAATGCCATTTATCGGCAGTATCAGGAGAGGCGGAAGGAACTCGAAGCGTTGATCTGTTCGGAGGCGGAGCGGCTCCGATCGATCGACATGTATCGGTTCCAGATCGACGACATCGAGCGGGTGAATCCGCAACCCGGCGAAGACGAGGACTTGGAGAGGGAGCGCCGCCTCCTGCTCCGCGCCGAGGAGCTCATGCGACTGGCTTCAGAGGTCTATGAGCGTCTTTACGAAGCGGATGATGCCGTGCTGACGGTGATCGCTCGGCTGCGTCATCTCGTTGAGCGTCTTCGTGAGATTGACGGTCGGTTCGAGACGGTGGTCGGGTATTTGGAGAGCGCTCGTCCGGTGCTCGAGGAGGCCTCTATTTTCCTCCGCGAGTATCTGGCCGATATGACGGCCTCGCCGGATCGGTTGGAGTGGGTCGAGAGTCGGTTGGCGGAGTTGTCCCGCCTCAAGCGGAAATATGGTCCTCGGCTGAGCGATGTCATTGACCGTTGGAACGAGGCGAAGGTGAAACTGGAGCGGTTGACCTCCTCGGCGGTCTCCCGGGAGGAGATCGAACGGGACCTCTCGACACTGGAGAGGGAGTATCTGGAGCGCGCTCGATTATTGACCGAGCGGCGTCAGAAAACAGCCCGCTGGTTGGTCGAGCGCGTCATGGAGGAGATGAAAGCGTTGGCTATGGAGCATGGTCGAATGGAGGTGGTTTTCCGCCCGGTCGGGGACATCCCGGCCGAGAACGGAATGGAGCGGGTGGAGTTCGTCATCACGTTGAATCCCGGCGAAGCGCCGAAACCTCTGGCGCGGGTGGCGTCCGGCGGGGAGATCTCCCGACTCATGCTGGCCATCAAGTCGGTGGCCACGGCTCACGTGGGTCCCCCATCTCTGGTCTTCGACGAGATCGATATGGGCATTGGGGGGCGGGTGGCCGAGCGCGTGGGCGAACGGCTGAAGCGGCTGGCCGGAGCTCATCAGGTATTCTGCGTCACTCACCAGCCACAGATTGCGCGCTTTGCCGACGCGCACTTTCGCGTCAGGAAGCGGGTGACTGGGGGACGAGCGGTGGTGGAGGTGACGAAATTGGATCATCGGGGTCGGGTGGAGGAGTTGGCCCGGATGATGGCCGGTGCCCGCGTCACCGACGTGTCGCGACGGCATGCGCGGGAACTCCTGGGAGCGAGGTGAGAGAAGATGGATCGATTGGTGACCGCTGTCGGCGCGCCGACATGTCGACCTGAGACAAAGAAATACTTCATCGAGACGTTCGGTTGCCAGATGAACGTGCTCGATTCGGAGCGGGCCGACGCCCAGTTGCGAAAGTGTGGTTATCAGTGGACGGACGTTCTCGAGGAGGCCGATCTCATTCTGCTGAATACGTGCGCCGTCCGCGAGCGGCCGGCCGAGAAAGCGCTGGTGCGCATCAGCGAGATTCGTCGACGGAAGAAGCCAGAGGCGATCATTGGTATCATGGGGTGTGTGGCTCAGGCCGAGGGGCGGCGGCTCATCGACCGGGCTCCCGACGTCAAGCTCATCGTGGGCACGCAGGCGGTCGGGCATCTCGCGGCTCTGGTGACTCAGGTGGAGAGGGGAGGGGATGCCATCGTCGATGTCCGGATGCCCAATCGACCGGCCTTCGACCGGCTGGCGCCAGAGGAACGGCGACAGCGCCACGTCGCCTACGTGACCATTGTCGAAGGGTGTGATAAGTTTTGCACCTTCTGCATCGTCCCCTTCACCCGGGGACGGGAGCGAAGCCGGTCGCCCGAGGATATCCTCACCGAGTTGCGGGCGTTAGCCGGGGCCGGGTACAAGGAGGTCCATCTGCTCGGTCAGAATGTGAACAGCTATGGGCTGAGTCGACGCATCGAGGGCCGTCGCATGGGGTTCGCCGATCTGCTGGAGATGTTGGCCGCTCGGTCCGGCGTACCGCGGATCAAGTTCACCACATCCCACCCGCGAGATTTCGATGAGCGTATCGTGCGAGCCATCGAGCGCTGGCCGCAACTCTGTCCCTGGATTCACCTGCCGCCCCAGTCGGGTTCTGACCGCATCTTGGCGCTGATGAACCGGGGGTATACGGCGGAGGAGTACCTCCGGAAGGTCGAGTACATTCGCCGGGCATCGCGGGACATCAGCCTCACCGGCGACATCATCGTCGGATTTCCGGGGGAGACGGACGAGGATTTTCGCCAGACGGTCCGGTTGGTCGAGCAGGTGGAATTCGATGGGTTGTATATTTTCAAATATTCGCCCCGTCCCCATACGGTGGCCGCCAGGTGGGCTGATACGGTGCCCGAGCCGGTGAAGACGGAGCGGTTGATGCAGTTAGTTGAAGTCCAACGTGGCGTGCAGCGCCGCCGGTGGCAGAGGTATTTGGGGAGGGAAGTTGAGGTACTCGTCGAGGGTCGAAGCACTAAGTCAGAAAGACATTGGGCTGGACACACACCTTGTCATAAGGTTGTAAACTTTGAATCATCAATGACAAACCTTGAGGGACTTATTGTAAAAGTAGAGGTGACGAAGATCAACCCACACAGTCTCTTCGGCCGCCACGTCGAATCCCGGGCGGAGTCGACGGTGTGAGAGGCCAGAAGTGGAGGGGAGCATCATGGATTTGGAAGTCAAGGTCCGTGGTTTGATTCTCGACCCGACCAGCAATTCCCCCATTGTGATCCTGAAGGATTCGTCGTCGGATTCCATGCTGCCCATCTGGATTGGCGTGTGCGAGGCCAACGCCATCGCCATGGAGATGGAGAAGGCCGTCGCTCAGCGTCCGATGACCCATGATCTCTTGAAGAACATCATCGACCAATTGGACGCCCGCGTGGAGAAAGTCGTCATCAACGACCTGGTGGAGAACACGTTCTATGCCGTCATCGTGCTCCGCTGGAATGGGAAACATGTCCTCGTCGACGCCCGTCCGAGCGATGCCATCGCCATTGCTCTGCGGACGGACAGTCCGATTTTTGTCAGCGAGCATGTGATGCGGAATTCGAAGAACACCATCAGCAGCGCGGAATTCGATCAGATCGAAGAGCGCGCCGAGGCCGATGATGATTGGATGGATCTGGACGACGAAGAGACGGGGAAATACAAGATGTAGCCAGTCGGGCAGTGGAGTGAGGTGAGTCGGGGTCGTGGATATCGCTCGGGTGTCCAGATCAGGTGTGGAGGAGCGTCTGCGGGATGGGGAAATCAGCCATCATTGCTATCACCAATCAGAAAGGAGGGGTAGGGAAGACGACCACGGCGATTAACTTGGCGGCCGGTCTCGCCCGCCGGGGGCTTCGGGTTCTGCTTGTCGATCTCGACCCTCAGTCCAATAGTTCGCTCTCGTATTTGGACATGCGGGAGGTCGATCGGTCGATTTATGATCTGCTCATGGATTCCCGGGTGCGCTGCGAGCAGGTGATCTATCCGAGCGGCGTCGAGGGGTTGGACGTTCTTCCCTCCCGGATCAATTTAGCCAAATTCGAGAGTCAGATGGTGGGAGAGTTCGACGCTCCCTACCGAGCCAAGGACCGGTTGGAGCCGCTCCGGTATCGATATTCGTTCATCATCTTGGACACGCCGCCCACGCTCGGCCTCATCACGGTCAATGCGTTGGTGATGGCGACACATCTGCTGGTCCCCATTCAGTCGTCCTATTATGCGCTGGAGGGGACGGACGACTTGTTGGAGACGGTGGAGAAGATCAAGGCCCGTCCCAATCCGGCGCTCAAGCTGCTCGGCGTGTTGGTGACGCTCCACGATCGGCGGACGACGCTCAGTCGGGACGTCCACCGGCAGATTGTGAGCGTATTCGGCGATAAAGTCTTCCGGACGGTGATCACCAAGTCGGTCCGGTTGGAAGAGAGTCCCGCTTACCGGGAGTCGATCTTCACCTATGCTCCTCAATCGAGCGGGGCTCGCGAATACGAGCAACTCACCGAGGAGGTGCTGGAACGTGTCTAGACGGGGTCTACCGAGTCACTTGAAGATGCGCCACGATGTTCACTTTGTCGAGCAACTCGCCTCGCGGGTGGGGGCGCCCGTCGGGCGGCTCATTCCCATCGAGCGGTTAGAGCTGGACCCTCACCAGCCCAGAGTCGAGATGGGGGATCTCAGCGATCTGGTGGCCTCGATCGAGGAGAAGGGGATACTGGAGCCTCTGCTGGTCAGGCCGGCCGCTTTCGGACGATATCAGATCATCAGTGGTGAGCGGCGCTATCGGGCCGCCCAGCAAGTCGGCCTCAGGGAGATCCCCTGCATCGAGTTGGATGTCGATGAGGCCACGGCCGCCGAAATCGCCCTCATTGAGAACCTGCAGCGAAAAGATCTGACCCCGTTCGAGGAGGCCGATGGGTTGAAGCGGCTCGTCGAGCAGTTCGGGTACACGCATCAAGAGATTGCCCGGCGGATCGGCAAGTCGCGAACATCGGTGACCGAAGCCCTGTCGATCGCCGCACTCCCGGAGGAGATTCGCGAGGAATGTCGGCGCGCCGACATTCAGTCCAAGTCCTTGCTGCTCCAAGTGGCTCGTCAGCCGGATGTGGGGGCCATGCGCCGGGTGATCGCGCGCATCCGGGCGGGGGAGGCCAATCGCGACGTTCTCCGTCAGGAACGACGGGCTCGTCGCCCTTCGCCGCGGAAGAAGCCGTATGTCTTCCGCTATCGGGGCGAAGATTTCGTCCTGGAGATGCGGTTTCGGCAGGCCCGGGTTCCGCGCGAGCGCGTCGTCCGCGGTCTGGAACGAGCGCTTCGCTCTCTCCAGGGTCCCGAGGAGGCGTCCTGATGGGGGTCAACGCTTCCGCTTTCTTCGTCGTTTGGACGCCCGGCTCGGTCGGTTTCGACCATCCGTTGAGCGGGGATTGGACGCCTTCATCTCCTGGAGGTAGCGTTTCCGGAGCCAGCGCGCCAGCCTGTCCAAGGCGGGTTTGAAAGGTTTGAGGAGGGCCGCGCGAATGCCGCGGCGGCTCTCGGCATAGGCCGTCATCTGCCTCTCGACGTAGCTCCGGACGGCCGCCTCATACTGCGTCTTCCTCACCCCGTGGGAGAGAGTCAGATAGTAGTGCTGTCCAATCAATGAGAACAAGGTGGCCGTCAAGTTCGCCTTGAAGGTGAGGCGGCGGCCCCATCGTTTGTACCACGTCGTGTCGGAGCGGAGCGTCTCGAGCGCAATCTCGAGCCAAGGAGGCGAACCGGGGAGTCTGGGGTGGTACAGACCGGGGAGTTCCGCTCGCTGTGTTGCGTCGAGCCGAGGATCTTCGAGCCGATCAACGAGCAGGATCTTGCTGATCCCGCGGAGATGGGCCGGCGGTACGGTCTCCAGCACAGAGTTAATGTGATTTATGATCTTATTGAGGTTGAGCTTGACGGTCGATTGGTTTTCTATCTTGATATCCATGAGTTACACCGAATTCTTCATGGACAATCTGTGATGTATCCCCTTATGGGTCATCGCTTTAAATGTAATTTCTCAAGACTGACCATGCGCCGCTCGAGACGGCGCAACCGTTGGGCGAGTTCGGGCAACCGGCGGAACAGAGCCGAGGCCTTCAACCAGTCGCGGTTGCGGATGGCCGGATAGCCTGAGACGGTCTCGCCCGCGGGAATGGAGTGAGGAATACCTGATTGGGCGGTGGCGACGACGTCATCGCCGATAGTGAGGTGACCGGCGGCACCCACTTGCCCGGCGAGGATGACGCGTTTACCCACCTTGGTGCTCCCGGCCAGTCCGACTTGGGCGCAGAGGAGGCTATCGGCATCGACCGAGCATCCGTGTCCGATTTGGACGAGGTTGTCGATTTTGGTTCCCGATCTGATGCGCGTCTCGCCGATGGCCGCTCGATCGATCGTCGCGTGGGCGCCGATCTCTACGTCGTCTTCGATGACCACCCGACCGGCCTGGACGATCTTGTACCATCGCCCGTCTGGTTGCTTGGCATAACCGAAGCCATCGCTTCCGATGCAGGCGCCGTTCTGGAGAATCACCCGTTCGCCGAGCCGGCAATACTCCCGGACGACGCAGTGGGAATGGAGGATGGACTGCCGGCCGATGGTCACGTGAGGATAGATGGTGCAGTGGCCATGGATGATGACCTCATCCCCGATGACGCAGGCTTCGGCGATGATCGTATAGGCTCCGACAGAGACATTTCGGCCGAGGCGGGTTGAAGGATGAATGACGGCCGTAGGGTGGATGCCCGGCGGGGGCAGGGGCGGCCGGTAAAAGAGTTCCAGAGCGCGGGCGAACGCCAGGTAGGGATTCTCGTGTCGCAGCGTCGGTCGATCCAGTGGGCCGCATTCGGGGGAGAGAATGATGGCTCCCGCCCGGGTGGTCTGAAGCTGGGGGGTGTAGACGGGATTGGCCAGGAAGCTGAGTTGATCCGGTCGGGCTTCGGCCAGTGGGGCAATGCCGGTGACCTCGATATCGGCCCCTTCCAGGCGGGCGCCGATCTTTCGGGCGATCTCAGAGAGTTTCATGGGTTGAAATTCAGCCTCACTCGGTGTACGCTTCTCCCCGTTTGACAGAAGACTGTAGCCAACAATGGGGGCGGAGTCAAGAGGTTATGGAGCGACGGGATCTCAAACGAGAGTTTCTCAATTACCTCCGGGTAGAGCGCGGGCTGTCGGCGAATACCTTGGCGGCCTACGCCCGGGACTTGGAGAAATTCGAGTCTTGGTTGAGCGGCGAGCGGGGAAAAGGGATCGCGGCGGCCGAGCGGGGTGATGTCTCGGCGTTCTTGCAGCAGTTGAGTCGCGGGGGCGCCGAGCCCAGTTCGGTCGCCCGCCAAGCCTCGACCTTACGGCACTTTTACCGGTATCTCGTTGCCGATGGGTTCATCAAGCGCGATCCCACCGTGGAGATCGAAACGCCGCGGGCGTGGCAGACGTTGCCCAAGTTCCTCACCATCGAGGAGATCGAGCTGTTGTTGAAGCAGCCGGATGTTTCCTCGGAGGTGGGAGTCCGAGATCGTGCTGTGCTGGAGCTTCTGTATGCTTCGGGACTCAGGGTCTCGGAGATCGCCGGGTTGCGCCTCGCCGATGTCGATCTCGATCGTGGAGTCGTGACCTGTTTGGGGAAGGGCAGTAAGGAACGCGCCGTGCCCATTGGGCGGTCGGCCATCGGGTGGGTGAGTCGGTATCTCCCGGTGCGGCAGAAATGGTTAGGGCAGCGGACGTCGTCGTGGTTGTTCATCACTCGGCGCGGGCGCCCACTGAGGCGTCAGATGCTCTGGAAGCGCGTGGTATGGTATGGGCAGAAGGCTGGTCTCGGCCACGTCACCCCTCACATGTTGCGGCATACGTTTGCCACCCATCTTTTGGAGCACGGGGCGGATCTTCGCTCGGTTCAATTGATGCTCGGGCACGCTGATGTCTCGACCACCGAAGTCTACACTCACGTGACCGACGAGCGGTTGAGAGAAGTGTATGAGAAGTTTCATCCTCGGGCGTGAGGGGACCAGGGCAATGGGAGTGATTCACGTGGAACGTTCGCTTGACACGCTCTCTCTGGTGTGATAGCCTTCGCCGCTCAACCGTGGAGAGAGATCATCATCGCGAGGAGGAAGGTGCGTTGGCCGGTGGACATATGTATTATTTCACTTCGGAGTCGGTCACCGAGGGGCATCCGGATAAAATCGCCGATCAGATCTCGGACGCCATTCTCGATGAGATTCTCGCTCAGGACCCGGACGGCCGGGTGGCCTGTGAATCTCTGGTGACGACGGGACTGGTGGTGATCGCCGGGGAGATCACGACGACGGCCCGGGTCAACTATGCTCGGGTTGCCCGTCAGGTGATCGCCGACATTGGGTATACGCGCGCCAAGTACGGATTCGATGCCGAGACGTGTGGCGTCGTGGTGTCGCTCGATACCCAGTCGCCGGATATCGCCCTCGGCGTTGACCAGGGCGGGGCTGGCGATCAGGGGATGATGTTCGGGTATGCTTGCCGGGAGACTCCCGAGTATATGCCTCTGCCGATTCAGCTGGCCCACCGGCTGACGCGACGACTCGCCGAGGTCAGGAAGACCGGTCAACTCTCCTACTTGCGTCCCGATGGGAAGTCGCAGGTCACCGTGGGGTATGAGGGGGGGCGGCCGGTCTATGTCGATACGGTGGTCATATCGGCCCAGCACAGTGACGCCGTCAGTAACGAGACCATTCGTGAGGATGTGGTTGAACAGGTCATCAAACCAGTGGTGCCCCCAGAATGGATCGACGAGCGGCGAACCCGGTTCCTCGTCAATCCGACCGGGCGGTTCGTCGTGGGAGGCCCAATGGGAGATGCGGGGGTGACGGGCCGAAAGATCATCGTCGATACATATGGAGGAGCGGCTCCGCATGGTGGGGGAGCTTTCTCGGGGAAAGATCCCACCAAGGTTGATCGATCGGCCTCGTATCTGGCTCGGTATATTGCCAAGAACGTTGTGGCGGCGGGACTGGCTGACCGATGCCTGATTCAGATTGCCTACGCCATCGGGGTCGCTGAGCCGGTATCCCTTTATGTGCATACGTATGGGACGGGGCGAGTCGATGAGCAGAAGATCGAGCGGGCGATCCGCGATGTCTTCGATTTGAAGCCTCGACAGATCATCGAGGCGCTCGACCTGAAGCGGCCCATTTATCGAGCGACGGCGGCCTATGGGCATTTTGGTCGGTCCGAGCCAGGGTTCACCTGGGAGCGGGTCGACCGGGTGGAAGAACTTCAGCAGGCGCTCGGCCTCAGAGGACCTCTGACGGCTGCTGAGCAAGCGGGGTGAAGTCGATGAAGGGATATGAAATTCGGGACATCGGATTGGCGGAAAGAGGTCGACAGCGAATCGATTGGGCGGCGCGAGAGATGCGGGTGTTGGGATTGATTGGCCAGCGGCTGGCCCGGGAGAAGGCGCTGAGTGGCATTCGAATCGTGGCCTGTGTTCACGTGACCACGGAGACCGCCAATTTGGTTCGCGCTTTGAAGGCTGGGGGGGCTCAAGCCGTGGTTATCGCCTCCAATCCGTTGAGCACCCAAGATGATGTGGCGGCCTCCCTGGTGGCTGATGAGGGAGTGGCCGTTTACGCGATGAAAGGAGAAGACACGGCGACCTACCGTCGCCATGTGGACATTGCCCTGGATACGCATCCGCACGTCATCATTGACGATGGGGGGGATGTGGTGGCTACGCTGATGAGCAAGCGACCGGAGCAGGCGGGTGAGATTATTGGTTCGACGGAGGAGACGACCACGGGAGTCACCCGGCTCCGGGCCATGGAGCGCGCTGGCCGCCTTCCATTTCCGGCCATTGCCGTCAATAATGCGCAAACCAAGCATCTCTTCGATAATCGTTACGGGACTGGCCAGAGTACATTAGACGGGATCATTCGGGCGACGAACATTCTCATTGCTGGACGGACGGTCGTTGTGGCTGGTTATGGAATGTGCGGTCGGGGGGTGGCGATGCGAGCGCGGGGATTGGGGGCCAATGTCATTGTGACGGAGGTGGACCCCATCCGGGCGGTCGAGGCGGCGATGGATGGATATCGAGTGATGCCGATGATGGCGGCCGCTGAGATTGGGGATGTCTTCATCACGGTGACGGGGAATCGGGATGTCATCGATGTGCCCCATTTGGAGCGTATGAAGGACGGGGCGATTGTGTGCAATGCCGGGCATTTTGATGTGGAAGTGAATGTCGCCGGATTGAGGCGCGTCGCTGATGGTCCGATTCGGCTTCGTCCGTTCGTGGATGAGTATCGCCTTCGGTCGACGGGGCGGAGGGTTATTTTGTTGGGCGAAGGGCGGCTCATTAATCTGGTGGCCGCCGAAGGGCATCCGGCATCGGTGATGGATATGAGCTTCTCCAATCAAGCGTTGGCCGTCGAGTATCTGGTTAAACATCGAGGGAAGTTGAGCGCGGGAGTTCATCTCCTTCCCAGGGAGATCGACCAGGAGATTGCCCAACTGAAGTTGACGACCATGGGGATTTCCATCGACGAGTTGACGCCGGGACAGCGTGATTATCTCTCCAGCTGGGAAGTAGGAACCTAATGGTGGCTGATTGTTTTTGACCTCAGGCTTTCGTACTATCCCCAGCTCTCCGAGATCGCCTTCAACATTTGTCCTTTATTTGTCCTTTGTGGCGTGATTTGTGCGTTTCGTGGGGAATTGAAATATAGCGATATTGCCGTTGCAGGGGTGGGGGTAGAGGGTAGATATATTGCGTCTGATAATAGATGTTATGAAATACACAGCGACAGATCGCCACAACCGCACCAACACGCCTTGTCCTCCACCACACACTGATGTATATTAAGTCCTCACAAACAACACACACAGCACGAAGAACGATGCCCAGCCTCACTTATCTCCAAGCCATACGCCAAGCCATCATCGACGAGATGAACCGAGACTCATCCGTGCTCCTGCTTGGCGAGGACATTGCCCGCTATGGTGGCGCTTTCAAGCTGACCGAAGGACTCGTCGAGATCTACGGCGCCAGTCGCATCGTTGATACTCCGATTACCGAAGCTGGCTTGATTGGCGCTGCCGCCGGCGCCGCTCTCATGGGGTTGCGGCCCGTCGTCGAGATGCAGTTCATCGATTTCATCTCCTGTGGGTTCAACCAGCTCACCAATTTGGTCGCGAAGTTCTGCTACCGTACGGGCAAACCGCTTCCCCTCGTTGTTCGCGGGCCGGCTGGCGCCGGAGTGAGTGCTGGTCCCTTTCATTCCCAGAGCCCCGAAGCCTATTTTCTGCACACTCCGGGATTGAAGATCATCGCTCCGGCCACGCCATCTGACGCTATGGGCCTGCTCAAGGCGGCCATTCGCGACCCGAATCCGGTCATCTATCTCGAGTATAAGCGGCTCTATCGAAGGTTGAGAGAAACCATCCCCTCGGATCGGATGGACGACATCGTTCCCATTGGTGAGGCCACGGTGAGAAGACGCGGCGATGACATCACCGTTCTCACTTATGGGCAGATGGTTCACCTGTGTCTTGAGGCTGCCCAACAACTTGAAGTCAGCGATGATATCAAATTGGAAATAATAGACTTACGTAGCATTCGGCCACTTGACGAGCAAACCATTCTCGCTTCGGTCAGACGGACCAATAAAGTCATGGTCGTTCACGAGCCGACCCGCATTGGTGGACCGGCCGGAGAGATCATCGCTCGGATCAACGAACTCGCTTTCGACTATTTAGATGGACCCATTCTCAGGGTCACGGCAAAGGATACTCCTGTACCTTACAGTTCGCCTCTGGAGGAGGCTTATTTGCCTCGGGTGGTCGATATTGTTGATGCTGCCCGGTGGCTGGCGCATTTTTAATCACGAGGAGGGAGTAAAGATGAGAGTTGACGTGGTGATGCCGCAGATGGGCGAGAGCATTGCTGAGGGGACGATCAGCAAGTGGCTCAAGCAGGTGGGCGATGTGGTCAAGCGGGATGAACCGTTGCTGGAGATTTCCACCGACAAGGTGGATGCCGAGGTTCCCTCTCCGGCCGAAGGGCGGCTGGTCGAGATCCGCTATCGCGAAGGCGACACCGTCCCGGTCAATACCCCCATCGCCGTCATTGACACGGAGGCCGCAGAAGCTGTGGTAACGGCTGGGCCTGCGTCGCCCGAGCAACCGGCAGAGCACGCGCCTCCGCCGGCCGAGCCGGAAGAGGCCCCCGCCGCAGCAGAGACCGGTGCCCAGAGAGTTGACGTGGTGATGCCGCAGATGGGCGAGAGCATTGCTGAGGGGACGATCAGCAAGTGGCTCAAGCAGGTGGGCGATGTGGTCAAGCGGGATGAACCGTTGCTGGAGATTTCCACCGACAAGGTGGATGCCGAGGTTCCCTCTCCGGCCGAAGGGCGGCTGGTCGAGATCCGCTATCGCGAAGGCGACACCGTCCCGGTCAATACCCCCATCGCCGTCATTGAGGTCGTTGCCGGCGTCCCCGAAGCCGAAGGAGCAGCAGGCCCAAAGGTCGTTCGCGTGGAACCCTCTGACTCTGGGCTCCGTCGAATCGCTCCGTCAACTCCCGGTCGTGGCGCCGCCCGCAGGGATCGCGTTCCAGCAGTGGCTGGTGCCGGCGCCATCGAGTCGCCCGAAGACCGAAGGCGTCGCCTTTCATCACCGCTGGTGCGGCGGTTGGCTGCAGAACACGGGATCAACCTCAGCGAGATCGCCGGCACCGGGCTTTCTGGACGAGTGACGAAAAAGGATATCCTCGCCGCCATTGAGAGACGGCGCGCGGCCGGAGTTGGCCGGCCAGAGGTTGTGCCCATTCCTCCTGCTGCTGCGGTGCCCTCCCCTGCTCCCATGGAGATCCCGGCCTACGAGCCCGGAGAGCCCGTTGAGATCGTTCCCATGACGCCTATGCGCAAGACGATCGCCGAGCGAATGGTCCTCAGTCGGCGTACATCGGCCCATGTGACCACCGTGTTCGAGGTCGATATGACCCGGGTCATGCACGCGCGCGACGCCCTCAAAGGTGAGTTTCTGGATCGACATGGCGTGCGATTAACGCCGCTGGCTTTCATCGCCCAGGCGTGCATTGATGCGCTCAAGAAATTCCCCATCTTCAATGCTTCCATCTCCGGGGAGAACATCGTCTACAAGAAGAACATCAACCTGGGCATTGCAGTGGCTCTCGATTGGGGACTCATCGTCCCGGTGATCAAGCAAGCCGATGAGAAGAGTCTACTCGGGCTGGCCAAAGCTATCCAGGATCTGGCCGATCGAGCTCGACGCAAGGAATTGAAACCGGAGGAGGTGAAAGGCGGCACCTTCACCATCACCAATCCGGGGATCTTCGGCAGCTTGTTCGGAACGCCAATCATCAACCAGCCGCAGGTGGCCATCCTGGGAGTGGGATCGATTCACAAGAGACCCGTGGTCATCGAAGGCGACGCCATCGCCGTTCGATCGATGGCCTATCTTTCGCTCTCGTTCGACCATCGCCTCATCGACGGGGCCCTCGGCGACCAGTTCATGGCCCATATCAAACGGTGGCTGGAATCGCTGGACGGAGGACAGTCCACCCGGAGTTAATCTCGATTGCGGTGGCAAACCGAAAGGGACAAACGGAACGTCGCTCGATGAGAGCGGGGATTGAGCGCCGGGTCAGTGCCAGATCACCAGATCCACTGCGGCCTCACCGTGTCCTTCACGTTTACAGGCTCGGCTGGGTGAGCTATGGAGATGGTCTCCGGCTGCAGGCTTTCCTGGTCGGTGCGAGGAGGGCTGGAGAGATCCCCGACACGCTCCTGCTCCTCCAGCACTTCCCGGTCATCACGCTGGGACGAGGGGCGACGCGAGAGGAGGTGCTCGCCGATGAACGACGTCTGGCCGACCTCGAAATTGAGCTCTTCGAGACGAACCGGGGCGGAAGGGTGACCTATCACGGGCCGGGCCAGCTGGTCGTTTATCCCATCCTGAATCTGGCACCCTCTCGCCGCGATGCGCATCGGTATCTGAGAGACTTGGAAGAAGTGGTTCTTCGTACGCTGCGCGATGTGGGGTTGGATGGGCGACGCCTTCCCGGTTTGACCGGCGTCTGGGTTGGCGATAAAAAGATCGCCGCCATCGGCGTTCACCTCTCCCATTGGATCACCAGCCATGGGGTGGCCCTCAACGTCAACAATGAGACGAGTCCTTTCCATAAGCTGATCATTCCCTGCGGGTTAAGTCACGACAGATACAGTGTGACATCAATTAAAGAAGAACTTCAACACGAGGTAAGTTGGTCGCTGATCGAAGAGCGCTTCATCAGTCACTTCGGGGAGGTGTTCGACTGCGGGCCCATCATCAGGTCGCCCGAGACTCAGAGCGTCCAAGTCATTGTGATGAGCGTCCCGGACAGGCGCATCCTGCTTCTGAAGCGGAACCCGGCCCACGGCGATTTCTGGCAACCGGTGACCGGTTTCTTGGAACCCGGCGAATCCCCCGCCGAGGCGGCTTCCAGGGAACTCGAGGAAGAAACGGGTCTCGTCGGTCGACCACAGAGCTTGAACCACGAGCAAAGCTTCCTGCTCGACCCCTGGCAGGTGGGAAGGGGGAACCTACAGCGACCGGCCATCCACCGTGAATATTCGTTCCTCCTGACCGTGCCCAGTCCCCCGCCTCGGCTCCGGATCGATCCTGGTCAACATGCGACAGCGGGGTGGTTCACCATCGAAGAAGCCACCAGGCGGGTGAGATGGGATAGCACCCGCCGAGCACTCCGCCGGGTGGCTCACCTGGCCGTGCAATAGAACGCATGCCCTGGAGAATCTATCGTTACATCATCAAGGAGATCATCCCTTACTTTGTTCTCACCTTCCTCATTGCCACGGCGATTATCTTCTCCCAGGAGGTCGGTCGATTCGCCGAATTATTTGTGAAGCGAAATGTTCCGCCAGTGCTCGTTCGGACGCTCCTGATCTCGCTGCTCACCCGCATTTCCATCATCACGCTCCCCGTTTCTTTGCTGACCGGTATCTTCTTGGCGCTGGCCCGCCTGTCGAGCGACAATGAGGTCCTCAGCCTGTTGGCCAGTGGAATGAGTCGGCGACAGCTCCTCATTCCGTTGATGCTCATTTCTGGGGCCGTCTCGTCGTTGCTGGGTTTCATCACTCTGAAAGAGCTCCCGGATTCGGCGGCCCAGTTCCGACGGATCCGCGGTGAACTGCTCGTTCAAGGCATCCGCACTCAGGTGAGACCACGGGTCTTCGACACCCGTTTCCTCCATCGCGTTCTGTACATCCGGGAGATCGACCGGCAGACCGACGTCTGGAAAGGAGTGTTCATCGCCTCCACCGAGGGTGGCGATCTGGTTCTGATGACCGGCGAGCGTGGCGTCTTGGTTTTGGGCGAGGAGCCGTCCAGCTCGCAGCTGCACCTGTTCAATGGCGTTGTCCATCGGCTGGAGAGGAACGAGGACGGGGAACTGGTATACCATCTGGAAGCTTTCTCATCGCACCACGTTCGTTTTGATCCGCGCTCGTCCGAAGCCGAGAAATTCAAAGTGGAGTTCAAACAGAAGCCACCGGCGGTCACCGAGCGTCCTCTGAGGGAGCTCCTCAGAATACCCCCGGAGCGGGAGATGCTGTATGTTAAAGCTCGCGTGGAAGCGGGAAGGCGACTTGCTATTCCGCTCGCCTGCCTGTTATTCGCTCCCTTAGGTTTAGCGCTGGGCATCGTTCCCCGTGCGGCCGGTCGGTCGGCGGGATTCATCGTGAGCATAATTCTGGCCACCATCTACTATCTGCTGCTCTTCGCCGGAGAGCATCTTGCCCGCGCCAGGCTCGTTCCTCCATTTTCGGCCATGTGGCTGGCTGACGCCGTGTTCGCCGGTATCGGGCTGATCGGCATGCGGGAGCGACCTATTTTTGGTGGGTGGCAACACCTGCTCGCCGAAGTGGCCCAACGGACGACGGCCCTCCTTCACCGAGTACGCCGACCGAGGGAGAGAGAGGAAGCAATGATCAAGGTGACGGTGAGAAAGAGCAAGGCGGGGTGGATCTTGCCCGTGCGACTCATCGACCGTTACCTGGCTGGTGGGTTCCTGCGTTACTTCGGCCTCGCCATGTTCGCTCTGTGGCTCATCTTCATGGTATTCACTCTGTTTGAACTCGCCCCCGATATCATCAAGCATGGTATCGGCGCGCGATACGTAGCGGAGTATTTCGCCTTTCTCTCCCCACAGGTTCTCCAGGCTCTGAGTCCGCCGTGTGCTCTCATCGCATCGCTCTTGGTGATGAGCATTCTCACCCAGCGCAACGAAGTGCTCGCTCTCAAGGCGAGCGGGATCAGCACCTATCGGATTTCCCTTCCCGTGTTGGCCCTTTGCGCCATCTTGGTCGGGCTCATGACGGCATGGGCCACCTGGGTTGTCCCCCCCGCAAACCAGCATCAGGACAGGCTCCGGTTTTATATCAAGAAGGGACGATTCCCCCAACCGATTGAACTCTCGCCTATGCCATTTATCGGTGGCCACTGGATGTATGGCCTCCAGGCCCGGATCTTCCACTTCGATGCCTTCGATCCCGCTTACGATGAGTTTCGCAATCTCCTCATCCTGGACATAGACGAATCGAATATGTCTATTCGCCGCCGAATCGAGGCTCCCAGGGCGAGGTGGAATGATGAGCAGGGGCGCTGGATTCTGGATTCCGCACGGGTGTGGACATTCAGCGGGAGCGAGATGATCAACGGCGAAACTCGGAAGGTGTATCGGCTGGCCCTGGAGGAAACTCCTGCTTACTTTAAGAAATACGTCAAAAAACCAGCATATATGTCGGCGAGCGCGCTCGCCGCTCACATTCGTGAACTCGCCCGACAGGGAGTTGACGTCACCGAATTGCGAGTCGCCCGGCAACGTAAACTGGCTCTGGCCTGGGCTTGTCTGGCGATGGGGCTGGTGGGCGTTCCCTTCGGGCTCTCTGCTGGCCGACGGGGTGCACTTTTTGGAGCGAGTGTAGCGGTGGTGCTCGGTGTCATCTATTGGGTCGGATGGGGATTCTTCGCTCAGCTGGGGAAGTATGGGTATGTGGGGGTGGGACTGGCTGGGTGGGGCCCGGTGGGGTTGCTCGCTGCAATAGGTGTGTATGGGTTGTTCCGTGTGCGAACGTAGGGGTGAGGAAATGGTGGGTGTGTTACCCGTTAGTGTGTTACTTGTTATCAGACCCAGATAAACTTAAGCTCATGACGCCCCTCACTTCCTGCTCCCGACTTCTTCGCGTTCGGCCACCCTCTCCTTCAACTTCAACGCCGCCTGAGCTGCAGCCAACCGGGCCACCGGAACCCGAAATGGCGAACAGGAGACATAATCCAACCCGATCTCATGACAGAACTCGATGCTCAGTGGATCACCCCCATGCTCCCCACAAACGCCTATCTCCAGGTCGGGCCGCGTCCTCCGCCCCTTGCTCACGGCCATCTTCATCAACTCCCCAACCCCCTCACGGTCAATCGTCTGGAAAGGATTGGCCGGTAGTATCCCCCTCTCCACATACTGGAGCAAAAATCGAGCCTCGGCGTCGTCGCGCGAGTACCCAAACGTCATCTGAGTCAAGTCATTCGTCCCGAAGGAGAAAAACTGAGCGACAGAGGCAATGTCGTCGGCCGTCACCGCCGCCCGGGGAACCTCGATCATTGTCCCAAACTTATAATTGACCCGAACGCCCGTTTCCGCCATCACCTCCTCGGCGACCTTCTCCAGCTCCGGTTGAATCACCTTCAACTCGTTGACATGCCCCGTCAATGGAATCATCACCTCCGGCTTGACCACGATGCCATCGCGCGCGACGCGACAAGCCGCTTCCATGATGGCCCGAACCTGCATCTTCACGATACCGGGCATGATGATGCTCAACCGAACCCCTCGCAACCCCATCATGGGATTGCTCTCATGCATGCCCTCGATCGACGCCAATAACCTCTCCAGTTCTCCAATCCGTCCATCCGCCCTCCTTCCGAGAACATACTGACTCACCGCCGCCAACCGACTCTCAATCAGCTGCTCCCATACCTGATTCCGATCCGGTAAGAACTCATGAAGAGGAGGGTCGATCAACCGGATGATCACCGGCAGGCCATCCATCACCCTGAACAACCCCTCGAAGTCCTGGCGCTGCAAAGGCAACAACTCCTGGAGCGCCTGCTCGCGTTCCTCTTCGCTCTCGGCCAGGATCATCCGCTGTACGATGGGAAGACGCTCCTCCCCGAAAAACATATGCTCAGTTCGGCATAATCCAATACCTTGCGCCCCGAACCGACGGGCGCGCGCCGCATCCTCGGGAACATCGGCATTCGCCCATACCTGCAACCGGCGAACCTCATCAGCCCAGGACAAGAGCTTCATCAACTCTGCCTGTTCCTCTAACCGAGGATGAACCGTCGGCACCCGCCCCACGAACACTTCGCCCGTCGATCCATCAATGGAGATCCACTCGCCCTCTCTCACCACGCGCTCGCCAACCCGCATCTGCCGAGCTTCCAGATCGATCTCCAGTTGCCGCGCCCCAACGATACAGGGAACCCCAAACTGCCGAGCCACCACGGCGGCATGACTCGTCGCCCCTCCCTCACTGGTCAAGATCCCCCGAGACGCCAGCATCCCATGAACATCATCCGGCTTGGTGAACGGTCGAACCATGATGACCTCCTTCCCCTCTTTCCCCCAGGTCTCCGCCGTGTCCGCATCGAAGGCAACCATTCCCACGGCGGCTCCCGGCGATGCGTTCACCCCGCGCACGAGCAGCCGCCCCTCGGCTGCCAACTGCTGCTTCACCGCGGCATCAAACTGAGGATGAAGAAGCGAATCCACATCTGACGGGCTCACTCGCATCACCGCCTCTTCTCGCTGAATCAAGCCCTCCTGGGCCATATCCACCGCAATCTTGATCGCCGCCCTGGCCGTGCGCTTCCCCGCCCGCGTCTGAAGCAACCACAACCGCCCCCGCTCAATGGTGAACTCTACATCCTGCATATCCCGATAATGCCGCTCCAACTTGCCCGCTACCTCCACAAGCTGGTTATACACCTCGGGGAGTTCACGGGAGAGTTCAGCAATCGGCTTGGTGTTTCGAATTCCCGCCACCACATCTTCTCCCTGAGCGTTCAACAGGTATTCTCCATAGAGAACCTTCTCGCCGGTTCGCGGATCGCGCGTGAATAAGACGCCCGTCCCCGAATCCCAGCCCATATTCCCGAACACCATGGTGACCACGTTGACCGCCGTCCCCAAGTCGTGGGGGATCCCCGCGGCATTGCGATAATCGATGGCCCGCTTGGTGTTCCAACTACGGAACACCGCCTCGATGGCCAATCGCAGCTGATGATATGGGTCTTGAGGAAATTCCTCGCCCATCTCCCGACGAACGATGGCCTTGAAGGTCTCCGTCAGTTGCCGCCAGTCGGACGCCCCTAACTCGGTATCCAGTTCAACACCCCTCCGTCGCTTCAGTTCATTCAATGCCTCTTCGAAGCGCTCATCGGAAATACCGAGCACGACGCTACTGAACATCTGGAGGAACCGGCGATAGGCATCGTAGGCGAATCTCTCGTCCCCCGACTCCCGAGCGAGGGCCTCGACCGTCTCATCGTTGAGCCCCAGGTTCAAGATCGTATCCATCATTCCCGGCATGCTGACCTTCGCTCCCGACCGCACGGAAACGAGTAACGGATGCTCACCGCCCCCAAATGTCCTCCCCGTCACCTCCTCCAGTCGCCGCAACGCCTCCATGACCTGATCCCACAGCCCCTCGGGCAGTACCTCCCCCGACCGGAAATAGGCACTACACGCTTCCGTGGTAATCGTAAACCCCGGAGGGACGGGTAGCCCCGCATTGGTCATCTCCGCCAAACCAGCTCCCTTTCCCCCGAGAAGAGCCCTCATCTCTGCCGATCCCTCCGCTCGGCCAGCACCGAAGAAGTAAACATATTTCTTGGTCATCTCTCACTCACCTCCCAGAAGCAAACATCTTTCTCGATCGTCTCTCCACCGACGCTAGAGCTCCTGAAGCCGCTCTGTCTTCAGCTCTTTTTCCAAGACGTGCGACAAGAACTGCCGGAGAAACTCCACAAACTGATCCGACCATGCCTCCATACCCGCCCGGGCGATCCATCGGTCAGGTGGCTCGGTCAGGAGCGCCCGGAGATCCCTCCGCATCAAAGGAGAGAGTATAATTCCCCGCACCGCCGACTGACAAGCCACACACTCCGGTCTTCCTTCAATGGTGAGGAAAATCGCCTCGTTCCTCGGAACGAGAGCCTCGCACTCCGCACAACGATCCAGCGAAGGGAAAAATCCGCTCAACCGAAGCATCCACACATCAAAGTACAGCTTCAATAATCGAGCCCGATCCCCTTCCACAACCCGGAGCGAGGAGAGGATCGCGCGCAATAACCTATAGATCCTGTCGTTGGGTTGATGCGGTGGACAGAATTCATCGACGAGCTCAACCAGGTGATGGATCAACTGCTCCCCCTCCGGCGTACTCCCAATGTCGAAAACCGACTCAATCAGCTCGCACTGACCGATCGTCACCAGCTCCTGACCCTCCCTCTCGCCATACCAGAGGCGTACCTCTGACAGCGGCTCTAAGCTCGCACCAAACCGGCTGTGCAGCCGCCGCGCCCCTTTGGCCACACCCCGAACCTTACCCGTTCGCTGAGTGAAAAATGAGCACAGTTTGTCTCTTTCCCCTAATGGGCGAGCATAGAGGACATAAGCTGTGGTTTCCACCCATTGCGGCATTACTATTATCGGACTCAGGTTTATTTTCCTGTCAACTCACTCCCGGCTCAGACAACGCAGCCGTCCCCCCCAACCGCCATCCGGCGACTCACAGTTGACAAATATCCAATTCTTCATTTATCGTATGTACTCGTGGCCAGGTAGCTCAGTTGGTAGAGCAGAGGACTGAAAATCCTTGTGTCGGCGGTTCGATTCCGTCCCTGGCCACCACATCCCCTCGCTTCCACCCTCTGATATTCACTCTCCCAACCTTCTGTCCCGTTGACGAGAAGGTATCTTCGTTCTATTGCATTATCAGACGCTAGTCTCATAGAAACGGTGCGCTCAATGCCCCGCACCCATCGACGGCGCCGTCTCCTCGGCCGCCCATCGAACGCGATAGTGACACTCGGCACAATATGACAAAAGCTGACCGTAGGACATCACTGCCACCAGCGCATCCTTTCTCGACGCTTGCTGCTTCAGGTAATTCACCGCTGCCTCAAGGCTCGTAGAGATGGAAGCGATCTCCTGATTGGATTCCATCTCCGTGTACTCTTTGGTCAGCGCCACGAGCTTATCACAGTAACCGACGATCTCCTCAAAATCCTTATCGCTCAATTTCTCGGTCAATGCCCCAGCCATGATCTTCTGATTGAGCATGGAAAACTGCTCCCCCATCTCCACCATGTTCTGTTTCTTGGTCCGTTGCTGACCCCATGATGAAAACCCGAAGATCAACAATCCACCCGTGACACCAATAGTGACCAACACCTTCCTCAACGATGAACGATTGGCCATGATGATCCCTCCTATCTTCAAGTTGAACGCCTTTAGTTTAGCATATCACGGGCAGGGAAAAATATCATTTTCCACAACCGATTGATCTCGAGTGACTCTTCTCACCAACGGCTCATCTTATGTCTCCTCGGAATCCTCCCTCGGCAGGAGTGTCGGAAACCCGCCGACGACTCAAGTCCCACTGGCGTGAGGTCGGCGCTCAATAGCTCTTTCCAACGTCCAGCTTTATGGTATAATCATGGCAAAACGATGAGGTATAAACAACAGGGACAAAAACTGGCCAATGCTCGGATGGAGCCTCCGTTCGTTTCAACAAAAACGCCACTGCCGAAGCACCGGCTTCTCGTTGAAACATTCATCTCTTTCCTGCGAAATGGCCTCCCCTCCTCCGCGGCGGCTATCTCCTATTTCGTCATGCTCGCTTTGTTCCCCATTATGCTCCTCCTCTTAGATCTGGGGACCCACTTCCCTGATCTGGCCGAAATTAAAACCTATACGCTGGAAACGTTGATCATCATGATTCCCCCGGGAGCCCAGGATACCCTCGTCGAGTATCTCCAGAATGTCGCCCATCCCTCCAAGAGCGAACTCATCGCCTGCATCGTCATCATTCTCTGGGCCGCCTCGTGGGCGTTCACGATCATCGAGCAAGCCATCAACCGTATCTGGCGGACCTCGTGCCGCTCCTTTCTCCACGGCCGCGCTGTTTCTCTCATGATGATGATCACCGTCGGAGGACTGCTCTTCCTCTCGGCTGTCGCCACCTCCGTTCTCGCCTTCATCAAGGGGCAGGCCAATGAACTGACCCCTCACGCCCATGCGGTCAACCTCTGGTTGAATGGCGTCCTCTGGCAAGTTGTCTTCGGCATTGTGGGAGTCATGCTGACCATCTCTCTCTTCGGACTGGTTTATAAGGTGATGCCCAATACGCACATCACTGTCAAGGAAGCACTGCCCGGTGCAATTATCGCCGGCGTGGCCTGGGAAGTGGCCAAATATGTGTTCGCCTGGTTCCTGGCCGAAGTCCCTTACGAGGGACTATATGGATCATTAGCCACCGTAGTCGCCGTTCTCACTTGGATATACATTTCGAACCTCATCATGCTGTTTGGCGCCCAAATGACCGCTCTCCTCCATTGTGAGGACCTGCGCCAGGCGAGAGCTGACCAGCTTCAACCAGAGACCCGCGTCATGACCGCTGCCGCCTCCCGGTGACCGCCTATGCGCATCGAGGAGTTCGACTATCATCTTCCCCCAGAGCTCATCGCTCAACAGCCCCTGCCCCAACGAGATCAGGCGCGGATGCTCGTCGTTCGCCGACGTACGGACACCTTCCAAGACAGTTCTTTCCGTGATCTCCCCTCCATTCTCCAACCGGGAACAGTGATCGTCATCAACAACACCCGCGTATTTCCCGCCCGCCTGGTCGGCCACCGGCGGGGACATCGTGGGAGAGTGGAGATCCTGCTGCTCCGCCCGGTGACTGACACGATCTGGGATGCCTTGGTCAAACCGGCCCGGGTGATGTCCGTCGGCACCGAGGTGATCATCGGCAACGGACAACTGGCGGCCCGCGTCGTCCGAGAACTCGCCGAGGGTCGTCGCCACGTCCAATTCCCCCGTCCCGTCCCCGAACTCCTCCACCACCTCGAGCGCTGGGGACAGCCCCCTCTCCCCCCCTACATCAAACGTCCCCCCACCGGCCCATGGGACGAGGATCGAGAGCGCTATCAGACGATCTACGCCCGGTATCCCGGAGCAGTGGCGGCGCCAACAGCTGGACTCCATTTCACTGAACGGATCTTCGAACAACTTCGGGCCCGCCAGATGGAAATTGTCGAACTCACCCACCACGTCGGCTATGCCACTTTTCAACCTCTTCGCGTCTCACGGGTGGAAGAGCACGTTCTCGAGCCCGAGCAATCGATCATCCCCGAGGAAACCGCCCAACGCGTGAACCGCGCCCGCCGGGAGGGTCGCCCCATTCTCGCCGTCGGGACGACGACGGTCCGGGCTTTGGAGTCCGCTGCCGATCCGACAGGCATGATACGACCGGGGCGTCGCTGGGCCGATGTGTTCATTTATCCCGGCTATCGCTTTCGTGCCATCGACGCATTGTTGACGAATTTTCACCTGCCGCGATCGACTCTCCTCATGCTCGTCTGTGCGTTCGCCACCCGAGATCTGATTCTCCGGGCTTACAAGTACGCTGTCAGCCAGCGATACCGCTTCTATAGCTACGGTGATTGCATGCTCATCATCTGAGACCCAGGATCCCCCACAAAAAAGCCCGCCTCATACTGCTGGGCGGGCGAGACCAAACATTGGTCATTCAGCGACCACTATTTTTTCCTGCCCCGAACGGCATCTTTGAGCTTCTTCCCGGCAGTGAATTTAGGGACCTTCGTTGCCGGAATTCGCATGGATTCTCCAGTGGCAGGATTTCGCCCCTTTCGCGCCTTACGCTTGGCGACGGAAAACGTCCCAAAACCAACCAAGGCGACTTTGTCGCCTTTTTTCAACGACCTGGTCACAGCATCGGTGAAAGCGTCCACCGCTTTCTCCGCCGCTGCCTTTGAGAGTCCTGCATTCTTGGCCACATACGCCACAAGTTCGCTCTTGTTCATTGGATTACCCCCTTTGCGTTATTCATACAGTGATTTTCTACCCACCACTGTATATACAAAACCTCGACAGTATTGTCAATAGGAAATGTCATAAACGAGCCTCTCAAGCCCTTATTTTCTAGGCTCTTCACCCATCCGGCTATCCAATCCACTCTTTTCCGACAAAATGCTCGCCCCCGCTGGCTTGCTCCCAACCTCGCCACTCGTGTATCCTCACCGGAGATGAACAATGAATGGACCTCAGATGACGCCGATCGGCTTCAATTCCTCTGCCCCGCTTGTCGCGCTGACCGGCTCAGGGGATGGGAGGAGTTGGATGAGGAAGAGAGGGAGGTCTTCATGCAACGACCTTCACCAGACATCCCCTCTCGCGAACACCGATGCCGATGCCATCTCTGGTGCCGTCATTGCGCCCTGGAATATTGTTCCCAACGCACGCCCATCCACGTCTGACTCACGGAGTTCCCTGCCGCAACTTCTGATCCAGAGCCAACGCCTCGGCATTCTGTGAGTCCAAGGCTAAAGCCCGCTTGACGTTCTCCCAGGCCTTCGCCTTCTCCCCAAGAGCGAGATAGATTCTGGCCAATCCCACATAGCCGGCCACCAGGTCCGGATCCCAGAATACCGCCGCTTGATAGTCGGTCACCGCCAACGGATATGCCCCCAGTCGTTCGTGCGCGACGCCCCTCAGATAGTGTGCTCGCGCCACATTGGGTTTCTTTTCGAGCAACTTCGTCAAGACGATCACCGCGTCCCCATTCCGCTGCTCGGTGACCAGCCGGTCAGCCGCCGCCAGCAACGTCTGAACCCACCACGACGTGCGCCCCCGACCTTCATCCGACGAATGCACCTTCGCCCATCCGATGGCCTTCACCACCCCCGGTTCCGTGATCATCCTCCCCAGGAACGGCATCTTCTCCGGAACTCTCCAAGACTCGACGTCGGGCAATTGCTCCTCGGCCGCGCTCAAAGCCCGCTCTGCCTCTTTCTTCCGCCCCAACCGGGCGAAACATCGCGAGAGCACATATAAGGCCTCGGGATCCGTCCGCCGGGCGGTCACCTTCTCCAGCGCGCTCACCGCTTCCTCGTCGGCACCGGACAACCACAGCAGATAGCCATAGTTGAACCCAACATCGACATCCTCGCCGTTCAACGAGAGCGCCACGATGAGATTTTTTCGCGCCTCATCGAGCTTCCGCCGTTTCATGTCGATCACGGCGAGATTGTTGAAGAGAACGTCCGATGGATATTGTTCGGCCACAGCCGAGAATCTCTCCGCCGCCGATGCCAGGTCCCCCTGGTGATAAAAACACACCCCGAGATAGAATTGCGCTATCCAATATCCCGACCAGTCGATGTTGAGTCGCGATAGCCAATCGGCCGCCGCCTCATACTCGCCGAGATGGTAGAGTCCTTTTCCCAACTCATAGACGGCAGGACTGAAACTGGCCTCGGGCCTGGGAGATTTCACCAACGCCACCGCTCGTTTGAGCATCTTCACCCGCTCCGGAAGTGCGACAAACAGCGCCTTGGCAAACATCTCGAAGGCGGCGGCAGGAATTTGACGAAACCGGGAGGTGAATTCGTTTCGCGATAAACTCACCGGGACGCGCTGATGAAGGAGAATATCCCACACCGACAACACCTGGAGCTCGATGACGTCCGCCAGAGGTCCACGGGCCTCAGTCGGTCCATAGGCGACCATGCCCGCAGATACATCGATGAGGCGCATCCAGAGCGTGAGGTGTTCCTCGGCCTCGGTCCCCGTCACTTTATATGTTCCGATGAGCAACATCGTGGCACCGACACTTTGAGCCATTCGTAAGCTCGATGCCCGACTGAGAATGATCCCCTCCGGGAAAGAGAGCAACCGATAGGCTGCCTCCCGTTCCTCGGTGGGAACGACATCGACGCCGGCGGCGCTCAACATGTAGGACACCATCCGAGCCAGGCCTTCGCCGAGCCAATGATATTGCGGATCATCCGATTGGTTCTCGAACGGGAGGACGAGCCAACGCGGCGCCGCGTGAGCCGTTCCACTCAAGAAGAAGGAAAAAACGAGGATGGCCAAGATCCATCTGAAAAGAAGGGACCGCCAATTCATAGAGAACAAATTGGTGAGCCGTGGAGGAATCGAACCTCCGACCCTCGGGTTAAAAGCCCGATGCTCTACCGACTGAGCTAACGGCCCACCTTCGATATCACTCATCCACACACCGTCAACCTCATCCCCCACTCCATCCCACCGATCATCCTAATATTAGGCGAATTCCGCCGCTCCGTCAATCCATCGCTTCGGCGCCCGGCGTGGGGAATCAGGCGCCGATGCCGGGTATCCCGATCGGTCTCGACCCCGATGAGGAATAATTGGGCCGTCCATTCAGGTTCCTCCCCGATGGATCTCGAGCAATGGTTAGTGGTCCCAGTCCCGTCCTTGACACCCTCTCTACACATTTTCTACACTCTGTTTTTGGAGCCGGCGTAGCTCAGTTGGTAGAGCAGTCGATTCGTAATCGACAGGTCATCGGTTCAAGTCCGATCGCCGGCTCCAGCAGGTCTGAGCCGACTCATGGCGTCTTGACAGGAGGTGGCGGCATCGCTCAACGACGAGAGTACCCACACCGACATCCGATGAATGACCAGCAGACGCTCTCGATCACCCCGGGCATAGAGATCACGAGAGCGGTGGGGCACCCGCAGAGCCCTCTGTCGACGGTTCGACCAAACATTCAAAAGGAGACGGGCCCTGACCTTGCGGGTCAGGCTTTCTGAGCATGAGCATTCAGCGCACGGTGAAGGTTTCAGTTTACGCCCAAACGGATATCGGTCGTGTTCGGCAGAACAACGAAGATAATTTTCTCGTCGCCGATCTGACGGCGCGCGTTTACCGAACGGCAGCCAGTCAGGACCACCGGTCAGAGGTCAAGACGGAATGCGATGTCGGCGAGTACGGGTTCCTGGCCGCCGTCTCTGATGGGATGGGAGGAGCCCTCGCCGGAGAGGTTGCCAGTCATCTGGCCGTCAATGCCGTCCCCCTATGGATGGAAAAACTGCAACAAGACTCCCAGACCAACCAGTTCCCGTTCAGCGAGCAATTCCGCCTGGCCGTGGAACAAACCAACAAGCTCATTTACAAGTATAGTCAATCCTCACCCCGACTCGTGGGCATGGGAGCAACCTTCACCGGTGCGGCTTTCTTCCAGGGTCACCTTTACCTCGCTCAGGTTGGCGATAGCCGCGCCTATATGGTGCGACACGGCCAGATCATTCAAGCGACCAAGGATCAATCACTCGTCGAGCAACTGGTCGAGGCCGGATATCTCACCGAAGAACAAGCCCGAGAGCACGTGTACAGAAACGTCATCCTCCAGGCTCTGGGAGCCCAACCCGACACGGCGGTGATCATAGACCGGTTGACGGTCTTCCGGGACGACATTCTCGTGCTGTGCAGTGATGGGTTGTCCAACAAAATCTACGACCATGAGATGCTCGATATTCTCACTCGCAGCCAGACCCTCCAGGACGCCGGCCGAGAGCTCATTGAGTTGGCCAATCAAAGAGGAGGAGAGGATAACATCACGGCGGTCATTTGCCATTTTCAAGGAGAAGCATTGCCCCGAATCACCTCTCCACCCTCATTCGATCTCCGGAGAATCGAGCGACCTGAAGACCTCCCTCTCGAACTCCCCACCATACCGTTCAACGCCGACGAGCTGTTGACCGAAGCCTTGACGACCTCCGATCATCCTCCCGAAGAAGAGGACTCCGACCCTGAAGTTGAACCCGACAACGGCCCCTCTCCAAGAATGGAAGCCCGAGACGATAACCCTGGGCACCCGGAAACCACTCTCGAACGGCATATCGCTCATCTGATGATCGGCATTCTCCTCCTCATCTTTCTCGGAGCGGCCTGGGCCGTGGCCTGGTACTTGAAAATCCGAGAAGAGAGCCATCAGGAACGCCCCGAGTTCCCTGCCCGCCCCATCGCCCAGCAGAATGCTTTCATTCCCCTCGTTCACCTGTGAGCCCCGCCGACGACGATGTCCTCGCCTCCATTCCCTGGCTCGCTCGGGGTTCCCCGAGAACCCGGTTGCTTCTGGATTCCCGCGTCGGATATAATGAAAAGTAACGATGTCAACTCACAGATGATCCTGCTGACGACTCGTTGACACCATCGAGAGGAGCGCATTCATGGAAGCCAAAAAGCAATTGCAGGTCGCACTCGATGAGGAAATGCGGCGGAGCTATCTGGACTACGCCATGTCAGTGATCATTGGCCGGGCTCTGCCCGATGTTCGAGATGGATTCAAGCCGGTTCACCGCCGCATCCTCTGGGCGATGCATGAACTGGGAAATACGCATAATAAGCCCTATAAGAAAAGCGCCCGCATCGTTGGCGATGTGATCGGGAAATACCATCCTCATGGCGACGCCGCCGTTTATGAAACCATCGTTCGCATGGTCCAGCCATTCTCCATGCGATACCCATTGATCGATGGTCAAGGAAACTTCGGATCGATTGATGGAGATGAAGCGGCGGCGATGCGCTATACAGAAGTCCGGCTGAGCCGCATCACGACTCAGGTTCTCGCCGATATCGACAAAGAGACCATCGACTTTCAGCCCAATTATGACGAATCGCTTCGAGAACCGACGGTCCTGCCGGTCCGCTTCCCCCATCTGCTAGTCAATGGCAGTTCGGGAATCGCCGTGGGCATGGCCACCAATATCCCACCGCATAATTTGGGAGAGATCATCGATGCCACCATTCATCTCATTCAGCATCCCGACGCCAGCATCAAAGCACTGATGAAATATGTCCCCGGACCGGATTTCCCCACCGGCGGTTTCATTTATGGGCGCGAGGGGATCAAACAAGCCTACGAAACCGGTCGGGGGACCATCATCATGCGCGCCCGAGCGGCCATTGACCGAGTCGGGCGTGGGAGCGCTCAGCGCGAGGCTATCGTCATTACCGAAATCCCTTACCAGGTCAATAAGGCGAAACTCGTCGAGAAAATCGCCCAACTGGTGACGACTCGCAAGATCGAAGGGATCGCCGACTTGCGCGATGAGTCGGACCGGGAAGGGATGCGTATCGTCATCGAGTTGAAACGGGATGCCGTCCCCAAAATCATCCTCAACAAACTATACAAGCTGACCCCCATGCAGACCAACTTCGGGGTCATCAACTTAGCCATCGTTCACGGCCAGCCTCGGATACTGAATCTCAAAGAGACGCTCGAAGAGTTCATCAATTTTCGCCGCGAAGTCGTCCGGCGTCGGACGACCTACGAATTGAATAGAGCCGAAGCGCGAGCGCATATCCTGGAAGGACTCAAACGGGCCCTCGATCACATCGATGCCGTCATCGAGCTGATTCGCGCCGCCCGATCCACGTCGGAAGCTCGCCAGAGACTGATGGAGCGATTCAGTTTCACCGAGAAACAGGCCCGGGCTATCCTCGATATGCAACTCCAGCGACTCACCAGTCTGGAGCGAGAAAAACTGGTCAACGAGTACAGGGATATCATCAAAAAGATCGCTGAGCTGAAGGAGATCCTGGACAATGAACAGGTGCTCATGAACGTCATCGTGGAAGAATTACGAGCGATCCGTAAGGAGTTTGCCGATGCGCGCCGGACTCAGATCATCGATCAAGAGGCTGAATTCACGCTGGAAGATTTGATCCCCGACGAAGAAGTCGTCATTACGGTCACTCACGCCGGATTCATCAAACGCACGCCACTGAAGGCATTTCGTCATCAAGGTCGAGGAGGACGAGGGCGATATGGGATCACGCTTCGGGGTCACGATTTCGTCACCCATGTCTTTGTGGCCACCACGCATAGCTACATCATGGCGTTCACCAGTGAGGGCAAAGTGTACAACCTGAAAGTTCACGAGATTCCCGAAGCGGCGCCCGCCAGCCGGGGGAAAGCTATTGCCGGTCTGGCTCGAATCAGCTCCAAAGAGAAAGTCGCCGGCGTGATCGCCGTTCGGGAGTTCACCGACGATAAATATGTCGTGATGGTCACGAGAAAAGGGATCCTCAAAAAGACGCAACTCTCCGAATTCGGTAATTTGAGATCGAGTGGTCTGATCGCCATGTCCGTGGATTCCGATGACGAATTGATCAGCACTGAAGTCACCGACGGAAAGATGAAGATCTTCCTGGCCACTCACGATGGATTGGCCATTCTTTTCGATGAATCCGATGTACGTCCCATGGGCCGTCCAGCTAAGGGTGTCCGGGGCATCCGACTTCGACCGGGTGACTACGTAGTGAGCGTCTGTGCCGTGAGAGGAGATGAACAAATCCTCTCTATCACCGAGAAAGGCTATGGTAAACAAACGCCGCTCGGCGAATACCGGCTCCAATCTCGTGGCGGCAAAGGCGTTCTCAATGTGAAGACGACCGAACGAAACGGGAAAGTCGTCGCCGCCATGCCCGTCGGCCGAGATGATCAGATCATGGTCATCACAACGCAAGGGAAAGTGGTACGGCTCGATGTGGCGAGCATTCGGGAGACGGGGCGTTATGCCCAGGGTGTCCGCGTGATAACGTTGGGAGAGAATGATGAAGTGGCTTCGGCATCTTTAGTTGGCCGAGGCAGAGAGCAAATTGAGACGTAGACGATGAGGGAAGCTCCTAGAGCATCTTCGTCGCTCGTCCGAGCACAATCCCTCCCTCGCGGGCGCTCCCGGTTTCCGATCAAGAAGCCTCGCCCGACTCGCCCTCGACCCAGCGGCTCCCATCCTCGAAGAATTCTCGCTTCCAGATGGGAACGATCTTTTTCAACCGATCAATGGCATAATGGCACGCTTCGAAGGCCGGCCGCCGATGGGCTGCCGTGACGACGATGGCCACGCTCGTCTGACCGATCTCGATGCGCCCCAGTCGATGGATGATCCCCAGGCGATCAATCGGCCATCTCTCGTGGACTTCCCGGCCGATGCGCGCCATCATCCGCAGAGCCATGGACTCGTAAGCCTCATATTCGAGATAGAGAACCGTCTTCCCCAGAGAATGATCGCGAACGACTCCCTCAAAGAGCACCACGGCACCATCCCGATGCCGAAGCAAGCGACTCACCAATCCTCGCCCATCAATCGGCTCGCGAGTGAGCTCAAACACGTCCTCATTTGACCCGCCACTCACCGGAGGAAATACGGCCACGATGTCCCCATCTGACAGCGGCCTGGAGTGCGCGACATATTCCTCATTCACGGCGACGAGCAACCGATCGGCGAGCTCGTTGAGTTTTGGATAGCGCTCGCAGAGGGCATCCAGAGCCATCCGGACGTTAGCTTCCTCCGGAAGATCGAGTTGGATTCGGTCGACGCCCGCCAGTTCCCGACAGTGACCGAACAAGTGCACGTGTAAGCGTGTCATACTCATCCCCTCTATCGATGAACGCCTCAGTGGAGGAATTTCTTTTTCCGCCCGTTTCCCCGCATGGCAATGTGTTCGGCAGCCCGAGCCTCGACCTCGTCGATGATCATCTCCAGATAATGCCGAACCACCTGCAGTCGCCGTTCAGTGTCCTCCATCTGAAGGACTTCGAGTTGTTCCTCGGGCTCGGTTAACACCTCTGAAGCGATGGCGAATGAGAGCAGTTCCGGATCCGTGGGCAGCACATATCGGGATCGCGGAGCATCGCGAAGGATGCGCAAAGCCTCGAGGAATCGGAGATAAAGATTGGAGATCTCCTCGATCTCTTCATCCAAGATGTCTCTATCCTCTTTCTTGTCTTCAAAGAATTCGACTCGAGCCATCAAATAGGGTTCCTGAGCCACATATTCTAGCGTCCGGTAGCGGCAAACGCCCACCGTCAAGATGTTTGATCGCCCGTCGGGTAAAGGCACCACCGAAACGATGTCGGCGGCACATCCAATACTTCCCACCACGGGAACGACAACCACGCCCACAGTCGACTGGGGATGATAAGTCAACCCGAAGAGGCGCGTGCCCTTCAGGCAATCATCGAGCATTTGGCGATAGCGCGGCTCGAAGATATGCAGGGGGAGAAACATCGTCGGCATCAACACCACCGGAAGGGGGAAGATCGGCAATCGTTCAATATGGGTGAGATCTTGACGCGTCTTCATCCGTTCACCCTCAGTACGGCCAGAAATGCCTCTTGGGGGATCTCCACCTTTCCCACCTTCTTCATGCGCTTTTTGCCCGCCTTCTGTTTCTCTAACAGCTTTCGCTTACGGGTGACATCTCCCCCATAGCATTTGGCCAAGACATTCTTCCGAAGGGCTTTCACCGTCTCCCGGGCGATGACCCGATGACCGATGGCCGCCTGGATGGCGACTTCGAACATCTGCCGAGGAATCAAATCCTTCATCTTCTGCACCAGCTCTCGTCCGCGGGCATACGCCTGATCCCGATGAACAATCACGGACAACGCATCGACGGACTGCCCCCCTACCAGAATATCGAGCCGAACGAGATCGGCCGGCCGATATCCAGCCGGCTGGTAATCGAAGGAGGCATAGCCCTTGGAAACGGATTTCAGCCGATCATAGAAGTCAAAAACGATTTCGCCCAATGGCAACTCATAGGTTAATAAGACGCGCGTTGGGGAGAGGTATTCGAAATGTTTCTGCACGCCGCGTCTCTCGCCCAAGAGTCGCAAGAGCGGACCTAAATACTGGTTGGGAGTTGTAATCATCGCTTCGATGATCGGCTCCTCGATCACTTCGATCTGGCCCGCATCGGGGAACTTGGCCGGATTATCGACATCCAGCCACTCGCCTCTCCGCGTCAACACCCGGTAGCGTACGCTGGGGGCGGTGATGATGAGCTCCAGATCGAACTCCCGCTCCAATCGCTCGCGAACGATCTCCATGTGAAGAAGACCGAGAAATCCACACCGAAAGCCGAACCCGAGGGCCAGAGACGTCTCCGGCTCATAAAACAGCGAAGCATCATTCAACCGCAGTTTATCCAGAGCCTCTCGAAGCTTCTGATAATCGGTCTCCCCCATCGGATACAGTCCGGCAAACACCATCGGTTTGATTTCCCGAAAGCCGGGAAGCGGTTTTGGCGTCGGGCGGCTCGACTCGGTCACGGTATCTCCAATCCGTACGTCGGTGATGGTTTTGATATTGGCCACTACGAAGCCGACCTCTCCAGCCGAGAGGCGATCGACGGGCTGTGGCCGCGGAGTGAGAACGCCCAATCGTTCCACGTCGTATTCCCGCCCCGTAGACATCAATCGGATGCGACTCCCAGGCCTGAGAATCCCATCGACCACCCGCACCATGATGATCACGCCTTGATAGGTATCAAACCAGGAATCGAAAATGAGCGCTTTCAATGGCGCGTCCACATCTCCATGGGGCGGCGGAATATGCCGGACAATGGCTTCCAGAACGTCGGCCGTCCCCTCCCCCGTTTTGGCGCTCGTGAGAACGGCTTGACGCGTATCCAACCCGATGATCGTCCGAATCTGCTCCAAGACTTTGTCCGGCTCGGCGGCTGGAAGATCGATCTTATTGACCACGGGGATGAGCTCCAAATCGTTCTCCACCGCCAAATAGGCATGAGCCAGCGTCTGCGCTTCGACTCCTTGGGAGGCGTCGACGACCAGGAGCGCTCCCTCGCAGGCGGCCAGACTCCGGGACACCTCATAAGAGAAATCGACGTGCCCCGGCGTGTCGATGAGATTCAGAAGATAGAGGTGACCATCTCGGGCGCGATAGTGGAGACGGACGGCATGCGCCTTGATCGTGATCCCGCGCTCGCGCTCCAGATCCATCGTGTCCAGAACCTGCTCGACCATGTCACGTTGATGAATGGCTCCCGTCCATTCCAGCAAGCGGTCCGCTAACGTCGACTTCCCATGATCGATATGGGCGATGATGGAGAAATTACGTATCCTCTCGGCGTTCATCGGACATTCCCGTTCCGCTGAAGATCCCGCGCCAGCATGGCCCCGCCAATGAGCGCCGCCTGCCCGCCTAATGGGGAATTCACGATGCGGCACCCCTCCTTGGGAAGCCACCGCGCTCGGTTCTCCGCTTCGGCGACGACGGGCTTCAGGAACACATCGCCAGCGACCATCACCCCTCCACTCAAAATGACCATGTCCAGGTTGAGGAGGTTGAGCAGGTTGGCGATGGCCACCCCCACCCAACGACCAGTCTGCTCCAGCATCATGAGAGAGAAATCGTCTCCATCCAGGGCCTCCATGGCAATGCGCTCCGGCGTCAATTCCCCGCGCCCGGGGAGGGCCAGTGAGGAGAGCGACGATGAACGATCTCGGAACAGGCGTTCCCTTGTCCGACGGACGAGATTCGGGCCCGAAGCGATGGTCTCCAAACACCCCACATTCCCGCATCGACATTCCAACCCGTCCGGATCAACGGTCATATGTCCCAATTGCCCGGCAAAGCCGAGCGCGCCCCGATAGATCGCCCCCTCAATGATCAATCCCGCACCCACGCTCGTCCCCAGATGGACGTAGACCAGGTTGGGCGCGCTCCGACCGATACCACACCGATACTCGCCATAGGCCGCTAACCGCACGGCATTCTCCATCACCACTGGGACGGCGAGGCGATCCCTCACCTCCTCGCTCAGTTGGAGCCCTTCGATGACCGGAAGGTCGGGAGCGAACTCCACGCGCTGAGTCTTCCAATTCACCATGCCCGGCACCCCGATGCCCACCCCGGACACGGCTCTTCCATGATGAGAGGCTTTTTGCTTCAGCTCAGCAATGATATCGATGACCGTGCCGAGTATCTCCGAGATGCTTTCCATCGAAGCTTCCCGCTCATCGATTTCCAGGATCTCCCCTCCAGCGTCAGTGAACGCCGCCTTGAAGAGACCGCTTTCGATATGCAGTCCAATGTATCCGATGCGATCGTCCATATCCGTCATACCCGGTCGGGTCGAAGACCCCAACACGGCTATTATGCCAGAATCGCGCCCATTCTACAAAGCCTCGTCGAGGAGAGGACCAGCCATCGGACCGCCGCCCACGTCACGAGTCCGGTCACGACCAGCGGGCCAAGATCTTCCAACCGGAGGGCAAGAGAGCGGCCGCCAGCATCCCCTTGACTATATCGCCGGGGAGGAAGGGGACGACGCCCAACAGAAGGACGCGATCAGCGGGCACATATCGGGCCAACCAGAGAGCGCCCGAGCCGAGAATGATCGCCTCGCCGACCATCATCATCACCAGAGCTTTTCCCCAATGTCGATCCCATCCGCGTTCGGCCAAGGTCCCCACCGCATACGCCGCCGGGACGTATGCTGCCAGGTAGCCTCCCGTGGGACCCCACAGGTGCAGCCACCCGCTCGATCCCCCGGCGAAGAACGGCATCCCCGACGCCCCCTCAACCAAATACAGGAGGACGGTCAGCGTTCCATAACGAGATCCGAGCAAAGCGCCGGTCAGAAGAACGGCGAACGTCTGTCCAGTGATGGGCACAGGGGTGAACGGGAGAGGGATCACGACGTGAGCCATGAGCCCGATGAGTCCACTGAACACGAGCATCACGATGAGTCTTCGCATCCCCCGAATCGAAGGCCACACCACCTCGATCAACGTTGCCTGTTGGACGGCTGTTGACATGGTCGGTTCACTCCACGGAGATTCTCCTGGTCTCGAAAATACCCAATCGACGCGCCCGTCCCACCAGAAAGACGAACGTTGGTGGAAACATCAACAGACAAAGAAGAAGATCCCCGTCGCCGAGAAAATGCGATTCGCCGAGAAGAGATCGAATGAGCAGTCCGAGGATCAGCGAACCGAGGAATCCTCCGATCAAGAACGCCCAGGCTTCGGCTCGGGTGAACGGCTTCCCCAGCTCCTGGTAAGGATCCATCAACGAAATGGTGCTGTCTTCGTCGAAGGTGTAATAGTTGAGCGAAAACCGAATATTGCTGATCAGATCGCGCAGGCCAAATCCCACCAACGTGAGCCAAATCGCCCACCCCAGCCAGCTCAGCGAATCAAAGATCGGAGGGCGAACGAGCGCCGCGAGGAACGTCGAGAAGAACAGCGCCACCACTGTGGTCACCGTGATCTGACGAGCCCGCGTCTCCTCAGCATCTCTTCGGAGCAGATCATTGACGATCTCCTCGATCCGTCGCTCGAGCAATTCCTCTCGTATCTTTCGCCGGCGATACTCATCCAGATCGATCAGCGCGCCTCGGTCGTACAACGATCTGAGCCGAGGATCGCTCAGTATGCGATAGGCTTCGGCAATCCGCAGGAAATCGTCATGCGCCGTGGGGGACCGATTCACATCGGGATGGTATATCCGAGCCAGTCGCCGAAAGGCCGCCCGGATCTCCTCCTGACTGGCGGTGGGTGAGACGCCTAAGGTTTTATATGGATTGGCCATCTCGCCTGCTCCCTTAATACTATAGCACGGCTTCCGCCACGGCTAAATAGCGCCCGTCCCCGATACCGCGCTCAGTCAATGACGCGCTCCGTTCTTTCCGCCACATGAGACTCACCCCCTCCCAGTTGGCGACGATCGCGTCTGAGCGAGCTGCTCGGCGAGGTGAACCAGGGTTCGGACGCCAACCCCGGTTGGTCCCGCAGCCAGATAGGGTTTCTTTTCCTCGAGCCAGGCCGTCCCGGCAATATCGATATGCGCCCAAGGAACACCCTGAACGAACTCGCTGAGGAAGGATGCTGCAGTGATGGCGCCCGCTTTCCTCCCTCCAATATTCTTGAGATCAGCAATCTCGCTTTTGAGCTGATCCCGATAGGCCTCGTCCAGTGGGAGTCGCCAGAGGCGCTCTCCAGCAGCCTCACCGGCTCGAATCACCTCGGCGAGAAACGATTCGTCGTTGCCCATAACGGCCGCGTACACCGACCCCAGAGCAACGACGCAGGCCCCGGTCAACGTCGCCAAATCCACAACCTGGCTCGCCCCCAGTCGACAGGCATAGGTCAGCGCGTCGGCCAAGATGAGCCGGCCTTCGGCATCCGTATTGATGACTTCGATCGTTTTACCACTCAGGGAGCGAACGACATCCCCGGGTTTCTGAGCGCGCCCGCTGGGCATATTCTCCGCTGCGGGAACAAGTCCCATCACTGGAATGGCGGGGCGAAGCTGACCGATGGCGCGCATGGCCCCCAGGACGGCCGCCCCTCCGGCCATATCATACTTCATCTGCTCCATTCCCTTCGATGGTTTCAATGAGATCCCTCCCGAATCGAAGGTGATGCCTTTGCCCACAAAGGCCACAGGAGCGCGCTGGCCCGCCTGTCCCTCTTCCGGTGCGTATCGAAGAATGATCAGCTTGGCGGGTTCATCGCTGCCTCGGGCCACGGCCAGCAGGGCGCCCATTCCGAGATCGCGCATCTGCTGTTCATCCAATATCTCGATATCCAGGCTGAACCGGGAGGCCATCTCTCCCGCGCGAGAAGCTAATTCCGTAGGGGTCAGGATGCTCGACGGCTCGTTGACCAGGTTGCGAGCGAAGTTCGTCGCCTTGGCCAGGATCTGGCCTCGGTGGAGCGCCCGCTCCAGGGCGTCCAGTGATCCCTCATCGGTGGCGATGACGACGTCCTCCAGAAATCGATCATCCTTCTCTTGCGTCTTGTAGGTGCCAACGTCAAACAGGCCCAGGAGAACGCCCTCCACCGCCGCCCGCGCGCTCGCTTCCGGCGCCCACTCGGGACGGCAGAAGAATCCCATCGATTTCACCCCTCTCGATTTGAGGTATCGCGCCGCCGTTCCCGCAGCACGTCGAACGCCATCCGGAGACCAGTGCTCCTGTTTCCCTCCCCCGACGAGGAGAATCCGACGGGATCGCATGTGTGCCGGTTGATGAATGTAGGTGATCTCATCGGGCTTGCCGCGAAGTTCGCTGGATGCGAGCAAAGAACCGATGACGCCGTTCGTCCGTTCGTTGAGCTGGGCCATGAGGGGCGTATTCTCTGGGGTCTCCGCTTCGAATACGACCATGCAGAGCACCTCCACATCGAGCTCATGGAACGGTCTCCGCTGTGCTTTGATCTCCATAAGCCTCCTCACTTGAAGTGAATGTCATCCAAGAGGACATCCAGCGCCCGATGACGGCCAGTCGCCATCACCGAGTCAGCGCCGATCGGCCACGCCGGCGATAAGGGCGCGGGGCGCCAGAGGCCATCTTGCGTCACGTCACTGTCGTCCTCCTTCGTGGGTTCGTCTCCCGGGAGCGAGGGTTTCGAAAAGAAACCGGTAGCGCGCTCTGGTGTCTCGCGTTGCCCTCTCTTCATCTTTTGTCGCCGACCTCCGGCATCGATGCCACTTGTTCATGATACACTGACTGGCCAGTGAATCCCAAGGGAGTCTGGATTCCCCGTCGATGAAGAGACGGGCCTCGGCGAGCGGAACGCTCCCTTCGGGGACTCATCGATGCTTCACCGCCTTCGGCCTTTGAGCAGCGCCTCGGTCTCCCGTTCGACCGTTTTTCGCATCAGTGCTTCTCGCTTGTCATGCAACTTCTTCCCTTTGGCCAGGGCGAGTTCGAGTTTGATCTTTCCATTCTTCAGATAACATCTGGTCGGGATCAAAGTGAGTCCCTTTTCCCTGACCTTCCCCGCCAGCCGCCGGATTTCCCACTTGTGGAGGAGGAGTTTTCGATCCCTTCGCGGGTTGTCGCGCTCCCACCGACTGTACCGATACGGACTGATGTGCGTGTTCACCAACCAGGCTTCCCCCTGGCGAATGACGGCGTATCCCTCTTTGAGATTGATGCCGCCCTCCCGAATGGACTTCACCTCTCCTCCGGTGAGAGCGATTCCACACTCGTAAGTCTCCAGGATCTCATAGTTGTGATACGCCTGACGATTCGTCGCTAACACGCGTTCCTCGCTCATGGTCGATCCATCACATTTCGCGCCGGAGGGGGCGCATCATCAATTCCTCAGCCGCCACCCGCGGCGGCTTCCCTTCATAAAGCATCTCATATACGCTGACCGTGATGGGCATGTCTACGCCCAACTGCCGACTCAACTGGTACGCGGCCTTGGTGGTCTTCACCCCCTCGGCCACCATATTCATTTCCGAGAGGATGTCGTCGAGCTTCCGGCCCTTCCCCAGCTCAACGCCGACGTGCCGATTCCGCGACAGTGCGCCCATACAGGTGAGCATCAAATCGCCCATTCCGGCCAACCCGGCCAACGTCTCGGCCCGACTCCCCAGAGCGACGGCCAACCGGGTGATCTCGGCGAGACCGCGGGTCGCCAGCGCCACGGTGCTATTGTATCCCCAGCCCAAGCCAGCGACGACGCCGGCGGCGATGGCCATCACATTTTTCACCGCCCCTCCCACCTCGACGCCCACAACATCGGTGCTCGAATAAATCCGAAATACCGGGCTGGCCAGCGTCCGCTGAATCAGTCCCGCATACTCGAGCGAGTGAGAGGCCGCCACCACAGCCGTGGGATGTCCCTGGGCGACTTCCATGGCGAAGCTCGGGCCGGACAAGACCACATACCTCGGCTCAAAATGATCCCGAAGAACATCCCGAACCACCGCATGCATGCACATGAGCGTCCCGTTCTCGATGCCCTTGGTGGCGTTGACGAGAATCATTCGCGGGTGGAGATAGGGAAGCATCTCGGTGTACACGTGCCGATAGACGTGCGAGGGAACCGCGGTGATCACGATATCGGCTTGGGCTACGGCGCGATGGAGCGAGTCGGTGATCTGGACAGACTCCGGGATCTTGAAGCCGGGGAGATACTGGGAATTCTCTCGACGCTGTTGAAGCTCGACGACTAATTGTCGTCGGCGGGCCCAGAGGATAGTCTCATGCCCCTTGGCGGCCGCCAGGCGACAGAGCGTCGTTCCCCAGCTCCCGGCTCCAATAATGGCAATGCGACTCACCCGCGATTCCCCTTTGCTCCTCCAGGGCTCTCCCCTATCCTGTCCTCGATCCCCCGAAGAAGCCTCTTGATGTTCTCGTGATGAGCGGCAATGACCACCCCACACCCGATGAGGGTGACCGTGACCAGTGCGGCCACCTGCTCGGCGGGCCGAGAGAAGATATACCCTTCCCAGAGGATGACCAATGGCGGCACGGCCGCTGCCGCCAGTATCGACCCCAGGGCCACGTATCTCTTCCAATACACGGTAACGCCCCACACCACCAGAGCGGAGAGAATCGCCCATGGGGAGAGGAGAACGAACGAACCGACTCCCGTGGCCACACCTTTGCCGCCACGAAACCCAATCCATACGGGGAAGATGTGCCCGAGAATGGCAAGAATCCCGGCTACGCCCATCCACCACAGGTCATGGTGATTGATCCAGCCAGAGAGACCCACAGCCAGAATCCCTTTACCCGCATCGCAGAGATAGGTGAGCGCTCCCCCCTTGAGTCCGGTCACCCGCGTCACGTTCGTCGCCCCCGTGGCGCCACTCCCGTAGGCGCGCACATCCTCTCCCTCGGTGAACACATATTTGACCAACAGGTAGCCAGAGGGAATCGATCCCACGAGATAGGCGAGAACGATGGTCATCAGGTGCGCCACCATAGTCGATCACACCCTCATCGAACTGCATCACCTCCGGATCCGGACGCGAAGCGGGTCACACAGTGTTTTAATTCTATCGGACTGGCGACGCCTTTCACAATAGCTACCTCCCCTTCCACGAGAATGATCCGCGGACCGCTCGCGGGTAGAGGATCAGGCGGTCCTCAACAGTCTCCGTCGCACCCAATCCAGGGCCAGCAGTGTGGTCAATTCCCTGACCCGCTCGCGATCACCGGGGATATGAAATCGCTTATGGCCGAGGTCTCCCTTCCAATCCAATCCGACATAGACGAGCCCGACCGGCTTCTCCGGCGTCCCCCCACTCGGACCGGCGATACCCGTCACGCCGATGCCGATGTCCGCGTGCAACCGTTGCCGGACCCCGCGAGCCATCGCTTCGGCCACTCCCGGGCTGACCGCTCCGGTGCGGCGAATCAGGGCCTCGGCGACACCCAGTAATGCGATCTTGGCCTCATTGGAGTAGGCGACAATCCCGCCAACGAAATAGTGCGAGCTCCCGGGAATATCGGTCACTCGCTTGGCGATGAGTCCCCCGGTACAACTCTCGGCCACAGCCAATGTCAATCCGCGCTCGCTCAATTGCCTTCCGACAACTCGCTCCATCGATTCGCCGTGGCGAGAGACGAGGTGCTCGCCCAATCGCTCCTCGAGCTTGGCAATGAGCCCATCGAGCACTCCCTCGGCCTCCTCGGTCGTGCGCGCTCGCGCCGCGAGGTGAATTTCGAGTCCGGCCAGCGAGGAGATGATCGTCGTCGTCGGATTCGCATACTGGGTATAGATGGGAGCGATGAGTGCATCGAGGGTGGATTCCGTGATGCCCGCCACTCGCAGCACGCGCCGCACGATACGCTGACCAGAGGTTCGCTCGACCAACCGGGGTCGCACATGACGCTCAAACATCGGCTTCATTTCGCGCGGCGGGCCAGGCAAGAGAAAGATCACCCTCCTCCCTTCCTCGATCATCAATCCGGGAGCCGATCCCACGCTATTGTCCATGACCCGGGCTCCGGCGATCACATCTGCCTGACGGGCGTTATTCGGGGTCATGGGCAGTCCATACCGTTCAAATCGCCGTCGGAGTTGCTCCAGGAGAGCCTCATCTCGATATAACGGTCGCTCTAACGCCCGGGCAAACGCCTCCCGCGTGAGATCATCTTCGGTCGGCCCCAACCCGCCGGTGGCGATGAGGATGTCTGCGTGCTGCAAGGCATGGCGTATGTGCTCGACCAGCGTCTCCAGATCATCCCCGATGATCGCTTTCATCTTCACGTCGATCCCCAGCTCATTCAACTGATCGGTAAGCCAAAGCGAATTCGTATCGACGCGGTAGGGCGTCAATAATTCCGATCCGATAGCGATGATCTCGGCTTCCAGAGGTCGTCCCTCACTCATAGCTTCATGAGCATACTCGATGAGATGAGAAGCTGCAAAGCGAGGCCGGCATAAATCCCGGCGGCGAGATCATCGGCGACGATGCCGACCCCCCGCTTCAGTTTTTCCAGACGCCGGATCGGCGCCGGTTTCACAATATCGAAGAAGCGAAACAGAACGAAGCCCATGAGGATGAAGAGAGGATCGCCGGCGAGTAGACGCGTCGCCAGGATGACCGCTATACCTGTCGGCACCCACAGAGCAACAAACTGCCCAGCAATTTCGTCAATGATGATGAATGAAGGATCGGCCTCCTGGTGCCTCTTCTCCACCCGCCCCGAAGCCCATACGCCGAGAAGGCTGAGCAAGCCGGCGACCAGCAATCCGCCGAAGAACGAATGTCCCCATAGCCAAAACACCCCTACGCCGAGGAGGGATCCCACCGTCCCCGGAGCCCACGGCACATAGCCGGCGCCGGCGCCGGTGGCGATGACGAGAGCCACTCGATCAGAGACCGAGCTGCTCAGGTGCGGTTGCTGTACATCGCCGCTCAAATGATCCTCCCCACGAGGTCGTAGGCGAACCCTTCGGTGATCTCGACGTCCACAAACTCGCCGACGCGCAGAGTTCTTCCCTCCGGAACGTCATTGATCAACACCTGGCCGTCGATCTCCGGCGCTTGTGAGGCCATTCGCCCCCGCAACAGAAGGTGTGATTCCTCCGCATACCCTTCCAGCAAAACGTCCACGCGCTGCCCCACACGCTGCTTATTTTTCTTCAGCGAGATGCGCGCCTGCGCCTTCATCAGCCGCTGCTGGCGTGCCCGGGCCACACGAGCCGGAACTTTGTCCCGACGCGCGAAGGCCGGCGTCCCTTCCTCATCGGAATAGACGAATACGCCCACATGATCGTATTCAACCTGGCGCACATGATCGAGCAATTGTTGAAAGTCTTCTTCCCGCTCCCCCGGATATCCGACAATGAAGCTCGTTCGTATGGTGGCCTGAGGGACCCGCCGTCGAATCCGGTCGACGAGGCGCTCCAAGGTCCCCCGTGAGCCCCCTCGTCGCATGCGACGGAGGATTCGTTGGCTGACGTGTTGGAAGGGGATATCGAAATAGGCGCACACCCGCTCTTCCGACGCGACGACATCGAGCAACTCATCGGTGACATGATGCGGGTATCCGTAGAGAAAACGAATCCACCGGAGTCCATCGATTCGAGCCAACCGTCGGAGGAGTTGAGCCAGTCCATTGGCCAGCCCAAGATCCTGCCCATAGTGGGTCGTATCCTGGCCCACCAATATGACTTCCCGGACGCCCTGGGCGGCCAAGGCTTCCGCCTCCCGAACCACAGAGTCGATCGGGCGGCTGCGCATCGGACCGCGTAATCGCGGAATGATGCAGAAATCGCAGGTGTGATCACATCCCTCGGCGATCTTGATATATGCCGTATATCCAGGCGTCGCCAGCACCCGAGGAGTTGTGTGATCGTAGAGGTAATTGCTCGCGCGCTGGGATGATATGGCCCGGCCGTCACACCCGGCGATGGCCCGGAGGATATCTTCTACCTGGTTGGTTCCCAGAACAGCGTCGATCTCGGGCATCTCCTGCAAGAGAGCTTCTCGATAGCGCTCGGCGAGACAGCCGGCCACGATGAGCTTTCGACACCGCCCCGTTTTCTTCAATTCGGCCATCTCCAAGATGGTCTCGATGGACTCTTCCTTCGCCGGATCAATGAATGCACAGGTATTGATGACGATGATCTCCGCCTCTCGTTCATCGGTGGTGAGTTCATAACCATCGGCCCTCACCAATCCCATCATGACTTCAGTATCCACCAGGTTTTTGGGACAACCCAAGCTCACAAAGCCAATTTTGGTCATGTTTGACCCTTGCCTCCTCACTGATGAAGCGGGACATGCCCAGATGCCTGACACCAGATCAGCAACGAGACCCACATCGCCATGGGAACTCGACGCGCCTCGGGCCAAGTCTCAAAGCCTCGCCGTCCATCAAAGTGGCAAGTATACCTGAAGCAGCGCGTATTATCTAGAGGCGATCCCTTCAGATGCTGGGCGCCTTGGCGAATCACCGAAGCTCTCAGGAGGCATCCTCCCGGAAACGGATTCTCTCTCCCCAAGCCTCGAAAGGACGAGGTCTCGATGGGAACGAGGATGTTCCCCTGCTTTTGATCGCTCTCGCCTCCCTGTGTTACTTTTTATGCGTGAAGTTGAAACTGAAACCGTTCCAGATTGGTCGTCTCTTCCACATTCCGTTGAAGATCAGCTATGGATGGTTCCCCGTGTTCATCTTCCACGATTATGCCATCTCGGTGCACTATCTCCCCTGGCATTTCCCTCATCTCTCTCCGTACCAAGCGTGGGGATTAGGAACGCTCACCACGTTGCTCCTGTTTTTCTCGGTCCTGGGGCATGAACTGGGTCACGCCTTGATGGCCCGCGCCGAGAGGCTTCCCATCCAAGATATCACGCTTCATCTCTTTGGAGGACTGACTCGATTCACACGGGAAGCGTCCTCTCCCCTCTCCGACTTCAAGGTCGCCGTCGCCGGACCGGCGGCCACCTTCCTTCACGCCGTCGCCTTCTTCCTCTTGAACATCGGGGCCATCCATCTCCTGGCCTCTCGACCGGCAGCGCTGGTGACGAACTATCTGGCACTGGTCAACGTGATCCTGGCCTTGTTCAATCTCCTGCCCGGATACCCCTTGGATGGGGGCCGCATGCTTCGCGCCTGGCTCTGGCATCGCCACGGAGATTTTCTCCGAGCCACCCGCTGGGCCATCCGTGCCGGTCAAGGCATCGCTTTCTTCCTCATCGGCGTGGGAGCCCTCTGGATTCTCACCTGGAAAACGGGCGATGATATCTTCATCGGGATCTGGTTCGTCCTGGTGGGGATCTTTCTCCAGGATGCGGCTCAAACCAGTGGGGTGCATCTGCCGCCGGACGTGAGCGCCCCCTCGCTTCGCGTCGCCGATGTGATGAGGCCATCGATTTCGATCGCTCCCGAGATGACGGTGGAGCAGCTCATCTGCGATATCCTGCCGCAACATCGGCAAATTGCCTTCCCCGTCTCCCGGAATGGAAGGCTCCATGGAATGATCTCCCTGGAGCATCTGCGATCTCTCCCCCGCGCGCAATGGTCCGAGGTGACGGTGGCGGACATCATGATCGTCGTCAACCCCCAGCTCTTCGTCCATCCCCACACTCCGCTCACACAGGCCGAATCGCTGTTGCGAGAGAACACGATCGGCGTGGCCGCCGTGTTGAGCGATCAGGGATATCTCGTCGGCCTCATTGAGCTTCGGGACATCCACCGTCAACGACCTCCTCGAACCCGCTCCAATTCCCCCTGAGAAGCGGGTTGGCGGGTTTGCTGCTTGATTCCCGGGGAACCGAGAGCCATAATAAAGAGGATGGATGTTTCGAACATGTTCGGGCACAATCCGGTGCGAGATCTCGTCGATATCCTGGCCGTCGCGTTCATCATCTATGGCATCTTGAAGCTGATCAAAGGCACCCGCGGCGTACAAATCATCTATGGATTGCTGGCCCTCGCCCTCATCTACTTCCTGGCTCGACGCTATGAACTTTTGACGTTGGACTTCCTATTGCGCAATGCCTGGCCCTACGTGGGATTCGCCATCATCGTGATCTTCCAGTCGGAAATCCGCTCCGCCCTCATTCACTTTGGGAAATACTTGCCTCGCCCATTTGGCGTCCGCGAGGCAGTAATGTCCGAGGACGAGATGCTCTACGAAGAAGTCATCCTCGCCGTCACCACTCTGGCCGCCGAACGGATTGGAGCATTGATCGTCTTCGAGCGCGATGTCAAGCTGGAGAACTACATGGAAACCGGCGTTCGGTTGGACGCGCGTCTCTCTTACGACCTGCTGGTCACTCTGTTCAATCCCCGGGCGCCGCTCCACGATGGAGCGGTTATCATTCGTGGTGATCGGATTGCAGCGGCCAGTTGTTTCCTTCCCCTGACGATGAATCCTTATCTCTCCCAGGAACTCGGCACTCGCCACCGCGCGGCCATCGGCATCACCGAGGACAGCGATGCCGTCGTTGTGGTCGTCTCGGAAGAGACGGGCATCATCTCTCTCGCCCTCAGAGGAGAGATCAAGCGCCACATGGATGCCGCCCGCCTGCGAACGGCCCTCCAGCAAACGTTATTGCCGAGTCGCCGTTCGCTGGCTGCCCGCGTCCGCGCGCGAATGAACAAGAGGAAGGAAACGCCAGGAAGTGAGCTTGGCCAGTCAGAATCCCTCACCGCTCCCCAGGGGGTGGTCACCGCTCAGAGCGCCATGTCCGGAGAATACCAGGATGAGTGACACGAGCTGGGGGGAGAAGATCAAGTTCATCATCTGGATTTTCCTCGATGGGGTGGAGCGTTTCTTCACGCAGAATAAGTTACTCAAATTGCTCTCTCTCGCTCTGGCCTTTCTCATCTGGTTCACCGTCTCGACCCAGGAGCAGGGCGACCGATTGCTTCAAGATGTCCCGCTCCGCGTCCTCCACAGTCCGACCACCATCATTACCAACGTGATCCCCAAGGGGGTGAACGTTCGCGTCCGAGGACCGCTGGCCGTGATCAATGACCTTGATCCCGAAGGCATCGAAGTCATCGTGGACGTCAGCGAATTGGATCCCGGCAATTATGTCATCGGACCCGAGCAAGTCGATCACATCCCGCCCACTGTGGAAGTGCGACAGATCGATCCCCCTTACATTCCCATCAACCTGGAGCGCAAGATCACCCGCCATCTCCCGGTCTCCCCGCAAATCGTGGCCAGCCGGTTACCGTCTGATCGCGTGGTCATCCAATCCGCGGTCGAGCCCCCGACCGTCCAACTCGTCGGCCCGGAATCGAAAGTGAATCGAATCGAGCGCCTCGTCACCGAACGCATCATCATCCCCGAAAATGTGGCCTCCCAACGCGCGTTCTGGGTCGACGTCGTCTCCCCAGGCCAGCACATGACCATCACTCCAGCCCGCGTGAAGGTCACCGTCACTGTCGACGAGGTGGTGGAAAAACGAATCGATCACCTCATTCCCCAATTGCCCCGAAGAGTGTGGATGGCGCCAGGAACGTCGCTCAGCGTCACATTACGAGGGCCGCGCACCTTCCTTGACAGAATCCGATCCGACGATATTATAGTTAGCGTCGATGTGGCTGGACTCTCCAGAGGGGAACATGAGATCACACCAACGATCACACTTCCGGACGAGTTTCGAGACAAGATTCGGGTCGTCGCCATTGAACCCAGGAGTCTCACGGTCCGAGTCCGATGACGTGGAGGCCGAGGAGTATTGATGGGATCTCTATTCGGTACTGACGGTATTCGTGGGGTGGCCGGATCTTATCCGTTGGATACGCCGACCATCTATGCCTGCGCGCAATCGCTCGTTCGCCACCTGGAACATCGCCTGGGGCGACCGCCGCGCATTCTCATCGGGCGAGATCCACGCGAATCCGGGCGGTGGATTGAGGGCATCCTCGTTCGCGGGATGATCGATCACGGTGCCGAGGTGGTGAGCGTGGGCGTGATTCCCACGCCGGGAATCGCTTATCTGACGCGGACTCAAGCTTTCGACGCCGGCGTGGTCATCTCCGCCTCTCATAATCCCATACCCGATAATGGGATCAAACTCTTCTCCCACCAGGGAATGAAGTTCGATGACGAACTCGAACGGTTGATCGAAAAAGATATCGGACGCCTTCCCGGGCCGACGAGACCGATCGTCTCTCCCTGGCTGGACAGCGAAGAGTCCCTGCGTCGCCTGTACATTCGATACCTCATCGATGAAATCGGTCGAGAGCTGGATCTCTCGGGACTGAGCGTCGCGTTGGATTGCGCTCATGGTGCGGCTTCGGAGATTGCTCCTCAGGTCTTTGAAGCGCTCGGCGCGCGAGTCAAACTATTCGCCGCCGAGCCAGATGGTAAGAATATCAATCGGGGATGCGGAGCCGTCCATATCGCGTTTCTCGCCCAGCGGGTGGCCGATGAATCCTGCGACCTGGGCATCGCTTTTGATGGAGATGCTGATCGCGCCCTCTTCGTGGGACCCGACGGCCGGGTATTCGATGGGGATCAGACGCTCTATGCCCTCGCCCTCCAGTTGAACGCCCGCGGCCAACTGGACGGGAACCTGGTGGTCGCCACCGTGATGAGCAATTGGGGTCTGGAGAAGGGCTTGAAAGAGCACGGCATCCAGTTGTATCGAACGCCGGTGGGAGATCGTTATGTACTGGAAAAACTGCTCGAATTGGGCGGATCTCTGGGGGGCGAACAATCGGGCCACATCATCCTCCCTCGTATCAGCCTGGCGGGGGATGGTCTCATCACGGCTCTGGAAGTGCTGCGCCTGTTGCGCGAGCATCGATGTGGCCTAGATGAACTCACCGCCGGATTCACGCGCTATCCCCAGAAACTGGTCAACGTTCGGGTCCGCGCCAAACCGCCATTCGAGACGATACCGCGCATTGTGGCGGCCAAACGAGAGATCGAACAGCAACTGGAGGGTCGCGGGCGACTCGTCCTTCGTTACTCGGGGACCGAGGATCGCGCCCGCATCATGATCGAAGCCGATGATCCCGATCTGGTGGATCGATTGGTCGACCAACTGGCACAAACGATTCAACAATGTCTGGGAACATCCGAATGACGTGGCGAGGGATCATCAAGGTCGCTCTGATCCTGACGGCTCTGGTGGGAGCCGCCCTGGGACAGGCGGCGCGGCCTCATCTGGTGGTCATCTCCATTGATGGCCTAGTCCCCGCTTACTATGTCAGACCAGACCGATGGGGTCTTCGTATCCCTCACCTTCGTCAGTTGCGTCGCGAAGGAGCCTATGCCGAAGGCGTCATCGGCGTCTATCCCAGTGTCACCTACCCATCCCATACCACCATGGTGACGGGGGCTCTCCCCGCCGACCACGGTATCATCGCCAACACCATCTTCGATGAACCGACGCGTCCCCCCACCCGCCGGTGGTATTGGAATGCCGCGCTCATCAAAGTGGACACCCTGTGGGCGGCGGCCAAGCGGGCGGGACTCCGCGTGGCCTCGGTGGGGTGGCCGGTGACCGTAGAAGCGGCCGAGATCGATGAGAACCTCCCGGAGATCTGGGATCCGTTTGCTCCCCGATCGGCCTTCCCCGCCCCTTTCCGCAAGTACTCGACGCGAGGACTGATCGAACGGGTATTGAAATGGGCCAAGAAGACGACTTCGGATTACCGACCGAATGATGACTTCAGAGTGGACGCCGCCGTGTATCTCATCGAGCAGATGAAGCCTCACCTCCTGCTCGTTCATCTCGTCGATTTGGACGGGACGCACCACCGCTATGGACCCTATTCCGACCCGGCATTTGAGATGACGGAGAAACAGGATGCTCGCGTGGGTCGCCTGCTGAGCGCGCTGCGCCACGCCGGGCTGTCGAAGGCCACGACGGTGGCCATCGTCTCCGATCACGGCTTCATGCGCATCGACAAGCTCTTCAATCCCGGTGTCGCGCTGGTCCACGCCGGCCTTATTCAACTGGACGAGAGAGGACGAGTGACGAGTTGGGCGGCAGCCATCCATTCCAATGGAGGGTCGGCGGCCGTCTATCTGAGGGACCCCGAGAATCGGTCGGTCGCCAGGAAAGTTGAAAAGCTGTTCCGCGCCTACGTCGGGCCCCCTGGGCGTCCATTACGTCAAGTCCTCACCCGGCCACAGCTCGATCGATACGGGGCCAATCCCCGGGCGTTCCTTTTCCTGGAGGCGGCTTCACACTACGGCCTCACCGCCAACCTCCGTGGGCCTCTGATCGAGGAGGCCCCGCCCGGCGTTCGCGGCAAACATGGGTATTTACCCGATCGCCCGGAGATGTACGCTTCGCTCATTCTCTGGGGACGCGGCGTTCGTCCTCGGCGGCATCGCGAACTCGTCCGGATGGTCGATATCGCTCCGACATTCGCCCGACTCCTCGGTATCGCATTCCACCCCCCAGCCTATAGCCATCCTCTGACTGACATGATTCGACTTCCCGAGTGACCGAGAGCGCACGATGTTCTCGCTCGCACCTCACGACGCGCCTTGACAGAAGGGCGTCGATTCGGGTTAAGGTGATAGCATGAACGTCGCAGAGCTCACCTGTTCGAAATGCCATCTCCGCTACCCTCCCGGGCAACCGCATCAGGTCTGCCAGTGTGGTAAGCCGCTTCTCGTTCGGTATGATCTCAAGGAGGTCTCGCGCCAGCTGACCAGGGATGGACTTCTCGGGCGGCCAGCCACGCTGTGGCGATACCGAGAGGTTCTCCCCGTCGAACGAGATGACAACATCGTCACGCTGGGGGAGGGGTTCACTCCCCTCGTCCCGGCCCGCCGTCTGGCCGAAAGGCTGGGACTCCGCCGCGTATACATCAAAGATGAATCGTTCAACCCGACCGACTCATTCAAAGCCCGGGGGATGGCCGTCGCCGTCTCTATGGCTCGGGAACTGGGTCTCACCAGGTTGGCCGTTCCCAGCGCGGGCAATGCCGCCAGCGCTCTAGCCGCCTATGCAACCCGGGCTGGCCTGGAAGCGGTCATCTTCATGCCCGAAGACGTTCCCCAGGCGAATCTTGTCGAGGTCCGAACCAGCGGCGCCCGGATCGAGTTGGTCAATGGCGTGATCACCGATTGCGCCCGCCGACTCGTGGAGCAACAGCAGAGCGAAGGATACTTCGATCTCTCTACGCTCAAAGAGCCCTATCGGGTGGAAGGAAAGAAGACCATGGGCTATGAACTGGCCGAGCAAATGGGTTGGCGACTTCCCGATGTCATCATTTATCCCACCGGCGGCGGCACAGGGCTCATCGGCATGTGGAAGGCGTTCGACGAAATGGAGGCCTTAGGCTGGATCGACGCTCATCGCCCGCGGATGATCGCCGTTCAATCTGAAGGCTGCGCTCCTATCGTTCGGGCGTTCGAGGCTGGCCAGAATGAAGCCGAGGAATTCCCCTCCCCTCACACCATCGCTGCTGGGCTGCGAGTGCCTCGAGCCATCGCTGATTTCCTCATCCTGAACATTCTTCGCCGGAGCGGTGGCCGAGCCATTGCCGTCAGCGATGATGACATCTTGCGGGCCATCACAGAACTCGCTTCGACCGAAGGACTCCTGGCCGCCCCGGAGGGTGCCGCCTGCTTGCCCGCTCTGAAACGGCTCATCGATGAGGGCGAGATCAGTCGGGACGATCGCGTCGTCCTCTTCAATACGGCCTCCGGTTTGAAATACCTTCATCTTTTCTCGACGCTGTGAGAGAGCCCCCTCCCGCCGCCGAATGATCGTCCGTTTGGTCCGATGATCTGGCCGCTTCAATGCCTTTCTCTCCGGCGTCAATGCTATGGTGCCGCTCGGACATGCTCCGGCGGGAACGAGACGATTCAACATTCAAGGTTGAAGCGACCGAGAGGCTCCGTTTTCGGGTTTCGAATTTAGAATTTATTGCCAGAGTGTGCTACACTGTTCGTGTATGGAAACCAAGTGGAAAGAACGAATGTACCTCGTACCGACGGTCATCGAACAGACGAGCCGGGGCGATCGCGCCTATGATCTCTATTCCCGCTTGCTCAAGGATCACATCATCTTTCTGGGGACACCGATCACTGACGAGATCGCCAATCTCATCATCGCCCAGATGCTGTTTCTGGAAGCGGAAGATCCGGATAAGGACATCAATCTGTACATCAACTCTCCGGGAGGCTCGGTCACAGCCACGCTGGCCATTTATGACACGATGCAATTCGTCCGGCCAGCGATCTCGACCACCTGCATTGGGCAGGCGGCGAGCGGAGCCGCCCTGCTGCTTGCCGCGGGAACGAAAGGCAAGCGATTCGCTCTGCCCACCGCCCGCGTTCTCATCCATCAACCGTTCATCTATGGCCAGGGGATTGGTGGACAGGCAACGGACATCGAAATTCACGCTCGAGAGCTGATGCGCCTTCGAGAAACGATGAGCACCCTGCTCGCCAAGCACACCGGGAAACCTTATGACGTCGTTGACCGGGACATTGAGCGCGACTTCATCCTGACGGCCTCTCAGTGTGTTGAATATGGCCTCATCGACCGCGTCCTGGAACATCGGGAGTGAGACATCGGTACAGGGTCTAAAGAAACACCACCGTTTGAAAACTGGGAATCTCGAAGCGGCGGCCACACCGGGGATTCTGGCAGATGAGCTCATCATCGATGCGAACCAGGTGATCGCGCGCCTTGGCGAACTTCATTCGATCCTCATCAGTGGCATATCGAGGGAGCGACCGTTTTTTCGTTCGGCGAAGCCACCGAATTCCATATTCTGCCCGGAACCGGCATTGGGGACAGGTATAGCTGGCTCGCTTGACCTCGACGCGCTCAGTGAAAAATTCTCGTTCATCCATAATTCCTCTACCGAAAGACGAAGTCCATCGTCACTCCTTCACTCTCCCACCGCTCGCCCGTCGCCGTCCCTGAATGGGCTAGAGATAAGGGCGCTTTCCCGGTACGCCGAGCGCCGTGACGAAAATGGCGCTCTTCTTCTCAGCATGAGGCGAGAAGAACTCGGTGACGTCATCATCGTAAAACGTGAGCCCCGTCGCGCCGCGTCCGAGGGCATAAGCGCTGAGGTAGAGTTTTCCGCCGATGATGCCAGCCTCGAGCTGCGCCGCTCGATAACCCCGATTTCCATATCGACCGAGGATGGAAGACAGATCGGCCAGGTAAAAGATGGTGACGCTGGAGTCTCCCCCGAGCGCCTGTTCCAGGCAAAGATATTGAGAGTCTTGGCGAACATCTCCCTCTCGCAACAGCTCTAATGCCCGTTCCCGCCAACAATAGAAATAGACCCCCGCCGTCAACCCCTCCACGGCATGGACGTTGAGATAAAGATCGTTCAGATGACCCCTACTCGCGGGCAAGAAATCGGCGGGGAATCCTCGGGTGGCGCGATCGAGAATGGTAGAGAGTTCTTCCCACCGGATCGCCTTGCGGGCAAAACGACGAGTTGAGCCCCGGCGCCGAATGACCGATTCCAGCGATTCTCTCGGCCATTCATCCTCAGCCAGTGGGCGCAACGGGGAGGCGGCGTCTCCACATGGCTCCTCTCGCCTCTCGGATACCCCCTCCCGCCAGCTCTTCACCTCCTGGACCGAACCCAACCGGGAGGCAGCATGCATTTCACGAATGAGCGGATAGTCCACCTCGCTCCTTGACAAAGGCACCGTCTCCAGTCGGAGCTCGGGAACCTCGGCCGGAGGAGACGGCGCTGGTGATCCGTGCCCCAGCGGCAAGAGCGTCAAACTCATCTCGCGCTCTCCATCGATGCCGAGCAGATGATTCACCTCATCGTCGACGAATCCCACGACGACTCTGGTGGGCATCCGATGGGCGGCGGCCGCCGCCAAGGCGTTAGCCAGAATCATGCCATCATCCCAGAAATGATAGCGATAGGCGCGAGCGCGATATTTCCACGAACTGCGCCAACTGATGGCCGTTTGGACCAGCGTCACCGGCGCCTGGCCGATCACCGGTTCCCCGGCCGTCGCCCGAACGAGCACGCCTCGAAAATCTCCTCCCCGCAATCGCCGGAGGGCGAAATCGCGGGGACTGAAATGATACACGCCGGCCTCTAACCCCGGCAGATCACCACACACGACATAGACTTCGATGGGATACAACGCTCCGGCACATGCCGCCGCCCGGAAGTATATTTCCCCACCGGGATACCTTTTCGTCTTGGTGATGCCCGCCGAGTAATAGAGAATATGAGCCAACACGTTGAGGTCGGGTATGCGTGTGCCAGAGGCCTCCAGGGGAGCGGCCACGACATCGAGCGTGGCGGCGCCGGTCTCAGGAACCTCGGAAGGTAATGGGATGGGCTCGAGATCCCCATAGATCTTGAACGGTGCGGGTTGGTTGTCCCAGTCCAGGTAATGAATATCGGTACGGATGCTCCAGTAGGAGTGCTTGGTCCTCTCGTGGTATTCGAACGCCTTTTGGGTGTCCCTGTTCCCCATGGATCGCTCCTCGTTCTTCATTCACCGCCGATAGGCAAGAAACAAGATACCTCGTATTCCCGGGATTGACAATTGGAGATGACCTCCTTCGAGCGATGCCTCATCTCGATCGGGTTTCAACCCCGGTGGTCGCGGAGAGCTGTTGACGCCTTCCATCGATTCGTGTACATTGCAGTACCTCTGGAATCAAGGGAGCGATGATCAGACACCGCTGGCCAGCACTGATGACCGATTTGTACGAACTCACCATGGCGGCGGGCTATTTTGAGAATGAGATCCGCCATCAGGCGACGTTCGAGCTCTTTGTTCGCCATATGCCACCCCACCGCAGCTATTTGATCGCCGCCGGGCTGGCACAGGTTTTGAGTTACTTGAGCGAACTTCGTTTCACCGAGCAAGAGATCGATTTTTTGCGTCGACATCCGGCATTTCAACACGTCTCTTCCGAATTCTTCGAGTACCTGCGAAGATTCCGCTTCACCGGCGACGTCTGGGCGCTGCCGGAAGGAACGCCGTTTTTCGCCCCCGAACCCGTTCTTTATATTCGCGCTCCCATCATCGAAGCTCAAGTGCTCGAGACCTACCTCCTCTCGATGATCAATTTTCAGACGTCCATCGCCTCCAAGGCCGCGCGAGTGGTAGAAGCCGCCCAGGGACGACCGGTCATCGAGTTTGGAGCGCGGCGGGCTCACAGCATGGATTCGGCGCTCTACGGAGCGCGAGCCGCCTTCATCGGTGGTTGCGTCGGGACTTCTAATGTAGAAGCGGGAGCCATCTTCGGTATCCCCATCTACGGGACGGCGGCTCATTCCTGGACGATGGCCTTCGACAGTGAAATGGAGGCGTTTCGCGCTTACTTGCGCGTATTTCCTGAGACGACCATCCTGTTACTGGATACCTACGATACGATCGCTGCGGCTGAAAAAGCCACGCAATTGGGACCGGTCATTCGCGGCGTTCGCCTGGACAGCGGTGATGTCATCACCCTCAGTAAACGGGTTCGGCAGATCCTGGATCAAGCGGGGATGACGAATACCAAGATCATCGTCAGCAGCGACCTGGACGAGTACCGGATCACCGAATTGCTCGCCGCTGGAGCCCCCATCGACATGTTCGGCGTAGGTACCCAACTCTCCGTCTCCTATGATGCGCCGACTTTGGGAGGGGTGTATAAACTCGTCGAACAGGTAGTCGATGGTCAAGTGCAATACAAGATGAAGCTCAGTGCCGAGAAAGCCACCTATCCCGGCCGTAAACAGATCTGGCGTTGCCTTGATGAAGACGGTCATTACCTCCACGACGTGATCGGCTTGATGGATGAAGATCCTCCCGAGGAAGGGGCCGTTCCGCTCCTCAAACAGTACATGCGGAATGGGCGAATATGCGTTCAATACCCGACGTTGAAGGAAATCCAAGAGGCCGCCCGAGCTCACTTGGCGCGGCTGCCCGCACCATACCGAAAGATTCGGGGGGCCGAAACGTATCCGGTGAAGATCAGTCCCAACCTGGAGGCTCTCCGCGAACGCGTCTTGAGAGAGCTCTAATGGCAGTCGGATACACCGCGGCTCTGACCCGTTCAGAGCGTATGAGGCCTTCTCGGCCGGAAGAGGCAATGCCATGACCCACTCATTTCGTCAACCGGCTGTCACCGTCGACATCATCATCTTCGCCATTCTGAAGGAACGCCTCAAAGTGCTCCTCATCAAACGGCGAAATCCGCCGTTCCAAGGGCGATGGGCCCTGCCCGGTGGTTTCATTGATCTTGGCGAATCCCCCGAGGCGGCCGCCCGGCGAGAACTGGAAGAGGAGACGGGCATCCGGACAGCGCGCCTCCACCAGCTTCACACATTCGGTGATCCCGGTCGCGATCCTCGTGGACACACCATCAGCATCGTCTATTACGCCGTCGTGCGCCCCGAGCACATCACCCCTCATGCCGCCAGTGATGCTAGCGCCGTGGGGTGGTTTTCAGCATTTCATCCTCCTCCTCTGGCATTCGATCACCGGAAGATTCTCCGTTGTGGCGTGCGCCATCTTCAACATCAGCTCGAATGGACGCCTCTGGTATTCGACTTCCTCCCTCCCCAGTTCACTCTTGAGGATCTCAACGGTGTCTATCAATGCATCATGGGACGGAGTTATGATCCACGAGCGCTGCGGAGAAAAATTCGCCCCTGGGGGCAACTCGTTCCCCTGAGGCGTCAACCCGATGAGAAGATGGGACGCGTGGTCACCATCTATCGGTTTCGTCGACGTGGCGCCCGCGCGGCGCGATCCTGCGGCTCGTGAACGGCATCATCGGTCCGAGCTAAAGGAAGCCGCAGCGTGGCGACACACCCGCATCCCGTTGTGCGGTTTTGCAGGGTGAGCTGCCCACCATGGGCTTCGGCAATCTGTTGGCTCAGAACGAGCCCGATGCCCGTTCCTCCCGGCTTGGTCGTATAAAACGGGACGAAGAGGTTCTCGGCGCTGGCCAGACCCGGCCCGTCATCTTCGATCCAGATGTCGAGACAGTGGCCGCTCTTCCGCCATCCGATGCGCACGCCGCCATTGGTCTCCAAGGCGGCATCCACGGCATTTCGCACCAGGTTGATGAGGAGCTGTTCCAACTGGTCTCTGTCCGCTTCGATGTGGAGTTGAGGTCCTCGCACGATGGCGACCGGAAGTCGCGTCTCCAGAGCCACGATCCGACGAATGAGCGCCTCGACATCCACCGGTTGCCGTCGTGGCCGAGGTAACCGCGCCAGCCGCGTATAGGCCTCCACGAATCGACTCAACGCCTCGGCTCGCGAGGCGATCACCGTCAGTCCTCGCTGGGCATCCTCTTCCCAGTCCGAAGGTCTTCGCATGAGCAGCGTTCGCAGCGTCGCGGCCATGGATTTGATCGGGGCCAGCGAGTTATTGAGTTCGTGACCGAGGACGCGTAATAATCGTTTCCACGCTTGCCGTTCTTCCTCTCGCAAAGTACGGCTCAAGTCGGTGAGGACGAGGAGTTGATGAGGCCGCCCCTGCTCCCAGAACGTGCGCCGCCGCTGCTCCCAACGCCCCACCCCGCCGGGGAAAGCTCTCTGAAACGTGCGGATCGGTTCGCCTCGCAAGCACTCGGCCAATCCCAGCTCGTCGGCCGTTCGCCCGAGAACCTGCTGGCTGGAGCGGCCCAGGAGACGCTCGCCCGTCCGATTCACCAGTTTGAGGCGATGATGACCGTCGAAGGCGAAAATGGCCACATCGATCTCCTCCATCACCTTCCGGAGGAGTTGTGTTGCTTCCACAGCTTCCAGTCGTCCCTCGCGAAGCGCGTCGGCCAAGGCGTTGACCTCGCGAAATACCTCTCCTAAGACATCGGCCCGATGAGCGCCACGAGCGCGCAACGAATAATCGCCCTCTCTCAGCGCTCCGATGAGATTGGCGAGCGTTTGCAACGAATAGATGACCCGATGCCTGAGCGATAGCGACAAACCCACCCAGGGGAGGACGATCAACAGCGTGAGGGTCCACTGAACCTTGGCCTCGACATCGCCCGTCCAGAGCAAGATGAGAGCGATCGCCGATCCAGGGAGCCCACAAGCCAGTCCCATGAGGAAGAGCCATTGTTGGAACGACATCGGGGATCTTCTCCCGTGAGACGCTCGCCTATCCGAGTACATGCCCCTTCCCTCGATAACTCCTTCAAAGGCCGTATTTCTGAAGCCGCCGATAGAGCGCGCTCCGACTCAGGCCCAATGCCTCGGCCGCCCGACGCACATTCCCGCCGTACCGGGCTAACGCTTTTTGGATGAGAATCCGTTCCACCTCTTCCAGGCTCATCTCCTCGAGACGCTCATGCGTTCCACCGTCGGGTGGCAATCCCAGATCTTCAACGCCGATGCGCTGGCCACGCGCCAGGAGGACGGCTCGTTGGATGACGTGGTCGAGTTCTCGCACGTTGCCCGGCCAGGCATGCCGGAGCAGAGCCTCCCTCGCTGCCGGTTCCAGTTCACACACCGGTTTGCGATAGCGTCGGGCATATTGATGGAGAAAATGCTCGGCCAGGAGAGGAATGTCTTCCACCCTCTCCCTGAGCGGAGGCAGATGAATTTCGACCGTGTTGAGTCGAAACAGGAGATCTTGACGGAATCGCCCGGCAGCGACCTCCTGGCGAAGATCGGCATTGGTGGCCGAGATGACCCGGACATCCACGCGACGCGTCCGCGAAGATCCCACTCGCTCGAACTCTCCTGTTTCCAGCACGCGGAGGAGTTTGGCCTGAAGGTGAAGCGGAATGAGGGCGATCTCATCGAGAAACAAAGTTCCGCCATCGGCCAATTCGAAGCGACCGACCCGATCGCGGCGCGCATCGGTGAATGCGCCCTTCACGTGGCCGAATAACTCGCTCTCAAAGACTCCCTCGGACAAGCTCGGCACATTCACCGTGACCAGCGGTCGCTGGCGACGATCGGAGGCGGCGTGGAGCACCCGGGCGACCACGCCTTTACCCGTTCCATTCTCCCCAGTGATGAGAACATTGGCGTCCGATGGAGCTATCTGTTTAATGAGCTCGAAGACAGATCGCATGGCCGGCGAAGCGGCAATGAGCGTGGGTTCCTCCTCGTCGCGCAGCATGCGATTCTCGGCCTCCAGCCGCTCGCCTCTCCGCAGCGCGCGTCCCAGCTCCACCTGCGTTCGAATGATGCTCAACAGCCGGGCATTATCCCATGGCTTCTGAACGAAATCGCGAGCCCCCCGGCGCATCGTCTCGACGGCGAGTTCGATACTCCCCCAGGCCGTCATCACCACGACGGGGAGCGTGGAATCCCATCGACGGATCTCAGCGAGAAGATCGAGGCCTTCTTGCCCGGAGGTCGTATCTCGCGTGTAGTTGAGATCCATGAGGAGGAGATCGAAATCCCGCTCAGCCAACCGCGACAGGATCTCTTCCGGAGAACGGACGAGATCCACGTCATACCCCTCACCCTTCAGGAGCAGACGCAGCGCCTCCAGTACATCGGGCTGATCGTCAGCGATGAGAATCCGGGGAGTAGATGCTTTCGTCATATCACACGCCCAACCGGTTTTTCATTTTATTACATGGAATCGACGTTCCTCAAATCCCCGCCCGGCATTTTCACAAGGCCGTGGCGAGAGGATTGAGCGTCGAAGGTGTTGGAATCGAGGCCAATGAGATGCGATCAACATCCACAACCGGAAAAGGATGACGAGCGGGCTCGACGCTTCCACCGGCGATGAGAGCACCAAGAGGGTTCGGCAATCGAAGTCCCCCAGCCCGTGCGTCTCAAGCTACCGGGTAGAGGTCCCCGGGATGCTGTCATAGCGATAAGGTGCGAGCACCACACGCCTCGACACAGTCCTGCTCTGTGGGTCGATGACAGCATGTATGTTAACATATTACAGGAGGCGCACATGGCACGAACGACAATCATACTCGACGATGATCTGCTCCTGGAGGTGAAGCAACTAGCCCAGGCCAATGGAACAACGGCGACCGCAATCATTCGAGAGGCCCTGAAAACATATATCGAACGGCAGCGGCGAGTACGGACGCTCTCTTTCACCGGGGTGGGCAAGAGCGGGCGCCGCTCGATCTCCAAACGAGCGGAGGCGATCCTGCGCCGGAAAGCCAAGAGCCGGGAGGGTTGGTGATGGCGATCCTGGTCGATACGGGGTCGCTGTACGCACTGGCCGATGAAGATGACGAATACCATGGCGTTGTCAAAAAGTATGTGGCTGACGTCCGCGAGCCTCTCATCCTGCCCAGCCCCGTCATACCAGAAGTCTGTTATCTGCTGCTCGATTATCTGGGGGCGGAGGCTGAAATCCAGTTTCTTCGCTCGCTCGTCCATCAAGAGATGCTGCTCGAACATCCCACGATGAAGGACATTGAGCGGGCCATCGAGATCCTGGAACAATACCGAGATGCCCACTTCGGCATGGTGGACGCGACCATCATGGCTATGGACGAACGATTGAAGATTCATGTGATTTTAATGATCGATCATCGAGACTTCAGCCTCTATCGCCCCGGGCACTGCGACGCGTTCACCCTGGTTCCAGAGCCACTCCCACGGCGCAAGAAGTGACCTCACTCATACCTCAAGACCCCTATCGGATCCACCCGCATCGCCCGCCGCGCCGGCAGGTAGCAGGCCAGTAGGGCAACGCCGGCGAGGATCAGCGAAGCACTGAGCCAAGTCAATGGATCTGTGGCCGTGATCCCATAGAGCAGGCTGGTCATAACCCGGGCTAAGGCGAATCCGCCGGCGAGTCCGATGAGCAGGCCGACCAACACCAGCCGCCATCCCTGCCTCATGACCATCGCCAACACATCGCGGGCCTGAGCTCCCAGCGCCAGGCGGATGCCGATCTCGTGGATGCGGCTGTTGACCGAGAAACTGATCACGCCATAGATGCCGGAGGCTGCGAGCAGGAGGGCCACCAATGCGAAGGCAGCGAACAAGCCTGCCACAACGTACGTGTCAGATAAGGAATCATATATCACCTGTTGCATGCTGCGGATCTCGTATACGGGCTGCTCCTTGTCGAGCCGCCAAATCTCGCGCTTGACCGCGGCGGCCATGGCCAGCGGGTCCGATTCAGTTCGTACCACGAGCACCATCGCCCGCTGAGGATGCTGCGCGTGGGGCACGTACATCAGCGGCAGTGGTGGCGCGTCAATATCCGAGTTTCGGATATCCCCGACAACTCCGACGATCTCGATCGGGGAATGGCGATCACCATTCCTCAGCCTGATTCGTTTCCCGATCGGATCCTCATCTGGCCAGTACCGTCGGGCCATCGTCCGGCTGATGAGGGCGACAGCTGGTGCCCCGGTTGAGTCTCGTGGGGAGAGGCTTCGCCCCCTCAGAAGCGGAATGCGCATCGTCTCCAAGTAGCCGGGACTCACCACCACAAACGCTGCCCACGGCCGCTCGTTTGGAGACGGAACTGGCCTACCCTCGACGATGAAAGAAACGACCCTTTCACGGTCGGCCACCGGGAGCGTACTGACGGCGCTGGCGGATCTCACGCCCGGGAGTTGCTGAATGTCCTCCACCAATCGTTGGAAGAAAGCGCTCACTTGGGATTCGTCGCGATACTTGAGGGCCGGGAGGTCCAAGCGAGCTGTCAGGATGTTCTCCGGATCAAACCCCTCCTCGATCTGCTGCAGGGCTGTGACCGTCCTGATGATCAACCCGGCGGCGAGGAGGAGCATCAGCGCCAGGGCAAGCTGGGACACCACGAGTGAACGACGGGTGCGATGGCCGCGTCCACTTCCGCGTGATCGGCTGCCTCCCTCCTTGAGCGCCTCATTCAGTTCTGTTCGGGACAATTGGACGGCGGGCCAAAGGCCGAAGATCAAGGGCATCGCAAGGGTGATGGCCAGCGTGAAGCTGAGGACCCGGCGGTCGATGACCATCTCGTTGATCGCCGGATTCATGCCACGGGTGGCCACGATCAGAACATCCACTCCCCAGATGGCGAGTAGGAGGCCGAACGCCCCGCCCAGTAACGCTAACAACACACTCTCGGTGAGTAGTTGTCGGATCAACCTCAGGCGGCTGGCCCCCAGCGCGGTGCGGGTCGCCACCTCCCTTTGGCGGCCTGTGGCGCGTGCCAGTAAAAGGTTCGCAACATTCGTGCAAGCAATCAGCAGCACGAAGAGGACCACGAGACCGAGAAGGGCCAGCACCAGGCGAGCGCGCGGACCGCCCAGTTCCCTGGACAAGGGGACGACGTTGACTCCCCATCCAGCATTTGTATCGGGGAACTCACGCTGAAGCCGCTCGGCGATCATCCTGAGTTCAGCGGCGGCTTGTTTCAGGGTGATCCCCGGTCGGAGGCGCCCCGTCACTCTCAAAAAACGCCGTTCCCGATCAGACTGGCTGACATCGAGAGCGAGGGGCACCCCCATCTCGATCTCTCTTAAGTTCCCGAATTCGAGGCCGGGAGGGAGCACCCCGACAACTGTATGGGGCTCGCCGTCCAGCATGAGCGTCTGTCCGATTGCATCCGGCCGGGACCCTGAATGACGCGCCCAGAAACCGTGACTCACCATCACAACGTGCCTTGCGCCCGGACGGTCTTCCTCGGCGCGAAAAGTTCGCCCGAGGATGGGCTCGATCCCCCAGAGCGAAAACAGGCTGGCCGAGACCCGCATGGCACTCACCCGCATTGGCTCCCCAAGACCGGTCAAATTAAACGTCGTCGGCGAGAAAGCAGCCAGATCTTCGAACGTCCGATTCTGGCTCCGCCAATCAACGAAGTCTGGATAGGACACCTCGGCCCGGTCTCTGCCCCGCTGGGGATCCGTAGCCCACAAGAATGCAATTCGGTCAGGCTCCTTGAAAGGCAGCGGGCGTAAGACCAGGTTACTGACGGCACTGAAGATCACCGTGTTAGCCCCGATACCCAGCGCCAGCGTGATGACGGCCACCGCGGTGAAGCCGGGGCTTCTGAGCAGCCCCCGCATTCCATAACGAAGATCTTGAACTACGCCTTCCATAAGCACACCTCGATTCTCGCCTTTCGCGAATATCTGACCATTACTTCTCCGCCCGGTAAAGGACCGAATGACAGTCTCTTTAATGGAGCTTGGCGAATTTCTGACGATATTGATCGACTGCCAGTTCCTCAGCTTGACACGATACCTCTGCCGCTTGTATGCCTTACCATCAATACGGTAAAGCGTAAAGGGTCGATTATGCAAACAAGTAAACTTTCAAGCAAAGGCCAAGTGACCTTGCCCAAAGCCGTTCGCGATGCCCTCGGCGTACAGCCTGGCGATCTCATCGCCTACGAAGTCGAAGGCGATACGGTGCGCCTCAGACGCTTGGAGCCATTTGACGCCGCTTTTCACGCTGCCCTCTCCCAAACGCTCGACGAGTGGGCCAGTGAGGCTGATGAGGAGGCGTTCCGTGATCTGTGACCAGCGGGATGTTGTGATCGTGCCATTTCCATTTAGCGAACGGGCTGGTCACAAGAGCCGCCCCGCACTCGTCTTCAGCGACCGTCTTTTCAATCGTCATGGCCATACGGTACTGGCGATGATCACGACGACGGGTCACCATCTGTGGCCCGGCGATGTGGTGCTGGCCAATCCTCGAGCGGCCGGCCTGAACGTGCCCTGTATGGTCCGGCTCAAGTTGTTCATGCTTGACAATCGCCTGCTCATCAAACGGCTCGGCCAGCTTTCGGCGTCCGATCGGCAGCACGTCACCGAGCAGCTTCACGCCTTTCTGTCCTGGTGATCCCGTGAAAATCAAAGGTCGATTCAGGCCGATTGTTCTCTGAGAGAGAATCATAACCGAGTCTCACCAAGAAACATCCATCTTCCCTCTCCTCCGAACGAATGAGCGCAGAGCAATAAATGACGGGTGCCTCACGACAAACCACTGACGATGGACAACAGGCTCAATCATCCACGATCCACCCATCGAACAGCTTGATGACCCGGTCGCCATAGGCCGCCCACGTCTCATTGTGGGTGACCTGGACGATGGTCGTCCCGTCCTCATTCCGTCGTTTCAACAGATCCATGATCATCTTCCCCTGGCTCGAATGGAGGCTCCCGGTGGGCTCGTCAGCCAGAATGAGCCGGGGATGACCGATGACCGCGCGGGCCACGGCGACCAGTTGTTGTTGACCGCCGGAGAGCTGACTCGGGTAGAGATCCTTCTTGCCGACGATTTGAAAGCGATCCAGGATGTCGGCCACTAATGCTTGCCGTTCCGAGCGCTTGACGCCCCGATAGGAGAGCGGTAAATCCAGATTCTCGTAAACGGTGAGGTGATCCAGCAGGTAATATTGCTGGAACACAAAGCCAATGTAGCGCTTGTGAAGCTCGGTTCGCTGCTTGGCGTTGAGCTGATGGACGGCCTGACCCAGGAAATAGTATTCCCCGCTCCAAGCCCCATCGAGCATGCCGAGAATGCCCAGCAACGTCGATTTGCCCGCACCGGACGGGCCCATGATGGTGAGGAACTCACCTTCTCTCACCTCCATAGTGATGCGGCGCAGGACCCAGGTCTTGATGTGCCCGTGTTGATAATATTTTTCCACATTCCTCAATCGGATCATGGACGCCCTCGCCGACGGCCGCGGGAGATGACGGGCTGGGCCGCATCAGTCCTCACGCCCGGTTCCGCCGGGTTCCTCATCCGAATTCGAAGCCGCTTCGCCGAAGCTCTTCCTCTTCCTGAGCCCGTCGCCACGCCTCTTCTTCCTCGACGATGCGGCCGTCAAACAGGTGGATGGTCCGTTGGGCGTAGCGCGCGTAGCGGGGATCGTGCGTCACCATGCAGATGGTCGCTCCTTCCTCGTGGAGTTCGCGCAGCAGCTCCATGACCGCCCGTCCATTCTTGGAATCCAGGTTTCCCGTGGGCTCATCGGCCAGGAGGATGGACGGCCGACCGACGACGGCGCGGGCCACCGCTACACGCTGTTGCTGGCCACCCGAGAGTTGCGCCGGATAATGCTTCATCCGGTGAGCCATCCCCACGCGCTCAAGCGCTTCCTGCACGCGTTTTTTTCGCTCTGTGGCCGACATGCCACGATACGTGAGCGGAAGCTCGACGTTCTCGTAGACAGTCAAATCGCCGATGAGATTGAAGGCCTGGAAGATGAAGCCCACCTCGCGATTGCGTATCTGGGCACGCTCCGAAGGCGAAAGAGTGGCCACCGGCTTCCCTTTCAGCCAATATTCGCCCTCCGTCGGCGTATCCAGAAGGCCCATGAGAGAGAGCAACGTGGACTTGCCGCATCCGGAGGGCCCGGCCACGGAGACGAATTCTCCCTCCTGGATGTCCAGATTGATGTTGGAGAGGGCGTGCGTTTCCACCTCTTCGGTATAGAAAATCTTTTTCACCCCCTCCATGCGGATGAGGGGATATGTGGGCTCGCCCATCGGTATCCTCCTTGACGATTGACGTTCAACGACCGTCGCTCCCATCTCATCGATCAACGATGGTCGATTTCACTGTACTCCAAATGCTCCCGCCACGCCAGTGGCCATGATCGGGAGCCATCGGGGAATCGCCCCGCGGCATTACCGCACCAGCACAGGGCGCTCCCTCGTTGAGAACGAGCAAATCCCGTGCCACGACATACGCCACCCAACCAGCTTGCGTTTTCTCCAGCGAACCAGACATAGACTTCTGAACGAAAGGCGAGCAGAGAGCACGGGAACCTCGCCGAGTCCATCAACCTACTCGCCGTTTACTTCTCTTATGGGTCGCGATGGATTTCGACCTCATAGGCAGTCTCCTCGAAAATAGAAAGTGGCGCAAGAGACCACCTTGCGCTACCTCCTCCAGGCGTTTATTTTCATTCCCTCAGTGTGGCTCGCCGAGTCATGGATCGCTCCCTCCCATCCGAGAGTGATCGGGTCTTCCATTCTCCGCGGTCACCTCAGACAAATGCGATCATAGCCATCCCATTGAGACATGTCAGAGAGGATTACCCGATCGCCCTCGAGTAAGCCCTCCAGGATCTCGATGGTGTTGACCGAACTGCGCCCCAATTTAACCGGGACCCGAACGGCACAATCGGTATCTGGATCGAGCCGGAACAACCCGATGGTGCTGTTGGCCTGCCCATAAGCGGGACGACCGACGTACAACACATCCTCCAGGCGCTCGATGAGGATCGTTCCATCGACGCTCAAGTCCGGTCGAGCCCCTTTGGGCAACGGACCAACCAATGCCACATCGACGGTGACGACTCCCTCTTTCACGGCGGGATCGATTCTCACCACGCGCCCCGGCACGATTCCATTGCGCGTGTCAACGGTCACCGACTGTCCGATCTGCACGTCCTTGGCCTGCGTCTCGGGAATGCGCAATGCCGCCTTCAACGGCTCGGGACGAGCGACGATGGCCAGCGTCGTTCCCGGCGTGACGCGTTGTCCCACCTCCACGGGCACCTGTTGCAGCACTCCGGCGATTCCCGGGCGCACGCGCAACGAACGGAGCTGTCGCCGACGTAATGCAAACAGCGCCCGCAATTGCTCCAGGCGAGCACGCTGGACGGCGAGTTGCGCCTCGGCCGATTCGGCCATCTTCTGGAGCCGCTGCTGCTCAATCTCTCGCCGCGTGGCCAACGTCTCGGCCCGGACCTGCGACAGTTTGAGATCCAATTCCGACACTAATCCATCTCGGGCCAGTTTTTCATTTCTCTCCGCCTGAAGCCTGGCCGTCTGAAAATCAGCCTCTACGCTGGCCGCCACGGCCCGCTGATTCAATACCTGACTCTCGAGCTGGACGCGCAGGTTGTGATATTCGGCCTCGGCGGCTCTCAGTTGCCATTGGGCATCAAATGCCGCCTGTTCGACCTCCGGATTGCTCAGTTCCAACAAAACGGTATCTGGCTTCACGACTGCGCCCGGCTGCAAAAAGATGCGTTCCACCCGGCCCTCGGTTTCGGCCGGTACCCAACGGATCTCTTCGGGTACGAGCGTACCGTTCCCTCTCACCTGACGCAGCATCTCCCCCCGTTTCACCGTATCAATCCAAACTGTGGCCCGGTCGACAGTGGGTGCTGCCGGTTCCAACCGCGAGGTGAACACGAATCCCCCGGCCACGATGATCGTGATGACCACAGCATATAAGATCCGTCGTCGGCGACGACGACGGGCGGCATCCTGACGCGGAATGTCCATCGTTCCTCCTCAAACTCTCACTGCAACTGCCGTGCCATCGAGTAACGACGCGCCGCCCATCCTTCCGGCGCGATGGGAGAGTACGACCGGCCCCCCACCTCTGTCATACAACTTCCATTTTTCCAAAGAGTTATACCACTGGGGCGAGCGCCCGCCCTCGAAGGTGATTGAACTGGATTACACCCAGGATGGATGGCCGTCAGGGAGCATTGTTCGATTTTGAGACGGGGACATCCCAAAACCGGACAGTTGCCCTCTCCAATTAAGTGATCTATGGCCCTGTGCGTCACCATCGAATCGATGAATAAATTTTCGAGGGGATCATCCATGAGCCATGTCACGGCACGAACGGTGAGAACGAAGTAGCGCAAGATGCCATCTTGTGCCACCACCCTTTCTCACCGGACGCCACACCGAGTGAGTGGTGAGTTATTTCCAAAGGGGCCGGCGCCGAAGATGAGTGCCAGAAAGAGTCACCGTGCCACATTCGCCGAGCAATGCGAGTGAGCAGCCTCGCGTCCGGCTTGGGTCAGAACAGAAGTGGGACGGTCATCCGCGGAGACGACCTATCAGCGTGGCCCAATCAACCCCAGACGCCGACTTCCGGGTGATCGGCCAAACGCTTCAGGCCTCATCTCCAAACTGCCGGCGGAACTCGGCTTGGAACGCCTCCAAGGTGGGCTGGTCGAAAAGGACGAAGCGAATCTCTCGGAGCCGACTGTCCGGATGCCGTTCGGCAAATTCCCGTGCCGTAGTCAACAGGATCTGTGCACAGCGATCCTTGGGGAAGCCGAAGATGCCCGAGCTGATGGCCGGCAAGGCGATGCTGCCAAAGCCGCGCTCGTCGGCCAGCTTCAAACTATTCCAGACCGCCGACCGGAGTTTCTCGTCTTCACCCTGCTCGCCACCATGCCAGATCGGACCCACAGCGTGAATGACGGCTTTGGCCGGCAGCCGACCGGCACCGGTGATGGCCGCCTGGCCCGTGGCCACCGGTCCATGACGCCGGACCCATTCGGTGCTCTCTCGTTGAATCTCGGGCCCACCTTTCCTGACAATCGCGCCGGCCACGCCTCCACCATGGGCGAGGTCCTCGTTGGCCGCGTTGACGATGGCATCCACCTGTTCCTCGGTGATATCTCCTTGCACCACCTTGATGATGTGACCCGAAGGAAGCACATGCTGAAGTTCGCGTCGATTCATGGATATGCCCTCCACGCTGGTGTTCGCTCGAGGGGACGGCGCACTGCTCATCGGCATCCATCCCAAACCGGATTATAAGTTGCCGCGCGGACCCGGTCAAAGGAGCACGCCTCAGCCGCGCCTCACACACCAAAGAGCGCCCCGTTGGGGACTTCACCGCACGGTCCCCCTAGACGGAACCTCCCTCGGTTTGCTAACTTCGTAATGGTGTGATGGACATGAGTGAACAGTGCTCTATCATCGGTTTCGGTCGCTTCGGTCAACTGCTGGCCAGAATTCTTCGCGAGGAGTTTTCGGTCCTGGTCTACGATGTGCGACCAGATAGCCGCGTCGCCAGCGAGTTGGGCGTCCGGTGCGTCAGCTTCGAACAAGCTTGCCGCGCCCCAAACGTGTTCCTCTGCACACCGATCTCGGCACTGGAGTCCGTCATCAGGCAAGCCAAACCCCATCTCCAGCCAGGGACATTGGTCATGGACACCTGCTCGGTCAAAATCCATCCGGCGGAGGTAATGCAACGGGAACTGCCCGAGACGGTGCAAGCCCTGGCCACGCACCCGCTGTTCGGTCCCGATAGCGCCAAAAACGGGTTGCATGGGCTCCGCATCGTCTTCTGCCCACTCCGTATCAGCAGCGCCCGCCTCCTTTTCTGGCGCGATTTCTGGCAGCGCCGTGGAGTCATTGTCCTGGAGAAGACGCCCGACGAACACGACCGGCTGGCCGCCTACTCCCAGGGGATCACGCACTTTGTCGGACGCGTCCTCGGAGAACTCCATCTGCGCCCGGGAGACATTTCGACCAAAGGGTTCGAAGATATCCTCGGCGTCATCGAGCAGACCACCCATGACACCTGGCAGCTCTTTCACGATCTGCAGCACTACAATCCTTATACGGCGCAAATGCGCGATGATCTCGTGCGCGCCTTCAACCGCATCATGGCCAAGCTCTATCCACAGGAAGCGACTGAGGAGGGGCGATGAGCCTGATTGGATGAGCGTCCTTCATCTTGACTCTCACAGAGCGGAATGCGGACCGGCGCCGTCCTCCGGACACCGCCGCTCTCATCGCCGAGCGATGACCGTCCGCCTTCAGGCCGGAGACCTCCTTCGAAAACAGGGGAGCGCAAGACGGCAGCTTGCGCTACATTCCCTCAAAGTCCCCTTTCACCCCCTCGGTGCCGTGCTCCAGCATCATGGACGACCTCCCTTCAGAGCCTGGGCTTCTTAACACGAACGTTGAGGACGATGTCCTGCCGACGATATAGACAGACGCCGTTGACGTCCTCGCAGACGTAATAGAGAGCATAGCCGGGTATCGCCACCGTGCCCGGACGAATGTCTTCCGGACAGCGAAGCTCGAATTCCACTTGTCGAAGCTCACGGCTCACCGGCCGAGGCGGGGATGGGATCGTCTGATACTGGCGATCGACCGTCCAGCCCTCGGGCGGATGAACCCAGAAGACGAAGTCCCCCGCTTCATTATTCCAATGCGCCTTGAGGCGATCATTCGGTCGGAAGATCACATGCGCGCGCACGACTCCGCCCGGAGGGATCTCCGGAGGAACGACGACCGTTTCCACTCGGATGAACCGACCTCGATCCCGATGAATTCGCCCGTCGGGATCAGGTTCCTTCTCTGGAGGCCTCGTCGAAAGGAACTGTCGCGTCGGTCGAGCGAGTTCTGCCCCACCGGGTTCGACGGCGAGGGGAACCGGCGTCTCCCCTCGAGCTCGAATTTCGGCTCGCGCGCGGCTCACCCAGTCATAGAACGGGTAGGGCTTCTTCAGCCGAGGACCGTATTGTTGGATGCGCCTCCGCCAAATGTAGTTATTGGGATCGATCTGGAGCGCCTTCGTCCAGGCGTCGATGGCCCGTTGGAAGTCGCCGGCTCGGCGAGCCGAGGAATCATACCGCCGACGATAGGCCACGCCGAGCCGGAACCAGGTGTATCCATCCTCGGGGGCCAGGGCGAGCGCCCGTTGGTAAGCCGTGATGGCTTCGTCGAGCCGGTCCGGTCCACCCCACAGGAACACGGCCTGGGCATATTCGCGCCAGGCAGTGGCTGTATTGCTCCGCGCCATCCGCTTCAACCGGCCGAGATCCGGCAATCCACTGGCTTCGACGCGCCTCTTCGAGGGCTCGGGGAATGACCTGTTGAGGAACTCTTCGGGGAGCTGCTCAACCCAGGTGAGCGGAGGCTGGATCTGGCGAATGATGCCATGTTCATCAATGGCCAGCGTGATGGGAACATAGGGCACTTCCAACAAATTGAGCGAGTCGACCATCACCGGCCACGCCATCTGTTTCCACTGCATGAACAGCCGGGCGCGATCGGGATGCTGTTCTTCAATGATGCCCACCATTTGGAGTCGGTGCTGTTGTTGAAACTGTCTGGTCGCCTGGTGCCACCCGGGCACATGAACGCGGCAGCCGGCTCACCATGATGCGAAGATATGAAGGATCAGCTTCTGGCCACGAAACTGCATAATGGACATGGGCCGGCCATCGCGCAATGCCGGCAAGGTGATGGGAGGGAAAGGTTGCCCTACTTCAAATCCGGTGGGTGGAGCCGGCATCGCCATGACGCCCACCGTCAATCCCAAAATGATCGCGGAGTGAACCAACAAAGCTCTCACCAGTTCGTCCTCCTTCCCTCAGATGTTCATGCTTCCTTCACGAGCTTGCTTGAGCATACCTCACCCGGTCAGTGATCTCAACCACCGAACGTCACTTGTTCCCCCCGCCCAACGCCCTGCGCTCCTGCGATACCGGCGGGGCTGAGGGGGAAAAGCCCACTGAAGGGAGGATACGGACACGGCGGTCCCTTCTTGCTCACAGGATGATCGAACCGTCTCTTTCCTACTCCCGCCCCCTCCCCCCGCCGCCCCTGACCGGTTCGCCGACCCAACACAGGATGATCGAACCGTCTCTTTCCTGCTCCGGCCAGGCTCCGCTCATGGAGATCTTCTCTCTCACGGAATGGGAAACCGTCTGGTTGAGTCACTCTCTCTGCTGAGAGAGAGGCGATTCGGGCCCGCCGATGGCGAAGAGGCACCAGGCTCCGGCCTCACCAGGCACCAACAGGAAAGCGACATGGTCTCCTCGCTCAGGAAGCTGGTTCTCCAGTCCTACCAATTCTGAACGGATAGCCCCCCCTCTTCGACGAGGCCTCCCAGACTTTTATTCAGCGCCTCGGACTCCTGCCCATTACCTTTCCAAAAGAGTAGGGGTTTGCTACCATTGTATGTGGAGTGCGCCGTGAAGAAGACATATACAATTGCGGTGGTCATTATTGGGCTGGTCGCTTTCGGGAGTGGTGTGTGGGCGGGGAATGAACTCAGCAGTCGGCAGGCTCGCCGGTTGATCGCCCATGTGGGAGGAATTGACCTGGAGCCCGAACAAGTCCATATTCGCCGCATCGACGTCGGATTGGGCGGGAACAATGCCGTCGTCGAAGCGCTCGTTCAGACGGCGTTCAAATTCACGCAAGCCAATGGTCGGTGGGAAATCACCCACGTCCGAATCGGAGACCGTCGATGGGAGAGCGTCGAGCTGGTCACCACTGCCGTCAGACGCGAGAAGATTCGGCGCACGCAAGCCGATCTCATGGAAGTGGCCCGGGCTTTGGAAGCCTATCGGCGCGATCACGAGGCATACCCCCAGGTGGCCGATTTCGCTTCACTCATAGATGTTCTCCTCCCCAATTACCTCCATCGCATCATTCGAGAGGATTACTGGCATCAAAGTTACCACTACACGGTGAGGCGACAAGGATACCAGCTTCGGTCGTGGGGGCCGGATAGAAAACAAGGGAGCGATGATGATATCATCGTGGAGAATGGAGAACTCGTGCTCCCGGTGGCAGGATAGCATCATGGCGGGGTCGGTTATTGACCGGACCAGATTGAAGCTTCGCTATCGAAACACCATCGTGATCTACATCTCGCTGGTGGCCAGCGTGCTGGCCTATGCCTTGGTCGTCTTTGTTGTGACGCACTCCCAATCCCCGAGACCGCCTGCCCCTCGGGTGGGGATGTCCATATATGGAGCCGTCCTTCTGCTTGGTCTGGGCATCATCCTTGGTCGTCGCGTCTTGTTCAATCCGTCCAGGTTGATGAGGATTGTGGAGGAGGGCGGTCTCAATCGGTTGATCGATGAATTAGCCAACAAGACGATCTTGCTGGGGGCTCTCAGCGAAGCAATCGCGCTTCTGGGGCTCGCTCTCAGCCTGTTGAGCCAATCCCCGGATCATATGTGGCGGTTAGGGGCTATTGCCATTCTCCTGCTGCTCAGGAACGTCCCACGACGCTCCGCCTGGGAGCGGGCGCTGGAAAACTTCAGCCGAGTGACCTACGAGGAATGATGAAGACGAGCAACGAAACCAACCGATCATCGAACATGCCGATAATTGAGCCATCTGATCATCTTCGGGTGGCCGGCCAGCGTGGGGTCTCCTCGTTCAGCCGAGGCCTCGTGATTGGAATCATGGGCTTGCTGGCGGGCTGGCCGAGCGGACTGGCCAGAGCGGAGACGGCGCCCCCGAATGGCCCTCCTCCACCCCTTCGTCGCACCTCCCGGCAAGCCCCACCCTCAGCCGCCGATACGGCTCAGGCCAAAGAACGGATGGAGCGACGGCGGGATGCGCTCATCCTTTATACGAAGGCGTTCGAAGCCGCCCGTCATCGGAAGATGTTCCAAGCATTGGACGTGCTGCGACGGGTGATCGAACTCGATCCTACGGCGCCGGAGCCCCACGTGACACTGGGCGAGTTCCAGTACAGCATGCGAAACATCACCCAAGCGAAGCAGGAGGCCGAGGCAGCGCTCGCTCTTGATCCTCACCACCCGGGAGCTCATAAGCTCCTCGGGCGTATCTACCGGGACGAGGCCTTAGTCAGTGGCGATGCCGACAAGGCGCGGCGAGCCATCGAGGAGTTCCAACAGGTCATCGAGCGAGATGATTCCGACGTTGAGGCCTGGCAGTCGCTGGCCGAATTGTACGAACTCACCGATCAGAAAGAGAAATCGGTCCAGGCGCTGACCCGTTGGACGAGCCTGGACCCGACGGCCGAACGAGCATTTTATGCCTTGGCGCAGTATTATTTCTCCGAAGGAAAATATCGCGAGGCGGGAGAGAATGCGGCGCGCGCGCTGTCCATTCGCCCCCTCCCCACCTATGCGATCCTTCTCGCCCGATCGCTCATGGCTCAAGGACAGACCGTCGAGGCGCTTCGGATATATCGGCAGGCCCGGGCTCGCCAACCGAACGATACGGAACTGGAAGTCCGATATGCCGAAGCGCTTATTTATGCTGGCCAATACGATGAAGCAATTCAGATTCTACAACGGCAGCGCGAGGCCAGTCCGGGAAACGTCGAGATCGTCCGCCTGTTGGCCCAGGCGTATCGTCGAAGTGGGCGGCGGCAAGAAGCCATTCAGACGCTGGTCAACGCCCTCCAGAATGTTGAGGTGAGTGAGAGCTTGGGTCTGCAATGGGTGCTCGCTCAAATCTACGAAGAGGTCGGTCAAACGGATAAAGCCGTGGCCACTTATGAGAATATCCTGAACGTCGTCCTCAATCCCGACGGCAGCGTCTCGAAGTCGTATGCCAAAGCCGCCGAGGATGTCCTGACCAGCATCGGATTGGCGTATCGTCGGGCGGGGCGACGCGAAGAAGCCATCGCCGCGTTCCGACGGATGCGAAAAGTGCTCGGACCCACCAATCCTCAGCCGGATCTCCTCATCGTGGATACCTTGATGGAGGAGGAGAAATTCAAAGCTGCCCTCGACTACGCCCGGAAGGCTGCCGACCAGTATCCCCAGAAACGCCAGTTTCGGCTCCTGGAAGCCCAGGCTCTGGCCCGGCTGGGTCGCGTCGATGAAGCCGTGGCCGTGTTGGATGGGCTGCTGACCAACTCCATCGAGGATATCGAGGTGCTCTCGACCAAGGCGATGGTCCTCATGGATGCCAGCAGGTACGAGGAGGCGAAACAGGCCCTGGAAGAAGGATTGCGCCGCGATCCCCGGAATAACGGGCTCCTCATCCAGTTGAGCATCGTACAGGAGAAGTTGGAACAGCCCGAGAAAGCCGAAGCGACGCTCCGAGCCATTCTGGAACGCGATCCCGATAATCCGGTGGCGCTCAATAACCTCGGCTATTACTTGGCCGAGCGTGGCGAGCGCCTGGAGGAGGCGTTGGAGCTGACGCGACGGGCGGTTAACATCGTTCCCACCGAGGGGAGCTTTCTGGACAGTCTGGGTTGGGTCTATTTTCAAATGGGGCGGCTCGATGAAGCTGAGCGATACCTCGAACGGGCGCTGAACGCCAAGCCCAATGATGCCACCATTCAGGAACATATGGGGGACTTGTACCTGCGACGGGGTCAGTTGGATCTGGCGCGTCGTGCCTTCGAGCGGGCTCTGAAATTTGCCCGCGAGAAAGCGGAACGAGCCCGCATCGAAGCCAAGCTCAAGAAGCTCATCACGCCATCGAAGTGATGATCCGAGAGCGTCTACACGGGGGATTCCCCTCCTTTCATGCCATGATATGGGGAACGGCCTTGCTGCTCCTCCCGCTGGCTGCCAATGAGAGGGGGCATCCCCTCTCCGATGAGCTCACCTGCCGAGCGCTCGCTCATCGCGTTCTGGAAGCCGTCAACCAGGAGCGGCGGCGGTGTGGTCTTCGCCCTCTGCGATGGAGCGCACCGCTGGCTCGGGCCGCCCAAGCTCACAGTCAAGATATGGCTGAGCGGCAGTTCCTCGGACACGTCAATCCGGATGGATACACTCCGGCCGATCGAGTGCGGCTGGCCGGCGCTCGCCATTTCCGATGGATCGCCGAGAACGTTGGCGTACACTGGAGCGGCCCTCATCCAGCGCGGAGCGTCGTCCGGGGATGGATGGCCAGTCCTCCCCACCGCGCGAATATCCTCAACCCGCGGTTCCGGTATACGGGGATTGGCGTCAGCGTCAGCTCGAAAGGGGCCTTTTATTTCACCGAACTCTTTGTCGATCGATGAGGATCACCTTCCGATCATACGCCAAGATCAACCTGACGCTCGATGTGCTCGGTCAGCGCGCCGACGGATATCATGAGGTGCGAACGATACTCCAGTCGATCGCGCTCCACGACCATATCACTTTAGAACGAATCGACGAGGGCATAGCTGTGAGCTGCCCCGATCAATCAGTACCGGGCGATGAACAAAACATCGTGTATCGGGCGGCGGCCCTGGTGAGGGAGCGAGCGAACATCACTGCTGGAGTGCACATCTCCATCAGTAAGCGAATTCCCGTGGGCGCCGGACTGGGAGGAGGGAGCAGTAATGCGGCCATGACGCTCCTCGGGCTGGAGAAACTCTGGAACCTCGCCTGGTCGCCAGAGGAACGGCTCGCTCTGGGAGCAACACTGGGGGCGGATGTTCCGTTCTTCCTCTATGGGGGAACGGCCATAGGGTTGGGCCGCGGCTCGGAAGTTTATCCCCTACCCGATATCAGGCTGGAGCACCTCCTCATTGTCTGGCCCGGGGTCCCCGTGTCAACCGGAGAGATCTACGCGGCATTCGATCGGCACTGGTTGACAAAATCACCCAGGCGGAGTAACATAACAGTTTCCTGTGAAACCGCCTGGCGCGCCTGGGGATACCCCCACAGATTGCTCGGCCGGGCCATCGAAGCCGGAGCGGGGAGCAACGATCTGGCTGAGGTCGTGGGTGCGCGATACCCGGAGGTCAACCGGGTGATGGAGCGGTTACGAGAATGTCGTACAAGGTGTGTCAGGATGTCAGGCAGCGGATCGGCGGTATACGCCGTCTTTGAAACCAACGAGGATCTGCAGGCAGCGGCCGAGGCGCTCTCGAGCGAGCCTTGGCGCGTCATCCAAACCCGAACCCTCGGGCGAGCGGAGTATTGGGAAACGCTCATCGAGAAGAGAGGGATCGAGGGAGCGGCGACTCCCTATCGGCGGTGATTGTGCTGGGGAGTGGTGTAACTGGCAACACACAGGACTTTGGATCCTGGTATCCAGGTTCGAGCCCTGGCTCCCCAGCCAGATTTTCGTGAGCCAAACGTCATCAACAGAGAACGATTCTGATGAGATCGTTATGCTGACTGAGCGGGGCCGGGTGTCATGAAAGACATGAAAATCTTTTCTGGCAGCTCTAACCGACCGTTGGCTGAGGAAATCTGCCAGTATTTGAACCTCCCTATGGGAGAGGCCAGCTTGGGTCGGTTCAGTGATGGAGAAGTCTCATTTCAGATTCTGGAGAATGTCCGCGGAGCCGACGTATTCGTCATCCAATCGACGTGCCCCCCCGTCAACGAGCATTTGATGGAACTGCTCATCATGATCGACGCGTTCAAGCGAGCCTCGGCCGAGCGCATCACGGCTGTCATTCCCTATTTCGGCTACGCGCGGCAAGACCGGAAAGACAAGCCGCGCGTGCCGATCTCGGCCAAACTGGTCACCGATCTTCTGGAGACGGCGGGTGCCCATCGCGTGTTGACCGTAGACCTTCACGCGGGCCAGATCCAGGGATTTTTCAACATCCCCGTCGATCATCTGTTCGCGGCACCGGTGATCCTCGACTATTATCGTCGACAAGATCTGTCCAATTACGTCGTCGTTTCGCCCGATACGGGGGGCGTGGAGCGGGCGCGGGCCTATGCCAAGCGATTGAACGTCGACCTGGCTATCATCGATAAGCGGCGCGAGCGCGCCAATGTCGCCGTGGTCATGAACGTGATCGGCGAAGTCGCCGGCCGTCACGCGCTCATCGTCGATGACATGATCGATACGGCGGGAACTCTTCAGCGGGTATCCGAAGCACTCATCGCCAATGGAGTCCGAAGCGTCCGGGTGTGTTGCACCCACGCTGTTTTCTCTGGCCCGGCGCTGGAGCGCATTGCGGCGGCGCCCATCAAAGAGGTCGTCGTCACCAATACCATCCCACCGGACGCTTGGGGCGAACGGGAACACGACAAAATCGTTTGTCTCAGCGTCGCTCCCCTGCTTGGAGAGGCGATCCGCTCGATCCACGAGGAGACGTCGGTGAGTCGGTTGTTCATATGAACGCGGATATGGAGGAGAGGGGAATGGAAACGAACCGTTTCTGCCCCTCAGAGGAGGTCAGGCATGGAAAAGCAATTGGTCATTGACGCCGAGCCGCGCACCCGCCTCGGAAAAGGCGGCGCGCGCGCCCTTCGGCGCGCGGGGAAGGTCCCCGTGGTCGTGTATGGTGGAGATCGACGAGAGACGCTGGCTCTGGCTGTACAGGAGCGAGATCTGATGAAGATTCTTCGCAGCCCGAAGGGGTTGAATACCATTTTTCAACTCCAGCTCCAGGGCGCTACCGTCCCGGTCATCATCAAAGACTGGCAAGCCGATCCCATCAAAGGGACGCTTCTTCACGCAGACTTCGTGCGCATCGATATGACCAAGGTCACGCGCGTACGCATCCCCGTGGAATTAGTGGGAGAACCGATCGGCGTGAAAGCTCAGGGCGGCCTTCTCGACTTCGCTACTCATCAACTGGAAGTCGAATGCCTGCCCGCTGATATTCCCGAAAGCATTCGCGTCGATGTCTCGGCGCTGGAGATCGGCGATCACATATCGGTCAAGGATCTGAACGTTGGAGAACGAATGCGTATTCTGGATGACCCTGAGCGCGTGATCGCTAGCGTCTTGGCTCCACGAGTTGAAGAAGCGCCAGCAGTCGCTCCAGTAGAAGAAGCGGTGGCCCCGGCGGCGGCCGCTCCGCCGCCGGGAGAGGCCAAACCCACTGAGGGCGGCCAAGAATGAACCGAGCACAGCTCCTTCCCGGAGACCAGCGGCTCATGACCCGCTGGTCCGAATGCTCGAAAGCCGTCAACAGTGGTTGGGGGAGATGAAGGTCGCCGATCGAGATGACGTGGATTATCGTGGGGTTGGGGAATCCAGGAGAAGAATACGCGCGCACGCGACACAACATTGGGTTCATGCTCGTCGATCATCTGGCCGAGCACGTGAACGTGGCTTGGGCGCTCTCGGAGTGCGAGGCTCTGATTGGCGAAACTGAGTGGCATGGTGAAACGCTGGTGCTGGCGAAACCGCAAACCTACATGAATCGGAGTGGGAGAGCCGTGGCCTGTCTCCTGGATCATTACCACGCACCGCCTCGGCGATTGATCGTGATCAGCGACGATTTTGCTCTCCCTTTGGGGACGCTTCGACTGCGCCCCAAAGGAGGTGACGGCGGGCACAAGGGGTTGAGATCGATCATCGAGGCCTTGGGAACGACCGACTTCCCGCGATTGCGCTTGGGTATCGGCCCGCGCGGGGAGGCGATCGCCGATCCGGTCGACTTCGTTCTCTCGGAGTTCAGGAAAGAGGAATGGGCCGATGTGGAAATCATGATGCAACGTGGACAGCAGGCCATCCTATTGGCCATTGAACAGGGATTGGATAGAGCCATGACCGCCTATAACTCATGAATGGGCGAGGGGCGCCCGGGAGATGAGGGAAAACCGACGCTCGTGCTCTCCGGGTCCTTCATCATGGCTATCTCCTTGCTCGGGGCGCGACCCGGGCTATACAAGCCGAAAGGAGGACGAGACCATTGAGAAACTATGAATTACTTTTCATCATCTCACCGCAGGTTGCCGACCATGAAGTTGACGGCGTCATCGAACAGGTCAAGAATCACCTCACCGACCTCGGGACGACCATCACCAAAGTGGAGAATCTGGGCCGTCGTAAACTAGCCTACGAAATTAATCACTTCCAGGAAGGAACCTACGCCCTCATCCAGTTCCAAAGCCAAGGTGCCGAGATCAGCGAACTGGAGCGACGGCTCCGCGTGATGGACCATGTGCTCCGTTATCTCACCGTGCGTCTCGATCGTGATTTGCGGCGCATGGCGCGGATGAAACGGAAGCGCGAGCGGCGACGAGGTGAACACGCCCAGGCCGGTTCCCCGAAGGAACAGCGCGAGAGAAAATCGGGCGAACGCAAGAATTGATCCCATCACACCGCATCCCGTGAAAAGGAGAGACGACTATGACCAATAGTACGACAACCGAACGAGTGACGACGATCCCTTATCGTTCTCGCCGACGGCGTGAATGTCGGTTCTGTAAAGAGCACGTCGATTTCATCGATTATAAAGACGTCAAGACGTTGATGGACTTTATCCCCGAACGAGGGAAGATCCTCCCTCGCCGGCTCTCAGGCGTGTGCGCGCCCCATCAGCGGATGCTGGCGCGGGCTATCAAGCGGGCCCGCAATATGGCCTTGATTCCTTATGTCCTCGATTAAGTGAGCAGGCGCTTTCTCGATCCTCATCGAGAGCAGAGGAAGAGACGCGCTCATCAATGAGGAGGATTGGTTATGGCAACAGTGGAGGTTCTATTGAAAGAAGATGTCGAACATCTTGGCCGTCGAGGAGATATCGTCCGAGTGAAAGCCGGATATGCGCGCAACTACTTGCTCCCTCAAAATCTCGCCATGTTGGCCACGGCGTCCAACGTCAAGGCAATTGAACAAGAGCGGCAGGCGCTTCAACGGCGGGAAGCCCGGGAGCGAGAAGCCGCGAAGACCGTCGCCGAGCAGTTGAGAGAGATGCACCTGCGATTCCAGCGAAAGGTCAGCGAACAAGGCGTCTTCTACGGCTCGGTGACCGTCCAGGATATCGCCCAGGCCCTGGCCCAGCATGGGGTGAACATCGAACGTCGTCGGATTCACCTGGAAGCGCCCATCAAAGAACCCGGATCCTATGTGGCCACCGTGAAACTGCACCGAGATGTCGTCATCGAGCTCCCGATCACGGCCGAAGCCGAGGGTCAACCCGAAAGGGCGGATGAATCCGGGGCGACGGCCCCTGACGCTGAGGAACCGTCCTCGGCCGAATCTTCAACCGAAGAGCTGGAGTCCTCCGAATCAGAATGAGCCCATCAAAAGCTTGCCGGGGAGGCACGAGCGGGGCATGCCCCGAAGATTCGGCGTCACGGAGAGTGACGCCGGGGGCTTGACGAGGGGTCTTAACGGGAAGACCGGCTATCCGCGCAGGCGCTTGACGTGGCGAGGAAGCCGCTGGGTGAAGATGCTATCGGAAAGGTTGATGTTCACCTGCACGTCGGACAGGCGTAGGAGGGTAACATCCTGATTCATCTCCACGAGCTTCTGTTGCGTCGGCATCCACAACCGATGATCAACCCACAAATCGATCTGTCGATATAGCCCCTTCTCCACCCTCATCGGGGTTAATCGGAGGTGCGTTGTCCTCTGCCCCTGAAGGATCTCATCACCGAGGGTCATAACCTCATAATCGTCGGTGAGACGGGAGAAACCACCAAAGAAATAGGTCAGAAAACCGACTGACGGGTTTCCGGTGACGAGTCCCCGATGGAGTCTGCCTTCGATGGCCTGATTAATGGTCGGCTGAAACAGAACGAACTTATTATCTCGAACAGTGATGACCCGTCGGGCCGGTTCAATGATTTCAATCCGCACCTGGATGTCTCGATTTTTCTTTCGTTTGATGTACAGGACACCCCGCTCAATGGGATCAGAAATCCCCAACTGGCCATAAATCTTCTGCTGGCTCAATGAAGCGCGCAGCGAGCGCATGTGTTGGAAGGCTTTGCTCACCCGCTCCAAAACGGAGGCCGCGATGACCTGATGACCTGCCGCCAGATGAGGTCGGGGAAGACTGACCAGCGCGAGGCTCAGCAACCAGGTGACGAGAATCCATTTTCTCATTTTAGCGACGCTCACTCCCTCAGGCTAATTGTTAACCACACATTCTGAATTCCCTTGGCTGTTCTGTCAAGGTCGGATATTCGCTTTTTTACCCTCTGGGGCCTCATTGTCGTTGACGGACTTCTCCTCCGGCCTCTGAGTGGTGGCCTCGCCCGCCTCAGAAGCAGCCGGCTGCTCAACGCTGATGGGGTGGGGAGCGGGTGTGGGATGATACCACTCGCTCGGCGTCAGGAGAATGAAGGCGAGAATGAGGATGCACAGGAGATCATATTGCCACGACCCCCGAGGGTACGACCAGAGGAGAATGTTCTTCAGAATGGAGAAAACGGCTCGCATGCTCTTCCCCCTCAACTGATGATGCGACCATCGCGCATCTTTAAGATGCGATTGGCCATGGAAGCCGCTTCCGGGTTATGCGTGATCATGATAATCGTCTGCCCGAAGTGCTGGTTGAGGTCCTTCATCATCCTCAACACGATCTCAGCGTTCTCCGAGTCGAGATTCCCGGTGGGTTCATCGGCCAGGAGAATAGCGGGACGATTGATGACGGCACGAGCGATGGCCACTCGTTGTTGCTCTCCCCCACTCAATTCGGTCGGTTTATGGTTGATCTTGTCATCCAATCTCAACAGTCGAAGAATCTCGCGCTCACGAACCGGGTCTCCCACCTGGTCGCGTCCACCGTTACTGTAGATCCGCTCGGCCAATCGCAAATTCCCTTCCACGGTCAAAGTGGGAAACAGATTGAATCGCTGAAAGACGAAACCAATTTTTCGCCGACGCAAATCCGTCCGCTCAGCGTCGCTCATGGCCGTCAACTCGTGACCGTCGACGAACACGCGCCCCCGCGTAGGGGTGAGGAGTCCCCCAATGATGTGCAGGAGCGTCGACTTGCCACACCCCGATGGTCCCATGATGGCTACAAATTCCCCCTCATGAACGATCAGATCGACGCCACGCAATGCGTGGACGCCGATTTTCCCCATGCGATAAATCATTTCCAGTTGTCTCGTCTCAACGATGCTGCGCTTTCGATCGCCCACACGCGCTCTCCTCACGCTTCATTCATAGGCCAGGGCCTCTATAGGATCCAAGTTCGCCGCATGTGCTGCCGGATAGAGCGCCCCTATCGCTCCCCCCAGCAGACCCACTAAGGCGGCCGTTAAGAACCACCGGACATCGAATCGGATGATCAAACTCGTATATGTCGTCAACCCCCATTTCGTCAAGTAGGCCACTCCGTATCCGAAGAGAACGCCCAACGCGCTGATGAGCAGAGCTTCTTTCTCGATCCAGCGAACGATCAATCCCTTGGAGGCTCCCAATGATTTCAGGATCCCAATTTCTCGCGTCCGTTCCATCACGGCAGCATACATGGCGATGAGAATGACCAGAGCGCTGATGGTCGTCGCCAATCCGATGACCACCCGAACGAACACGGCCAGTGCCGGAACTCCTTCGCTGTAGAAGCGAGGGATGTCGCGAGTGAGAATGATCTGATTCCCGGGGAATCGCCGGTCGATCTCCCGAGCCACCGCCTCTTGAATGTCCGGCGTCACGCACTTGACGAGAATCGAGGAACACTTCCCCAGAGCCCCTAGGAGTTGCTGCATGACCGAGAGCCGCATCTTCGTTCGAGATCCACTGGCTGGTTCGTAGATCCCCGCTATGCGGAACCGACGCCCGAAGATCTCATACCCATCACCGGGTTTGAGCTGTCGATTCTTGGCTTTCTGGGCATCGATGAGGATTTCATCATCGGCGCTGATGTCATGGCCCTGGATGATCCGAATGCCGCTGATCTCAGCATAGGTCTCATATTGGTCGGTGGATTCGGTCACGATCCCATCGATGACTTCGAACCCAATCCCCCCGGTCCCGCTCCGAACATATCGCCCCACAGGAGTCACCGCCTGCACTCCATCGATCTGCCTCAATAAGCGGCAGTAGGCCACCGGGAGCGACAGGGGCGCTGACATGAGGCTCGGTCCAAATGTCCCCCGCGGCTGGAACATGATCTCTGCCCCGACGTTCTTGGCCCGTTGTCCGGTCTCGTAGAGAATGCCATGGGCCAACCCGACCGTCACAACGATGAGGACAACGCCTATGGCCACCCCAAAGACGCACGTCAGTGTCCGCGCGGGTCGCTCTATGAGGTTGGCCATGACGAATTGATCGATGAACATCGGTTTATCTCATCTGCCCCTGCTTGTCCAAATCGATGGTCTCCACCTCGTCTCCCCAGGACGAGGGCTTCTCCAACCGAAACGCCCGGTCGGGAGGCTCAATATTAATACTCAGGCTGGAAGCATGCAAAGCCAAGGACACCGAATACCGGTCATGAGGTCGGCGAAGGACGATGCGCGTGGGCACCGGTCCATTAAACTGAGCCGGTCGCACAAACTCCTTGAACCAGATATCGGCCAACAGGGCTCCGGTTGGATTGAAGAACTGTTCCCTGACGAGGGGGAGATCCTGCGTCGCGTCAAACCAATACTTCCGCTGGAGCGCCGCCTCGTTTCCTGGCCCTTTTCGCATCACTGAGATGACCCAGTAGGTCCTGATGACGCGAGCGCGGCGTGAACCGCGATGTCCGGCAGAGGGCTCCGTCAACCGCACTTCTTCCTTGGTCAACAAAATGCTGGGATCATCGAGGTCGATCGGAGGAATCAACAGCGCTTCCGTGAAATGGTTGGGCCTCACCCGGGAGAACGCTCCCGCCTCCCGGCGGCGACCGGTTGGTTCGTACTGTTCGGGGACTTCAGCAGCCAGCGACTGGATCGTTCCGTGTATGAAGGTTCGCACATCCCGGGGATACAGAATGACCTGAAAGTGTGTTCCATCAGAAGCCATCTCAGCGATGTTCGTCTTCACCAATGGAGCCTGGATGAGCAAGCGAATCTTGGCCGGCCGAGCGACGAGAATGCGTCCTTCGGCCGTTCGCCAGCGACGGCCAATCCCACGATCGATCTCCTTCTCCGTTTGGAACTGGAGGTCGAGCCGGGCTGTGAGCGTGTGAATGGCTTTGTACTGATTGACGATGGTCACTAAATCAGCGAGCGTTGCCTGATGGATGGGAGTCAGGAGGACGGGAACTTCGACATGCTCGGATTTAGATAAACAAGCGGTGAACAGAACCAGTACGCTGAAAAGAACGCCCCCATACAATGTCTTCTGCATCGTGTAATGTCCTTAATTTTTGGCTCAGCCGTCCTCCAAATCGTTCAAGTTACCAAAAGAGGAGGAGATTTGTCAATATTGCCAGCTGCTCTCCCCCTGTGCTAATTTTCACTTCTATGTTCGTCACGGGATCCGGTCATCGCGACTCACTCGATCCACAGACCCTGGGCACGGGCCGGAGTGGAGCATGTTGAAGATTGGACTCACGGGAGGGATTGCCACGGGCAAGAGCCACGTTCTTTCCATCCTGCAGCAATTGGGCTGTCATGTGATCGATGCTGACCAGGTGGCCCGGGAGGTCGTCCAACCATGCCGACCGGCCTACCACGAACTCGTTCGGGAGTTTGGCGAGCACATCCTGGCGGCGGATGGGACGATCGATCGCCCACAATTGGCCGAACTCGTCTTCACAGACGATGAGAAGCGCCGTCGCTTGAACGCCATCGTTCATCCCCGCATCGTACAAGCCATTCAGCGACAGCTTCGCCGCTTCGAGGCGACCGATCCGCAGGGTATCGTCGTCGTCGATGGCGCGCTCATCCTGGAAGTGGGACTCGAGCATCTGTTCGATAAACTGATCGTCGCCTATTGTTCACCAGACCTTCAGGTGGATCGACTTATGAGGCGAGACCGTCTCACCCGACAGCAAGCGCTCAATCGCATCAAAGCTCAGATGCCCATCGACGAGAAACGAGCTCGCGCCGATTATGTCATCGATACGTCGGGGTCCTTCGATCACACTCGGCAACAGGTCGAGCAAGTATTTGAGAACATCCAGAAGGAACCCGATCCGCATCCTCGATCCCATCCTCACCACCGGAGATCAGATCGGCGGTGAGAAAGAGACTCATGATCCCCACACGGTGTAACCGAGCGGTGAGAGCATCCCCCCTCATAGGCTTACCGGCTCATCAATGGTGGAGGCTCACTGGTCGCTTCCATCATACCCCTCCCCGCCATGCCCGACCTCGTTGGGGGCGGGGCGACCGAGCGCTCGTCGGGCTTCTTATTCGTGGTCTCATGCTCGGCCTCGCGGCCCTCCTCGGTACGGGGTGCCGGAACGAGGGGCTCTACTATGGGGTCGTCAAGCCGCCTGATCGGCCCGAGTTGCGCATAGGTCTGGGATCGAGCCCCGAAACCCTCGATCCTCACCGAGCCGCAGGTGGACCCGAAGACGCCATATTGATCAACCTCTTTGAAGGGCTCACCGAGTATGATCCGGAGACCGCCGATCCCGTACCGGCTCTCGCCGAGCATTGGGAAGTCAACCGGGAGGCGACCGTATACACCTTCTATCTTCGTCATGACGCTCGATGGAGCGATGGCGAACCGGTGACGGCGGAGGACTTCATTTACTCTTGGCGACGAATTTTGGACCCGGCCACAGCCTCACCCAATGCCTCTCTCCTCTACTGCATCCGAAATGCGGCCAATGTGAATCGGGGCAGAGTCCGATTACGCTCCAAACAGACCGGAGAGTTCCTCACCGATGAACGAGGACGCGAGCTGATCATCGAACCTGATGACCTCCCCAACGCGCTCCTCGATCGCCGTCGTGTCGAACTCGTCCCCTACACGCCCGAGGACATCGGGGTGGAAGCTGTCGACGAGTACACGCTTCGCGTCGAGCTGGAGAGGCCAGCGGCGTTTTTTCTCGATCTGACGCCCCATGTGGCCCTCCGCCCCGTCCCTCGAAGGGCGATCCAGCGCTGGGGCGACCAGTGGACCCGACCCGGCCACATTGTGACCAATGGACCTTACACACTGAGCGAATGGCGCCCGGCCGACGTGCTCATCTTGAAAAAGAATCCCTTCTATTACGCGGCGAAGGAGATCCCCGTCGAACGCGCCGTCTTCTTTCTGGCCAATGATAGCATGGCATTGTTGAACCTTTACCGAGTGGGGACGCTCGACGTGCTAGCGACGGGTCTCCTTCCCCTCCCCTACATCCCATTGCTGCGCCGGTACGGCGATTATGTCTCCGGTCCCTACTTGATGACTTACTTTTTCATGCTCAATGTCCACCATCCTCCGCTGGACAAAAGACAAGTGCGGGAAGCCCTCAACCTCGGAGTGAATCGTCGACAACTATGCGATCGGCTCTTGCGGGCCGGTCAGAGGCCGGCTCACACGCTGACGCCCGGCGATTTTGGCGGACGATATCCCCGACCATCGGGCCCACTCTTCGATCCCGTCCGCGCTCGCGACCTGATGAACCGAGCCGGCTTCCCTCAGGGGAGAGGCTTACGCTTGACATTGACCTACAACTCCCTGGACATCAACCGCCGGATTGCCGAGATGGTTCAAGCTCAGTGGCAACAGGTTTTCCCGGAACTTCAGCTCGAGCTCGTTAATGTGGAGTGGCAAGTGTACCTGTCGGCCATGCGTGAGCGCGAGTTTGACATCATTCGCCGAAGCTGGGTCGCTGATTACAAAGATCCCTATGCCTTCCTCGAACTCATGCTGTCAGAGAGCAGCAATAACTTCACCGGATGGACCGATCCGGTATATGACCGATTGATTCACCTGGCCAATGCCATCGTCGACCCCGGCCAACGTCTGAGACAACTGGCTGAGGCTGAGAGGCGGCTGATCGAGGCCCAGCCGATCATCCCCCTCTACCACGGGGTGACGTTCTTTTTGAGAAAACCGTACGTTCGCGGCTGGGAGAGTAATGTGCTCGACAAGCACCCGCTGAAGTTTGTCCGACTCCAGCGGGAATTCGGGGAAACCATGGTTCACTTTTGGCAGCCCAAGCGCTGACGAGCGAACCCATCGAGCGGTGGAAGCGATGGTCAGATACGTCATTTGGAGAGCGCTCAGTTCCATTCCACTCCTGTTTCTGGTCATCACGGTGAGTTTCTTTCTCGTCCGATTGGCTCCCGGCAGCCCGCTGGCCAGGGAACGAGCGATGCCGCCGGAGATCCGCGCCCGTTTGGAGCGGCATTATGGCCTCGATCAGCCCTGGTCGATTCAATATTGGAATTATTTACGCGGACTCCTCCGTTTCGACCTCGGTCCATCATATAAGCAGAAAGAAGCGAGCGTCAACGCACTGATCGCCCGGGCATGGCCTGTCTCGGCGACGTTGGGAGCGCTGGCTTTCGCGCTCGCTTTACTGGCCGGGGTGGCATTGGGGTGCCTGGCCGCCACGCGGCGAGCCACCTTCACTGATCGCAGCCTGGTGTTCCTCGCCCTGGTGGGCGTGAGCGTTCCCAATTTCGTTCTCGGTCCTCTCCTCGTCCTCATCGTCAGCTTGAACCTCCTCTGGCTCCCCCCGGCCGGTTGGGGCGAGAGCCGACATGTCGTGCTACCGGCCATCACATTGGCCGCGCCGTATGTCGCCTATATTGCTCGGCTGACCAGGGCCGGCATGCTCCAGGCTCTCCAGGAGGGATATATCCTCACGGCTCGCGCCAAAGGATTACGCGAGTACGGGGTGCTCATCAAGCACGCTCTCAGAGTGGGTATTCTTCCCGTCATTTCGTTCTCTGGACCGGCGATCGCTTTTCTGGTGACTGGAACCGTCGTGGTAGAAAGAATCTTCGCCATTCCCGGACTGGGTAATCTGTTCGTTCAGGCGGCTTTCAATCGCGACTACACGCTCATTCTGGGCATCGTGCTGGTGGTGTCGACGGCGTTGTTCCTGTTCAATCTGCTCGTCGATATCATCATGGTGATCCTTGATCCCAGAATTCACTATGGAGAGGCTTAGCCGACAATCGAGCGATCGGACGCCGGCGGTCTCGGCTTCGCGGCGGCCGAGCATCTTCCGGAATCGGGCCGTGGTCATCCCCGCTCTGATCGTGCTCGGGATCGCCGGCGCGTCGCTCTTCGGTCCTCTCTTCCTCCCCTTCACTTACTGGGAGACGCATCCCGAGTTGGGCGCGTCGCCACCGAGTTTCGCCAACGGACACTATCTGGGCACCGACCTGCTCGGTCGCGATCTGTTAGTCCGGATGTTGTACGGGGGGCGCATTTCGCTGATGGTCGGACTTCTGTCCACGACGGTGTCTCTTCTCATTGGCGTCCCCTATGGAGCCATTGCCGGATACCTTGGGGGTCGCATCGATGAGGTGATGATGCGCATCGTGGATATTCTTTATTCGCTCCCCTACATGTTCATCGTCATCCTGCTTGTGGCTCTTTTTGCCCAACCGGGGACCGTCGATGCCCTCGTTGACGTCCTCGATCTCACGCCCCACAGCCCGCTCGTCGGCTGGTTACGAGGGCCGGGTCTTCGCCTCATCCTCCTGTTCATGGCGCTGGGCGCCGTTTCCTGGCTCACCCTGGCGCGCATTGTTCGCGGACAGGTATTAGTCTTGAAGAACATGGGGTTCATCGACGCGGCGCGCGCCCTGGGACAGACCCGGACAATGATCATTGTTCGGCATTTGATCCCCAACACCCTCGGCGTCATCATCGTCTACACGACGCTCACCATTCCGTCCGTCATCTTACAGGAAGCCTTCTTGAGTTTTCTCGGCCTTGGCATTCGTCCCCCCCAGGCCAGTTGGGGGACGTTGGTCAATGAGGGGGTGCAGGCGATGGCTGTGGCCCCATGGTTACTCATCTTCCCCGGTGGGATGCTCGCCGTCACATTGTTGAGCTTGAACTTCCTGGGCGACGGATTACGTGACGCCTTGGATGTACGAATCTGATGGCGCTGAGGGGGTGAGCGACGGGCTCTTCTCCCCATCTTCCGAGGGAGTGGAAATGCTCGCTCTCCCACCTCCACAGAGGCGTTGTTTGTAACGGAAAGAAGTGCTAATCTGATACCTCCTTTCGAACGAAGGAGTGCATTATGGATAAACCAAGAACGCTCGGTGAACTCAGACGAGATCCCCACTGGCGCGAGCGAGTCCGACCAGGCCGATCCGTGAAGGATGAGATGAGGGAGAACGTCATCCGAAAGATACGTCAGGGTGAGCGACTGTTTCCCGGCATCATCGGCTACGAAGAGACCGTCATCCCTCAGATCGTCAACGCCCTGCTTTCGAAACATGACATGGTGTTCCTCGGATTGCGCGGGCAAGCCAAGAGCCGGCTTCTCCGCCAGCTCGTTCAGTTTCTGGATGAAGAAATCCCGGTGATCGCCGGTTGCGAAATCAACGATAACCCACTCGCTCCCATTTGCCGTCCTTGTCGTCTGCGACTCGAGCAGATGGGGGATGATACGCCCATCGCTTACCTCCGTCGCGAACACCGATATGTCGAGAAACTGGCGACCCCTGATGTGACCATTGCTGATCTCATCGGCGATATCGATCCCATTAAGGCGGCGAAAGGGGGACATCAGCTCTCTGACGAGCTCACCATTCATTACGGGCTGCTTCCACGAGCCAATCGGGGAATCTTCGCCATCAACGAACTGCCCGACTTGGCGGCTAAGATCCAGGTCGGCCTGTTCAACATTCTTCAAGAGGGCGACATCCAAATCAAAGGATATCCGATTCGATTACCTCTGGATGTCGTCATCGTCTTCACCGCTAATCCAGAAGATTATACGGCGCGCGGGAAAATCATCACCCCGCTGAAGGATCGAATCGGCTCGGAAATCCGAACCCACTATCCCCTCTCACTGGAGTTGGGCGTAGCCATCACCGAGCAAGAAGCCTGGCTGGATCGCGATTCTTCGCTCTCCTTGATCGTTCCCGGTTTCGTCAAAGAGGTGATCGAGCAGATTGCTTTTCAGGCGCGGCAAGACCAGCGCATCGATAAGCTCTCGGGGGTGAGTCAACGACTGCCCATCACCTGTTTGGAGAATACGGTGAGTAATGCTGAGCGCCGTGCGCTTCTGGTCGGTGAAGATCGGATCATTCCCCGAATCAGTGACATCTATGCAGCTCTTCCCGCGATCACGGGCAAGATCGAGCTCGAGTATGAAGGAGAACAGCGAGGGGCCGAAAATGTCGCCCGAGATCTCATCCGCCAGAGCGTGGGAGAGATCTTCGATCGATACTTTGATCATGTCGATTTTCAGCCGGTCATTCAGTGGTTCGATGCTGGAGGCACGCTCAAGCTCTCCGATATGTTCGCTGCCCCGGCCAGCGTCCAGGAGTTGAAGAAAATTCCCGGTCTGCTGAGTCACCTTCCAGCTCTGGGTATCACGTCAACGGCCGACCCCGGACTGATCGCATCGGCCGGCGAATTCATCCTGGAAGGCCTCTATGCGCGGAGAAAAATCAGTCGCAGCGAGGAGCGAGGATACGAGAAGATGGAACGCCCGGTCTGGCAGGATGAGGATCTGGGGGACTGGCCCGGTCGGAGACGGCGCTTGAACTGAAAGCGCTCGGGCGCGGAGATGAAGGGGGTACAATGAGGCATCAACGCCCAGGAGGTCCTGATGAAGATCACCTATTCGAAGTACAGGGGTGAGGATTGGGAGACTTTCGATCTAGAAAATCTCTTGGATCGGCTGGTCGATTTTCTCCTTCAGAGCGGCTTTCGGCCGTCGCCCTGGTGGGAAGACGAAATCGACCAACGAACCGGCGGCGGGCAAACACTCCAGGATCTCTATGACGCCATCTCCGATGCTCTCATGGAGAGCGGCCTGCTCCCCGATGATGCCGAGATCGATGTAGATGAAATCATTCGACGGCTTATCGAACGAATGATCGAGGAGGGATATATCACCGTGGAGGCGGCCAATGGTCGCTATCAACAGGGCGAGCCCGTCACCCTCCGTGGAGAGAAGCGTCTCGATCTCGGCCAGGTCAAATTCGAACTCACCGATAAGCATCTCGATTTTCTCGGATACAAAACCTTGAAAGAGCTGCTGGGGTCGACGGGACGGAGTAGCGTGGGCCGCCATGAGACGCGCGATCTGGCCACGGGCGTGGAAGTCTCGGGGAGCTCGAAACCCTATGAATTCGGCGATACGCTCAATTTAAATGTCAATGAGACGCTGCTGTCGGCGCTGAAACGAGAAGGCATCGGCGTGCCCGTGGATGTCGATTATGAGGACCTGATCGTTCATCAATCCGAATATCAGAGCTCCTGTGCCACCGTCCTCATGCTCGATTGCAGCCACTCCATGATTCTCTATGGCGAGGATCGATTCACCCCGGCCAAGAAGGTCGCACTCGCTCTGGCTCACCTCATTCGCACCCAGTACCCCGGGGACACGCTCAATGTCGTCCTCTTTCACGATTCGGCCGAGGAGATTCCTCTGGCGCGTTTGGCCCGGGTTCAGGTTGGCCCTTACTATACGAACACGCGGCAAGGGCTCATCGTGGCCCAGCGCCTCCTCGCTCGCCAGAAAAAAGATATGCGCCAGATCATCATGATCACTGACGGAAAGCCCTCAGCCATCACGCAGCCGGATGGGCGCGTATATCGTAACGCTTTCGGATTGGATCCTTACATCATTCAAGAGACGTTGAAAGAAGTGATGAAATGTCGTCGGGCGGGTATCCTGATCAATACCTTCATGCTGGCCAGAGACTATGACCTGGTCGCGTTCGTCAAGAAGGTGACCGAGATCTCCCGTGGCAAGGCCTATTTCACGACCCCGTACACGCTGGGACAATATTTGCTCATGGACTACATGCGGAAGAAGACCCGGCGCATTCACTAGTCCCGGCGCCTCTCGATCCCTCACGACGAGCCATGAATGAGGGCGAAAACCGCATAGCGAGAATTGACGGTGGGCGGCGATTGTGATTCAATTGTGGCTCCTGAGGGCATCACGATGAAGGCGATTGAGCCAACAGAGCGAGACGGAAGCATCCAACCCATCCTGGATGAGGTGCTCGATGGTCGCCGGCTGACCACCGATGAAGCCGTTCGACTGCTGGAGTCGCCGGATCTCGCCGCCCTGGCTCGAGCGGCCCACGTCATTCGCCAGCGACTCCATCCGGGCAATGTGGTCACCTACATCATCGACCGAAATGTGAGCTATACCAACGTCTGCATCGCTTACTGCAAGTTCTGTGCTTTCTATCGCCCGCCCGGTTCAGAGCAGGGGTATACGCTCTCGAAGCAGGAACTATTTCAAAAGATCGAGGAGACGATCGCCCTCGGTGGGACGGGCATCTTGATGCAGGGGGGACTGAATCCTTATTTGAAGATCGATTTTTACGAAGATCTCCTTCGTTCCATCAAACAGCGCTACGCCATCCACCTGCACTGCTTTTCGCCCGCCGAGATCATCCACATCGCCAAAGTCTCTAAACTCTCGGTGCGCGAGGTCATTCGACGGTTGAAAGCGGCCGGGTTGGACTCCATTCCCGGCGGCGGTGGTGAAATTCTCCACGACGACATTCGTCGCCGCATCAATCGGCGGCTCACGTCCGACGAGTGGCTCAACGCCATGCGGATCGCCCATCAAGAGGGACTGCCAACGACGGCGACCATGGTCATCGGCTTGGGGGAGACGGCCTGGCATCGGGCCATCCATCTGGAGCGTCTCAGAGCGCTTCAGGACGAGACGGGGGGATTCACCGCGTTCATTCATTGGGTATATCAGCCTGATCACACGGAATTGGGAAAGAATGGCTGGCCCAAAGCCAGCGCGGCGGAGTACCTCAAAATGCTCGCCGTCGCTCGACTCTACCTGGACAATATTCCGCATCTGCAGACCTCCTGGCTCACCGTAGGGTATGAGACGGCTCAAAAAGGTCTTCATTGTGGCGCTGACGACTTCGGCAGTATTATCATCGAAGAAAACGTGGTCACGGCCGCGGGCATTCCTCGGATCTATCCCACCGAGCAAAAAGTGCGTCGGCTCATCCAGGAAGCGGGATTTCAGCCCCGCCAGCGAGACACGCTGTACCGCCCGGTCACCCATCGACAAGTCGCCAATGTTCCATAGAAGAACCGCTCCCGGTGTTCATCGATTGAGTGTCAAGCAAAGGGCGAAACTGTCGTCTCTGAGAGGACTCATCCCCTGGCCTCCGTTCCAGGGATGTTCGGGCTGGCTTTCGAGGACGAGATGAAGATTCCGCTGGTTGACTTGAATGCTCAATACGCCTCCATCAGGAATGAAATTGATGCGGCCATTCGGCGCGTCATGGCGTCCAGCTCGTTCATTCTGGGCGCGGAAGTCACTCTCTTCGAGAAAGCGTTCGCCGCATATTGTGGCGTCAAGCATGCCATTGGGACGAGTTCCGGAACGACGGCTCTTTACACGGCGTTGGCGGCGTCAGGCATCGGTCCCGGCGACGAGGTGATCACCACGCCGATGACGTTCATCGCCACGGCTTCCGAGATTCGGCGCGTGGGCGCGAGACCCGTATTCGTGGATATCGAACCCGAATCGTTGACCCTGGATGTGGAAAAGCTCGATGAGAAGATCGTCACTGAGTATGATGTTGACCATGATGCGGGATACCCCATCAACCGGGTGACCCATCGGCGGCTCCGAGCCGTCCTCCCCGTCCATCTCTATGGTCAGATGGCCGATATGGCCCGGTTGCAGAACCTCACCGACCGATATCGCTTGCTGCTCATCGAAGACGCCGCGCAGGCCCATGGGGCCGAGTATCGGACTCCGGATGGAATATGGAAGAGGGCGGGAAGTTTTGGCGTCCTGGCCTGCTTCAGCTTCTATCCGAGCAAGAATCTCGGCGCCTATGGGGACGCTGGTGCTGTGGTCACCAATGATGATGGGCTGGCCGACTACATGCGGCGCTACGTCCATCATGGGCGCAGCGCCAAGTACAGACACCAATTCGAAGGAGGCAATTATCGCCTCGATGCCCTCCAAGCGGCCATCCTCAGAGTAAAACTCGGTCACCTCGATCAGTGGACCGCCGCCCGACGGCGAATCGCCCGACTCTACGATCAACTCCTTGGAGATATCCCGGAGATCACAATCCCGAAGGTGATCGAAGGTCGGCGACACGCCTATCACCTTTATGTCATTCGCACTCCTCGACGGGATGAGCTTCTGGCCAAACTTCAGGAGCGCGGCATTCAAGTCGGCATTCATTATCCCCTGCCGTTGCACCTTCAACCGGCCTACGAGGGGTTGAACTATCGAGAGGGCGACTTCCCCGTCGCTGAAGCTTGCGCGCGTCAGGCGCTCTCCCTGCCCATCTATCCGGAGATGACCGATGAGCAGGTCGAGTATGTCGTAGACACCATCAAGGATGCCCTCTCATCACCGCGAGAGCATGACGCCACTCTATGAACAGATTTATCGAATCGTCCGGCGCATCCCAGCCGGTCGCGTGCTTTCCTACGGCGATGTGGCGGCACTCTGCTCGAGCTCGGTGTCGGCCCGAACGGTGGGATGGGCGATGGCTCGAGCCCCGGAGGGCGTTCCCTGGCATCGCGTCGTCAACCAGAAAGGCCACCTGTCCATCGGGAAGCGTTCAGTCATCCTCCAAGAGTTGCAGAAAAGCCTTCTCCAGGCCGAAGGCGTACGCTTCATCGCTCCTTACCAGGTGGATATGAACCGGCACCGCTGGTATCCCACCAAGAGGGCAACGAAACGCCCTCGGCGAACTCGGATGGGCGACGAGCGATGAGTTCATGGGTTCGCCGTTCGGCGATGTTTTATCACTCCATCCAGTCCGGACAAATGATGTCAGCTCACCTCAGACGATGATATTCCTGGAGAGGGCGCACCTCAAGCTCTTCTCGGTGAAGCGATTCGATGGCACTCACCGTCGCTCGAGCGGCCGTCATGGTGGTGATACAGGGGATCTGGTATTGAACGGCGGCTCGCCGAATCGCCTTCTCGTCATAGAAAGACGCCCGACCCAGAGGCGTGTTGATGATGAGATGAATGTGCTCGCTCTTGATGTAATCCACGACGTTGGGCCGCCCTTCATTGACCTTGTACACGGGCTGGACCACCAATCCATGATTCTGGAGCAGGGCTGCCGTCCCCCGCGTGGCCACCAGCCGAAATCCGAGTTCACTCAACCGTTTCGCCAGGGGTGGAACCTCTGGCTTGTCCTCATCATTGACGCTGATGAACACCGTCCCCTGGCGCGGCAACCTGACGCCCGCTGCCCATGAAGCCTTCAGAAACGCTGCCCCAAAGTTACTGGCTACGCCCATGACCTCGCCTGTAGAACGCATTTCCGGGCCGAGGATAGGGTCAACGCCGGGGAATCGCGAAAAGGGGAAAACGGGCGTCTTGATGAAAAACGGCGTGACGCTCAACTCCTCGGGCAATCCAAATTCCTTGAGCTTTCGACCGACCATCACCCGAGCGGCGATCTTGGCCAGCGGCACGCCCGTGGCTTTGCTGACGAATGGAACCGTACGGGAAGCGCGCGGATTCACCTCCAGAACGAACACCGTCCCATCTTTGACAGCATACTGGACGTTCATGAGCCCGACGACGTGAAGCGCTCGAGCCAATCGACGAGTGTAATCTCGAATCTTTTCCAGGACTCCTGTGGTGACGTTCATCGGGGGCAGCACTGATGAGCTATCGCCAGAGTGAATACCGGCCTCTTCGATATGCTGCTGAATCCCCGCGATGGTACAATCGACGCCATCGGCCAGAGCATCCACATCGTATTCGACAGCGTCCTCCAGGAACCGATCAATGAGAACCGGATGTTCCGATGACGCCGCGACGGCCGACGTCATGTACGCCTCCAGGTCGCGCTCATTGTACACGATGGCCATGGCGCGGCCGCCGAGAACGTAGCTCGGTCGCACGAGAACCGGATACCCGATCTGTCCCGCCACTCGACGGGCTTGCTCCACGCTGGTGGCCGTACCGTGGGCCGGCTGGGGGATGCCAAGCCGGCTGAGGAGACGCCCGAACCGCTCTCGATCTTCGGCCAGGTCGATCGATTCGGGCGATGTGCCAATGATCCGAACGCCCGCCCGCCAGAGGCGCATGGAGAGATTCAACGGCGTCTGACCGCCAAACTGGACGATCACACCATCGGGTTGTTCCTCCTCATAAATGTTCATCACATCTTCGAACGTCAGTGGCTCAAAGTAGAGGCGATCGGCGGTATCGTAATCGGTGGATACCGTCTCGGGATTACAATTGACCATGATGGTCTCATAGCCGTCTTCCTTCAAAGCGAATGCGGCGTGGCAGCAGCAATAATCGAATTCGATGCCCTGCCCGATGCGATTAGGACCGCTCCCCAGAATCATGATTTTCTTTCGCCGTTCGGGTCGGGCTTCGTCCTCCTGCTCGTAGGTGGAATACAGATAGGGCGTGAACGATTCGAACTCCGCCGCACAGGTATCCACCCGGTTATAGACGGGTCGGATGTCCAGCGCTTCTCGCCGCTGGCGAACGTCCGATTCCTCGACGCCCATCTGATGAGCGATTCGCCGATCGGAGAATCCCTGACGCTTGAGCGAGCGCAACCGGGGGGCATCCAATTCCTCGAGCGAGAGATGCTGGAGCGCCCGCCGCTCTCGAGCAATCTCCGAGAGGTGTTCCAAGAACCAGGGATCAATGCCGGTCAACTCCGCCGCCAGGTCCACGCTCATGCCCCGCTCAAACGCATGAAGCAGATAGTAGAAGCGCTCGGCGTTGGGAATGATCAGTTTTCGCCGCACATCCTCATCACTGAGTTCTGCCGGAGGACTGAAGATTCGCCCCGTTTCCAGCGAGCGAATGCCTTTCTGGAAGGCTTCTTTGAACGTCCGCCCAATGGCCATGACCTCGCCAACGGATTTCATCTGTGTGGTGAGTGTGGCGTCGGCTTCGGGAAACTTCTCAAACGCCCACTTGGGAATCTTCACCACCACATAGTCGATGGTGGGCTCAAAGCTGGCTGGCGTCTTTCGGGTGATGTCATTGGGAATTTCGTCCAACGTGTAACCAATGGCCAGCTTGGCGGCGATCTTGGCGATGGGGAATCCGGTCGCTTTGGAAGCGAGCGCTGAGGATCGGGACACGCGCGGATTCATCTCGATGACACGGAGATCCCCGTTCTGAGGGTTCACGGCGAACTGGATGTTCGATCCTCCGGTCTCCACGCCCACTTTCCGAATGACGGCGATGGCCGCATCCCGCATGCGCTGATATTCTTTGTCGGTGAGCGTCTGTGCGGGAGCAACGGTGATGGAATCGCCGGTGTGAATGCCCATGGGATCGACATTCTCGATCGAGCAGATAATGACGACGTTATCAGCGAGGTCACGCATCACTTCCAACTCGAATTCCTTCCACCCGATGACCGATTCTTCCACGAGCACTTCATTGATCGGCGACGCCTCTAAACCTCGCTCGATGATCTCTTCGAACTCTTCGTCATTGTAGGCGATCCCTCCACCGGTTCCACCCAAAGTGAAACTTGGACGCACGATGACGGGATAGGAGAGCGAGAGTCGCTCGATGACCCGCCAGGCTTCGTCCAGCGAATAGGCGTAGCTGGCCCGCGGCATCTCCAGGCCGATCTCTTGCATGGCCTGCCGGAACAAACGACGATCTTCGGCGATCTTCACCGCTCGCACATTAGCCCCGATCATCTCCACGCCATATCGATCCAGCACGCCCTCCTCGGCCAGAGCCACGGCCAGATTCAAGCCCGTTTGCCCACCCACGGTCGGGAGCAGCGCATCGGGGCGCTCCCGCTCAATAATGGCCTCCAGGATATCGGGCGTCAGTGGTTCAATATAGGTGCGATCGGCAATATCCGGGTCGGTCATAATGGTTGCCGGATTGGAGTTGACCAGGACGACCTCACATCCCTCGCGACGAAGCACCTTACAGGCCTGCGTACCCGAATAATCGAATTCACATGCCTGACCGATGATGATCGGCCCCGACCCGATGACGAGGATTTTATGAATGTCCCTTCGCTTGGGCATTGGACTGTCGTTCAAATGGGGAGATGATAGGCCAACTCATATGTTCACACAAGGGAGTCGAGGGCGTTTTCTCCATCCCAGAGGATGCCAGTAGAGAAGAACACGGTCATCATCCGAAGAGATGCCCTTCATGGTTGAGGGATGAGTAATCTCAGCGCCGGATCACCGAACAACACATAGGTATTGATGAGGAAATCGAACGACTCCGTCTGGCTGTGTAATTCCATATATCCTCGCGCCGCGGCGACACCGATTTCATTCAACCCATCGCGGAACACGGCGTCGAAGAACCCGACATCCATCAGGTGATGCCCCGCCGATAAGCCCAACCCCGCCCCGCCCCACCAGCCAATGGCTCCTTTATCCTTGGCCCGGAGGAAAGCCTCGCTGAGCGCCGGGACGCCGGGGAAGTGAAAGAACCCATCTACGCTGCTCAGGGAGAGGACCATGGGCCACCGGTCGGCATTGGTCAACTCCGATAAATCATTTCGACGGTCACTCACCTCCAAAAGTCGTTCGGCGGCCCACAATTGAATACCGCTGTGCCCTACATAGTTCACGATCAACCGCCCTTGATCGATACCATCACGAATCGCTTGTCTGGCCTCATCGGGGTTCAGGTGGGTGACATTGAGGTAAATCTTCTCCGGCTCGAACTCGGGTGGCAGGTGCTCATCGGCGACGACGTCCGAGAAGAGATCAAACGGACCAGCTTGATCAGCATTATCGGCGACGAACATGATCCGACGCGTCCAATCGCCCGCGGCGGCGCGCTCGTACCTCAAGATCTTCTCAATGACAACGCGCGCCTCTTCCAGCGTATTGACCGGCAACCGGCCGATGAACATCTCGGGAAGAACATCATCGCCACGAACCGTCACATAGCTATTCTCGCTGGCTGCTTCGCCCAGGAACGGGCTCACCATTCTCAAGAATGGAGGAATGAAATTTCGCTCTCCCGTTCCCAGGTTATCTTTAAAATCAAATGTGCCGTCACCGACTAATAAGACGAAGGTCGGCGCCGGCGGCCGCCAGTTGGCATAGGCGTAAGCCAGAAAGTCTCGGATGGCTTCCGGCGCCAAGAGGCCGTCGTTGAACTCATCGTATACATCTTGTACGTCGACGATCATGGTGCGGAGCCCTTGAGCGGCTCGGAACTCAGCCAGCGGTGCCACCGCTTCGTAGAAATCACCGTGAGTGATGATGAGATAATCGGCTCCATTCTCCATCGACCGCAACTGCGAGGGATGGTCGCGAATGATGGCTCGGGGCTTGAGGTATTGACCGGGCGTCAGAAGAACGTACTCTCGCCGTTCATCGGTGATATCGCGAAATCGGACAGTGACGGTCTCCTCCTCGGTAATCGCCGGATTCACGATCCGCTCGACATGGAAGGGATCGGTGATGTCGAAGATCCCGACCGCTGGTGACGTGAATCCGGTCACGCGAAACTCCTTTTCCCCGGTTTGCGCACGACGGAAGCGAAAGATGTCATTCTCGGCGACGAATCGCGCCGCGTAGTCGATTTCGAACCAATCGACAAATCCCTGATCGGTCGCTGCCCCGGTATCATTGGGCACTTCCAATCGAATCACATTCGTGCCTTCGACCAACAGTGATTGTGGGAAAGTCAGTTCGGCAACATGTTCGGTCGGCCCATCCCAACGAACGTCTCCCAAGAAGTGATCGTTGAGGAAGAACTGGAGGTGATGGTCTGGGTCAACGCCCGGAACGTCGGTGAATCCCACCAGCCGCGCCCGCAAGGTTGCCGAGGAAGCCTCCGCGGCCACCTGAGAGAGAGAGATCGCGTAGGTCAGCGTCGATATACTGGGAGGAGACCAGAAATTCCAATAGAAGTGATCCACTCCCTCGCGCCGAGGGACGAGCGAGCGGTAAATATGATCCTCCTCACGATGAACCGTGCGCCGGAACACGGCGGCCGGAGAGGTCCCCTGGGGACGCCCGTCCCTCCTCTCCATCCGCAGTCCTCGATCCCCTCCATAAGTGAGCCAATAGACGTTGGTGAAGCCGTATTTCGAATGGCGACGGCGACCAAAAAACAGGAGAACATCGCCGGGATCGAAACCTCCGTCGCCTTCTCCAGTGACCCAGATCGTCATTTCTCGCCCTCGGTTGAAGACTTTGAATGTACGGGGATCAATCGTCGAGACGGGTAAACCGGCCGCCCGCAAATCATCATAGGAGAGCGCGTAGAGACCATCTTCATCCACCAGGAGCTTATAGGCCGGTGACCGCTGCGCTAGAGGATTGGCGCCGCTCAGTCCCGGTTGTCTCTTCGGAGGCCGTCGCCACTTCTCGGCCACATCGGGATTCAAAAAGACGGCTCGGGAAAGTCGTTCGATGAGTGCATTCTCCGGGCGTGGCGCCGCCTGATCGGCGACCGATCCCTCCGATGAAGGCGATGTGAAGGTGAGAGTGATTCTGAGAGATCGTGCCCAACGAAGCACTCCCTTCACCGGATGGTATTGAACCGGCCTGACGAGTAATCGCACGTAGGCCTGATCCCGAAACCATCCTCGATCGCCCAGCGCCACCAGAGTTGGCGGGAAAAAAGCATCCCGTCGATAAATGGATGCGTCTTCCTTGTAGCTCCATACCGGCAGAGCCACATTCAGAGGAGGAGAGATCGAGGCGTCGGCGAGCCGCCAGGTGAATCTGGGCGCCGGTAGAACCCGCCCGATGGGTCTCATCTGAATGTCTGCGGGGGTGACTTTTAATCCTACGCGAACTCCAGGAGGAATGGCCACCAAGTACCCTTTCATCGGCAGCCGCGGAGCGCCAGGCCGATCGACGAAATGACATCCGCGAAGGCTCACCACATAACCAGATCTCTGTTGGCGTTGGACTGATTCGATTGAGGGATCGGGGAATGTGGCTTCAATCTCTAACCGATCTGAGGTGGCCTCGAGCACCTGCCACTCGGGGAAGGCAGATACCGGCTGGGCCTTCTTGGAGAAGACTTCCCCAACGGTGATGATGTTTCCGAGGAGAATCCATATGATGATCAATCGCCTGCGCGCCACCGATGGTCGCTGCCCCCTTAATCTACCGCTATATCATCAACCAGACGTTGGTTCAGGAGATCATCCCCTGACCAGGCCGCCGTGATCCCGCGCGCCATCAGCTGAAGGCCACCGTGCAACTGGCATCGCTTTTGCCCCCAGCACCGGGATTACAGATGGAGGCCCGCGCTTCCAGCGGTTGGCGATAGACGATCATTGGTTTCTCATACGGTTTTCGATCTCGCTCGATCGTGTCGGTTCTCTCGCTGGACTGGGATAAGGGTTTTTTCTCGTTCATCATCCGATGACTCCTTTCTCCTTCAGGACTTGTCGGCGTAATGATGCCTCTCGTCTACACACCGAGGCACATGCGTATAAGTCCCCATCCTCCACCAGGGCCAGGCCATGACATCGAAGACAGAATGGCTTCAAATCGCAGGAATCACAAACGCTCAGGTTCTCCAGCGTGAGACGTCCCAGCCGATCCCATACGGACGAGTCTCGCCAGATTTCGCGCACCGTTTGCCGGCGGAGGTTTCCGACAGGGATTCGGGTCTGAATGCAGGGGTAGACGTCACCATAGGGATCGATGAGGAGACTACTCAGGGCGATGCCACAGAATCGGTGAGCTGGCCCGAACTCTTGCGCGAGCTTGTTCCGCCACATGCGCAAGGCTTTTTCGTCCATTGTCTCCCGGAAAAGCCATAATAAATCGTCTTCGGTCAGCCGATGCACCAGCGGTGACAGCCCTCCACTATCCTTGGGCGTGATCGTGATATCATACTTGAAGTCGGCCCCCAATGATGCGGCCAGGGCTCTCATCTCATGAAGTTGACGAACATTTTCGTGCATGAGCGGAGCCTTGAGCGTGACGCGAACGCCGCGAGCGACCAGGAGCTGGCACGCCCGGGTCGTCAACTCAAATGACCGCGGTCGAAGAGTGATGCGGTCGTGCGTCTCCGGTCGCGCTCCATAAATGCTCAACTCCACGCGCACCGGATGGAGATGAGCAATCCGATCGGCCACGGCCGGTTTGATGAGGATTCCGTTACTGTAGAGAATGAGGGCAAATCCTTTCCGCCGCGCATATTCGGCAATCTGGAAGAAGTCCGAGCGAACGAGAATCTCGCCGCCAGACAACGTCAGATTCAGGACCCCCTCCTCGGCCAGTTGATCCAAAATATCCAGGCATTCCTCGGTACTCAACTCTCCGGTAGCGGGCGCATGAGCTGGAAGCACATCCAGATAGCAGTGGGTGCACCGTTCATTGCAACGATAGGTCATCTCCCAGTGTACGGAGAAAAGACGACGACTCTGTTGAGCACGAGCGACGAGCTGCTGGTACCGATTCTCTTGAAGCTGATTCGCCGCAACCGCCATGCTTCCTCCGTTACGAGCTCCTCTCGGCACCTTCCGAGGCGGCCTTCTCAGATAGCACCAGGATATGCTCTTTGACCAGTTGCTCGATGAAATTCACCACATCCCGCTCGGCCTCGTCAGCCGTCGTGTCATACTCGGCCACGATAGCGGCGACGATGTCACCGATACTCCGGGATCCGTCAGCCAGTTGCCAAATTCGCGATCCTACACCATTTAACACCGCCACCTCACCAGCATCGGCTAAAACGAGCAACGCTTCCCCATCGATCATTCGCCAGGCGACCTGTGGATGGGGTGCTGGATATCGCTGTGTCCACTCCCCCGCTCTCATTATACCACTTACTCTTGGACAGGCATCTGGCTCGCTCTCCCCATCGGTGCGACGAGCGGCCAAAAACCCGCATCTTGACGAAAAGTGAGCTCTTTCACCGGAACGCATCGGACAATCTGCTCACCGATGGCCGCCACCCGCTCGCCCATCGCTGGCGTCCCCATGACGAACGGGACGCAGGCGACCAATTCGGCCAAGGCCTGGGCCATCGGCAGCGACTTCAGCGAATGAACAGTCCCTTTCCGAAGGCAAAATATGCCCGCCACGTCGGCGACCACGTTACTCCTCGGCGCCTCGGGGAGATCCCCGCGAAATGGAACTCCATAAGCGCAGACGCTGGTTTCCGTCTTTTTCATGATGACCATATCGTCACTCAAAATGACGGCCTCGGAGGAAAGTCGGGCTATCGTCGTCTTTCCACTCCCCGATGGTCCCAAAAACACATATGCCCGCCCCTCCCTCATCACTCCGGCAGCATGAACGAGCAACCCCTCTTGCCCCACAACGAGGTGAGCATAAAGGGCGCGAAGGAAGTTTTCCACCGTTCCTCGCGTTCCCATGATGAGTTGACCATGGCCTTCATCAAAATCAACCCATCCCGATTCGAAATAAGACTCAAATTGGAGTCGCCCCCCCCGAACCGCCGTTCGAATCTCCCACGTCCCTGGAGTAACCGGGAGAAATTGAGCGCCCTCGACCACCCGAACGTGAATCGTGATGGCCGCTCTCTGTCCATCGGTGAGGAAATCAGCATAGCGACCCCGAATGTGCTCGGCGAACAAACCATCCTCCATCACCAGAGAGACCGCGATGCCTCCCAGTTCAATTTGAATGTCCTTGCTCCCCACCACGGACCTGATCATTCAGTATGCTCACGCCTCGAGGAGGTTCACCGAGAAGGGTTTCCCTCCCCGAATCACGAACGCGGGCGGCTGTGGGTGCTTGATGTTACAACTTCACTTCAATGAATTTTCGTCCAGGCCGACGGTCGCCTGGTACTGAACTTGGACCATGCTCAGGCGCTCGGTCGATCCATCGAGCTTCACCGCCTCCAGGACGTAGAAATACGTCTTTCCAACTCTCGCACTCCGGTCAGTAAAGTGATACCTTGCTCCGGTCGGGCTCCCACTCGCTTGCGCCGGAATCAGCTCGGCGTTGATACGAACAAATGGGCCTTCGGCCCGCGTCCCCCGCAAGAGGTGAAACCCGACGATGTCCACTTCGGTCACGGTCTGCCACTGAATGGTGATCTGACCCCGAGCGACCTCTGCCGTGAACGATGAGACCGTCACCGCGGTCGGCGAGCACTCTGGAGTAGCCGCTCCACTGACGAAGTTACAGAAGCTGACTCGCTGCAACGTGTCGGCCGTATTCGCTGGCGGTGGAGTGGGAGCTGGATTGCACACCGTGGTATCATCTCCCCAGGAGACCGCGTCGATCACCGTTCCCCCAGAGTCCCGAAGGATTAAATGATCACCTTGGCCACGCAATCCGTTCCCGAACTTCCCTGAGGGAAGCTGTAACAGCACTTGTCCCGCGCACCCTCCATAGAGAGTGTTGAATTGGGTGATATTGGCGGCGATGATCGCCGTTCCATTTCCGGCGATGAAGAACTTCGGTAGCGCCGTCACCTTTCCACTGTTGTCTTCTATCGTCCACCCGTTGATTTGCACGCTGACGCCTAAGAGGTTCCGGAGTTCGATCCATTCATCGGGAGCATCGGGGAGCCCCGTCCCCCCGATCGAATTGATGGAATCGGCTTCCACTTCATTGATCACCACGTCACCCGGTCCCGCTTGCACCAGAGCCATCGGCTGCATTTCAGCGGTGGGAGAGAGGCGCACCGAACCACCTAACACTAAGCCAACCACCGCCACGAACTGAATAAGCTTCCGAATATAGGTTCTCATCGCCTTCCTCCACGGGTAATTATCACTCCTACACCAGCCCCATTATACCAGTGTCCGGAGCGTAGTTCAAGGCATATGTAAAGTCATCTCTCACCTCGACGGCGATTCGGCGGAGGCGCTCTCTCAACCTGTAAACGCCCCTTTTGAAAACCCGCTCCCGAATCACCTCGAACTGATGAGATCTTTAACCGCCTCACGCCAAAAGCAGGCCAGCCAAAGCGTGATCTCCAAATATGAAAGACAGTCCCGCGCTGGTAGCGAGAATTCCCAAAAGCAGGAAGAAGTTCACCGTGATGGGCAGAAATCCTAAACTCCCCAATCCGATAATGACGAGAAATAACTGAGGAATGACCACGTCCAGCATAGCCAAGCTCACCAAGGCCACCAGAGCCACAACGATGACACCTCCATTGCGTCCACTCATGATTGATTCCCCCTTTTCCATTCATCCCGTGACCCGGATCCTGTCCCGGTCATCGGTCTAACGATTCACTTTCCAGTTTCCCTTAAAAGAGCGGGTTCATCGCCCGATCATCGTTCCTAACGGTCGGGATGTTATCACAAGGTAACAGATGGATCAAGCCAAAACTTGAAAGCCCGACACGGCTATCGAGAGGGGGAAGAAACAAATCAGCTCAATCGCCCCCAAAGCCAGTGGCCACAGTTGTCCGGCTTCCCGGAGCAGCCGTTTGACGGCGTTCGAGCCCTCCCTTGATGATGTTCGCCGACGTCCGACTACCAATGCTCACCGGCCCCGATATATCGAGTTTCTCGGCTGCGTCTTGCTCTCATTCCGATTCTCGCGGAGAAACGACTCTTTTGACTCCCTCAAGCTGAACGAACTGGCGTTGCAGAAGCTTGTTTTGACCAGCGCTCGCCGTGATCCCGAACGTGAGCCGGATATCCCCCTCGTCGGTCCGCTCATAGGAAAACTCGTCGATGGCCACGCCCAATTCCTCCAGTACGGACTCGATGCGATTGAGCAGGCTGGCGGATTCCGTGGCGATGATGGTATAGCGATACTGTGCCACCCGAGTCCCCAGGACTCGTTCCACTTTGCTCAGAACGACCAAAGAGAGTAAAACGACCGCTGTTCCCACAACCGCAGGGCCCCAGTATCCGGCGCCAGCGGCCAAGCCGACAGCCGCCACAGCGAAAATGGTCGCTCCGGTCGTCAGTCCGAGGACCGAGCCTCGGCTTTGAATGATCACTCCCGCGCCTAAGAATCCGATCCCCGTGACCACCTGTGCGGCGATCCGACCGGGATCTCCCGCCGCCGTTCCCAAAGGAATGTGTCGAGAAATCACCATGAAGAGAGCCGATCCCACACAGATGAGGATATTGGTTCTCAACCCCGCTGGCTTGTGGCTGACTTCCCTCTCCAATCCAATGATCCCTCCAAGGAGCGCGGCCACACCTAATCGGATGATACTGTCAATTACGCTCATCTTTGCTACCTCGCTTCATGACGTGATCGATCACACTCGTCTTTCAAAGGAGGCATATTTTACCAGATGAACGGCCCAATCGCCCTCGGACGCTGAAAAGGGCACTGGCCGGGAAGCGCCTCATCATTCACTGGTCGGCTTCGGAGGAGAGAGGGGCACCGCTATCCGGGGCTGACTCGATATCCTCTTATTTTGCAGGAAGTTCCCGCCACCAAGTGAGAATCAGGGCGGGGAAAATGTTTGACAAGGCGTTCAATTTTATGTTAAAAACCACCAGAAGCTATGGGTGTATGTGAAGGCAAAGATGTTTTCTTTTCGCTCCTTGGGACCGTGGATGGATGTCATATCTCACTGGATGAGCAGGGTCTGACATGAATAAGTGGCTCACTGGGTTCCTCACCATCACGATGACCATTCCGTCCCTGACCTGGGCCCAACAGCCACTCTCGCCCACTCCCCATCCCCCGTTTCCCGTCGTTGTTCAGCAAGCCCAGATCACCCGGCTCATTGAACGAGCGGAACGGCACTTCCAACTGGGCAAGGCGGCCTATGACGCAGGAGATTTCACTACGGCCCGGCGCGAATTCAATCAAGCCGTCGATACCATACTTGACGCCCGGATCGACATTCGTTCCAGCCAACGCCTTCATTCGTACTTCATAACCCTCATTGAGAAGATCAACGCGCTCGAAGTCGAGGCCCTCGCCCGGGGCCATCTGGTGGACGCACAGCGGTATGAACCGGCGCTCCATGACGAATTGGTCGAACTGACCCTCGATGAAACGAGAGGAGAAGCCTCCGAGGAAGCGAACATCACGCCCACTCTAGACTTCGCCTTCGAGCTCACCCCGCAAATTAAACAGTTCATTTACTATTTCACTCATACCAAGCGGGGCCGGGCTACTATGGAGAAAGGGTTGAAGCGGGCGGGTAAATATTTGGCCATCGTGCGCCGCATCTTTCAGGAGGAACGCGTTCCCCTGGATCTCGTCTGGCTGGCGCAAGCCGAGAGTAACTGGCGACCATTGGCCCGATCCCGAGCGGGGGCGCTGGGAATCTGGCAATTCGTGCGCTTCACCGGGCGGAAGTATGGACTTCGACAAAATGCCTGGATTGATGAGCGCATGAGCATTGAACAGGCGACCCGGGCGGCGGCTCGCTATCTCCGCTTCCTCTACGATCGATACCTGGATTGGGCACTGGCGATGGCCGCGTATAACTGTGGAGAAGGCCGCGTTGATCGGGCCATCGCCGCCTGCGGATATGCCGATTTCTGGTACATGCATAAGCATCGGTTACTCCCCCGGCAGACGCGTAATTATGTGCCCATCATTCTGGCCATCATCATCATTGCTAAGAATCCCGAAAAATACGGATTCACCAACATCGATCCCGATCCCCCACTTCAATATGAGACGGTCACCGTTCGCAGTGCTATCGATCTCCGACTGGTAGCCGAGATCGCCAACACCCCGTATGAGATCATCGAAGAGTTGAATCCGGAGTTGAAACGAGGCATCACCCCTCCAGACATGGAGTACACCTTACGACTCCCATCAGGAACGGCCCAGCAATTCGCCGCTCTGTTAGAACGCATCCCCGAAGATCGGCGCGATTACTGGCGCGTCGTTCGCGTCAAGCCGGGGCAAAGCTTACAAGCTCTGGCCGCTCAGTATGAACTGAGCGTTGACCGGCTCGCCCAGGTCAACGAGCTACCGCCCGATGCTGTTCCTGAGCCGGGAACGGCCGTCATCCTCCCGCTGGACGAGCCCCGACCGTTCCGCCACGGTCTCATCTACGAGACGCGCCTCGGGCGACGTTCGGTGCGACGGATCATGGTGACGGTGCGCCCCGGCGACACGCTGAGCCGGATCGCCTCCCGATACGGGACCTCCGTGCGAGAGATCGCTCGACTCAATAAGATCAATCCGAATGGCATTCTCCGCGCGGGTCAGAAATTGCTCGTTTACGCTTCGGTCACCAGAAGGGGCAACCAACGGGTGAGTCGTTCGAGTTTCTACTCCGTTCGACGCGGCGATACGCTCTACAGCATCGCTCGGCGGCACGGCCTCTCCGTGTCCACGCTCAAGATGTGGAATCATCTCCGGTCAAACAGAATTTATCCCGGACAACGGCTCCGCGTAAGACCTCCCCGCACTGCCCCGGCGCCAACGAAAAGGGGAACGTATATCGTGCAGCCGGGGGATACCCTCTCGGAAATCGCCCAGAGATATGGCGTCTCTATCGCCGACTTGCGCCGCTGGAATAGCCTCCGATCGAGCCGAATTTACGCTGGACAGCGCCTGGTCGTCCGGCCGAAGACATCGCCCAAACGGCGTGGCAAGAAGATCGTTCACCGCGTCAAGCGTGGCGAAACGCTCTCCAGTATCGCCCGGAGGTATGGCGTATCCGTCGCACGGATCAAGTCCTGGAATGGCTTGCGATCCGACCGGATCCTCTCAGGACAGCGTTTGGTGATTTACCGGCGACGGTGAGCCTTCGCGATCACCACGCCATTGCCGACCAACATCCTCTCTTGTGTCCATCCGACCGGCCGGTTTGAGCGATTCTCTCGGTGAGTAGCCCCGTCGTTCTCTCATCGTGGTTCAAAGCGGTTGGGGCTCCAAGAGCTGGCCGTCAGATCATCATCTCGATGACTCGAGTGTCGGCGACCCGGACTTTGGCTCGCCGCCAGGAAACGTCGCTCCCCTCTGAACGGGCGCCCGGTCAGGCTCGCCGATCTCAGAGGGGAAGGCTGTCCCACCCGCCGTCGGATTGGGAGAGCCGCTCATCAAGGGAAACTGTTCAGCCGAGCACGCGCTGGGCTCTCTCACGTATTGTGAGGCTTCTTCTCTGAAAAAATCCCATTTCCCGTCCGGCAGCACGTGGGATCAGACGCCAGATCATGCGTCCACGTTGAGAGAAGGAGAACGTCCCTCCTCACTGATGCAGAAAGGTCCAGTGGCTCGGTTCCGGGGATGATGGGTCTCATGGGCTTCGCCCCCCGTTTCGCCCATCGACCGTCGCTCTTATCCCTTGTTTTTCAAGTTGTTACCGCCAATCGTCGAAATCTGATTCAACCAGGTGAAATCGACTGTACAAAAAGACCGAAATTGACAGTCCTCCGAACGGCCTGTATAATTGGATACTTATCACAATTGGCATAGGGAGATGGAGTCTGTGAGTTACGCAGTGATTGAGGCTGGTGGGACACAATTTCGCGTGAAGAAAGGGGATCTTATTCGTATTCCGGCCCTGCGAACCGAGGTAGGAAGCACGATAGCCTTCAGACCGCTCGTGTTGCATGATGGTGAGAAGACAAAGATTGGGAATCCGATGATCGAGAACGCCGAAGTCCGCTGTCGCGTCATCGAGCATGGTCGAGAGAAGAAGGTGATCGTATTCAAGTTCAAACGGCGCAAGCAGTATCGCCGGAAGAAAGGACATCGCCAAAAATACACGGCCATCAGAGTCGAAGAGATCACGACAGAATGAGGACACCATGGCACATAAGAAGGGATTAGGCAGCTCCCGCAACGGGCGGGACTCCCACTCCAAGCGATTGGGAGTCAAACGGTTTGGCGGCCAGTTTGTCACTGGCGGTTCGATCCTCGTCCGTCAACGAGGCACCAGAATCAAACCGGGCCTCAATGTGGGCCGCGGCAGAGATGACACCCTGTTCGCCAAGATAAGCGGGATTGTCCGATTCGAGGATCGAGGGCGCTTGGGCAAATTTGTCAGTGTCCTTCCCTTAGAAAGTAGCTGATAGCAAGTAGCCAGTAGCCAGGGACGTCAAGCGGTGGGCGTCTGCTGCTACCTGAATACTTGCTATTTGCTACTGGCTACGCATGTTCGTTGATCAAGCGAAAATCTTTGTCCAAGCAGGAGACGGTGGCAATGGGTGTACAGCCTTTCGCCGTGAGAAACATGTCCCCCGAGGTGGCCCCTCTGGTGGAGATGGTGGACGCGGCGGTCACATCTACATGGAAGCCACCGAGGGCTTGAACTCTCTCCTCCACTTTCGATTTCACCCCCATTACCGAGCCGAACGTGGCGGCCACGGCCAAGGCAATCATCGCCATGGCCGAGATGGTCAGGATATGATCATTCGCGTTCCTGTGGGCACCCTAGTCTACGATGATCAGACGGGACAACTCATTCACGATTTCACCAAAGCCGGTGAACGGGTTTTGATCGCCCGTGGTGGCCGAGGCGGTCGGGGAAACGCGCACTTCGCCACGCCCACGCGCCGCGCCCCTCATTTTCACGAACCGGGGCAACCCGGCCAGGCGTTGACCCTCCGTCTGGAGCTGAAGCTTCTGGCCGATGTGGGGCTGGTCGGGCTCCCCAATGCGGGGAAGTCGACGCTCCTCTCTCGGCTGAGCGCGGCGAAACCCAAAATCGCCGAGTACCCATTCACCACGCTCGTTCCTCACCTCGGCGTCGTCCAGTTGGGAGATGACCGGACCTGCGTGATGGCCGACATCCCCGGATTGATCGAAGGAGCTCATCGGGGAGCCGGGTTGGGGCACGAGTTTCTCAGACATATTGAACGCACGCAATTGTTGCTCCACTTGATTGACGTCTCGGAGGCCGCCGGCGACCGCGATCCGGTGGAGAGCTACTTCGTCATCAATAACGAATTGCGCTCTCACCGCCAGGAGTTGATGACGAAGCCCCAGATCGTCGTCGCCACCAAGCTAGACGCCGTCCGCCATCGCGATCGCGTAGAGAAGCTGAACCGATTCTGTCAACAGCATCACCTTCCCTTCGTGGAAATATCGGCAGTCTCCGGGCTCGGCCTGAAGCGCCTTCTTCAGCTCGTCGACGATCATCTCCAACAGCTTAAGGCCCCCCAGCCAACATCAGCGACGGCAATCACAGGAGAATTCTGAGCATGACCCGACGACGCATTGGCATCTTCGGAGGAACCTTTGATCCCGTCCATCTCGGGCACATCGAAGTGGCCGTGCGGGTGCGCGCGCTTCTCTCGCTGGATCGCGTGGATTTCTTGCCCGCCTACCGCCCCCCGCATAAACGAGAACTTCCCGTGGCCGATGCCTGGCACCGCTTCGCCATGCTCGTCTTGGCGACGGAAGAACATGAGGGGCTCTTCGTCTCGACGCTGGAATTGGAAACGCGACGGCTCAACTATACGATCGACACCATCGCGCGCCTTCAACGGCACTGGGGTGAGATGACGCAACTGTTTTTCATCATGGGGGCCGATTCGTTTGAGGAAATCACCACGTGGAAGGCCTACGAGCAATTGCTCGGACAGTGTCATTTCGTCGTCATGACGCGTCCCGGCCATCCCCTGAGGACGGATCATCTCCCTCCATCGGCACGCCATCGCATCGTTGACTTGCGGGAAGGGAGTCGCCCGATGGAATCCCCTTCCCGGTATCAGATCTACCTGTGTGGCGGCGTGGAGAGTCCCATTTCGTCAACGCAGATTCGGCAGGCCCTCAAAACCGGCCAACCGGTGCGGGGTTTGGCTCCCGCCGTGAGACGCCATATTGAAAAATATCAACTCTATCGGAATGCCCATGAAGCGCGAACTGAAACAACCGATCTCGTCCAGGCTGGAAGAACTCGATGAACATCTCACGACGGCCATCGCCGCGGCGGAGGAGAAGAAGGCCGCCAATGTGGTCGTCCTTGACGTGAGAGCGATTGCCTCATTCGCCGACTACTTTTTGATCTGTAGTGGCACCTCGTCGCGTCAAGTTCAGGCTATCGCCGACGAAGTGGTCGACAGGCTCAAAAAGACCGGCTTCCGCCCGCTCCATATCGAAGGCTATGAACGGGCAGAATGGGTTTTGATCGATTATGGAGACCTCATCGTGCACATCTTCACCGAAACCGCACGGGCGTTTTACGATCTCGAACGGCTCTGGCGAGATGCGATCCGCCTGGTCGGTGGAAACGATGAGGATGAACCGTGAGGGTGAGTCTCTGGAGTGGACATGCAACTGATCTTCGTGTGGGTTGGAAAAACGAAAAACAGGCACTGGGCCGCCCTGGAGCAGGACTATCTGGAGCGCATTCATCATTTCGCACCCAGTCGCCTCGCCGTCATACGAGAGACGAAGGGCGCTCCGCGAACCCACCTCTCGCAGGCTCTGAAACGAGAAGGAGAGAAGATTCTCGCCGCGCTGGGATCGGATGTCTATGCCATTTTGCTCGATGAACGCGGTGAGCTGTTAACTTCGGCTGAATTCGCCCAATTGATTGCTCGCCAACAAACGGCGGGCGCGAAACGAATCGCCTTCATCGTGGGTGGCCCCCAGGGGGTCGATTCTGTGGTCCGTCAACGCGCTCATTTTCTGCTCTCGCTGAGTCGAATGACCTTCCCCCATGAGATGGTCCGCGTCATCCTTCTGGAACAAGTATACCGGGCCTTTGCCATCATTCATAAATTACCCTATCCGAGATAACCATATGAGAGGAGTTCTCCGACCATGAAGAGGAAGAAGATGACAAAACGCAAAATGCAGGCTTACCGGAAGAAGTTGATGGCCAAGCGTGAACTCATCGCCGGAGCCATCGATCGCCAACTCCATGCTGGGAAGGAAACTCAGCAAGACATCCCGCACGATCCCGCTGACGCTGCCTCCAACTCGTATATCAAGGAACTGCTCTACAGCCAGAGCACCAACGATCGATACGTATTGAAATTGATCGACGAGGCTCTGGAGCGGATGGAAGATGGGACATATGGGATTTGCGTCAGTTGCGGTAATCCGATTCAGGAAAAACGCTTACAGGCCGTCCCCTGGGCCCGGCATTGCATTCATTGTCAGGAACTCCAAGAGCGGGGGTTGTTGCCTTCATGAATCTCTCTCCGCTTCCCCTTGACGACTGGATCGCGTGTATCCTCCCCCGGCGTCCTCGCCTCCCTCTCGGCGATCACTATTCCCCTTAACCTCCGATCGCTTCACCTCTCCCGGTCGATTCCCTCTCACCTCTTCAGGTCGAGGCGCACTTCGTTTTGCCATCTGAGGTCGATTACAGTATACTCATGCTCGACATGAATGTTTTGTCTGAGCGCCGTTGGATATGTCAACAACGCGATTCGCTCACCCTGTGACGAGGAGGAGAAACATGAACAGATGGCTGCGCATCCTTCCCCTCGCCGGCGTGCTCTTGCTCAGTTCAGTACATCGCACATCGGCTCAGTATCGAGGAATCGAAAGCCTGGCCGAGCGGGTGACCGTTCACACCCTGTCTAATGGTATGCGGTTCCTCTTGCTCGAGCGGCATACCAGTCCCACTGTGTCCTTTCACGTCTATTTTGACGTCGGGTCAGTCGATGAGCACTTGGGTGAGACGGGCATCGCCCACCTTTACGAACACATGGCCTTCAAAGGAACCAGACAGATCGGCACAACCGACTATGAGGCCGAGGTCCAACACTTCGCCCGGATCGATCAGTTAGCCGCCGAGCTCACCGCCGAGCGGGATAAGGGTGAAGCAGCAGATGAACAGAAAATCGCTCGACTGGAAGCCGAATTGAAACGAGAACAGGAAGCCGCCGAACGGTACATCATTCCCAACGAGATTGGAAAGTTGTACGAGCGTCACGGTGGTCGAGGATTGAATGCGCAAACGATGCGCGATCAAACCCACTATTTCATCAGTCTTCCCGCCAATAAGATCGAACTCTGGATGGCCATCGAGAGCGATCGGATGCAGAACACGGTGCTCCGCCAGTTTTACAAAGAGCGCGATGTCGTCATGGAAGAACTGCGTCGAACTATCGATACCAATCCGCTGGCTAAGCTCGTCCTCCAAGAACTCATTACGACGGCCTTCCGCGCTCACCCTTATGGCCTTCATTCGGGAATTGGCTGGTCTTCGGATGTGAGTCATCTGACGAGAAAGCAAACCGAGGAATTCTTCCGCCGATATTATGGAGCCGCCAATGCCACGGTGGCCATTGTTGGCGATTTCGACACCCAAAAGATCATTCCGATGATTGATCGCTATTTTGGTTCTCTTCCCGCTGGACAGAAGACGCCCCGCCGCATCACCGTTGAACCTCCGCAGGAGGGTGAACGGCGCGTCGCCTTGGAAGCATCCGCTCAACCACTGGTGGCCATCGCCTTCCATCGGCCCGACGTGCTCCATCCCGATGATATCGTCTATGACGTCATCGCCAAGCTTCTCTCCCAGGGGCGGACGTCGCGATTTTACAAGCACCTCATCGAAGGCAAGAAGATCGCCACCTTCGCTCAAGCATTCCCCAAACCCATCCTGATCACGGGCAAATACCCCTCGTTGTTCGAGATCATCGCCGCTCCGGTCGTCCCTCAACACACTGTCCAGGAACTCGAAGAGGCCATCTATGAGGAACTCGACCGGTTGAAGACCGAGCCGGTCGAGGCAAAGGAGTTACAGAAAATTCTCCACCAGGTCGATGCTCAGTTCGTGCGCAGCTTACGGAGCAATGCCACCATGGCTCGATTGCTCGTGTTCACCGAAGCCCTGGAGGGTGATTGGAGGCGATTGCTCACCTATCGACGACGCTTGGCCTCGGTCACCCCGGACGATATCATGCGCGTGGCTCGACAAACGTTCCGCAAGGCGAATCGAACGGTCGCCTTCATCACCGCCAAGGAAGTTGAAGAGGCCGCTCCCATCCCGGAGGCGACGCCGGAGTCCCTGGCTCGCGGCCGGGCGATTCTTGACGCGGCTATGGAAGCCATCGGGGGGCGGGACCAGATCGCTCGTCTCCACGATTACGTGCTCAAAGGAAAAGCGAAGCTGAGCTTCTCGGGACAAGAGCTGGAAGGGGAAACGACACAGTACGTGCAATTGCCGGACAAGATGCGATCCGAAGTCTACCTCCCGGCCATGGGTCAGACGGTCGTTCAGATCCTCAATGGCGAGAAAGGGTGGTTCGCCCAAGGCGGGCGCGTGCAGGAAGCTCCATCCCAGGCCGTCGATCAGTTGAAAGAAGCCTTATGGCGAAATCATATTCTCACGTTCCTGATGACGCCCGATGGAAGCCCCATGGCGGCCCAAGCCCTCCCCGATGAGACCATCGAAGGGACGCCCACCGACGTCGTCCTCCTGACCGTCAATGAGTCGACGATGAGGCTCTATTTCGACAAACAAACTCACCGGTTGCTGAGAGCTCAGTACCAGACGACCCACCCCTTCACCCAACAGAAGGTCCAAGCCGAAGAGACGTATTCCGAGTATCGACTCGATGATGGATTCTGGCTCGCCCACCGCATCGTCACATCGTACAATGGAGAAAAATTCAGCGAACAAACGATGACCGAATTCCACGCCAATCCCGGACTCGATCCATCATTGTTCGAAAAACCCGAAGGATGACACACCGATGAGCATGAGGAGGGAGTTATGATGAAGAATTGGCCACAGCGGTTCATCGCGCTGACACTGATTCTTGGACTGGGAGCGCCCATTTCCCTGGGACGACCGGGACAGAAGAAATCCCGGCTCATTGACCGATTACACTTCCCCGAACTCCACTTCTCGCCGCCACAACCGGAGCGCGTCACCCTGGCCAACGGGATGACCGTGTTCATTCTCGAGGATCATGAGATCCCCAACGTCGATATGTTCGCCGCTATTCGGTCAGGAAGCGTCTACGACCCGCCGGAGAAAATCGGGTTGGCCGAGCTCATGGGAATGGTCATGCGCACCGGAGGAACGATCTCGCGAACGCCCGAGCAGATCAATGAACAATTGGAGTTCATCGCCGCCTCGGTGGAAACGGGGATGACGAGGGAATATGGCACGGCCTCGCTCACCGCGCTGACCAAGGATCTGGACATCGCGCTCCCCATTCTGGCCGACATCTTGATGCACCCGGCCTTCCGTCAGGAGCAATTGGATGTGGCCAAGAACCAGATGCTGGATGCCATCAAACGCCGGAACGATACGCCCCAACAAATAGCCGATCGCATCTTCCCTCAACTCATCTACGGGAAAGATCATCCACTGGCTCGCGTCCCTCAGGAGGAGACGATTCGCCGCATCACCCGGCAGGATCTCATCGACTTTCATGCCCGGTTTTATCATCCGAACAATGTCATTCTCGGCATCAGCGGGGATGTGGCGAAAGAGGAGATCGTGAAGAAAGTGGAGCGAGCGTTCGCCGGGTGGGAACCCCAGGAGACGACCTTTCCGCCCATACCGTCCGTAGAGCGGCGATATCGGCGAGCCATCTATTTCATTCCCCGAGACCTCAATCAGACGACGATTCGCATCGGACACATTGGACTCACGCAACGAGATCCCGACTTTTTCCCCGTCACCGTCGCCGCCCAGATCCTCGGCGGCGGATTCTCTTCGCGGATGTTCAACGAGCTACGATCGAAGGAAGGACTGGCCTATGCGGCGTTCGCCGGTCATACCGGAGGTCTCCGAGAACCGGGATATTTTTTCACCTTCTCGGAAACGCGCGCCGACGCTACGGTGCGCGCCATCCGGACGATCCTGCGACTTCTCGAAGAGATTCGCCAGAAGCCCGTGTCCGACGCCGAGCTTCGCATTGCCAAAGAAGGTATCCTCAACTCGTTCGTGTTCGACTTCGACTCGCCGGAGAAAATCGTCCATCGCACCGTGCTGTTGGAGTATTTTGGACTGCCGCTGGATTTCCTCCAGCGCTACCGAGATAACGTGGCCAAGGTGACCAAACAGGATGTGTTGCGCGTGGCACGGAAATATTTCCGACCGGACGGAGCCATGATTCTCGTCATCGGGAAGGAAGAGGCCTTCGATAAACCGCTCTCCGCGCTGGGCGAAGTGATCACTCTGGACATGAAAGAATGGAAATAGACGGAGGGATGATCATGAATGAGCAACGGAAGAACTTTTTCACCGTGGATTGGCGCTTTCGGGCGCGTCTGGAGCAACTTCTTCCCGCTGACGTGCTCGCCTGGGCGAAGCCCCGGTTCATCGAGATGGGCGACCTGGCGGCCCACTTCTTCGATCCCCGAGCGGCGCTCGCCGATCGATTCTCTCCTACGCTGCGAACCCACGATCGACACGGTAACCGCATCGATCGCGTCGAATATCATCCGGCCTATCTGGAGATGGCGCGACGAGCCTATGAGTTCGGATTGGTCAGCATGCGATACGATTCGGGACTGGCGCAAAAGTTCGGCTATCTCCCCTACGTCGTCATTTTCGGCCTGGGATACGTGCTCTCTCAGGCGGAAGCGGGACTGTACTGCCCCATTTGCATGACCGATGGTGCTGCTCGGGTGCTGATCAAATTCGCCGATCCGGCCCTCCGGGATAAATGGCTGCCCCGCCTCACGTCGCGAGACTTCGATTCGCTGGCCCAAGGTGCCATGTTTCTCACCGAGAAACAAGGAGGCTCGGACGTGGGGGCGAATACGACCAAGGCGGTGCCCGATGGCGACCGCTGGCGACTCTACGGCGATAAGTGGTTCTGCAGCAACGTAGATGCTGACGTCATCCTCGCCCTGGCGCGCCCCGAAGGTGCTCCTCCGGGAACCAGAGGGCTGGGTCTCTTTCTCGTCCCCCGGACCCTCGATGATGGTCGGCGGAATGCCTATCGCATCCATCGGCTCAAGGACAAGCTGGGCGTGCGCTCCATGGCGACGGGAGAAGTGACGTTCGAAGGGGCCGAGGCCTATGTCATCGGGGATGTGAGCCGCGGCTTCACCTACATGACCGAGATGATCAACCTCTCGCGACTGTACAATGCCGTGGCATCCATCGGCAGCATGCGACGGAGCGTTTACGAAGCGGTGGCTCATGCTCGAACGCGCGAAGCGTTCGGTCGCCGGATCATCGAGTTCCCACTGTTGCGAAGGGTTCTGGCGGACCTCATCGTGGAACATGAGGCGGCGATGGCTCTCGTTTTCGAAACGATTCGACAGTTAGATCTCGTCGACAGTGGTGCCGGGTCCGATGATGCCGCCGTTCAACATCGGCTTTTACTCCCGCTATCGAAGTACTACACCGCGCGCCTGGCCGTCTGGGCGGCCAGCCAGGCGATGGAGATCCTCGGTGGCAACGGATATATCGAGGAGTTCGTGACGCCGCGGTTGCTCCGCGACGCCCAAGTCCTGCCCATCTGGGAAGGTACGACCAACATTCTGGTACTCGATGCCCGTCGAGCGATGATCAAAGAAGAAGCTCACCTGGGACTCGTCCAAGCCAATCGTCGCCGATTGGAGGCACTTCGCCACACCGATCTCCGGGATCTCCGAGGACCCGTGGAGACTCATCTGGCCCGATTGCTCGATGATCTCATTCCCTTCCTGGACGGAGAGACCGAGGCCTTGTTCGCCGGTCAAGCGATCACCGATCGACTGGTTCGGGTCACCCAGGCCAGCCTCCTCCTCGACGAGGCGCAAGAGAACGCGGCCAAGATCCCCCTGGCCCGCTATTTCGTGCAAAAGCATATGGCCGGCACCTGGGAATCGAAGGCTGCCGACCGGATCATCAGAGCAGAGTCCGAGAGCCTCGATGCAGGAGTCAGCGACTGATCCGTTCAGGTCATCCGAGGATGGAGATGGACTGATCTCCGATGGAGAGGTCCCCTTCGGGTCATCGCGGCCGTCAAACGGGCCACGTTTCCCGCCGATATCCCATCTCCCAGAACATCCATTCGTAGCGGCTGGTCGTCAGGAAATGGTGTTCCATGGCGCGGTGGGCGGATTCATCCAGCGGCTCGGCCCATTGATTGGTCAGCTCTAACACGGCCTCCACGAGTTGGCCGAAATCTTCCGCTCCATAGGTGTCGATCCACCGCTGATACAAGGGATCGGGAGAACCTTTGTCGAGGAGCGCCTTCCCGACTTCCCAGTAAATCCAATAGCATGGAAGCAGGGCGGCGATCACTTCATGGACGGGCCGCGAATAGGCGACGGCGAGCAAGTAACTCGTGTAAGCCAGATTGGTTGGCGCCAGAGGCGTCGCTCGTACCGCTTCTTCGGTGAGCCCCCAATCGCGAAAGAAACTCTCATGAAGGGCGCGTTCGACCTTCAGGGCCCCCGAGGCGTGCTCGGTGAACATGATGATGTGTTCCTCGGCCGGCGCCTTGGCCGCCAGGATGCTGAGCGCGCGGGCGAATTCTCTCAAATAGAGGGCATCCTGAACGACATAGAACTGGAAGCTCGCTCGGTCCAGGCCCCCATCGATCAGCCCACCGATGAACGGATGGGCCAGGATGGCATCGAAGATACTGACGATCGACTGCCAGAGACGATCGGTGAATGCTCGTTTTGAGGATCGATGATGATGTGCCGTCATCTCTTCCTCCTCGGGAAACGAGGGGCGCGAGATGGGGTCATGCGTTCCATTCTCCCGGACGCCATTTTCACTCCCCCGGCGCGGCTCGCCAAGCCATGGCGGGTTCCTTCCAAAAAGCTCATGTTCATCCGTCCGGCGTGGCCCACGCGACCATAGGGGACCTCCACGAAAATACGTTGCGCAGAGTGGCTCTTGCACGACTTCATTTTTTCATCCGTCGTGGACTCGCCTCCCATGAACGGCTCAAGAAAAGGAGTCCACGTCACCCGCTCATCGTAGCGCTACGGAGACGACCCCGAGAGGCGCGCCGGCTGCCCGGGCGAAATGCTCACTGCTCGGTTCCACCCGGGCCGCTCGCTCGAGCCTCTTTGATTTCCTCGAGCATCTCCACGGCGCGTCGCAGGTGAGGGATGGTGATGGACCCGCCGACGACGAGAGCGATATTGAATGTTTCGAAGAACTCCTCATCGGTCACGCCCTCCTCAGAGCAGCGAACGAGGTGATAGGTGATGCAATCATCGCACCGAAGGACCAGTGAAGCCACCAGACCTAACAACTCTTTGACTTTGGGAGAAAGCGCTCCTTCCTGGTAGGCCTGATGATCAAGGGCGAAGAAACGCTTGATGCCCAAGTGACCGCTGGCCAGAATTTTTTGATTCATTCTTTCACGAAACTCCCGGAACTCTTCCAATCGTCGTCCCATTCGTCGTTCCTCCACTCCCATCAAGAGATCCCAGAACGCCAAGGATGCCGATCACCGACGCCGCATGGTGAGCGGAGGGCATCGGTGCGGCGATGCGTCCAGAGTCAATGATCACCCCATCCTCGCTGACCGCCTCGAATCGCATCTCATGGGCGGTCACTTCCACATAGAGGAAATGATGCACCTCATCATTCCCGACGACCGTCAATCCCGTGTGCCGATTGAGATTTCCTCGACGGAGCTTGCCCGCAGCCCCGGTGACAAAATAGGTGATGCCGTGTTGGGGAGCGATCCGCTCGTAAATGTGATCGTGCCCCGAGAATACGACACGAACCCCCCCCTCAATGAGAATGGGTTCCAAGATCCGACGCATTCTCACATCAGAGCCGTGGCGCTTCCCCGATGAATAGAGAGGGTGGTGGAAGTAAGCGATCTTCCAGAGCGCCGAGGAGGCTCGCAGGGCATTCCGCAACCAACGCAATTGTTCTTCATCCCGTCTCCCCCCACTCAGGCGGGTGGAATCCAGAGCGAAGAACTCCACCAATCCGTCGCCCTTGGTGAAGCTATAGTATCGGCGCCCGTTCATATGAAAGAGCGGGTAGTTGATGGCGGCCTTCCAGCGTCCGAACTTCACGTCATGATTGCCCAGGGCGGCGTAAAATGTGACGCCGCGGCGCAGTAACTCGGCGTAGGGAATCTCGAATTTTCTCCGGTAATCATGTGGGCTGCCGAACGGATAGATGTTATCTCCAACGGTGATGACGAACGAGTAGTGGTGGCGGTCATGCCACACGACCATCTGCTCGGCCACCTTTTTCTGAGCCCGGCCGCCGGTCCCGAAATCACCGATGACGGCGAATTTGACAATAGCATTTCCACGAGCGAGAGGATCGAGCGCCGACCCGCCAGCAGCAACACCGACCAGAAACCAACCGAGCCAAAGCACGAGCAGGGACCACACGCCACAGCGCCGGACGCCGGAGATCCGATCCGCCACCGCCATCGCGCTCGTCTCGTGCACGTGTTGTGAGACCTTCACTCCAGTGAGGATAACATAAATGGTGCAGTTGGTGAATTCCCGCATCTTGTGCTACAGTGACTGGTGAGATGAAGGAGCGAGATGTTCTGTTCGTCCATGGAGCATGGGTTGGGCAGTGGTGCTGGGAGAAGCTCACGCCGCTTTTGCCTCAATACGGGATCAAAGCGCTGACGCTCGACCTCCCCGGTCACGGTCATAAGCACCATCAACCGCACGTCTCCATGCGAGATTACGTCGACGCCGTCGTCGAGGTCATCAGAGAAGGGGGACTGGTCGATCTCGTATTGGTGGGTCACAGCATGGGAGGCGTCGTGATCTCCAAGGTCGCCGAAGTTCTCCCCGAGCGATTGCGCGGACTGGTCTATCTGGCTGGATTCGTGCTCCGGGACGGGGAATCCATGCTGGACAACGTGCCTCAACCGACCGCCGAGCGTTATCGGCGCCTGGCGGAACAACATCCCGAGAGGATGATCACCATGCCGCCAGAGTTGGCGCGAAAATATTTCTTCAATGAAGCCAGCGACGAAGATGCCGCTTGGGCGTGCGCGCGCCTTCAACCTCAACCGTTTCAGCCCTTCGCCGATCGGATCACGATGAGGGCGTTTGCCGGATTGTCTCTTCCTCGACATTACCTCCTCGGCGAGCAGGACAAAGCCCTTCCCCGCGTTTATTGGGAAGAGTTCGCCCGTCGTCTGGGCTGCGAGCCGATCCGGCTGGATGCCGATCACTGCCCGATGATCTCACGCCCGCAACAGCTCGCCTCGGCTCTGGCTCGATTGTGCTGAAACCAGTCATTTCACTCTTGCCATTGAGCACCGGGAGATGCCACAATTCGGCCCGTCTGTGGAGGGAAGTGGAAGGAACAGGTGGTATCCGCCGCATGCCGACTCTTCTCGGAACAACAGACGAGTCATCTCTCAGCATTGGAAAGGAGGATCATGATTGTGGTTCATCGATCTCGACGATTCATCTGTTCGCTCGTCATGGTGGGCATCTGCTGGATGTGGGGATTCCCGGCATCCGGACAGGAGGCTTCGGAAGCCTACAAGTCACTGCAACGAGGGCGCATCTTTCTCGCCCGCCGGAATGTTGACGCAGCCATCGAGGCGTTCAAGAAAGCCATCGAATTGCAGGCCGATTACCCGGAAGCTCACTACTATCTGGGATTGGCGTACACGCGCAAGGGGTTATGGGCGGAGGCCCTGCCGTCATTTCGGCGAGCTATTGAATTGCGCGAAGGGGGAATCTATCCGGAGGCCTACCTGGGTCTCGCCGGATGCACCTACTTCCAGGGCGACTTCGCCTCGGCCATCGAATACGTTCAGAAAGCGATCAGTCAACGAGGCGAGGACAAACCGTTTGCCGCCGCCTATAATCTGCTCGGTCTGGCCTACTACCGAAGTGATCTCTACGAGCCCGCCGTCGAAGCCTTTCGCCGCGCCAGCCAACAACGCTCGCGCTATCCCGACGCCCTGTGCAGTCTGGGCGACGCCCTGTGGCTCCAGGCGACCACTCAACCGGGCCGTGGCGAACCCGGCGTCACGCTCGACCGCGCCTGGAAAGAATCCAACATCCGGGAGGCCATCGCCGCTTATCGCCAGGCCATTGAACAACAATCCAATTTTGCCCGCGCTCACCGCCAGTTGGGCCTGGCATTGATCGGCATTGACACGGAAGAGGCCCGGCGAGAATTGGAACTCTTCCTGCAGTATGCACCTCACTCTAACGATGTGGCCTGGGTTCAACAAGTCATCAAGGACCTGAAGAAAGTCTCCGACCTGCATCGGTGCGACGAAGCCGACCTCACGCCGGTCACGCTCCAGAGCCAACCCTCGCTCGAGTCACTGACCACAGAGGAGACCAGGAGAGTGAGAGGGGTCATCGAGCTGGGTGCCATCTTCACTGCCGACGGAAAAGTTCGGGCCGTTCATGTGATCAAGGGACTCAGAAGTGATCTCGATGCCCGCGCGATCAAGGCCGTTCGGAACCTCAAATTCCAACCGGCGAAGAAGGATGGCAAACCGGTCTCGGTGCTCAACACCGTGAGGATCACTTACTGATTGACGACGTCATGCCGAGCCCATCGAAAGGGTGAACGCTCCTGGACATGAAGAGCGCGCCGAGGTGGGTCAACCTGCCCCGGCGCGCTCGATTCTACTCACCAGTCATTTGTGAGATCATACTCTCCCGCCTCTGCCCGAGGAGATTTCACCCCATCCCCAGACGACGAGTCCCACGGAGAATCATCCTGGAGCCGGGGGATATTGGGTTCCTTTCGCATCTTCCAGTCACTGCCCCCGACGGTCAGTGCAGATACCCCTCATCCCGACGACCGACCCTATGTCAGGGGATCTGCCCTGACTCTGAAACGCGGTCGCAGAGGACCGGGCCCCGTCCGGGATCGCCCATGGGCATCAACGAGCCCATCTCGTCTCGGGCACGCGCAAGCGCGAGCTGATGGGTTTTCTCACCAACAAATCGCGATCCTGCCGCCTCAAGGCACGCTCGATCGTTTCCACGAGTTTGGCCATGTCGATGGGTTTCTCGACATAGGCGAAGGCGGCTTCGTTCATCGCTTCCACGGCTGAGGCCACCGAGGCGTAACCGGTGATGATGATGACCTGGGTGTCTTCATTGAGATCTTTGATCTCTCTGAGCAGGTGGAGCCCCGAATCGCCCGGCAAGTATAAGTCCAGGAGAACGACGTGGATGAATTGGTTCCTTATGGTGCTGAGGGCCATCGGGGGATCCCAGGCCTCAACGACTTCATAGCCATGGAGTTCCAAGCCATGGCGAAGTGACTCCCGCGTCAATGGATCATCATCAACGATGAGGACCGTTTTCTTCTCGTCCTTCATAAACCCCTCCTCACCCCGCCGTGATGCACTGAGCGGGGTTAAAGCCTTCCCGGAATCAAATGAGTGCTCGCTTTCTCTTTGCGAATCTCGTCGAGCAACTCCAAGATGTGATCGACATCAAAGGGCTTCCCTACGGTCATGATCGTCCGCCGATTATGATCATGGCGAAACTCGTGCTTGAGCTGTGTACATTGATTCATCAATATGAGCGCAACCTGAGCATCCAGCTTGCGCAGGGCCATGACGGCACGAAGCGTACTTTCATCCATGGGGAGGTTGAGAATGACGGTTTCATGTTGCTGCTCAGCGAGAGCCGTCATGCCATCGACGACATCCTGGACGAGAACGGCGCGAACGCCCCTCTCGGTCAGTTCCCGATGTAACGTCGTACATGACTCGATGTCGTCATCGACAATCAACACGGGTGATCGCTGGCGAAACTCGTCGAGGAACGTCACAAACGAAGGGATGTCAATGGGCTTGGTCAGAATGGAGAACGCCCCCTCTCGCTCGGCTTCCTCCATGAGATCATCGACCGTATAGGCGGTCATGAGAATAACAATGATGCCGGGCACGATTTCTCGGGCTCGCCGGAGGGTTTCAACGCCATTCATGCCCGGCATCATAATATCCATGAGCACACAGTCGAAAGGCTCCGACCGAAGCCGTTCCAACGCCTGCGCTCCATTGTCGGCGGTGGCCACCTCAATTCCTTTCAGCTCCAGCACGTCGGCCAACGCCTCGGTCAACTCGGGTTCATCGTCCACAATGAGGACGCGAAACGGTCGCTCCTCCATCACTGTTTGCCTCCATGGACGGGGTGTCCCCGCCCGGTTGGGAATCGGACGGATTGACGGCGAACGCGACGAAGAATCGAGTGCCCTGTCCGGGCGTGCTCTCGAACCAGATCCGCCCGCCATTCGATTCGACGATCTTTTTGCTCACGGCCAGTCCTAACCCGATGCCTTTCTGTTTGGTGGTGAAGAGAGGCTGGAAGATTTTGGGGGCATCTTCCGGACGGATGCCCCGGCCATTATCGATCACGGCCACGCCACGAGAATCGTTTTTGGCGAACGTCTCGATGCGCAGATCTCCACCATGAGGCATGGCCTGAACGGCATTAGAGATCAAGTTGACGAGGACCTGGATGATCTGCTCGGGATCAACATGCACGTCTAACGAACCAGGTGCCAGAGCTAACGAGAGGCTCACGTGTCGAGGGATACTGGACCGGTCGAGAGCTTCTCTCACCAAGCTGTTCAAATTCGACGTCTCGCGCTGAGGCTGCTTATCTCGAGTGAAATCCAACAGATTGCTGATGATGCGGTTAGAGGCCGTGATCTGATGCGTGATCATCTTCAAATGCCGTTGAATCTTGGCATCGCCATTGTTCAACCGGTTGGCCAGAAAGTACGCCGAGGCGGCGATGACGGTGAGCGGATTCCGCAACTCGTGCCCAATGCTCCCGGCCAACGTCCCCAACATAGACAACCGCTCCTTGCGCCGTAATTCTTCCTGGGCGGCCAGGAGTTTTCGCGTTCGTTCCTCCACCAAAGTCTCCAGGTGATTGTTGACGTCCTCTAACTGCTTGACGGCGCGATCCAGTTGCTGCTGCCGCTCGTTCAACGTCCGCGCCATGCGGTCAAAGGCCGTACTCACGGCATCGAATTCGTCCCCGTAAAGCTCGACCGATCCCGGTTTGTAGACCCCCGTTTCCAACTCCTTGACCACGCGCTGGAGCGCTTCGATCCGCCTCTGAATGGATCGGGTGATATGTACACCAAGCAGCATGATGAGGATTAACGAAGATAAAGCCATCACCATCATCACCCGATCGGTATACAACGATAGCCTCTCGATCCCGAGCCATTGGCTCTGACGACGCGCCGCAGCATGACGGCGGATTTGCTCGAAAGAGGCCCGAAAGGCTTCCCGGTTCTTCCGAATGGTATCCCAGTTGGCCGAACCGATCAGGCTCTGGGACCACTGCCCGAAGAGCTCCTGAGACCGCGCCAATGCCGCTTTCATCTGAGCATCCGACTCGACCAACTGACCGGTGCGCTGAAAACGCTCCTGGATCGAGCGAGCGAGTTGCGCCACCATCAAATGATCGCCTTGCCCCACCCCGGCTCGAAGATCTTCCCCGATTCGATAGAGCTCAACAGTCAGGGCATCAATTTCGTTGATCAGGCTCGTGAGTCGCTCCCCCGCCATCTGTTGGCGCCAATAAGACTCGACCATATTTCGTCGGAGGAGGAACTCCACTCCATTGGCGAAGAGAAAGACGCCGTAGATGAGGCTGAAGCCGATGAACAGTCGGGTTCCGATTCTGCTCGCCCATCTCTTTTGCTTTCGTCCGCTCATATGTTTTGTTCTCCGCCATCTGGCGGTGCAAGTTCCATACCACCAGCCCCGCGCCGCCTCCACCACCTCACCCTTGGTCGCGAACTCTTTGAAGTACAGAAACTTATCACACTCAACCGACATCGTGTTGCTTCATCTTGGGGCGGGCTGGGTGTCGAAGTTGTAACCTGATGTTTTCAGTTTTGAGACAAAAACGTTTCGTGGCTGCAACGAACAAAGCCCAACATGGTAGACCATCCACTCACCGTAAGAGGGCTCGCAGGCTCCAGAGGCCCGATTGCACGGGATACGCCGATTGGCGATCGATCCAATGAGTCAGAAGGCGTTTGAGTTGGGTCGCCTCGGTCGGGTGGGAGGCGATGAGATTCTGACGCTCGCCGGGATCGCGTTTCACATCGTACAGTTCGAATGTGTTGGCCACCAAGTCGTAGATGAGATGCCACCGCCCGAACATCACCGCGTATTCGAAATAGGTGGGGCCGCGTGCGGTTCGGGACGTTTCGGCGAACAGAGGACGCTTCGGCGGACCCTGAGGCGCGAGGATATCCACTCCTTCATATTCCGGTGGAGGAGTGAGTCCGAGGTAGTTGAGGATTGTGGGGGCGAGGTCGATCAGACTGACGGGGACGTCAACGTGCCGGGGGGTCATCCCCGGTCCGCGGATGATCAATGGTACCCGAATCGCTTCCAGGTAGAGCATGGCGTCGGCGCCCTTTTGCCCATGCTCCATTAACGGGTAGCCGTGGTTGGAGGTGAGAATGACCAACGTCTCGTCGGCCATTGGGGGCGTCTGCAGAAATTGAAGGAGTCGAGTGAGCTCATGATCCAGACAGGCGATCTGGCTATCATAGAAGTCCAGGTCGGTCTCCGTCCCGAACGTTTGCCGGGCCGGACACGGAGGGGTCGGCTTGTAATAGTGGACCCAGATGAAATGCCGGTCGCTGCTCTTCAGTTGGCCGAGAACCTCCAGGGCTCGATCGGTGAGCTCCCGCGCCGTCCACACGCCTCCATTGGGTGGATGGATGTCAACCTCGATACCGAGCTTGGGAATGCGCCGATAGGGCGGTTGGAGATTGAGCTGGGCGGCCATATCTTTTCGCTGAACGAATACCGTTTGCACGCCATGTTTTTGGAGGAGTTGGATGAAGGTGGGGCGACGATCATCAAACACCGCCTCCCCATAGGCCGACCGCACCATGGCCGCAAACGCATGCCCCGTCGACGTCGATGGACTGTACGCCCACTCATACC
>Ga0256841_1000018_pt1 | contig 207654 bp, 182 predicted proteins | sample 356308metaG_FD_185971 | JGI IMG/M metagenome (GOLD analysis project Ga0256841, IMG submission 185971) | Hydrothermal vent microbial communities from Mid Atlantic Ridge, Atlantic Ocean - 356-308 | ecosystem: Environmental > Aquatic > Marine > Hydrothermal vents | place: Atlantic Ocean: Mid...
TGGAGCCAGCAGCGGTTGTATTTGATCGCCATTTTGCGGGTGAGGGCAGATCCGCCAGTGAGCCGACCATAGGTAAAGATGACTGTACCGTCGGAATCAATCACGTTTTTCTCGGTGCGCTTCGGATAGCTGGCAGTGGGCATTTCGCTGAGATGATGCTTGTCCGGAAGGGCGCCCTCTTCTGCGAGCCGACCTTTGGGTATCCAGCCGCCGTGTGGAATGCCCAGTTTGATGGCGACATCAAGGGCGGCACGGTCGGCACCGGTTTGACCGCCGGCTATGATTTTACGAAGCGTCATGGGTGGGCCTCGTATATGTTGGAGGGTTGGTTTGTATCTATGGAACCATATTGAGGTTAATTTAGCAAGAGGCGCTCTTTTTCAGGGCATACAAAACATTAGCGCCCCTGCAAGGTGTGAATTTACAGGGGCGCTGTGTTAAGGAGGTGGAATGAAAAAGTAGCCATTTAATACAGCAATTTCTGTGCCGAACTCACGAGACCGCATTTTTAGGGGTTTTGCCAGGACAAGTCGGATAAGATGACCCATTTCTTTGCAGTTCGAGTTACAAAAATGCATAGCCGGATCGCGGTTTGTGAACAGACCCCAGGGATAGTTCAACAGCGGCCTGCTGAGAGATGCGGCCGGCCACCGTAATAGAACAGCGGCCGTCAAACTTTGCGGGATGGCTTGATGATAAAATACCGGTCTCAATTTGGGGCCGGTATTTTCGTTTATTTGACCGAAATTGGCTCTGGGGGTTGGAAATAGGGTTGGAAAATTAAAAATAGGTGAAAAACAAAGGGCTCAGATTTTAATCTAAGCCCTTGATTTTGCTGTGGCGGGGACGACGAGACTCGAACTCGCGACCTCCGGCGTGACAGGCCGGCGTTCTAACCAAAGCTGAACTACGCCCCCATATAAGATAAGCCAGTGCTTTCAGACCCCTTCACAGCGGCCGGCTTGCCAAAAAGGCCCGCAACCCAACCGTTTGCGGCGCGACGACATGGAAGTGGTGGGCGGAACAGGGCTTGAACCTGTGACCCTCGGCTTGTAAGGCCGATGCTCTCCCAGCTGAGCTACCCGCCCCCGGAAGCGCCTGCCCTGGCACTCGCCCGTAAAGCAGGCTGGCAAGCTAACAAGTTTGCCTATCCCTGTCAAGCCTAATTTACCGACCCGGGAGGATAACTGTCCGCATCACCGGGGAACTTGTCGGGATTTTGCTCGGCCTGCACACCGGGGCTCAATTTGACAGTCGCATCGCTGGTCTGGAAAAGAGCCTCTCCCTTTTTGACGACCAGTGCATGGGACAGCACCTCGTCCATGTGCTCCACCAAGACGAAAGCCATCTGTTTGGAAATGCTCTTGGGGATATCCCGCAGGTCCTTCCCGTTCTCCTTGGGGATGATGACCTTCTTGATGCCGCCGCGGTGGGCGGCCAGGATCTTTTCCTTGAGCCCGCCGATGGGCAGCACCCGGCCGCGCAGCGTAATCTCACCGGTCATGGCCACATCGCGGTACACCGGTCTTTTGGTCAGAGCGGACACCAGCGCAGTGCACATGGAGATTCCTGCCGACGGCCCGTCCTTGGGGATCGCGCCCTCGGGGATGTGGATGTGAATGTCGTATTTCTTGTAGAACTTCGGCTCGATCTTCAGCTGTCCGGCCCGCGAGCGCACATAGCTGACCGCCGCCTGTGCGGACTCCTTCATCACGTCGCCCAGTTTGCCGGTGACAATCTTTTCCCCCTTGCCGGGCATGATCAGCACTTCCACGCACAGCAGTTCGCCGCCCACCTGGGTCCAGGCGAGCCCGGTGACAATGCCGATCTGGTCCCTGTCCTCCAGCTGTCCCAGGCGGAAGGGCGGCGGGCCGAGATGCTTGGCGATGGAGCGCGCCGTGACCTTGAAAACCTCGCGCTGACCATCCTTCAGCACCTCGCGGGCCAGTTTGCGGCAGATGGACGCGATGGCGCGCTCCAGATTCCGGACCCCGGCTTCGCGCGTATAGCGCTGGATGATGGTGTAAACCGCCTTTTTCGAAAAGATGACGTTGTGGTCTTTCAGGCCGTTTAATTCGATCTGCTTGGAGATCAGAAAATTCTTGGCGATGTGGTATTTCTCATATTCCGTGTAGCCCGGCAATCTGATGATCTCCATGCGGTCCTGCAGCGGCAGCGGAATGTCGGGCAGGGTGTTGGCCGTGGTGATAAAGAGAATGTCCGACAGGTCGTAGTCCACGTCCAGGTAGTGGTCGTTGAAGCTGAAATTCTGCTCCGGATCCAGCACCTCCAGCAGAGCGGCGGACGGATCACCGCGAAAATCCATGCTCATCTTGTCGACTTCATCCAGGCAGAAAACCGGGTTGTTGACGCCGGCCTTTTTCAGTGACTGGATAATCTTTCCCGGCATGGCGCCGATGTAGGTACGGCGATGCCCCCGGATCTCCGCTTCGTCGCGCACGCCGCCCAAGGAAATGCGGATGAACTTGCGCCCGGTGGCGCGGGCCACCGATTTGGCCAGGGACGTTTTGCCCACTCCCGGAGGCCCCACGAAGCACAGAATGGGGCCGCGTACCTTTTTGACCAGCGCCTGCACCGCCAGATACTCGAGAATCCGCTCTTTGGGTTTTTCCAGGCCGTAGTGGTCTTCGTTTAAAATCTTTTCAGCCTCCGCCAGGTCTTCCTGTACCTCGCTGGTTTCATACCAGGGCAGACTGATCATCCACTCGATGTAGTTGCGCACCACCGTGGATTCGGCCGACATGGGCGCCATCATCTTGAGTTTGCGGAACTCCTGCTTGGCCTTCTCGGCGGCCTCCTTGGACATCTTCTTGTTTTCAATCTGCTTTTCCAGTTCCTTTAAGTCATCGGAAACGTCGTCATCGGCCCCCATCTCCTTGCGAATGGCCCGCATCTGCTCGTTCAGATAGTAGCTTTTCTGCGTTTTCTCCATCTGATCCTTGACACGCGACTTGATGCGCTGATCCATTTCGAAGATGTCGATTTCCAGCTTGATCAGCTCGATCAGGATGGCCAGGCGTTCACTCAGCGGCTGGGTTTCGAGCAAACGCTGTTTGTCCTCGATTTTGAAGGCAAAGTGCGCCGCAATGGTATCGGCCAGCTTGGCCGGATCGGAAATGGCAACCAAGCTCTTCTTCAAATCCCCGGAGACGTTCTTGTCCAGCTTGGCGTATTCTTCGAAGCTTTCGATGACCGCCCGGGTCAAGGCCTCACTTTCTGCAGCGGTAAGCTCCGATTCCACAAAGGGCTCGACTTCCACCTGGAAAAAGTCGTCCACGTCCAGGAATTTCACGATACGCGCCCGACGCTTGCCCTCCACCAGGGCCTTGACCGTTCCGTCGGGCAGGCGCAGCAGCTGCAGCACCTTGCTGATCGTGCCCACAGCTGCGATGTCCTTTTCCGTCGGGTTGTCAACGCCGGCATTCTTCTGTGTGGACAGGAAAATATATTTCTCCCGGTTCATGGCATCAGACAAGGCTTTTACCGACTTTTCGCGTCCCACAAACAGCGGCGCGACCATGTACGGAAAGACCACGATATCCCGCAGCGGCAGCAGCGGGAACACCGGCCTGGAAGGCGGTGAGCCACTTTTCTTCGGTTTTAACGAGAAGTTAATCATTTTATCCTAACCACGGGTACAAAACAGGTTGCAAGTCCCAGTTTAAAAACTCTTGCCATCGCCCAAATCAGCTGAACACCGAACGCTGGAGATTCAAATTATTCCCCATGCATTACCGTTCCAACCTTCACCACACCCTGAAATCGCGCCTACCGGGCCGGAGGTCCGGGAATCGGGTCTTTAGTATCAGGCCTGCTTTTTCTGGGTTTCATAGAGCAGAATGGGATCTTCCCCGTTCAGGATCACATCCTCTCCGATCACGCACTCCTTGACGTTTTCAATGGAGGGCAGCTCGTACATGATGTCGATCATGCAGGATTCCAGAATGGCACGCAGCCCGCGGGCGCCGGATTTGCGCTTGACGGCCTCTCTGGCGATGGCCGCATAGGCGCTGTCGGTAAACCGCAGGTTGACGCCCTCGATCTCGAAGAGTTTCTGGAACTGTTTGATCAGGGCATTTTTCGGTTCCTTCAAAATCCGGATCAGCGATGCCTCGTTCAATTCGTCCAGGGTGGCCACGACCGGCAAACGGCCCAGAAATTCCGGAATCAGGCCGAATTTGATCAGGTCTTCCGGCTGCACATGCTTCAGGATTTCACCGATATTCTGTTTTTTTTCTTCGACGATTTTGGCGCCGAAGCCCATCATTTTCGAACCCAGACGCCGCTTGATGATCTGATCGAGCCCGTTGAAGGTGCCCCCGCAGATAAAGAGAATATTGGAGGTGTCCACCTTGACGAAATCCTGCTGGGGGTGCTTGCGGCCGCCCTTGGGCGGAACGCTGGCGGTGGTGCCTTCGATAATCTTGAGCAGGGCCTGCTGCACGCCCTCGCCGGAAACATCCCGCGTGATGGACGGGTTATCGGACTTGCTGGCGATCTTGTCGATCTCATCGATGTACACGATGCCGCGCTTGGCCCGTTCGACGTCGTAGTCGGCGTTCTGCAGCAGCGACAGAATGATATTCTCGACATCTTCGCCCACATAGCCGGCCTCGGTCAGGCTGGTGGCATCGGCAATGGTAAAGGGTACGTTGAGAAAACGCGCCAGGGTCTGGGCCAGCAGCGTTTTGCCGCACCCGGTGGGTCCGATGAGCAGGATGTTGCTCTTCTGGATCTCCACGTCACCGGTATTCACAGATGAATCCAGACGCTTGTAGTGATTGTGCACCGCCACGGCCAGAATCTTTTTGGCCAAATCCTGCTCGATGACGTACTCATCGAGCATATTCTTGATTTCCTTGGGCGTCAGATGCGTTTCGGACTGGCCGGCATCCTGTTCGCTCTCTTCTTCGATAATTTCGCTGCACAGCTGGATGCATTCGTCGCAGATATACACCGCCGGCCCGGCAATCAGCTTTGTGACCTCCTTTTGATTCTTGCCGCAGAAGGAACAAAACAGATCGTCGTTGTTGTCGTCTTTTTTGGCCACCTTAATCCTCCGTATCATCGAGATGATCGAGATCTTCCCGATTTTTGATCACATGATCGATTAAACCGTACTCCTTGGACTCGGTACCGGACATGAAGAAATCCCGGTCGGTGTCTTTCTGGATCTTTTTCAGTTTCTGCCCGGTGTGCGCGGCCAGGATGCTGTTGAGCGTGTCGCGCAGCCGCAAAATCTCTTCGGCCTGAATGGCGATGTCGGCCGCCTGCCCCTGGGAGCCGCCCATGGGCTGGTGAATCATGATACGCGCATTGGGCAGGGCGTAGCGTTTGCCGTGCGTGCCGGCCGCCAGCAGAATGGCGCCCATACTGGCAGCCTGCCCGATACATACCGTGGCAATATCCGGCTTGATATACTGCATAGTGTCGTAAACGGCCAGACCGGCGGTCACCATGCCGCCGGGAGAGTTGATGTAAAAGTTGATCTCCTTGCCCGGATCTTCCGACTCCAAGAACAGGAACTGGGCAATCAGCAGGTTGGCGATCTCATCGTTGATCGGCGTCCCCAAAAAAATGATGCGGTCCTTCAGGAGCCGGGAGTAAATGTCGTAGGCACGTTCCCCCCGGCTGCTCTGTTCGATGACCATCGGTATTAACGGCACAGATCCCTCCTTTTTAACCACCATGCCGGCTGCCCCTGCAGCCGGTGCGTCGCCCCGCTAACAGGGGCTGTTTTCGTACTTCGTTTTGATTCGCTGCCCAGCAACGCGTCACGGGGCTGCGGCACTGTCTTTTTCCGTCACAGCGGCGTCGCCGGGAGCCACATCTTCAATGGTGCTGCTATCAAAAATAAGCCTGACGGCCTTTTTTTCAAGCAGCGCATGCTTGAAAGGCGCAACTTTGTCCGGATTCGAGCGGTAGTATTTCTTGATCTCCTCCACGGGCTGGTGAAAGGCCTCGGCCATCTCGGCATACCCGTCTTCGAGCTCCTGATCGGTGAGCTCGAGTTTTTCCTGGTCGATGATTTTTCCCAGGATCAAATGACGTCGCACCTGCTTTTCCGCAACATCACGGTATTTTTCGGCAATGCTTTCGCGGCTCAGCCCCACGTCCTGCATTTTGAGGTTCTGACGCGCGAAAGAACGCTCGGTATCCGACACGATACCGTCGAGTTCATAGTTGACCAGCGCTTCGGGAAGCTCGAACGACGTCTTTTCGATCAGGGCCGCAAAAGCCTGTTCGTTGAGTTCCTGTTCGGTGCGTTTGACATAGCCCTGCTCCAGATTATCCCGAATTTCTTTCTTGACCTCCTCGAGGCTTTCATAGTTGCCGAGTTTTTTTGCGAATTCGTCATCGACGGGCGGCAGAACCTCCTGGAGAATTTCATTTAACGTCACCCGGAAGACGATTTCGTGCCCGGCCAGCTTCGGATTCTTATAGTCCTGCGCAAAACTTACCGTAAATTCGCGGCTTTCGCCGGGCGTCATGCCCACCAACTGCTCATCAAAGCTGTCAGTGATCAGCCCCTGGCCCACTTTCAGCATGAAATTTTCGGTTTTCTGGGTTTCCGCAAAGGGCTTGCCGTCTTTAAAACCCTCGTAATCGACCAGTGCATAGTCTTCTTTTTTCAGCGGCCGCACGCCTGAAATGGGTTCCCGCCGGGCCAGATTCTTCTGCAGCATCTGAATCTGCACATCGATCTCTTCATCGCTGACCTTGTAAAGCGTTTTTTTAAGCTTCAGGCCCTTGAAATCAATGGGTTCGATCTCCGGCCGGATCTCCACGGTGGCTTTGAAGGTATAGGGTGCGGATGCATCCAGTTCCGGCAGATCGACATCGGGGCTGCCCACAATGTCCAGCTTCAGATCTTGAAGCGCCCCGGGCAGGGATTCCTGCATGAGCCTGGTGGCCACATCCGAATGGACATCTTTGCGATACAGCCGCTCCAGGACCGATCGGGGCGCCTTGCCGGGCCGGAATCCTCTTACCCTGGCCTTTTTTTTCAACGTCCGGTAGGCGTCGTCCAGCGCCCGGGCGATTTGGTCCTGCGGAATCTCAACCGCCAGCACCTTCTTCACCGTACTGACATCTTCGACACTGACTTTCATAATTATCCTTTCAGGGTTTATTTTCACACCTGCGGGCGACAAACCCGCTGCAGGCCGCACATGGCAACTTCATCCTCAGCAGAGGTCTTCCGGCGACGTTCAGGCGCCAATACCTTGCACGGGGGGAAACACACCGGCAGGAGGGCCCTTCCGGCAAACCGGAATCCACGGCCCTTTCGCACGGACGTCTTCCCACAAGATATTGGATAGATACACAGATAAAGCAAAAGCCTGAAACATATTCAGGCAACCCAAATACAGCACAAAATGGTGCGAGAGGGGAGACTTGAACTCCCATTCTGTTTCCAGAGCTGGATCCTAAGTCCAGTGCGTCTGCCAGTTCCGCCACTCTCGCAATACAACCCTGCTTTACGCTGCGTCCCCGGCGGCGGCCTGCCAAAAACCGGGCCTGACCCATGCCGCTTGACAATCCAAACCAGTGCGCTAAAATCGTCCGGCGGTGAATTTACAAATTAATATTGAACTTTTGGAGTGTCAAGGAAAATACGCAAAAGAAAAGCGATGCCTGCCATGCGAGAAATGATCCATCCGGTCAGGATCTGGTGGCTGGCGGTGGTCCTTGCCGCCATCTGGACGTTTGCGCCGAAACAGGCCGCCGGCGCATGGCTCACGCCCAGGTCCTACGGCGAAATAGTGGTCATCGATCCCGGCCACGGGGGCCGTGACCAGGGCGCGCGCGGGCCAGCCGGGCTGCTGGAAAAAGATGTCACGCTGGCGATGGCGTTGGCCTTGCAGACCGAACTTGCAAAAGATTACCGTGTACGCCTCACCCGCAAGGCGGACTACAGCCTGCCCGTGGATGAGCGCGCCGCGCTGGCCAACCACAACCGCGCTAACCTGTTCATCAGTTTGCATACCGGCGCCGCTTTTTCACCGGAACCCATCGGTATTTCGGTCTTTTACTGTCGCCGGTCTCCCGAAACGGACGATTCAGTCGCCCTGCAGCCACCGGCCGGCGCCGCAAGCGTGCAAGGCTGGCGGCAGATCTACCTGCGCCACCGGCAGGCCAGCCGGCGTTTTGCCCGCCTGGCCAGCGACCGGCTCACACAGCGCCTGCCGACACCCGTCGCACTGCAGGGCATGCCGCTGCGGGTATTAATGGGTGCCGACATGCCGGCCGTCCTGATTGAAATCGGATACCTGACCAATCCGCTGGACGAAAAAGAACTGCAGAACGCCGGGCACCTGGCGGAAATCGCCAAAGCGCTGCATGCGGCCATTAACGCCTTCTTTCATCACCCATAACACGCGGCGGTGCATCGCGCACGACACGCACGAAAAGCTTCAGGGTGTCGTGGAAAAAGGCATGCGCACCGGCCGATTCAACAGCGCGGGGCTTGCACAGCGCATCGAAGCGTGCTAATAGAGCCGCTCACCGGCGGCCGGTGAGATCCGGTAACGGGGCGTGGCGCAGCCTGGCAGCGCGCCTGCTTTGGGAGCAGGAAGTCGGAGGTTCAAATCCTCTCGCCCCGACCATTGAATTTTGAATTCCAGGAGGCTCTAGACACCGAGTTTTTGTGCGGCGAGCCGCGTGCCGCGTACACGTGCGGCGATTTTGGCAAAAGCCGTGTCGCGGCTGGTGGCCACATCATCGCCAAAGGGCGAAAAGCCGCAGTCGTCCGTCGTCCCGAGCCGGCTTGGCGGAATGTACTCGGCCGCCGCCAGCACGCGGTCGCACACCGTTTCTTCCGACTCCACCTCCTCGTTCAGGACGTCGATCACTCCGATAAACGCCCGCTGATGGGGCCGCAACAGCCCGGCCACCATCTTCAATACACGCTGCGGGTGCGCCTCGCTGGCCATCTGCAGATAAAAGCTGCCGACGTCCAGGGTCAGCAGCAGGGGGATCAGATCCGCATAGTCGACATCCGCGCTGTGGGTGGCGTCGCGGTCGCCGCCCGGGCAGGTGTGCACCCCGACACGACGCCGCTCTGTCGGCGTAAAGTGGGACAGCACCTGGTTATTGAGGCCGATGAACTGCTGCAGCAACGCCCCGGAGGGATCGAGTTTTACGGCCAGGCGGCCCTCGGTGAAATCGATCTGTACGGCATACGCGCCGTTGTCGAAACAGCTGCGGATATCGGCCACAGCCTGCCGCACCAGGTCGGCCAGAAAGCGTTCGCGGGGATAGTCCGGGATGCCCTCTGCCGGATAGAGCAGGCTCATGGCCGACGCCGAGATCACCGCCTGCTTGACGGGCCGCCGGGCATATTTTCTGGCGCGCGGCAGATAGGACCCGGCATAGGTGCCATAGCGAAAAGGCCCCGCGACCAAGCGCGGCAGCTGGCGCGTATGGCCGTCTGCGAAGGGGATGATCACGCCGTCGGCGGCCAGGTTCTCAAGTCCGTCCAGCGGGTAGGTGGCAAAACTGGGTTTGGCCTGCTCCCCGTCGCTGACAACTGGAGACCCGGTGGCTTCGAAACGCGTGATGGTTTCACGTACGGCGGCATCGAAAAGGGCCTCCAGGGTATGCGCCCCGATGTCCCCTCGCGCGTAGGCCGCCATGGCATCCTGCAGTTCGCGCGGACGCGGGATACTTCCGATGGGTTCGGTAGGAATCGGCATTGACATTTACCCCCATTTTAAAACGGACGGTGCCATCTTGCAGCACAGCAAAGCTGCGCTTTTTCCCCGCAGACCCGGCCTTCACGGACTGCGGATCAGTTACAGGAAGGGTCCTTCTGCCGCCGCGACGATAAGAGCTGGTAGCAGCGCAGCAACCGGTTTCCCAGTGCACCGGCCAGGCGCTTGAAGAAGAGCAGCCCGTTTTCGGCATCCTTTTCGATGATCGCGGATATCTGCTTGCTGTCGAGCTTCAGCAGCACGGTGGCACTGCTGCAGATTGCCGTGGCCGAATACTCGGTGCGGCCGATCAGGCTCGACCAGCCAAACGTCTCCCCCACCTGGCTGATGGTGTAAACCGATTCGCCCACCTCGCCGGTAACCAGCTTGACCTGCCCCTGGATAAGAATAAAAAAGTCGGTGGCCGGGGCGCCTTCGTAGAAAAGCACCTCGCCCTCGCTGTACGAGTCCTTTACAGCCACGGCCATGATTTCAGACACAAAATTCTGATTGAAACCCCAGAACAGGTCTGCCTGCTTGATCGCCATAACGTCACCCTCCTGATGGTTCATTGTTCCGCGGGCCGGCGTAAAAGACAACCGGCACAGCCAGACGTTCGACCGTCGTTTTTTAAAAAGCCCGGCAGTAAACCGTATTTTATATGACAAGCTGCTGAACCGCAAACAAAAATTTACAAAACCCGTTTCGCGCCGCCTTACAAATTCCGCAGATTCCATTAAAAAGCCGGTCTGCGCTTGCTGCCGCACCATGACAGGCAAATCGCCTCCCGGTGCTGGACATTTGACGCAGCTGTATTAAAATTGGTTTGAAAGTTCGGGCGTATCGAATTTCGATGCACAATTGCAGACGCACCGCAACTGCCGGGAAAGACAATTCCCATTTGACAGGTCCGGTTGGCCGCACCGGTTCGGGGGTGCCGCCCGATGGGGCCAGCTGCCCTGACATGGGAAAAGCAGCCCGCCGCTCCTGAGCCACCCTTTTGACGCAGGGCCGAAAGATATGCTAAAAAGGGTTCACGGCGGCGGGGAGCATGGAAATAGACGCTGCTGCCAAAGGGCCCTTGTTTTTCACCTACGAACCATTCTGGCAAAGCTGGAGGTGTCATATGACAATCGAACGTATGGTCGTCGCCATCGCAGGCACGTTCATCCTGATCAGCCTGCTGTTGGCCGTGGTTTTCAGCTACTACTGGCTCTGGTTCACGGCCTTTGTGGGCGCCAACCTGCTGCAGGCCGCGTTTACCGGTTTCTGCCCCATGGCCAAGCTGCTTGCCAAGCTGGGCCTCAAACCAGGGCCGGCCTTCAAATAGTAGAAAATTTTGAAAGGAGGCAAGATCGTCATGCCCATCTACGAATACTGCTGTGAAGCCTGCGGCAGTACATTTGAAAAACTGGTCTTCGCCGGTGACAAGGAAGAGATCACCTGCCCCTGCTGCAAAAGTCCAAAAGTTAAAAAACAGGTCAGCTGCGTAAGTTTCATGGGAAGCGCGGGCGTCGGCAAATGCGCCAGCAGCGCCCCTTCCGGCTTTTCCTGAGCCGGATAGACTGCAGTCCGGCAGTTCGCCGGATCCACAACTTTTTTTGCGGCTGTCCGCCGACGGATCGTCAGCCGTTGGCAGAGGGCTGTACCCGCGCCGGACGCGTGCCTTGACTTGGGGCCTTTAAGGCCGTATAAGACACCACCGGCGCCTTTTATTGCCTGCAGTTTGACGTTGACGAAAACCCGGGTAATTTTCTTTTCGACAGACAGCACATGCATACCGGGGCCGGCACCGGAACGTGTTTGGGGCACAACAGCGACTGCACGAGTCGGTCGCAACTTTTCAACACTTTATCGCCAGGCCACGGCCAAGGCGCCCAAAATTCGGCTGCCGGCAGGCCGTGGATTTCCCATATGAAAGAACAGATCATACGAGTTGTCTCCGGGGCCCTCGACCGCGCGCAGGCATCCGCCGAGCTACGGCCGGCCGCGGTGCGGCCGCGTATCGTGGTTGAAGAACCGCGGGCCGATGCGCACGGCGATTTTTCGACCAACCTGGCCATGGTGCTGGCGTCAAAGCAGAAAATGGCGCCGCGTAAAATCGCCGAGATCCTCATCGCCCACATGCACGATACCGACGGCCTGTTTGCCGATGTTGCCATCGCGGGACCGGGCTTCATCAATTTTTTTGTACGGCCCGCGGCCTGGCATACGGTGCTCAAGCGCATCCACGAACATGGACCCCGCTACGGCGCCAGCGAAATGGGCCGTGGCCGCAAAATCCAGGTGGAATTCGTCAGCTCCAATCCCACCGGCCCGCTGCACGTGGGGCACGGTCGCGGGGCCGCCGTGGGCGACAGCGTGGCCCGCATTCTGAGTTGCTGCGGCTACATGGTCCAGCGCGAATACTACATCAACGACTCGGGCCGGCAGATTGAAACCCTGGGGCGCTCCGTTTATCTGCGGCTGCAGGAGCATCTGGGGCAGCGCGTCGAATTTCCGTCCACATGCTACCAGGGCGATTACATCCGCGAGCTGGCCCGCGAGATGGCCGCGGATGACGGCCGGCACCTTATGGAGCTGCCGCCGGAAGAAGCGGTCGCCCGCTGTGCGCGCTACGCCTGCGAAAAGATCCTGGCCGGCATCCGCCGCGACCTGGCGTCCTTCGGCGTCGCCTTCGATCGCTGGTTCAGCGAACAGAGCCTTTACGACAGCGGTCGCGTGGCACAAACCATCGAAGCTTTCCGCGACCGCGGTCTGGTCTACGAAAACGACGGTGCCCTGTGGTTCAAAAGCACGGCTTTCGGTGATGAAAAAGACCGTGTCGTGGTGCGCAAAAACGGCCAGACCACCTATTTCGCATCGGACATCGCCTACCACCAGGAAAAATTCGAGCGCGGCTTTGACCGCGTCATCGATGTGTGGGGCGCCGATCATCACGGCTACATCGCCCGCATGACGGCAGCCATCGAGGCGGGGGGTATCGCAAGGGACCGCTTCAGCGTAATCCTGGTGCAGCTGGTCAACCTGCTGCGGGCCGGGCAGCCGGTGGCCATGTCGACACGCGCCGGTGAATTCGATCGCCTGTCCGATGTCATCGGTGAAGTCGGCCGGGATGCGGCGCGCTTTATTTTTCTTTCACGCCACCACGACTCCACACTGGATTTCGACCTGGAACTGGCCAAGCAGAAGACCAACGACAACCCGGTCTACTACGTTCAGTACGTGCATGCCCGCATCGCCAGCATCCTGCGCAAAGCCCGCCGGCAGGGAATCGACCGCACCGATTGGGACGAACAGGCCGTGGCGTGCCTGACGGCACCGGAAGAAACCACCCTCATCAAGGCCATGGCGCGCTACCCGGAAACGGTGCAGACCAGTGCGGAACTACTGGAGCCGCACCGCATCAGCTACTTTTTGATGGATCTGGCGGCAATTTTCCATGCCTACTACAACCGCCACCGCGTGCTGGTTGCCGACCCGCAGCTTTCCCGCGGCCGCCTCTGCCTGGTGCTGGCCGTGCAACAGGTCATCCGCAACGGGCTTGCCCTGCTGGGTGTGACGGCGCCTGAAAAGATGTGACGGCCGATGGCCAGCAAAGAATCCAGGCCACGACGGCGGGAACCCGCCGCCGGGCGGAAGAAAAAACAGGAACCGGCTGCGCCGCGCAGGCCTTCCGGAAGGCTGTTGCGTGTGGGGCTCATCGTGTTTCTCTCGGCCTGGATGTTCGTGCTGGGCATCCTGGTGGGGCGCGGAACCGCACCGGTCAAATTCGATATCCAGAAAATCGAAAAGCAGCTGGCGGAGCTGAAAGCCGCAGCCCTGGAAAAAACCCGGCTGCAGGGCCGGAAAATTGAAACAGCGGTCGCCGACCCGACCGCCGCCAAACCCATAGATCAGTCGCTCGGATTTTACGAAACTCTGAGGAACCGTCATGCCGATCTGAGTTTTCATGCCGCGCCGCCGGTCAACCGGCGCCAACCCCGCCCGCAGGCGCCTGTGAAAGTACCGGCAGCCGCCAAAAAGGCCCACGCCAGGCCGCCGCAAAAACCGGCCACAGGACCGGCGCCGAAGGCCAAGAGAATCAAAACGCCGACCAGGACGGCCCGGGCCGCACAGCACGCGTCGCCGGGGGTGCATGCCAGAATCCTGACCGTTCAGGTGGCATCGTTGAAAAACCAGGCCACCGCCGTCCAGATGGCCTCGCGGCTGAAAGCCATGGGCTTTCCAGCCTACACGCACATCGGCAAAGTCCCGGGCAGCGGTATCTGGTACCGGGTGCGCGTGGGGCGCTTCACCAGCCGCCACAGGGCCGCAGGCATGCAGGCGAAGCTCAAAAAGGCGCATTTTAGCGCCGTTATCGTCGGCCGCTGAGGCCTGCCGCATGCCGGCGGGCAACAACGGTCCCGGATGGCCTGAAACTCTAAATTCGGCTATAATCAAAACACAGATGGAGCACCTGCCATGAAAATCACCTCTGAGGAAATTCTGCACGTAGCCGATCTGGCGCGCCTGGAGCTCGACGCGGCCGCCGCCCGGAGTCTTGTTCCCCAGATCACCGAAATTCTGGAGTATGTGGACCTGATGCAGCAGGTCGACACCAGTGACGTGCCGCCCACGACACACGCCATATCCCTGAAAAACGCCTTCAGGGACGACGTTTGCCGGACGCACCTGGAAAACGCGGCAGCACTTGAAAACGCGCCGGAAAAAGATGCGGGATGTTTCGTCGTACCGCGGATCATCGGGTAAGGGCGAAGAAGGGACATACGCGATGCGTCAACTACACGGACTCACCATTTCCGAAGCCGCGCGCCTGCTGGCGGCCGGTGAAATTTCCTCACAGCAGCTGACCCGCGCCGTTTTGGAGCGCATCGATGCCATAGACGGCCGCATCGGCGCATACATTACCGTGGCCGCCGACACAGCGCTGGCCCAGGCCGCAACAGCGGATGCAGCCCTTGCCGCCGGCCGCGGCACGGCACTGACCGGCATTCCACTGGCCGTCAAGGACCTGATCTGCACCCGGGACCTGCCGACCACCTGCGCTTCGAAAATTCTGCAGGATTTCGTGCCGCCCTACGATGCCGCTGTTGTCGAAAAGCTCAGGCAGGCCGGTGCGGTGCTGGTGGGCAAAGCCAACATGGACGAATTCGCCATGGGGTCTTCCACCGAGAACTCGGCCTTTCAGATCACACGCAACCCCTGGAACCGCAACCACGTGCCCGGCGGTTCCAGCGGCGGGTCGGCCGCGGCCGTGTCTGCCGATCTGTGCCTGGGCGCGCTGGGCTCGGACACCGGCGGCTCCATCCGCCAGCCGGCGGCCCACTGCAGCGTGGTGGGCCTCAAACCCACCTACGGGCGCGTATCGCGTTTCGGCCTGGTGGCCTTCGCCTCTTCCCTGGACCAGATCGGCCCGCTGGCCAAAGACAGCCGCGATTGCGCCCTTTTGCTCAATGCCATCAGCGGCTACGACAAGCGCGACTCCACGTCGGTTCCACGGGACGTGCCCGACTTTGTCGCCGGGCTTAAAAACGATCTTAAGGGCCTCACCGTGGGCATCCCTGCCGAATACTTCGACACCCGTGGCATCGATGCCGAGGTGCTGGCGGCCGTGCGCAGGGCCATCGGCACCATGGAAACGCTGGGCGCCCGCTGCCTGGAAGTCAGCCTGCCGCACGCCCCTTACGCCGTAGCCGCCTATTACGTGATCGCGCCTTCCGAGGCCAGCTCGAACCTGGCGCGCTACGACGGCGTCAAGTACGGCTTCCGGGACCACCGGCAGACAGACCTCATGGAAATGTACCGCCGCACCCGCACGGCCGGCTTCGGGCCCGAGGTGCAGCGCCGCATCATCCTGGGAACCTATGCGCTGTCAGCCGGCTATTACGATGCATACTACCGCAAGGCCTCCCAGGTGCGCACGCTGATCATGCGCGATTTCGAAAAGGCCTTTGCCAATTGTGACGTGATTGCCTCGCCCGTGGCACCCACGCCGGCGTTTGAAATCGGCGCCAAGGTCGACGATCCGTTGCGCATGTACCTGTCCGATGTCTTTACGCTCTCGGCCAATCTGGCCGGCATCCCGGCCCTGTCCGTGCCCTGCGGGTTTTCATCCGCCGGCCTGCCCATCGGCCTGCAGCTCAGCGGCCCGCATTTCAGCGAGGCCCGGCTGTTGAACGTCGCCTGGCAGTTCGAGCAGGCCACCGATTTCCATCTTAAAAAACCGCCGCTCTGACGCCCGGGCGGGGCCGAAGCGGCATCATCCGGAGAAAGCCGACATGACCATTCTGCCACAAGGTGAAGACCTGCGAAAAGCCGTCAAGTGGATCTCGGAACAACGGAACGAATCCCCCGGGAAAGACCTGGCCGCAATTTTAGCGGCGGCGGCCGTCAAATTCGACCTTTCCCCCAAAGACGCCGCGTTTCTGGAACGCTTCTGCTCCGGCACCGCCGCCGACGACGCCGGAAAGCGGTAGCAACCCGACGACAAGACGAAATTCGATGGCCGCCATCCGTATCCTGCCCGAGATCGTTTCCAACAAGATTGCCGCCGGCGAGGTGGTCGAGCGCCCGGCCTCGGTGGTCAAGGAGCTGGTCGAAAACGCCATCGATGCCGGCAGCGACCGCATCCTGGTGGAAATCGAAAACGGCGGCCGCCGCCTGATCCGCGTTTCCGACAACGGCTGCGGCATGGCCCGCGATGACGCCCTGCTGGCGCTGGAGCGTTACGCCACCAGCAAGATTTTTGCCGACAGCGACCTGTTTGCCATCCGCACCCTGGGCTTTCGGGGCGAGGCCCTGCCGAGTATCGCCGCCGTATCGCGTTTTACGCTGCTCACCCGCGAAGCCGGTGCCGAAACCGGCACGCAGATCACGGTCAACGGCGGCAAGCTCAGCGACGTGCGCGCGGCCGGCGCGCCGCCCGGCACCCTGATCGAGGTACGCCGGCTCTTTTTCAACACACCGGCCCGCCGCAAGTTTTTAAAAAGCGTGAACACCGAGATGGGGCACATCGCCGATACCCTTTCCGCCATGGCGCTGGCCTGGCCACAGACCCGTTTCCGCCTGGTGCACAACGGCCGCAGCATCCGGGACTGGCCGTCCGCCGATGCCGCCCGCCGGGTGGCTGACGTGCTGGGCCGCGAAGCCCGTGCACGGCTCGTACCGGTGGATGCGCGCACGCCGATCGCCGAACTTGCGGGCTGGGTGTGCACTTCGCGCATCAGCCGGGCGACCACCCGCGGCATCTACATTTTTGTCAACGGCCGCTTCGTGCGCGACCGCGTCATCCAGCACGCCCTGATCGGGGCTTTCCGGGGCCGGCTGATGAAGGGCCGCTACCCGCTGGCCGTACTCTTTCTGAAAGTACCCTTCGACCAGGTGGACGTCAACGTGCATCCCACCAAGCACCAGGTGCGCTTTGCGCGCCAGCGGGAAATCCACGACCAAGTCGCCCGTGCGGTAACCCAGGCGATCGATGCCGCCGAACGCCCGGCCTGGGGCCCCCGCCCGCCCGGTGGGCAGGCAAACCACCGGACCGGCCACGTGGAAACACCCCGGGAAGGCGGGGCACCCCCCGTGTTCGACCGGCCGCCCGACCGGCGCCGTGAAAGGCAGGGTCCCGGGCCAAGGCCACGCGGGCTTGGAGACGAAACATCCGGCAGGCCGGGCGCCGCCGATGCCCGGCGGGTGGCGGAACCCCGCGCGCCATATCCCCTGTCACCATCCCGGGCCGCAGCCCCCGTCCAGACACCGGTGTGGCGCCAAAGCCGTTTTGGCGACCTGCGCGTCATCGGCCAGCTGCGCGACACTTTTATTTTGTGCGAAGCGCCGCGCGAGCTGGTGGTCATCGACCAGCATGCCGCCCATGAACGCATCTGCTACGAAGAGCTCAAACGACAGGCCACACAACAGACGCCCGCCGCGCAACTGCTGGCGATTCCCGAAAGCATCGAACTTTCGCGTGTGGAGGCCGGCCTGCTGACCCGCCTGCTGCCGCAGCTGCGCCGTGCCGGCCTGGATGTCGAGCCCTTCGGCGAAACCGCCTTCGTGGTGCGTGCTGTTCCCTCCCTGTTGACCGGCTGCGACATCCGCTCCATGCTGGTGGAAATGGCGGAAAAAATGGCTTCCGACGGACTGGCTGCATCTTCCACGCACCTTTCCGATGACGTGCTGAAGCTGATGGCCTGCCACGGCGCCATCCGCGCCAGCCAGCGTCTGGATGCCGCCGAGATTTCCGCCATGCTCAAGCGCCTGGATGCCTGCGACGATCCGGCGCACTGCCCCCACGGCCGGCCCACCTGGATCCGCTTTTCCCTGAAATTTCTGCAGAAATCCTTCGGTCGCATCGTGCACAGCGGGCCGCTGGCGCCCGGCTGAGGATGAAAAATGTGCAATCTGTGCGGTCTGACTGCACCAGACACACAACAGGTTGTGATTGTGACGACAAATACAAACAAAATTAAGGACCTTGCCGTTATTTTGTTAAAAAACACTTGACATCACCTCGGTGCATGCATAAAGTGCGACTGCATCGTTTTGCCGACGGTAGAGGCGGCTTTCGGCCAAACGGTGACAACAACGGCAAAGGAGGTGAACCTGCAAAGTACGTAGAACCGCAGTAACCGCTTGAGATGAAAAGGTTATTCAGATTCGTTTTGTTTGGATGAAAAATTAGGTGATTTCAGACAATTGTTCAAAAGAGAGGAAAATTAAGATGAAAAAATTAGGGTTTTTTCTGGCCGTCCTGGCAATGGTGGCCTTTACCGCACCGGCCATGGCAGCCGACTGGAATTTTTACGGCAGCGCCCGTATGCAGACCTGGTATGAAACCGGGGATGCCGCCGGCTTTCTCAACACCCACGACAACGGCAACCTCAATGAGAGCGACCAGGAACTGACCTGGAACCTGCAGGGCAACGCCCGCATCGGCGCCAAGGTCAAACATGAAAAACTCTCCGGTTACTTCGAGTACGGCTCGGGCCCCAACCTGCGGAAACTGTACGCCACCTGGAAGCCGGGCAACTGGTCCCTGTCCGTGGGCCAGACCTACACGCCCATTGATATTTTTTACTCCGGCCAGGCGTATGCCGCTGACGAGGGTCTGCTGAGCACCGGCCAGGCCTACGACAGCCGGAATCCGGAGATCATGTTCACCTATAACGGCTTCAAACTGGCCTTCATTCATGTCAAGGGCGCTTCCGACGAAGGTGCCGATTTTGGTGGAGCAGGCGCCGACATCGATGTCAAGATCCCCAAAATCGAGGCCAGCTATCATTTTGCCATGAACCAGTTCTTCTTTGACGTCATCGGCGGCTACCAGACCTACGATGTGGAAAGCGCCACCGGCGGCCCCGGCGACTTCACTGTAGACTCCTACGTGTTCGGCGGCGGCGGCGGCGTCAATTTCGGCCCGGCCTACGTCAAGGCTTTTGCCTACTACGGCCAGAACACCAAGGAATTCGGCCTTTACCAGCAGGGCGTGGCCAATGCCGTGCTCAAGGGTACGGGCGTCGATGAGGATGTTGAAGACACCAACACGGTCGGCTTTTTGGGCGTTTTGGGCTTCAAGGTCAACGACATGCTGACTTTGGAAGGCGGCTACGGCTACCTGAAGCATGACAACGACCTGCGTCCCGAAGACAGCAAAACCTACGCCTTTTACTTCCAGGCACCCATCACGCTGGCCAAGGGCGTCTTCATCGTTCCCGAAGTCGGCCATTATGACTACGGTGATTCCAACGTTGCCGGTGAAAAAGTTGACCTGAAGGATTTCACCTACTTCGGCGCCAAATGGCAGATCAACTTCTAGGAAACTACGAAGCTAAGCTCTAAACCAACGCCTCACGTAAAAACCCGGGAGATTTTCTCCCGGGTTTTTTTGTGTGCACCGTTTCGACAACGGCTTGACGATCCGCAGCTGATGGGGCATATTAGAAGGTAGTGTTTATCGAGTCTTCCCGAAAGGATACATAGCGACATGGAAAAATCATCAAGGTACAGGTAAAAAAGATGCCTGAGGGGCTTTACCTGGCGACCTCAAAAGATCTACCCGGGCTGGTGGCGCAGGGCCGGACGGCAACGGAGGCCCTGGAAATCGCCAGAGATGTGGCCCGCAAGTTGATTGAGGCGAAAGTCCAGCGCTCCGTAAATATCAACCTGTCAACGATCAGCGATGCATTCGATTATCCGCTGATCGTCAATGCCTGAAATGGGACGTTTGGCGGGATTCCGATACCGGGAAATTGCAAAGCGTCTGAAAGCGTTCGGTTTTATATTTGATCGGCAGGCAGCTGGCAGCCACGAAATCTGGTATAATGCAAAAATAGACCGGTAAACCACCCTTCCCAACCATCCCGGTGACATGCCGGAAGGTACCCTACGGGCAATTCTAAAACAAGCGGGCATCAGTCCAACGGACTTTTTACAACGAAAAACGAAAAATCGAATAAGCGTAGCACCTGTCCGTCCGCCTACGGCTTTCCCTTCCCCTTGCCCTTTTGCTTGGCCTTGATCTCGTAGGCGATGATCGTACTCTTGGGAGTGCTCATCACGACGGTGCCCTCGGAAAGCACCACCGCAGCCACCAGTTCGTCAACGCCGTCGTTGTCGTAATCGCCGACGGCAAAGTCACGGATAAAACCGGCCGTGGTGCGTGTTTTCCAGTTGGGCGCCAAGCCGATGCCGTCCCACACCAGAGACTCGAAATGGGTCTTGTTGAAGACCCGGAAACGCTGCAGGTGACGCCCGGCGACTTCCGAGTTGTTGGCCACGATAACCTCGTTGCTGCCGTCCCCATCCAGGTCTTTGACCAGCAGGCGCATGGGGAAGTACTTTGGATTCTGCACCTCTCCCCTGTCGCTGATGCGGTCAAGATAGTACAGGGTGCTGCCGCCGTAACTGTCCGTGCTCTTGGAAATCACCTTGCCGCCGCTGCCGATGATCTGAATACGGTCGCTTTCATCGTAAGCCAGTCTGAATATCCCGCCGTCGTTTTTCACATCGCCGGCCGTAAAGCCCAGCAGGTTGACCTCGGACGGCAGGCGCAGCCGGTTGGCGGGAACGTATTCGCCGCTGCCCCAGCTCATCTCGTAGACCGCGCCCCCGAAAGGCCCCTCGCTGCCGCGTTTCTGCCCATAGAGCACCTTGCCGCGATTGGGGAAATCCACGACCCGGTAGTACCAGCGGCTGTGGTCCACGATGGTTTTAAAGCGCTTGCCGCGGTCGTACTCGTAGACTATCGAGTTAAGTGCATTGCGCTGGCGGTTCAAGGCGGTGACGAAAATCTCGGGAATCCCGTTGCCGTTGATGTCGGCCACGTCCACACCGATGAAGACCTTATCGGGGGCTTTGGGAATCTGGTAGGCCTTGAAAAAGCGCTTGTTTTGATAACGGTAGATCATCACCTGGTCCGGTGCAATGGCCACGATCTCATTGGCGCCGTCGCCATCCACGTCACCTATGGCCAGACCGTTGAAACTTACGCGGTAATTGGGGCTCTTCCAGAAGCCGCGGTAGGTGGCCCCCTCGCCGGTCAGAATAAAAGGCGTGGCGCGGCCCTCCTGTTCGAAGCTGCCGAACCCCTGCTGGTAGAGCTTTTCCGGGTTCATGCGGCTTTCGTCGCCCTGGGGTGCCGCCGGCGCCGCGGATCGGGCCGCTCCCGCCTTGGGTCTGGCCCCGGCCACGGCCCGGCCGAAAACCTGATGGTTGATGTCGGCGGCGATGGCATCGATCTTGGGGATCACCTGCCCCATGCCCTCGGCCTGGGCGAAAAAGGTGCGGGCCGGCGCGCTGCCGGCAACCGCCACGATCTTGGTGTCGATGCTGACACTGGCCCCCAGTACGGTCAGGCTGCCGTAGAGCACATAGTCGGCGGAAAGCCTGGTCCCCAGTGCGCGCGCCGCCGCCTCGTCGGTCGGCGCTTTGCCGCCGGTCTGCTCCGCCACCCGGGCGCGATCCACGACCACGACTTTGCCGGGCCAGGCCAGGCGCGAACTGAGCATGTCGGTGATGCCGTGCTGCAAAAAACTCAAATCCTTTGCGGCGTTGATCGTAAAAGGTACAATGGCCACTTTCCGCACGCGCGCCGCGGCTGTCCGGGGTGCTGCGCAGACCAGCAGCATCAGTGCCGCCACGGCTGCCACCAGCCGCGTCTTGCAAATGTCGTTATCCACGATCGGAAAACCCTCCTTGCCCAAAATTGATGATTTCGTCAAAAGTCAGGACTTCCCGCTTGCGCAAGGCCTGTTCGAAAGCTGTGCGCCGTTGCGCCAAATCCCGGCAAGGCGTCGCCTGACGCCTCAAACCCCCCGGGATTTTAGCGCTCAACTATACACACGAAGAAGTCTTGAAATCCGCTCGCAACCGACTTTTTAAGAGTCTGCCAGAATTCAGTTTGCAGTCTAGGCAGCATGTATACGATCACTTGTGAAGAAAGGGTGAAGAATGGCGGCCCGGTGAATGGGTTTTACACCGGGCCCTGTCCATCCAGCCGCTTTCTGAGAATCTCGTTGACCAACCGCGGGTTGGCCCTGCCCCGTGTGCGTTTCATCACCTGGCCCACGAAAAACCCCAGAATCTTGGTTTTGCCGGCCCGGTAGTCCTCCGCCTGGGCGGGGTTGGCGGTCAGCACTTCATCCACCACGGCTTCGATGGCGGCCGTGTCGCTGACCTGCACCAGGCCCTCGGCTTCAACGATTTCGCGGGCGGTCCGGCCGCTTGGGGCCATCTTTTCGAAAACAGTCTTGGCGATCTTGCCGCTGATCACCCCTTCTTCAACGAGCTTCAGCAGTTCAGCCAGGGCCTCCGGCGACACGGGCGACTGCTCCACAACCATGCCCCGGGCATTCAGCAGCGCCGTCAGCGGGCCCATGACCCAGTTGCTGACGGTCTTGGGATCGACACCGCCGGCGGTACAGGCCTCAAAGTAGTCGGCGATGTCCCGGCCGGCCGTCAGCAGCGCGGCATCGTAGGCCGGCAGGGAGTACTGGTCCATGAAACGCCGTTTTTTGGCATCCGGCAGTTCGGGCAGCTGCGCCCGCACGCGCGCAATCCAGTCGTCATCGATCACCAGCGGCAGCAGGTCCGGGTCCGGAAAGTAGCGGTAGTCGTGGGCCTCTTCCTTGCCGCGCATGGAAGTTGTGCGGTTTTTGTCGGGATCCCACAGCCGGGTTTCCTGCACCACTTGGCCCCCGTCGCGGATCACTTCCCGCTGGCGGGCGATTTCAAAGGCCAGCGCTTTCTCCACGTGCCGGAAGGAATTGAGGTTTTTCAGCTCGGTGCGCGTGCCCAGGGCCCGGGTTCCCGCCGGCCTTACAGAGACATTGGCGTCGCAGCGGAAACTGCCCTCTTCCATGTTGCCGTCACAAATGTCCAGGTAACGCACCAGGGAACGCAGTTGGCGCAAATAAGCCCCGGCCTGTTCGGCCGAACGGATGTCCGGTTCGCTCACGATTTCGATGAGCGGCACCCCCGTGCGGTTGAAGTCCACGTAGCTCACCGGACGGTCCGGGTCGTGGGTCAGCTTGCCGGCATCTTCCTCCATGTGGATGCGCGTGATGCCGATGCGCTTGACCGCATCGCCGACCGCGATGTCCACATGCCCGGCTTCGGCAATGGGCAGTTCGTACTGCGAAATCTGGTAGCCCTTGGGAAGATCCGGGTAAAAATAGTTCTTGCGCGCAAAACGGCTTTCCCGTGCCACGCTGCAGTCCGTGGCCAGGGCCATGCGCAGGGCAAACTCCACCACCTGCCGGTTCAAGACCGGCAGCACGCCGGGCATGCCCAGGCATACCGGGCACACATGCGTATTGGGCGTCGCCCCGAAGGCCGTGGAACAGCCGCAGAAAATCTTGCTTTTGGTTTTGAGCTGGGCATGCACTTCCAGCCCGATGACCGCTTCAAATTCCATCACAACTCCCCGCTTCCATCGTCCGCCTACAGCGGGAGGACTTAAAAATACTGCATTTTGCGTAAATTTGCACCGTTCGTCAAGGAATTTCGGGAAAGTTTCATCACCGATGCAAAAGCATGGCCTACACACCGGAAAACGACGGTCCATGTCATCGCATTCACAACACCTGCCTTGCAGCGTCCCGGAAAAAGGCACTCTCGGAAAATGTTGTACCTAACGCAAAGAGGTACCACGGCAAAACATACCGGAGTGTTAAATCGGCCTGTAACAATCCGGAGAGTATCGAAAATGAAAAAAATGAAATTGGTCCTGGCGGTTTTTAGCTTGGCGGCCGTGGCCTCCGAATGGAGTTTTTCGGCAGCATCCGCATGGCCACCCGGTACCAGACCGGCGAGGGAGCCTCCTTTTTAAACCTCCACGACAACGGCAGCCTGAACCAACGACCGGGCGCTGGCCTGGGAGCTGCAGAAAAATGCACGCATCGGCGACAAGTGGCAGATCAACCTCTAAGAGCTCAGCGGATAACAAATCCTTTTCCCTTCCATATGACCCGGGTGCGATGTTTTTTCACACTTCTGAGCTATGGAAGCTGCATCGTTATTACCCACCAGCTGACTTTTACTAACGTATGGCGCAGAATCGAATTGCCTTGATTCCCTGCGCCGACGCACGCAAAGCATGCCGGAGCTTGACTTCGAAAAATAACGACACCGGGGGATGTTTCGCTGGCATACTGATTGCAACAACTCTTCTGCAGAGCCGGGCCATGGCTGATTTTGTGTGTTGCGTGGCGTCATCTCATATTGCAAGGGCAAAAAATAGGATCCGGAACATTGCGCACGATCTTTGACGAAGATTTAATAGAGATACCAGAGGTAACCATGGGCACACACTGCTTTCGAAAACAAAAGAAGCACGGTCACGCCTGGATGCCGGCAGTCGGCCTGCTTGCCATTTTGCTGCTTTCCGCTTCCGCCTGTGCAAACTACGGGCGGTTGCGGCCGGTTGCCGACATGCGGAAAAACCTTGACAACCCGATGCCGGTTACGGGATACAAATACTACTACGACGGAACAGAAGGCTATCCTTATCATGTGATCGGACTGCAGAGGGGCTATGTTTTTTCGTCCAGGTTCTGGACGCCCATTGCCCCTGCTGCAGTTGAGCTGAAAAAACGGGTCGCGGGGATTCGCCCATATTCCGCTACCAGCCCTTATGTCTTTGATATTCTCGACCCCCGAGGTAGTGTTGTCGGCGTGTTGTACTCCGCTGAGCCGGGCGCGACGGTCCGTTTCGGTCCCGGCCGCAGCGTCCGTCTGGACAATGCTTTTTCCCACGGCAGGCACCCTTCTTCGATCGGTGGTGGTAAATAGAGGGCCCGCGGCAAGAGAGGCGCCTCTTGCCGGGTTCGTGGGCCGCGTGCGCACTGTGCGGTTTCAGTGCATCTATGGTCCTCCCCGCATGCGCCCCAATGCGGCTTTAGAGGGGCACCCTCTGCAGCCGCACAGCAGGTGTGCTACCGGAAGTACGGCTTGTGGCACAATGTCGGAACAACGGCCACTGCCCGGGAAGTTCGTCAGCATCCGCAATGCCCGCTGTTGCCGGCAGGCACCAATCGAACGACCGGAATCTTCACGTCTAAAGCCGCTGTTTGTATCCACCACCCGAATTTATGGAAGGAGGAGCGAAAGATGAAAAAGCTTCTGTTCCTGATACTCAGTGTGTTTTTTTCTGTCACGCAAAGCGCCTATGCCGTCGATATCGTATGGATGCAGGTGCAACACCGCGAATACGCAAACGGCAAGACGCTCAACCAGCTCGGTTTCGGTCTGACCGATGCATACGGCAATTATCTGGGCAGCGGCAGGCGCATCCGAAGCGTCAAACTGCACAGTCCGGCCAAAAAAGAACTTGCCTTGTCGAAACTTAAATTCGCTTCGGACAGGGAAATCTACGGCACCTACAATGCCAAAAACAGCCAGTGGCACTACAGTGATCGATGGCTGTTCGAAAGCTGGTTTTCCGCTGAGATTTCCGACGTTCTGATGCCGGGCATCTACTGGCTGAAAGTAACGCTGACCGACGGTAAAACCGCCGAACGCACCTTTGCATTCAACCGCCTCGTAGACCTGCCGGTCATCGATGCCGACTCTTTTCAGCTCAATCCGGACGCGCACGGTAACCTGATCTGGACCTGGAAAATCCCCGCCGAACTGGGGCAGCTGAGCTTGGTCCACAAATTGCGGACGCGGGCGGCCATCGACATTTTCAGCGCTGGAAAAGATGTGGGCTACTTTTCGATCATTGTGCCGGTGCATATGGGCTTTGTCCTGGTTCCACAAAAGGCCGTGAAGCTGATCAACGGAAAGGGGGATCGCTTCGAATTGAAGGTTTCCATTGAAACCCGCGACAAGAATAACCGCACCTACTCCAGAGCGCTGGTTATCGAAAGAAAGCTACCCTCGGCAGCCAGAAAATGAACCCCTGCTCCAGGGGGATGTCCAATACAATTGCAACCCGGCATGATGCCCGCAAAACGGCCTGGGCAGAAACGTTTTAAATCAACCGATTCCGGTTGGTAGATACAACCGGGCCGAACTCTACCAACCGGCTGAAAGGAGGAAAATCGATGAGGCGTTTCTTGCTGGAGAGCATCGGATGGATGCTCATCATCGCCTTAGGGCCCCTCTTGGCAGTATCTGCGGGAGGGCAAGCCCTTCCCATCTGGGCACCGCCCCCCCTGGGCAGGCTCATTACAGAGGGCCTGCACCGCAACAACGAGATCGGAAGCATAAAAGACCAGATCGCCAGCTTAAAGGCCAGGATCTCGTATGCCGGTTCCCTGGATGACCCGCGACTGGGCCTGGCAATTCTGAATCTGCCGACGGACTCTTTTCGCTTCGACCAGGAGCCCATGACCCAGAAACAGATTTTCATCGCGCAGAAATTTCCATGGTTCGGCAAGCTGGACCTCAGATCCAGACGCGCCACCTTCAAGGCAGTCCGCCAGCAAGCCGTTCTGCAGGCCAAACGCCTCGAACTTTCCGGCAGGATCGCCAAGGCCTACTATGAGCTGGGTTTCGTGGGCACCGGTCTGGCCATTAATGCCAAGCTGACGACCACCGTTAGCCAGCTGCTGGGGGTTGCCGAAAGCCGTTACGCCACCGGCCGGGGACTCCAGCAGGACGTGCTGCAGGCCCAGGTAGAGCTGAGCAAACTGCTGGATGAGAAGATCCGGCTGAAAAAAAAGCGCCGGACTCTGGAAGATGAGATCAACGCCCTGCTCAACCGGGAACGCTTTTCGCCCGTAGCGCCACCTGTGGGTCTGCATTACCCGGACATCGGGCTGCAGCTGCGGCAGCTTCAGGACAGGGCGGTCAAGGAAAATCCCTTGGTGCGGGTCCGGCTGGCGGAAATCGATACCGCCTCTACCGAAATTCAACTGGCGCACAAGGACTACTGGCCGGACATGGATGTCAGGCTGGCCTACGGCCAGCGGGACGAGGATTTCAACGGGCGCAGCTTGCCGGATTTTGTCACCGCGTCGGTGACCGTGAACCTGCCGGTCTGGCAAAAGCAAAGGCAAGACCCCAACCTGGTGGCCGCCCAGAAAGCCCACCAGGCCGCGGTGAAACGCTATCTCAACCTAATCGAAAGTCTGCCCTACCAGGTGGAATCCCTGGTTACCGAAATTCGTGACACCCAGGAAAATTACCGCCTTTTCAGCGATGCGCTGCTGCTGCAGGCTGAACAGTGGGCTAGCTCGGCGCTGACCGCCTATGAAGTCGGCAAAGTGGAGTTTAACACGATGATCGCCGCTCAGATCCGCCTGCTGCGCTTCGAACTCCGAGCCGCGAATTACATCTACAAGACCTACCAGAAACGGGCTGAATTGGAAGAAATCATCGGGGGGCCGCTGCAAAAGACCCCTATCGCAAAATCAGCTCCAGGTAAAAAGGACCAACAACCCATGACGCATCAGCGAGGTTACACTCAATGAAACGCATCTTTATCGTTGCCATGGCCGCGGTCGGACTCTACGGGCTGTCGGCCGCGTTGCAGGAGATGGCTGCCAAACCCGGCAGTGCGGGTCTGATCGCAAGCCGCGCGCTGGCCGCTGAAAAAGGGCTCAAGGCCGGCATGATCGACCCCAAGACCGGAAAAAAAATCAAGTACTGGGCATCTCCCATGAACCCGGCCTATATTCGCAACACGCCCGGCAAATCCCCCATGGGAATGGACCTGGTACCGGTTTACGAAGAAGAGGGCGGTGGCGGCCAGGACGCCGCATCCACCATCCGCATCGACCCGGTGACCATGCAGAACATGGGGGTCCGCCTAGGGCGCGTGAAGCGCAAAACCCTGGTCAAGGACATCCGCACCGTCGGCAGCATCACCTACGACGAAACCAGAATCTACACCGTCAATACGAAGTTCAACGGCTGGATCGAAAAACTGTACGTCAATTTCGTCGGCGAAAACGTCAAAAAGGGACAGCCGCTTTTCGACATTTACAGCCCCGACCTGGTGACCGCCCAGGAAGAATACCTGCTGGCACTGAAGCAGTACCAAAGCCTGTCGCACAGCGCCTATGCGCGCATCCGCGAGGGCGCAAAGCGCCTGCTGGCCGCCTCGCGCACCCGCCTGCGCTACTGGGATTTGACAAACAGACAGATCGCACGCATCGCCAAAAGCGGAGAAGTCCGAAAAACCCTCACTGTCTACTCCCCGGCAACGGGAATCGTCACCAAAAAAAGTGCCTTTAAGGGCCATTTTGTCAAAGCGGGAGAGCATCAATACGAAATCGTTGATCTTTCCACGGTGTGGGTGGATGTCGACGTCTACGAATACGAACTGCCCTGGGTGCACAAGGGCATGGCGGCCGAAATGGACCTTTCCTACATTCCGGGAAAGCGCTTTAAGGGGAAGGTACTTTTTATTTATCCCTATCTGAATGCCAAGACACGCACCGCCAAACTACGGCTGGAATTCCGCAATCCTGACAATCAGCTCAAGCCGGGCATGTACGCCAACGTCTACCTGAAGTCCGTGATTGCCCGAGAGGGCCTGGTGATTCCCCAGGAGGCGGTGATCGACAGTGGGGAGCGCCAGGTTGTTTTCGTCTCCCTGGGCCAGGGCAAGTTCCAGCCCCGCAATGTCAAGCTGGGCCTGGAGGTCAGCGACCAGGAGTACCAGGTACTCAGCGGCCTGAAGGAAGGCGACGAAATCGTGCTATCGGCGCAGTTCATGCTCGACTCTGAAAGCCGCTTGCGGGAAGCCATCCAGAAAATGCTGGAACTGCAGAAACGTGAGCCGGGCGGTCACTAGACCCGTGAAAGGGACCTGAAATGATCGAGAAAATCATTGCGCTTTCCATCCGCAACAAGTTCCTGGTGATTCTGGGGACCCTCTTCGTGATTCTGGGTGGAACCTATGCCATGTTCAAGATCCCCTTGGACGCCATTCCGGACCTTTCCGATGTCCAGGTGATCGTTTTCACCGAGTACCCGGGCCAGGCACCCCAGGTGGTGGAAGACCAGGTCACCTATCCGCTCACCACCGCCATGCTGGCGGTGCCGTTTGCCAAGGTGGTGCGGGGATACTCTTTTTTCGGTTTTTCCTTCGTCTATATTATTTTCGAAGACGGCACCGACATGTACTGGGCCCGCAGCCGGGTGCTGGAGTATCTCAACTTTGTGGCCGGACGTCTGCCGGCAGGCGTCAACCCCCAGCTGGGGCCCGATGCCACCGGTGTGGGCTGGGTTTATGAATATACACTGCAAAGCGACCGCCACGACCTGTCGCAGCTGCGCTCCATCCAGGACTGGTATCTGCGCTACGAACTCACCAGCGTGAACGGCGTTGCCGAGGTGGCCTCCATCGGGGGATTTGTCAAACAATACCAGGTGATCGTGGACCCCAACAAACTGGCCGCCTTCAACATTCCCTTAAAAAAGGTCAAAATGGCCATCGCCCGCAGCAACAACGACGTGGGGGGGAAACTGGTGGAAATGGGAGAAACCGAGTTCATGGTCCGCGGCCTGGGGTATATCAAAAGCATCAAGGACATCTACGACATCCCCCTGGGCGTCAGTGCGCGTGGCACCCCGATTTTGCTGAAAAACGTGGCCAACGTCAAGATCGGCCCCGAACTGAGGCGCGGTCTCGCCGACTACAACGGCACCGGCGAGGCTGTGGGGGGGGTTGTCATCATGCGCTACGGCGGAAACGCCCTGCAGGTCATCCAGAACGTCAAGAAAAAGCTGGAGCAACTCAAGGCCGGTCTGCCCGAGGGGGTCCGCATCGTGCCGGTCTACGACCGTTCGGGGCTGATTCTGCGGGCGGTGGACAACCTGAAGCGCACCCTGATCGAGGAAAGCCTGATCGTCACGCTGGTCTGCATCATCTTTTTGTTTCACCTGCGCAGCGCCTTCGTGGCCATCTTTACCCTGCCGGTGGGCATTTTCATCAGCCTGATGATCATGCAGAAACAGGGCATCAACGCCAATATCATGAGCCTTTCGGGCATTGCCATCGCCATCGGCGCCATGGTGGACGGTGCCATCGTGATGATCGAAAATGCCCACAAGCACATCGAAAGAGACGGCGGCAAAAAACCCCACTGGGAGCTCATCCTGGACGCCGCCAGGGAAGTAGGGCCGTCGCTCTTTTTCTCTTTGATGATCATCGCCATCAGCTTCCTGCCGGTCTTCACCCTGGAAGCCCAGGAGGGCCGGCTCTTCAAACCACTGGCCTTTACCAAGACATACGCCATGATCGGCGCCGCTTTGCTGTCCATCACCATCGTACCCATCCTCATGGGCTACCTGATCCGCGGCAAGATCCGGCCCGAAGAGAAAAACCCGGTCAACCGATTCCTCATATGGGTCTATCACCCCATAATCAAGCTGGTGATGAAGGCCAAGATCCTGGTGGTGGTATTGGCATTGGCCGTGCTGGCGGTCACCTACATTCCCTGGAGCCGCGTGGGCTCCGAATTCATGCCGCCTTTGAACGAAGGCGACCTGCTCTACATGCCGACCACCCTGCCGGGCATTTCCATCACCAAGGCCAAGGAGCTATTGCAGCAGACCGACCGCATTATCGCCAGTTTTCCGGAAGTGCACCATGTTTTCGGCAAGATCGGACGGGCGGAAACCGCCACCGACCCGGCACCACTGTCCATGATGGAAACCGTGATCATGTTAAAGCCCGAATCCGAATGGCCCGAGGGCATGACCATGGAAAAGCTGATCCGCAAAATGGATCAATCCATCCGGTTCCCCGGCCTGACCAATGCCTGGACCATGCCGATCAAGACGCGGGTGGACATGCTCTCCACCGGCATCAAAACCCCCGTGGGCATCAAGCTCATGGGGGAAGATCTGCAGGTGCTGAGCGATCTCGGAGAAAAAGTTGAAGCGGCCTTGAGGAATGTGCCCGGCACACTGAGCGTCTATTCCGAGCGCGTCACAGGGGGCAACTTCTTCGACTACCGCATCAAACGCCTGGAGGCGGCGCGCTACGGCCTGACGGTGAGCGATGTCCAGGACGTCATCATGTCTGCGGTCGGCGGCGTCAACGTCACCCAGACGGTGGAGGGTCTGGAGCGCTACCCCGTGAATCTGCGCTACGGCTCCGAACTGCGGGATTCGCCCGAAAAGCTGCGGCGCATCTTGGTGCCGACGCCCATGGGGGCCCAGATCCCCATCACCCAGCTGGCCGATATCCGCATCGTCAAGGGCCCGCCGTCCATCAAGAGTGAAAATGCACGCAACAACGCCTGGATTTACGTGGATCTGACCGGCATCGATGTGGGCACCTATGTGCAGAAAGCGCAGCAGGTGATCCGGCAAAAGATCAAGCTGCCGCCCGGCTACAGCCTGGTCTGGAGCGGCCAGTACGAATACATGCAGCGCGCCCAGAAACGCCTGATGATCGTGGTGCCCATCACCCTGCTCATCATTTTCCTGCTCTTGTACTTCAACTTTAAAAACATCACCGACAGCCTCATCGTAATGGCCGCCGTGCCCTTTTCCCTGACCGGAGGGCTGTGGCTCATGTATTTTCTGGGATACAACATGAGCGTGGCGGTGGGTGTAGGCTTCATTGCGTTGGCCGGCGTGGCCACCGAAATCGGCGTCGTGCTGTTGATTTACCTGGATATTTCCTACCAGAAATTCAAAGAGCACCATGGTGAGAAATTCAACCGCACGCTGCTGCAGCAGGCCATCGAAGAGGGCTCCGCCCTGCGGGTGCGCCCGATCATGATGACCGCCACCGCCATCATGGCCGGGCTCATGCCCATCATGTGGAGCCACGGCACCGGCTCGCAGGTTATGAAGCGCATTGCCGCACCCATGGTGGGCGGCATGGTGAGCGCCACCCTTTTGACCCTCGTCGTCGTGCCGGCGCTGTACGGGCTGGTAAAAGGCTGGAAGCTGCCGAAAGAAACCCCGGTGCACTCAAAGGAAAAAGTATAAGCAGCGCTTCATTCAAACAGCTGTACATTCCTTGCCCAGTTTTTTTCCTCGTACCGGCGCGGGCCCCGCCCGGTTGCCAGGCGTGATGAGCAAAGAAAGCGAAATTGTAAATTTTTGGGTGGATGGCACCATGCTTGCATAACATTTTAGCCAATGGAAAACAAAAGCAAAAGGAGGACGGCATGAAAAAAGTAATTGTAAAAGCACCTGCTTTTATCGCGGTGGTGACGGTTCTACTGGCTTTTAATAGCGCCCCCAAAGCCATAGCTGCCGGAAAGGCTATTACGCTCGAAGGCACATTCCAGGGGGCCTCCTGTACGCACTATAAGGAAAAGTGCTACGCGGACGACGCGCATGTTGCCCTGGAACACGATTTCGTACTGGTTTTGCCAAACGGTAAACATTACTTCCTGCCGAACCTCAGGCGCGGAATCAAGGCCCGGCACGCCGGCCAGACGGTGCGCGTTCGTGGAGAACTGGATGACCATGCGATCTGGGTGGAAAAACTGAGCGTTAAAAGGGGCAACACCTACCAGAGTGTCTGGGATTTAAAGGAACAGAAAAAGCTATATGAAATGCGGTAAGGCATAACTGATGCCGCAATTTTTCAAGAAGTTGTGATCGAGACGCACCAATATGCATTTCGGCTCCGCTTTTTGAGCCGGGATGCATATTTTGCCCTGTTTGCCCAGATTTATCCGGATTTTTCGAGAAATCACATGATGCCGCCGCTGCCAAAAAGGCACAACAGTATACCATTGACGGCATGTTATAGATGTGACGTGGTACCACCGGTTGCAGCTGGTGTGTGAAAAGAAAATCGACATCTATGACCCACCGGCACCCGACATGGGGGCCTGTTGCCGGATCCATCACCTCACCAGCCTCTCCTGGAAAACGATAAAAAATGTACTGTGCAACTTGAGCGCAGCCGAAACTCTGTTGTGCAGGGCATCAGCCGCAACACACACTCCATAAAGCCCAATGCCGCACCGCGTCGGATCTCCCTAATCGATCATCCGTCCGCTGCAGCGTGCCTTTCCGCCCGTCAATGCTAAAACCCTGCAGGGCCGAACAGGCAACGAATTGTGGCTTTTTTACCCAAATCGCGGATTTCTGCCTACCGTGATGCGCGAAAACGACGCGTTCAGCAGCTGAAAAGCGGATTTCACCCTCAGCAAAGATCAGGTGGATTCTTCAGAGGGTTTTGCATCGATTTATACAGCCCGAAGCTCGCCGGGCATTTCCCGATGGCCGCATCTGCAAGTCAGGCGCTGGAACTCCGCATATCGCACACTCGGCTGACCGATACATTCAAACAGCGTCGTGGCGTGTTTTCAATTGACGTTAAGCCTTGACGGATGTACCACTTTTTGGTATTTACTGCCCGTTTGCAGTTTTTCTGCGCCATTGCCTGTCGGACGAAACCGCATGACATGCTTCACTTGAACTTTTGCGCGGCCCGACTTCAAGAAGTGGCGCCCGATCGATATCGGAAAGATGCGGCCGTGGTTCGCAGCGCCTTGCACCTCCGGCGAACCATTTCCACCAGCGGTCACGCGACACCCAAGTACATACCTTCTCCAGCAAAAGACCTTAAAACACAACTGTTGAACCGTGCCGCCGGACGACGTGCATCCGGTCCAACATGAAAAGAGCCATGCCGCCAGCAGCCAGAGAATAGGCGCCTTTTCACCCCCTGTGCGCCCATCTTGATTCCTATACGCGGCAGCCCGTGAAACCTACCTGCAGCAGGCTGTGGAAAATCGGCTCGCAAACCGATTCACAGGGGCTGCAGCGTTTCATACGTCTTGCAACTTTAAACCGCCTCAAAAAAGAAAGGAGGTGATGGAAGGGGCAGCAAGCTTTCCCGGTCAATCAAGTAACAATTTCAACCAACAGGGGGAAAACAAGATGAAAAAGTTATCACTTCTTACAGGTCTTTTGTGGCTGTTCGTCCTTTGCGGCGCTGCTTTCGGTGCGGACCTGGCGTTTCACGGAGATCTGAACAACCGCTTTTTGACTTACACCAACCACAACGACTGGCTGAGCCCGGAGTCCAAAGGTGTGCTGCACGACGATACCGTGCAAGAATCCTACGGCGAGCTGAAATACCGCTTCTGGTTTGAAGCGGGAACCGACGACAATGCCGTCAAGGGGGTCTATGCCATTGAGATCGGCGGCATCCGTTTCGGCCGCAACGACAGCTCGGTGGGCAAGGGCCAGGGCGGCAGTTTTTCCGGTGATGCCGTCAACGTCGAAACCCGCTGGGCGTACCTGGACTTCCAGGTCCCCTTTGTGGAACAAAAGTCCCGCTTCAAGGTCGGCCTGCAGCCGACCAGCGTCAACTCCTTTCTGTGGCAGGAAACCGCCGCCGGCGTGAAACTCGATGGTTCGCTCAACGTGCTGGACTATGAGCTGGGATGGATCCGGGCTGTCGACAATCTTGCCAGATCAGAGAACGATGACGACATCAAGGACCAGGACTCGTTTATCGGACGTCTGAATTACAAAGCGTCCAACCATTTTAAGATCGGCCTGTTCGGACTGTTCATGAACGGCGACGCCGGCCAGCGGCCGGACTTCAGCACCGACGCTGCAGGCAACCCGACGGGCATTGCACCCGGTCTTGGGCTGGTAACACCGCGTAAATACGAAATCAAATCCTTTGCCGACATCGCCGGCCTGAGTTTCTATACGGTAGGTGTAGACGGATCTTATACTGCCGGTAGGTTTTTTGTGGACTGGGACCTGATGTACGAAGGGGGCACAGTCAATGATATTTTTTTCGATGATTCAGAATTTTCCGGCAAATCGGCCTCCGGCGATTTCGACGTCAGCGCCTATCTGGCCCACGTAGACCTGGGGTACAAGATGGGAAAGACCAAGTTCACCTACACCTTCTGGTACGCCTCAGGCGATGACAACGCCGCCGACAACGATTTCGACGGCTTCCTCTCCGTGGATGTCGACCGCTTCGACAGCCAGACGATGTTCGAAGGCAACTACACCGACGATGTCACTTACTTCACAGAAAGGCCCTACATGCTCGACAAGGGCTTTATCATGAACAAATTGGCCGTGGATTACCAGGCAACCGCCAAGCTGAAAGTCGGCAGTGCGCTGATGTATATGGCCACGGCAGAGGACATCGACTACTTCGACAGCAGCAACATTGCGCGCAGCAACAGCGATATCGGGCTTGAAATCAACGGATACCTCAAGTATATGCTGTACAAAAGGCTTGAATTTGCCATCAATGCCGGCTATCTTTTCTCCGGCGATGCCATGGACGCCTTCGAGCAGGGGGCCATCAAGAACGGAAGCGCCGACGAAGATATTTTTGTCAGCAGCGCCAGGCTCCGATATAAATTCTAAAGGCGGTCACCTCATCTGATACCAGAGGCCGGGGGCTTCCCGGCCTCTTGCACCCACGACGGAGTCAAGTCTATGAGAAGCACGACGAAATACATGCTGGTCGGCATTTTAGCGCTTTTGGCATGCCTGTCGGGCCCGTTGCCCTCACAGGCCGGCGTTGTGGAAAAAATCGCCAACGATTTTCAGCCGGTTTCCGGTTACGTGGTAATGGCTGAGGGCCGGGAATACATCATCGACCTGGGCAAAAGCGCCGGCATCGTGCTGGGGGATCTTTTTAGCGTGGTGGCCCCCGGCAAAGAGATTGTCGATCCGGCCACAAAAAAAGTCCTGGGGCGCCTGGAACAAACCAAAGCTATCTTGAAAGTGGTGCGCCTCAAGGCCAGCTATTGCTTTGTCCGTTCTTTAAGTGGGCACAACGGTATCAAACGCGGAGACCGCGTGCGGCGTTTTGAAAATCTGACAGCCTCTTTTTGGGATTACACCGGCCACGGAAAGCCTGTTTTCCATCGTCTGCAGCACATGCTGCCCGGCTTAAAGTGGGAAGGCTATGATGAGTCCCAGCGCAACAAACCATCCACGGTCCAGCCGCCATCCAGCGCTGCATCATCGTTGCTTTTTATCCTTACGGCCGGCGGCATCGAAGTGCGCGACCCTGAATTTGCCGTTATTCACCGCTACAAGCCGCCCCGGCTCCCGTCCAGCGCAGGCAGGCCCGTTACCCGGGAAAACGCTTCCAAAGCTGCAGTTATGGAGCAGGGCCCCGTACCTGAGAAAGCCCCGTCGGCGTCGGGCCGCAAACCAGCGCCGGCGACGGTCGCTTATGCAGCGAAGTTTCATAACCTGGCGGCGCGCGGCAATCTTCCGGGCTTGACCGTGATGGCCGATTTCATCACCGGGAAACAACGCGTGCTGATGGCATCCACTGATGGATCGGTCATCCACATCTTTGAAGTCAGCGCCAAACTAAAACCTGTCGCCGAAACCACCCTGCCTTATCCAGGCCAGATCCTGGCCGTCAAGTGGTGGCAGCCGGACGCTCAAGCACCGCCCTACCTGGTTAGCACTAGTTGGTATGACAATGAAATTACGGGAACCATTTTTTCTTTGCAGCCAAGCGGCCTTACACCGGTTCAAGAGAGAGTCCCTGGAATATTCGGATCGTTTGATATGGACGGGGATCGGAGACCAGAGACTCTTTTTAGCCAGGAATTCGACCCGGAAACGTTCTTTGGTCAGCGTGTCCGACGGGTAGGCCTGAACAGCGGGCAGCTGTCCTATTCCCGCCCAAAGCTGATGCTGCCGCGGCGTTTTCCGGTGCTGGGCAGCCTGTTTGCCGACCTGACCGGTGATGGTCGCCTGGAAACGGCTTTCATCCGGAACAGAATCCTATATATTTACCAGGAGCAGAAACTGCTGTATGCGTCTTCCAAACAAATGGGCGGCAGCCTCTCCTTTTTAACCTATGATATTGATCCGCTGGCAAAAAGTGTCATGACAACATCGGTCACCATCGAGATCTCTCCCGTTGCCGCAGACATCGATGGCGATGGCAAGCTGGAAATTCTGGCAAGTGCTTCAGACAAAACTTTTTTAGGTGCCGCCAGCGTCACCACGGGGATCAAAAACAGCTGGCTGGCAGTCATCAAGTTCCGCAACGGGACTTTCGAGACCGGCACCCTGGGGGACAAACTGGACAAAGCGATAGAGGGCATCACCTTTGCCGACGGACAGGTGTTGGTGGTCCTTTCCCAACCGGGAACTATCCTGGGCAAAGAGGGAAGCAGCCGTTTGCTGGCCTACCAGCTGAAATAACGGCGGTGGCAAAACATCAACGCCCATGGCAGCATGGCTATCAAAACAGCATTTGAATTTTAATCTTTCTGTTTTATCACCACCAGGGTAAGGTCATCTTCCAGGGTGGCGTTTCCCCGGAAGCGGTCTGCGGCAGCGGTCACGGCGGAGATGATTTCACCGGCAGCAGCACCGTGGCTGGTCTGCAGCACCCGGCGCAAACGCTCCTTGCCAAACCGTTCCCCATGCTGGTTTTGTGTTTCCCACAGCCCATCGGTGCTGATCAACAGAATGTCTCCCGCCTCCCACCCACTGTACCGGTTTTCGACAAAACAATGACTCTCATCGACGCCCAAGGCAATGCCCTTGCCGTCCAGCACGACAAAGTCATCCACTGACGGACGGTACACGATGGCCGGGTCGTGGCCGGCCCTGACCCAGTGGATTTCGCCCTTTTGAATGTCGATGGTCATCAGGAAAAGCGTCATAAAATCCCCCTGGTATCCGGTATCCAGGCACAGGAGCCGGTTGGCGGCGGAAACTGCCTGCGACAGATCATCCGTTTGGATGATGCTGCTGCGAATCAGCGCCCGGGCGGTGGTCATCAACAGGGCGGCAGCCACACCGTGGCCCGACACGTCGCCCACGGCCACGCCGATCTTATGCGGCCCCAACTCCGGAAACTGGAAAAAATCGTAGTAATCGCCGCCGGTTTCATCGCAGTAAAGACATTTGCCGGCAATGTCCAGAGCGGCAACGTGCAATTCATCGCGGGGTAACAGGCTGCGCTGCAGGTCTTTGGCCAGATCGAGCGCCATCTTCATACGCACGCGCTCTTCCAGCTGCACCACCATGCGGTTGAAACTGCGAATCAGTTCACCGACCTCATCATTGGATTTCACCGGCAGGGAGATGCCGTAATGTCCGGCGGCCACCTTCTCGGCGGCCTGCGAGACTTCCCTGATGGAGCGTACCGTGCCACGGGTGGCCAGCCGGATGAGAAGCAGGATCACGACAACAAATGCGGCTCCGGTCGCATAGTAATGCAGACGAAAATGCAGGATGGGCGCCAGCACCTCACGGCCGGGAGCGATGATCACGAGGGTCCAGGGCGCCTCCTGCAGCTTGTAGAAACTGCTGATCCTGGGGGGCGGAAACCCGCGCCCGAAAATCGTGCCGTAAGGCATGGCCATGATGCCGTACATCGTGCGCTGCTCCAGGGGGTCGCCGCCTTCGGCCAACCGGCCACGTTTCGCCGGCAAATTGCCCGCCAGCACACGTCCGATGTTATCCACCAGCAGCGCCTTGTGGTGACGCCACCAACCGGTGGATTCAACGGCCTTCACCAGATAGTCGAAACGCAGAGCGATTTCCAGGCGGCCGATGATTTTGCCGGAAGCGTTCTTGATATTCGACAGCAATGACAACATTTCACCTTTCTGGGCGGCATCGTAATGCGGCAGAGAAAATTCGACGATATCGGCCATGCGGTAGGGCATGATGTCCATTTCCATCATGTGTCCCATATTCCCCATATTCTCCCTCATCTTTTTTCGCACCTGGGGGGAACTACCCATCATCGCACCCATCCCTCCTCGCATCATCTGCTGCATGTCCATAGGCGCCTTTTGCGCACTCGCCTTCGGAGGAGGAGTCTTCCAAGTCAAGCCAACACGTGTAACGCCAGGCATGCGTCGGAGCTGCCTGAGCACGACGCCCCTGACCTGGTCGGCGTAAAGGGTGTTGCCGATACGGTGAAACATTTTGAGCAGTTCCTTGGGGCGGCTCAATCGCATGTCCACCAAATGGGCGGCACGCTGCAGTTTCAGGGTGGTTGCCTCGCGCCACTGATTGAGGAGGCTGTCACGGGCATAGATAAATCCGGCGACTCCCATCCCCACCAGCAGGAACGCCACCGGGAGAAGTACAAAAAGCGCCAGCCGATGTTGGATGGATTTTATTCTGATCATGGGATTGCCTCTTTTGTGATCAGGCCGAACTTTCCACCTGCATTCCGGCCCCAAACCTGCTTAATTTTTACACGACTGCTCCAGATCCGCAATCTTCGTGCTAAAATATTTCGCACATGCCGCTGCCGGGAATCTGTCCAGATACTAAATCCAGGGCGGACATATTCCCCCTATCATACCGAGATCGTATAGACAATTTGGATTTCCGGCTTTTGGGAAGCCCCGGATCCGGGTCCAGTCTCGGCAATGGCATGTAAATTGCTAAAAATATGGAAAAAGATAAATTTTGCATCATCGGGCATTCAATCCGGACGCAACGTCCCGTGACAAAAGGCGCAACTTGCTGGAGAATATGTAAATGGACTTTCAACAATACTACCTCGACCTGTTCGAAATGCTGAATTCTACCTGCAAAAAGATAGCCTCCGGCAATTATGCTGAAGTCGACGCTGACAAATTGTTTGAACTGGCCAAGAAAAACCGCTACCCCTCATTTCTTTCGGATCTGGCTGAATCCTTTGGCATGATGTTGGTCAAAGTGGAAGCCAGGGAATTTCGCATGCAGCAACTGATTGAAAACCTGGAAAAGGCGAAAAAGGAACTCGAAAAGTGCCTGACAGACCCCAGCTGAAAAACCGATCGGGAACCGGCTATACCCGAAAACCGAGGAAGAGTAGGGTTTTAAAGGCAGCATCGTGGCTCGCTGTCATCATCGTAATGTCGATAGCTTCGGTTGCTTTACAGGCCCTGGCCGCGGAAGTCTGCCGGGACGGCTTCCGTCAGGACCTGGAATTCTGGGAAGAAGTCATCCGCCTGGACCCGGAAGACGACCGCGCCTACCGCCGGCGGGGAACGTCCCATCGCAGGATGGGGCACTATGAACGTGCCCTGAAAGATTACACACGCGCCATCGAGCGCAATCCCCGCTCCGCGGAAAGCTACTTCGTACGCGGCATGACCTACAAGCTTCTGGGCCGCTACCGGAAGGCCCTTGCCGAGTACAACCGGGCCATCCGCCTCAACCCCGAGGACGCCCGGTTTTACCGCCAGCGCGGTGTGGTCTACAAGAACATGGGCAAATACCGCTTGGCGATCAAAGACTACAACCGGGCCATCGAACTCAATCCCTACTATGCGCGGGCGTATGACAACCGCGGCGCCGCCCGAAAAAAACTCAAGGCCTACACCCAGGCCATCGAGGATTACGATCGGGCCATCCGCCTCAACCCCGAAGTCGCCAGGTTTTACGTGCACCGCGGCGTGGCATTCAAAAATCTGGGGAAATATCCGCAGGCCATTTCCGAGTTCAACCGGGCCCTGGAACTCAAGCCGGACCTGGCATCGGCCTACGGCCATCGGGGGAGGGTTTATATTCAACTCGGCCATTCCGATGCGGCCTGCCGGGATTTCTTAAAAGCACGCCAATTGGGCGATGACAGCTTCTGGCAGTGGGCGCTGCAGAAAAAGCGCTGCGCCGCTCCATGACTCCGGAAAGGGAAAACGCATGCAGCCAGGATACACGTTACAGGTCTGCGCTCAAACAGACATCGGTTTGAAGCGCACGTGCAATGAGGACAGCTATTTTATTTCCGATCGCAATTTAGCACAAATCGGCATCGACAATAAGCATGCCGTATTCGCCGTGGCCGACGGCATGGGCGGCCACGCCGGCGGTGATGTCGCCAGTCAGATGGCGGTGCGCGAACTTGCCGGCTGCCATAAAAACGGAAACGGGCCCTCTGAAAGCGAGGAGGCGGCCTACCTGAAATACATGGAAAAAGTCATCTTCTCCATTCACCGCCGCATCGCGGACTACGGGCAGACCCATCCGGATGTGGAGGGCCTGGGAACGACACTTTCGGTTCTGGTGCTCACCGGCCGCAAGGCGCTGATGGCCCATGTGGGTGACAGCCGCATTTACCGGCTGCGGGAAGGGCGGTTGGAGCAGATGACCCGTGACCATACCCTGGTGGGGCAGTTTGTTGAGGCCGGTGTGATGACCGTCGAGGAGGCCGGTGCACACCCGTTGCGCCACGTCATGATGCAAGCCGTAGGGCACGGCATCGAGCATGTGTTCACGCGCATGGAGGACCTGCACGCCCAGGACCTGTTCCTGCTGTGCAGCGATGGATTGCACGAGGCCGTGCCGCAAAGTGAAATTATGGAAACCATGCTTGCCGGGGCCGGGCACGGCCATATCTGCCGCGATCTGGTCGCAAAAGCGCTGCAGCACGGTGGCCCTGACAATATCACCGTTGTAGCCGTCCGGGCAGCGTGCTGAAAGGCGTAAAGATCATGCCGGAAACCGAGACCACAAGCTTCAAACCGGGAACCGTGCTCAACGACAAATGGGTCGTCCTGGAATTTATCGCCAAAGGCGGCATGGGGGAAATATACCGGGCGCATCAGCTCAACCTGAATCGCGACGTGGTCATCAAGGTGGTTTCATCGGAATGGCTGGCGTCCTGCGAAGACGACGAGGAGGAGCTGACCAACGGATTGCAGCGTTTCCGCAATGAAGTCCAGGCCATGGCCCAGATCCGACACCCCAACATCGTCCAGGTCTACGATTACGGGTCGCTGGCCGCCGATAAGAGCCGCCGCAACATTCCCTTAGAGTACATCGCCATGGAGTATATCCCCGGCAGCACCCTGCGGGCCACCATGAGCGAAGAGGGTTTTTACCCGGAAGAGGACGAAGCCCGGCGGTGGCTGCAGCGCTACTTTCTGCCTTTGCTCGACGGCGTCGAGGCCATGCACCGGGCCGGCATGATCCACCGGGATCTCAAACCGGAAAACGTCCTCATGGACGGCCAAACCCCTAAAATCGTCGATTTCGGGCTGGCTCGCTCCTGCAGACTGAAATCCGTCACGCAGTCCATCGATGTCAAGGGAACCCCTCCCTATATGTCTCCGGAGCAGTTCTTCGATTTCGGCAGGGTGGATCAGCGGGCGGACATCTATTCCCTTGGCAAAATCCTCTATGAATCCATCGACGGGAAAATGACCAACAAGGTCAAGCCGTTTAACAGCATCCACCTGTCCAATCCATCTACGCCCTTTTTCAAGGCACTCGACGACATCATCCGCAAAGCCACGGCGGAAGACATCGAAAAGCGCTTTGAAACGGTGGCGCCGCTGAGGCAATCGCTGCGCCATGCCATCGGGCAGGCCGAGCCAAACCGCTCCGCAGACCCGACCCCGGTAGACCCGGGGGCGCACCCTCCGCAGCCGGACCGCAACGCCCGCCTGAAATCGACAATCCGGATGGGTCTGGCCGCAGCCGCCGTCCTGGGTGTCTTGTTTTTTTTCTGGGTTAGGGGCCATGTTCCGGCACAACGCCCGGCCGAAACCGTCGTCGGACCGCAGGGCCCAATCGCCGACCGGCAGCCCGCGCTTCCCTCACGCGCGACAAAAAGCCCCGCAGGCACCACCGGCTCCCTGCCCGCATCGATCCGCGCCGAAGACGGCATGCTGCTGCATATCGTCCGCGGCGGCCCCCTGACCTTTCCGCGCGGATGGGTGTCCGCCGGCAAAAAAACAACGGTACATTCCTTTTTCATGGACGAGACGCCGGTGACCAACCACCAGTATGTGGAATTTTTAAATCAATTGCTTTTGTATATCCAGGTGAAGGGTGCGGTGGTAAGAAGCGGAAACCGCATCCTGCTGCTGCTCGGTGAAGTCATGGAGGGATACGAGCCGATCCTGTTCAAAAACGGAAAGTTTCGCTTAAACAGCCCCAAATACGCCGCCAGTCCGGTACTGCGGGTGACGGCCTACGGGGCATCGGCTTTTGCCCGCTTCTACGGACGGCGCCTGCCCACGGCAACCGAATGGCTGTACGCCATCCAAAAAGGCTCGCCCGCTCCGGCTGCCGGCCCTCAAACCCCGCAGGAACAGCCAAAGTCCGCCACCGGCATGGCACGGATGATGGCCAACCAGGCGGACGGCAAGGCGATTTCGCCATCGCCCCTCGCCAAAGCGGAACTACCGAAAAAAAACATGTCGGTTTTGATGCTGAAGGCCAACGCCCTGGGTATCCGCGGACTGAACAGCGGGCTGGGCGAATGGGGGCTGCGCATCATACGGGAGGGAACCGAAGGGGGGAAGGAGCGCCTGGAATACGTCGTCCTGGGTGCTTTCGACAACAGCCCCCGGTCACCGGTAAAGGGCCCGGCGCTGGTCACGCGCCACCCTTGGGAAGCCTTTGAAGAGGTCGGATTCCGCACCGTGATCGGCGTCGGCAGCGGGAACGGATGAAGACAGGCCGCCGATACCCTCGATCGCGACACGGCTGCCGTACGGCACCCTACGATGATGGCCACACATTGGCGGCGCTTGACATTTATCGGCCGGGCATAATATCCTTTGTAAAAAAGAGCATTTTCGAAAGGACATGGAAATCCTTCGCCGGCAGCTTCAAGACTGCCCATACAGGCGGGATTCCCAACGAAAAAATCAAAATGGCACGTTCCGACGTCCACCCCGTACACCGCTTCGAGCCCTGGCAGGTTTTCCCGGGATCCTACCGCAACCCGCCCCCGGACGGAAACTTTCCCGCCGCGCCGCGGCAGGCGCCGGCCATTTCGCCGGACACCCCGATCGCCTCCATGGGGTCCTGCTTTGCGCGCGAAATCCGTAAAATCCTGCTGGCAAAGGGCTACGCCTACATCACCGAAGAAACCCATCACCCGGCCGCGGTGCACGCCAGCGCCGCCTGGGAGCGCGTCTACAACACCTTCTGCCTGCGCCAGATCTTCGAGTACACCTTTGGAACCTGGCGGCCGGCGCTGCGCTGGTGGCACACACCGCAAAGCGGCCGCATCCAGGACCCTTACCGCCGCATCATCCTCTACGACGACCTGCAGGCGGCCGAAGCCGATTTCACCCGCCACAGAATCTGCTCGCGGCGCGCCCTGGAGCGCGCCGAGGTGCTGATTCTGACGCTGGGCCTGACCGAAATCTGGCAGGACCGCGAAGACGGCGCCGTGATCTGCCTGCCGTCGGGCCCCTACGTCAGCGAGGGCGGCGACATGACGCGCTACCGCTTCCGGGTCAGCCGATACAATGAAAACCTGGACAATCTGGAACGTATCCACGCCATCCTGGCGCGCCACAACCCGGCCTGCCGCCTGCTGATCACGGTTTCCCCGGTGCACCTGTGGGCCACCTTCCGCCGCGATGCCGATGTGATCAGCGCGTCGTGCAACTCCAAGTCCACGCTGCGGGCGGCCGCCGATGAATTCTGCACGCGCCACGACAACGCGCATTACTTTCCGGCCTTTGAAATGGCCACCATCTACCAGCCGCTGACCGGCCGCAGCTGGTTTTCCGAAGGCAAGGAAAATTTTCACGTCAATTCAGACTGTGTCGATTTCATCATGCGCCATTTTTTCCGCTTCTACAGCCCGCCGGCCTGCTGACCGCCCGGGAGTGCACATCTTCACCTTGACAAAATGCCGGCAACTACATTACTCATACCGCAACGAAAACCCTTACGCCACGGAGATACACCCGAACTTATGTGCTTTGCGTGCGCCACCATGTCGCGGCAGGCGCTGGATGCCGCGCTCTCGAAAGCCGTACGCCATCCGCATTCAGACATCGGCAAGGGCAAACTGTACATTTCACCGGAGGCCTATGCCACGCCGGACCGTGAAACGAACCTGGTCATCAGTCCCTACTGCATCCTGGACTGTACCGGATCGATATCCATCGGACCGTGGTGCAATATCGGGCCGCGCACGCGCATCTACACGCACGACCACATTCATGCCGGCCGCATTCCCTTGAGCCGGGTGCAGGAGACCTACGGCATCCTGTTCCAGGACAAACGCATCGGCGCCGACGTCTGGATCCACGACGGGTCACTGGTGCTCTACCAGGTGACGGACATCCCCGACGGCTTCATTCTGGGCGGCGGGTCGGTGCTGACACGCAATCCCGGTCCCTATGAAATCTGGGCCGGCAATCCCGCCCGCAAAATTGCAACGCGCCGCGATATCAGCCGCCGGGAATACCTCCAACAGGTCTGCGGCGAGCGTTTTTGGCTCGACGAAGAAGGCCCGGACCCCCGACCCATCGCCGGGGGCAACCCATAAGCCATGGCCCGCCAGGCAACCTACAACATTCTGATGTACTCCCACGACACCTACGGGCTGGGCCATATCCGCCGCACCATGGCCATTGCCGCCAGTCTCAGGGGGCCGGACGTCAATATTCTGATTCTCACCGGATCGCCCATCGCCGGCCGCTTCGCCTTCCCGGAACAGGTCGATTTCGTGCGCATCCCGGGCATGATCAAGAAAACCAACGACGAGTATCTGCCCCTGTCCATCAAGATCAACCCCAAACACGCTTTGGACATCCGCAAGAATATCATCACGGCCACTGCCAAGGCCTTTCGGCCGGACCTGTTCATCGTGGACAAGGAGCCGCTGGGATTGAAAAAGGAGATTCTGCCGACACTCCAGTGGCTCAAACGCTGCATGCCCAAAAGCCGCACGATCCTGGGCCTGCGTGACGTCATGGACGACGCCGCGGTCGTGCGCCGCGACTGGCACGAAAAGGGGATCTACCGCACGCTGGACGAACTGTACTCGGAAATCTGGATATACGGTCTTAAGTCCCTGTACGACCCCATCCGGGAATACGCCATCCCCGACTGTATCAGCTCCAAGATCCACTTTACCGGCTACATCCCGCGCAAAACCCCGTCAAGAGAAACGCGGCGCAAGACGCGGCGTGAGCACATGGTCAACGGGAAAGGCAAACTGGTGGTCGTCACCACCGGCGGCGGCGGCGACGGGTACGCCGTCATGGACACCTACCTGGCCATGCTGGAGCGCACGCCTCTGGCGGTGAACAGCATCCTGGTCACCGGCCCCTTCATGCCCAAGGCGCAGCGCCGCAACCTGTTCCGCCGCGCCCGCCGGCTGAAGATCCGCACCTATCACTTCTACCGCCAGATGGAAAAGCTGCTGGCCGCCGCCGACCTGGTCATCAGCATGGGCGGCTACAACACGCTGTGCGAAATCCTCAGCCAGAAGACCGTTTCGCTGGTCATCCCCCGCGAAGCCCCGCGACGCGAACAGCTCATCCGGGCCCAGGCCATGGCGGGCTGCAACCTGGTGGACTACATTCCCTGGAGTGAACTCACGCCCGCGCACCTGCAGCAAAAAGTCGATTCCCTGCTCAACGCCCCCCGCCGTTACCTCGCAGCCGTATCGAATTTCCGCCTCACCGGACTGGACGTCATGTGCCGCCGGCTGGCGGCTTTCAAAGGCAGGGTATGCTGAAATCCGGCCGGCGCCCGGTTCTGGGCATGATTCTGAAAGGTTATCCGCGCATTTCGGAAACCTTCATCTCCAATGAAATCCTGCTGCTGGAGCAGCTGGGGTTTCGCGTGCACATTTTTTCCATGCGCCGGCCGCGGGAAACCTTCAGCCATGCGAACGTCCGGCGGATCGAAGCCGCGGTCGACTACCTGCCCGAACGCATGCTGCCCAAATTGCCACAGCTGGTCAGAGAAAACCTGCTGCTGGCCGCACAAGCGCCGTTTCGCTACAGACAGGCGCTGAAAATGGCCTGCACACGCTTTTTGCGCACACGCCGCTCCGCTACCTTAAAGCACCTGCTGCAGGCCGGTTTTCTGGTGCGCCGCCTGCTGCCCGGCAGCGGCGTTGCGCATCTGCACGCGCATTTCGCCCACTCGCCGACTTCGGTGGCACTGTTTGCCGGCCTTCTGGGTGGCCTGCCGTTCAGTTTCACGGCCCACGCCAAGGATATCTACACCTCGCACCCGCAGCAACTGGCCGAAAAAATCGCCCGCGCGCGTTTCGTGGTGACCTGTACACGATACAACCGGCGGTACCTGCAGCGCCTGGCGTCCACCTGCCGCACACCCATCGACTGCGTCTACCACGGCATCGATGTGCGCCGTTTTTCCGCCGGCACCAGCCCGGTTGCAGGTGCAGCGCGACCCCACAGCCCCTACCGCCTGCTGACCGTGGCGCGCCTGACACCCAAAAAAGGCCTGCCCACCGTCTTTAAGACCCTGGCTTGGCTGCGCGCACGCAGCGTGCCTTTCGAGCACGTGCTCATCGGTGACGGCGAAGCACGGGCGGAAACCCTGGGGCATCTCCGCAGCCTGCAACTGGAATCGGCCGTACGCTGGCTGGGTACCCAGCCCCATGACGTGGTGCTGAAACACTACCGCCGCGCCGACCTCTTCCTGCTGGGATGCGAGGTCGCGGCCAACGGTGACCGCGACGGGATTCCCAACGTGCTGTTGGAGAGCATGGCCATGGGTGTGCCGGTGGTCGCCACGCGCGTATCGGCGATTCCCGAACTGGTCCAAGACCAAGCCGGCGGCCTGTTGGTCGCACCCCGCAATCCTGCTGAAATGGGCAGCGCCGCGCTGCGCCTGCTCACCGACCACGGCCTGCGGCAGCGCGTCATCGCCCGCGGACGCCAAAGGGTGCGGCAGCATTTCGACAACCGTTTGCTGATCCGGAACCTGGCGCAGCGCTTCCGGACCGCGCTGGCGGAAACATGCAGCGTACCATGAGCCAGACAGCCGCCGCCACACAGTTCGGCCTGATCCGGCACGCACCCACCGCCTGGAACCTGGGAAAACGCATCATGGGGCAGATGGATCAGGCCCTGGCGCCTGTCGGCGAAGACGCGGCCCGGCGCTGGGGCCGGCGGCTGGCAACTGAAAACTGGGACCGCATCCTTTCCAGCGACAGCCGCCGGGCAGTGCAGACCGCCGAGCTGGTGAACCTTTCCGTGCGTGCCGAGCTGCACACCGACACGCGGTTGCAGGAGCAGAACTGGGGCCGATGGAGCGGCAGACGCCTGTCCGAAATCCGTGCCGGTGCGAAAGACCGGCTCGAGGCCCTCGAACAGACCGGCTGGCGCTTCCGCCCGCCGGGGGGCGAAGACCGCCGCAGTGTGCAGCGGCGCGCCTTTCGGGCACTGGCGGAGGCTGTTGAACGCTGGCCCGGTGCCCGCATCCTGGTGGTCACCCATGAAGGCGTCATCAAGTGCCTGGTCTACCATTTGCGCGGGCGCCGCTTCGTGCCGTCAGAAGCGCCGCTGCTGCTGCCGTACCACCTGCACCGCATCACCGCCGGGGCCGGCCGGCCCTGGCGGGTTGACGTCAACGCCATAGACCTGAGGTGACCATGAAAATTGCCGCCTACTGTCAGTACGTGCTCGGTATCGGTCATTTTTTCAGAATCCTGGAGATCTGCCGCGCACTGGCGGACCACGACGTTCTGCTGATTACCGGCGGCCCGCCGGTGGACGCCCATCTGCCGAAGCATGTACGCCATGTTCCGCTGACCAGCCTGAAGATGGACAAACAATTCACACGGCTTCTGGCCCTGGAGCCGGGACAGGATGTGGAACAGATCAAATCCCGGCGGTGCCGGCGGCTGCTGGACATTTTCCGTACGGAAAAGCCGGACGTTCTGCTCATCGAACTGTACCCTTTCGGCCGGCGCGCCTTTTCTTTCGAAATCATTCCCCTCCTGGAAATGCTCCACAGCCGGCCGCACGACCGCTGCAGCGTCGTCTGCAGCCTGCGCGACATCCTGGTGGAAAAAAACGACCCGCAGACCTACGAGGCGCGTGCCATCCGCATTTTAAAGCGTTTTTTCGACGCCCTGCTGGTCCACGGCGACCCAAACGTAATCCGCCTGGACGCGACCTTTGCGCGCACCGCCGACATTCCCGTGCCGCTGGTCTACACCGGCTACGTGGCGCCGGCCGTGCCGGAAGGCGCGCGCCGACGCCTGCGCGCCGAACTGGGCCTGGCCGCAGATGAAAAGCTGGTGGTCGCCAGCGCCGGCGGCGGGCGTATCGGCGGGCAGCTGCTGTCGGCCGCCGTTGCGGCCATGAACTTTCTCGAACACCCCTCCGGCTGCCGCCTGCAGCTGTTTACCGGGCCGTTCGGCAAGGACAGCGCCATCGCAGATCTGAAACGGCGCGCCGCTAAAAACGTGCACATCGCGCGCTTTACCACCGATTTCCTCTCCTGCCTGGCCGCCGCCGACCTGTCTCTCAGCCTGGGCGGCTACAACACCTGCATGAACATACTGGCCTCCGGTGTACCGGCGCTGGTGTGGCCTTCACCGCAGGACCGTGAGCAGGGCCTGCGCGTTGAGCGACTGGCGGAACTGGGCGCCATGCAGCGGCTGACGCAGGCCGATCTCGATCCGCGGCGCCTGGCCGTCAGGATGCAGCCCCTGCTGCAGCAGGCGGAACGTACGCACATTGCCATCGACATGCAGGGTGCCGCGGCCACCGCACGCTGGCTGGCAGCGCACGCCGACGGCCGCAGGAGGCTGTAGGTGCCCGCCGGCTGCCATGTTTTATGGCGCAAGGCGCCGCACAAGACGCTCGCGGCCCTTGTTCACGACAGCCTGGCGCATATTCCCGCCGGTACTGGGGTGCGCGTTTTCTTCCGCGCCGACGACATCGGCGTCCCCTCGCGGTCCTTCTCCCGGCTGCTCGCGATCTTCAGCAGGCAGCAGGCGCCGCTGGCACTGGCCGTGGTGCCGGCGTGGCTCACGCAGCCGCGCTGGCGCTTTCTGTTGCGCGCAAGCACCGGCAACCGGCGCCGCTGGTGCTGGCACCAGCACGGCTGGCGGCACGTCAACCACGAAAAACGGGGCAAAAAGCAGGAGTTCGGCCCGGCGCGTACGCCGGCAATGCTGGAGGCCGATCTTCTGCGCGGCAGAAAACGCCTGCAGGCGCTGATGGGCGACCGGTTTACCCCCATTTTCACGCCACCCTGGAACCGCTGCAGCCGCGAGGCCCTGGCGCTGCTGAAGGCGCACGGCTACCTGGCCGTTTCCCGCGATGCCGGCGCGCGCGCAACCGGGCCGTTAGGACCGCCGGACATCGCCGTGAATGTGGACCTGCACACCCGTTGTGAAAGCGACGCGCAAGACGCCGCAAGGGGCCTGGCCGCGGAGCTGCGTTATGCCTTTGCCCGCGGCACCTGCGGCATCATGATCCATCACCGGCGCATGAATGCCGCCGCCCTCGAATTTCTGGCGCTTCTGGTCGGAACCCTGGCGGCCCACCCGCGGGTGCACCTGGTGGACATGCGCGATCTTGCCGACCGCAGCCGGTCGCCGTAATTTTCGCCGACAGCCGGCAACTGTGTGGTTGCACTTTGCACATTTCTGCCCTATATTACGGCACCGCCGGCCGAGCCTGAAAGGCATATTGCACGGCTCGACGGCAACCTTTTTATGAAGCCTTGCGACACCCGGCGAAACAGGTCATGCGAAAAGAGTTTTTGCCTTTTTCACGCCCTTCCATCACCGAGGCGGACATTGCCGCCGTGGCGGACGTGCTGCGTTCGGGATGGATCACCAGCGGGCCGCAAAACGCCGCCTTCGAGGAGCAATTTTGCCGCTACGTGGGCAGCAAAAGCGCGGTGGCGCTTTCCTCGGCCACGGCCGGCATGCACCTGGCGCTGATGGCCGCCGGTATCGGGCCGGGTGACGAGGTCATCACGCCCTCCATGACCTGGGTCTCCACCGTCAACCTGATCACCTTGTGCGGTGCCCGTCCCGTTTTCGCCGATATTGAGCGCGACACATTGATGATCAGCGCACGGACCGTCCAAGACCTGATTTCCGCCCGCACGCGCCTCATCATCCCGGTACACTTTGCCGGCGCGCCGGTGGACATGCACCCGCTGCGCCGTCTGGCCGAACGCCACGGCATCGCGATCATCGAAGACGCGGCCCACGCCGCCGGCAGCGCCTACCGCGGCGACCTTGTGGGTGCACATGGCACGGCCATCTTCTCGTTTCATCCCATCAAGAACCTGACATGCGCCGAGGGCGGCATGCTGTGCAGCGATGACCCCGCCTTCTGCGAACGTATCCGCAGCCTCAGATTCCACGGACTGGGGGTGGACGCCTACGACCGGCGCCGGCAAGGGCGCTCGCCCCAGGCCGAGGTGCAGGAGCCGGGCTTCAAATACAACCTGCCGGACGTGCTGGCCGCCCTCGGCCTGCAGCAGCTGCACCGCCTGGACGCACTCAACGCCCGGCGTGCACAGCTGGCGGCGCTTTACCGCGAACAGCTGGCGGACATTGATGAAATCCGCCCGCTGGCCGTTCCCGGCTATCCCCACCGGCACGCCTGGCATCTGTTCGTCATCCGCCTGGACATCGAACGCGCCGGCATGGACCGTGACGCATTCATGCAGGCGCTCAAAGACCGCAACATCGGCAGCGGCATTCACTTCCGTGCCGTTCACCGGCAGAAGTACTACCGTGAAACGCTGAAGCCGGCGCCGGACCACCTGCCGCACACCGAATGGAATTCGGAGCGTATCTGCTCACTGCCCCTGTTTCCGGATATGCACGCCGAAGACGTGGCCGACGTAACCGCAGCCATCAAGGACATCCTGGCATCATGAACACTCCCGGCCTGGTTTCCATCGTCATCCCGGTTTTCAACGAAGCCGAAAACCTGGACGAACTGGTAAACCGCTGCCTGGCTGCCTGCCGCCGGATGCAGCGTCCCTTCGAAATCATCCTGGTGGATGACGGCAGCAGCGACGGCTCCGATGCACGCATCGAACAGGCGGCCGGCACGCACCCCGAAGTGATCGGTGTATTTTTGAACCGCAACTACGGCCAGCACGCGGCGGTTATGGCGGGCTTCGACCAGTGCGCGGGAGAAATCGTCGTCACGCTGGATGCCGATCTGCAGAATCCGCCCGAGGAGATCCCGCGCCTGGTGGATCACATGCAGGAGGGCATCGACGTGGTGGGCAGCGTGCGCGCCCACCGCCAGGACAGGCTCTCGCGCCGCCTGGCCTCGGCGCTCATCAACCGCGCCGTGCAGAAATCCACCGGCGTCATGATGCACGACTACGGCTGCATGCTGCGCGCCTACCGGCGGCACATCGTCGATGCCATGCGCAGCTGCCACGAGCGCAGCACCTTCATCCCCATCCTGGCCAACAGCTTCGCGCGGGGCACCACGGAGATCGAAGTGCGCCACGAAGCCCGCCGCAAGGGAAGCTCCAAGTACGGCCTCATCAAACTGCTCTCGCTGCTCTTCGACCTGCTGACGTCCATGACCACGGCCCCTTTGCGGCTGCTGGGAATCACAGGGGCCGTGGTTTCCGTGGCCGGCATCGGCTTTGGCCTGCTGCTGCTGCTGATGCGCCTCATCTTCGGTGCCCAGTGGGCGGCCGAAGGCGTGTTCACCCTGTTTGCCATTCTGTTTATCTTCGTGGGCGCCCAGTTCATCGGCATGGGACTGCTGGGCGAATACATCGGCCGCATCTACCACGACGTGCGCGGCCGGCCGCGCTACTTCGTGCTCAAGGTGCTGGGCAATGAGCGCCGCGACCGGCCGGCAGCTCCCGAAAACCACCCGCCGCCATCGAAATAGATCGGAATAGAAAGGAATCCATGAAGACCATTGTACTGGCCTACCACAACATCGGCTGCATCGGCATCCGGGCGCTGATCAAACACGGCTTCGAGATCGCCGCCGTTTTTACCCACGCCGACCAGCCGGGAGAGCGGATCTGGTTCGATTCGGTGGCCGAGCTGGCCGCCGACCACGACATCCCGGTCTTTGCCCCCGAGAGCATCAACCATCCCCTGTGGGTTGCCCGCATCCGGGAAATGCAGCCCGAAATCCTCTTTTCCTTCTACTACCGCAACATGGTGGGTGCCGAGGTGCTGGGCATCCCGCCGCGCGGCGCCCTGAACCTGCACGGCTCCCTGCTGCCACGCTACCGCGGACGCTGCCCCATCAACTGGGTGCTGATCAACGGAGAGCACGAAACCGGGGTCAGCCTGCACCACATGGTGCTCAAACCAGATGCCGGCGACATCGTCGCCCAGCAAAAAATCCCCATCGACGCCGACGATACGGCGCTTTCCCTGCACGCCAAGGCGGCTGCCGCCAGTGCGCAGCTGCTCGATACGATCCTGCCGCATATCAAGAGCGGCACCGCCCCGCGCATCCCCCAGGATGCATCCCGGGCCACCTACTTCGGCGGCCGCAGCGCCGCCGACGGGGAAATCGACTGGCAGCAGCCCGCGGCGGCGATCTACAACCTGGCGCGCGCGGTCACCCACCCCTACCCGGGCGCTTTCAGCTACATGGGCCGCCGCAAGTGCATTTTCTGGAAACTCACGCCCGTAGCCCACGGCCACGGACAGCCGGGAACCGTGCTTTCGACCGACCCGCTGAAAATTGCCTGCGCCGACGGCGCCCTGCAGGTCGAAAGTGCCCAGGTCGCAGGCGGCATCCCCGTCAGCGGCAGCCAGCTGGTCAGCGAAATGGGGCTGGCCGCAGGTATGCGCTTTACCAAACAGTTGCGCGACGCGCCTGCCGGCGTGTGCAAAAAGCACGTGCTCATCCTGGGGGTGGACGGCTTCATCGGCAGCCACCTGAGCGAGCGCCTGCTGGATTCGGGGAAATACGAAGTCCACGGCATGGACCTGGACCGGCACTCCCTGGACGGCCTGCTGGACCGCCCCGGTTTTCACTTCAGCGAGGGAGACATCTCCATCCACCGCGAGTGGATCGAATACCACGTCCGCAAGTGCGATATCGTGATCCCGCTGGTGGCCATCGCCACTCCCATCGAATACGTGCGCAACCCGCTGCGCGTCTTCGAACTCGACTTCGAAGAGAACCTGCGCATCGTGCGCTACTGCGCCAAGTACGGCAAACGCATCCTGTTTCCCTCCACTTCGGAAGTCTACGGCATGTGCGAGGACCCCCTGTTCGACGAGGACCGCTCGCGCCTGGTGCTGGGCCCCATCCGCAAGCAGCGCTGGATATACTCCTGCTGCAAACAGCTGCTCGACCGGGTCATCTGGGCATACGGCAGCAAGCAGGGGCTGCGGTTTACCCTGTTTCGGCCCTTCAACTGGATCGGCCCGCGGTTAGACAGCCTGGCCTCGGCGCGCATCGGCAGTTCACGCGCCATCACCCAGCTGATCCTCAACCTCACCGAAGGCATGCCCATTCAGCTGGTCGACGGCGGCAGCCAGAAGCGCTGCTTCACGGATGTCGAAGACGGAGTGGAATGCCTCTTTCGCATCATCGAAAACAAAGACGGCTGCTGCGACGGACGTATCTTCAACATCGGCAGCCCGGACAACGAAGCCAGTATCGCCCAGCTGGCCGACATGTTGATCGAAAAATTCCAGGCCCATCCGCTACGCGCAAAATTCCCGCCCTTAGCCGGCCTGCACCGGGTGGAAAGCCGCACTTTTTACGGCAGCGGATACGAGGATGTGCATCACCGCAAGCCGAGCATCGAGAACGCACGCCGTTTTCTCAACTGGACCCCGCGGATCAGTCTGGCGGAATCCGTGGAGAAGACCCTGGACTTTTTCCTGCGCGAAGCTGTGCAGTCCTGCGCGTTCGACCCCAGCCTGCCGGCCGCGCCGGCTACGGAAGATGCCACCCGCCCCGACATGGCGGAAGGTGCCGGGTGAAAGTCGGGCTGCGCATCGACGTCGACACCCTGCGGGGCACGCGCCGGGGCGTACCGGCCCTGCTGCAGCTGCTTGAAACGCTGGGAGTGCGCGCCAGCTTCTTTTTCTGCGTGGGTCCGGACAACATGGGGCGCAACGCTTTGCGCCTGCTGCGGCCGGACTTCCTCAAGAAAATGCGGCGCACGCACGCCGCCGGCCTGTACGGCTGGGACATTCTGCTCAAGGGCACGCTGGGCCCCGGCCCCAACATTGCACACCACGCCGGCAGCGTTATCGGCCAGACCGCCGCCAGGGGGCATGAAATCGGCCTGCACGCCTGGGACCACTGGGCCTGGCAGGCACGCATCGAACGTATGACACCGGCGGCCGTGCGGCGCAGCCTGGAAAAAGGCGTCGTACGGCTCCGGCAACTGACCGGCAGGAGGCCCGTGTGCTCCGCGGCGCCGGCCTGGAAGTGCACCGACCGGGTACTGCGCGAAAAAAACCGTTTCGCCTTTGCCTACAACAGCGACTGCCGCGGGCACAGCATCTTTTACCCGCGTGCGGGCCGCGAAATACTCCCCCAACCACAGATTCCCGTAACCCTTCCGACTTACGATGAAGTCGTGGGCCGAGAAGGCGTCACGGCGGCGGATTTCAACACCTATCTGTTCAGGTGCCTGCGGCCGGGAGCGCTCAACGTGCTGACCATTCACGCCGAAGTCGAAGGCATCGCCTGCCTGAAGCTGTTCGCCGGTTTTGCCCGCCGCGCCAGGGCCAGGGGAGTTACGCTGACGCCGCTGGGCGAACTGCTGGGCGATACGCGCCGCATCGCGCCCGCGGCCATCGTCACCGCCGAGACACCCGGCCGCCAGGGGTGGCTTTCGCTGCAGGAAGGAACCCATCCGGCATGAAGGCGGCTGGGCGCCCATACAACGGCCTGAAGCTGGGAGTACTTTTCCTGCTGATCTACCTTCTGCCGCTGGGATTCAGGCCGCTGATCATCCCGGACGAGATGCGCTACGCCGAGATCCCCAGGGAGATGATCGCTTCAGGCAACTGGGTGGTTCCGCGTTTAAACGGCCTGCGCTACTTCGAAAAGCCGGTCATGGGCTACTGGCTGACCGCCGCCGGCATCACACTTTTCGGACACAACGCGTTCGGCGCCCGCTTTTCATCGGCGCTCACCACCGGACTGGCGGCGCTGCTGATCTTTACGCTCGTGCGGCGATACACCACAGGCTCCCACCTGGCATTTTCGGCAACGGCCATCTTTCTGACCCTTTTCCAGGTGGCCGCCCTGGGCACCTTCAACCTGCTGGATGCCACGCTGGCCTTTTTCGTGACCGCCGCCATGGCCGCTTTTTTCGCTGCCGTGCAGCAACCGGCCGGCAGCCGGTATAAAGGGCTCCTGCTGGCACTGTGCGGCATCTGCTGCGGCGGCGGTTTTCTGACCAAAGGCTTCGTGGCCTTTGCCATCCCCGCCGTTTCCGCCGTCCCCTTCATGCTCTGGCAGCGGCGATTCAAAGAACTTCTGGTGATCGGCTGGATCCCGCTGCTCTGTGCGCTGTTGACCGCCGCACCCTGGGCGCTGATGATCCACCAACAGGCACCGGACTTCTGGCATTTTTTCATCATAAATGAACACATTCGCCGCTTTGCGGCCGCCGATGCCCAACACCGGGCCTTTTTCGGCTACTACCTGCTCCTGCTGCCGGCAGCCGCCCTGCCCTGGAGCGCCTTTTTCCCGGCGGCCGCCATCGGCATCCGCAAAACCGGCACGCGCCAGGCACTGCAGCGCTGGGCGCTGTGCTGGTTCGTCTTCCCGCTGCTCTTTTTTTCAGTGGCACACGGCAAGATCCTGACCTACATCCTGCCCTGCTTCGCGCCGCTTGCCATCCTGGCCGCTTGCGGCCTGCAGGCCTACTTCGAACGCGGGCACCAGAAGGCTTTCGGTATCGCGGCGCAGGCGCTGTCCGTTTCCGCTTTCCTGTGCGCGGCGGCCATCGCCAGCGTTCAACTCACGGGCCTTCATGGCCTCAGGCCCTATACCGCTTTCTGGAAAATGCTGCCGGCGGCCGGCGGCCTGACCGCCTTCGCCCTGCTGCTGTCCGGGGCCGCCCGCAGCCGCAATTCGCAGAAAAAAATCTGCATGGTCGCGCTTGCATCACTGGCCGTTTTCGCCGCCGCGCCGTTTTCCATTCCCCATGAAACCCTGGTTCGCAAGGCCCCCGGCGACTTCCTGCAGCGCATGGCCACGCACATACATCCCGATACGATCCTGGTGGCCGACGAAAGGCCGCTTTTGGCGGTCTGCTGGACCTACCGGCGCAGCGACGTCTACCAACTGGGGGCCGGCGGCGAGCTGATGTACGGTTTCCGCTACGCCGATGCCCGCAACCGGCTGCTGAATCCCGCACAGTTCTCCCAATTGATCGGCACGGCACCGGGACGAGTCGCACTGGTGGCCTCGGCCGAAAAATACCGGAGGTGGCAGCCGGACCTGCCACATCCGGTTTTTATGGACCGCAGCGCCGACAACGGCTTTGTGTTCGCCCAATGGTGAGACCGGAGCCGGTGCCGATTTACACCGGCGGCGCTTTGTGCTACACAATAGTTCGGAAGCCCGCAGGCGCCGTTTAAGCGGCATATTCCGGCGTCCGGAACACCAACTAATAGAGGGGCCCGTGAACAGGAAAGACGCCAGCGGCGGTGCAGCGGTCGAACGCCTGGTCAAACTGCCATTTAAAAAATCCTTGGAGATCTCCATCAAAAGCCTGCGGGCCCGTTTTTACCGCTCGCTGATCACGACGCTTAGCCTGGTGCTGGCGGTGTCTTTTTTGAGTTTTGTGCGCGTGGGAACGGACGTCGCCAACGGCCTCCTGGCCACCGGCGACCCGGCGCTGCGGCAGGCCCTGGTGCGGTCGGGTTACGACCTGGGGCCTGAAGATACGCACACCGGCAGCAGCCCCAAACAGCGCTGGATTATCATCCTGTCACTGGTGGTCTGCACGGTGGGCATCATCAATGCGCAACTGATGGCGGTTACCGAAAGGTTCCGCGAAATCGGCACCATGAAATGCCTCGGGGCCCTGGACCGCTTTATTCTGAGACTCTTTCTCCTGGAATCGGGGATGCAGGGGCTGGCCGGCGCCTTTGCCGGAGCGCTCATCGGGGCCTTCTTTGCCGTGATCGGTGCCGGACTGCATTACGGAACGGTGGTTTTGCGTGTACTGCCGCTGTCGGACGTGGCCATTTCCGTCGGCCTGGCCACCGGCGTGGGGTGCCTGCTGAGCCTGGTCGGCGTGCTTTACCCGGCCATTGTGGCCGCCCGCATGCAGCCGGTGGACGCCATGCGCGTGGAACATTAGTGACGGTTGATTTCAAGGGTTCGGAGTGAAGCGCTAAAAACCAGACGATAGTCCAAGCCATGCCGCAGACGACACACATCGTACGCGTATCCAAAGTGACCAAGAACTTTCATCTCGGCAAAGTCGAGGTGCGGGTGCTGAAAGGCATCGACCTGGAGATTGAACGCGGCAACTACATCTCCATCATGGGGCCGTCCGGATCGGGCAAGAGCACGCTCTTCAACATGATCGGCGGCCTGGACAAACCCACCTCCGGCAAGGTCTTTATCGACGACGTGGACATCGCCCAGCTCGATGCCTATGAGCTGGCCTGGCTGCGCTGCCGTAAAATCGGCTATATTTTCCAGACTTTCAACATCATTCCGGTGATGACCGCGCTGGAGAATGTCACCCTGCCCATGATTTTTGCCGGCGTGGGCAATGACGAGGCTGTTGAAAAGGGCATTCAGCTGCTGGAGCTGGTGGGTCTGGGCGACCGCTTTCAGCACAAGCCGTCCGAGCTTTCCGGCGGCCAGCAGCAACGCGTGGCCGTGGCCCGTGCACTGGCCAACGACCCGGCCATCATCCTGGCCGACGAACCCACGGGCAACCTGGACCTGACCACCGGCGAAGAAATTATCTACCTGCTCAAGCGGTTGTGCCGCGAACGCGGGGTAACCGTGATCTCCGCGACCCACGACTTCAAAATGCTCAACGTTTCAGACCAGGTGGTATGGATCCGCGACGGTCTGATCGATAAGATCGAGGGCCGTGACGAGCTTTCCATCTCGGTGGGTGAAATCGGCCGACGGGATTAAACAATACCCCGCTCTGACACCTGCTGCACGTGCGCCCCGCCGGCGGTATCATCAATTGCAGACGGTTTTTTTATATTTCACTTTCGGCTTAAAATGTAAAATTGCTACCCATATGTCGATCCGCACTACTTCAGCAGACCGCCCAACACGCTGTGACCCGCCTGGCAGGTGGTATCGGCAGGCCTGCCTGTGCACGCTGGCCTGCGGCCTGATCCTGGCGATAATGTGCGCCGGCGCATTTGCCAAAGATTCCGAACCCGAAACCTTCAGCACCCTGATCGCGCGCTTCAGCAGAACCGGCGACCGCAGCACCGGCACACCGGGCAACGCCGCAGCCGCCCGGTTGATCAAAGCGGCCTTCAAGCGCAACGGGCTGGCGCCGGTGGGCAGCCAGTACTTCTCTCAACCTGTCCTGCAATTCGGACCCAGCCATCTGGTATTGCCCCAGCGCCACCTGCAGATTGCGATCTCGGCACTTGCCGCCAACATCATCGCACCGAACACGGTCCCTCCCGGAGGCATCGAGGGTCCGCTGATCTATGTGGGCGACGGCGCATTGCAGCACTTAAGCGGCAAAACCATCCGGGGTGCCGTGGTACTGATGGAACTGGACTCGGGCCGGAACTGGCAGTCGGCGGCCGACCTGGGAGCACGGGCTTTGATCTACATCGACCGCGGCGTAACCGACAAAACACTTTTCGACGAGAAAATCGAACTGACACCGCTGCAGTTTCCGCGCTTCGACGTTCCCGCGGCAGACCTGCACAAGCTCTTCGGCGATTTCGAAAAGGCCCCCCGTGGCCTTGTGGCCGGCCGCATCCGCATCGACGGCCGTGCCCGATGGGTCAACGCCCCGGCCGAAAATATCTACGCACTGGTCGAGGGCAGCGATTCCAAACTCAAAGAAGAGCTGATCATCGTCGAGACTTTTTACGACAGCAGTCGGCGGGTCGCTGGGCATTCGCCCGGCGCCGATGAAGCCTGCGGCATCGCCAGCCTGCTGAATCTGGCCCGGGACCTGAAAAGCCACCCGCCGGCACGCTCCGTTCTGCTGGTGGCCACCGGCGCCCATGCCCAGACGCTGGCCGGCATGCGTGAACTGATCGCGGCCATCCGCACCCGCAGTCTTGATATGCGCCGGCGCAAAAGGATGCTCAAAGCCCTTGCCTCGCACAGCCGCGAGGTATTGCAGCGCCTGCGGCAGGCCATGCAGACCGACGACCTGCAGCAGCTTCTGTCCGATGACCCGCGCATCAACCGGCAGGTGCACCAGGCACTCAACGACCGCATCAAAACGCGCACCGATCACCTCTCGCGCCTTTTGATGAAACTGCGTCTGCAGACAGCCGGCCGGCAACAGGCGGCCATCGATGCCGCCGCCAACCGCCGCCTTTTGCTGCGGCGGCTGGGATGGCGCCAGACTTTCGCGGACCTGCCGCCCGCCGAAGCGGCTGTTTTGAAAACCCTGATCCCCGAAACCATGGCCGCCCAGAAACACATCCTGGCCGACGCCCGGCGGCAGTTGAAGCAGATCAAAAGCGCGCGCGCACTGCGTGCCGTCGTCAAAAGCCACGAACTCACGGCGGTCATTGCGCTGCACCTCTCCAGCCACGGCGACGGTGTGGGCGCCTTCAGCCGCGGTTTTCTCTACCCCCTGAAACCGACCATCAACCGCGTCACGCCTTACAGCCGGCTGGACGAAGTCCTCAGGCAGGCGGCGGCCGAGGTTCAGCAACAGCTGGGCGTCAAAGGGTTCTTTCACGATACCCTGCGGCCCAGCCACCTGAAACCCTGGCAGAGCTTCTTCATCGACCGGCCCCTGCTGGGCGGCGAAGTGGCGTCGCTGGCCGGATACCTGGGCATCTCGCTGGCCACCACCAACGATGCGCGCCGGGCCTGGGGCACCCCCGGCGACCGGCCCGAAAACATGGATATGGTTTTTGCCGCACGGCAGGACCGGCTGGTGCGCGGGGTCATCCGCTACCTGGCGCAGGGCCATCCGCTGACCACCAACATCTCCCCGCGCAATGGGTTCGCCACGGTCAACGGCCGGGTCAACTTTCTGCGCCAGGGCGAACTTTTCGCCGACCAGGCGGCACCCGACAGCGTCATCCTGGCCTACCAGGGCCCCGTCCACTACCTGGCCATGACCGATGCCCGCGGGACGTTCATGCTAAAAGGTGTCGCCGACAAAAAGCACGAACTGCACAAAGTCATCATCGAAGGCTACAGGTTCGACCCGGACAGCGGCACGGCCATCTGGGCCATTGACAAAAAAAAGACCGGCAAACCGGCGTACCGGCTCAAAATGAAACGGCGGCGCATGGTCACCAACCTGGTCATGTTCGCCTGCCGGCAGAGTACGCTGTTCAACCTCCTGGAACCGCGCAATTTTCACTACATGACCAAAATCCAGCTATTGGACGGCCGTCGCAACGCGCCACCACTGCGGTACTGGTTCAGCCGCACGGATACCCGCTCTTCCACGCTCCTGTCCCTCTTCCTGGAGCCGGGAACGCCTTTCAAGTTGACCCTTGCGGACACGGTGCTGCGCAAAAAACTGATCCTGATCAATGCCGCCCCCGAAAACCCCAACGGCAGCGGCTACCGTATCGACGACTGGCCTTTTCTGCAGCCGACCGAACTCAAGGTGGCCCGCGACATGTGGACCCTGCTGGCACCCCGGATTACCAACCTGGAAGCGCACGGCATTTTCGACGCCCGCATCCGCGGCCTGCAGCGGGCCGGTACGGCCGCCCTGGAGCAGGCGCAAAAAGCGCTGGCAGCCCGGCGCTACAGCCGCTTCTCGGAAGAAGCCCTCAAATCCTGGGCACTGGCCACCCGGGTTTACGATCATGTCGAAAAAACCCAGAAAGACGTGCTTTTCGGCGTGCTTTTTTATATCGCCCTGTTCGTCCCTTTTGCTTTCTGCGCCGAACGGCTGCTGTTCTCCTACACCAATATCCACAAACGCATCGTCGCCTTTCTGGCGATCCTGCTGCTGCTGATCGCGGTCATTTACAAGGTGCATCCGGCCTTTCAGCTGGCCTACAGCCCCACTGTCGTGATCCTGGCCTTTTTTATCATCGGCCTCTCTTTGATGGTGACGCTGATCATTTTCTTTCGTTTTGAAGAGGAAATGGCACGCCTGCAGAAACGCGCCACCAGGGCCTTCAGCGGCGAAATCAGCCCCTGGAAAGCCTTTGTGGCCGCCTTCTTTCTGGGCGTCAGCAACCTGCGGCGACGGCGCCTGCGCACCGCCCTGACGTGCATTACCCTGATCATCCTGACTTTCACCATCATGAGCTTCACTGCCGTCAAGTCCCAGCGCCGGCATACGCGACTTCTGTACCAGAAAACCATCCCCTACCGCGGTTTTCTGCTCAAAACCATCAACTGGCGGGATCTACCCCCGGAAACTCTCGGCGTGCTCGCGCACATTTTCCCCCAAGGCAGCCATGTGGCCGCGCGCGTCTGGCTGGAAAACGAAGACCGCACGCGCACCACCGCTGTTATGCTGCACAATGCCAAAGCCGCTTTCGAAGCCCGGGGTGTTGTGGGGCTTTCGTCCGCTGAACCGGCGGTTTCCGGCATCGACCGGATCCTGACGGCCGGCCGCTGGTTTGCGCCCCGCGAACGCTTTGCAGCTATCCTGCCGCAGGCCATGGCCCGCCGGCTGAACATCGACCCGAACACCCCCCGAACGGCACATGTGCGCATATGGGGCATCGACTTCCATGTGGTGGGGACTTTTTCGTCCCGCGCTCTGGCACGGCACGTCGACCTGGATGGAGAAATCCTGACACCGGTGACTTTTCCCAGCGAGGCGGCCACCACACTGACCGAAGTCGAGATGGATGCTCTGGAATCCGGCGAAGACGTGCGTTCGTTCCAGAGCCGCTACCAGCACGTACCGGCCGAACGCACCCTCATCATACCGGCTGCCACACTACTGCGCCTGGGCGGCCATCTCAAGGGTGCGGCGGCCGGGCTCCCTGCAGATGCACACCCCCGTCAAGTGGCCGCAAAACTGGTGGACCGTCTGGAACTAAGCCTCTTTTCCGGCGAACCGCGGGGCACCTTTCTCTACCAGGCCAGCGATACCCTCAGTTACAGCGGTATGCCCAATATCATTATCCCGCTGGCCATTTCGGTTTTCATCGTCCTGAACACCATGATCGGAAGTGTCTTTGAGCGCAAAAACGAAATCGCTATTTACACTTCCGTGGGGCTGGCACCTTCGCACGTCGCCTTTCTCTTCATCGCCGAATCGTTGGCTTTCGCCGTACTGAGCGTGGTACTCGGCTATCTGCTGGCCCAGGTTTCCGCCAGCCTGTTTGCCGGCACGGCACTGTGGGCCGGCATCACGGTGAACTACTCCTCGCTGGCGGGTGTGGCGGCCATGATCCTGGTGATTCTGGTGGTGCTGGTTTCGGTGATCTACCCGTCACGGGTGGCCGCCCGCATCGCCATACCGGATATCAACCGCTCCTGGACGCTGCCCGAATCCCAGGGCAACACGCTATCCATCACCCTGCCGTTTTTGATGAAAATGGATGAATACTGCGGTGTGGGCGGCTACCTGCTGGATTACTTCAACAGCCACCAGGACGTTTCCCACGGCATATTTTCCACCGGCGAAGTCCGCTGCCAGGCCCAGCGCCCGGCTCCCGACGACAACCTGACATCATCGCAACCGCGGCCGGTTTATTTCCAACTGGACTCGCGCGTCTGGCTGGCGCCCTTCGACCTGGGGATCATGCAGCAGGTGCAGCTGTCCATCGGACCAGCGGCCGACGAACCCGGTTTTCTGGAGATCCGGGTGATGCTGGCACGCGAATCCGGTGAAGCCAACACCTGGCATCGCATCAACCGGGTGTTTTTAAACCGGCTGCGGCGCCAGCTGCTGGCATGGCGTTCACTGGACAAGGACACCAAATCCGGCTATATTCGCCTGGTCAACGAATACCGGACAGCGGCCAGCGCCTGAGACGACTCTATGCAACCGGAACCTCCCACTTCTGACAGCGTTACAGAAAACCGCAGCCACGCGGCGCCCGACGGGGCCGTGGTACGCCCGCGGGCAATCATTCTGGGATTCCTGCTGGCTGCCGTGATCTGTGCCGCAACGCCCTTCAACAACACCTATCGCCAGGCCACGCCGCTGGGCGGCGGCCATTTCCCGCTGGCGCCTTTTTTCATCCTGGTCTGGCTGACCCTGCTGGTGGCCGGCGGCAGGCGGATCTTTACGGGGAAAAAGATTCTTTCCGGCACCGAACTGCTGGTCTGCTGGATCCTGATGGTGCTCGTTTCCGGCATCCCCTACACCGGGCTGATGCGCACGTTGTTGATCAACCTGACGGCACCCTATCATTTCGCCAGCATGGGAAACCGCTGGCCGGACACGCTGCAGCCGCTCCTGCCGCACAGCTGGTATCCCCAGAGCCGGAAGGCCATCACCGCTCTTTACGACGGCCTGCCCGGCGGCCGCCAGATGTCCTGGTGGCAGGTCATCCGCCGGATTCCCTGGCAGGCCTGGGCGACGCCCGTCATGGTCTGGGGCAGCTTCATCCTGGCTTGCTATTTCGTCATGATCTGCATGATCAACCTCCTGAGCCGCCAGGCCCTGTCCCACGAACGCATGAATTTCCCCCTGCTGCGGGTTCCCATTCTGATGGAAGAAGCCCTGGACCAGAGCCGACTGGGGCGTTTTTTCGCTAACCGTTTTATGCTGGCCGGAATGGCCATCCCGGTCTTTCTGCACCTGATCAACGGCTTTCATTTTTACAACCCGTCGGTCCCCCAGATTCCGACGCTCATCCTGGCCGGGCCCTACTTCCCCAAACACGGCCTTTTTTCCGGATTCGCCAAACTGAAGATCTACTTCTATCCGGCCTTCATCGGCTTTGCCTTCCTGGCCTCCAAACAGATTTCCTTTTCCTTCTGGCTCTTTTTCATCCTGGGGGCCCTGCTCTACGGCATACTCGGCCTGCTGGGCTACAACATCCCGGCATCGGCGCTGGGCATTACCTTCGGCCCCACGCTCGCCCGCCCCGAGGAAACCCAGATGATCGGCGCCTATGGTATTTTTTTCGTCTTTTTGGTCTGGCTGGCGCGCCGACACCTGGTAGACGTCATCCGGCAGGCAATGGGCCGCCGGCCCTCGGCTGCAACCGAGGGTGACTGGCTCTCCACGCGCATCTCGTTCTGGGGGTTTTTCATCGGCTCCAGCGTACTGGTTCTGTGGCTGCATTTTTTCGGGCTGCCGCTGTGGGCCTCCGTAGTCGTTCTGTGCGCCTTTTTCATGGTCATGCTGGTGGCCAGCCGCGTGATCTGCCAGGGCGGCGTCGCCTACTTTACACTGACCGCCGCACCCATGGACGGCCTGCTCACCTTTTTCGGTCCGCAGTTCTTCACCCAGGTGGGCATTCTCATTACGGCGGTGGTGCAAAAAGTGCTCTTCGTCGACCTGCGCGAATCGCTGATGCCGTCGCTGCTGCACGCCCAAAGAATCACCCACGGCGTGCGTGCCCGGCGCGGGCTGATCACCGGCGGAATTTTCGCCACCCTGATCAGCGGCGTGGCCGTGTCGTTTGTCGCCATGCTGGCCTTAGGGTACAAATTCGGGCTGCGGGAGCTTCAGCTGGACTGGGCCACGCGCACCAGCGTGGCGGTTTATGAAAATATCAACACGCTGGTTACCACGCCGGTGAAACCCGGCCACTGGGTCCTGATTTTCACGCTCATCGGTGCGGCCGTAATGCTTGTGCTCGTGGCCTGCTATCACCGTTTCTACTGGTGGCCGATCCACCCCATCGGCTACCTTACGGCATACAGCTCCGCCATGCGCATCCTGTGGTTCAGCTTTTTTGTCGGCTGGCTGGCAAACGCCCTGTGCATGCGGTACGGGGGCGTCGTTTTGTTCAAACGGCTGCGTTATTTTTTTATCGGTCTGATTATCGGAGACTTTCTGATGGGCGGCGGCTGGGCCATATACGGCCTGTTCAGTGATGCCAGCTACCAGGTGCTGCCGGGATAAAATCCAGAGTCCCCGACGCGGCGCAAATGTAAATTCAACACACGGACCGCATAGATGTACGAAGACAGAGAACTGCAGGAATACCGCGATCTGCTGAAGCCGCCGGATCACTTCGAGGAGGGCTTCGACTGGAAGGCCATTGTGGGCGCGGTCTTCATCGGCTTTTTGATGATGCCGGGCAGCATGTACCTGCAGCTGGTTATCGGCAGCGGCATCGGTCCCGCCGCCCGCTGGGTGACCATCATCCTGTTTGCCGAAATCGCCAAGAGATCCTATACCGAACTCAAGCAGCAGGAGATCTTTCTGCTCTACTACATGGCGGGCGCCGCCCTGGCCTCGCCTTTCCAGGGCCTTTTGTGGAATCAGTACCTGGTGCAGTCCGATGCCGCCCGCATGCTGGGGTTGACCGAATTTATCCCCAGGTGGGTGGCCCCGGCCCCCGGATCGCAATCTTTGATCGAACGCACCTTCTTCCACCGCGACTGGATGATTCCCATCCTGCTGCTCATCGGCTCCCAGATCATCCAGCGCATCGACCAGTTCGGGCTGGGCTATGCCCTCTACCGCATCACCTCCGATGTGGAGAAACTGCCCTTTCCCATGGCACCGGTGGGCGCCCTGGGAACCATGGCCCTGGCCGAATCCACCGAGGACAAGCAGAAGAGCTGGAAGTGGCGGGTGTTTTCCATCGGCGGGGTCATCGGCCTGGCCTTCGGCGCACTTTACGTCATGCTGCCCACGGTCTCGGGGCTGCTCTTCACCGAGCCGGTCCAATTGATCCCCATTCCCTGGGTCGAGCTGACGCGCCACACCGAAAATGTCCTGCCGGCGGTGGCCACCGGCATCCAGCTGGACCTGGGCCTGATCTTCATCGGCATGGTGCTGCCCTTCTGGGCGGTGATGGGCGGCCTGGCCGGGCTGCTGATCACCGTGGCCGCCAACCCCATCCTCTACCGCCACGGAATCCTGCACCGCTGGCATCCGGGCATGGGGACCGTGGATACCGTTTTTGCCAACAATTTCGATTTTTACATGAGTTTCGGCATCGGCCTGGGCCTGGCCATCGCCTTCATCGGCATCTGGCACGTACTGCGCTCTTTCGGCAACCGCGGCGCCGCCGGAGGGCCGCGTCCCAGCTTCGCGGATCTTTTCCGGCCGCCGCCGGGCCGGGGGGATTTCAACTTCTGGATCTCCATCGGGATTTACCTTTTTTCAACGCTGTCCTACACCGGCCTGTGCCTCTGGCTGGTTCCCAGCTTTCCGTGGTTGTTCTTCGTGATCTACGGATTTGTCTACACGCCCATCGTGTCTTATATTACAGCCAGGATGGAGGGCATCGCGGGCCAGTTCGTCAGCCTGCCGCTGGTGCGCGAAGCCAGCTTCATCGCCGGATCGAAATTTTTCGGCTACCACGGCATCGAAATCTGGTACGCGCCCATTCCGATTCACAACTACGGCGCCGCCACCGTCAGTTTCCGCGAAATCGAGCTGACAGGCACCAGCATCCGTGGTATCATCAAGGCCGAGATCGTGGTTTTCCCGGTGGTGATGGTGGCCAGCCTGCTCTTTTCACAGTTCATCTGGCAGCTGGCGCCCATTCCCTCCAGCAGCTACCCCTATGCCCAGGAAATGTGGCACCTGCAGGCGCTCAACACGCTGCTCATGCAGACCTCGACGCTGGAGGGAAACGCGCTTTTTTACCAGGCATTAAGCGGCAGTTACGTACTGTCGGGACTCGGTTTCGGAATCGTCACCTATTTCCTTCTGACCCTATTCGGGCTGCCCATTTTGCTGATTTACGGCGTCGTGCGCGGACTGGGCCAGAGCACCCCGCACGGCATGATCCTGGAAGTGGTCGGTGCCCTGCTGGGACGTTTTTTCTTCCTGAAGCGTTACGGCGGCATGTGGCGCCAATACGCACCCGTGCTGCTGGCCGGCTTTTCGTGCGGCATGGGACTGACCGGCATGTTCGCCATGGGATTTACATTGATTCTGAAGTCACTGGGACGGCTGGCTTACTGAGGAGCAACCATGAAATACATTCTTCCCCTTCTGGCACTCATACTCCTTTTCCTGGGTACAGATGTCTGCCGCGCGGATGTCCCGCACCAGGTGGCCGGGTTCGTGCTCGGCACGGACATCTCCCGTTATACAGACAAACTCAACATGCAAAGCGCACTGCCCGTAAGATTCAGGCCCTATCTCAAAGAGGTCGAGACCCGCAACCTGCCGGGATTTAAAATCGGTCTGGTTACCTACGGCACCTGCGCCGCACCCAACCATATCGTGCGCATCCGGCTCAAATACGAAAACGCCTCCAAGAAATTCTTTGAACTGCTGCTCAAGCGCTTTAAACGCCGTTTCGGTCCGGATCCGGAGTGGCGCGGCGATCCCTTCGAGGTCATCATCGCCTGGAAGTGGTCGTTCGTAGATGCCAAGAAAAACCGCATCAGCTTGATTTTACAGCATAACACGCTGAACAAAAACGAGAAGATGGGAAACGTGGTCAAACTCACCATGTGGAACCGCATCGAGGCCGAACGCGCCTGCTGGGACAAGACCCATCCCGAGCACCGGCTGGCCCCCAAGGAAGCGGAAAGCATGCCGTGGGGACCCAGGTTCTGGCAACACTGCATTCCGCGTTGATCTCCTTGCAGGGCACGGGCATCGGCTGAGCGAATCCTATGGATCGGAGAAACATCGACTGGAACGGAATCCACTTCCAAGTGCCCCGGGACTGGGAAATCACACGCATCGACCGGCGCTATCTGGTGCTGGAAAGCGTCGGAGCGCCCCAAATGGAAGTCAAATGGCATGCCATCCGCGGACCTTTTCGTAGGGCCCGTTATTACAAGCGGCTGTCAGACGCCTGCGGGGCATCCGGACGATTCGAACCCATGGACCTGCCAAATGCCTGGCGCAGCGCGCTGGCGGATTTCACGGCCGCCGCCTTTACCTGGCAAAAGGGGAAGCTGCAGTCCCGCGGGGTTGTCCTGCACTGCCGCACCTGCCGCAAGGTCTGCCTGGTGCAGTTTTTTGGTACCCTTGCGGCGCGCACAGACGATGTAGCGCGGCAGATACTGGCCACCTTTCGCGACCATGCCGAAGATTCGGTGCGCGACTGGTCGGTCTTCGATATTCGCGCCCGGCTTCCCCGGCCTTACGTGCTGAAACATTTTTGTTTTGAAGCCGGACGCTATGAGCTTGTCTGGCAGCACAAGCGCCGCATGCTCACCCTGATGCGCTGGGGACCGGCAGCGGCCCTGCTTGACGGCCGTAAACTGGCGGCGTTCGCCGCCCGGCAACTGGGCATTGCGGAGCACCGCTGGCAGCCGGCCGGTGGCGCTTCGGCAAAGACCGCACTGCAGTGGCGGCGCCCCGCAACCCGCATGGCGGTCTGGCAACTGTTTCCGGCACCGGTACGCGTGCAGGCGGCGCGTATCTGGCACCGGCCGGCCGAAAATCGTATTCTGGCGGCAGTATTCAAAGACTGCAAAGCCATCGAGCAAGACGACCTGGATACCATCTGCGGCAGCTATGAAGCGCTTTAAACGCCAACCCGAGGCAGCGGCGCTGTCCCGCGAGGAAGCCTTGAACTGTGTTCCCGTAAAAAGTCGCCATATACACGAAGAGCGCATGCCATCGGGCGACGCCCTGATCGCCTACCCCCAGCAGCTGCGCCCCCTGCCGCGCTTTCTGCTGCGCCGCCTGGGGAAAAAACCGCCGGCCATGCCGCCGCGCAAGCTGCAGCTGGACAATCTGGGTACCGATGTGTGGAATCTCATCGATGACCGCCGCAGCGTGCGCCGGATCGTTAAACGCTTTGCCGAGATCCACCGTCTGCCGCGGCGGGAAGCCGAACTTTCGGTGACGCGCTTTCTGCGCGAGCTGGGAAAACGCGGGCTCGTGGCCATGAAACGGACGTAAGAGATGAGCGACCAGGAGCCGGAAGCCATGCTCGAAAAGTATCTGGCGGCGCATACCGACGCCCTGCCGGAACTGTGCGTGGACCTTCTGGAAGAGACCGAGCGCAAGACCGGGCGGGCACACTGGAGTATCGGCAAGGTCGAGGGCCGCTTTCTGCAGATGATCGTCCGCCTTTCCCGAACCCGTCAGGCGGTGGAAGTGGGCACTTTTACCGGTTTTTCGGCCCTGATGATCGCCGCCGCGCTGCCGCCGGACGGTTGCCTGGTGACCTGCGAAATCGATCCCCAGGTGGCTGAAATCGCCCGGCGCTATTTCGCAAAAAGCCCCCATGGGCACAAAATCCGTCTGGAGCTGGGGCCGGCCATTGACACACTGCGGGAAATGGCGCCGGGCCGAACAGACTTTGTCTTCATCGACGCCGACAAGACCCTGTACAGCCGCTATTTTGACGAGGCGTACCGCATCCTGCGCAGCGGCGGCCTGATTCTGGTGGACAACGTCTTCTGGCGCAGGAAGGTGCTGCGCAGCCGCATTCGCAACGCCAACGCCCGCGCCATCGCCGCCTTGAATGCCAAAATCGCGCAGGATACGCGCGTCGAAAAAGTCATGCTCAACCTGCGCGACGGGGTCTACCTGATTCGCAAAAAATGAAATGTGCTCACCGCAGCGCCGCTGCAAAACGTGCGGCCTGACGGCGCAGGTTGGCGGCCCAGTCGGCGGCCAGGGGATCGGCGGAAATGACTTTTGCCCCGATGGCCGCCGCCACGGTCCTGGCACTCTTGGCGGAAAACTGGGGCTGCACGAAAATGGCCGTGATGCCGTGCCCGCGGCCGTAGCGGATCAGCTTCTGCAGCTGCTCCGGCTTGGGATCTTTCCCCTCGATTTCCACCGGCAGCTGCCGCAGGCCGTAGGTGCGCGCAAAATACCCCCAGGCCGGGTGAAAGACCATAAATTCCCGCCGCCGCAGACCCGCCAGGGTGGCGCGTATTTCACGGTCCAGTCTGTCCAGAAAGGCGACGAAACTTGTGAAGTTTTTCTTGTACTGGGCTGCGTGGTCGGGATCCGCCCCGGCCAGGGCCCGATAAATGTGGCGTGCCTGGATTTTGACCAGCGGCGGCGAAAGCCAGATATGGGGATCCTTGACGCCCGTATGCGAAAGGCCGGAGGACGGTGCCCGGCCCGGACGGAACGTCCTTGCCATGGCGATTTTGGAGATGCCGCCGTCGGTGTGAACCACCAGCAGGTGCGCGTTGGCCGCCTGGAACCTCGGCAGCCAGGTTCTTTCGAAAGGCACACCGACGGCAAAGTAAATTTTCGCGCGCGAAAGCGCCACCATCTGGCCGGGCCTGGGCTCATAGGTGGCCGGACTGGCCCCGGGCGGTACCATGACCGCCGGGTGCACATGGGCGCCGCCGATTTTTTCGACAAAAAATCGCTGCGGCGGGATACTCACAAAAACGTTGAGCGGCCCCGCCTGCACAGGCGCCGCCCCCACACCCGCCAGCAGCAGTGCCGCCAGCAGAAGCTCGCAGCAGTGGGTGAATTTCATTTCAGGGCCTCCGTACTCCGTATCCCGAACCTGACGGTCTGTGCCGCCGATTTACCCGGTTTTCAGTTGCGCCATGGCCGTCTGCATATCGGGGAAAATGGGCAGGAACGTGTCAAAACCCGATATTTCGAAGACTTCCCGGACATAATCCTCCATGGCGCAGAGGACCACTTTGCCGTCGACGGGTTTGAGCTTTTTGGCGGTCTTGTTCAGGATGCGCAGGCCCGCGCTGGTGATATAGTCGAGGGCCTGGCAGTCCACCACGATGAAGCGCACGCCGTTGTCGATGGATGTCGATATCTTGTCGTCAAATTCAGGCGCGGTGTTCGAATCCAAACGGCCGTTCAGCTTGAATACAGCGGTGTCATTCTCTTTTTCTTCTATAATTTCCATCTGCTGCTCTCTCCTTTGCGTTCATCGCCGTATCGTGGCCATGCAGTCCGGCCAGGCGGTGAAAATTTTTGCAAACCCCCGCGTTCGCGTTCGTCGGCATCCGGACAGGCATTCAGGGTGCCTTCCGGTCCAACGTTTTGGTCAACGTCAGGATATTCCGGTTGCCGACCCGCCTGTACTGCATCCCCTGCATCAGCTCTTTGCAGATATGCACCCCCAGACCGCCGATTTCACGGTTTTCAACGGGGCCTTTCAGATCGGGGGATTTGAGCGCCACCGGGTTGAAGGGTTTGCCGTCATCTTCCAGCAAAATGGTCAGGCGGCCCCTGTCATGGGAGACAGAAATATGGATCCAGTGGGTTTTGTCGTCCCCAAAAGCATACATGACGATGTTGGTGAAGAGCTCTTCCACCACCAGGTTGAGATGAAATATCTGCCTGCGGTCCAATCCCTGGGATTCACCAAAGGCCTGAATGCGCTCAAACAGCCGGTTGGTTTCCGAAAGGCTGTTTTTAAGCTTCAACGAAATTTTACCCGCAGCCATCGCCACCACTTTCCCGGAAACGAGTTTACAGCACACTGACGCCGGTTTTTTTGATGCAGGTCTCACAACTTTCGGCATGCCCGCTTAAAAACGCCTCTTCCCAGTCGCTGATACTCCGGATCAATGACTGAAAGATCTTCGGAAAGGTTTCCGGAAAAGCCCCGATGCCTTTGACGAATTTCTCGCGCTCCAGGATCAGGACGTACACCTCCGTCGTGGCCTCAAGCGAAAAGAGCCGCGGCATACGCCCCAACAGCGACAGACTGCCCAGCAGCGTTCCGGCGCCATATGACCGTATCGTACACGGCCGGTCCTCGCAAGCGTACAGCAGATCGGCCGCCCCCGAAATGATATAGATGGCACAGCCGTCATCGTCCCCCTGGCGAAACAGGTACTCGCCGGCCTTAAAAGTTTCGCGGGTGCACAGGTAGGCCAGCACTTTCAGGACCTCCAGCGGCAGGGCGCCGAAAAAGCTCGTTTCACGCAACAGGCTGATGTTGTCCTGGAATTCACAGGATGCGCAGTTGTTACCGTTTTTTCCCGATAAGCTCATAGAGCATCCCCTTTTGGGCCATGAGTTCATCATAGGTCCCGATTTCACCGATCTTGCCGGCTTTCAGAACGATAATCTGGTCGTAGTTTTTGATGGTGTCCAGGCGGTGCATGATGGAAATCACCGTTCGACGGCCTTTCCAACGTGTTTCCAGCAGGTTCTGTATACGGCTCTGGGACTTATTATCCAGTGCCGACGTGGCCTCGTCCATGATCAGGATGGGGGGGGTCTTCAAAAAGGTGCGCGCCACCGCCAGCTTCTGGCGCTGCCCGCCGGAAAGCCGGTCACCCTTGCTGCCCACGTCGAACTGCATGCCGATTTCGATGATGGTCTCCAGCACGTCTTCTTCGATCAGCACCTGAATAATGCTCTGGTTGATCTTTTCCTGGGCGTGGGGCTGGGTGCTCTTCATTTTGCCGAAAAAGATGTTGTTTAAAATCGTCTGTGAAAAAATATATTCCGAGGACTGATAAAACGTCACACACTCCGGCCGTTCCTGGCTGACTTTTTCTTTAAACAGGGCGCGCCCCTCGAGGATCAGGTCTTCGAGCAGGGAAGGCAGCGACACCATCTTGTGCTTGCCGGGGATGAACCTTAAAGCCAGCTGCAGCAGCCGGGCGTGATCTTCGTCAGAGAGCTGGTGCAGACGCAGTTTTTCCAGGCGTGCCACCAGATGCTTGTAGTCTTCGATCTCGGTGGCCGCAATGGGACTCTGTCGGAAAAACACCTCGTCCGGCGGCAGGTTGCCCAGGATGTCCACCAGCTGCCGGGCCAGGCCGGCGCCCAGGCCCAGCAGCGGGCGGGTCAGATCGGCCTGCTTCAAAAAGTCCAGGAAATAGGCATTGCGCGGCAGGTTGGCTTCGAGAAAATCCTCGCTGTCAGGCGTACCGAAAATCAAATTTTCCGTAATATTCGAATGGTACAGATACTTGTCCTCTTCATAAAACTCGACATATTCGGCCAGCTGGGCGCCGAAATCACGCTGCAGGTTGTGGCGCACCTGGATGAGCTGCCCGACCAGATCGTCATGCTTGCCGCGCGTCAGCACCGTGTTGAGTCCAAAACGCAGAACATCCAGAAAAAGGCCGGTCTGCTGCAGCGCCTCGATGCGGTCGTCACGGTCGGGCAGCGCCTCTTTTCCCTTGTCGGCGCTTCCACTGATCAGGGCCGCCCGGGCGTACAGCAGGTTTTCCTCGATGGTTCCCGAAAAAATGAAGGGGCGCTGGGACACGAAACCGACATTCTGCACGATATCCCGCTTGGTCAACTCGGACACCTCGTAGCCGTCAATACGCAGGCTGCCGGCGGTGTATTTGTAGAGCTGCCCGATGCACTGCCCCAGGGTGGTTTTGCCGCTGCCGGAAAAACCCACCACCGCCAGCTGGCTGCCGGGGTCCAGGGCGAAGGACACGTCCCGCAACAGCCGGATACCGCTGGGTGTCAGAAAGGATAGATTTTTGACCTCGATACGCCCCTTGAAGCGGTAGGGCGCCCGCCCTTCAGGCTCCAGCACATGTTCAGGCGGTACGTCGAAGAGCGACATGGTGCGGGCATAATTGACCGATCCATCCTGGTAGACCTGGTAAAATTCGATCAGTTCTTTCCAGGGATCGTACAACTTTTCCTGGGCGGAGAGGAAAGCGACCAGCGACCCCAACGCCAGGTGCCCGCGGATGGAGAGGTAGCCGCCCAGAATAAAGATGATGAAAGGCCCCAGGCTGACGAAGAAGTTGTTCGAGCTTTTGATGGCAAAACGATAAAGACTCCAGGTGATGCGCGTCTTCAACAGGCGGTCGACCAGACGGTCGTATTTCTTGTTTTCAATGCCAAACGCGCCGTTGCTCTGGATTTCGTGAATGCCCGAAACGGACTCGGCAATCTTGTTGGACAACAGGCGCGCCTGGCTCACCCGTTTTTTGTTGGCCGCGTTAACGCGCTTTTGCAGCATGGGCACCAGGAAAACCACGATGGGATAGATGGACAGCGAGACAGCGGCCAGAAGTGGATTGAGCCAGAAAAGGTAGCCGGCAAACGCCAGCAGCGTCAGAATGTTGCTCACGGGCACCGCCACGGCCATCCCGACAAAATTTCCCGGCAGGGAAAGCTCGGAAACCAGCGCGTTGACGACCGTCCCCGGCTGGGTGTTGCGAAAGAAGCTCAGCGGCAGCGTCAGGATATGGTGGTAGAGCGCCTTGCGCATCTGCGCCGTGGCCTGCTGCGCAACGTAGGTCTGCAGGGCGTTGATCATGAATTTCAAGCCGCTGGCAAGGACCACGGCAACCAGGTAGACGCCGCAGTAACGCAACAGCAGGTCCATGCGGCGCAGGCTGATAGCCTCGTTGACGATGCGCTTTTGCATCTCCAGCGGAACGACGCGTGCAAACACCGTCAGCATGATGATGGCCACCAGCAGGATCTGGAGCTTGATGTTGACGGCAAAAACCCAGGAAAACAGCGTCCTTTTCACCACTGGTGTCTGCGCTTTGGGCATAAAGCCTGCCTCCGGTTGTCTGTCAGCCAAATCGCCTGCCGGCTGAATCTTCGCCGACTTTCTGTAATTGTTACCGCATAAACCACTTTTTTTCAAACTTAAAAGCGTATCCAAAAGTATGGCTGTCCGTTGCGCTTGAGACTCGCGCAACTCGCGCCACGATAAGTTCGCTTAATTTTGGCGTTGCGGTGCCTGCCTGCGCCAAGCGCAGCGCGGCAGGCAGGCCCGGCTGGCAAGGCACTCCGTACCAGGATCAATTGGATAAATGCTCCGTCCGTTGCGAGTGGGCCTATGTTCGCAACATCACAGCTATCATCAAGAAATGGCCGGGAAAGGTACTGGAGACTGCGCCTTCCTGACTGAGACGTACCCGTCGGCGGCGTTGCCGCCACGGTCACGCGCCTCAATCGCGGCAACATGGCGGAATCGGCAGGCGCTTTTCCGCGACAGGTCCTGCCGTGGATTCTGACGGATCCATAGCATAATGATGGGGGGATTCGTACAGTGCCGAAAACCGGGAACCAGGGGGCGGGTGCCGTATGGCCCGAAGTGCAATGACAGGTGCCGCCAACCCTGAAATCAAGCCGTATCCTCCAGGACTTGCAAACGGCCAAGCAATGAGATAACCGATGGCCCAAACACCACCCACATGAAGAGGCGCAGCATGGAAAACCAGGAACACTATCGCAAATTGGAAAACATGATGCATTCGGCGCCGCTGGTCAAACTCACCGGCGCACGGGTCGAAATCAGCAGGGGCGAGGCGGTGATCCGGATTCCGGTGGATGAAAAATTTTTCCACGCCGCCGGCGCCCTGCACGGCGCCATTTATTTCATGGCCCTGGACAACGCGGCCTTTTTTGCCGTCAATTCCCTGGTAAAGGATGTTTTCGTATTGACCACGAGCTTCACCACCTATTTGACGCGCCCGGTATCGGAAGGGGTGATAAAGGCCGTCGGGCGCGTGGTCAACCCGCATCCGCGCCAGTATCTTGCGGAATCCGTTTTGCATAATTCAGAGGGTAAGGAAATCGGGAGGGGCCACGGCGTTTTCCTGAAAAGCAAAATCCCGCTGTCCGAAAAAATCGGATACCAATAGAACTTCAAACCACCAACCTGCGTGGACTGCCCGCTCCACGCCATCGGCCGTTCATATCACAGCCGTGACAGCTGAGGTGCCTATGCAGACGGGCATGGCCGGCGCCATCAGTGCGACGAAAAATTTAAATCAACCTGTTCGGGAAAGGAGAGGCAACGATGCGCAACCTATTGAGCGGTGTAGAGGAAATTCTACTGATGGATCCCGGTCCTTCCAACGTGCCGGATCCGGTCTATCGGGCTTTAGGCACGAGGACGGTTGGCCATCTGGATCCGCATTTCATCAAAATCATGGACGCGATTAAGTCCCGCTTGCAAAAGCTGATCAAAACGTCGGCCAAACTGACCCTGCCGGTTTCCGGCACCGGCTCGGCGGGCATGGAGACGTGTTTTGTCAACCTGGTCGAGCCCCGTGATCCCGTGCTCATCCTGATCAACGGGGTATTCGGCATGCGCATGCAGGATGTGGCCACACGCCTGTGTTGACACTTGGAAAAGACGCTCGGGCCGTATAACCGGCCGTCAGGCGGCCGGCAACTCCGCCCCGGCGAGAATGCGGCGCACTTCCCGTTTTTGATCCTCGGACAGGGGCAGCAGCGGCGGGCGCGGCAAGCCGCCGAAATACCCACACAAATCCAGGGCGTATTTCAGCCCCGCGATGCCGTAGGTAGCGGTCACGGCTGCGTTGACCGGCAGCATCTTGAGCTGCAGCCGGCGGGCTGCTTCCCACTGCTGGTTTTTCGCCGCCTGCCAAATGGCCACGCAGGCTTCGGGCGCCACATTGGCCAGCGCCAGAATGCCGCCCACGCACCCCAGGCTCAAGGCCCCCAGCAGGGCGCCGGCGGTTCCCACCAGCACGTAAAAATCCGGCGGCACGGCATTCAACAGGGCGCCCAACTGGGCCACGTTGCCGGTACTGTCCTTGATGCCGACGATGCGGGGATGCTGCGCCAGATGGGCCACGGTAGCCACGTCCAGGTTAATGCCGGTAAATTTGGGGACGTTGTACAGCAGGATGGGAATCGGTGATGCGTCCGCCAGTGTCTCGTAGTGGTGAATCAGGGCCCGCGGGGTCATCCGGCTGCCGTAGTAGCAGGGCGTGACCACCAGGGCGGCATGGACGCCCAGGGCCGCGCAGTCCCGCGTCAGGCGGATCGTGGCGGCGGTGCTTTCGCATCCCGTCCCGGCCAGAACCAGCCTGTTTTGCGGCGCCGCCTGCACCACCGTCTGGACGGCGCGGCGTTTTTCATCTTCAGACAGATAGACATATTCACCGTTGGACCCCAGCACGAGCACCCCGGCGATGCCGGTCGTACACCACTTGGCGACATTGGCGGCCATCTGGTCGACGGCCAGGCAGTCGTTTTCGAATACCGTGGGAATCGGCGGAAAGATTCCGCTAAAATCGTATGCGTTTGCCATCGCAGCCCTTTCCGGTGGGAAGGTCCACATCGGCGGCCTGCCCGAACCCGCCATGATAACTGCCCCAATTTGCCAGAACCGTCAAGTCCCGTTTTGCAATGCAGCCGCCGAATGCCATGCAGGCGCCTGGATCCAGCCTGTACCGCGCCCATTTGCCGCTGGAAATATCGGCTGCCACGGCTTTTGACCGGCCATAGGCCTCGACATGCACCCGGTTTCGGTTTATCGTATTGCGACGATGAATCGGTGGGAGGCCACAGGTTTTGCGGACGATATACCGGATACGCATGAGCTCGCAGGGCTGTGCAAGGCGCCTCCAAGACCGTTTGGCAAGACGACCTCAGGCCCACAAATCCCTGATAACATCGTCCAGACCGCCCAAAGTTTCGAGAAATTCGCGGCGGGGCCGCCATGATTTCATATTCGGGCCGGTGGGTCTCGCCGACGGGCCAGTCTCCCTCGTTGACCGCATACGTAGCGCCGCAACCGAGCGGACAGTTGGCGCAGGCATATTTCCCGATCTTGTACTTGGCGTCCATGGTGGGGCCATCCAGTCTCCGGATGGATTCTTTCCCGAAATCAATGACGCCGACGCCACCCCAGTTTTTCACTGGCGAATCGCCGCACAAGGCGAGGGGAACCGTCCCGGCCGTCGTGCCGGAGCACCTTTTCCCGCGGAAGTCCTGAGATGCTGAAAAGAAGTCTGGCAGTTGAGCCGCTGATCGGTTACAGTGGGTGCCTGCATGAATGTTGGCGGTACTTGTTACCGGGGTGTACCCATGGCCGTGCGGCATATTATTCACCTTGACATGGACGCCTTCTATCCGTCCGTGGAGATCCGCGATCATCCTGAGCTGGCGGGGCGGCCGGTCGTCGTGGGCGGGCTCAGTGACAGGGGAGTGGTTTCTTCAGCGTCATACGAGGCCAGAAAATTCGGTGTCCATGCGGCCCAACCCATGGTTACCGCCCGGCGGCTTTGCCCCGGCGGCATCTTCCTTGCGGTGCGGATGGACCGGTACCGGGAGATATCCAGGCAGGTCTTCCGGATATTCCATCGCTTCACGCCCCTGGTGGAAGCCCTGTCCATTGACGAAGCCTTTCTTGACGTGACGGACTCCACGCGCCTGTTCGGAGAACCGGCGGCCATGGCACGGCAGATCAAGGCCACGGTCCTGCACGAAACCGGGCTGACCGCATCGGCGGGAGTCGCCCCTTCCAAGTTTGTTGCCAAGATCGCCTCGGACATGCAAAAACCGGATGGACTGACAGTGATCGGGCCGAACGAGGTGCAGGCTTTTCTCGAACCACTGCCCGTAGAAAAAATGTGGGGCGTCGGCAAGGCGACGCGTGCAACCCTGGGGCGGCTTGGCGTCCGGACCTTCGGAGACCTGAAACGCATCCCGATCGGAGAGCTTGAACGAAAATTGGGCCAACGGGGGGCCCAAATGCAGGCCCTGTCCCTGGGCCTGGATGCAAGACCGGTGGAACCGGAACGTAAGGTGAAATCCGTGGGCCACGAGGAGACCTTCGAGCAGGACATCGAGAATGTGGCGGCGGCACGCAAAAAAATCCTGTCGCTTTGCACCCGCGTGGCCCGGCGCATGCGGCGTCACGAAATACGGGGGAAAACTCTCACGCTCAAGGTGAAATACAGCGACTTCAGGCAGATAACAAGAGCGACGACAATGGCGCATGCCACGGACGACGCCGTTGAAATATTCTCCGCCGCTTGCCGTCTGCTCCGGAACACGGAGGCAGGCAAAAGGCCCATCCGGCTCCTGGGGATATCCGTCTCCCGGCTTGAACTTCCAGGACAGGGAGAACAGCTTTGTCTTTTTGAACCGGAGCACAGTACCCGCAAAAGACGAAACCTGAACCGGGCGCTCGATTCGGTTATCGAAAAACACGGGGAAAAGAGTGTGCTGCCCGGCTCGCTCCTGGAGCCGCGGCCATGAACATGCCCCCGGTTTCTTTTTCGCATCATGGGATGGAGATTCTCCCGTGGAAAGGGGGCCGATTCGAGTGCCGGAACCTGATCGCATCAGGTTCCGGCGGCCTTTCTGCGTGCCATACTCGCTTTTCAAAAAAAAACCGGTGCTTACGACAGGCGACCGCCGGCGATATAAATCATCCGGCAGCTTGCGCATACCAAAAGCGTTGCCGCCGCTGTCACACCCCCAGCATGATCTTGGTGGTGGCAAAAAATATCAAAAGGCCGGTGATGTCCACGATAGTGGTCAGTGCCGGGCTGGCCACCACGGCGGGATCGAACTTCAGTTTGGCGGCCCCCAGCGGCAGCAGGGCGCCGATCAGTGTGGAGGTCAGCACCTGCAGGCATAACGCCGTGGCAACTGCCAGGCCGATGAGGGTCGGAGAATGGGTCGGCCGTGTGACCGACCCCTCGTAAAACAGAAACACCCGGGCGAAGGCGAACAGGGCCAGCAGCAGGCCGAGCAAAAGGGCCACCTTGCTCTCCTTGACCAGCACGGTGAGCGTATCGCGCGGCGTGATCTCGTTGACGGCCAGGGCGCGCACCACCAGCGTGGCGGACTGGCTGCCCGTATTGCCGCCGGTGTCGGCCAGCATGGGCATGAAGGTGGCCAGCAGGGCGACCTGCAGCAACAGCCCCTCAAAATGCTGCACGATGTATCCGGATACCAGGCCCAAGAGCGCCAGGATCAGGATCCAGCCGCTGCGGTTTTTGAAATGCACCCAGGCCGAGGTATGCACATAAGAGGCCGCTTCATGGGAGCCGCTGATGGCCATCAGCTTTTCCATGTCCTCGGTATGCTCCTGGGAGAAAATATCGATGGCGTCATCGTAGGTGATGATCCCCACCAGCGTGTCATTGCCGTTGACCACCGGCAAGGCGATCAGGTCGTACTTCTGGATCTTGAGGGCAGCGTCTTCCTGGTCATCGGTGACATGCGCGGAAATCACGTCGCGGTGCATCATATCGTCTACTTTGGTTTTCGGCCATGCCAGGATCAGGTCTTTGAGCGAAATAAAGCCGATCAGCCGCCGCTGGTCATCGACCACGTAGGCGTAATAGATGGTCTCCTTGTCCGGCGCTTCGTGACGCAGCTTGGCGATGGCTTCCTCCGCTGTCAGGTGCGGAGACAAGGTTGCGTAGTCCGACGTCATCACCGCGCCGGCGGTGCCTTCGGGGTAGGACGAGAGTTTTCGGATATCTTCCCGTTCCGCCTGCGCAATGGCCGGCAGGAGCGCTTCACGCTGGTCTTCGGGAATCCGCTTGAGCAGGTCGACGCGATCGTCCGGCGGCATGTCGGAAACCAGCGAGGCCAGTTCCCGGCGCCGCAGCAGGTGGGCCATCTCCACCTGTACGTCCACATCCAGGTGACTGAATATCTCGGCCCGCAGGTCTGGTTCGAGGTGCGAAAGGACCTGCCAGATCTCCGGAATTTCCAGGGCAGACAGCATCTCGGCAATCACACCGGGATGTGTGCTTCCACAAAATTCCTTGAGCGCCTCAATGTTGTTTTCGGCGAGATGCTCCCGCAGTTCAGGGGCAACCAGGGGGTTTTTCATGGTTCACCTCTCTCCAGCAGCCGCCGGTGGGAATAGCGGCTGGAGGTGAACCGGGGCTTCAGCTGGTCGAAAGCGGGTCCGGGTTCAGATCACATGCCGCAGAAACCACCACCGGCGAGCCGGGGTCCAGGGACTCTTCCTGGGAAACACGTTCTTTCCGTCGAGGGCAACGGCGTCTGTCACCTTCGGAATTACGCATGGGTTTCTCCGTACCTGTGTTGCAGCAAAGGCCGTGACAACCTCTCCACGTGCTGCTTTGCGTGTGGTGGAAAACTTAAGTCCCGTGTTAATTACCTGAGAGCGCGGTTTTCGTCAACAGCTATTTCCGGCCGGCCGTACAGCGTTTTAAAAGGGCGCGCGTTTAAGCAAAGAGATACCGCGCCGGCTTGCTTTTTTGCAAGCGGGCCACTATAGTCAGACAAACCAATATGTGCGCATTTGGCAAATACAGCTTTCTGTCGCCGTGAGGTAACGGCCATGTCGTCTGAGAAAAACAACGCCTATGATATCTGCGTGATCGGGTGCGGCCCCGGAGGTTTTGCCGCTGCCATGCGCGCCTTTGACCTGGGGCAGAAGGTCTGCATCGTCGAAGGCGGCGAAATCGGCGGTGCCGGCGTCATGTGGGGTGCGCTGGCGTCCAAAACCATGTGGGAACTGGCCAAGGACTACGCCATTACCGCCCGTGTGGACCGCGGCTACCGGGCTTCCGGCCTGACCGTCGACTACCGGGCCGTACGGCAGACGGTTTTCCAGGCCGTCCGGGAAAAACAGTACCAGATGCTCTCGCAAATCGAAACCTTTTCGCCGCAGCGCTGGCAGGGCCCGGGCAGCTTGACGCTCAAGCGCGGCCGCGCTGCATTCCTGTCGCCGCACACACTGTCCGTGCGCTATCCTGACGGGCGTCATGAGGAGATTTCAGCTGCCAGCATCATTATCGCCACCGGATCGCGTCCGCGCAAATTCCCGGGTGTGCCCGTCGACCGCGAACGCATATTCGACTCGGACAGCATTTTAAAATTGAAAACCTTTCCCCAGCGCCTGATTATCGTTGGCGCCGGCATTATCGGCTGTGAGTATGCGTCCATCTTCTCCAACTACGCCCAGACCAAGGTCTACCTGATCGACCATGCCGATCGCATCCTGCCCTTTGAGGATGACGACGTTTCCGAATTTGTCAGCGCCAACCTGAAAAAACGCGGTGTAGAGATCTTCCACTCGGCGATCCTGCGCAGCATCGACAGCCGCACGGACCTGCTGGAGGCTGTTCTCGACTTCGAAGACGGTCACTCACAGGTGCTGAACGTGGATGCCGCCCTGATTGCCATCGGAAGACAGCCCAATCTGTCCGCTCTGAACCTGGAGGTCGCCGGCATTCAACCGGACGAACGCGGCTTTCTGGTGACCGATGCCCATTGCCGGGTACGCGGCGACATCTACGCCGCCGGCGATGTGACGGCCCATCCGGCCCTGGTGAATATCGCCGAAACCGAGGGGCGCTATGCCGCCAAGGCAATCTGCCGCGCCAACCGCCATCCGCTGAATTACGGCAACATGTCCACGGTCATGTTCTTTTATCCGGCGGTGGCGGCCGTGGGGAAAAATGAAAAGATGTGCCGCAAGAAGAAAATTCCCTACCGCGTGGCATACTACTCCAACGCCCTGTTGAGCCGGGCGATTGCCATGCGCGCCATGAGCGGCTTTGTCAAGATCATCGTCAGTGACGACGACCAGAACCGGATCCTGGGGATGCGCGCCGCCGGCCCCCAGGTGTCCAATACCATCATGTCCATCGCCATGCTCATGGACCAGGGGATGGGGATCCGGCACGTGCTCAAGACCGTGCATCCCCATCCGACCATGTCCGAGGGTATCCAGGAATGCCTGCGTCTTTTGCTGAACAAATCCATTTACAAGGACCACGCTTTCCCGGGGATCATCAACATGAGACGCTGGCATCCGGCGTGACGGCGCTTGACTTCGCTCCCCGGATCCCTTAGTGTTGGCCCTGGGCAGGCACACTGCTTTCATCGGCTGCCGCGCTGGCAGCCCTTTCCGTGAACCCCTGCATTCATACGGGCACGCATCACCGCGCCCGCGGCTTTTACGCCGAAAGGAGGGAACCATGAGCAAAAGCGTTTACAAAATCATCGAACTGGTCGGCACAAGCCCCAATTCCTGGGACGAGGCGGCCCGCAATGCCGTCGAAACAGCCAGCCAGACGCTGAAAAACCTGCGGATAGCGGAAGTCTCGAAACTCGACATGAAAGTTGAAGACGGCAAGGTCGTTGCCTACCGGGCACGCGTAACCCTCTCCTTCAAGTATGGTACCGAAGGTTAGGCTTTTCCCGACCGGGACTTTTAAGGGGGGCTGTTTGCATCTGCAGACAGCCCCTGTCTTTTTTTGACGGAGGGCCACATGCAAACCGGTAATCAATCCGCGCAGGCCAGCTATCGAAAGGTCAATATTCACACCACTGCAGGGTCGAACATCAGCGGCAAGGTAAACATCGGGGCCGGCCAACGCGTATCCGATCTTTTCATGGAAACCGGGCAGCCGTTTGTGGTGCTGGTGGACTTTGTTCACCGTGCAGGGTCCGGCAAAGTCCTGCTCGTCAGCAAGCGGCAGATCGTCTGGGTGGAACCGCTGGACTGAACGTCAGGGGCTTGTGTACGTCGGACGCCGCATTTTAAACGCTGCTGTATCCCGTGCGGTGGATTGCGAACGTTCGGTACCGCTGCGCTTGCCTACCTTGCCGGTCAGACGCATCAACGCCATCCATCAACGCGCCGGCGGTTGGCGCAAACCCGGAGCATCCCGGCAAAGGCGCCACGGCAGCCTGTCTTTTCAGTGCACCGTTATTTTTGCTTGACCCTGCCGGGCGCCTTTTTTATATTGCTTTTTGCAGCAAAAAAACCGTTGACCCGCCGAAGCCCGCCTGTTCCAGCACACCCCGGCAAACGGGCCGGCAGACATTCCGAGCAAGCCCCATGGAACCGGCTGGACGCAACCCTTTCGCCGGCGGCACACCCACCGGCGGCCAACCCCTTTTACGGAGGTGTAAGATGCGCAAGATGCTGTTGAACCTGACCGTTGCAGCTGCCGTTGCAGTCCTGATGCTGACGTCGTGGCCGTCACCGGCGCAGGCCAAAACCTTCAGATGGGCCTTTCAGGGCGACCTGCAGTCCCTGGATCCACACTCGCTGAACGAAACCTTCCTGATCGGATTTCTGGGAAACGTGTACGAAGGGCTCGTACGGCGCGGCCCCGACCTGAAGATCGAGCCTGCACTGGCCAAAAGCTGGCAGATTATGGAGCCCACCCGCTGGCGGTTTCACCTGCGCAGAAATGTCAAGTTTCACAACGGCGACACATTCAACGCCGACGACGTCATTTTTTCCTACCAGCGTGCCCTGTCGGAAGGCTCGGATTTTAAAACCCGGGTTTCGACGGTCAAGAAAATGGTCAAGGTCGACGACTACACCGTCGACGTGATCACCAAGGCCCCCAACCCAATCCTGATTTCGGAGTGGAGCAGCTGGTATATCATGGACAAAAAGTGGTGTGAAAAACACGGTGCCACGGAATCAACCAATATCAAGTCCGGCAAGGAAAATTATGCCACGCGCCATGAAAACGGCACCGGCCCCTTTATCGTGACCGAGCGCCAGAAGGACGTCAAAACCGTCCTGAAACCGTTTGCCGGCTGGTGGGACAAGCCGCGCCACAACCTGACCGAAGTGATCTTCACGCCCATTTCCTCGGATGCCACCCGCGTGGCGGCGCTGCTCTCCGGGCAGGTGGACATGATGTACCCGGTGCCGGTACAGGACATCAAACGCGTGGACAAGCATCCCGGCACTTCGGTCCTGGTGGGCCCCGAGCTGCGCACCATCTTTCTGGGAATGAACCAGACTGACAAGGCGCTGCCCTGTTCCAACCTCAAGGACAGAAACCCGCTGAAAGATGTGCGCGTCCGCAAGGCACTGTACCAGGCCATCGACATCAAAGCCATTCAGAAAAAAATCATGCGCGGCCTGTCCACGCCTTCGGCGCTGATGATTTCGCCGAAACTGTTCCCGGCCTACGCCAAGGACTTCAAACGCTACCCCTACGACCCCGCCGCATCCAAAAAGCTCTTGGCCGAAGCGGGCTATCCCAATGGCTTCAGCATGTGCATGGATTCCCCCAACAACCGCTACGTCAACGACGAGCAGATCGCCCAGGCGGTGGTTTCCATGCTGGCCAAGGTCGGCGTCAAGGTCAACCTGAAGGCCCAGCCCAAGGCCCAGTATTTCAAGAAGGTGCTCTCCTACGACACCGAGTTTTATCTGCTGGGATGGACGCCGTCGAGCTTTGACTCCTGGAACGTCCTTTACAACCTGATCGATACGCGCGAAAAGAGCGGCCGCGGCAAATTCAACCTGGGCGGCTACTCCAACCCTGCAATCGACGCCCTGACCGATAAAATCCTCAGCGAAACCAACATCGCCAAACGTGACAAGATGATCAAGAAAGCCTATGCGCTCCTGCATCAGGACGTGGGGTACATCCCGCTGCACCAGCAATCCCTGGCCTGGGGCAAGAAGGACAATATCGACCTGGTCCAGCGCGCCGACAACCAGTTCATGCTGTTTTATGTCAATGTAAAATAGGGGCAAACTTCCGGCAGATGGTGCAGGACGCTCAAAAGGCGTCATTCCCGACCGCGTCCTGCGCATCTGCCTGCCGCCGGCACACGGTGCCCGCAGCACTTGCCGGAAATGTGTGACACCCGGCGGGTTCGCCTGAAGTTTCGAAGAACAAAACGCAGATCATGACCGCCTTTATCATCCGCCGCCTGCTCCAGTCGGTATTCGTCATGCTGGTTGTCGCGCTGGTGGCATTCCTGATGTTCAACTACGTCGGCGACCCCGTCAACCAGATGGTGGGCATCGACACCTCCTTCGCACAACGTGAACATCTGCGCCAGGAACTGGGCCTCAACGACCCGACCCTGGTCCAGTTCGCCCGTTTCGTGGGCCACGCCGTGCGCGGCGACTTCGGGCTGTCTTACCAGCACAAGCGCCCCGTGGCGGACCTGTTCAAGGAGCGCCTCCCCGCCACGCTGGAGCTCTCGTTGGTGGCGGCCCTGTTTTCCTTGCTGGTGGGCATCCCCATGGGCGTTTACACCGGCCTGAAACCCGACGGCTGGCTGAGCCGCATCTTCATGGCCTTTTCGCTGGTCGGCGTGTCCCTGCCGACTTTTTTGATCGGGATCCTGCTGATCTTCGTTTTCTCGGTAATCCTCGGCTGGCTGCCCTCTTACGGCCGCGGGACGGTGGTTGCCATCGGCGGCTGGACCACCGGCCTTTTGACCGTCAGCGGACTGAAGGCTCTGCTGATGCCGGCCGTGACCCTGGGCCTGTTCCAGCTCACACTGATCATGCGGCTGGTGCGCTCCGAAATGCTGGAAGTACTGCGTACCGACTACATCAAGTTCGCCCGCGCGCGCGGCCTGACCGACAGGGCCATCAACTTCGGCCATGCCCTGAAAAACACCCTGGTGCCGGTGATGACCATCACCGGCCTACAGATCGGATCAATCATCGCCTTTGCCATCATCACCGAAACCGTCTTTCAATGGCCCGGCATGGGGCTGATGTTCCTGCAGGCCATCCAAAACGTCGACATCCCCATCATGTCGGCCTACCTGATCCTGGTGGCCTTCTTTTTCGTGGTGATCAACCTGATCGTGGACATCCTCTACTACGTCGTCGACCCGCGCCTGCGGGTCGATACGGCCAAGGCCAACGGCCATGCCTAGGCCCGACACCGAAACAGCGGCACCGGCTGCTCCCGCCCGGCATACGACCAATTTCCTGCACCGCCTGGCCGACAGCGACATTTTTTACTCCTTCCGCCATTCACCGGTCACCGTGGCGGCGGCGATCGTCACGCTGCTGATTATCTTCGGGGCCGTGGCGGCCCCCTGGATCGCACCCCAGAATCCTTTCGACATGGCCAGCCTCGATCTGCTCGACGCCCACACGCCGCCCTCCTGGGAGGCCGACGGCAATCCCAAGTACCTGCTGGGCACCGACGACCAGGGCCGCGACCTGCTGTCGGCCATTCTCTACGGATCGCGCATCTCGCTCATGGTCGGTTTTTTCAGCGTCCTGTTTTCCATGGCGGTGGGGGTCAGCCTGGGAGTGGTATCCGGGTACGTCGGCGGCTTTGTCGACGCCCTGATCATGCGCATCGCCGAGATCCAGATCAGTTTCCCGGCCATTTTGATCGCGCTTTTGATCGACGGTGTACTGCGCACCCTGATTCCCGAAGCCAAATCCGAGCAGCTGGCGGACACCGTACTGATCTTTTCCATCGGCATATCCGGCTGGGTGCAGTACGCCCGTACCGTGCGCAGTTCGACGCTGGTGGAGCGCGGCAGGGAATACGTGCAAGCGGCCCGGGTCATCGGCATCCACCCGCTGATGATCATGGTCCGGCACATTCTGCCCAACGTGATGGGGCCCGTGCTGGTGATCGGCACCATTCATCTGGCCGTGGCCATCATCACCGAGGCGACCCTCTCGTTTCTGGGGGTGGGCATACCACCCACCCAGCCCTCGCTGGGAACCCTGATCCGCATCGGCAACGACTATCTTTTTTCCGGCGAATGGTGGATCACCATCTTTCCGAGCATCGCGCTGGCCAGTCTGGTGCTGGCGGTGAACCTTCTGGGAGACTGGATGCGCGACGCGCTCAACCCGAAACTACGCTGATGCCCGGGCCCCTGCTTCAGATCGCGCATCTGCGCATCGCTTTCGATACCCGCCGCGGCAACCTGGTGGCCGTGGACGACGTGTCTTTCGATGTCCACCGGGGAGAAGTTTTCGGCATTGTGGGGGAATCCGGCGCGGGCAAGTCCCTGACCGGCCAGGCCGTCATCGGCCTGCTGGAACCGCCCGGCAGGATCACGGCCGGCCGCATACGTCTCGAAGGCCGGCGCATCGACAACCTGCCCTATGCCCGCATGCGCCGTCTGCGCGGCAAACAGATCGGCATGATCTTCCAGGATCCGCTCACCAGTTTAAACCCGCTTTACACCATCGGCCGGCAGCTCACGGAAACCATCCTGACACACCGCAACATGAGCCATGCCCAGGCCCGGGAGCATGCCGTCCGCATCCTCTCCGACGTGGGCATCCCGGCCGCCGAAAAACGCATGGAGCACTACCCGCACCAGTTTTCCGGCGGCATGCGCCAGCGCGTGGTCATCGCACTGGCGCTGTGCGTCAACCCCAAGCTGGTCATCGCCGATGAACCCACTACGGCCCTGGATGTCTCCATCCAGGCCCAGATCATCGCCCTACTGAAACAGCTTTGCGAAAAGCACGCCACCGCCGTGGTGCTGATCACCCACGACATGGGCGTCATCGCCGAAATCTGCGACCGCGTGGCGGTCATGTACGCCGGGCGCATCGTGGAACTCGGGACGGTGCGGCAGGTGGTGAAACACGCCCGCCACCCCTATGCCAGCGGACTGATGGGCGCGATCCCCTCGCTGCGCCACCGGCAGGAGCGCCTCAACCAGATCGAGGGCAGCATGCCGCGCCTGGCCGAAATTCCCGCCGGCTGCGCCTTTCACCCCCGCTGCCCGGAGGCCTTCGCAAAATGCCGCCGGCGGCGGCCGCACCTGATTGAAATCCAAGGCGCGCAGGTGGCCTGCTGGCTTTACGGGGAGAAAGCATAAATGGGGGAGGCCCACCGGCTGCCTGACCTTTCCGGGCCCATCCTGCGGGTCAGCGGCCTGAAACGCTTTTTCGACGTTTCCAGACCGCTGCTCAACCGCCTGCTGGAAGGCCAGCCACGGCAGCTATTGAAAGCCGTAAACGGCGTCGACTTTGAGATCGGAGAGGGGGAAACCTTTGCCCTGGTGGGAGAGTCGGGCTGCGGCAAATCCACGGTGGCCAACCTGGCGGCGGGGCTGTACGCCCCCAGCGCCGGGAAAATCGAATTCGAAGGAGTCGATATCGCCACCCTGAGCCGGCGCCAGATGTCGCCCTACCGCCGGCACCTGGCCATGATCTTCCAGGACCCCTATGCCAGCCTGAATCCCCGCTGGCGCGTGCAGCGCATCGTCGGCGAACCCATCCGCGCCTTCGGCCTGCTCAGCGACCGGCGGGCCATTGCCCGGCGCACGGCCGAACTGCTGCAGCAGGTGGGGCTGTCGCCCGCAGACGGCGAAAAGTACCCCCACGAATTTTCCGGCGGACAGCGCCAACGGATTTCGATCGCCCGGGCGCTGGCCTCACAGCCGCGTTTTATCATCTGCGACGAACCGACGTCGGCGCTGGATGTCTCGGTCCAGGCCCAGATACTGAATCTGATGAAGGGCCTTCAGCGCCGCCTGGGGCTATCCTACCTGTTCATTTCCCACGACCTGGCCGTGGTGCGCCACATGGCCGACCACATCGGTGTCATGTACCTGGGCCGCCTGTGCGAAAAAGGACCGGCCGATGCCATTTTCAGCCACCCGCGGCATCCCTACACGCGCATGCTGCTCGACACCATTCCGGACATCGAAATGACCGGGCGCAGGCGCATCCCTGTCAGCGGCGAAATTCCCAACCCCATTGATCCGCCCATGGGCTGCGCTTTCCATCCGCGCTGCCCGCTGGCGAACCAGCGCTGCCGCCGGGAACGTCCGGAGTTGGCGCCTTTGTCAGGCGGTGCCCTGGCAGCCTGCCATGCTTCGCTGGCAGGCGCATCCTGGCAGCCGGACGCTCCGCCGGAATAGAACCGGCGCTACAGCGCCGCCGGGTAGTTGATTTCCTTGAGGGTCGCCAGAATCTTTTCACGGGTTGCCGGCGCACTCCAATCCACCGTGACCGACTTGGTCTCCACACTGCCCTCGACGCGCGAAACGCCGTTGACTTCACTCAATTCATTCTGAATGGAGGCCGTACAGTGGCCGCACGAAATATTGGGAATGGAAAAAGTCTCGGTTGTCATCACAGTTCCTCCTTTTGCCGCCGCGGTTGAAAATACGCTTTTTCAGGAAAGGGCGCTCGGCCGACCATGCCCCGAATTTAAGCACGCCGGCGATGGTCTTCAAGACCTCAGGTCCTTTTTCTTTTGCTCAAACTCTTCACGGTCGATTTCGCCGCGCGCGTAGCGCTGGGCCAGAATGTCCAGCGCCGTGGCGCGGTTGTCGCCGGAGCGGTCCGGATGGCTGCCGCGCGTGGATTGCACAAGCCATTTGATCAAAAAGATCACGCCGACGATGAGCAGCAGCCAGAAGATCCACATGAAGATCATCCCCGGCCAGCCCATGCCCCAACCCATGCCCCAGGATCCCATCATCCCCGGGCCCATGCGCCAGCCGCCGTAGTTGCCCCACTGGGCAAAAGCCGGCACGCTGGTAGTGAATAGCAAGAGCAGTGCAGTTGCGATCGTATATAAAACCATTGGGTGTTCTCCTATTGCGTTTTACTGTTTCACAGCCGGCTTCCGGGTGCCGGAATTATCCGGCGCGGGCGTCCCGCTCCAGGGTCCCATCATACCGCCGCCCCAGCCGCCGTATCCACGGCCCTGGTAACCGGGCCCCATCATGCCCGGACCCATCATCATGCCGGGGCCCATCATGCCGCCCCAGCCACCGTATCCGTAGCCATGGTAACCCGCTCCCGCCATACCGCAAGCCGCGCCGAACTGCGGGTTAATCCTGCGCATCTCGAATACCTGCTCAAGGTGCATTTTGGCCAGACGGGCACGCAGTCCGGACAACGCCTCCTGAATCTTTATGGCCTGCTTTTCGTCTGGTTTCTCTTTGCTCAGTTCAATGGACAGCTCCAGCCGTTTCTGGTACATTTTGCGGCGTAGAGCGGCACTTTTTTTCCAAAAATCAGCATGCAGCCGGTTGATTTTTTCCAGATCCTCTTTGGAAAGCTGCGATCCAGGTCCCCAGCCGCCATACCCGCGGCCCTGCCAACCACCCGGCCCCATCATCATGCCGCCGCCCATCATACCGGGACCCATCATGCCGCCGCCCATCATACCGGGACCCATCATGCCGCCGCCCATCATACCGGGACCCATCATACTGCGGCCCATCATACCGCCCCAGCCGCCGTATCCGCGGCCCTGCCAACCTGGTCCCCCCATCATGTTGCCGCCGCCGTGGGCCCAGACACCGGAGACTCCTGCAATCATCAGGGATGCCAGCAGCATGGTCGCCAGACCCGTCATCTTAATACTGATCCGAAAAGCTTTCATTTTGTGATTCCTTTCTACCGAAAGATAAAAATTGCCAGAATTCCGTGAATCGTCTTGGCGATACACGGATGCTCTCCCTGGCATTGCGATACATCAAGAAGCGTGCCGAAATCGCCGGATCATGCGGGCCCATATCATATCTTGTTGATATCGATATGTATATTAAAATTTTACGGCAGTTTTACAGCCAACATAAGGTCTTGCAGCGGGCCGGCAGTCTGGATAAAAAATACCCAACTGATGGGGGGTTAAACACCGCGGGTGCGTAAAAAATACACATGCAGGCAATGCAGCAAGGTACGGTGAGAAGATCAGGTAAGATGCTGTTTTTGTAGCAGTTGCCGGATATCGTCGATTTTTTCCGTGGCTGCAGCTTCCCCCAGCTCGAAAAAGCTGTCGTAACAGGAAAAATCGGTCCAGTAAAATTCGTCGACGGCCGGTTCGATCAGGATGTCGCAGCGCTCCCGGCCGGGCAGGCTCAGGCAGTCCATCATGATGTCCATGACCCGGCTGACCACGTCGACCCCGTCGTCGAAGCGGCATTGTGCGCGGGTATAGCGGCTGACATCGACTCCGATGACCGTGTGGGCCCCTTTCTCTCTGGCCGCCGCTGCCGGTACGGGGTCGACAACACCGCCGTCGACCAGCTGCATGTCCTGCCAGCAAACCGGCGGCATGAAACCGGGCACCGCACAGCTGGCCATCACGGCGGGAATCAGCGGGCCTTCCTGCAGGGTGACTTTATGCCCCGAAATCAGGTCAACCGCCGTGGCTGCAAAGGGAATCCGCGTATCCGCAAGGTCGATATCGGTCACATAGGGTTCCACACAGCAGCGGAACTCTTCTTCGGAGAGCAGGGCTTTTTTGACCAGGAGCATGTTGAAGACAATCTCTTTGGCTGCGATTTCGCCCAGACGGCTCAACAGGTCCGATTTCGGGGTGACATGGTGGGGTATTTTCTCCAGGATTTTAAAGGCCTCCTGAACCCGGGCATCGGTCTCAAAGACTTCCACCACCCGGTTCCGCAGGCTGTCCGCTTCCGGCAAGATGGCATACGCGGCGCCGACCAGGGCGCCGATACTGCTGCCCACGATGAGGTCGATTGGGATTTGGGCCTCTTCCAGCACTTTCAAGACTCCAATATGGGACAGGCCGCGTGCGCCACCCCCGCCCAGCACCAGTGCCACTTTCCGTCTGTCCGCCATCGTCGTCTCCCCGGGTTCGCTCATTTTGAGGATGGTTTTTTTCTACCTGAATTTTGCAAGCATCGCGTTTGCCGCATATACAAGGCGCAAGGCATGCGGCTGTAACAGGCGGCCGCCCATGCCCTGCAACGCAGCAGATGCGGTGAACTCAGCGCTCCCGTAAGACAGACAATCTTGAAGTAAAAATGTCTTGCAGTAAAAATGGCAGGTTTCCGAAGATGCCCATTACGTAAAAAACGCCGTCTTTAAGGCAACCATAAGGTTATAATCCCAAGCGACAGTTTTCAAGATCGTCTGTGCCGGATTCAGGTACTATAACTGCTGCATATCCGGCCGTCAAGCACAACAACTGCCGTAAAATGCAGCGCACGCTGCGTCGCCCGGCTTGTGTTTTACAGTTTGCGGTGCTATCAGGAAACGGTTACGCCAACTTCCACCGAACCAGGAGACCGCAATGCAGGATGTGAAAAACGCCGTCGCCCAACAAAAGGACTTCGTGGTCAAATTGCGCCGGGATCTGCACCAGATTCCCGAAACCGCCTTCACGGAAGAAAAAACATCTGCCTATGTAACCCGCGTTTTAGAAAAACTCGGCCTTCCCGTTACCACCGGGATTGCGCGGTTCGGCGTCGTGGCCCAGCTGGACACGGGCCGCAGCGGGCCTGTCCTGATGATCCGGGCGGACATGGATGCCCTGCCCATCGCCGAAGATACCGGCCTGGCCTTCACTTCGCGCCACCCTGGCGTAATGCACGCCTGCGGGCACGACGCCCACATGGCCATGGCGCTGGGAGCGGCCGCGGCCCTGGTGCAATTAAAGGAAAGCCTGCGCGGCACCGTCAAATTCGTCTTCCAGCCGGCCGAAGAGGGCCCCGGCGGCGCCCAGCCCATGATCGAGGCCGGCGTGATGGAAAACCCCAAAGTCGACTACGCCTTCGGCTGCCACGTGTGGCCGGACATTCCCGCAGGCTGCGTCGGTGTCAGAGAAGGCCCCCTGCTGGCCTCCATGGGCCGTTTCGATCTGAAAATCATCGGCCAAGGCGGACACGGCGCCATGCCCCACCAGTGCGTGGATGCACTGGAAATCGGATGCCAGGTGGTTTCCGCGCTGCAGCGCATCGTGTCGCGCCAGATGAATCCCCTGACCCCGACGGTGGTGACGGTGGGCAGCTTTCACGCCGGCAGCGCCTTCAATATCATCGCGCCCGAAGCCGATCTGTGCGGCACCCTGCGCACCTTCGAGCGCGACATCTGGCAGTCCTGGCCGCAGCGCCTGGAAAAAATCATCGGCGGCGTCTGCAGCGCCATGGGTGCCACGTACAACCTTAAACTTTCACCGGGCTATCCGCCGACCATCAACGATGCGGACATGGCCGCGGTGGTGCGGGCGTGTGCCCGCGAAACCGTGGGTCCGCAAAAGGTGGTGGAACCGTCGCCCACCATGGGCGGCGAGGACATGTCTTTCTTCCTGGAAAAGGCCAAAGGCTGCTTTTTCTGCCTGGGAACCGGTTACCGGGGTGGTGCTCCGATCCACAATGCGCATTTCGATTTCCATGAAGACATGCTGGGGATCGGCGTCGAGATATACTGCCGCACAGCCTTGAAACTGCTGGCCCGGATAGGATTGTAAGCCCGCAGATTGTGTGCTATAGAGCCGGCAGGCAAGCGACCTGCCATGCGTTGACAACACGAAAAAAGAGGGGGCGTATCCATGAAAAAGATGATGATCGTTCTGCTGTCCGTTTTGCTGATCGCGGCTTTCGGCAGCCTGGCCGGTGCCAAGACCCTGAAAGTCGGCCTGGATGCCGACCCGGTTTCGCTGGACCCGCACGTGCAGCTTTCCGGCGGCATGCTGCAGCTTTCGCACTGGGTGTTCGATCCCCTGGTGCGCTGGACCCAGAAGATGACGTTCGAACCGCGCCTGGCGACCAAATGGAAACGCATCGACGACCTGACCATGCGTTTCTACCTGCGCAAAGGCGTCAAGTTCCACAGCGGCAACCCGTTTACCGCCAAAGACGTGAAGTTCACCGTCGAGCGCCTCAAAAAGAGCGTCGATTTCAAGGGTCTCTTCGAACCCTTTGCCGGCGTCAAGATCATCGACGACCATACGGTGGATATCACCACCAAGAAACCTTATGCCCTTTTGCTGAACATGGCCACCTACATTTTCCCCATGGACAGCAAATTTTATTCCGGCAAGGACAAAAACGGCCAGCCCAAGGACGCCATTGTCAAGATCGGCCCGTCATTTGCCCTGAACCATGAATCCGGTACCGGCCCTTTCAAGGTGACCTACCGTGAACAGGGCGTCAAAACGGTGTTCGAACGCTTTGCCGGCTACTGGGACAAAAAGTCTCCGGGCAACGTCACCAAGATGATTTTAACGCCCATCAAGGAAGACGCCACGCGCGTGGCGGCCCTTTTGTCCGGGGACGTGGATTTCATCTCGCCGGTGCCGCCCCAGGATTTTATGCGCATCAAACGCGATGCCAACGTCAACCTGTTCACCTATCCGGGCGGGCGCATCATCACGGTGCAGATGAACGAAAAACGGCGGAAGGAGTTCAGGGACGTGCGCGTGCGCCAGGCCATCGTGTACGCCATCAACAACGCCGGCATCGTCAAGACCATCATGAAGGGCACGGCCACCGTGGCCGGGCAGCAGAGCCCGCCGGGCTACGCCGGCCACAACCCGGCCTGCAAACCGCGCTACGACCTGAAAAAGGCGCGTGCCCTGATGAAAGCCGCCGGCCTGGAAAAAGGCTTTACCTGCACCATGATCGCGCCCAACAACCGCTATGTCAACGACGAAAAGATCGCCCAGGCGGTGGTTTCCATGCTGGCCAAGATCAACATCAAGGTGAACCTGAAAACCATGCCCAAGGCCCAGTACTGGGACGAGTTCGACGCCCAGGTGGCCGACATGCAGATGATCGGCTGGCATTCCGACACCGAGGATTCCGGCAACTTCAGCGAATTCCTGGTCATGTGCCCCAACAAGAAAACCGGCTACGGGCAGTACAACAGCGGCAACTACTGCAACCCCGAGGTGGACAAACTCACCCTGGCGGCCCAGTCGGAGACGAACCTCAAGAAACGCGCGGCCATGCTCAAAAAAATCGAAAAGATCCTGTACGACGATGCCGCCTTTATTCCCTTTCACTGGCAGAACCATTCCTATGGCGCCAGGAAAAACCTCATGGTCAAGCCGATCATCAACACCATGAACTTTCCCTATTTCGGCGACCTGGTAATCAAATAGGCCCCAAGACGGGCCCGGCGCTGCGTTTGTGTGCAGCGCCCTTCAAAACCCAACCGGGGCGTCTGGGCTGCAGGTGCTCAGCCGCCCCTTTACTGCGTTAAGCGGCACAGGGAAACCGCTGCCAGAGAGCTGACAAAAAGCGATGTTTGCCTTTATCGTCCGACGCATCGGCCAGGCCGTACTGGTCATGCTGGTGATCAGCCTGGTCGGATTCTCCATCAAGAACCGCATCGGCGACCCGGTGCGCGACGTGGTCGGCGAACGCGTCACACCGGCCGAACGTGCCGCCCTGCGCCAGAAATTGGGCTTGAACGACCCCTTTCTGGTGCAGTACGTACGTTTCGTGGAAAATGCCCTGAAAGGCGACCTGGGGCTTTCGTTTTTCTATAAAAAACCGGCTCTGAAAGTGATTATCTCCAAGGCGCCGGCCACCCTGGAGCTGGTATTTGTCACCGCCCTCATCCTGATCGTGGTTTCCCTGCCCATCGGCGTTTTCACGGCCATCCGCCCGCGCAACTGGTTTTCGCGCTTCACCATGGCCTTCAGCACCCTGGGTGTCTCCATCCCGGTGTTTCTGACGGCCATTTTGCTGATCTATGTTTTTGCAGTCACCCTGAACTGGCTGCCGTCTTACGGGCGCGGCCTTACCGTTGACATCGGCGGGTGGCAAAGCGGCCTTTTAACGCTGGACGGCCTCAAGCACCTGATTCTGCCGAGTATCTCGCTGGCCTCGATCATGCTGCCGCTGTTCATCCGTCTGATCCGGGCCGAGATGATGGAAATCCTGGAAACCGAATACATCAAGTTCGCCTGGGCCAAGGGGCTGCGCCGTTCGCGCATCTGGTTTCTGCACGCCTTCAAAAACACGCTCCTGCCGGTCATCACGGTGTTCGGCGTACAGATCGGTATCATGTTCGCCTTCACCATTCTGACGGAAACCGTTTTCCAGTGGCAGGGTATGGGGTTCATGTTTTTGGAGGCCGTCGAGCGCTCGGACACCTCGCTGCTGGTGGCCTACCTGGTGGTGGTGGGCGTGATTTTCGTGGTGGTCAACACGCTGGTGGACATCATCTACGGGCTGGTCAATCCCACGGTCCGGGTGGCGGGGCGCAAATGAAAGCAACCTGGCAGCGCTTTAAAAGCTCCTATCTCCTCTACAGTTTCCGCCGGGACAAGGTGGCGATGGCCAGCTTCGCCGTGCTGGTGCTGCTCATCCTGACCGGATTGGCCGCGCCCCTGGTTTCGCCGTACAACCCATACGACCCCTCCAGCATCGACATCATGAACTCCGAGCTGCCGCCCGCCTGGCAGGATGCCGGCAGCCGGGCCTTCCTGCTGGGGACCGACGTCCAGGGCCGCGACATGGTCAGCACCATGATCTACGGTCTGCGCCTCTCCATCCTGATCGGCTGCGGCGCCGTGACGCTGCAGGCGCTGATCGGGATCTTCATCGGCCTGATCGCCGGTTACATCGGCGGCAAAGTCGACGCCCTGCTGATGCGCCTGGCGGATATCCAGCTCTCTTTCCCCTACCTGATGGTGGCCATTTTCATCAGCGCCATTTTCCAGGTGGCTTTCGGCATCGGCCGCTATGCCGAGCTGGCCGTGCCCCTTCTGATCGTCATCATCGGCCTTTCGGAGTGGCCGGTTTACGCCCGGACCATCCGCGCCTCGGTGATCGGCGAAAAAAACAAGGAGTACGTGGAGGCCGCCCGCGTCATCGGCCTCAACCGGCGCCTGATCATGGTGCGCCACATCCTGCCCAACACGATCACCTCCGTGCTGGTCATATCCACCATCCAGGTGGCCAATGCCGTGATGAGCGAAGCCGCGCTGTCTTTTCTGGGGCTCGGCATGCCGGTCACCAAACCCTCGCTGGGCTCCTTGATCCGCTCGGGGTTCGAGTACATCTTCAGCGGTTCCTGGTGGATCACCATATTCCCGGGCATTCTGCTGGTGATCTTCGTGCTGGTCATCAATCTGTTGGGCGACTGGCTGCGCGATGTTTTAAACCCCAAACTCTACAAGGGCGCCTGATGCATCACCTGCTGGAAGTCCAGGACCTGGAAGTAAAGTTCGCTTTGCGATTCGGGGAACTGACCGCCATCAACGGTGTCGGCTTCACCCTGGAGCGCGGCGAGCGTATGGGACTGGTGGGAGAAAGCGGAGCCGGCAAATCGGTGACCGGTTTTGCCATCATCAACCTGATCAGCAAACCGGGCTACATTTCCCGCGGGCGGGTCCTGTTCGAAGGGCGGGCTTTAAACCAGTTGTCGCACGAAGCGATGCGCGACATCCGGGGCAACCGCATCAGCATGATCTTCCAGGACCCCATGATGACGCTAAACCCCGTGCTGACCGTCGGCACCCAGATGGTGGAAACGCTGCTGGCCCACCGTCGCATTTCACGGCAGGCGGCCGCGAAAATCGCGCTGGACAAGCTGCGCATGGTGCAGATCCCGTCGCCTGAAAAGCGCCTCACCCAGTACCCCCACGAGTTTTCCGGCGGCATGCGCCAGCGCATCGTGATCGCCATTGCACTGGTGACCGATCCGGCCCTGATCATCGCCGACGAACCCACCACGGCACTGGATGTCACCATCCAGGCCGAAATCATGGAGCTCCTGCTGGAACTGTGCCAGGCGCAGAAAACGGGCTTGGTGCTGATCACCCACGACCTGGCCGTGGTCTCCCAGGTCACCGAGAAACTGGCGGTCATGTACGCCGGCAGTATCGTAGAAAAAGGTGCGACGGACGTCATTGTAAACGATCCCGCGCACCCGTACACGCAGGGGCTGATCCGGGCGCTGCCGGGCATCATCACGCCGGGATCGCGCCTGCACCAGATCCCGGGGGTGATGCCCAGCCTGACCAGCATTCCGCCGGGATGCCCCTTTCACCCGCGCTGCCCCTTCTGTGCCGCCGTCTGCCGGACCACGCCGCCGCACCTGGCGCCTGTCGACAGCCGCCAAGTGGCCTGCCACATGGTGGCCACGCAAAACGGCCGCCTGGAACCCACAGGCATCGTGGAAACTTGGCAGCCAGATACCCGTATGACCGCCACGGGGAAAGCCGTCGAAACCCATGGACGCTGAAAAGGCACTGCTGAGCCTGAGAAATGTGGTCAAGCACTTCGATATTTCCGGGGGATTGCTGGACCAGATCCAGTTTGAAAAGGGCCGCCTGGTGCGCCGGCGCACCACGGTCAAGGCGGTCAACGACATCAGTTTCCAGGTGCTTACCGGTGAAACCTTCAGCGTGGTGGGGGAAAGCGGCTGCGGCAAATCCACCCTGGCACGTACGGCCATCGGGCTCTACCCGCCGGACGGCGGCAAAATATATTACGACGGCCAGCGCATCGACCACCTCAGCCCCGGCCAGATGCTCCCCTACCGCGCCCGGATCCAGATGATTTTCCAGGATCCCTATGCTTCGCTGAACCCCCGCAAAACGGTGCGCCAGACGCTGGAGGAACCGGTCTATTTTCACCAGCCGTCGGCCAAGGCCGCAGAAGTCAGGGACCGCGTGGCCGCCGTCATGGAGCAGGTGGGCGTCGATCCCCAGTGGGCCGGCCGCTACCCCCACGAATTTTCCGGCGGCCAGCGCCAGCGCATCAGCATCGCACGGGCCCTGATGGTAGACCCCGAGTTCGTGGTCGCCGATGAACCGGTGTCGGCCCTGGACGTCTCCATCCAGGCCCAGATCCTGAACCTGCTGATGTCCGCCCAGGAAGAACACGGCCTGACCTACATGTTCATCACCCACGACCTTTCGGTGGTCCGGCACATCAGCACCCGCGTGGCGGTGTTGTACCTGGGAACGCTGTGCGAACTGGCGGCCACCGGCGAACTGTTCCAGGCGCCGCGCCACCCGTACACCCAGGCCCTGCTCAGCGCCATCCCCAAGCTGGGCCAGCACGGTGTGCACTACGTCAAGCTGAAAGGTGAAGTGCCCACGCCCATCGACCTGCCGTCCGGCTGTGTCTTCCACGGTCGCTGTCTTTTCGCCGATGAGCGCTGCCGCCATGAAAAACCGGCCCTCATGCGCCTGCAAAGCGGCACCCAGGTGGCCTGCCACGGCGTCGAAGAGGGGCGGTTGTAGTGCGGCATCCCCGCTTCTTTAGAACCGCCGCTTGAATTTCAGACCGGGCGGGCGGGACCGCTCGGCGGATCGGCGGGCCGGTCTTTGGCAAACAGGCGCCGGATGGCGCCGAAGAGCTTTTTGATCCCGCGCCAGAGTTTGGGCAGCAGCCACACCAGCAGCAGCACGAAAAGTGCCAGCAGGATGACAAAGAGCACCGGGTGATGCAGCGCCGTCCAGAGGCCGGCGACCACCAGGATGTCTTCGGATATGGAGGCCAGCCAGTTGGTCAGCGGTTCCGGTGAGGTATTGATCAGCACGCGCGAACCCGCTTTGGCGGCGTGCGTGCCGGCGGCCAGCCCGCCGCCGATAAGCCCGGCCGCCACCGCCACGGCGGGGTTCACCTGGCCCACGGCACCGGCGGCCAGCAAGGCCCCGCCGGGAATACGCACAAAGGTCTGCAGCGTATCCCAGCCGCTGTCGGCGCCGGGGATCTTGTCGGCGAAAAACTCCACCACATACATGATGCCGGCAACGCCGATGACCAGCGGATTGGCCAGGATCTGAAGATCCGGCGGCAGCACCATGTTGCCCGTGGCTCCCAGCAGGCCGAGCACCAGCACGGTGGCATACAGGTTGATGCCCGAAGCCCAGGCGGCGCCCATGGTCAGGGCGATGACACCGACGATGTGTTGATAAGGGTCCATGACTTCTCCCGTGTGCCGTCGGGCGCTTTTCAGATGTCCTTGAGCAGCCGGTTGGCCGGCAGGGCGTTAACGGCCTCGTCGAAAGTTTTCAAAATGTCGGCCAGCGGTTGCAGGTCGTCAGCCGCGGCGACCGGCAGGTCATTGGCCCCCTTTTTCTCCAGGATTTCGATGACCTGCTGCACGCTGTAGCGCCTGATATCGAAAGCCGGCTGATAGGCGTCCGCGCCGCCTCCATCTGCACCGCAGGTCCTGGAAAGCAGGCCGCTTTCCGCCAGTTCGTCCAGCAGCCGGCGCACCAGCGGCCGCGGGATGCCCAGCTGGCCGGCGATTTCGGCATCACCGGGGGCTTTTTGGGCACGTTCAAAAGCCCGGATCACCGCCTGTACAATCTTTAACGCCAGCAGCTGCTTCAAACGCACGCTGGGTTCCTGACCCCCGAAGTCCATCTGACGGTCGCCGAAATTCTGCCATGCGGCCGCAAATTCCGCACCCAAGAGCACGATCAGCCAGCTGATCTGCATCCAGATCAAAAACAGCGGCAACGCAGCGAAACTGCCGTAAATGGCATTATATTTGGCGATCATCACCTGGAAGTTGATGTAGGCCAGCTGGGCGATCTGGTAGAGGCTGCCGGCCAGCAGGCCGGCCAGCAGGCCGGAAGCCAGCTTAACGCGTGTGTTGGGCATGATAATATACAGCAGCGTAAAGAGCAGCCAGATCAGGGCGTATGGCAGCAGCCGCAGCGCGAACTGGATGAGCGGGCTGAACATCCCGATAATCGAAATAGATTCGGCGGCCTGCGTCACGTGGGTGGTGATGAACACCGTGGCGCTGCCCGACATCAGTACCAGAATGGGGCTGATGAGCATGATGGACAGATAATCGGAAAACTTGCGTCCCAGGGAGCGATGCCGGTCGGACCTCCAGATGGCGTTGAACGAGTGTTCGATATGACTCAGCACCATGATTACCGCCCAGAAAAGGGCCACCAGCCCGATGCCCGCAATCAGCCCGCCCTTGGTGTTTTCCAGCATGGAACGGGCGAAATCGAACACCTTGGTAAGAATCTCCTGCTGTGCCGCGAAATCCTGCAGCAGTTGGGCTTCCAGGCGTTTTTCAAACCCGAAACCCTTGGCAATACCGAAGGCCATGGCGGCCACGGGCACGATGGACAGCAGGGAGTAAAAGGTCAGCGCCGATGCACGCAGCACGCACATATCGTGGGCAAAGCCACGCACCGTCAGGGGAATGGCCTGAACCAGCCTGGAAAGATACGCCGACAGGGACTTACCATCCTTTTTCCGGTGGTTCCGCCGGCCGGTTTTGATGAGCTGCCGGACGCGCTTCAGGATACTGGCGCGTTTCGGTGTGTCTTCGTTTTCCATAGGCTTAAACGTTCCGCCGGCCGTGCCGGCGGAGCCTGTTATTTCAACGCCGGCCGCATGCGCGTTTCCAGCTTTTTGCGCTGCAGCTCCAAAGCGCCGCCCCTCTTGAAATAGAACGGGCGGCCGAACCGGATGGTAATGCGAGAAAACGGCTTCGGCAACAGGAAGCGATCCCAGCTGTTGAGCTGCCAGGCGCGTTCAGCCGTCAGATAAACCGGCACCACCGCCGCATCGGCGGCCAGCGCCAGCAGGGCGATACCCGGTTTGATGCGGCCGGCCGGCCCCTGGGGGCCGTCCAGGATGTGCCCCGCCAGGCGTAACTTGCGTAAACACACGATCATTTCACGCAGGGCCTGGAACCCGCCCTTCGAAGAAGACCCACGCACCGGCTGCCAGCCGGCCTTGACCGCAATTTCGGCCGCCAGGTCGCCGTCGGCGCTGCGGCTGATCATGATCGCCGGACCGCAATGCCGAAAGCGACGGAAGTAGCCCAGGGTCGGGAAAAACTGCTGGTGCCAGGCGCACAGCAGCACCCGCTGGCCGTTTCTGTATAACGCCAGCCAGTTTTTTTCGCCTTCGACACGGGTCCGCAACGTGCCGCAGTAGGCCATGATCAGGTGATAGGCCAGGGAGAAAAAAAGTCCGCTGCGCGCAAGGCGGCTCCCCTTTTTCAATGTCCGGACGGTCATGGGCAATTCCAGCTTGTCAAACCGCCGGCCGTCGGCACAGCGCCCCGCATTTCAGCGCGCATGAGAGCCGGCTGCGGTTGTTCAGCCGCCGTTAAAAAATTTTTCGGCCGCCCGGATAACCCGGTCAATGTCCCGGGCGGTAACGTCCAGGTGCGTCACCAGGCGGTAGATTCCCCGGCCGCCGACCAGGATGCCGCGGTCTCGCATATGCTGCTGAAAAGCTTTTACCTGCGCCGGGTCCATGGCGGCAAAAACCATATTGGTCTGGACAGTCGCCATATCGATATCCAGTTCCGCGATTTTTGCCAGGCCCTCGGCCAGAAGCGCAGCATTTTCGTGGTCCTGCGCCAGGCGCTGGACATGATGCTCCAATGCGTAGATACCGGCTGCGGCCAGGATGCCGGCCTGGCGCATACCGCCGCCCAGAAGCTTGCGCCAGCGCCGGGCCCGGGCCACGTGCGCGCGCGTACCGCAGAGCAGGGAGCCTACCGGCGCGCCCAGCCCCTTGGAAAGGCAGATGGAAACGGTGTCAAAATTACATGCAATCCGGGCGGGGTCAACGGCCAGTTTGACCGCGGCATTGAACAGGCGCGCGCCGTCCAAGTGCATGCCCAGTCCGTGGTTGCGGGCAAAATCCGCCGCCGCATCCATGTATGCCAGGGGCAGCACCTTGCCGGCCTGGGTGTTTTCCAGGCACAAAAGGCGCGTGCGCGCAAAGTGGAAGTCGGCGGGTTTGACGGCCGCCGCCACTTTTCCCAAATCCAGCGTGCCGTCGGCCTCAAAGTCCAGCGGCTGGGGCTGGATACTGCCGAAAACGGCGGCGCCCCCGCCTTCAAAACGGTAGGTGTGGGCCTGCTGGCCCACGATGTACTCGTCGCCACGCTGGCAGTGGGAGAGCAGCCCCATGAGGTTGCTCTGGGTGCCGCTGGTAGCCAGCACCGCGGCTTCGGTGCCCAGCATGTCGGCCGCCATCTGTTCCAGGCGGTTCACCGTGGGATCCTCGCCGTACACGTCATCGCCGACTTGGGCCGCGGCCATGGCACGGCGCATGGCCTCCGTGGGCCGGGTCACCGTGTCGCTGCGCAGATCGATCCACTGTTGTGTCATTGGGCAGTGCTGCTCCCCCTTTAGGTGTTCGGATCCGCCCCCGTTCTGCCTATTCCGGTATGCGCCCGGTCACAAGCTCGACCGACAATCCGCCGTGGACCAAGCGATCGGTCCGCACCCGAAATCCGGCATCCTGTTTTCTATACCCTTTTGGCACCAACATGGCAAGCTTCCAGCCACGGTAGTCGGCGCACAGTTTGCGGAAAATATCATCAATCCGGGTGCGGCTCTTTTGCGGCGTATCCAGCCGCCGGCCGTAAGGCGGATTGAGCACCACCAGACCTTTGGGTGTATTCAATTCATCAGGCGTAAAATCGAAAAAATCGCGGCAGCGCACCTGTACCGGGCGCAGGCAATCGTGCGCCCGAACCACCTGCTCGAGGGCCCGGCAGGCGTGCGGGTCCCTGTCCGAAGCAAAAATAAGCGGGTGCGTCATATCCTGCCTGCAACGGTCGGCCCGACGCAGAACCGCGCGCCAGCGGCCGGGTGCAAAACCAGGCCAGTGCATGCAGGCAAAGGTTCTGAACCGCCCGGGCGGGATATGCTGCACCATACAGGCGCCTTCCATGGAAAAGGTGCCGCTGCCGCACATGGGATCGATCAGCGGCATCTGCGGCTGATAGCCGGCCAGCATCAGGATCGCCGCCGCCGTGGTCTCGCGCAAGGGTGCCCGGCCGCCCTGGGCTTTCAGCCCGCGTTTGAAAAGCGGTTCGCCGCTGGTGTCCAGGGACAGGCTGACCCGGTCGTCGATGACGCGCACCAGAACCTGCTGGCGCCGGCCGTCGACGGAACCAGCCGGTCCCGTCCGGCCCAGACCCGCGGCAACCGCCCGTTGAACCCGTTGTTTGACGGCGGTGCTGTGGTACAGGCGCGAGTGCCGGCAGGTGGCGCGCACTTCGATAACCGTATCGGACGGCAGAAACAGTTGCCAGTCGACGGCGGTGCATTTTTTCTCGAGCTGCCGAAAGTTGGTGGCCGTAAATTCGGCAATGCGCATCAGCACCCGCGTGGCGGTACGCAGGTGCAGGTTGGCCAGGCAGGCGTGGTGCAGGCGCCCGACGAACGCCACCCCGCCGGACACTGTTGTGATGTCCGTCACCCCGTCAGCCAGCTGCATCAGTTCCTGCCGGCAGAGATTTTCCAGCCCCGGCGGCGTGACCGCCAGAAAACGCCACGGCCGGCCGGCCACACGCCGGCGCACGCGTTTCAGATAGCCGGGCGCAGGCGCGATCCCGGCCGCCTTATCCGCAGAAGCCATATTGAATTCGCCCTTCATTGCCACGATGGTGGCTAAAAAATACCGGCCCAGCCGCCTTGACACCCCCATGCGCACATGCCAGAGTTGACGCAACTTTTACGCAATGCAAACAAGTTGTGTCCATACGGCAATTAATCAACAAAAACGACCATATTTTCGGCAGCGCGTACACCTATCCCCCATGTTCAAGAAAGCCTGTTTTGAGGGCATCTCGGCCCTGAAGAGAAACTTTTTGCTGGTGGCCCTGGTCGGCGTGTCACTGGGACTGGCGGGCGTGCTGCACCAGCCCCTGCAGCGCCTGCCGGACTATGTGGACTGGGACACCATCGCCACTTTGTGCGGGCTTTTGCTGATCACCACGGGCCTTAAGGAAAGCAACCTGTTCGATGCAGCGGCTTACCGCATTTCGCAGCGCATCGACACCGAACGCCGCCTGGCGCTGGCCCTGATTTTTTTCTCGGCCGCACTGGCCATGGTGCTGACCAACGACATTGCCCTGTTCATCATCGTTCCGCTGACGTTGGGGCTGCAAAAAATCGCCGCCAAAGATTACGCCAGAATGATCGTACTGGAGGCCATCGCCGTCAATGTCGGTTCCTCGCTGACCACCATCGGCAACCCCCAGAACATTTTCCTCTGGCACCAGTGGCGTGTTTCCTTCCCGGTTTTTGCCAGCAAAATGGCGCCGCTGGTGCTGATCATGGCGGCATGCCTGTTCGTCGTGGTGTTTTTCTCCTTTCCCGCCGCTAAAATAGCGGCCCGCAACGCCCATCCCCCGGTGGTGCACCGCAGGCTGTTTTGGCTGTCCGCCGTCTTGCTGATTGCGTTTGTTGTTTCCGTCGAACTGCGCTGTGAAAGGTACTTTCTGGCGATCGTCTTTCTTGCGCTGTTGTGGACCCGCAGGAACGTCATTTTCAAGACCGACTGGGGGCTCGTAGGGCTGTTTATTGTTATTTTCATCGATCTGGACCTGTTCTGCCAGATCGGGGCCGTGAAACGTCTGCTGGCCTCCCTGGATTTCCACCATCCCGGTACGCTGTTTTTGACCGGCGCACTGATGTCGCAGGCCATCAGCAATGTTCCCGCAACCATTCTACTGGCCAAATACACGGCCGATTTCAAAATGTTGGCCTACGGCGTCAACGTCGGTGGAAACGGCCTGCTGATCGGCTCTTTTGCCAACCTGATCGCCCTGCGCTTTATCCAAAGGCGCCGCAAGTATTGGTTGTTCCACGCGTATTCCATTCCTTTCTTCATCGTTACTATGATTTTGGCATACGATCTGCTGATCTGAGGCACAGTACCTCTTTGGCAAAAGCCGAAACCTTCCCGGTGGTATGCACCTCGGGGCGGCCTGCCGCGTGCCATATTCCATCGATTTGACATCCACCGAATTGCAGCTATTTTAAATGCAGTGTCTCTTTGCAACCCGTGTGCCGCGAGCGGCATGATCCTCAACCAAAAAAGGAGCTTCGCATGCAGAAGCGCATCGCCGTGTTCGAAGAAAATGGATTCTCGGAAAAGGGGCCCAAAAATTTTCTGGTTCACGATTCCCCGTACTTTAAAATCATCAATTTCAACTTCAAGGCCGGTCAGGAACTGCCCGTGCACGCCCATGACATCGACGGCCAGGTCAGCATCGCCGTGCTCGAGGGCCGGGGCCAATTTCTGGGCGAAGGCGACCGGAAGATAGACGCCGGGACCGGTGACGTGCTGGTTTCGGATATCCGCGAACCGCACGGCGTCCGTGCACTCAGTGACATGCGGGTGCTGGTGACGATCGCCCCGCCCATATAAGCGCACGCCATGCGAAACGCCGCCGACAGCCAGCCTCGTCGATCCACGGTGCACCTGACGGCACAACAGGGGCATTTTGCCCGCGAAGTGTCCCGTCGCGCGCACGTCAATATCGCGCGCTGTTGGCACTGCAAGTGCTGCAGCAACGGCTGCCCGTTTGCGGCTGCCATGGATTTTTATCCCAACCAGGTCATCCGGCTGGCACAGCTCGGGCTGAAACGGCAGGCCCTCGAATCGTCATCCATCTGGATCTGCGTGGGCTGCAATACCTGTTCGGTGGAATGCCCCCAGGCCATCGACGTGGCGGCGGTCATGGATGCGCTGCGGCAGATGGCCATCGCGGAAAAGGCGGCGGTCGGCGAACCGAACATACTGGAGTTTCACCGCGAGGTGGTCGAATCCATCCGGCGGTACGGCCGCACGCACAAGCTTGAAATCATGATGCGCTACAAGCTCAAAAAGCACGACTGGCTTTCGGATGTCAATATCGCTCTGCAAATGCTGTCGAAGCGCAAGCTGGACCTACGGCCGTCGCGCGTAAAGCGTCTGGAGCAGATTCAGGCGGTTTTTCAGAACATCTTACAGGCAAAAGGGCATGAGCAGCGGTAGCGTTAAAGAAATATCCTACTTTCCGGGATGTTCTCTGGCGACTTCGGCCCGCGAGAGCAACCAGTCGCTGCTGGCCTTTTTCGAGGCCCATGGCATAAAGCTGGTGGAACTTGACGACTGGAACTGCTGCGGATCGTCCTCCGCCCACAGCATCGCCGCCGAGCTCACCCATCTTCTGCCGAGCCGCAATCTCGCGCTGGCACCGCCGCAGCGGCCCCTGCTGGCGGCCTGCCCCAACTGTTTCCTGCGGCTGAAGCTCACGCACATGACGCTTTTACAGAACCGCCGGGCCGCAGAGAAATACCGCCGCCTGTGGGGCCGTGCTTTCGATGCGCGTCTGCAGATCGTCACCTTTTTCGATCTGCTGTCGGACATGGTCGACCGCGGCGTCTTTAAAGACAACCCCCGGCGCCTGACCGGCTTGAAATTCGTCCCCTATTACGGCTGCATGCTGGCCCGCCCGCCGTCCATGCGCAATGAGCGCAATTTCCACGGCCTGATGGAGAAAGTGCTGGTATCGCTGGGGGCCGTGCCGCTCACCTGGTCCCAGGGCGCACGCTGCTGCGGGACGTTCCTGTCGGTTTCGCGGCCGGACATCGCCGCCGACAGCGTTGCCGGGATCATGCAGGCAGCCGTGGACGTGCAGGCCGAGTGCATCGTGACCGCCTGCGCCATGTGCCACCTGAACCTGGAGATCCGCAGCCCGCTGGCGATAAAAGTGCCGATTCTCTACTTCTCGGAACTGTTGTCACTCTCGGCGGGCATCGGCGGCGGCAAGGGCTGGTTCCGCCGGCATCTGATCGATCCACGCCCGCTGCTGCAGTCCAAGGGGCTCATCGCATAGCCGCGGTATTGCCTGCCGCCGCCATGCAATACGCTGCCGGCCCATCGCCGCCGCAGCAAAAACCACGCGTGAACTTCGGCCTACAGCACTGCAACGCCGTTTTGCCGCAGGATGGCGGCCGCCCGGGCGTTGTCCGAAAAGCGAAAGACCATTACGGCGACCCCGGGCAGCGCACTGGCCGCGGTGTAGCTGTACTCGATCTGCAGGTCGTCATCGGCAAACATTTCCAGCATCCGGCTCAACGCCCCCGGCTTGTCGTCGGTTTCCACCATCACCACATCGTTGACCACGGCAGCGATTTTTTCCGCCTTAAGGCCGGCAACGGCGCCGTCCGGATCGGAAACCACCATGCGCAGTTTGCAGTGGCCATCGCCGTTGTCCACCAGGCAATGCGCACGCAGATCGATGGCCGCCCGGCTCAACCGCGAGATGACCCGGCTGATGGGCAATGCCCCGTTTGCGGTCAGAACGGTGATCTGTTTTGTCGTCATAACTCCTCCACGTCTTGGCACTTTCAGGTGCGCAGCACGGTTTCGCCGTAGAAATCCCTTTGGATGCCGCCGCGACCGGCTTCAAAGGCTTCAATCCAGGAGAGCACCCGCCGCCGCCCGTAGACCCATTTCCAGGCCTCGAGGATGCTCTCAAGGGGCACGTCGGAAAAGGTGCCGTGATCTTCGACATACTCCATGAAGCGTTTGTTTTCAGTGTTGTAGGGTTGGAAAATGGAGTCATTGCGGCCATCGAAGGTCAGGGGCGCAACGCCGTGGCGCCGGCACAGCTCACGGTTGAACGCCGGCGTGGCCTTCACCCACCTCTCCTCTATGTGAAATTCCACAAACCCGTGATAGACAAACAGGTCCGACCCCACGTAGTCGATCAGCTGCTGCGTGGCCAGGTGATTCCTGACGGTGGCAAACCCCAGCCGGGTGGGAATACCGGCCGCGCGGCCCAGGGCACACAGCAGTACGGCCTTGGGAATGCAGAAGGCCCTGCCGCGCTGCAGCACACTGCTGGCACGGTAGTGTTCGGGCCGGTAAAACGGCGTGTAGGGATCGTACCAGATGCTGTCGCGGGCGACCTCGTACAGTTTTGCGGCCTGCAGGGCAGGGTCCCCGGCTGCAGCGGCGAGTGTCGTCTGCACCAGAGACACAATCGCAGGATGCCGGCTGTCGATCATGTCCGTGGGGCCAAGGCAGCCTTCGGGCGGCGGATCCGATATGGGTAAGCTTGTATTTTGCACTGACATTCCATCAGAATCGGTTTTTGTCTGAGTGTAATGAAAAACCCGGCCAGGATCAAGGCAAAACCACGGCACAGCGGACCACAGGCCGGCGCCGGCCAGAACTTTCGATATCCGGAATTAATATTAAAGATTTTGCGGGCGCATACCGATAACCGTTCAAAAGATTTACGATTTCAGGCAGCTTTCACCCAGACGCACCGCCGGGAAAGCCGGTGCTTTGCCGAAACCCCGAAAATTTGCCCGGAAACCAAACGTTTACAGGCTGTTTTATCCTTACATGACAACCAGGCCATGGCGACTGAAGCGTCCAATCAAGATGCCCTCAAGCTGATCGTCCAGTTGCAGGCTGCTATCCGCACCGTGCGTCTTTACCCTCCGTCGAATCCCCTGGTCCAATCCTCGATCAGTGCGCTGCGGAACAGCTTCGATACACTTTTAAAAGACCGGGATGCCTTCGTACTGGCGGAATCCGAAAATTGTCTCATCGTCGACGGAACACCTCTGGATGAAAAGGCCCAGAAAAAAGATCAGGTGCTGGCACTGCGCGGTCTGCTGCAACAGCTGGGGCTGCAGAGCGTCGGTTTTTCCAGAGGGCTGACCGACGGCGAATTGCGCAGTGCCGTCGAACTGTTCGGCCTGGATGCAAAAACGTTTCAGGAGCGGCCCTTCGTGGAAATTGCCGCACAAAGAAAGCTGCCGCACCTGCAGTTTAACCAGAAGATCTACGTGGCGGTGGACCCGGACAGGCAACTGCTGCAGAGCCTGGCGGTGAAAGATGAGGAAATCCTCAAATTTTTTCAGGCCGGCGGACAGTCCGAGGCTCCCGACAGCGAGGAAATTCGCCGGATGGCCGCGGATCCCCGGTGGATCGCCGGTGTTTTCGCCTCCGGCCTCAAACGTATCGCAGCGCAAACCGGTCCGGCGCCCAGCACGGCTTTTTCACAAGGTTTTGAAGATCTGCTGAAAAGGATGGACCCGGTCCTCGAACAGCACGACCGGCAGCAAGTTGCCGCGCATCTGGCCCGCGAGGTCGCCCGGACGGACATCGACACCATTTTTTCAGTGGCGGCCCAGGATGTCGAAAAGCATCTGGGAAAGCCTTTCCTGGAGGCACTGACCGAGCAGCTTGACACGCATCAATTCAAGCAGTTGGTGGACAGGCTGGAGCATGCCGCCCGCGGACAGCGGCCGGGCGATGCGCAGGAATCCGCACCGTCGGATACATCCCTCCAAACGGCCCTTGAGGCACTCATGCGCTCGGCAAAGGGGCAGCAGTTCAAATTGAAGCCGGCCCGCGACAGCGCCGGCGCTGTACAGGACGGGCAGCAGGGTATGGTGTCGGCCGCGGAAGCGGTAAAAAAAATGCGTCACGGTGATTTTTCAGCCTTAGGCGACCCCAACGTGCTGGAAAGCCTGCCGCGCTTGGTCAAATCCCTGCTGGACGGCAACCGGGACGAGCCGGCCGGCCGGCTCGTCGATACCATCGCACATGCCATCTTGCACGCGCCGCCCCGGATGCATGCGCATTTATTGGAGATAATAGAAAAAACCGCTGACGGAGCCGGGATCCAACGCCACCCGGCGGCCATGGCCTCGCTTTCCGAGCACCTGAGCACCTGGCTCAAGAAGCAATACAACCGCACTCCGGAGGTCGAAACCGTCTGCAAGCGGCTGGGCAAGCTTGCCGTAGACTTCATCCACGCCGGAAACTTCAGGCGCGCCGTTCTGCCGGTGTCCACTTTACGTGAAATCGCCGCCGACCGGACACAGCGTGACGATGCGCTCTGCCGCACCTGCCGCAGCCAGATCAAACGCATAGCGTCCGCCGACACAGTGTCGCTGCTCATGGAAACGATGCACTCCAATGAAAGTGAAATACGCACCGCCGTATCCCGCATCCTGACCAACCTGGGGCCGGCCTGTGCCGAGCAACTGCTGGATATCCTGCAGCGGAGCACCATCGCCAGGGAACGGCTGCATATCCTCAGCATCATCGCCGACATGGGCCCCGCGGTCGCCCCCGCCGTGGTCCAGCGTATCCGGCAGCAGGGTCCCTGGTACTACCTGCGCAATCTGGTGCGCCTGTTGGGTGAAATCGGCAACGAAACACACCTCGATGCCCTGACGCCTCTGCTGAACCACGATGATTTTCGCGTCAAATGGGAAGTTCTGGGCAGCATTTTCAAAATCGGCGGCCAGCAACGCGGAACCATCCTCCTCGAGCAACTGCCGGTGGCGGAAGACCGCCTGAAGCTGCAGGTCGTTTCGCTGCTGGGAGGCCTGCGCTACCGGAACGCAGTGCCGGCACTTATCCACCTGCTGGAAAAAAGGTCTTATCGCAAGAGCCGCAACAGGGCTCCGCTGCAGGTAAAAGCCTGCACGGCACTGGGGAAAATCGGGTCTTCGCTGGCAATCCCGATCCTTTCGGAAATTTCCCGGGGCCGCAGGGCATCGGTTTTCAAATCCTACGACCCATCGGTGAGATCCGCCGCCGCCGCGGCCTTGAGCACCCTGCAGCAGTCACTGAAAAACAGCGCCGGGTAGAATTTAACGATTCGGCTGGTTCGAGCCGCTGATGGTTTTCAGCAGATCGAGGGCCCGCCGGGCGTGCTTCCAGGGCACGAACAAATGGTCGTGGTAAAAAGCCGCCACCGGGTTGACGCTGATACCGGCATCTGCCAGCGGCCGCAGGAGCGCCGCCAGAAACCCCACCGCAGAAAGGTCCGAAGGCACCCGGCAGGTGATCAGAGCCCAGACCCCCTTGTAGCGCAACGACAGATCCTCGGCGGTCTCACGCCGGACGACAACGGAAAGCCCCTCGTCCTCTCGAAAAAATGCCACGGCGTCAAGATCCAGCCGGCGGTAGCGGTCCGCATCCAGGCTGCAGAACACGAATTCACCGTCTTTGAGGCAGGGGTCGATGGCTTTCAGCAGGTGTTCGAGGTTTGTCTGCGGTATCATGTGAACATTGCCCTCCCGGGTCCGGGCTCAAGGCGACGTCTGTCCAAGGGCACATTTGTCCGCCAGGCGGCGCCGGACGGCAGCGAATACCGGCTGCACGGGCAGGCCCCGCAGGCAGGCACCGGTTCCCAGGGGACAGATGCGCTTGAAGCAGGGGCTGCAGGCAAGCTTGCGGCGCACGACCGTGTGGCCCCGCCCGAAGGGCCCGGTGCGCCAGGGTGCCGTGGGGCCGAAGATCGCGACCACCGGCAAACCCGCGGCACAGCCCAGGTGCATGGGGCCGGTATCGGTGGTCACCAGCAGGTCACAGCGTTGGTACAGTGCCGCCAGGGTTTTCAAGGTCGTGCGGCCGGCCAGGTTCAGCGCCGGTGCGGCCATGGCCGCCAGGATGCGCGCCACCAGCGGCCGGTCCGCCGCACTGCCGGTAAAGACGATCTGCACCCCGCAGCGCCGGACCAGGCCGTCGGCCAGGGCCGCAAATCTTCCCGGCGGCCAGAGTTTGGTCTCCCATTTGGCCACCGGATTGACGGCCACCAGAGGCCTGTCGGGGTGTATGCCGCCGCGTGCCAGGAGAACCGCGGCCGCCTCCCGCGCGCTTTCGTCTATCGGCAGATCGTAGGCGATTTCGCCGCGCGCAACACCCAGGGCCTCGATCAGCAGCAGCCCGCGCTCCAGGGCATGAATCTCCATGCTCACAGGCGGTATCTTCTCGTTTAAAAAAATGTAGCTGTGCTCCATGTGCTGCATCCCGCGCCCGAATCCCACCTTGCGGCGTCCCCTGGCCAGGGCGATCAGCACGCCGCTTTTGAGCAGCGCCTGGAAATCCAGCACCAGGTCGTAGCGCGTGTCGCGCAGCGCCCGGATAAAAGCGCCCATTTCCTGCAGGGCCGCCTTCCGGCCGGGTCCGGCAAGCGCCCGCAGCCAGCGCTTGCGTTTGGACACCAGCACGCGGTCCACGGCCCGGTGTCCCATCACCAGGGGTGCCGCGTCCTCTTCCACCAGCCAGGTGATGTGGGCGTGCGGATCGTGCCGCCGCAGGGCGTTTACGGCCGGCAGCGTATGGATCACATCGCCGATGGCGCTCAGTTTCACGATCAGGATTTTCACAGCATCTCCCGCACGGCGCCAAACACGTCGCCTACGGTAATGTTGCGCATGCAGTCCATGTGCCCCAGCGGACAGTGCGGTTTGAGGCAGGGCGCGCAGTCCACCGGGCTTTGCACCACGCGGCTGCGGCGGCTTGAGGGTCCCGTGGCCACCGGGTTTGTGGACCCGAAAATAGCGACCAGCGGCACATCCAGAGCGGCGGCCACGTGCATCAGGCCGGAGTCATTGGTGACAAACAGATCGCAGGCCTGGATCAGCGCCATGGCTTCGCCGAGGGTCGTGCGGCCGCACAGGTCCACCGGCGGCCGTTTCATGCCAGATGCGATGCGCTGCCCCAGGCCGCGGTCGCCGGGACCGCCGAACAGCACCACATGCGCATCGAAGGCCGCCCGTACACGGTCGGCCAGCTGCGCAAAGCGTTCCGGAAACCACTGTTTGGTGGGCCCGAAGGTGGCGCTGGGATTGATGCCCACCACCGCGCGCCCGTCGCGCAGGCCAAGCGCCTCCAGACGTTTGCAGGCCTGCCGCCGCGCATTTTCACCGACCTTCAGCTCCAGGTCATGAGTGCCGATTGCCAGCCCGGCGCCGCGCAGCATCTCCAGGTAGTAGCCGGTCTGGTGGATCTTCAGCACATCTGCGCCGCGGTGCACGGGATGGGTCAACAGCAGGCGGCGGCCGTCGGTGTCGAAGCCGATGCGCACCCCGATACCGGCCATAAAAGCAATTATGGCCGCCTCGACGGCGTTCTGCAGCAAGATGGCGGCATCGAAGTGCCGGCGCCGCAGCTCGCGCGCCAGGCGCACCTTGCCGAATGTACCGGCATGGCGGCCGCGGTCGTCGTACATAAGGATCTGGTCCACGTGGGGGCTGTGCGCAAATATCGGCGCCACCCAGGGCTTGACCAGCATGCTGATACGAGCCGACGGGAAATTGGCGCGGATGGCGCTCACGGCCGGTGTGGTCATGACCGCATCGCCGATCCAGTTGGTGGACCGCACCAGCAGCCGCCGGACGCCCCGGGTGTCGAGTGGTTCATTGCGCATGGCGGTCCAAGTGGCGGCGGATCAATTCCAGAATCTCGGCAACGGCACCGCCGCCGGCCTGCAGCACATCCTGCGCCGCCCGGCCCGCACGGCGAGCTGCCAAGGGATTGAAGAAAAAATCAGCGGCGGCATGCTGCAGTGCGGCAGCTGAAGCCACCTGCACGCCGCCGCCGGCGGTGGCCAGCCTGGCGGCAACATCGCGAAAATCGTCCATGTGGGGACCGCAAAGCACCGGTTTGGCCCATGCGGCCGGCTCCAGGGGGTTGTGGCCGCCGCGCCGGACCAGGCTGCCGCCCACAAAAGCCACATCCGCCAGCCGGTAGAGGTCCCTTAGAATCCCCATGCGGTCGACGATCAGGACATCGGCCGCCGGGTGCCGGTTACTGCCGTCAAGATCCCCGTATGTCAGGCAGCGCAGGCCGGCATCGGAAAAAACGCTTCTGAAAAAGGCGCTTTTCCGGGGATCACGGGGGACCGCCAGCGCAAAGAAACCGGGCACGTCTCTTTTGAGGCCCGAAAAAGCCCCGGCCAGCGGGGCGGCTTCTCCGGCGTGCACGCTACCGGCCACCAGCACGTGGCGGGCCATTTGGCGGCGCATGAACGTTTCGATGCGCTCCAACACCTCCAGGGTTTGCGGTTCCGGCACCTGGCCCCGGGGGTCAAATTTCAGGTTTCCGACGACCATCACCTTCTCCGCCGGCACCCCCAGACGCTCAAAGCGCCGGGCATCTGCGGTGCTCTGTGCGCATATTGCGGCCAAGGATGAAAAAAGCGGGGCGCAGAACGACTGAAAGCGCCGATAGCCCTTCAACGACCGGTCCGACAGGCGCGCATTGACTAAAAATGCCGGAATGCGCTGCCGCGCAAGCGTCATCACAAAGTTGGGCCAGATGTCCGATTCCACCAGGATGACCAGTGCCGGATCGACACGCCCGATGACACGCCGCACACAGGGCAGCAGGTCGTAAGGGTAGTAAAAAACAGCCTGCACGCTTTGTGCAAGCCTGCCGACGGCGATCTGAAAGCCGGTATAGGTGGATACGGAAAAGAAAAGCGGAACGTCGGGCAGCGCAGCGCGCAGTCCCTCGACCAAAGGGACGGCGGACAGGGTTTCGCCCACCGACAGCGCGTGAACCCACAGCGGCTGCACATCCCCCTTGGGCCGGTGGGGCAGGCCGGCAAGACCCAACCTGGGCAGCAGCGTGCCGCGCCGTTTTTCGGCTAAAAGAAAAAACGGCAGCATCAGCGGCCCCGCCAGAGTACAGGTGGCATGCAGCAGAAGGTTGTAAGCCTGCATCAGTCGGCGGTGACGTCGTGCAGGCATCGGTTGTGTTGGTGCTTTCAGCAAAGACTCATTCCAGGGCATCGGGACCGCATCCGGGTTGACAAGCCGTTTTGTAGTATAAACTCGGCCGGATTGCAAGCCGGCCGCCCGGGTTGTCCGGCAGGCGTAAAAACGCTATCTGCTTGACACTCCGTGCAGCTTTTCCTATGGTTTCCCAGGCCACTTCCGAGGGCCCGGCGGCCCCGGATTCGGAAAACAACACGCACTCAAAGGAGAACACCATGCCCGGCTTCGAACTGTTCGGCGATGAGGAACGCCGTGAAGTGCAGCAGGTCCTCGAAACAGGGGTCCTGTTTCGCTACGGATTCGACGCCGCCCGCCAGGGCCGCTGGAAGGCGCGCGCGCTGGAGGACGAAATCAAACGTTTGACAGGTGCCGCCCACTGCCACGTCTGCTCCAGCGGCACGGCCGCCCTGGCCATCGCGCTGGCGGCCTGCGGCATCGGGGCCGGCGACGAGGTCATCGTGCCGCCGTTTACCTTCATCGCCACCATCGAGGCGGTTTTACATGCCGGTGCGGTACCGGTTTTTGCCGACATCGACGACACCCTGTGCCTGGACCCGCACGCCGTTGAAAGGGCCATCGGCAGCCGCACGCGGGCCGTTCTGCCGGTGCACATGTGCGGGGCCATGGCGCACATCGATGAACTGCAAAGCCTGTGTGATGCGCACGGCCTGGCGCTGATCGAAGACGCCTGCCAGGCCTTCGGCGCGACGTTCAGGGGTCGTGCCCTGGGTACTTTCGGCCGCATGGGCTGTTTTTCCTTCGACGCCGTGAAGACCATTACCTGCGGCGAGGGCGGGGCGGTGGTTACCGACGACACCACCTTTTACAAGCTGGCCGACGCCTACAGCGATCACGGACACGACCATGTCGGCACGGACCGCGGCCGTGAAGGCCACGCCATTCTGGGCACCAACTACCGTATCAGCGAACTCAACGCAGCCGTGGGCCTGGCCCAGGTCAGGAAAACGGGCCGCATTCTGGAAGTGCAGCGCAGACACAAGCGTCTTTTGAAAAAGGCGCTGGCGGCCGTCGACGGCGTGACTTTCCGGACGCTTCCCGATCCCGAAGGCGACTCGGCCACCTTCCTGAGCTTTCTGTTGCCGGATGAAGACACCGCGCGCCGTGCCGCGACCCGGCTGGCCGAGGCCGGCGTGGACGGCTGCTTCTACTGGTACGACAATAACTGGCACTACTTGCGAAAGTGGGATCACCTGCGAGGGATGCAATCCGCGGCCCGGCTGCCGCAGGAACTGCTGTCTGGAACGCCCGATTACCGCCGGCTGGTGCTGGCGCCATCGGACGCACTCATGGGTCGTACGCTTTCCATGCTGATCAAGCTTACGTGGACGCCGGAAGACCTGGCCCGGCGGGCGCAGGCCATGACGGCCGTGCTGCAGGACGTGACCGCATGATGCGGCGGCCAGCGACCCAGAGCAACGGCTCATACACATAAAGGATCGATGCGCATGTATCGCAATTTCAAAATGGTGCCGCGGCTGGTTTTCGGTCGGGGGGCCTTCAACCAGCTCGGAAAGATTCTGGAGGACCGGCGCGGGCCCCAAGGGTCGGCGATGATCTTTCTGGTGGACGATGTATTCAAAACCGGTGCGCTGGCCGGACGTATACCGGCCGGGCCGCGGGACCTGACCCTGTGGGTCAACGTGGACGACGAACCCAAGACGGCGTATGTCGACCACCTGACCGAGCTGGCCCGGCAAAACGCCGAAAGAACCGGCGGTGCGCCGGCCGGCGTCGTTGGCATCGGCGGCGGCAGCACGCTGGACCTGGCCAAGGCCGTGTCCCTGATGCTCACCAACCGGGGATCCTCCGCCGATTACCAGGGATGGGACCTCATCCAGAATCCGGCCGTCTACCACGTGGGCGTGCCGACGCTGTCCGGCACCGGCGCCGAAGTTTCACGCACCACGGTACTGACGGGGCCTGAAAAAAAACTGGGCATCAATTCGGATTTCACGGTTTTCGATCAGTTGGTGCTGGATCCCGAGCTGATCGCCGATGTCCCGGCAACACAGCGTTTTTACACCGGCATGGACTGCTATATCCACTGCGTGGAATCGCTGGCGGGCAACTTCTGCAACCCTTTCAGCCGGGCCTGCGCCGAAAAGGCGCTCGATCTGTGCAAGAGCGTCTTTCTCGACGAGCCCGCCGACCGCGATGCCGACCTGATGATGGCCTCTTTCCTGGGCGGGCTGAGCATCGCCTGGTCCCAGGTGGGCATCTGCCATGCGCTTTCCTACGGTCTGTCCTTCGAGCTGGGGCTGCATCACGGCATCGGCAACTGCGTGGTCTTCGACTACCTGGAAGCCTACTACCCCGAGGGCGTCGCGGATTTTCGCCGCATGCAGGCCAAACACGGCGTTGAACTGCCGCGCCGCCTCACCGCGGACCTGGCTGATGCGCGCATCGAACGTATGGTCGACGTGGCGCTGGTATTGGAGCCGCTGTGGGAGCACGCCCTGGGCAGCGGCTGGCAATCCGTCATGACCCGCGAGAAAATCCGCGAACTCTATCTCAGGATGTAGACTTTAACGTGGCATAAACAACACGGCCGGACATCGGAAAAACAGCTTGAACAAAAGCGCTATTGCCATGGACAGGTCTGCAGCAAAATGCCACCGGTGGTTTAATCCACGGCGGCCTCCATTATCACCGTATTGTTTACCCTGCGGGAAAGCCGATGGCGCCGGACCTGTTCGGCACGCCCGCTGGCCGCGGGTTCAACCATACGGACCGCTGTGCAACAAACCTGTGACAATGATCCGGCTGCACACAGACAGAGAAAAAAAATGGATAATTCCCCCGACTGCTACGGCATCATCCCCGCGCGCTACCGCTCCAGCCGCTTTCCGGGCAAACCGCTGGCTGAAATCCTGGGCAAACCCATGTTCTGGCATGTCTACCAGCGGGCCCTGCGCTGCAAAGAGCTGAAAAGGGTGGTTCTGGCCACCGACGACGACCGGATCGCCGAGGCCGCTGAAAAGTTGGGCGTCGCGGTGGTGATGACTGCCGAGGATCACCCCAGCGGCTCGGACCGTGTGTTGGAGGCCGCACGTCTGCTGGCAATCCCCGATGACGCCATCGTCATCAACATCCAGGGCGACGAACCGACCCTGGATCCGGTCATGCTGCGCCAGGTGCTGCGCCCTTTTGCATCGCCGGAGATTGATGTGGCGACCCTGGCGCGTCCGCTGGACGCAAGCGAGGCCCACAGCCCTGACCGTGTCACCGTGGCGCTTTCCAAAAACGGCAGGGGCCTTTACTTTTCACGGGCGCGCATCCCCTATCCCTACCGCAATGCCGGCGTGCAATTTTACGAACACGTCGGCCTGTATGCTTTCCGGCTGTCCATGCTGCAGCGCTTCGTCGATTTGGGACCCAGTCCCCTGGAAGAAATCGAAAGCCTGGAAATGCTGCGTCTTCTGGAAAATGATGTTCCCATCTGTGTTGAAATCACCGACTGCCCCAGCGTGTGCGTCGAACGTCCCGCAGACATCGCCCGGGCCGAGGAGATCTTAGCCGCTGATGCCTGAACCCGCCGCCTGGTGGAAGCGCCGGCCGGTAACCGCCGAGACGCTGATTTTCTGGGCATTCATGGGCGCCTTTGCCGGCATGCCCACCGGCACTTCGCCGCCCACGGCGTGCGGACTGGCGGCAGTGGGCATCTGGCTGCTTTCGGGCAAGGTTCTGCGGGAGATCCCCGGTCTCGCGCGCCGAAAATGGGTGCGCCCGGTCCTGCTGCTGGTGCTGCTGCCCTGGATCGGACTGGTCTACTCCCCGGACCCCGGCGGCCTGGGCCTGGACTATGCCGGCAAAACCTACTACTGGCTCTTTTGCTTTGCTCTGGCGGGCTGCTGCCCGCAGACCGGCCGGCGCCGGTGGCTGATTAACGCTTTCCTGCTGGGCCTTGCGGTCAACGCGGTCTTCGGTGCACTGCAGCTGATCGGCGTCCTGGCTCCCATCGAAACGGTCTACAGCGGCCTGGGACGCGGCTACTCAACGCTGGCCGCCTACCTGGTGGTGGGCATCCTGATACTTTCGTTCGACTACCGGCAGGCCGTGCATATCAAGTGGCGCATGGGCCTGGCGCTGCTGATGGCGTTTTATTTCTTTCACCTGGTGATCCTGCAGGGCCGCACCGGCTACCTGACCTTCCTGGTTTTGTCCCCGCTGATCGTACGCAACCTGTTTCACCGCGCCCGGGGGTGGAAAATCGCCGTCGTCTGCCTGCTGCTGGCCGGGTCCATGTTCCTGTCGCCGGTGGTGCGCCAGCGCGTGTCCGACTCCATTGCAACGCTGCGCTACCATCTCTCGGTGCGCCCCGACAAGGCCTGGGGCCGGGTCTACAGCCCGCACCAGGACCGTTTTTTCATGTGGCACAGCGCCGTCCGCATTTTTCGCGAACACCCTCTTCTGGGGGTGGGCACCGGCGGCTACCAGACGCGCGTCCACCAACTGAGTCCGCCGGGCACACCGCTTTTTGCCCATCCGCACAATGACTTTCTGTACATGGCGGCCAGCTACGGCCTCGTGGGCGTTTTGGCTTTCGTGTGGTTTTTTGCCGGCCTGATCCGCGCGGCCTGGCGCTGCCGGGATACCGCCGTGGGATATTTCGTTTTCAGCGTGGCCCTGGTGGTGCTGGTCAGCGGCCTGTTCAACGCCCAGATGCTGGACGCCGGCATGGCTTTTCTGCTGGCCGTGGCAACAGGCATGCAGGCCTGGCTGCGCGCGGAAGAGCCATCACCCGCCCTGGGCCATACACGCCGTCAGCAGGCGTAGCATCCGCCGCGATCCGGAGGCACGCGTTTTGCGACGGGCCTCCCGGAAATGGTGTGTGCGCAGCGCTTCTATTTTTTTTCGAATTTTACCTTCAGGGCCGACAGGGTTTCGTCCGGCATAGTGAAGCTGTGCCCGGAGGCGGGGAAAGCGCCGCTCTGAACGTCGCTTTTATACTGTCCCAAAGCCTCGAGGATAACCGGCCGGATGTTGGCATACTGTTTGACGAACTTGGGCACGAATTTGTCGAACAGTCCGATCATGTCGTGGGTTACCAGCACCTGGCCGTCCACGTCCGGTCCGGCGCCGATGCCGATGACCGGCACATCCACGGCTTGGGCCACCAGTTTTCCCAGCGGGGCGGGCACGGCTTCCAGGATGATGGAGAAAACACCTGCGTCTTCCAGGGCGCGCGCGTCGCCGATGACCTTTTGAGCCGCTGCCACATCTTTGCCCTGCAGCTTGAAGCCGCCCAGAGCACTGGCCGTCTGGGGGGTCAGGCCGATATGCCCCTGCACCGGGATGCCGGCTTTGACGATGGCCGCCACCGTGGGCGCAAAATCCGTACCCCCCTCCAGCTTGACAACCTCGCAACCGCCCTCTTTCACCAGCCGGCCGGCATTGACGATGGCGTCGCGGATGGACGTATTGTAGCTCATGAACGGCATGTCGCCGACCACCAGCGGTCGCCGGCAGCCGCGCATAACCGCCCGGATGTGGTGGATCATATGTTCCATGGTGACTTCGACGGTGCCGTCCAGGCCCATCACCACCATGCCCAGCGAATCGCCCACCAGCACGATGTCGACACCGGCCTCGTCGGCCATCCGGCCGAAGGGGTAATCATAGGCCGTCACCATGACCAGTTTGCGGCCGGTTTCTTTGGCTGTGCGAATATCCGGAAGGGTGACTTTCCTGGCAACCATTGGCTTTGCTCCTTTTTTCTGGCCGGTTTTGGGGATCCCCGATCGTGTTTAAGGAATACAGATTGGCGGACGCCTCAGACAGGTGGCCCGGCACGCTGTCGCATCGGAAACAGCCCGCACAACATCAGGACGGATAATGGGCCTGCAGGGTTTCCACCAGCGCCGTCAACGTTTGGTTGACGGGCACCGCCATGCCCAGCTCGGCCGCGCGGCGCACCACGGCGCCGTTGATCATCTCGATTTCGGTCATCCGCCGGGCGTCTATGTCCTGGCCCATGGAAGACCGGTTCTCCGCGGTGGCACGCGCCACGGCAAAAACACGCTGTACGGCGTCTTCGGCCACCGCGACGCCACAGGCGCGCGCCACCGCGGCGGCCTCTTCCACAGCCGCCCGCGAAAGGGCGCGGGTCTGGGGCAGATCCAGCAGCTGTCCGTTACGGATGCCGGTCAGCGCCGTGATGGCATTGATCCCCACGTTGACCATCAGCTTGTTCCAGATGACCGGCCGGATGTCTTCGACCGCTTCAGTGGGGATGCCGGCCGAATTCAGCCAGTCGGCCACCTGAAGCGCCTTTTGAAAGTTGCCTCCGCGCCACATGCCGATAACCGTAGGCCCCCTGCCGGCATGCCGGATGCGGCCCGGCCCCAGCAGCGTGGCTCCCTGGGCGGTGGTGCCGGCGACGACACGCTCATCCCCCACAATGCGGGCCAGTATGTCGGCATTGCCCAGCCCGTTCTGCAATGTGAGCACCAGACCCCCTTCTGCACAAAGCTCTGCCGCCGTACGGGCAGCCTCGGCGGTATGGCCGGACTTGACAAATATTATCACCAGATCGGCGGCCTCCAGACCCGCAGCCCGGGTAGTCGCCTGTACGGCGATCGTACGCGTTTTGCCCCGCCATTCAACGGACAGGCCGTTGCGCGTAAGTGCCTGCACGTGCGCGCGCCAGACATCGAGCAGAACCACCGGCATACCGGCTTCACTCAGCAGGCCGCCGAAGAGGCAGCCCATGGCGCCGGCACCGATAATCACGGTTTGCATCAACTTCCTCCTTTTAAGTGCAGCCTCACCCCATCGCGCCGGCCTACTTGGCGACGGCCCTGGCCAGCCACATGGTCAGCGGAGAAAAAAAGGTAATCAGCAGCAGGTCCAGGATCAGCACCGCCAAAAACGGCAGGATGCGTTTGCTGATGGCCCCCAGGCTGTCACCGGAAATGGAGCACGAGACGATCAGGCAGATTCCCATGGGCGGGGTCAGCATGCCGATGGCCAGGTTGGTGACCACGATGGCGCCCAGGTGCACCATGTTAATCCCCAGCGAGGGCAGCATGGCCGTGATCATGGGCACCAGCAGTATCAGGGACGCCGTGGTTTCCACAAATGTCCCGGCGATGAGCAGCACCAGGTTGATGAGCAGCAGCAGGATCACCGGATTCTTGGTCATGCCCAACAGCGCGCCGGCCAGCTGGGTGGGAATGTTTTCGATGGCTGCGATCCAGCTGAACACCGAGGCCGTGGCAATGATGAACATCACGATGGCCGATGTAACGGCACCTTCCCGGAAAAGGGCCGCCAGGTCCCGCACCCGGATCTGGCGGTAGATGAACAGCCCCACCACAAGTGCATATACCACGGCCACGGCCGCAGATTCGGTGGCCGTAAATATACCGAACAGGATCCCGCCTAAAATAATGATCGGCGCCCCCAGGGCCAGCAGGGCGCGCTTGAAGGTCCGCCAGATTTCACCGATTTCAAAGGCGGTGGTGGCCGCGTAGCCATGACGGATGGAAATAAAGCTCGATACGCCGATCAGGGAAAACCCGATTAAAATTCCGGGCAGGATGCCGGCGGCGAACAGCTGGCCGATGGACGCCCCGGTCAGAAAACCGAAAATGATCATGGGAATCGAGGGCGGGATAATGACGCCGATGGAGCCGCCCGAGGCCTGTACCGCAGCCGCAAAGTCGGATGCGTATCCCGAGCGTTTCATGGCTGGAATCAGGATGGTGCCCACCGCCGCCGCATCGGCCGCCGCCGAACCCGAAATACCCGCGAAAAACATGGCCGAAACAATGGTTACGGCCGCCAGCCCGCCGGGCAGCCAGCCCACCAGGGCGTTGGCGAAATCGATGATGCGGCGGCTGATGCCGCCGGCTTCCATGAGCACCCCGGCGAACATGAACAGCGGCACGGCCATCAGTGGGAAGGAATCCGTGCCGCCGAACATGCGCTGCACCACCATCATCAGCGGAAAAGATCCCTGCACCAGGATACCCAATACCGACGCCACGCCGATGGCAATAGCGATGGGCGTATCGATGGCAAACAAAAAGAGCAACGACAACAGCAGGATCTCAGCCGTCATGGGGCGTTCCCCGCAGCTCGTGCAGCAGAAAGCCGACAGCGTGAATCAGAAAAATGGCGCCGCTGACGGGAATCACGCTGAAGATGATCCACTTGGGGAGGTAGAGCGCCGGTGAGATCTGGCGGCGCACGAAGTAGGAAAACTGGTATCCATAGACGATCATGACCACGAACAGGCCCATGGAAACCGTATGCACCAGCAACGCGCTGGCCTTCCTGACCGCTGGCGGCATACGTTTGTAGAGCATGTCGATGCCCGGATGGGACCCGCGCTTGTAGGCCACCGAGGCGCCCAAAAAGGTCAGCCACACGAGCATGAAACGCGCCAGCTCTTCGGACCAGAAAAGGGACTGGTTGAGCACGTAGCGGAAAAAGACCTGCACGGCGACGACCACGGCCATGGAAAACCCGAGCACGAAGAGCAGCGTCTCGACATGCCGGTTGAGCGCTGTACTGAATTTTTCAAAAGTGACCACGCCTTGCCCCCCTGCCAAAAGAAAAGCCCGAAACCAACTGACGGCTCCGGGCAGGATGTATGCATTCCCCGGCTGCGCACCCGGCGGCCGCCGCACCGCCGCTGCGGGCTGCAGGTCCAGCGCGCCGGTCTGCAGCCCGCTATTCCTGCAGCGGGGTTGGATCTTCTACCGGGTGGCCGCCATAACCTTCAGCAGCAGCGCGTGGACCTTGGGCTCCTTGAACAGTTTCATGTCTTTCAAGCCCGCCACCTTGGCGCGGAAAGAGGCGATATCCGGATGCTCCACCACCTGCATGCCCTTTTCCTTCAGGAATTTCAGGCGGGCGGCGTTTTTGTCGCGGTTGTCCTTGCGCTGGTAAACCGCTGCTTCGTACATGGCCTTTTGTATCATCTGCTGGTCTTTGGCATCCAGTGTTTTCCACCAGATCAGGGAGGCAACGTCGATGTGCGGCGAATAGACATGCCGTGTCAGGGTCATATATTTCTGGATTTCGTAGAATTTGTACACCTTCATGACCCACAGCGGGTTTTCCTGTCCGTCAATGACCCCCTGCTCCAGCTCGGTGTAGATCGGCCACGGCATGGGCGTGGGGTTGGCCCCCAGGGCCTGCCAGATGGCCTTGTGCAGGGCCGAGGCCATGACCCGGATCTTGAGCCCCTTGACATCGGCCGCGGTCTTGACCGGACGCTTGTTGTTGGTCAGATTGCGGAAACCATTTTCCGAAAAGCACAGGCCCTTGAACCCTGACCCCTCGAGATCTTTCAGGATTTCGGCGCCCAGCGGACCGTCCAGGATCTTGTCCACCTGCTGGTAGCCCTTGAAGATAAAGGGGTAGTTGATGACCCGCACGATGGGGTCGAAGGTGTCAAAGGGGCCGCCGGTAATGATGCCCAGCTGCACGGTGTTCATCTGGATCTGCTGCAGGATCTGGGTTTCGTTGCCGATGGAATGGGAGTGAAAGATCTGCACCATGTACCTGCCGTTGGAGCGTTTTTCGAGCAGCTGCTTGAACTTCTCGGCCACGATGTTCTGGGCACTGCCCGGTTTGGTCACCACGCCCAACTTGATTTTAACAGTCGCCAGGGCGGTTGTCGCACAAACGACAAAGGCAGTTGCAACAATCAGCACGATCAATTTTTTCATGACGATAGCCTCCTTTTTAAATGGTAATCAACACACGGCGTTTTTGGTCAAAAAGCGACGGTCTATGCATGTTTCTGCTTATCGATGACGATCACCAGGCAGACGCTTTCCTTTTTCCCGGCATTTTGACCGCGATGCGGCGTACCGGAATCGAAATGCACGGCATCGCCGGGCGCCAAGTGAATTTTTTCATGCCCGTAAATAAAGTCGATTTCACCCGTCAGCACCATGAGAAATTCTTCGCCGGGATGGTCGAACAGTCTTGAAGGCTCCCGGTTGATCACGGGATACTTGACGATAAACGGTTCCAGCAGGTGCGGTGATCTGAAAGCGGACAGGGAGTAATAAGTAAAGCCCGTGCGGGTGCCCCTGCCGATGACCCGCTTGCGCTCGCGCCGGTAGGTGACCGCGTATCCCTTCTCATCCCTTCTGTCTTCCTGAAAAAAAATGCCGATGGGTACGTTCAGGCCGCGGGCGATCTTGGCCAGCGTGGCGATGGGTGGCGAAACCTGGTTATTTTCGATGCGCGACAACAGCCCCTTGGAAAGATCGGTCTTTTCCCCCAGCTGGGCCAGGGTCAGTCCGCTGCTCTTGCGGATGCGGCGGATCTTGTCGGCGATTTGTTTTTCAAGCATGGGGCGCTTTGGCCAATCCGAAGGATAAAGTAAATTTGTTGCATATTAGTAAACTTCCGGCACCCAAGTCAAGCACATTCGCCGCTAGCCGGCCCCACACCAATTCCGTTGACGAACGGCAACTTGATACAGACTTGACAAACCCGGTTCCCCGGGATAAGAAAACAGGGCATTTTCAGACAGTTCCAGCAAACAAGGGGAGATTTTCGCATGCATGGCCCAAAAACGGTGCAGGCGGTATGTACGGCGGCCATACTGCTGCTCGCAACGGCGCTGCCGCTCAAGGCCGCTGAAACGCACCACCGCAACGTCCACCTCGAGCTGTTCGGCGGCAGCCAGTACATGACCGGGGATACGCAGTTTTCCATCGGCGGGCTCATCCAGACACGGTCAGGAGAAATCCCCCTGAATCGCACCCTGAGCGAGCTGGACTTCCCGCTGGACGTGTGGCTGTGGTCCGTGGGAGGCGCGCTGGAAGTGGCGCAGCGCTTCAATTTCGGAGTCCTTTACAGCGAAAACATCACCGACGACGCGGGTACCGTGACCGATGCAGACTTCGGCGTATTTCGCTTCGGGGGCGCCTCTCCCCCTTCCGCCACGGACACATCCCTGGATATTTTTTCGCAAAGCGATGCCAGCCTGGATGCCAGGATGCTGGACCTGTCCGCCGAATATGGCTTTTACAAGCTGAAAAACTGGACCCTGCGCGTCGGTTTTCTCTATACCTATCAGAAATTCGAGTACGATGTGAGCAACCTGCGCCAGCAGTTCCCCTCTCTGGGCGCACTGGGGGGCGTTGAATTTGTGAGCGGCCCGGTGGCACGCTACGAAGTGGAGTATAAAATCCCCATGGTCACCCTGGGCCTACACCTGGCCGGCGGTAAGCGCTTCGGTCTGGACGCACGTTTCGGTTATGCCTGGCAGGCGACGGCCGAGGACCGCGGCGACTGGTTGCTGCGCGACCTGGTGCTCATCGGCGACACCGACGGCCCGGCCTATCGTTTTTCGCTCAAGGGCCGCTTCGACATCACGCAGAGCTGGTTTGTTAAAGCCGGCGTCGCGTATCTCAAGGTGGATGCCGACGGCACCCAGAACCAGTTCGTGCATGACCGTTTCCAGGCCACCATCGATGACCGCATCGAAATTGATCAGACGCTTGTGGATGTGATGTTCGGTTTCCGTTTTTAAAGCCGACGGCTTCAGAAAAGAATCCCCACATAGCCCACGAAACTTTCGCCCGGGTGCTTGTCGTAGCTGGTCGCGTAAGCCAGCCTGTGGCCCTGCACCGCACCCAACCGTCCGGCGGCGGTGATCGCCGCCGCCGCGGCTCCCGAGCAGCAGGCGTTGTGGTGCTGACGCCCCTCGCTGAGGACCCTGCGCGCATCCATGGCCAGCATGGCTTCGATGACCTGTCGGTCGTTCTCGCCGCGCACCCACGCAAGTGCCGCGGCCCCCGATCCATGCGGCGTAAAGGCGTAATTACTGCCGTAATGGGTCAGGTCCGTGGAACCGATCACCTTCAGCCCCAGCCCCAGACGTGCGGCGGTTTCAACGACGGCGGCGGCAATTTCCAGGGAAGTTTCCACGGGCGGTACACCGATGGCGACGATGCGCGCCTCGGGGTTGAAGTACTTGACGAAGGGGAGCTGGAGCTCGATGGTGTTGTCCGGTGTAAAGCGCTGCGGTGTTTCCAGCTGAAAGGGAAACCGGCTCACCAGTTCCGCTGCCAGATCTTCCGCCACGGGCAGCGGCCCAAACGGCGTCTCCCAGGCCCCATGATCCATGATCACGGCGGGATCGCCCGGTCCCAGGTGCATGCCGAAGAGCACGATCACCTCGGCGCTTGCGAGCGCGTTCAGATGCGCGATGACATTGCAGGCGATGCTCCCGCTGAAGTACCATCCCGCGTGAGGTACGATTCCGGCGACAAAATTTCCCTCCGGCTGCGGCGTCTGCCGCCCCTCTGCCAGAAAAGAGCGGATTTCACGCTCACAGTCTCCGGGGTCTGACGGGTACCAGCTGCCGGCAAAGGCGGATCTTCTGACCTGCATGGCTTGCCCTCCCTTTTCCAGGCGTTCGATGGTTTCCGTATCGGTAGAGAAAACACTCGTTTTTGCTATACATTAAGTCTTGGCCGGGGTGTCTGTCAACCGGCTTTCAAGTACCGGCCGGCAGCAGCGGAAACGTGGGACGGCGAACAAACGAAAAGCCATCTTGCACCTTTTCAACCGGCAATTAATGCTTATGTTATTCAGTCGGAAGTTCAGTGTGCTGACCGACGACATCCAACACAATCCGGGAGGAGACCATGTGGGAGTATACTGAGAAGGTAAAGGAACACTTTTTGAACCCGCGCAACGTGGGCGTCATCGACGATGCCGACGGAGTCGGCGAAGTGGGTTCGCTCGCCTGCGGCGATGCACTGACGCTGTACTTGAAAATCGATGAAAACGAACGCATTCAGGACGCCAAATTCCAGACCTTCGGCTGTGCCAGCGCCATTGCCTCGTCGTCTGCGTTGACCGAGATGATCAAGGGGCGCACCCTGGAAGAAGCCGCCAAGGTCACCAACGATGACATTGCCCAGTTCCTCGGTGGACTGCCCAAGGAAAAGATGCACTGTTCGGTCATGGGCCGTGAAGCCCTGGAAAAGGCCATCGCGGACTATCGCGGGGAAGCCGAAAAGAAGGTGGAGGGCAACATCGTCTGCGAGTGTTTCGGCGTCACCGACCTGCAGATTGAGCGCGCGGTGAAGGAAAACCACCTGCGTACCATCGAGGAAGTGACGGATTACACCAAGGCCGGCGGCGGCTGCGAGAGCTGCCACGACAGAATCCAGGAAATCATCGACCATGTGCTGGGAATGGTCCACGAACCCCCCAAAAAGGCCCGCAAACTGACCAACATCCAGAAAATCAAGCTCATAGAAGAGACGCTCGACCGCGAAGTCAAACCGTCGCTGAAACAGGACGGCGGAGATATCGAACTGGTCGACGTGGATGGCAACACGGTGCTGGTCAAACTACGCGGGACCTGTGCCACCTGCAGCATCTCACAGGTAACGCTCAAGGACTATGTGGAAAAGAAACTTCGTGAACTGGTGGTTCCCGAATTGGTCGTGGAGGAGGTTTGACGATGGAGCGTATCTACCTTGACAACAATGCCACCACGCAGGTTGCACCGGAAGTCCTCGAAGAAATGCTGCCCTACCTGCAGGACCTGTACGCCAATCCGTCGAGCATGTACAGCTTCGCCGGCGAAGTCAGCCAGAAGCTCAAAGAAGCCCGCCGGCGGGTGGCCGCTCTGCTGGGTGCACAGGCCGAAGAGATCGTGTTTACCAGCTGCGGCTCCGAAAGCGACAGTACGGCCATCTGGGCCGCGGTCCACTCCCAGCCCGAAAAACGCCACATTGTCACCACGCGGGTCGAGCATCCGGCCGTGAAAAACCTCTGCGAGCATCTGTCCCACAGGGGCTGGCGCGTCACCTTTGTGCCGGTGGACGCCAAGGGACGGCTGGACACCGACCTCTTGTACCGTAGCCTGACCCCGGACACGGCCATCGTCAGTGTCATGTGGGCCAACAATGAAACCGGCGTGGTTTTCCCCATTGCAGACATCGCCCGCGAGGTGCGCGCCCGGGGAATCGTCTTTCACACCGATGCCGTGCAGGCCGTGGGCAAAGTGCCCATCGACCTGCAATCGCTGGAAGTGGATTTCCTCTCTCTGTCCGGCCACAAACTCCACGCCCCCAAGGGAGTCGGCGTGCTCTACATCCGCAAGGGCACCAAGTTTTCGCCCTTTCTGATCGGCGGGCACCAGGAACGCGGGCGCCGCGGGGGAACGGAAAACGTGGCCTCCATCATTGCGCTGGGCAAAGCCTGCGAGCTGGCCGGAAGCCACATGCACGACGAGAACTCGCGCGTTCGAAAACTGCGGGACCGGCTGGAAGCCGGCCTGCTGGCGAGCATTCCGGCATCGGCCGTCAACGGCGATCCCGAGCACCGTCTGCCCAACACCACCAATATCGGCTTTGAGTCCGTGGAGGGCGAGGCCATTCTGCTGCTGATGGACCGGCACCGCATCTGCGCCTCGTCGGGATCGGCCTGCACCTCCGGTTCGCTGGAGCCGTCCCACGTGTTGCGCGCCATGGGGGTGCCGTTCACCTCGGCCCACGGATCGGTGCGCTTCAGCCTCAGCATTTACAACACCGATGCCGAAATCGATTACGTCATCGAAAAACTGCCCCCCATCATCGAGCGTCTGCGGAGCCTGTCGCCATTCTGGAAAAAACAAGCCGCCGCCCATGCGGCCGGATAGCCGCCTGCAGGTGCCCGTCGGCATGAGACGGGAAAAACGCCACCGGCCCGGCCGATACCCCGTTGCGGGCGGCGGATTTCAATTTTGATATGCGCAAGAAATAGCGCGCACTGATCTGCACTTCACGTTTTACCGTCAGCGAAAACCCATGGGCCAAGCGGTTCCGGGAAACCGGAAGACCGTCACTGTAACGGATCTTCTGCAGTACAATCACGCATGGATACAAATGCCTCTCAACGGCACGGCGAAAAGCGGGTTTGCGCGCATAGGCGAAATTCACCGCACCGTATCCCATGGCCACGTATTGCCCCGGACGCTCGGTGACCACCATAACGTCCATTTTGGCATAAGGTGCCAGGTAGCGCATGGCTTGTCCGGTAAGACGCTTTAGCGTCAGCGTCTCGATAAAATCACTTTTTACGGCCACCGGGTAGTAGGCCACAAACAGCAGCACGGCAACCAGCAGCAGCCGGGGACCCGGCAGCCACGCCGGCTTCACCAAGCGCAGCCACAGCGGACCCATGGCCAGAATGATCGAGACGAACAGAAACAGCCTGGCGGTGGCCGGGTGATCATAGCGGCCCCAGAAGTACGCAAGATAAAATCCAAAATTCAGCCCAAAAAGGGTTGCGAATATCGCGGCGAATTGCTTGCAGCGTACCGTCAGACTGCCGCGGTTTATGGCCAGCCAGAAAACCAGGAAGGCATAGCTCAAAATACCGCCCCATAGGAGCAGGTTGGCAAATGGAAGATAAAAGCCGAAATCCAGCAGACCCCTGAAAAACGCCCCGGCATGCGCCGTCAGGTGGCTGACGGAAAATGCGGCACTCCCGAAGGACCCAATGAATTTGATGGTCAGCAGGCGTTGCCAGATGGTCGGCAGCAGAAACAGCGGCGTGGCGCACAGCTCCGGGGAGCATGCCCGTAGCGTCGGCCAGTCGATACGGCCCATTACAGCCAGCAGGCAAACAACGGCGGCCGCAAACAGGAGGGATTCGTAGCGGATATTGACAAACACGACCAGCGACAGCCATAAAAAGGAAAAGAAAACGCGGCGGCTTTCATTCAGGCGGATAAACACCAGCAGCAGAATAAACAGCAGGAAAACGCTGTTTAACAGGTCGAACCCGCCCGAGGTGGCAAAAATGGGCACCAGCGGCGTGCTCAGGATGAGCAGCATGGCGGCGATAGCAGTGCTACGATCCGCCAGACGAAAGAAGATAATGTATACCCCGGCAAGCAGAGCGAACAGCACGGTGAGATTCAGCCGGAAAGCATTGCGGTAGTCGTACCCGCTCACCAAGTGGTACAGATGCACCAGGAAGGGAAAGGCCAGCGGCCGCTGGGGTACGCTATAGCGGAGGGTATGCATCCGGCCGTAGAAGTTGGCGGCCATGGTGACATTGCGGCAATCCCGGTTCTCCAGCAGGGACCGGGATACCGACACCAGGTTGGTCTCATCGCTCAGGGTCTTGAAGCCCACCGGCACGCTGGATGCGACCATCACGATCATGGCCAGGGCCATGACGATGCCGAGTCCGTAGCGTTTTGTGACCTGCGCAAGCCGAACCTGCCGCAGACGCAGATATTGGCAGCCTCTTGCGGCCCACCATGCCAGCAGCACCAGGATGATGTAGTAAGAGCCGTCCAGAAAACTCTTTTGCATTTTCATCCTGGCGGTCAGGGACCATGCCAGCAAGGCGGCAAAAGCCGCCAGCAGACCGACATTTATCGCGGGCCGCAGGAGATTTCTGGGCTGGTCCATGGGAAAATAACCCTTACCTGTGTCAGATGGTCACCGTCGGCTGCCCGCCGCATGACAAGCCCGGCAGTTTCTTCCCTCCATACCTATACCAGCGGGCAACCACAAATAAAAGCCCGTCGGGCGCTACAATCGGTCGATCACCTTAGGCGCCCGCTGCAGAACCGTTGCCCGCCACAACGCCACACGCCCCCTGCGGAAAGGCTGCGCGAATTCAGGGCGCAGACCGTGTGCTAGCGAAACTTTCTGGGAAGTGAACAGGACCACGTAGCCGCCTGGATGGCGTTTGGTCCATTTCCGCAGGGCCGTGCGGTCTTTTGGAGTCGCCAGCGGTTGTGTCAGTCGGCCGGCGAATTGAAACTGACCGGCGTATTTTGCGGGCCAGACGGCGATTTGGCGGCCGGCTGTTTGCAGCCGTGAAATTTTTGCAGACATGGGCGCTATGTCGTAGGCCTTTTCCACCCGTCGCAAGGGCCCCACATGTATCAGAGCGATAAAAACCGATACAGCGGCACAGCTGCCCGCTACGGCGGCTGTCCGGGTCCTGGCTTTCCACAGAAACAGGACGATGCCGCCGGCAAGCATCAACAGGCCCCAGATCGGCATGCCCTTGCGCATCGCCGGCAGGCTGCCGGCATCGATGGGCAGGCCGGGCAGGGCCAGCAGCGCAATACCCGCCAGCATGAAGAGAAAAGCCACGGGCCACAGCCTTCTGCCGGCGGCCGGCCAGGGCAGCGCCGCCATTCCTCTGGCAAAGAGCAGCGCCACCGGCGGTAACAGCGGGATCAGGTAGTGAATCTGCTTACCGCTGACCAGCGACAGCAGCAGCAACGGCGGCAGCGCCCAGCTCAGACAGAAACGGGACCCCGGATCCAAGCGCATCCGGCGCACCCGACGCCACAGCGGCATCTCGAAGCACCAGGGGAACAGCACCAACGGCAGCAGGGTGGCGTACCACCAGACCGGCCGGCTGTGGGCGAAAGACCGGACCATGCGCCCGGCGGTCTGATGCCATAAAATTGCCTGGGCATAAGCCGCCCCGCCGGAATCGGCGGCCGGCAGGGCCCAGGCGAGCGCCACGGTCAGGGCAATCAACAGGGCGATCAGCAGCCCGGCATACCACCTCCAACGCTCAAGGCCGCGGCAACCGGACTGCATCCACCAGGGCGCCAACAGGCCCAGTGGCAGCAGATGCAGCAGAATCACCGGCCCCTTGGTCAGCAGGCCGGCACCCATGGCGATTCCCGCCAGAGCCCAACCGGAGACAACGCTTTCCCCGGACGCCATAAGAAATCCGACGGCGCCCAGCAAGACAAAAAAAGCCAGGGGCAGGTCGAACATCGTCAGCGTGCCGAAAACAGCCCACAGCGGCAGGCCCAGCAGCACGAAAGGCGCATGGCGGGCAACGCTGTGCTGCGCCGGCCACAGGCGGCCGGCAAGATGAACTGTCAAGAACAGGCCCAGCAGCCCGAAGACAGGCGCCGTCATTCGGGCACTGAAGGCGTTGACACCCCACAGCACCCATCCCAGGTGAATCAGCCAGAACAGCAACGGCGGTTTGTGGCTGTATGGCAGGCCGTTGACGTGCGGCACCAGAAAATGACCGCCGTGCCACATCTCCCAGGCCACCGAGAGGTAGCGGGTCTCATCGATGGGCAGAACCGGGCGGGTGATCAGCGCCACCAGTGCCAGCATCAGCCAGAGAATCACCCAACCGGCTGTCCAGCGCGCCTCAGTCACCCGGCTGGGCACGCCTGCTCCTGTCGAGCCGGATGAAATGCAGATTTCTCAAGTAAATAAAAACACCGGTGGCTTGGCCGAGGATAAACACCGGATCTTTTCGGTAGATGGCGTAACTCAGCAGCGTGACCCCGCCGGCAATGCTCAGGTACCAGAAGGCTATGGGGATCACGCTGCTCTTTTTGCGTTCCGTCGAGATCCATTGTACCAGGAACCGCGCGGAAAACAGGCCCTGTCCGGTAAAACCGATGGCCATCCACAGCACATCATGGTTCATGGCGTCTGTCCATCCTTTCAAGTTGTGGATTCATGGTCCTCCGGGCCAGCCACATGACACCGGCCAGGTCGGCCAGGCCGGTGCCCAAGCGGTCCAGGGTGCCGTAATGGGAACGCCCGTGCCGGCGCGGCCGATGGCTGACCTCCACCGAAACAACCATGGCGCCGGCCTGTTTGGCCAGCGCCGGCAGAAAGCGGTGCATGTGGTCAAATCGCGGCAACGTAAGAAAAAGGTCGCGCGGCAGCACCTTCAGACCGCACCCCGTGTCCGGCGTCCGATCCTTCAACAGGCGGCTGCGTACGGCGTTGGCCACCTTCGAGGAAAACCGCCGCCAGGCATTGTCGTGTCGGTGCCGCCGAAAGCCGGTCACCACGACGGGTGCCGAATTCGGACGGGTTGCGTGGAAAACCTCCAGCAGGTGTTCGATGTCCCGCGGATCGTTCTGCCCGTCTCCGTCCAGGGTGACCACCACGCCATAGCTTGCATGCCGGATGCCGCTGCACAGCGCGCTGCTCTGGCCGTAGCGTTTGCGATGGCGGAGCGTGCGCATCACGCCAAACTCGCGCTCAAGCCGACCGAGAACGGCCGGAGTCTGGTCGGAGCTGCCATCATCAACGACGATGATTTCATAGACATGCCGCTTTTCAAGGGCGGCACAGATTTCGCGGCACAGCGCAGCAATGTTTTGCGCCTCGTTGTGTACCGGAATCACGACGGAAAGCTGCATGCGCAAAAGGCCTTTTGGTTACCAGGTCATGAAACGGGCTGTATGAAAAGAAGTAAAATTTGTTTTATACCCAAAAAATGATGAAGAAACAATGAATAACCTCACGGCCGGATGACCGGCCCGAAAATGAAACACCCCCAAAGCGACATGAGCTATCTCAGGGAACGCTCTGCGCCGGCTGACACACCATCGCTGCCCAAATTCAGCCCGCCGGCCGCCCGAGATCGGCCCGGCGTGTTTCGGTTGCGGTTCGGCATGCCTGAAAATCACAACATGGACAGCGGCAAGGCTTCATGGTTCCTTCATGCAGCCGTTGTACATATTGCAAACCAGGCTGTTTGCTTTGAACATCAATCGACAAAACGGCGGCGAATTTGGAGCAGGAGAAACGCATCCGCATCATGGCGTGCTGCATCAACAGCTCGGTGTCCTGGGCCAGAATCATCCTGCACGACGACCTGTTTGCCCCCGCCCGAATCACTGTTTCAGCAAAGAGAGGCGCCCCCGAAAATTCCATGCCCCAGACAAACCGCCTGTGGGCATGCACCAGGCGCTTTTTGGATCGGGCACTGTGGTCGCTTTTGATTCTCCTTGGCAGACTGACCCGGCATGCAATCCTGGGAGGGTTTGTCATTCTGTTCGGCGCAGAAGCTCTCTGCGACCGCTTTTTCCAAATTGACCACTTGCTCAACCAGCAGGACTATTCCACCTGTATTGCACCGACGGTCGCCGGCCAAAGAGGTTTCAAATGGAAGCAATCAACTGCCTGAAAAAAATTTTGACCACGTTTTTCTTTCTCCCCTGCCTGTTGATATTGCTGTTTATCAACTATTCCGGCGTGGTGGACTAAGTGGTCCGATTCATGAACACGGCGGCCCTCATTCGTTGATCCAACGAAGATCGGCGCCCTGACGGCTTCGGTGCACCACCGTATTCCGCCGACCACCGGGGGCCGTGCAGGTACAAGCCCATTCAAGGCTCTACCGGCTATTTCTCGAGGCAACCGGCAAAGCGTCTTTTCCCTTGCCATTGAATAGCAGACATGTGAAAGGTGCACCCGTGATGCTTTCACGCCTGAACCGGGAGACTGTGATGAAAATTCTGCTGGTGGATGACGACGCCGATCTGCTGGAGCAAATCCGCCGGACGCTCAGCCAACAAAAATACATGGTGGCTACGGCAAAAGACGGCGAGGCGGCTCTGGACAAGCTGTTCGACCATGTCTACGACCTGGTCGTGCTCGATATCATGCTGCCCGAACGCGACGGTCTGAGCGTACTGCGGGAAATGCGGGCCGCCGGGCTGAAAACACCCGTGCTCATGCTGACCGCACGAACGTCGGTCGAAGACCGGGTCGAGGGGCTCGACGACGGGGCCGACGACTATCTGGGAAAGCCCTTCGCCATGGCCGAGCTGCTGGCCAGGATCCGCTCCCTCTTCCGACGCACCGGCCGACAAAAAAATCCGCTGCTGGCCACCGGGGGCGTGTCTCTGAACACGCGCACACGGCAGGTGTTCAAGGGCAATCGCCCGGTCGACCTGACGCCCAAGGAGTTTTCCATCCTCGAATTTCTGCTCTACAATCAGGGCCGCGCCGTCTCCCGTTTCACCTTGTCCGAGCATGTCTGGGGGGATGCATTCGATCCTTTCACCATGTCCAACTTCATCGATGTGCATATCAAGAACCTGCGGCGCAAGATCGGTGACAGCGGGCAGAAAAAGATTATCCGGACCATTCGTGGTGTGGGTTTTATCATCGGGGACGACTAACCCATGAAAATCCGGTATAAAATCACCCTGTGGATCACCCTCACCGGTGTGCTGGTCAGCCTCGTTTTTTCGGCCATCGTCTTTTTCGAAATGCTGGAGCAGCCTTATGAACTGCTCGATGCCGAGCTGAACAACGAGGCCCTGGCCGTGATCCGGCAGCTGGAGTCTATACAGCGCGGTGGAAAAAAGAACTTCTCCGGCCTCGAACTGCCGATCGATATAGGCCGCAATTACATTCGGCTGTACGACCAACGCAAAAGGGTCCTGTTCCGGTCGGCCCTGGCGCGCCGCATACAGATCCCCATGGGGGATCACCGAAAGCGGGCCTATACTGTCAACACATCCATGCCCGTCAGCCAGATCTATTTGCACCGGAGCACCGATGACGACCCGGCGGATGATGACGAGCTGGCCCTGCGCATGAAGGCTTTTTCAGTGACACTGGCCGGCCGGCCGGCGATTCTGCAGATCGGCAAACCCATCGAAAAACTCAGCGAAGAAATCACGGACCTGGTATGGACGCTCGTGCTGGGCCTTGCAGTGGCCACCGGGCTGCTCGTACTGCTGAGCTACGGGGTAGCCGGAAAAATTCTGCAACCGATCAATACCATCAACCGCCTGTCCAGCAAGATCGACGACCAGACCCTGGACCAGCGCATCCCCCTGGGGCCAAGCCGGGACGAACTCTACACCCTCTCTAAGTCGCTCAACCGCATGTTCGACCGCCTGCAGCATTCTTTCAAACGTCAGAAAGAATTTATCGCCAATGCCTCCCACGAGCTGAAAAGCCCGCTGACCCTGTTGCAGCTTTCCACCGAAGACCTGCTGCAACAGCCCGAACTGCCGGCACAGGCAAAAGAGCAGGTGCGGCGGCAGCTGGATATCCTGCGCCGCATGAGCCAGCTGATCAAAAATCTTTTGGAGCTTTCCGCGCTGGTGCTGAAGGAAACGGTGGTCGTTGAACGCGTGGACCTGCCGGGGGTCATCACTTCCGTGCTGCAGGATTACGAGCCGGTTTTTACGGCAAAAGCCATTCGACTGAAGACCGACCTCCCGCCGCAGCTCGAAATCGATGCCGACGTACGCAAAATCCGGCGCATGCTGGTCAACCTGCTGGACAATGCCGCGAAGTACAACCGCGCAAACGGCCGAATCGAACTGGAACTTGCCGGCAATGCAGAAAACTGGCGTTTGGCCCTGGCGAATTCGGGCCCGGGTATTCCGGAAAAAGATCTGAAGCGCGTATTCCAGCAATTCTACCGCGTGGAAAAATCGCGTTCATCACAGTTCGGCGGCTCCGGCCTGGGTCTTGCCATCGTAAAGAGAATCGTCGAACTCCACGGGGGCACCGTCCGCATGCAAAGCGACTCCGTCGGCTGGAACCGTGTGGAACTCGTTTTCCCGAAGCATATACCGGCAGGCCGCGTCCCGCGAACCGGCTGGAAGGAACGTATTCAGAGATAGGCTGACCGCCGGTTCCCATGCGGGCGTGCAATCGACGAGTTGATGATGCGGCAACATGAAGGCGTTATGGAGTTTGCGCAAAGGGCCGGGTTGGCTTCCCCTCGCCTGAGCTTCGCTGGGCTCCGCTCGGCTCGGCCAACCCCTTTATCTCGGCAGGGAGATCAACTATAACTTCTCATCTTAAAAAACGTAAAAAGTGGTCTTGACATTGGGGTCCACCTTAAACAGATCGTTATTTAATGCAATATGAATTTCTGATGTTTTTTCATGCAAGATTCAGGTACGAAATCATCTTAGCTATCAGGGTAGCGCAATTACATCCACAATTCCATCCCAAAACAACCGCCCGTGCAGAAAGCTTTCAACCATTGCGGGATCTGCAAGGCGCAGCTTTTCCACTGTGGATGCTGCTTTGGCTTTTTTCAGATCCGCCACGAGAAGGTCACGTTCTCGATTGGCATCCAATGTTTTGTTGTTCGTCATACGTTTAAAGAAATTCCTGTGCACACTGACTGTGCCCACATAAAAATGCCGCCCGGCCGGGGTAACGTAGCGGGTTTTCCAGAAGCGTGTAAAATGACGGCGGTGATCCGTGCCGGTATCTCCGGCCCTGCGAAAGGCAAAATCGTTGACGCGCGTATCCCAGAAGGACGGACTGACCGGTGCAGTGGGATAGGGCCGCTCAAGCAGGGAAAGCTTTGCCATTTTCAGCACAGCGGCAAAGCTGATATCATCCGCCAGGTTCCAGCCAGCTTCCTCCAGGGCGCGGATGAGCCCCGAATCGTTTGCGGCGGCTACGACAACACAGATAGGCCTGCGCTTTTGACCGACAATGGTTTCGGTGTATTGCAGGTGGTTGTCCGCAAAAATCATCTGTACCCGGTGGACAACGACGCTTGGCGGTGCTGCAGGCCTGGCCGGCGGGGGAGCGTAGCGCACGGCAAAGTCCGTGTAAAAAACCAGCGCTGCGATCAGTATACCGGCTGAGAGCCAGCGGGTTTTCACTTTTGGCGATGCTTTTGGCATTTGCGCCTGCCGGGCGCGCAGCCACTCGGAGAGGCTGATGCCGGCGATGAGCCACAGCGCACCCACCAGGTAGCCGCCCCAGACATCACTTAAGTAGTGCACGCCCAGGTAGAGCCGGCTGAAACCAATCAGCAGTACGACGGCCAGGCCCGCGAAGCAGACGTTAACGCGAATTTCCCATCTTTTGGCCGCGCGCATGAGAATGTAAGTGAGAAACCCATAGAAAGCCACGGCGATGGTGGCATGCCCGCTGGGAAAGGAAAAAGAGTGTTCGGCGTACATCGCAACCACGGGACGCGGACGATGAAAGATGTGTTTGCTCAGGTGCGTAAACACTTGACTGCCCGCGACAGCCGTCAGCAGCGGCAAAATGTAGATGCGGTGTCGCTGCATCCACAAAAGCGCCACGGCAGCCAGCAGGAACACGGTGACCACCTGCCATTTGCCCAGCAGCGTGATCCAGAAAAAGGTCTTGGTGAGTACCGGATTGCGGAACACCGCCAGCAGGTGTTCAATGCGAACATCGGCCGTCACGATGACATCGGCGGTGACCACATCTTCGATGATGCCGCCAAAGAGGATCAGCACATATCCGAAGGTCAGCGTCAAAACGGTTGCCGGAAAGCCAAAAAGCGTATGCGTGTCAAAGCGTTTCTTGACAAAGGCGAAAAACAGTGGATGGCGGGAGGCAATTTTGCGCACTTCCGAATTCTGCAAAACGGCAGCCGCCACCGAATGCCACAGGGAGGCGGCCAGCGAAAAGAAGTAGGGCCCGCGCTTTTTGACAAAGCGTTTGATCAGGGAGAAAACCAGAAAACAGGCCAGCAGGGCGGCGAACATGAAGCCGGCGCGCGAAAGCCAGATGCGGGCCAGATTCAGAGAGCGCGCAAAAAGATAGCCCGCGCCCACCCACTGCAGGCCCCAGCCCACGGCGCCGAGCACGTTCCACACAAAGAACGTGCGCTGCCGCATGCCCACCGAGCCGGCGATAAAGGGCGCCACCTCCTTGACGCTGGGAATAAAGCGCCCTAGAAACACACTCTTGGCCCCATGCGCGTCGAAAAAAACGTGCGCTTTGGAAAGGTGCTCCGGTTTTAAGAACCAGACGCCCTCTCTTATCCAGCGGGAGCCGAACTTTGCACCCAGGTAGTAATTGAGATTGTCGCCGATGACCGCGCCGGCAACGGCAAACCACAGCAGGTCGCCGAAATCAAACGCCCCCTGGGCGGCCAGGGCCCCGAGCAGCAGGATGAAGGTGGATCCGGGCAGAATCAGCCCGATACCCATGGCTGTCTCCAGCAGGGCCGCCAACAGAGCCATCCAGTAGCCCAACACCTGAAAATGCTGCACCGTGGGCAGCAGACTGTGTAGGAAGCGATCAAGCATGTGTTAGGGTATGGCCCTTGCGGCGACTTTTTTTAAAACTTCGGTATCCCACACGCCCCATCTCGGAGCCCGCTTCGGGCTGCGTCCGATTTCCCCTTGGCCCGATGCTGCCGGATGATTTTCTCGTACCATGTTGTATAGCGGCGCAGGGTTTCTCCGAGGGCGTGCTGCTCGGCCCGCCGCCGGCTGGCGCGCCCCATCGCAGGCCAGTTGGGTGCCAGGGAAAGCATGTCGCGTATGCAGCGCTCGGCACCAGTGCTGCTGCCGGGTTGAAACAAGAGACCGTTGACGCCGGGGCGGACCAGTTCCGGCAAGGCGCAGGCATCGGCGGCCAGCACCGGCCGGCCGCTGGCCATGGCCTCCAGGGTAGCAATGGACTGCAGCTCGGCTGCGCCGGGCATGACAAAGACATCGGCACTGTTATAGAGCAGCGGCAGGTCGTCATCAGGCACGTACCCGGTCAAAATGACCCTTTCCTTCAGGCCCAGATCCTTGCGCATGTGTTTCAAGGCGCTTAAAAAACGACCTTTGCCGCAAATGACGATCTGCAGCGGCTGGTCCGCCAGGTGTATGGCCGCTTTTAGCAGAACATCCAGGCCCTTTTCACGGTCCACCCGTCCGACGTACAAAAAAACCGAGCGTGAAGGATCGATGCCGTATCGCCATCGCAGGTGTCGCCGGTCGGCTGCTGGCCGCGGTTGGAAGTGCTGGATATCGACACCGTTGGAGATGGCCTCGACGGGGACCCGACAGCCGGCCTGCTCTAAAATCAAAGCCGCCGTAGGGGTGGGCGCGGCAACCCCGTCGAGACGGTTGAACAGGCCCAGCATGTTGCGCCATAGCAGCCGCTGAACCATGGGCCGCAGGAAGCCGGCAAGATGCACGTTGTCGGTCAGGTTGTCCGGCAGAAAATGGTTGGTGCCCACCACTGGAATGTTCCGGCGGCGCGCTTTTCGCCAGACGCTGCGGCTGATAAAATAATGGTCCTGGATGTGGACCAAGTCGGGCTGCAGGGTTTCCAACACCTTCTCGATGCGCCGTCCGGAAAAAGCGCTCACGTTGGCATTATGGCCCAGGTTGAGGGCCGTCACCCGGTGAACATCCAAACCATTTTTACGGATGGTGCCAGGGCCAAACACCTTTGGCGCCAGCACAGCCACCTGGTGACCGGAGCGGGCCAACCCTTCGGCCAGACTCACCGTAAAGGTGGCTTGGCCGTTGTCTTTGCGGTAGAAAGCCTGGCCGGCCAGAAGGATTTTCATGACTTGCCTGCCTGTTCTTTAAGGTTGCAATTGCCGCCCGGCACGGCCACATAGCGGTGCACCACCATCGCCAGCGTCAACAACAAAAGCCCGCCGAAAAACAGGGCGGCCTCCAGCCCCAACCGGTGGCGTACGGCGGACTTTCCCATGAAATAACCGGCCGCCACCAGAGCGCCGCCCAAAAGCACCTGGCAGCTGCCGGCCGCCGCCAGGATGCGCCGCCAGGACACTTTCGCCAGGCCGGCGGCAATCAGCACCGGGATGGCCGCGATGCCAAAGGAAAGTTTGCTGATCACCAGCAGCTTGACCCCGTCTTTTTGCAGCCGTTTTTCCAGCGCCCGGATCCGGGCATCGAAGCGCGTAAACCCCGGCAGGCGTTTTCGAACCGCATCCAGGCGGCCGGCATATCCGATCAGATACCAGAGCCCGTCGGCGGTCAGGTTACCGGCACTGGCAGCGAAAAAGACACCCCAGAGATCCAGGCGGCCGGCCCCTGCCAGAGCCGCCGCTGCCAGGGTAGTGGCCGGCCCTTCGATCAGCACCAGGGTAAATACAAGCATATAGCTGGCAAACCCCAGATGAGTAATAATCGTGCCACTGGCAACGGCTTCGAGCATCGCATGCAGCATATCCATCTTCCTGCTTACACCCGGCTGACCAGGTCGGCGGCGATGTCCAGCGCCGCCTGCGGACGCGCCAGGCGGGCGGCATTGCCGGCCATGGCCTGAAAGGCCGCATTGCCGGGGGTCAGCCAGTCCGACAGGATGCGGGCGATATCCTCCGGCTGCGGCGCGTAAATGCCGGCATGCTGATCCTGGACATAGTCGACGTTGCCGGTTTCCTGACCCGGTACGTAGTCGCACAAAACCTGCGGCAGACCGGCAACAAAGGCTTCGCTGATCGTACCCGGACCCGCCTTGGTTACCAGAACATCGGCGGCTCCCATTAGTTGCGGCATGTTTTCCGCGAAGCCGTAAACTCGGGTCGGGATTTCCCAGCAGACTTTTTCCAGCTGTTCTTTCAGCGCGCGGTTGCGGCCGCTGACCACCAGCAGCTGAGCCTGCAGCCGGCTTACGGCGATCCGGCGGGCAATGCGGTAAATCCGCCCGGTACCCTCTCCCCCGCCGACCACCAGCACCGCCGGTATGTCCGCCGCCAGTCCCAGCCGGCGGCGATATTCCCGGCGGTGGCCGCTCAGCTGCATAAATTTCAGGCTGATCGGCTGACCGTAAACAGCCAGCTTTTCGGCCGGCATGCCATATTGCAGGGCCTGTTGGCGGGCCGCTTGCGTGGGCACGATTAAGTGGTCCACTTCCGCGCAGATCCAGAAAGGATGGAGGCTGACCATGTCCGTGACCACGGTCACGAAAGGTGCGTCCAGCGCGGCGGCTTTCACCCATTTTACGCCCAAATGATTCATGACCGGATGCAGGGATACCACCAGGTGCGGCCGCAGGGCGATCAGGTGGCGGGCCATGGGGTTTTTCACCAACGGAAAGATCATCCCGAAAAAGAAGCGTGGCAGATGCACGTGGGCGGTCAGTTTCCAGAGGACCTGCCAGACCGGTTTGCCGGCCCCGCTGAGCCAGCCGTAGGTGCCGGGCAGTTTGCAAAACGGCCAGGGCATGTGGTTTTTCCAGATGTCGCTAATGATTACTGCATAGCAGCCGGGGTATCGGTATTCGATGGCCTCTGCGATGGCATTGGCCGCGGCGCGGTGCCCGCCGCCGGTATCGGAAATCAAAAAAAGGATGCGTTTCTTTTTCATGCGCCGGGCCCTTTCCCGGCAGGCCGGGCGGTGAAATCCGCCGGCCGCATGCGCTGCTGCTTTTTGTGGTAGAGAAATTCGAGCAGGCCGTCCGTGGCAAGTACCAGAATAAACAGTGCCAAAAGGATCTGGCCGGCATAGATCTTACCCAGCGTACGCACATACAGCCCGGCAATGTTGAGGTATTTCTTGATGCCTTCAAAGGGTGTTTTGTGGCCGACCGGAACGACCTCGGTATGCACACCCTGATCCGAAACCGTGACCCGCACATAGTGATAAAAGGTATGCTTGGGGTCGCTGCCCACCAGTTCCGCGCCGGCCCCGCCGCTGATGATCGTTTTCAGCCCGCGCTGCGTGGTCTCGTAAAAGGCATGGATGTGAGAGCAGAAAAGCACGCTGATCTTGTACTTGACGAACAGGTCCTCAAGCTGGCGGGCCGTGTCCGCATCCCTGAGGCTGTGGGCGTAACGGATGCCGGCGCGGTTGTCGTCGCGCGGGTCCCACAGCGGAACGTGCATGAACACAAAACGGTATCTATCGTGCAGACCGTCCTTGAGCTGCCTTTCGAGCCAGGCGGTTTGCTGGTCACCGAGGCCGGTTTCATTGCTGTCGTCGAGCAGAATGAACTTGGCACCGCCCAGCTCAAAGGCATAATAAAACCGTCCGAAAATCTTGTAGTAAAAATCCATGTCTTCAAAAGCCACATCGTGATTGCCCGGCAGCACCAGGGTCGGGATCTGGATACTATTCAGCTGGGTTAAGAAAGATTCGTAAGTCTCCCGGGTGGGGTAGAGCACCGTGTCTCCCGCTAATATTGCAAAATCGAGCTTGGGATCGTGGTTGAGCCTTTTCACCAGCGTATTGAAAATCGGACTGTTTTTGTTGTCGCCCAGGAAAGCAAAGCAAAAAGGCAAGCCGTGGGCGCGTTTCTGGATCTCCTGCATGGCATGATAGTTCAGGTCATGCGCTTTAATGGGGAAAAAATCCGAGATTTCGAAATATCCCCCTAAACACAGGGTAACGATGATCAGCGCCAGCCGGAGCCAGGTGCGGCGCCGGAAATAGGCGGCCGCAATATTGCCCACTTTTTTCATCTGTCCATTCCCGTTGGCCAATCGCCTCTATTATCCAAAATGTTCCCAACAACGCCGATCGTCAAACCTCCCGCCGGCCGGGGAAGACATCGAGCATTCCAACCAGACGTTCGTAAGCCGGCATCAGCCGCGGGCGCAGCCGCGTCAGCAGGACGAAACTGACTACCGCCACCGCCAGGGACCCGGCAATGTCAAAGGGGAAGTGCAGCCCGGTGTACACCCGGGCCCAGCTGCCGGCCAGGGCCAGGGCCAGCAGGAGCATTCCCTGCCGACGCCACAGGGGCCGTGACAGCAGCGACAGGGCCGCGGCAAAGAGCAGCGTGGCATGATCGCTGGGAAACGAGGTTTCCGGCGCATGCGGGATCAGCGGCCGGCAGAGACCGATCATAAACGGCCGCGGATGGGTGTAAAACAGGCCGATGGCCTGGTTGATCAACAGGCCGACAGCCACGACCAGAACCGCTTCCAGGATTGCCGGTTTCTGGAAACGCTCGCAAGTCAGCCAGAAAAGCGCCAGCAGAACGATCACGGCATACGGTGCACCCCTGGCAAAGACAACGGCCAGCAGATCCCATGCCGGATGCGTGCCGGCACCGGCATGTATCCAGCGAAACAGGTCGATATTCAGCGTGTCGGTCATGGTTTCCTCCGCTCAAGAGATCGCAGTGCGTTCATGCTGCTGCTATAGTTTGAATACAGAGCATAGCACACGAAGATGACCGCAAGATGACCGCAAGATTATCTTTTGGTCATCTCGAAAGATTGCCTGTGGCGGTGGCAAATTGGATTTTGGCACTGTTGTACCGGATCTGGATGTTTACCCGGCGGGAGGCGTGATACGCGGCAGGGCCACCAGAAAACGGCTGCCCATGTTGGGTTGGCTGGTAACGGTAATGCGACCGTGGTGGGCCGTTACGATGGCACGCGCCAGACTCAGGCCCAGGCCGCTGCCGGGGGTGGAGCGACTGGCATCGCCGCGGTAGAAGCGGTCGAAGACGTGCCGCATGGCATCTTCGTCGATCCCCACACCCGAATCGCTGACCATGAGCGTGACTTCGTCGGCAGAGGCGGACACCTGCAAATCGACCCTGCCGCCGGCCGGCGTGTACTTGACGGCGTTGTCCAGCAGGTTGGCCACGACGCGCTGCATACCGCGGACATCGCCGCGGATGAAAAGCGGTTCAGTTGGAACCTGCCATTGCAGATCGATCCCGCGGTCTTCGCCGGCCGGCAAAAACAGTTCCGCGGCTTCGCGGACCACCTGCGCCAGATCGACGACTTCGTCCGGCAACGGCAGTGTGCCGGCATCGATTTGCGCCAGTTCGAGGATCGTGTTGACCATGGCCACCAGCCGGTCGCTCTCCTCGATGACGGCAACCGCCATGTCGCGGAAGGCAGCCAGATTATTTTCTCCACTCAGGGTGGTTTCGGCCATGCCGCGGATGCGCGTGATCGGCATGCGCAGGTCGTGGGCCACGTTGTCGATGACCGTCGTAAGCTCGGCAATCAAGGCAGCGATGCGCCGCTGCATGGTGGCAAAAGCGGCGGCCAGATCTTCGATTTCCGCCCCCCGGTGGTTGCCCGGCGGCAGCGGCTGATCGAGATGTCCGGCGGCAATGGATGCGGCCGCAGCGGTGACCTGCCGTACGCCGGCCATGGCGCGGCGTGAGATGAAATAGGCACCCAGCCCACCGCAGGCCAGCAATATAAAAAAGGCTGTCGAGAAGGTCTCGCGGTAATCCTCCAGCAAATCCTGGTTTTCTTCGATCGTGGTGGCAATCTGAAGGACGCTGCCGTCGTTCAAGCGTTTGGAGAGCAGGCGCACGGCAGACTCTCGCCCGGGAATGTGCCGGGTTTCAATTTGCATGTTGCGAACAGGGTGCTGGGCTAAGGAGGCCACCAGGTTTTTCCAGGCACGCTCGTCGGAAGCCGCCCGCAGACCGCCGTCAGGCCCCACAAGACGGAAGAACACGCGCCGTTTGCCGGCGCCGTTGGCCTCGGTGGCAAACTCGATCTTCAGCCCCTGGGCCCCGCGCGTGCGGTAGGTACGTGCAAACTCGCGTGCTTTGGCCTGCAGGCGCTCATCCGTCTGCCGGTCAAGTCCCGCCGCAAGCTGCACGTACACAAAGAGAAAGGCGGCCAACGCAAGAATCGCAAACAGCAGGCTGTACCAGAGCGTCAGGCGCTGGGAAACGGTGCGCAACATCAGCGGCGCTCCCTGGCCACGTAGCCCACGCCGCGAACCGTGTGAATTAGGGGGGGATCGAAGCCGTGATCGATCTTATCGCGCAACCGGCAGATGCGGGCTTCGACCACATTGGTCTGGGGATCGAAGTCATAGCCCCAGACGTGCTCGAGGATCATGGTCTTGGAGACCACCCGACCCGCGTGGCGCAACAGGTACTCCAGCAGGGCGAACTCGCGCTGCTGGAGATCAATTTCCTGTCCGGCGCGGGTCACGTTGTGCGCAATGACATTCATCACCAGGTCGGCCAACTGCAGCACCGTCGGCTCGGCCGGACGCTGCCCGCGGCGCAGCAGGGCCCGCAAACGCGCCACGAGTTCGGCAAAAGAGAACGGCTTGACCAGGTAGTCGTCCCCACCGGCCTGCAGGCCGGCGATGCGGTCCTGCACACTTTTTCGGGCGCTCAAAAACAGGACCGGCGTAGCAACTCCGGCACCCCGCAAGCGTTCGATCAGTGCCAGGCCATCGAGACCGGGCAGCATGATGTCCAGGATGGCGGCATCAAAAGATTGCTGCAAAAGAAACTGCAGACCGGCCTGTCCGTCCGCGCACCGCGTGACTTCAAAGCCCTCGCGCGTAAGCCCGCTGGTGATAAAATCAGCGGTTTTGGTATCATCTTCAACGATCAGGATGCGCATGTCATTGTCCCTGCATATACGCTGTAGGCCCTCCGGCCGCAACCCGCCGCCGGCGATTTTCGGCACGTTAGGGCCACGGAAAGAAATAAATCCACAGATATCACGCCGGATTTTGGTTCGGCTACAAGGCGCGGCGGTTGTTTCATACTGGTTGTATGGGACCATCGACGCAACGCCGTAGCCGGGCCAAAAGACAAGTCAGAATGGGGATTTTATTTTTTCCGGGGCCCTTATGCCTCTTTGCGAAAGCGGCTGAAAATCACCACCCAGCACAGCGCCAGAGCGGCGCTGACGGCATTGAGCACCACGTCACTGTTCTGGTAATGCCGGCTGGGTTCGAAATACTGAATGACCTCGTCGATCCATCCCAGTGCGATGGTGATCCCCAAAGCCACCGGCAGGGCGACACGCAAAGAACAACGAAAGCGCAACGCCCGGCAGATCAGAAAGGCCAGCAGACCGTACTCGATCAGATGTATCCGCTCCGCCGGAAACCGTATGAGATTCAGCGCACAAACATACAGCCCCACCAGTGCGCCGATGCAGACGTACATCCATGGATTGTGCAAATCCAGGTGGTGCATTGCCAGGGCCGCCAGGAAGGCCAGGCCGGCGCTGACGGCCAAAAGGGTGATCAGGCCAAAGGGCGTGTTTTGGATCATGAAAACCACGACATCGTAGACCAGGGCGGACGTGCCGTAAATCGCAAGCGCCCAGGCCAGCGCCAGCAGCCAGTAAAACCCCGCGGTGAAGTTGTTCTGATCCACAATTTTCATTTTTTTACGGTGATCGATTCCCCGTCACTTGCAAGCACCAGCGTGCCGTCTCGATCGGTGCGCCATACCGTCCCGTGGAGTCTGTGCAGCGTGGCCGTCAGCGGCAGGCCGTAGGGGTTTTTGCCGGTGGAGATGACGAAAACAGCCCCTCGAAAGGTTTCGGCCAGGCGCGCGCTGATTTTCCCGCCGTGATGCGGAATCTGCACGCAGCGGATCGTTTGCGGGCTTTTGAGATGCCCGATGATGATATTCTGCACTTTTGGGCCCACGTCCGACAAAAACAAAAATCCCGTTTTTCCATATTGCAGCCGTGTTGTGACGGCCCGGTCATTGACCGTAAAATGCGGCCGCCGGATGCTTTGCATCGTCAGATGCAGGCCGGGCTGCGCCAAGGTTTCGGTTAGGGAGGTGTTTCTCAGGCAGCGGATCACAATTCCCCGGGCCCTGATCCGCCGGACCAGTTTTGCGTATTCCGGATCCGTTCCCCGCTCTGCAGCGAGGATCATTTCTCTGACCTCAAAATCTTCGATGATCCGGAAAAAGCCGCCGAAATGGTTTGCATGCGGATGGGTAACGATGGCGCGCTCGATGGTGCGCACGCCGTGTGCCCGCAGGTAGGCCGCCAGTGGACGGGAAGTCCGCCGGCCGCCGGCGTCGATCAACATATTGCGGCCGTAGGGAAGCTTGATCAAAATGGCATCCGCGCAACCCACATCGATAAAATGCACCTGGAGCATGGCTTTTCGCGCGCCCACGAGGGTCGCTGTCAGCAGCACGGCCAGGCTGCAGCACAAAATCATGCGGGCCGCCCGGCGGATGAATCGCGAAATGTTTTTCTGCCGGCCATCGCCCACAGGTGCGTGAAAGACCATCTTCATGTCCGTATGCCTGCCCGGAATTGCGGCACCGCTGCTGGATATTTCCCCACGCGCAAAAACAGTGTTTCACCCTCCTGCCGCGCCTGTCAAGACCTGCCCGTGGAAAGGCTCCGTTTAAAAAGTGCCCTTTGGCCTGGGGCACAGAATGTGATATGGGGAACCAGCACCGTTGCCCGCCCATCCGGCCAGCATTGTAAAATGAAGGGCTTGTGCAAACATTTTATCGCCAAATGGAAGTGTCTGCCATGAAAATCATCGAAAGCGTAAGCGCCATGCAGCAAGAATCCGACATCCTGCGGCGGAAGGGCCGCACCATCGCCTTTGTGCCCACCATGGGCTACCTGCACGGAGGGCATACGGCACTCATACGTGAGGCACGACGGCGCGGAGATTATCTGGTGGTCAGCGTTTTCGTCAATCCAACGCAGTTTTCCCCCGGCGAAGACCTGGACTCCTACCCGCGGGATATCGAGCGGGACATCCGCATCTGCCAAGAGGAGGCCGTGGATACGCTTTTCATGCCCGCACGGGAAGCGCTTTTCGGCCAGCGCTTTCAAACCGCCGTAATCCTGGAAGCCCTGCCCCGGCACCTGTGCGGCAGGTCGCGGCCCAACTTCTTTCAGGGCGTCGCCACCATCGTGACCAAACTTTTCAACATCGTCAAGCCGCACATCGCCGTTTTCGGCGAAAAGGACTACCAGCAGCTGCTGGTGGTGCGCCGCCTGGTGCGCGACCTGAATTTCGACATCGAAATCGTGGGAGTCCCCACGGTCAGGGAAGCCGACGGCCTGGCCATGAGTTCGCGAAATGCTTACCTGACCACCGCCGCACAGCGCCGGGCGGCGCTGAGCCTGCACCGGTCGCTTTACTACGCCGCCGAGCGCGTGGCCGGGGGGGAAACCAGCGCCGCGGCCATTATCCGGGCCTGCCGGCAGCGCATCGCGGCGCACCCCGAAACCGACATCGATTACATCGCCATCTGCGACCCCGAGACGCTGGAGGACATGACGGTCATCGACCGGCCCGTTCGCATGGCTCTGGCGGTGACAGTGGGAAAGGCGCGCCTAATCGACAACATGCGCCTTACGCCCGGTTCGTCGGACGATTAGCGCCGTCTTGCGACCCGGCCTGCCGGATGACGGCTTTTCGCGCGGCACGTATTTCGTGCCGCGCGGTTCGGCATTCAAAGGAACTCGCCCTTTCGGCCGGTTCATCCTACCGCCGGCTCCCCGGCCGCGTTGCCGGCCCTTTTTTTCAGACCTGCGGCGCACCGTAAAAAGTCGGTTTTGAACAGGTTGCAAAACTTTTCGGTAAAAAGCGCTGTGCATCGTTTAGCACTAAAATCCCAGTCTGTTTGAGGAGCAAGGCGACGCGTTCCCGGGATTTGCCGCAAGCCGGCCCAGCTTCCGAAAAGGCTTGCGCAAGCGAACAGCCCGGACTTACTTATTATGAAATCATCAAATGTAACGTAAGGCCGGCGCCGCTTAATTTCAGGTGATCTTCGGGGCGGCCTCACGGCCCGTCGATGCCGTCCTGCGGCATCACGCTTGCCAACCTACCGCTTTTATGGCATGATTCGGGCAAACCATCCCCCAAAGGAGTCTGCCCATGAAAGCGGCACACCTTGTCAGCCGTCGTTTGGCGGTACTTTTCGTGATTTTCTCGCTGGGCGGCCTGCTATCGTCGGCCGGCCGCACTGCCGCAGCCGAGCTTCCCGTTACCCGCGTGGTGCTTTTCTCAAGCGGCGTGGGCAATTTCATCCACAGCGGCCGCATCACCGGCGATGATGTCGTGACACTGCATTTCAGCGCCGACCAGATGAACGATGTGCTGAAATCGATGGTGGTCAACGATCTGGACGGCGGCAGTGTGGACGGCATCATCTATCCCTCCAAGGAGCCGCTGACGCGGGCGTTGCAACGCTTTGCCGTTGACCTGTCCGGCAACCCCCCGCTCGCCGGCCTGCTGAAGCAGATACGCGGGGCAGCCGTGCGTGTCTGGGCGCCGGATCTGGTCGCGGGCAGAATACTGAGCGTGGAGCGCCGCCTCCAAAAGACAACCGTGGCCGCCGGAACCTCGGAATTTGAGACATTCACGCTGAACCTGGACACCCGCAACGGTTTCAAGGCAATCCCGCTGGGCGCCATTTCCCGCCTGCAGCTGGATAACGCGAAACTCAACGCCGACTTGAACCGTGCTCTGGAAATGCTGGCAGGCGCCACAGACCGGACCGGCAAGCCGGTACAGATCCGGTTTCGCGGGCAGGGCCCCCGGCGGGTGCGCATTGCCTATCTCATCGAAACCCCGGTCTGGAAAACGAGCTATCGCCTGGACATGCGCGACAAGGACTTCTTTATGCAGGGTTGGGCCATCGTGGAAAACAGTTCGGACAGCGACTGGCACAATGTGCATCTCGTGCTGGTTTCCGGCCGCCCCATCTCCTTTATTCAGGATCTTTACACGCCGCTCTACCGGTCCAGGCCGGTGGTCAGGCCACGGGACTATGCGGCTCTGAGGCCCCGGCAGTACGCATCGGGCATGCCGGCACCAGATACCCGCATACGCAGTAAGGCGGCCGTTCGCAAGGCGCTGCAACCGGCGGCCAGGATGGAATACCGCCAGGCCCTTGCAGGCGGTGTCTCCGACAAGTTGGCCGCACCGGCTGAAAAAGAGGTGCCGCCGGCCATGGGCAGCGGCGTTTCGTCTGCCGTCGACACCGGCACCACCGGCGAACTGTTCTATTTCGCCGTCCAACAGCCGGTGGCCCTGGCACGGCATCAAAGCGCCCTTATCCCCATCGTCAACCGCCCCATTGCCGCACAGCGCGTATCCGTATACAACCGCGCGGTGCTGCCGCGGCATCCCTTAAACGGGGTCTGGCTGCGCAATAACACCGGCTTTACGCTGGCCGCGGGACCGGTAACCGTATACGCCCAAGGGACCTATGCCGGCGATGCGCGCCTCGGTAGCCTGGTTCCCGGCGACCGACGGCTGCTGACCTACGGTGTCGACCTGGAAGTGCTGGTCGATGCAACCGTGAAAACCGAAACCCGCCGGGCCGTTTTGAAAATCGTAGACGGCATCCTCGAAGAGAAGCATCTGAGCGTCTTTCAGTATGCCTACCACATGGAGAACAAATCGCCAAAACCGCGCCGGGTAGTTGTGGAGCACCCTTTCAATGGCCGGCGCAAACTGACGGCCCCGCAGCATTATGCCGAAAAGAGCGCCCGTTTCTACCGCTTCGAAAAGGCGCTGGCGCCGGGCGAGAAAACAACGCTCACGGTGAGAGAAGAACAGATCCGGCTGCAGCGCCTCGGATTGCTGGACATGACCCTGGCGCAGCTGCTGGTCTATTCCTCAAACAGCGAAATTTCACCCGCCGTACGCAAAACTTTCAAAACCCTGGCGACGCTCAAGCGCACACTGGTGTCGCTGAAGGCCAAACGAACGGATCAGAACGATCGCCTGCAGGCCATCTCCCGGGACCAGGACCGCCTGCGCAAGAATATTCGGACGGTGGGGACAGCTTCCGAACTGGGCAGGCGCTATCTGGCAAAGCTGAGCACCCAGGAAGACCGCATCGAGAGCATCCGGGGCAAAATCGCCGCGCTCGACCGCCAGATCGCCGAGAAGCGAAATGCACTCAAGGCTTACCTTGAAAACCTGAGCGTGGAATAACCCGCAGCAAAAGGCCGGACATCGTGGACCGCGAAAACACCGTTGCCTATTATTACCAGGTCGCCGAAACCCTGAAAGCGCGCATCGAATCCCAACAGTATCCGCCCGGTGAACTGCTGCCTTCCGACAGGGACCTTGCCCGCGCCTTTGGCGTCAGCAACATCACCATCCGCAGAGCCATGTCCTTGCTGGTCAGCCAGGGTCTGGTGGTTCGCCGACGCGGCGTAGGTACGCGTGTCCTGCCACTGGAAGATTCGCGCATCCCGTTGAAAATCACCGGCAACTTCAAAGACTGGGTCGACTCGGCCTTAAGCCGCAGCCAGAAACTGGCCGTCACCGTTCTCGGCACGGAGACCACGGCCTGCCCGCAGCGCGTGGCCAAGCAGCTGCAGCGTACGCCCGGCAGTGACATCTGGCGCATGCAGCGCGTCCGCAGCCTGAAATCGGAGCCCATTTCCTACTATATCAATTACGTTCCGCCGGGCCTGCTGAGGGATGTTGCGCCGATGGATTTTGTCAAAAGGCGCTTTATCGAAGTTTTTCAGCAAAAGAGCGGCATCGCCATCGTCAGGATCGAACAGCAGGTGGAGGCCACCTGCGCCGATATGGACGTGGCCGGCGTGCTGGAGGTGGATTTCGGCGCACCGCTTTTCTTCATCACCAACATCTACTCTGACAGCCGCGGTGCACCGGTGGAAGTCACCCACATGTACTTCCGCGGGGACCGTTACATCTATAAAAACATCACTTCCATCGATGACGCCTCCTGACCACCCGGCGGCGGCCCTTCCCCTCTACCCGGACATCATCTGCGGCAATACCAACACGACCTGCGGGAAAAGCACCAGCACCACAATCACGAGAATGATCGGGATCAGAAAGGGCAGCAGCGACCGCACCACCTTTTCGAAAGGCATCCGCGTAATACCCACCAGGACGTAAATCACGTTGCCGAAAGGCGGCGTGATCACGCCCACGGAAAGCGAGATCACCATCAGCACCCCGAAAAACAGCGGATCGATCCCCAGCACCTTGATCATCGGCACCATCACCGGCGTAAAGATCAGCACCGATTCGATGACCGACATGAAACAGCCCACCACCAGAAAAAAGAGCGTGATCAGCAGCAGCAGAATGGTGGTATCGTTGGACAGGTGCATCACCAGTCCTGCCAGGGTAAGGGGAATTTGCAGACGCACCAGCAGCCAGCCATACAAAACGGCGATGGAAATGATAAACAGTACGATGGCGGTAAACTCGATGGTCGTATAGAAAACTTCCCGCAGATCCTGGAGAGAAATGTCCCGGTAGATCAAGAGCCCCAGCACCATGGCATAGGCACTGGCCACCACTCCGGACTCGGTGGGGGTGAAGATGCCCGACCAGATGCCGCCGACGATGATGACCGGCGTCATCAGCGACAGCAGTGCCCGTCGGGACAGCCGCAGCACCTCTTTCAGCGGCAGCCGCGGCTGAATCGGCATGGAGATGCGAAAAGAAAGCAGGTAGGTGCTGAGCATCAGGCTGCCACCCAGCAGGATTCCGGGAATCACGCCGGCGATAAAAAGCGCCCCCACGCTGACGTCTCCCAGCCAGCCGTAAATCACCATGGCCACGCTGGGCGGGATGATGGGGCCGATCACCGAAGATGCGCCGGTGATGCCCGTGCTGTAGTCCAGGGGATAGCCCTGGTCCTGCATGGCCCGGATTTCGAGGCTGCCGAGACCGGCCGCATCGGCCACGGCCGTGCCGGACATACCGGCAAAGATCATGCTGGCCAGTACATTGACGTGCCCCAAACCGCCGCGCAGGTGCCCCACCAGTCCATTGGCGAAATCAAAGATGCGCGGCGTCACGCTGCCCTTGTTCATCACGTTGGCCGCCAGAATGAAAAAGGGAATCGCCAAAATGGGAAAGCTGTTGACACCGTGCATCATTTTGAGTGGGAAAAGGCTCAGGGGTATACTGATAAAGCTGTTTTCGACCCACAACACCGCCATGCAAGTCAGCCCGATGGCAACGGCAACCGGCACGCCGATAATGAAAAAGAAAAGCAGCAACCCGATAAACAGGATCAGCATATCCATGGAGCTATTGTTTCTCCACTAAGCACTCGCGTCGGCCGGCCAGGGAACGAACCTGCTTCCAGGTGTTTTGCAGCTGGAAGACGAGCATGCCGCTGACGCCCACAAACAGGCCCAGATAAAAGTAGCTGATACTGATCTCAAGAGCCGTGGTTTTGGAAGGATAACTGATTTTCATGATGAAAAGCGTGCCGATCCACACGCAGGCAAGGAAGAAAAGGCACAGCACGTCGGTTATCAGGCGCAGGATGTGTTCGGCACGGCCCGCAAGGCGATCCACGACCACGTTGATGACAATATGCGCGCCCCGCCGCCAGGCGCTGGCCGCCCCCAGAAAAACACTCCATACGCACAGCAGCCGTGAGGACTCTTCGGCCCAGGTGGTCGGCAGGCTCAGCACGTTGCGGCTGAATACTTCAATCAGGATGCACAGCATCATGCCGCAGAAGCATAGCAGTGCCCCGACATCGTAGGCGCGCAGGATATATTTCATTACGCTCCCTTGCGATTGCGCTTTTCGCCATTGGGACAAAGGCGACCGGCCGGGCCAAAGAACCCCAATGGGCAAATCAACCGCCGGGATCCAATGCCGCAAAAGCGGCCGGCCGGATGTGCTTTCCGGCCGGCATGTTCGGCTACTTCAATTTTGAGACCCGCTCGACTTCCTCAGCCACACCGGGGGCCAGCTTGCTGACCGCCCGCTGGATGGCCGGCATGGCCGCCTGGCGGATGGCGGGCACATCCGGTTTGACGAAGATCATGCCGTGCTTCTTCAACTCGCGCGCGTAAAAGGCATCCTTTTCATCTTCCACCCTGGAGCCGTAGGCCCGGGCTTCGGCAACGGCCTGGCGGATCAGTGCCTGGTCCTTTGCAGCGAGCTTGTCGAACCAGACCTTGCTGGCCACCCAGTGCCAGGGAAAATAGACGTGGTGCGTCAGGATGATATACTTCTGCACTTCCCACAATTTCCGCGAATACGGCGACACCAGCGAGTTTTCGTGGGCTTCCACCTGCCCCGTTTTCATGGCCAGGTAGATCTGGGGCGCCGGAATGACCGTCGGCAGGGCGCCCAGCTGTTTCCAGACGTCCACCCAGATGGGGATGGCCGGCAGCCGCATCTTGAGCCCTTTGATATCCTTGGGCTCCACGATCTTGCGGTTGGCGGTCATATGCCGCGGCGCACGCTTCTGGGGACCGAAATCAATAATGCCCCCCTTTGCAGCGGCCAATTTGCGGATTTTGTCCCCCATTGGCCCCTTCAGGTAAGCCACGATACTCTTCCAGGACGGCATATAGAAGGGAATCGTGATGGGATCGTACTGCTTGGCGAACATGGTGCGAAAAATCCCGCCGGTCAGCGCCATCTGGGTCTGGCCGATTTTCATCAGTTCCAGCACGGCCTTTTCCTTGCCCAGCTGACCGCTCATGAAGATCTTCACCTTGATGCGCCCAGCAGATTTCTTTTCGACGATCTGTTTGAACTGCTTGATGGCCGCTTCCTCGGATCCGCCGGGCTTCATGGTGCAGTTGACATCGATACTGATGTCGGCCGCCGGGGCGTAGCCGGGCATCAGAAAAAGCATCAAAACCGCTGCCGCCAGTAGAACCATTTTTCTTCTCATGGGAACCTCCTTTTGGTTTCTGTTGCACACGGGTTGGCAGACGTTGCTAAATTACTTTCTCTTCCCTGAATTTGGCAATCTCTTTCTCATCGAAGCCTGTTTCGATCAGAATTTCACGGGTGTGCTGGCCCAGCTGCGGTGACGGCCGCCGGAGCCTTGCAGGGTTTTTGGTCATTTTGACGGCAAATCCCGGCATCTTGACCTTTTCCGTCGGTTGCTCGGATATCAGGAGCATTTCCTGATGCCGCACCTGGGGGTCGTCGAAAACTTCTTTCAGGTTGTTGATGGGGCCGCAGGGGACGCCCTCGCGGTTGAGCACCTCAATCCAGTAGGCCCGGGTATGTCGGCCGATGCGCCCCTGCACGATGCGGTTGATGGCCGCCCGGTTGCGGCAGCGCCTCTCATTGGTGGCAAAGCGCGGCTCTTTCATCACTTCCCCTATTTGGAGCACACGGCACAGATTCCGCCATGTTTTTTCAGTAGAGGGTGCAATCGCCAGCGGACCGTCAGCCGCATGGTAAACCCCGTAAGGCGCGACGACCATGTGGTCGTTGCCGGTCCGCGGCGGCAACTGACCGGTAGCGAAAAAAGCGCCCGATGCGAAGGTAAACATGCTGATCAGGCTATCCACCATGGCCACATGGACCTCTTCGCCGCGGCCGCTGATCTCCCGGTTGCGCAGGGCCGCCAGGATACCGAAGGCAGCGTAAAGGCCGGCAATGGTATCCGATATGGGAATCCCTGCACGCAACGGCTCCATGTCTGCACTGCCGTTTAAGCTCATAAAGCCGGATACCGCCTGGGCGATGAAATCGAAAGCCGGTCGGCGGCAGTAGGGCCCGGTCTTGCCGAAACCCGAAACCGCCGCGTAAATCAGACGCGGGTTGATTTCGGCAAGCTTCGCGTAGCCCAGCCCCAGGCGCTCCATGACCCCCGGCCGGAAGTTTTCCACCAGAATGTCCACAGACTTGACCACGCGCCGGATGATGCTCTTGCCGCCCCTGGATTTCAGGTTGACGGTGATGCTGCGCTTGTTGCGGTTCAAATTGACGAAGTAGGGATTTTCCCCTTCAGCCACGATGCCGGTCACCCGGGAAGGGTCGCCGTCAAGTGACTCCACCTTGATCACATCGGCACCGAAGTCGGCCAGCAGCATACTGCAAAACGGCCCGGAAACCACGCGCGTCATGTCCAGCACCTTTATTCCGGAAAGGGGCATTACCACCTCGTTGTTTGGGGTTTTCAGATATCAATCGCCGTCATGGTGTCCACCCACCCCGCAAATGCGGGCCGCCAGGCGCGGATCACGCGGGCCGCTCTTCATGACCTGTCCCGGAAGGGTGAACCCCAGAATCTCCTCCAGCCGGCGGGCGGCGGCGATAAGCTTTTCCAGGTCCACGCCCGTGTCTATACCCATCTCTGACAGCATGAAAACCACGTCGGCGGTGGCCAGGTTGCCGGCTGCCCGGGGCACGTAGGGGCAGCCGCCGATGCCCCCCAGGGACGTGTCGAAACAGTCGGCCCCGGCCTGCAGCGCGGCCAGCAGGTTGGCCATGGCGATACCCCGGTTGTTGTGAAAATGCAGAATCAGACGTGTATCCGGAAAATGTTCCCGAAAGGTGCTCACGCGCTTCTCCACGCGTATGGGGTCGGCCATCCCGGTGGTGTCCGCCAGGATCACCGACTTGGCGCCGCGGCGCACATACTGCTCCACGATGGCGAAAACATCCGCCTCGGGCACGTCCCCCTGAAAGGGGCAGCCGAAGGAGACGGCCACCGACCCGATGACGCGCACCCCTGCGGCCAGAGCGGTTTCGAAAACGTTGTCCAGCCCGGCTATGGATTCGTCGATGCTGCGCCGGATGTTCTCCCGGTTATGGGCCTCGCTGGCGGAAATCACCACGACGATCTCGTCGGTGCCGGCGGCCACGGCATCCTGTGCTCCGCGCAGGTTGGGCACCAGCGCGGTGTAAACGGCCTTGTCCCTGGGCACGCCGGCCATCACCGCGGCGGCATCCCGCAATTGGGGCACGGCCCTGGGGCTTACAAAGGATGTGGCCTCCACTTGGCGGATGCCGGCGGCCACCAGAGCGGCGATGATTTCCAGTTTCTGTGCCGTGGGCACGAAGCGCTCCAGGGACTGCAACCCGTCCCGCAGCGCCACCTCCCGCAGCATCACTTTCTCCGGCAGTTTCATAGCTGTCCTTTTGACCTGCATGTATGCGGTACGCCAATGTTCATCATGCCACCGTGACGGATTCCGGTCGCATCCTGGTGAAGCACCACAGGCCTGCCCCCGCCGCGACACCGGCCGCCGTCAGGGGCGGTGACGGCAGCAGGATCAGGATTCCGGCTGCCGCCAGCAGCAATCGCTGGCCCATAACCAGGCGCCGGTTGAAATACCCCATGAAGCCCGCCGACAGCAGGGTCAGGGCCGCGGCCGCGCGCGCCACGCCCAGCACCACCTGCCACCAGGAGCCGATAAGCACCAGACCCGGGTAGTAAGCGAACAAAAACGGCAGCAGGAAGGCCGCGAAACTCAGCTTCAACCCGAAGCGGGCCGTCTCCACCCAGCTGGCTTCGGCCATGCCGGCGGCAATGAAAATGGCGCCGCACACCGGCGGCGTCACGGCCGACAGAATGGCCATGTAAAAAACAAACAGGTGCGCCGCCATGGGCGGCACCCCCAGTTCGATGAGCACCGGTCCGCCCACCACCACGGCCACGATGTAGGCGGCCGTGGTGGGCACTTCCATGCCCAGCAGAATGCTGGCCAGTCCCGTCAGCAGCAGCGCCGCGAACAGGCTGTTCTGGCTGAAGGCCAGGATGCCGGCGCTGACCTTGACGCCCAGACCCGTAAAGGCGATAATGGCGATAATCACCTGGGCGCTGGCGCAGATGCTGGCGATCAGGGCCGCCTGCCGGGCGCCGTTTAACACCGCCTTTTCCAGCTTTCCCGGCACGGTGCGCACCTCGAATTTCAATTCTTCATCCAGCAGCGCCAGAGGCAGCGTCGCCATCACGGCCCAAAAGGCGGCATACTGGGGCGTATAGCCGCGAAACAGCCAGAAGGTCAGCATGCCGAAAGGCACCAGGAAAAACCCGCTGACTTTCAGGGTGTCGCTCCAGCTGGGGATATCCCCCGGCTGCATGCGGCCGTAACCGCTGCGCAGAGCATAAAAGTGAATGCCCAGACCCACGGTGAAAAAATACAGCAGGGCCGGCAACAACGCGCTCAGGGCAATGGTCAGATAGGGCGTCTGGATCAGTTCGGCCATGATAAAGGCGCCGGCACCCATGATGGGTGGCATGATCTGTCCACCGGTGCTGGCCACCGCCTCCACCGCCGCCGCCAGGGCGGGCGCATATCCCAGCCGCTTCATCATGGGGATGGTGAAAGCCCCGGTGGAGGCCACGTTGGCGCTGGCACTGCCCGACACCGACCCGAACAGGGCGCTGGAAACCGTGGCCACCTTGGCAGGACCGCCGGTGTAGCGCCCCGCCAGGCGCAGCGAGATCCTCAGGAAACCGGTGCCACCGCCGGTGTGCACGATAAAAGCGCCCAGAAAGACGAAGATGGCGATGATGTTGGCGCTCACGCCCAGCAGCTGACCCCAGATGCCGCCGGTGGTCAGGTACAGCATGCTTGACAAGGTGGCCAGGCTGTATGGCGGATGGCCGAAACGACCCGGAATGAGGTGCCCGAAAACCGCGTACAGCAAAAACAAAAGCGCAATGACGGGCAGCGCCGGGCGCACCATGCGCCGGGCCGCCTCCAGTACGATAAGTGTCAGCAAGAGGCCGGCCCAGACCTGAAAAGGCCCCGTGGCCGTGCCGTACTGGTCGATAATGGCATGGTATTGAAAAAAAACATAAAGCGACAGGCCCACTCCCACCAGGCACAGCAGCACGTCCCACAGCCGGCGCCGGGCCGTACGCACAGCGCCGCCGCCCAGGAAAATCAGGATCAGCGCCAGGCTCAGATGAATGGAGCGCTCGCGCATGTTGGGCATAAAGGCGTACACCGGCAGCAGGACCTGGTATACGGCAAAAATCACCGAAACCGTCAGCACGAACCTTCTGCCGGTCGCTGCAGCCAATTTGACATCCTCCGATCATGCTCTCCAAGACAGGCACCCTGCTTCAGCTACTTCAACGCATCCGCCACTTTAAAGCCGATTTCACGGTAATAGCGCAACGCGCCGGGATGAACCTTGGCGCGAAGTCCGTTGAGGCCCTCCATCTTTACCAGCTTCATGGCCGGATGGGATTTTTCCCACACCTTGCGGTTCTCCCAGAATGCCTTGGTGATGGCATAGGCCACCTCATCGGGCAGGCTGGCAACGGTGTAGGTGCCCACCAGCAGGCTGATGGTTTTGACGTCCCTGTCCACGCCCTTGTAAAGCCCGGCCGGAATGACGTAGCGGGCGAACTTTTTGGACACCTTCCGGTAGTCGGCGTCTTTGAGCTCCAGCAGCCGGACAGGCGTGGTGGCGGCAATCTCGGAAACCAGCGAGGCCGGTGCCGAACTGGCCGTGGAAAAGCCCACGGCACGGCGGTTCTTGACCGCCTGGACACCCTCGTTGAGGTCCACCTGCAGCAGCGTGACTTTGTCCTTGACGCCGATCACGTCCAGGATCTGCATGGTGAAGCGGGCCCCGGCGGAACCGGCCCCGCCCGGGATGAAGCGTTTGCCCGCCAGGCCGCGCAACGTGGTCACCCCGCTGTCTTTGCGCACCACCCAGTGCATCACCAGACCGGGGATGGGCCATAGGGAACGGATATTGTCGTAGCCGCCGTCCTTGAACTTGCCCTTGCCGGCCACGGCCGCGGCGATGAGCACCGGCGGTGAGGTGAACAGGTAGTTGGTGCGCCCCTTGCTCTGCTTGACGTTGACCATGGAGCCGGGGCTGTCTTCGACGGTCACCTCCACGTCCGGGTCACCGGCCATGATGGCGTTGGCCTGGCCCACGGCAAAGGTGTAGTAGGTCGATGTCTGGCGGGCGCTTTTGAGCACCAGCCGTGTCTTGGCAACGGCGGCTCCGGGAATCAGGCTCGCGCAGGCCAGCGCGATGACCAGGCCGAACATCCATCCTTTCTTCAACATCCATTCTTTCTTCATGGTGGCACTCCTTCGGCCGATGCAGGCGAAACCCACAAACGGGCTACTGCGCAATCCATTTCTGTTTGAGTTTGGCGAACTCGCCCTTGGCCTTCATCCGGTGGACGAAGAGGTTCATCCAGTTCAGGAAAGGCTGATCGTCACGCGGTACCATGTAGCCGAAATCGTCGTGGGTAAAGGGCGTGTCCGGCGTCACAGCGTAGAGCTTGTCATTGTGCGCGGCCACCAGCATGGCCTCCACGTTGTCGGTGATCATGACGTCCACCTCGCCGGCGGCAATCTTGGCGGGAATATCCAGGTTCTTGGGGATCACCACGATTTGGGCCTTCTTGATGTGGGTCTTGACGAATTTCTCGTTGGTGCCGCCGGGGTTGACGGCCACCTTGACGCCCGGACGATCGATGTCGGAGAGCGTTTTGAACTTGTCTTTATCGGCCTTGCGGATCAGCGGCGACTTACCCACGTTGATGTATGGGTCGGTAAGTCCGACTTTTTTCTGCCGCGACAGGTTGCGGGTGATACCGCACATGGCCACGTCGTACTTGCCTTCCTGAACGCCCTGCACCAGGGTCTTCCAGGTGGTTTTGACGAAGCGCACCTCGACACCCATGGCCTCGCCCAGTTTTCTGGCCACGTCGATGTCGTGGCCCTCGTATTTGCCGGTGTCGGGATTGAGGAAACTGAACGGTTTGTAGTCTCCGGTGGTGCCCACCAGGATGTAGCCCCGCTCCGCTATAGTGTCCAGCCGCGAAGTCTGGGCCGCCGGCAGGGCGGCCGGCAGCACCAGCGCAAAGATGATTACCGCAAGGATAAAGATACCGAGCCTGCCTGAACGTTTCATGGGTTTCCTCCTTTTTGGTGTGATGAAATGACAAGCGCCACCCAACGTCGCCAGATCCGGCAGTGCAGCTTAAAGCGCCGCCAAGTGCGCCACAACGCGGTCCCCCACCTCGCGGGTGCCCAGCCCCATTTTGCCGGCCTCCATGCCCTGCATGTCCTGTTCAATGGTCTGCATGACGGCGCGTTCGACACGGACCGCGGCGTCAGACTCCCCCAGATGCGCCAGCATCATCTGGCCGGCCATAATGGCGGCCAGCGGGTTAATGACATTCCTGCCGCTGTATTTGGGGGCCGAACCGCCGATGGGCTCGAACATGGCGACACCCTGCGGGTTGATGTTGCCGCCGGCGGCGATGCCCATGCCGCCCTGGATCATGGCACCCAGATCGGTGATGATGTCGCCGAACATGTTGTCGGTGACGATGACGTCGAACCATTCGGGATTTTTAACCATCCACATGCAGATGGCATCCACATGGGCGTAGTCTCTTTGGATGTCCGGATATTCCGCGCCGACCTCGTGGAAGGCTCTCTCCCACAAATCGAAGGCAAAGGTCAGGACGTTGGTCTTGCCGCACAGGGTCAGCTTCTTGCGGCGGTTTCTGCGGCGGCAGTAGTCAAATGCGTATCGCAGGCACCGCTCCACGCCTTTGCGCGTGTTGATGGACTCCTGAATGGCGACTTCGTCCGGGGTACCCTTTTTCAGGCACCCACCGGCACCGGCATACAGCCCCTCGGTGTTTTCGCGTACGACATCGAAGTCGATCTGCTGCGGGCCCTTGTCCCTCAAGGGCGTGGCCACACCCGGATAAAGCCGGATGGGCCGCAGGTTGATGTACAGATCCAGGGAAAAGCGCAGCTTCAGCAAAATCTCTTTTTCCAGGATACCGGGCGGGACATCCGGGTGGCCGATGGCCCCCAGGTAGATGGCATCCAGCTGCCGCATTTCCTCGATCGCCGTATCGGGCAGCGTCTCACCGGTTTTCAGGTAGCGCTGGGCGCCGAAATCGTAGTGCACGAGATCGTAGTCAAACCCCGTTTGTTCGGCGGCCGCCTGCAGCACCTTGAGACCCTCGGCAATCACCTCGGGACCGGTGCCGTCCCCCGGCAGCACACCAATCCGGTATTTTTTCTTCATCGGGCGCTCCTTTGCAATTTGCTGACTATATTGGTATATTAATATACCATTATAAATTATGTCAAGCTTGAAGTTGCCGGCATCCGCCGGGCGACAAATTCGTATGCACAGATCGCCCGCGCAAAGGGAACTAAATTACCAATATATGAAGTATTTTCCATAACTATTGAGTAGAACTGTGCCTATTTCGGTGGGCCTTGAAAATCAAGACGGCGTAAAATCGCATGAATTCAATAAAATAGAAAAAACAGGCCGCATGCATGAATCTTGCATGTATTAAAATGGTCCTTGAAACGTTCGTGGCCAGGGGCGGCCATTTTTGGGGCGAAATTCTTACCATTTGGAGTCCGTTTATCCATGCACACCGGCATATCTCAGGGCCGTAGGAGTTTATCCGATTTTTCAGACCATGGACGATACAGGAAATTACGAAAGGCCTTTGCTGTGAAAAAAGCCCTCCTGATTATCGGAATCCTCTCCCTTTTGGCCGCCATCGGTGTTGCCGCTGTGATCATTTACATGGGGCTGAGCACCCGCACAAACAGCCACAGCCAGCGCTATTCCAACTCGGACTGGCTGATTGCGCAGTTTGGCGACCCATCTTTCGGCGAGGCCTTTGCCGCGCATCCCGGCTCCATGCTTGGTGATGCCGAAACCGGCGCGGGGCTTGCCGGCGGCCCTGAAATCGAACCGCTATTTTCGCGGCCGGCACCCCAAGCCAGCCTCAAAATTCTGCTGAGCCGCGATGCGCTGCCCGGCGCAGCCGGCCGCAAACAGCATCCGTCAGCGCCTGTGCCCGGACACAAAAAGCACGCCTCTTCAAGCGCCGACAAAAGCGCATCGAATCCCACAGCGCCCTTTAACCCGGAGGCTTTCCCCAAAAGTCGGTTCTCCGGGACAGACCATCTGCCTGCCGCCGGAGCGCCAGCATTCGAGGCGCCGCCGATCGCCGACGGTTTTTTGTCTCCGGCAGGCGCCGAAAACGCCTCTCCGCCAACCCTTGCAGCAGCCGGCAACACCCGGCCTTTCACAGTTCCGGACGGCCGCTTTCCGAGTATCGATATGCCTGGCGAACCAACCGAATTCCCGACACCCCCGGGTGAAATCCCGGGTATGAACCCGCGCATGCCCCCGATTCTTGCCACATCCCTGCTGCCGCCGGATTTTGCACCGCTCGGCGGGCACATAGACCTGCCACACCCGGCGGACGCGCCCGACGCGGCCCCCCGCTTAAAACAGCGCTTTGGGCGCAAGTCCCCGCAGATCCCCCGGCCTGCTGGAAAACAACCGCCCGTGGCCGTGCCGGAGCCGGATATGGCTTTTCTTTTGGGCGCAGGTCTGTTAGTTCTAGCTGTTTTAAAAAAGACCCTTTCAACCGGACCTGATGACAGACGCCCGAACAACGATTTTATGCCCCAAGTGCCGGCAGCTGATCGCCCGCGATGAAGTCCGCTGCCCGCATTGCGGGCTGCGGCGCCCCGCATCCGGGCTGCAGCGCCTGCTGCAGGCCGGCGGTGGCGCCGCCAGCGCTTCGAGCTGGATGCGCGCCATTCTCTTTACCAACATCGGGATGTTTCTGATCTCGCTTCTGATCAGTCCCAAAGGCATCCGTTTTTCCGCCAATCCGCTGTACTTCCTGTCTCCGGACAATGGCAGTCTGTTTCTGCTGGGCGCCAGCGGGGCCATTCCTTTCTACCGTTATCACCGCTGGTGGACGCTGGTTGCGGCCAACTATCTGCACGGCGGTATGCTGCATATCTTCTTCAATATGGCGGCGTTCTGGCAGCTGGCGCCGTTGATTTTGCGGGAATTCGGCCCCTGGCGCATGTTTGCCATCTACACCATCAGCGGCATCGTCGGCTTCTGGGTGTCCTGCCTGGCCGGCGTACCCCTGACCATCGGGGCTTCGGCTGCTGTCTGCGGTTTGATCGGTGCCGCCATCTACTTCGGCAGGGCGCGTGGAGGCGCCTACGGACGCGCCGTCTTCCGCCAGCTCGGCGGATGGGCCATCGGTATTCTTCTCTTCGGCCTGCTCATCCCGGGCATCAACAACTGGGGACACGTGGCCGGATTTGCCGCGGGGGTGCTTCTGGGGTACTTCCTGGGGTACACGGAAAGGAGAGCCCAAACAAGCCTGCACAAGGCCCTGGGTATTTTCTGTGCACTGCTGACGGTCCTGGTGCTGGGCGCAGATATTGTCTTTGCCCTTATGTACCGCATGGCCGGATAGCGCCCACTTTCCGGATGGTTCTCCCCACCGCAACAGAAGTCCAGGCTCACGCAAAAATAACTTCACATTTTAATTGCCGGTACATCCCGCCCGGCTGTGTTATGAAAGCTCGGGCTATTCCCGATATGCCGAAGTTTGTACGCCTTGCCAGGCGGATGCCTTGACGGCATCGGTGCGTCACCGTTTTTCAGAATCGGACCACTTAGCGGCCCTCCTTCAGCAGGGCCCGTGCCAGCGTCAGGTCATAAACCTGCGTAGGGTCGAAGCCGGCGGCGTTCCTGTAGCCGCTGGAGGCCTGTAAAATGGCGCGGTGGGCCACCCAACCGTGCGCCTGCCAGAGAGAGGGATCGTCGGCGTGCCAAAGCCGGAAGCAGATTTCGCCCCCCACCTGCCGCACATAGGCGCGCAGGCGTTTGTCGGCCGGCAACGGATAGTAGAAAAGCCCCCTTTCGTCTTTCATGGTGACAGCCGGTCCCAGAAGTCGCTGCCCCGGGAAGGAGGCGGCCCCGGCGGGTTGCGCGTGACGCCAGGCCCGCCACTGCCACGCTGCCCCCGAAGGCGTGCGATACGCTCCTCAAGCGGCGGATGGGTGGAAAAAAGGCTCATCAGGCTTTTGCCGGACAGGGGGTTGACGATGAACATGTGGGCCGTCGACGGGCTGGCATTCATGGGGATCTGCTTTGCATAGGCACCCAGTTTTTCCAGTGCGCTGGCAAGCCCCTCGGGATGGCCGGTAAAGCCGGCACCGGTGGCATCAGCCAGATATTCGCGGGAGCGCGAGATGGCCATTTGAATGACCATGGCGCCCAGGGGCGCCAAAATGGACATCACGATCAGGCCGATGGTCCCCAGCCCGCCTTCATCGTCGTCCCCACCGCCAAAAAAGGCCGACCAGCGGGCCATGGTGGCCAGCATCATGACCGCACCGGCCATGGTGGCGGCCACGGAACCGATGAGGATGTCGCGGTTCTTGACATGGGCCAGTTCATGGGAAAGCACACCCCGGACCTCCTCTTGATCCATGAGGTTGACCAGCCCTTGTGTCACCGCCACCACCGCATGTTCAGGGTTTCGGCCGGTGGCAAAGGCATTGGGTGCCTGCTGGGGAATCAGGAAAATACGGGGCATCGGCAGGCCGGCCCGCTGTGTCAGGTCCTGGACAAGGGCATAGATCTGCGGTGCCTGTTGCGCCGTGATTTCGCTGGCACGGTACATTTTCAGCACCATCTTGTCCGAAAACCAGTAGCTGAAAAAATTCATGCCGGCTGCCAGAACAAAGGCAATGACCATCCCCTGCCGGCCGCCGATCAGGCGGCCGATGAAAATCAGAAAAAGCGTCATGGCCGTCAGCAGGACGGCAGTACGCACCTGATTACCCATTTCCCTGTCTTCTCCTGTGCACCGGATAGCCTGATTGCGGAAAACAGCCCGCAAACCGCGGATGCTGCGCTGTGGTCCCAGGCGCCGGCGGGCATGCTTCAGACCACGCCCTGGTCGAGCATGGCGTCGACGACCTTGACAAACCCGGCGATGTTGGCGCCCACCATGTAGTTGCCCGCATGCCCGTACCGGGCGGCCGCATCCAGGCAGGTCTGGTGAATATTGGCCATGATCATCTTCAGACGGTTGTCCACCTCATCCCGGTTCCAGGACAGGCGCATGCTGTTCTGCGTCATCTCCAGGCCCGACACCGATACGCCGCCGGCATTGGCCGCCTTGCCCGGTCCGTACAAAAGGCCGCTGTCGATGAAAATGTCAATGCCTTCCGGTGTGGTGGGCATATTGGCGCCCTCGCAGACCACCTGCACCTTGTTGTTGACCAGGTTCCGGGCATCCTTGGCGTTGATTTCGTTCTGCGTGGCACTGGGAAAGGCGCAATCCGCCGCGTGGTTCCACAGCGGGTTGTAGTCCAGGGCCGGGTCCACCGGGGTGTAAACGGCCTGTGGATATTTTTCGGCATACTCCTTGATCCGGCCGCGACGGATGTTTTTCAGGGTTTTGACAAACTCCAGTTTCTCACGGTCAATGCCGCTCTCATCGAAAATATAACCGGACGAATCGGAAAGCGTCACCACCTTCGCATCGAGTTCGATGAGCTTTTCCGCCGTGTACTGGGCCACGTTGCCCGAACCGGAAACCAGACAGGTGGTGCCCTCCAGCGTCTTGCTGCGGGTCGCCAGCATCTCGGCGCAAAAATACACCGACCCGTAGCCCGTCGCCTCGGGGCGCACCAGACTGCCGCCCCAGTTCAGGCTCTTGCCCGTCAACACACCGGTAAATTCGTTGCGCAGCTTCTTGTACATCCCGAAGAGGTAGCCGATTTCCCGGGCCCCCACCCCGATATCACCAGCCGGTACATCGGTGTTGGCGCCGATGTGCCGGTAGAGTTCGGCCATGAAGCTGTGGCAGAAACGCATGACCTCATTTTCCGATTTCCCCTTGGGGTCGAAATCCGAGCCACCCTTGCCGCCGCCCATGGGCAGCGTGGTGAGAGCATTCTTGAAGACCTGTTCAAAGGCCAGAAACTTCAGGATCCCCAGGTTGACCGACGGATGAAAGCGCAGCCCTCCCTTGTACGGCCCGATGGCGCTGTTCATCTCGACACGGAAACCGCGGTTGACCTGGATTTCACCGCGATCATCCACCCACGGCACCCGAAATACGATCAGCCGTTCGGGCTCTACCAGACGCTCAAGGATCTTGGCCTCGCGATAAACGGGATTCTGTTCCAGGACCGGCTCAATGGAAATAAGAACTTCCTTGACCGCCTGATGAAACTCCCGCTGTTCAGGATCCTTGCGCCGGATCAGCTCCATGATGTCCTGCATTGCATTTCCTCCTAGGTGTTGGTTGTCTGTGATCGGGCCCGGATGTGACCGCAGTGTCACCCCCTCCGACGGCACAGTTTTATCCTTCCGGATTACGATCTGATACGTTCCTGCGATACACCGCTGCCACGACAAATGCAAACAGAAAAACACTTTCGGTGGCTTTCCCGTCTAGCCCCGAAACCCGCAAAATCCCCCGCCCTGCCGTGGTCAGTCCTCCAGGTCGAACTCCTTGATACCGAGCCAATAACCGCTGCCGCTCAGATAATCCAGTTCCGCCTGCACGACATCGATATGCCCGTCTTCGATTTCGAGAAACCGCGCAAACATCCGGCTGGCTTCAGCGTCCGTTTGTGCCACCATCCGGCGGTAAAACCGGCTGGTTTCGATTTCGGCTCTCAGGGCACGGCTTAAAATCTGCTTTTCGTCGCCGCGGTCCTGCCCGGACATGCGGCTTTCGATCTTGGCGGTCTCGCCGGCCAGCCGGTTGCGCCGCGGCACGGCGGATGTCAGTTTCTCTACGCTCAGTTTCCCGGTCTGCCGCCACTTTTCCAGGCGGTCCTGCAGGTATTCCACATGGTGCTGCTCATCATCTCCCAACAGCTGCAGGATCCGGATACCCGCCGGGTCCCTGACTTCACCGGCCGCCTGCCTGTAAATATCCCGAATCTTCGTTTCATACGCGATGGCGGTTTTAATGGCCGTCTCAATGTCCATGACTTCTCCTCTCCGCTGCATGTGCCCTGTTGGCACGCCCGTAACTTGGGCAGTGCACGACTCCTTCGACAAAAACCTTGACAGACCCCTAAAAAGGCGGTTTCGGGCAGATTCCAAGGCTTTTCGTCGAAAAGCGCTGCGCAGGGTTGGTTTGGTATTAAAAATCCCAAATTGTTTGAGGAGAAAAGCGACGCCTTTCCCGGGATTTAGCCAAACGGCGCCCAACTTCCGAAAAGGCTTTTCGCCAGCGGGAAGCCCTGACTTTTTAGGAAATCATCGACCTTCCTCAAACAGTCCCGGCGTATTTCAGGCCCGGATCGCCGGGAGCATGGAAGCACATCAGGTAGTTTACGCTCAGGTCTGCACAAAGCGCATACCGGCGCGTGAAAGGATTGTACCGCATCCCCCGGGCCTGCAGCAGAGAAAGCCTCTCAGCCGCCGCCCAGTCAATCAGTTCCGGAGGCCGGATAAATTTGGCATGCCGGTGCGTCCCCGCCGGCAGCAGCCGCAACACATATTCGGCACCCACGATGGCAAACAGGAATGACTTGATGTTACGGTTCAGCGTCGCAAAAAACAGGCGGCCGCCCGGTTTCAGCAGTTGGCTGCAGGCATGTACCACCGACGGCGGCCGGGGGACATGCTCCAACAGTTCCATGCATGTCACGACGTCAAACTTGCGGCGGTGGTCGACGGCAAATTCTTCGGCCGTGGCCTGTCGGTATTCCACCGTCAGTGCGCTTCGCCGGAGATGCAGCCTGGCCGCCGCAAGGCAGCTTTGGGCCATATCGATACCGGTTACGCGGCCGCCCAAGGCCGCCATGGATTCACTCAGGATGCCTCCACCACAGCCAACGTCAAGCACCTGTTTGCCGTCAAGATCCGCATGCGCCCTGATGAACTCCAGCCGGATGGGGTTGATATCGTGCAGCGATCCATAAGGGCCGTGTGGATCCCACCACGTTGCGGCCACCGATTCAAATCTGGCAATTTCACGGTCATCGACGTTGCTGGACTTGCACGGCATCCTGAATCCCAAAAGGCAGCTGCGGCAAAGCTTATCCGCTGATCTTATTCACCCATCCTTTACGGAAATTTAATGGTAATTTTTTCCCCGCCATCTTCGGGCTTGATTTTGATCTGCAGTTCCGTACTGTGATCACGGATGCCCAAAGCCAGCGGCGTTTCCCCCTTGTCGCCTTCCAGGTGGGTGATTTCCCGGACCGCTTCGATAACTTTCGCCCCGACCGCAGGCCCCGGCGAGGGGAGCTGCGCCTCGCGGTACTTGGCGGTAACCGTCACCTGGCCGTCCGGGGCACGTGATATGGAAATTTTTTTAGCGTTGCTGTTGATCGCGTGCAGTGCCGCCAGCGCCAGCCATTTCAGCGCCGCTTCGTCCTGATCGGGGTCTCCCTGCAGCATGGACATCTCTTTGAGCGGATCGTTGGCCGCCAGGCAGTCGATGTGCTCCTGAACTTTTAGATGCAAGCTTCCGACGTCTTTCATAATGTCAAACTCCTTTCGCGGCTGTGGGTTGCATGGGGATTTTCGCTCCCCGCCTCGGAACACCCGGGCGAAATCAACGCGGCTGTATCATGCACAGATCGGGAAGTTCCCCGGGGTCTTCATTAGCGCCGGTAGTACCGGCCGTACGAAAAGCCGTACGGGTAGTGGTGATAATGCAGTCCCCAGTAATAGTGTCCGTAAAACCAGGGGCCATAATAATAGGGGTATGGAGCGCTAGATTCATATTTGGGCCAAAGATGGATTTCGATGCTCTGAAGGACCGGGTAACGGTAACGCATCTGCGCTTCAGGCTCCACACGGCTGCCGGCAACCTTGCCGGCGACCGTAATACGCCGGTCTTTGCTGTACACTTCCGGGTCCAGAAACCCCTTGGCCGACACGATGAAGCGGCCCCGGGAGGCATCCCTGGAACCCGGCTCTTCCCCCAGTCCCAGCGGTGACTGCAACACAAAAATCAGCGTGCCACCCCCCTGATTGCAGGTTTTGATTACGTACCCGCCCAGAATCACCGTTTTCCCCAGATATGCATCGGGATTTTGCAAAAGATCTTCGAAGGCGATCGGCGGGTAGGCCTGGGAGCGGACCTGGCGGGAGATCACCGCGCAAGCGGAAAGTGCCAGCGTGCCCACAAGCACTGCCATCCAGAGAAGTACCGGTCGCATATCCGAACCTTATTCCTTGTTGAAATGGCGATCCGCAAAGAGGAAGCCTTCTACAATATAAGAACGCTTCGGGCCGGATTCAATCGCCACCGTTTTTTCCGGTGGCAACCCGCTTCAAAAAAAGTGATCCGCTCCGCTGCCGGCCACATCCGGCGACATTTTGTTCATCCGCCCGCCAGGCAGCTGCGGATACGATCCCAGCGTCCGGCCGACACCCACTCGAATTTTTCACGGTAGAGCCGGTCGCTGGTAAACCACTTGCGCCGGCGGCGGCGCTGAGGGTACTGCTGCAGTTCCCGCGGTCCGCCATTGTACAGGGCATACACAAAACCGCTCAGGTACGCGCTGCCTGTCTGATGCCCGGCTCGACGCCGGCCCCTGTTCCGCAGCACATAACGCGTCAGGTAAAGTGCCAGGATGTCGCAGCCGGCACCGGCGTTGTAGCGGATATTCCAGCGCAGGCGACTCAAGGCATAGATACCGCGCCAGACGCGCTCATTGATCTGCATCAAGCCCACTGAGCTGCCGTTGTAAGACCGCAGGAAAGTGATCCTGCGGTCCTTGACAATGAACTGCCGATAGCAGCTCTCCTGCCAGGCCGTGGCCAGAACGGTACGGCGGAACAAATCGTGATAACGCGCCGCGATCTTATTTTTCCTGAGCCGTTGGCGAATCACGGAATTTAACAGCTGACGCACACGCCGCACATCTTCTTTCAGGTGATCAGGCCGGATCATCCATTTCTTCAGGTCGGCCAGCGATGACCGGTTCGGCTTTTTGGCCGCCCGGGCATTGGCAACTGCGAAAAAGCCCCCGGTCCGCCATAGGCGGCCGGGTGAAAAAAGCGACGATCCGCGCCTGTCCTCGTGAGGCGCCCGTCGGCGTTTGTCTTTCCCCGTGGGTGCCGGCACAGCGTCCGGCAACGCTTCCAGGCCCAGCACCTGCCGCAGTCCGGTGTCGATTTCGGGACGATAGGCCAGGGTCGCCGCATCTTCGAGGTCCAACAGCCTGGCCAGCCGGATCAGCCCGTTGCGGCTGATTTCAATCCCCATGGTGGGGCCGACCTTGTCCAGGATCTCCAGTGCCTGGGTCGCACTGAAAAAGGCCAGGTACCCCAGACGCGTATCAGCAGGGTTATGCTGCAGGTAATGCGTGAAAAGAGGCCTGATTTTTTTCCAGGTACGGATGAACTGCGTGCGTACAAAACCCCTCTTCAAGGTGCCTGTGGACAGTGCCGCGCTGAACTCATAACGGGTTTGCAAAAGAGCATCCAGCAGGGTCCGGCGGTCGTCGGCGCTGAGGTTTCGGCCGGCCAGGGTGCGAATTGTCGAAACCAGAAAGACATCCCAGGTCTGCCAGACTTCAGTAAGCCCGGCCAGGGCCTTCCCGCTGACAGGTTCCCGGGTTGCGCGTTCAGAGGCCCTGTAAACCGTGCGGACATCGGCCAGAATTTCCAGGTGCAGCCCGTCGGGCATCACGCGCACGCGCCCCGGCCGCATGCTGTCGAGCATGCGCTGTGTACCTTTGCGCAGATCATCCGGAAAAAACGGCAGGATAAAAGATTTAAATTCCGAAACCGGCGGTGCCAACTGCAGCTCGATGCGGTGCATCGCAGCCGCCACCAGGGACTTGACAAGGTTCCAGGCGGTGCCGGTCACGGCATGATGGTCATGATCGTACAGCATCACGTCCCGTGTCTCGAAGACGAGCCCCCAGTTTTGCAGCAGTACCGGATGCTGGGTAAACGCGACATAGCCGTGCCACACAAAGGGGGTTACACAGTTTCCCGCCAGGGAAGCTCCCAGTACAACGGCTGCGCGGGCCTCCAGATGCAGCCCTTGCCCATCCTGGCTGAAGGCCGGTTTGGAGAGGGTCACATGGCGGCAGGCATCGGTGGCGTCCTGCAGTTCGAGGGTATGGCCGGGGCCGTTGAAAACCGTTTCGCCAACCAGGGATTCGAGGATGCTGTACGGCAGGCTCAACGGCAGGGAAACGGTCTCGGCGGCCAGGGGCATCACCGGCAGCAGGGCAACCACCAGCAAAACAATGGAAATGCGCCTTCGACAAGGAAATGGTGAATCGGAAGCCATTTGCCCCGCAGCATAGAGAAAAGCGTATCGACCTGTCAAGGCCCTTAGCCTGCGGAAAAAGTTTGTGATTCGGGCGGCGGACTGCTAATGGGATGGCTTGGGTTTGTTGGGCAATGCGGTTGTGGACGGGCGGATGCGTGAGATGGTCTTCTCATCTGTTGGATTTCCGGACCGCCGGATCGGGGCTTGCCAGGAATTGGATCCACACCGCCGTTTGTCGCAAAATGAAGCGATCTGTCATGCAACCTACGCCTGCAAATGATCACTCTGCCGTTGATCCCGGCCGCAGCCGCCGGATTGTCAAACGCCTCCTGCTCACCGGCACAGCGTTGGTTTTGTTTGCGCTGTCGATGCTGGCACTGGCGCTGATCTACTACAGCCGACACCCGCAAGCCGTGAAGACCCTGCTTGAAAAGGCGGTCGCCGGCGCCATCCACGGCAGCTGCAGCATTGACGATTTGTCCTATTCCATCCGCCGGGGTTACGTTCGTGCCCGTGGCATCCATCTGAAATCGGAGTCAGAAAACAGATCATTCGACCTGCAGGCCGCAAACTTCGCGGCCGGTCTCGCGCTAAACGGTCCTTTCGGTGCCCGCCGCCTGGTGATCCGGTCCGTGTCGGTGGAAAATTTTGCCATCGTGCTCAACCTCCCCTGGCACTGGCCAAACCCCTCTGCCGGCAAAGCGACCCGCATGCAGCACCTGTTGACCCGGCTGCGGCGTTTCTGGCTGTTTAAAGAAGCCGTTCTGTCATCGGCTTTTGCCACGTCCGGCAGCTTACGGCTGGGCGCATCCGGCTGGAAGCTGACCACCGACAACCTCAACGCCTGGTTGGATACAAAATGGCGCCTGCGTCTCGGCGGCAGTGCCGCTGTGCAAAGCGCTGCCGGTGCTATACGGGCCGTCGTGCCGCAATTTTTGATCACGACCGGCAGCCTTCGGGACACCGGTACGCGGCCGCTGTCCGCACAACTGCAGATCTCGGCAGCCAACCTGCACTCGGCTGCCGGTACGCTGGAAACGGTGACGGCCGCCATACAGTTAAGCTACCTGCCCCGGCGCCGGCGGGCATCCTGGGAAATCCGGCGGCTGGACTGCCGCCGCGCTGCCATCCACACCCAACGGGCACTTTCTTTCAAAACCCTTTCGCTGCAGGCCCACGGCACCTGGGATGCCGCGGCCGCCAGGCTGCGGATTTTGCGCTGGAATCTAAAGGCCGGCACGCTGGCCGCCTTGACGGGAAACGCCGCGGCAACCCTCAAACCGCCGGGCATGCTGTATGTCGGGCTCCAAACGGGTTCGCTGCACATCACAAACCTTGTCCGTCTGCTGGGGCCGCAGGCGGCCGGCCAGCCGCCGGGGCTGCGGATATCGAAACCCATGGCGCTCGGCGGATGGCTGCGGCTGTCGGGCCTCGGACAGAAGCAACGGACGGCAATCCACCTGACAGGTCGTCTGCCCACGGCACAGGTGCACTACACAAACGCCCGCCGTGGGGAAATCCTGCGCAGCCTTCTGAGCAGCACGATCCGGATGGACGGCGCGCTCGGCAACCCGCGGATCTCGCTCACGGCCGACCTGCAGCAGGCTGTGTTCGGCAGCCGCCCGCATCAGGCCATCCATTTCAGCGCCGCCCTGCGCGCCAGCGGGCATTACCCGGGTTTTGAGCTTTCACAACTGACGGCCGCCGGCACGACCCCGGCCCTACCGATCGGGCGCCGCTTTCTTCCGCGGATGGGCTTCGAACTTTCCCTGGCGCGCGGCCGGATCGACGTCCAACGCCGGCAACTGGACCTGCCGGATGTCGCCGTGGCGCTCGATACGCTGAAAAATCTTCATCTGGCCGTTTCCGGCGGGCCGGCACACCTCCGGATCACACTGCATGGCGCCGGCAGCCGATTGCTGCATGCGGCCGCCACGCTGCACCTGCTGCCGCCGGCCTGGCAATTTAAAGCCACCGACCGGTTTGCAGCCAGGGCTGTTTACACCCACGGCAACTGGCAGGCGGCATCCGTACGCTTGAATCTGCACGATTTCAGTTTCGCAAGCCCCGACGGCCAGGCCGGCGCCGAAAAAATCGATACGGAAATTACCGGCCGGCTCAGCCGCAGCCCCGACGGGCAGGGCGCCATACTGCGTGTAAAGGCAGCGGCGGACAACGGTGAGATTCTATGGGGTCGCTTCTACGCCGACATGGTCCGTCGCCGGCCGCGGCTGTCTGCAGCGCTCGCGTACAACCCGCATACCCGGACAGTGGCGCTCACAAAGCTGCGCCTGTCACTGAAGGATCTTCTGCAGGTGCAGGCCCACGGGACCATTGCTGCGCCCCCCCGGGCTCCGGAACTGACACTCGGGCTGAAAGTACCGCCCACCGCCGCGGCCCCGCTTTTTAAATGGCTGGCCGTGGATCCTTTTCGATTTGACCTGCCGGTGCTCGCCTCACTTCAGATCGGAGGCCGGCTGGGACTCGATCTGAACCTGTCCCGGCGGCAGCGGCGATGGCGGATGAAAGGCCGGCTTCTATGGCAAAGGGGCCGGCTGGCCACGAAAGATAAGCGCGTGGATCTTCAGGACATCAACCTGGACCTGCCCTTCTGGGATGCCGGCGCCGGGCCGGCCGGCAACAATGCGGCGCTTTCCGGCCATCTGCGGATCCGCCGCCTGCGTATGCCATATCTGCACCCGCAGCCGCTGTCACTCCGGCTGCTGGCCGCACCCGGCCGGATTTCAGCCAGCGGGTTTACACTCGAAACAGCCGGCGGGAAACTGCACCTGGACCGCCTGACCGCGGACCACATCTGCGGTACGCAGCCCGTCATCGAGACCAGCCTGACGATTCCAGCGCTTCAAGTGGAAGGGCTGGCGGCCCGCGCGCACATCCCGGCAGCAAATGCCATTGCCAGCGGCAAACTGGCCCCTCTGGTGATGGACTTCGCGCACGGCCGCCTGAGCGGACGGGGAACCATTCGCATCGCCGCCTATGGCGGCACAATCAAGCTGCACAACCCGGCCGTCGTATCTCTCTTCAGCCCGCCCCCGGCGCTGATGCTCGATGTTGCATTCGGCGGCATCAACCTCGACAAACTCACGGCCGGCACTTCCTTTGGCCGCATCGAGGGGATTTTAAACGGCCACATCCGCCACCTGGAAATTGTCGACGGCCAGCCGCAACGCTTCGATCTGCTGGCCGAGACCGTGAAACGCAAGGGCGTACCTCAGAAAATCAGCGTCAAGGCAGTGGAAAACATTTCGCGCATCGGCGGCGTACCGAGCCCTTTTGTGGGACTGGCGGGTGTATTCGCCGGCCTTTTGAAATCGTTTGGCTACCGCAAAATAGGTGTCAGGGCGACCCTTAAAAACGACGTTTTCCACATCAACGGCACCATCAGAGAGGGCGGTAGGGAATACCTCGTCAAAAGAGGTGGCCTTTCGGGCGTGGATGTTGTAAACTGGAACCCTGACAATCGGATCAGCTTCACGGATATGCTCAAAAGGCTGGAGCGCATCCGGTCTGCGTACGGGCGGCCGGTAGTCAAATAACCCGGTCGGCATTCGGCATTTATGGGAAATTCAGGGAGAATCACATGCATCGTAAACGTGCGCCACTGAAACTTGTTTTCCTGTTCTCGGTTCTTTTTATTTTTGCCTGTGTCACCATCAATATTTATTTCCCGGCTGAGAAAGTGGAGTCCGTGGCCGACAAAATCGTGCATGAGATCAGAGGCAAGACACCGCCGCAGGGTGCGCCCGCAAAGACCGGGGGAAAGCATTCCGGGATTGAAAAGGCACTGCAGATCTTTTCGCCGGCCGTGGCCCAGGCCGCCGAAGTGACCGACGTTTCCAATCCGACCATCCGCGCTTTAAAAAAGCGCATGCGCAAACGCTACGCGCAGATGAAGCCCTATTACACGAAGGGACTTTTCAAAGAAGGCGACGACGGATACGTCGCGCTGGGAAATGCCGGCGGCCTGAACCTCAAAACCCGCCGTCTGCTGAACGCCCTGGCCGAAGCGGAAAACAAAGACCGCCAGACGCTTTACAGTGAAGTCGCCAAGGCCCTCAAGATCAGCCCCGACCAGGTGGACAAGGTGGCTACGATATTTGCCAAGCAGTGGCAGCAGTCGGTTCGCTAGACGCACATGCGATAACTCAACACTCCCTGGGGACCTTTCCCGGCAAGCTGAGCGGCTTGCCCCGCCGCTTTTCCCCAAAAAACCGCCGGCCGCCGGCAAAGAGTCGTCAAGCTTCTTTCAGCAGTTCAGGAGGCAGTTCGCAGGTTTCCGCCCTGCCGGCTTTTTTGTTTTCCACATAGTGGGCAGCGGCCAGGGCGGCCGTACTGCCCTCGGCAGCGGCAATCACGATCTGGCGCGCGTATTTTTCCTTCAAGTCCCCCACCACAAAGATTCCCGGCGTGTTGGTTTCACACTTTTCGTCCGCCACCACATAGCCATCGGCATTCATCTTGATACCGGCCGGAACCAACTGGTTATTGGGGTTAAACCCGATGAAGATGAAAATTCCCTCCGCGGCCAGTTCACGGGGTGCGCCGTTTTGCGTATCTTTGAGCCGCACCGCGCAAACACCGTTTTTGTCGGCCAGGATTTCGGTGGCCACGGCATTCCAGACGATTTCGATGTTGCAGTCGTCCTTAAGGCGCTGCTGCAGAATCATGCTGGCCCGCAGCGCATCGCGGCGGTGGACCAGGTAAACCTTGCGGGCCAGCTTCGCCAGGTAGAGCGCCTCTTCAGCAGCGGTATCGCCGCCGCCGACAACCACCACGGTGCGGCCTTTGAAAAAAAATCCGTCACACACCGCACAGTAGGAAACGCCCCTGCCGTGATATTCCGATTCCCCCGGGATGTTCAATTTGCGCGGCGAACCTCCCATGGCCAGAATAATACTGTATGCCCGCAGGCTTTCCCCGCCGGCCAGCCGCAGGGTGTGAAACTCCATTCCGGGCTCGACGGCCACAGCTTCCTGCGCCAGCATCTGCAATCCATAGGACTGGGCGTGCTGGGAGAATTTCATGGAGAGTTCAGCACCGGAAATATGCTCAAATCCCGGGTAATTTTCGACTTCATCGGACAGCATCATCTGCCCGCCCGGTGAACCCATTTCCACCAGAACCGTTTTCAGTGCCGCTCGCATGGCATAAATGCCGGCGCTCAACCCCCCGGGTCCACCGCCGACGATAATCAGATCGTAAATGTCATTTCCCTTTTCGCCCATCGTCCGATCACTCCTAAAGATGAATGTTTGGCCTGTAAAAATGCCCTCTTGCAACCGCTATTTCTTGTGCGACAGCGCCCGGCGCAGTTTTTCCCCCAGGTCGCTGACGTTCGCCGCACTGTCTCCGGCAAAGGGCCGCCAGTCGCCGGCATCCTGCGAAGCCGCCGGCGACAGTACCAGTTTGCGTTCGGCCGGCCGGATTTCTTCCACCGTTACGGCAATCCGGTCTCCTGCTTTCAGTTTCTGGGCCTGTGCCGGGTCCTCGAAGCGGTCAAATTTCGATTTCGGCATAAGGCCGGTGACGCCCGGTTCCAGCTTTACGAAAAGCCCGAAACGCTCCTTTTTTTCAACACTGCCCATGACCACTTTCCCCGCACTGTATTTTTCGGGGGCATCGCGCCACGGGTCGCCTTCGGCATCCTTGATGCTCAGTGAAACGCGGCGGTTTTGGACGTCGATGGACTTGATCATGACGTAAACCGCCTGTCCGGGATGAACGACTTCTTCGGCCCTGTGAATGCGCCTTGCATAGCTCATTTCGCTGAGATGCACCAGGCCCTCCACACCGGGCAGCAGTTCGACGAAGGCTCCGAATTTGGCCAAACGGGTCACCACCCCCTTGACCTTGTCTCCCTCATGGAGCCTGGCGGAGACCCGCTCCCAGGGATCGCCGGAAAGCGCTTTGGCGGAGAGGGCGATGCGCACCCTTTTGCCGTCGGCCGCCTTTTCAACATCCGTCACTTTGACCGTCAGCGTTTCGCCTACGGTCAGAACGTCCCGGGGTTCGACGACCCGTGACCAGCTCATTTCGGAAATATGCAGCATGCCCTCCAGGCCCGGCACCAGTTCCACAAAGGCACCGTAAGGCATCAACCGCCTGACCGTCCCTTCCACGACGTCGCCGACGTGCAGGGTTTCCAGAAAGGCGCGCTGCGCCTCCTTTTGCTCTTTCTCAATGAGGCTGCGGCGCGACAGCACGATGTTACGGCCGTTTTCTTCAAAGCGCACGATCAGAAACGCAAATGTCTGGCCGACATAATCTTCCGGCGTTTCCACATAGGTGACATCCATCTGGCTGACCGGGCAGAAGGCGCTTTGGCCCATGACGTCCACCCGAAAGCCGCCCTTGCACGTGGCGCTGACCCTGCCCTCGACGGGAACCGCCTTGGCATGCGCTTCTTCCAACAGTGCTGCATTGCCGGCCCCCGAAAGGGCCCTGGAGAGCCGGATTTCACTGTCATCCGCGCCAACAACGTACAGATCGAGGGGATCCCCGACGCTGCAGGCAAGTTGTCCGTCATCATCCAACAGTTCTTCGCGGCTGACCACACCGTCGACCTTGCTGCCGGCATCCACGAAGACGCTGTCAGCACCAATGGCAATCACCTTGGCCGTGATTTGGTCGCCGACCTGCAGATCCTGGACCATTTCCGGGGTATAGGATTCGAACAGTTCCGCGAAAGTAGGCTCTTCCCCCCCAGAGGGCTCTTCAGTATTTTCGGCCATCCTGCACTCCATTTTCAGCGCTGCAGCCAGTGCAACACCAGCGGCAGCATCAGGGCCAGCAGAATCAGCAGTCCGGGCAGCGTCAGATACGCTGCATACCAGGGCTTGCCCTGTGCGCGCGCGGCCTTGAATTCCGCCAGAAACCAATTGCCGATCAGGGCCGCAGCCGCCAAAACGGCGCCAACTCTTATCAAATTTCTAAACAAGACGGTCAATGCTCCAGTGCCATGGCTGGCTCAATGGATTGAATGCGACCTTCCAGATCGCGTCCATCCCTACAGGTTATGGCGACACCGATGCACAGACGCGAAAACAGACAACCGCGGTTTGCGCCACCCAGGCCGCCGGGTCCGGAATGGCGCCGACGCATGGCAGCCGTCCGGCCGTCATCTGTTTTCTTGTACAATAACCGGCACACCGTGCCTGAATCTCTTCAACGCTTGTATGTGTTCCGCAAAATTTCGTCAATGCTTTTTAAGCCCGGCAGCCGGCCTTATTTACCAGTCGTTGACATCCACCCCGGTTTCCGCTATTTTTCTGTATCTGATTAAATCTGACCGCTTGCACCACGCCCGGCCAATGGGGACATACATGACACCGGCTTGACAATTTGCGAATGCTTGGTCATTTTATGATCACAGGTGAGATCACTTTAAGCGAGCAGACATGACACCTCGATGCTGCATCATCGGTACGGGATCGGCTGTACCCGAACGAATCCTTTCCAATGCCGAACTGGAGTCCATCGTCGAGACTTCCGACGAGTGGATTACCCGCCGTACGGGTATAAAGGCACGACGGATAGCCTCCAACCTGCGCCCGGAAACGTCTACCGATCTGGGCACCCTGGCGGCACGCAAAGCCCTGGAAATGGCGCACACAGCGCCCGAAAACCTGGATATGATCGTTGTCGGTACGGTCACTCCGGACCAGCAGTTCCCCTCGACAGCCTGTATGATCCAGAAAGAGATCAACGCCACCCGGGCGGCGGCTTTTGACGTCTCCGCCGGGTGCTCCGGTTTCTTATATGCACTGGCAATCGTCGACAACGCCGTACGCGCCGGCACCTGCCGTCACGCGCTGGTCGCCGGCGTCGAACGCCTGTCCAGTATCGTCAACTGGCAGGACCGCAGCACCTGCGTGCTGCTGGCTGACGGGGCCGGTGCCGTGATTATCGAAGCGCACACCGGCTCCGGCGGTATCCGCTCGGCACACATCAGATCAGACGGAAACTTCGGTGAACTGCTCTATGCGCGGTACGGTAACCTGAATCCGCCGCAGCCACTCGAAGATGTCGACATCAAGCCTTTTCACTTGATCATGGAGGGCAACCGGCTTTTCAAACGTGCCGTCAACTTTCTGACATCGATTGCCAAAGACGCGCTGAAGAGCAATGGGCTTGCGGCTGCAGACATTGCCCTCATGATTCCCCACCAGGCCAACATCCGTATCATCGAAGCCCTGGCAAAAAACCTGGGCATTCCCATGCAACGGGTCTATACAAACGTTCACAAATACGGTAACACCTCATCGGCATCCATCCCCATTGCACTGGATGAAGCCCACCGCGCCGGATTGCTGAAAAGTGGTCAGTACGTGCTGCTGGTCACCTTCGGCGCGGGACTGACATGGGCATCCGTGCTGCTCAAATGGTCCATATGAGGGTTTGAGGGTGCCTGTTGAACATCGGGGCGCCAAGTGGGATTGTCTATCCGCTGAACCGCTTTGCCCGGAGAATAATGGGCCGAGGTTGAAAATCTCGTGCTGAAACACGCATGGCCGGCCGGCCGGGCCGCTTGATCATGAGACGATTTGCCATCACCGTTGCCGCCCTGCTGCTGTGGTCAGGGGCTTTCGGCCTTCCCCGCGCGGCCGCCACGCCGCCGGATACCGCGGCATCCCGCCAAAAAGAGCTGGAAAGCGCCGCCAGACGCAGTTTTCGCCGTCTACAGCAGGATATCAAGAGAAACGGATTCTACAATGCGCGCGCAGCGCTGAATATCTGGCGCTGCGATGCCATCGAGGCCGGCACCTTCGACGCTGCGCTGTTCGAGCAGATTAAAAGGAAGCTGTATCAATCCTCCATTGAAAAGAACCGCGCCTGTTTCAACGAGTACCTGCTTCGGAAAAGCTTCCGCGACGCCAAGATGTGCCTCGAGATCTGGCGCCTGCACGCGCAGGAAATCGGCGTTTTCGACGCCAGCCGATACGAGGGAATGCGCAAACAGCTGCAAATGGCCATCACCAGGGCAAGATCCGGTGCTGCAGGCAAAAAAGCCACAGCATTAAAATCCCGCCCAAAAAGCGTTAAAAAGAGCACTGCCGCTGACCACCCGCCAAACCCCTGATCCTGCCAATCGCGCCACATGCCGACCGTGGCCGGCAAGCTCCTTTTGTTCACGCCACCGCGTGTTCCCGGGCTTGTTTTGCGCGTTCTCAACGAGTTCGGGCAGCCCCTTGCCATGCGGGCTTTAGCTGCGCCTCCGTGTACATCCGAGGCGCCCCGGATACACCATTTCGCCTCACCGAACAATGCCTGGCGGTCCTTTGGTGCTATCGCCGGAGGTTTTTGGCCAGTTACCTTGTTTTTCATCAAATCGGTATTATGGTTGGATAGCACACAACAACCGTTTTTGATAAGCGCCCGACAGCGCCGAAGATAAGGAGAAAGCAATATGGACACCCAACAAATGCCGCATCCGGAACACGACAAGCACCTGTGTTACCTGGAAAATATCGGCTATATCAAATCGAACCTGGAAACATACAAGGAACTGGTACGCCAACCGCAATATGTCTGCCGGAAATGTGGGCGGGCGGCGGCCGGCAAGAACAGACTCTGCAAACCCGAAAAGCTTTAGTCGGTTGCGGGCGGCGGCATTCCTGCCGGACTCTGCCCAGCGGACTGCTGATCTCAATTTCAGATGACGCCATTTAAGGAGGTTAGGGGAATGTTAAGTGACAAGGTACTTGCTGAACTCAACGAGCAGCTCAATCGGGAAATGTACTCGGCCTATCTGTACATGGCCATGTCGGCGCATGCCAAGAATGCCGGATTAAATGGCTTTGCCAACTGGTTCATGGTCCAGTACCATGAAGAGATGTTTCACGCCATGAAGATCTACGAATATATTCAACAGCAGGGGGGCAAGGTCGAGCTGAAGGCCATCCAGCAGCCACCGGCGGATTTCGAGTCGCCACTGGACATGTTCAAAAAGACCCTGGCACATGAACAGTTCATCACCCGGTCCTTAAACAACCTGATGGAAACGGCGATTGCGGAAAAAGACCACGCCACGCAGATTTTTCTGCAGTGGTATATCACCGAACAGGTGGAAGAGGAAGACAACGACAACGAAATCATTCACCAGTTGGAGATGATCCAGGATCACCCCCACGGTCTGATGATGATCGACCGCGAACTGGGAAGCCGCGCTGCCCACGTACCCACCGACTTCAGCAAGGGCCTTGAAGCAGCTGAAGCGCCCGCGGCCTAGCCCGGCGATTTCTAACCCGAATGGCACGCCGCCTGGAGGTGACGGAGTAATGCGCATCTATCTCGTGCAGCACGGTAAAAGCTTGAGCCCGGAAAAAGATCCGCACAAGGGATTGTCCGAGGCCGGCAGGACCGAAACCCGGCGCATTGCCGAGGTCGCGCAGGGGTACGATGTCCCGGTGGAGGCCATCTGGCACAGCGGCAAGACGCGCGCCCGTCAGACAGCGGAGATCTTCGCCCGGCACCTCCGACCGGCCGGCGGCGTGCGCCAGGTTGCAGGCCTGCAGCCGCTGGACGACGTGGAACCCTTTGCAGCGAACCTGGCTGCAGCGGACAAACTCATGCTCGTCGGCCATCTGCCGTTCATGTCCCGCATGGCGGCCTACCTGGTCACCGGCAGAGACGCACCACCGGTTTTCAGGTTCCAGAACAGCGGAATCGTCTGTCTCGAACACGATGCGAGTCAAAACCAATGGGTCATCCGCTGGTCCCTGATGCCCAACATCGGATAGTACTTCAAGCGCGGCAGCTTTAGCGGGGCGCAAAAGACCCCGCCGGTATATCACCGGCGGGGTCTTTTGGCGTTTAAAGCGCGCGCCGGACAGGTTCAGGTACTGACAAAAACGATGGTCGGGCGCTGGCATTTATGGGAAACGACCCGGCACACGTGGCCGATGAACATCTCAGACACCGGGTTGGTGCCGCGCCGGCCCATAAAAATGATGTCGATGTCCCGTTTATCGGTCTCTTCCCAGATGGCTTCGGCAGGATCGCCGAATTTTTCTAGCCTGACAATCTTGGGTGCCAGCTCTCTTCCGGGATTCAACACATTCAGGGCGGCATCGATCTGGGCCTTGGCTTGCTGTTCAGGCTTTTCGCCGTTTGCAACCCGCTCCCCGTAGGTCGCGGCATTCACCACGCGCAGCAGCACCAGTTCCTGAATGCCGGCTCCGAAGCGGTTGGCCAGGATACCGGCTTCGGCGGCGGCCTGCAGCGCATCCGCAGAGCCGTCCACCGCCACCAGCATCCTGGGCAGCGGGCAGGCCAGATCTTTATGAATGTCCTGTCCGACAAGATACACCGAGGAGGGGACATTGCGCTGCAAAAGGCTTTCGCTGACGCTTCCCAGAAAAAACTGCTTCAGGCGCGACAGCTCTCTTTTTTCCATCAAAATGGTGGAATAGTGCCCCTCGACGGCCAGCTTGAGGATCTGATCCACGGGTTTTCCATCGGCGACTTTTTTTTCAACCCGGCAGGCCGCACAGTACTGTCGCAGCTGCTTTGCCGCCTGGTCCAGAAGCGGCTGTACTTCATTTTCGATATGCTGACTTTTGAGACGTTTAAAGGTTTCACTTTCAAGGATATAATCGGTGCGGACATCGATGTTGGCCATGTGGCGGCTCAGGTACCTTCCCGCCATGATGTGCAGCAGCGTGATGGCTTCTATCCGCTCGTCCAGCACCGACGCCAGGCACCCGGCCATTTTGGTGGCCCGCTGAAAAGAGTCCGGTTTGCCGATGGGCAACAAAAATCGGGTCAGCGGTTCGAATTTTTTCGTCATGGTCTCATCCCCCTTTTAATAGAAGAGCAGGAGCCATACATTGGCAATGGCAACACTGATGATCATGAATGGGAATGCCTGCTTCATGAACCCTATAAAGCTGATATGATGCCCGGCGGATTCGGCGATGCCGAGGGTCACCACGTTGGCGGAGGCGCCGATCATGGTGCCGTTGCCGCCGAAGCAGGCGCCGAAGGCCAAGGCCCACCAGAGCACCCCGCTTTCGGCGCCTGGTATGACCTTTGTCAGGTAGGCGACAATGGGCAGCATGGTGGCCGTAAACGGAATGTTGTCGATAAACGCACTGGCCAGGGCCGAAACCCACAGGATCAGACAAACCGATATCACCAGGCTGCCGTGGGACAGGTGCAGTACCCAGTTGGCGATGATGTCCAGCAGGCCGGCCTCTTCAACGGATCCCACCAGCATGAAGAGAAAAATGAAAAACAGGAGCGTGGCCCATTCGATGTCCTTTTCGATCAGCTCCAGCAGGTCCACCTTTTTGGTGATCAGCCCGTAGGTAAACAGCAGGGCGGCGCCGAACAGCGCGGCAATGCTCACCTCCATGTGCCAGAAACCGTGGGTGAGGAACATGGCGATGACGATGGACATGATGATCAGCCCCACCGTGAGCAGGTTGGAATCGGTGATCTGGTATTCCTGCCTCAATTTATCGATAAAGGCCTGGATGTCGGTGACATGGGCCTTTTTGTACTCCTTGTTGTAGACAAACTTGGCGTAAACGAACAGGATGACCATGACGATGCCGCACACCGGCGCCAGGTTCTTGACGAAATCGATGAAAGTCAGGCCCGCGTACGAACCGATCATGATGTTGGGCGGGTCGCCGATGAGCGTGGCCGTGCCGCCGATGTTGGACGCCAGCACTTCCGGCATCAGCAGCGTCAGGGGGTTGATGCCCAGTGAAAGGGCGATTTCGATGCTCACCGGCGTGAGCAGCAGCATGGTGGTCACGTTGTCCAGAAATGCGGAGGCCACGGCCGTAAAGCTCATCAGGATAATCGCCAGGATGATGATGTTGCCCCTGGCCAGCTGGTAGCATTTGTAGGCGCACCACTGGAAGACACCGGTGTGTTTGAGGATTCCCACGATGATCATCATGCCCATCAGCAGAAAGATGACGTTCATGTCGATGGACTGGACCGCCCTTTCATAGGTCAGGATATGAAATTCCGGGTTGAGTGTTCCCGCGGTGTAGCTGACCACCAGCATGAGCGCCGCCCCCAGCATGGCGGCCAGCGTGCGGTGCAGCAGCTCAAATGAGATGAGGACGTAAGCCAGGATGAAGACAACCGTCGCAATCCAGAACGCCGGCCCCTGACGGCGTTCGATTTCAAAGTCCTCTTTGATCGTATGTTCATCGCCGCTGGAAAGAATCCTGCCTTTGTCCAGCGTGATAACCTTCTGTTTATAGCTGGGCTTGAAAAGCCTGAGCTGCAGGGTGGATCGGTCCACCGTGCCCCGGGGCAGCGACAGGATGACCTGGAAGGTGCCGTCGGCTTCGGTCTGGAATACGGGGGCACCATGCTCCCCATGCCCGTGGGCGGCTGGCTCAATTTTTTCCCCGTCGGCAAGCACCTCGATTTCCACCTCGTCTACGCCCACCTGATGGGGATTGACAATTTTGCCGAAAATTTCCAGAGACTCCATCGGACCGGATGCGGTCGCGGTTTTTTTCGCATCTGTTCCCGAAGCCGCCATTGCGATTCCGGCAACCCCGATCAAAAAGAAAAAAACCGCCAGCATGCAGATCGATCGCATGGCGTCGGTTTTCATCGCCCTGAAGTGGGTTTTATGCATGCGAACACCGTTTCCCATTGGAAATCCTCCCTCATGCCCGAACCGGGCGTTTACCGGGTTCTCCTGTGGATGTGGCCAGGGTTCCAGCCGAAAGGCCGCTTCCTGCATTGTAGCACAGGCATTCTGTTTATCGGCAACACCGGTGGAAACTTAAAGTCCCGCCCATCGGCTGGATTCTCTGCCCTCATGCATTCATGGCATACAAATCCGTGCCCCAAGCCGCCCGGTCGCGGATTGCTGTCGTCTTGTAGCAAATCATGGCAGTCTGGGCAAACAAATAATTTCGGGAATTAAATCTACTCGTTATGTTGACAAGCGCTGCGAACTGTTTTAGTCTGTCGGTGAAAATCCGAACGACGGGCGGTTACCGCAGATTTGAATTCTGAAACACAAACACTGGGGAGTTTCATGGATAAAGAACATTTTTTCTTCACTTCCGAATCCGTTACCGAGGGACATCCCGACAAAGTCGCCGATGCCATATCCGATTCCATCCTGGATGCCATCATGGCCCAAGACAAGAACTGCCGGGTGGCCTGTGAGACACTGGTCACCACCGGCCTGGCGTTCATTGCCGGCGAAATCACAACCGACTGCTATGTCGACATGCCGCAGATCGTACGCGATACGATCCATGAAATCGGCTACTGCTCGTCGCAGATGGGTTTTGACTGCCAAACCTGTTCGGTGATCACCAGCATCGACCATCAGAGCCCCGACATCGCCCTGGGGGTAAACCGGGGCGAGGGCCTTTTCAAAGACCAAGGCGCCGGTGACCAGGGGCTGATGTTCGGCTTTGCCAGCGATGAAACCCCTGAACTGATGCCCATGCCCATCATGTACGCTCATAAGCTGTGTCGACGCCTGGCAAAGGTCCGCAAAAACGGCGCTCTCGATTTTCTGCGGCCGGACGGCAAGTCCCAGGTCACCATCGAATACGAAAACGGCTGCCCCAAGCGGGTGGACGCCGTAGTTATCTCCTCCCAGCACAAACCGGACGTCACCCACGACAGGCTGCGTGAGGCGATCATCGAGGAGGTGATCAAAAAAGTGATCCCGGCAGAAATGACCGACGGCGACACCCGTTATTTTATCAATCCCACGGGACGCTTCGTCGTCGGCGGGCCCATGGGCGACTGCGGCCTGACCGGCCGTAAGATCATCGTAGACACCTATGGCGGCCAGGGCAGCCATGGCGGCGGCTGTTTTTCGGGGAAAGACCCTTCCAAGGTGGACCGCAGCGCCTCGTACATGGGCCGGCATATCGCCAAGAATATCGTTGCCGCCGGACTGGCCAAAAAGTGCGAAGTCCAGATCGCATATGCCATTGGCGTCGCCGAACCGGTTTCCATCATGATCGATCTGATGGGGACCGGCGTCGTACCCAAGGGGCGCGTCAAAGAAATCGTGCGCGAAGCTTTCGATCTCCGGCCGGCCGCGATTATCGAATATCTCGACCTGTTGCGCCCTATCTATCGCCAGACATCCGCTTACGGGCATTTCGGGCGCAACGAACCGGGATTTACATGGGAAAAAACCAACATGGCGCCGGTAATCCGTGAAAAAGCCGGCCTATAGCGCCGCAAGCGCCCTTTCCAACAACAACCGGAGTATCATAAAATGTCTTTCGCGAAACTCAAAGAGAGCGGTGCAGGGATCGAAGATATTGACCTGTCCCTGCCCTACAAGGTAGCCGACCTTTCGCTGGCGGATTTTGGCATCCGCGAAATGGAACTATCGCAAAAAGAAATGCCGGGCCTGATGGCTGTCCGAAAAAAGTACGGCCCACGCAAGCCGCTCAAGGGGAAGAAAATTATGGGCAGCCTGCACATGACCATCCAGACCGCCATGCTCATCGAAACCCTCAAGGAACTGGGCGCCGATATCCGCTGGGCCACGTGCAACATTTTTTCCACCCAGGACCACGCGGCCGCCGCCGTGGCCCGAAAAGGACTGGCCGCCGTGTTCGCCTGGAAGGAGGAAACCCTGGACGAATTCTGGTGGTGCACCGAACAGGCGCTGACCTGGCCGGACGGCAGCGGGCCCGACCTGATCGTGGATGACGGCGGCGACGCCACCCTTTTCGTCCACCAGGGGGTACGGGTCGAACGGGACCCCGACCTGCTGGAAAAAACCTACGACAGTCCGGACATGCGCTGCCTGATGGCACGCCTGAAGCTGAGCTACCAGCGCGACCCTAAACAATGGACGCGCATTGCCGCCGCCATTCGCGGCGTGTCCGAGGAAACCACCACCGGCGTGCACCGCCTGTACCACCTGGCGCGCCAGGGGGAACTGCTCTTTCCGGCTTTCAACGTCAATGACTCCGTGACCAAATCCAAATTCGACAACCTCTACGGCTGCCGTGAATCCCTGGCCGACGGCATCAAACGGGCCACCGACGTCATGATCGCCGGCAAAGTCGTGGTGGTCTGCGGGTACGGTGACGTTGGCAAGGGGTGCGCTCGTTCCATGCGCGGCTTCGGCGCCCGGGTGATCGTCACCGAAATCGATCCCATCTGCGCGCTGCAGGCGGCCATGGAGGGCTATGAAGTCATGACCATGGAGGACGCCGCGCCGCTGGGGGATATTTTCGTGACCGCCACCGGGAATTATCACGTCATCACCGGCCGGCACATGGAGCGGATGAAAGACGAATCGATCCTGTGCAACATCGGGCATTTCGATAACGAAATCGAAATGGCCTATCTTGAGGAAACCGCGGAGTGCAGAAAGACGTCCATCAAGCCGCAGGTGGACAAGTGGACGCTCAAATCCGGCAATTCGATTGTCGTACTGGCCGAAGGGCGTCTGGTGAACCTGGGCTGTGCCACGGGGCACCCCAGTTTTGTCATGAGCAACAGCTTTACCAACCAGTGCCTGGCGCAGATGGAGCTGGCCGGCGGCAACTATGAAAAGAAAGTCTACACCCTGCCGAAAAAGCTCGACGAGGAAGTCGCCCGGCTGCATCTGGACCGCCTGGGGGTCAAGCTCACCCGGCTGACGCAGGAACAGGCGGATTACATCGGCGTGCCCGTGGAAGGGCCGTTCAAGCCGGATCAGTACCGCTACTAAAACGATTGCTTGGATTCTTTGGGTTTGTTGGGTTGGACGGCGGCGCGGAGTGCCGAGAGTGCTTCCGGCATCCGGATACCCGACACCTAAATCACCGACACACGATCACCAACCGTCTCGATCCGCCCCATGAAAACATCCCACCGGATCTACTTTCAAAACGCCGCGCACATGCGGCCCCTAGACGACCGGAGCGTCGATCTGGTGGTCACCTCGCCGCCTTACCCCATGATCGCCATGTGGGACGAGGTTTTCTGTTCCCAGGATGCCGCCATCGGCAGGCTGCTCAAAGGCGGTGACGGCATGGCGGCCTTCGAACGCATGCACCGGCGGCTGGACAGGGTGTGGGACGAGCTGCGGCGGGTCGTCAAACCCGGCGGGATCGTGTGCATCAACATCGGCGATGCCACACGCACGCTGAAAGAAAATTTCCGGCTGTATCCAAACCACGCCCGCACGCTGCAGTACCTGCAGCAGCTGGGTTTCCATGCACTGCCGGATATCTTATGGCGCAAGCAGACCAACGCACCCAACAAGTTCATGGGCTCGGGCATGCTGCCGGCGGGGGCTTACGTCACCCTCGAGCACGAATACATCCTCGTTTTGCGCAAGGGCGGCAAACGGGTCTTTCAGACCGCCGCCCAGCAACAGAACCGCCGCGAAAGCGCCTTTTTCTGGGAAGAGCGCAACGCCTGGTTCTCCGACGTCTGGTTCGACCTCAAGGGATCGCGCCAGGCACTGGGCCGGCCGGAAGTGCGTGCGCGCAGCGGCGCATTCCCCTTCGAGCTGGCCTACCGCCTGATCTGCATGTACTCGGTGAAAGGGGATTTGGTGCTGGACCCCTTTGCCGGTACCGGCACCACCCTGGCCGCCGCCATGGCCGGCGCCCGAAACAGTATCGGTTTTGAAATCGACCCGGGGCTGGCCGGTGAAGCCACCGCCCTGCTCAGCGCCACGGGGGATTTTGCCAACGCCCGTATTCACGCCCGGCTGGCCCGGCACATGGATTTTTGTACAGCCCGCGCGCAGGCCGCAAAGCCGTTCAAGCACACCAACGTCCATTACGGCTTCCCCGTCATCACGGCCCAGGAAAAACAGCTTCTGCTCAACGACCTGCAGACCGTCGTAGCGTGCGGCAGCAACGCATTCGAGGCAACCTACGCGCTAGCGCCCCAGGCCCGCTTTTGCCAAAGCGGCGATGCCCCGGGCCCGCAGGCTGTTTCCGCGCATGCACCGGTGCCGGGCTCCTGCAGTCCCCGGCTGTCCGAACCGCGGGGCACGTCCACCTGTCAGATGCCGCTGTTTTCAGAGCCCGCCAAAAGCGCCTTGGCTGTCAGGCCGCCGGCAGAGGCCGGGGATTATCACTCGGCAAAACCATAGTGGTACATCTCATAGGCCGTATTGCCGCCGAGCAGGGCGTCGATCTCCTTTTGCATCTCCTGCCGGGTCTTGCTCAACAGCCATTTTTCCCAGTGCTCCGAGGACTGCCAGGTGCTGATGACCAGGAACAGATCCGGCTGATCGAGGCTTTTCAGCGTCTCGCCGGAAATGTAGCCGGCCTGCTGGGTGGCATGGGCGCGCATTTTTCTGAAAAGCGGGATCATCTGCTTGGCTTTGCTCGGCGGCACGCTGCGCTTGATGAGGATTTTGACTGCCATGTGAAGCTCCTTCCATGGTATGCAGTTTTATTGGAGTTTTGTCAGCACCACAAATCAGGAGTTGCCCGTTAAATAGCCCTTCAGCTTCGACAACAGTGGTTTCCTGATTTTGACTTTCAGGTAAAGATCGCCGGGCGGTCCCTGGCCTCTTCCGGCGGCACCCATGCCGGCCAGGCGGATCTGCTGGCCGTCCCGGATGCCCGCCGGGATCTGGACCACGAGTTTTTTCCCACGTTTGCGGACAAAGTAGGCATAGGCGCCGCCCTGCCGTGCATGTTGCATACTGATGTGAATAACGTCCTGAACATCCGCACCTCTCTGGGGGATGCGCACGCCGCTCACCTTTTCCAGCAGATAGCGTGAAAATCGGCCCAGATGCCGATGGCTACCCGGCGACGGCTGCCGCGGCTTGCCGGCAAAGGGGCCGGAAAAGATAAACCCGCCGGCGAAAAAGCCCGGCCGCCGGGCCCCAAACGGCTGATGATCATGGCCGTAAAATTCCTTGAAAATGTCATCGAAGCCCCGGAAGCCGAAGCTCTTGGCCATTTCCTCGAAAACGTGTTGAATGTCCGATCCGCTGAAGATATCCTGCTCGCTGTAGCTTTTACGGAACCGGCTGTAGGCCGTAGATCCGTATTGCCGCCGCAGGGCGTCGTATCGGCGGCGTTTGGCCGGATCGGACAGCACGGCATAGGCTTCGTTGAGCACCTTCATCTGCTCGGCCGCCGCAGGGTTGTCCCGGTTGCGGTCGGGATGATATTGAAAGGCCCGGTGGCGATAGGCTTCCTTTATGGTCCGCACATCAGCCTGTACGTCGATCCCTAAAACCTTATAGTAGTCCGTGTTTCCCATGGCCCGTCCACTCATCGACGAAACGGATTGCCCTTTTCGTCGACAAGGCGCCTATCCGCTTTCTTTGTATCGAGCGTAAACCCGGCAGGCCGCTTTGTAACCCAGGCTGCAGGCCTTTTTCGCATCTTGCAGCGCCAGCTTACGCCTGCCGCGCTTAAAGTAGATATGTCCCCGATTGTAGTAGGCCCATCCGTTGGCCGGTTTCAACTGGATAGACCGATTCAGATACCGCAGGCTTTCATCAAGTGCACCCCGCTGCATGGCCAGCCACCCCAGGTTGTCGTAGGCTTCACTGTAGGCGGGATTCAGTTTGACCGCCATGGCGAAATCGCCGGCAGCTTCCGCGTACTGTTTTTTTTTGATGTACGTGCGGCCTCTCCAGAAATGGGCCGATGCACTTCCGGGGTCCTGTTGCACGGCGCTGCTGAAAACCTGCAGCGCCTTGTCGAACTGCCCGTTTTTATAAAGCTGAAAACCTTTGCGAATGTATGCATCCGACTGCTGCCCCGGTTTGTGGGCAGCCGCGGTGCGCTGCAAGGGGGTATGGGACGCCGCAGGGCGCTGTTTCGCGACGGCCGTTCGCAGTGCCGGACCCGTTTTCGCCGGCCTGGAAGTAAAAAACGCACCCATGCCACCCGCCAGGTAAAACAGCGCCACGACAAAAGCTGCAATCACCGCTGCCAACATTCCCGGTGCCAGAAAATCCCTTTTCCCGCTTTGAGCCGGCGGGGAAAAGGCCCTAAAAGGTGTGACGGGCCGGCTTTTGCCAGTGGAATCATCCGTTGCATCCACCGCCGCTGCATGTGCCGGCTTTCTGGTGGCTGCGACCACGCCGGTTTTCCGGTTCAAAGACAGTTCACTGCCGCAGTTGCGGCAGATGCTCCGGGCCACCGGTTTGATGAACCTCTCGTCGTCGATGCGATAAACGGTCTGGCAAACGGGGCAGGCAAACTTCATGTTTCGCTATTTCCCAATTAATTACAGCGCATGCGTGCAACACGCATTTTATCTAACATGCACCGGCACGGCGCGCAATCGGAATTGTCGAACCGTTTCCCGACCGCTCCCTCTTTCCGGCGCAGTATCGTGTCAGCGGCCCTACGACGTCTGATCGACCCGGATGCGGCTGGAGACGCAGGCATGGCAGGACCCCGACCGCGCTCTGGCCGCATCGGTGAGCGACAGGACACCGATGACCTGTGCCGGGTCTCGGCGATGCACAAACAGGCGGTGTACGTCCGAAAAGATCATCCGCTGAATGGCCCCGGAAAGCGGCTCGTCCACATCACAGGACTGCACCGGTGAGGCCATGGCCGCGGCAGCCCGCGTACCGGGATCCATGCCGCGCATATACGCCAGCACGAGATCGCTTTTGGAAAGCACCCCCACCGGGAGATCCGCACGGTTGCGGATCAGAACGGCACCAAAACGATAGGCCGACAGCCCCTCCATCACTTCCACCAGGCTCTGGGTGTCACCGTGGGACACCACCGAGGGCGTCATGACTTCCCGCACGCTGATCGCCCGCCGCATCTGATCCTCGTCACGTTCGGGCCGTCGCTGAAAAACGCTCATCTCACAGTTGCGGCAGAACCGGTAAAGCAGCCCCACAATGTCCGGGTATGCCAGCACACCGGTCACCGGTTCAGAATCACCCGGGCGCACATAGAGGCGGTGGACGCGGGTGCTGTACATGGTATCGAGCGCAGACTCCAGATAGTCGTCCGGGCGGCAGAAAATCGGCGGCCCGACCATGACGGACGACAGCGGCGTCGAAATCGGCAAATCCGCGTAGTAAGCGCCCATGAGATCGGTCTTTGAAACCACCCCTAGGGGGCTTCCGGCCGCATCGGTGACCAAAACCGCGTTGATTTTGAATTTGATGCACTGGCGGATGCACTGCTCCAGGGAGGCCTCCTGCGGCAGCCGCACCACCTGGCGCCGCATGGCCGCACTGACTTTCAGACCGCTTAGCACGTTGCGTTTTCCCGGAATCGACATGCCGCCCCCTACGTCCGGTCCGGATCACCCCGGGACAGGTCTTTGAAAAAGAACGTAAAGACATCCGAAATATAAATCATACCCACAATGCGCTGATCCTCCAGTACGGGTATTCTGCGGACATGTTTTTTGATCATGACATCCAGCACCATCATCAGGTGGGTATCCGGCCGCACCGTGACCAGGTCTGTGCTCATGATGTCGCCCACCTGAATGTTGCGCGCCTTTTTAAACGCGGTCTCCAGCAGACCGCCCAGTTCGATGTCTTCCATCTCACCCCATATGTGCACGTGCTTGGGGCGCATGAAAAGCAGGATGTCGTACATGGAGAGCATACCCCGCAGGTGGCCGTCGTCATCGGTCACCATCATTCCGAAAATGCGCTTACCCTCCTTGCGGCTCGCGCGCCGGAAAAGATTGACAGCTTCGGCGATCGTATCGCGGGGGGAAAGGGTGTGATAGTGGGTATCCATCACATCCCGGGCTGTGATTCCCATGTATGCTCCTTTCCTTCCAGAGGGTCTGAAAACCAGCGAAAGGCCCACTGTGTCCTGTTACTTATAAAACTTAGCCGCCGATTTTGCAACCTCCGGACACCTGGGAAGTATTTTACTTTTTTTCGGGACCGGCGCTCGAAGCGGCCCGCAAGGGACGTTAAGCACCGAAAAGTCCTTCCTTGCAAGACAGGCGTGTTGGTTCCGGAACCAACATCCGGAACATCGCCGCGCACCGTCTCTTGCACGGGTTTACGAGATATTTGACATCCGGCAGGTTTTTCAATATAGATTTCTGAACTGAGTCCCTGTCGATCGTTTTTGCGTAGAAGCTCTTGAACGACGGATACAAAAGGCAGGCGTGCCTTGTCACTGCGGCGCCTTCACGCGAGATAAGGGATACCTTACGGCCCGGCGCGCGGTGGGAAAGGATGGGACACATTGGAGGAAAGCGAACAAGGCCTACGGGAGCAGCTGATTGCCGCCATCGACGCAATGTCCGCGGATGAGCAGCGCATTCTCTTGCAGAAACTCGGGGAGCAGCCTCCGCGGGAAAGGCGCCGTCATCCCCGCAAGCCATACTTCACCGATGTGAAATATGCTGGCGGCAGCCACATCTACCAGGATCTTGTCAAAAACATCAGCCTGGGCGGCGTACTGATCGAAACCCGCCGGCCCCGCGCAGATCTTTCCATAGGGCAGGAAATCACATTGTCAGTCCCCTTTTCCAGGCATAAAAATTACATGCGTATCATCGGGGAAATCGTCAGGATCAGCCCGCATGAAATCGGGATCAAGTTTAAAAAGGTGCTCAGGTATCCGGATGATCAACCCGCACCGGCCGGATAAGCAGGTCTACCTGACCTGCACGCGGCGCAAGGGCCGTCCCAGAAAGCACGTTGCCGTGTGTCGCCGCTGCCGCTGGAAAAACAGCTGCCGTACTTTTCTTAACTACCGCCAGCCTGAATTGCCTTTCGGGTTGCGGGCCGGCGGCTTTCCGCTTTCGACAGCTGAAACCGGCACGGCACGGCGGAAGAACTGCATTGTAAACGCTACCCGAAACAGCCGGCTGTGAGTCAATCGATTTTGCAGCTGGCCGTTCAGGGCATCTTTTTGACCGGACGGAAAGCGATGTTCTCATGCCGTACGCTGGCCCCTGTCCGGATCATCCCCGAAACATCCTGTCCGCCGGCCTTCCAGGCCGCAATCCACAAATCGACGATTTCATCGACGGCTGCCGTGTAGCGGTGCTGTATGTCACGGTGGTCTAGTTTGCCGCCCATGGAGCGGCGGTACCGGCCGACAAGATACTGAACGCGCATTTTCAGGTCCGGCATCTTGGAGTATCCCGGATACCGCACTGTCCTGGGTATATAGGCTCCGGTGGAATAAAGCGATCCCGGAAAGATCGTTTCCGCGGCAAAACAGGCCAGCACGCCGAACCGCTTGGCGGTCTGATAGGCGTTCATGCGCGGGCCTTTCAAATCATTAACCAGTGCGTTGTAAACTTCCGTCAGTTCGTAGGGATCAATGCGCTCCCGGTTCCAGCGGTCAGCGAAAGACATGCCATACTGCACGGTCTGCCGGTGCTGCTGGAGATAAGCTTTCAAAGCCGGCGGACAGAACCGGACCGCATCTCCAAGCATGCTGGCACGTATGTCGTGGTTAAACGCAGAGCCAGTCGGAACCCATCCAAGCATCATAAGTCCCAGCAGCAGGAAAAACAGCGTTTCTTTTTTCGGCATGATCGGTCCCTCCTATAAAGTTTGACAGGCGCGCAAAAAGTCGGTTTTGAGCGGATTTCAAGACTTTTCGGTAAAAAGCGCTGTGCATAGCCGGGCGTTGAAAAACCCAAGCTGTTTGAGGAGCAAAGCGACAACGTTGCCCGGATTTGGCCAAACGGCGCACAGCACCCGAAAAGGCTTGCGAAGCGGGAAGTCCGGACTTTTTACACAATCAAAGTTTACATTGCGCAAGCTGTATTCGTGCTGAAAAGAACTGAAGTCGTCCAGGAGGAATCCGCGCTGCGCCGCAAGCAAGCGTTTCTGGCCGCAAAACCGGGCGTCAGCGGGCCGGCACGGCCTGCAGATCATCCGCGGGCTGTTGTTGTTCGCCAGGAGACCTCCCCACGGTCTTGACAGGGTCGTGGCCAGCCGCAGCCAGTTCATTCAGTGCTTCCCGAATCTCGCGCGATCCCTTGTCATAAACCATTTTGACACTGGCATAATTCCGGCGCACCTCACCATAGGAAAACCTCCCGCCGGTTTTCTTCAGAAAATTCGCCACGAGCGCTTTTACCGCCTGCCAGCTATCGCGCCGGGTCTGATTGTCCAGTGGCGTCAAGTCATCCAGATTTTCCATTTGCCGGTGGTGAAAGCGGCCTTTGAAAAACTTCTGCACCACGGCCAACCAGAAAAGAAAGGCCAGCAAAGCCACGGCACCGCCGCCGCCGATCATCATGTACAGGTCCATTCCGGGCAGAACGCCGGTCGCCATGGCCGCGCCCAGTGCCCCGGCGCCGGCCAGCAGGCTGATGAAAAACCCAGCGACAAAAAATTTTATCCGGAAAAGGCGCAACCTGCGGCGATAACTGGCCAACCCCTCCAGAAAATGGGACAGCCGCTCGCCATGTGTTTCCACAAAGGTTGCCAGGTGGTCCAAACGATGGCGCGGTGCCTGCAAAATGGCCGCCTTGATCTCATCGCGCTGGTTTTCCAGGTAGCGCAGATAGCTGGTGTCGCGTTCCGGGGATTTCGCCGAGGCAGCGGCTTTTGGTGCATACGTCAGGCGAATCATGGGGATATCTTTACGCCCGGTCATCTGCGACAGATTCCAGCACAGCGTACCGTAAACGCGGATCAGGTCTACCAGCGAAGCACATTCATCGATGCGGTTTAAAACAAACAGCATGCGGTCCTCGAAGGTCTTCATGGGGAGCGTCTCGCGCAGGCTCTCATGGGCTTCACGCACCGTACCGGCTTTGTGGGGATCGAAAAGGACCAGCACCAGATCGGCAATCTGTGCCAGATCGCCGATAATCTCCTGGTATTTATATCCCCGGTCACGCTCGGTAATGCTGTCGAGCATACCGGGCGTATCGATGATGGCCAGTGTTTTCAAAAATGGGGAATTGACTTTTTTTAACCGAAAATGCGCGATAAAGCGCTGGCCGTGTTTTTTCAGATTTTCGAACGGGTACTCGGGATCGTTGAGCAGGAATTTCCCGTCACGCTCTTCAGTGACCCGGATCTGCCCATCATCATCCGCGGATTCATCGTAAGTGATCACCGTAAAAGAATCATCTGTCGGTGCCTGCCCCGTGGCCTGAACATCCGATCCCAGGAACTCATTGATCAATGTGGACTTGCCGGACGAGTAGTTCCCCAGGAAAAGGACCAGGGGCCGCCATTTGATGTTGGTCTCCAGCGGCACCTCGCTGTAGCCGTACTTTATGGCCACCGGCGTCAGGTAGTCCCGAACCATATCCAGAAGTTCGTTTCTCAGCGAATTGATGTAATCTTCGCGGTACATAAAAAAATCTCCACTTACATTATCGCCAAATTCGGCGCATCCGTGAGGCAAATCTCAATCCGGCTCATGAAGTGTGCTCCACGTCGACCAAGGCAGCCGCGGCATGGTAAGACTGAAGCGCCCGCCGGTATGCATCAGCCGAGAGGCGACCGCCGAGATCGTCCGGCGAAAAGGCCAGATTGCTGAAAATCTGTCGCTCCAGCTCCCTGGTTCTTTCCCACAGCAAGGAGATCCGATGCATATCTTCGGCACTTTTGCAGTACCGCTCGGTGATGTATTGCATGCGCCTGGCCAGTGACACCACGTTATCGTTGAGTACGCGTTTGTCCGCATAATTGACAAGGACGGCCTCGTTCAGACAGCGGCCGGATGCTGTTGCATATACGTCCAGCCTGACATGCTGCCGGATGATGCTGGCAACCGCGGGATAGCCCAGGTCTTCAAGCAGCCGGCCACCGGTTTCCGCGTGATTTTCATGGGTTTCAAAGCTTCGGGTCTTGGTGATGTCATGCAGCAGCGCGCCAGCCTGTATCAGATTCCGGTCCATACAGCGCCGGCTTTCCTCCAGTGCGTCGGTCAACGCCAGGGCCACCTGGCAGACACGCAGGGAGTGCGCCACGATGTGATCCATCATTTTCATCCGGCGGATGAGCGCAAAACAGGTGTTTTTGGAAGGAGCCGGCTGCATACGGCCATTTTTCTACCAGATATGGCCCCAAAAGAACAGCGGAATTTACAATGACTCACGGATGGGCAGGCAAAAGAATTTCAGAGGCTGATGCCGGACGGCCGGACACTGGCGGAACGTTTTCAAAGGCCGCCGGCGTATGGGTACGGTCTGCTGTTGCTTTACCGTGTCACCTGACGCTTCCCGTGTATTCCGGACTCAACGATGAACCAGGGATTCAGGAGGTTCTCTTTATTGTAGCGCAGTGGCTCATGGTTGTCGTACCGCACCACCTGAAAGCCCGCGCCCTCAACGACCGCCTGGCCGGCCGCCGTATCCCACTCCATCGTGGGCGCCAGCCGCGGGTAGATATCGGCTGCACCCTCGGCCACCCGGCAGAACTTCAGCGAACTGCCGGCCGAGAGATACTGAATCTCACCATACTGCCGGCGCAAATTTTCGATATAGGCGCCAAGATCAGGGCCTCTGTGCGACCGGCTGCCGATGACGGTGTAAACCGGAGGTGAAGTTGCGCCCGGCAGCCGTACGGCCTGCGCAAGCAGGCCGTCCACGATGCCATCCGCCCTTAGACCGGGTTGACTTTCGATCGGCAATGGCACTTTCGACGCGCTGTCGATGCGAAAAGCACCCATACCCCGGGCGCCGAAATAGAGCACGTCCAGCACCGGCACATAGATAACGCCCATGATGGGCCGCCGGCCTTCTACCAAAGCAATGTTGACGGTAAACTCGCCGTTGCGCTTGACAAATTCCTTGGTACCGTCCAGCGGGTCCACCAGCCAGAATAACTGCCATGCCCGCCGCTCGCTGAAGGGAATATCCACTCCCTCTTCGCTCAGCACCGGCAGCTTGAAAGCGGCCAGGCCGGACGCGATGATCGCGTGGGATCGGCGGTCAGCCAGCGTCAATGGCGAATCATCGGCCTTGTACTGCACCTCGAAATCCGAGTGATAAACATCCAGAATCGCCCTGCCCGCCGCCAATGAGGCGGCAATCGATGTTAGGAGATACGTCTTCAAAACAAGTCATCCTGAGCTGCTGAGCGTCGTCGGAACCACTGAGCGCTGAAAGTCAAGAACCGCCCGTGACCATCGGCAACGGGAAATGGGCACTTGACCCGTTTGGCCATGGGCAGACCAGAATATGATACCATGTAGCCTAACGATCCCGCCAGTTTTTCCCCGCAAACGCCAACCGGCCGACTCCCTGCTCCACCCCTTCGCAAACCTCCTGTGTCAACCGAAAACTGCAAGCCGCAACCGTCCTAAATAAAACCCTTCTGTCCCAGGAACAGCAGAATCTCCTGGGCAGCCTCGTCCGGCGTCAAACCTGTCGTGTCGATGCGCACCTCCGGCGATTCCGGAACTTCGTATGGATCGTCCACGCCGGTAAAGCCCTTAATCAAACCGGCCCTGGCCTTGGCATACATCCCCTTGCGGTCCCGCTTTTCGCAGACCTCGATGGGAGTTGCCACATAAACCTCCACAAAACCGCCCCAGCGTTCGATATTTTCACGAATCTCCCTTCTGGTTCCGGCATACGGTGCAATGGGCGCACAGATGGCGATGCCGCGGTTTTTGGTGATTTCCGATGCCACGAAACCGATGCGCCGCACGTTGATGTCCCGATCCTCCTTGGTAAAGCCCAGGTTGCTGGAAAGGTTGTGTCGCACGATATCGCCGTCCAGCAGTGTGACCGGACGATCCCCCATTTCCAAAGCCTTGGAATACAGCACCTTGGCAATGGTTGACTTACCGGCCCCCGAAAGGCCGGTCAGAAAAATCGTAAAGCCCTGCCTGGCCGGCGGCGGGTAAGCTTTCAGAAGTTCGTGGACAACTTCCGGAAATGTCGCCCAATCGGGTATTTTGCGCCCGGTTCTGACACGTTCACGGATATCGGACCCTGAAAGCGCAAGGCAGTTGACACCTTCAGGTACCCGGCTTGCCGGGCGGTACTCATCTTCGAAGGGCAGATAGACCATCTGTTCAAAGGAGAGGATTTCGATACCGATTTCGTTGCTGCAGCGCTCAACCGTCTCCCGGATATGGCTGTTTCGATAAAAAGGCTGCGCCCCTTTTCCGATGCCGGGGCTCGAATGGTCGTAACCAACAATAAAATGGGTGCAGCCGTAGTTTCTGGCAATGATGGCGTCCAGAACCGCATCCCGTGGCCCCGCAAGGCGTTTTGCCAGGGGAAGCAGGCTGATGATAAACGAGTCCGGTGGGTAATGGCGGGCAACCCCCCGGTAGCAGCGCACGCGCGTATAATGGTCGAAATCGCCCGGCCGGGTCATGCCGGCAACCGGCAGAATCAGCAGGTTGGCCCTGGCCCGGCGCATGGCACGGATGGTGACTTCGAACTGCGGCCGATGGATCGGCTGGCGTGTCTGAAATCCAGCCACCCGCTGCCAACCGAGTTTTTTGTATATGCGCCGCACTTCCATGGGCGCCAGGCGAAGCTGTTTGAAATCGAAATGCAGGGGAGGACTCAGGACCTCCAGTGCACCACCCATGTAATACGCATCGACCTTTTCCAGAAGATGCTGCACCCCCGGATGTGACCTGTCGCGGGTGCCGTACACCGCTTCGGCCTCTTTGCGGTGGTCCACCGGCCAAATGTCGGCAATGTGCATCACCGCCAGCAAGAACCCTTCCGGATCCCTCAAAGCCACGGATTGCCCGCCTTCCAGACCGCGGGCCTGGGTTTCGGCGATATCCAGGCAAACCGGTATGGGCCACAGCGTACCGTCCTGCAAGTGCATGCGATCCAGGACCGATTCGTAGTCCGACCGCACCATGAAACCCGTCAGTGGTGAAAAAGCACCTTCTGCCAACAATTCCAGGTCACACATCTGCCGATTGTTCAAGGCAATGTCCGGCAGGTTCACGGCAATTTCCCTGAGCAGCGCCTGCCGCTTTCTGTCCACCAGCAGATTTACCATTGTCCCGCCATGGGGCTTGACCCAACCGGAATCGCTCATCTCTGTAGACCTCCTCCGCGCCTCATGCCCCATAATGCTTCAGGATGCGTTGCACGTAAAGGCGGGCACTTTCCATCAAAATTGTTTAGCATGTCTTTTTTCAGCCGGCCGCGCAGGGCATCGATGCTCATATTTATGTGGAAGTATACGCGAAATCAAGAAAATTAAATCGGACATGGACATTTGATTTGGCCTGCAAAAACGCTAATTGGCTGGGCGTCAACAAACATCCCGGAATACGCCAGGTAAAAAAATCAGCCGCCGATGGAGTATCGTGCGGCTGATTTGGCCTGCTGCCGAAGATTTCAGGTCAGACGAGCGTGAGTTCCCACGCCTACTTAATCGTTATCCTGTCCTTGTTGGCCTCCCATGTCTTTGGGCCAATGCCCGGCACTTTGGTGATATCTTCCGCCGTTTTGAAGGCCCCGTTTTGCGTGCGGTAATCGACAATCTTTTGCGCATATTTGGGGCCGACCCTTTTCAGGGTGACCAGTTCCTCTACCGAAGCCTTGTTGATGTTCACCTTGGCGGCATCGTCCGCCCATGTCGTTGCGGAAAAAGCCAGCACAACCATTAAGATCATCCCGATGGTAAAGATAAAATTCAGCTTTTTCATGTCTGCACCTCCTTGAACTGGATAAAGGGAGTCGAAAAGCAAAAAAACGCCTTTGGGCCATATGCACCCCAAGGCGTTTTTGCGTTTTCGGCCTTCGGCAGCCCGGCTATCTCAAGCCCTTTTCAAAGGCCTGAAACCCGTGGCGTTGCGCAACTGTCGATCCAGACAGTCTTGCCCTTTCGTGGCTTTCCTTTTATTTGTTATATGATAACCACGGCAACCGGTTCGCGTCAACCCTTTTTTAGTAGGCTCCTTTTTTCCCGAAAACGACAAATATCGTTTCGTACAGAATCGTCAGGTCCATTCCCAGGCTGCGGTTGTATATGTAGTAAAGGTCGAGCAGGATCATCTCCTCGAATGAGACCTCGCTGCGTCCGGTGACCTGCCAGAGACCGGTGATTCCCGGGCGGACACTGCTGCGTTTCTTATGCCAGTCTTTGTAGATTGCATATTCGTAGGGCAGACACGGTCTGGGGCCCACTAAGCTCATCTCACCCTTCAATACGTTGATCAGTTGCGGCAGCTCATCCAGGCTCAACTTTCTCAACACCCTGCCGACCCTGGTGATCCTGGGGTCGTCAGCGATTTTCAAGGGCACCTTGCCATTGCTCTCCCTTTTAAATTCACCTTTGATTAACTTCGTAACATAATTCCTGTGGATATCCGCTGATTGATTCACCCGCATCGTTCGGAATTTGAACATCTGAAATTTTCGGCCATTTTTCCCCACGGCTTCCGCTTTGTAAAAAACCGGGCCTTCAGAGTCGAACTTGATGGCCAATGCAATTACCAAGAACAACGGCAACTGCAACAGGAACAAGGGCAGTGCGGCCAGCGCATCCAAAGCATGTTTAATCTTTGTAACGAGGCTGCTTTTTTTCTGGGAGCACATTCGAACCATGCTCAAGCCGCAAAAATTGTCGATATGGAGTTTCATTTCTATAATCGGCATGAGCTGCGGCGGGAACCAGACAGTGACACCGGCAGAAATACAGTAATCCAACAGCGATATCAGCATGCGTTTATCCATCGCCTCGTCAGTTACGATAAGCTCATCCAGCTGGTTGTCGTGTATGATCTGCGGCAAATTTCTCACAGGTCCGAGAGAGGTTTTGGGCACAAGCACGGAATCAATGCTGGACCGTATCGCACCTCCAATGATCCCGGCAACCCAGAAAGGTGTATCGAATCGGATGATGTGATTTACGATTCTCTCAGCCTCTTTGTTTGTGCCGATCACGGCTATCTGTCTTCTGAAGCGTCGACGCATCCATACATTATAAACCACGTACACCAGGAAATACCTGACCATCCCCATTGACAGCATCGATAGCGGGACAGCTATTAAGAGAATTTTTGGCTCAGCAAATAAAGCCAGCTGATCATTTTTCAAAAGTAAACCTGCCAGGCCGACAACGATAAAACTCAAGCCCAATGTTTTAAAAAAATTAACGATGTGGTCCCCAAAAAACCGCCCAAGAACCAGGAGACCGGATGCCGAGAGGACAAGGAGCCCCCCGGTGATCAGCGAATACCTCTTGATCACAATGGGCCAATCATAAATAAAATCAACAACGCAGAACATTAAAATGCTCCAGCAAAATGCTTTTATCAAATTCTTCAGATGATTTTTCTTCGAAAATATCAGGTGATAGCTGTATAACCGGTATGTGGGGAAAAAAGCGATCAGCATACCGGCAAAAAGGGCCAGCATTGCCCAGTACGCAGGCTCTGCCCGTAAATGCAGCAAATTGCCGGTCATTATGTAAATGCAAGCAAAAAAGGCCAGCCCGCTAAAAAAAACATCGCTGAGAAAGAGGTTTACCTGGTACGGCGAAAAGGGAACAATTCGCTTTTTGGGAACCGCCACTTTAATATTTTTAGGAAACAGCTCAAATTTCAGCGCCGTTTTAGCACCTTTATCGGGATCCATTGTGTTTCACCCCTCTTGAAACCATTTGAGCTCGCGTGAAATCAGTGATAGATCAGTGATAGATCAGTTAAAGAGTTTACAAGAAAATACGCTACAAGAAATATGCCAGAGACATCAACACAGATAGAACCAGATGATCTATGACCTGAATTTTGCAGGCATTGAGTTTGCCGCATATACGAGGCACAAAGCACGCAGCTGCAACAGGCTGCCGCCAATGCCTTGCAACATCCCGTCGTTTCAGGATAAAATCGGCACTCCCGGCTTGTCGATACGTAGCTGAAAACGCGCCTGAAGGGCGGACCAGCTTGGGGCAATACGAGATGGTCCTTGCCTGACTCAGATTTGAAACAAGCCCACTACACAAAATAATTGGGAAAAGCTTTTAAAATTAATGAAAATAATGAAAAAAATTCGCGGAATGTGGTATTTTTTTTCATAAAAAGGGAGCCTTGTTTCACATTTTTGCGCTGTCTATTGGCGCCTGACAGCAAAGAATACAAAATTTACCTCTTAGGACCGTCTATGTACAATAGAGTAGCGCTGCATGGACCATCGCCCGACGGACTTGAACGGGATTATGCCGAATTCGCAGGCTTATCCCGATTCATTTTGCTCTGCGATTCGCTGCACCATTGTTTTCGGTCTTCTTAAGGCCCCACAATAGGGGGGCTAAAAGCATGAGTGCAAATAAAAAAAATACGATCCCCCCGCTCCTGTGAAGCCAACTGTCGGTCAGAAATTGTTTATCCACATACAAGGCCAGCAGCGTGATTGTGGTGATGCGTATGGCATTTTTGAAGATTGCCACGGGGAAAACAGACAGAACCAGGACAAATTTCTTCCATCCGCTTTTAAGAAACATATGGCCGGCGATGATAGCGGTAAGTGTCAGTGCCAATGAAGAACGAATGCCGCTGCATTCTTTGGCAACTTCGATCGTCACGTCGGTAAACTCGAACACCATGCCATGTCGAAAATAGGGAATACCAAGAATCCGGAGGATCGCACCCGCGGCATGCGCCGAGCTGACCTGCAGAAACCGGATAACGGGCTCCAAGACAACGAGCGGCATTGGAACCATTGCGACCAGAAACATAAGGGGGAAAAGCGCCTTCTTAAACGCCTGCATGCCGTAGAACGTAATGAAATCCCCGATAAACCAAGTTACTGCGCCCAGCATACAAAAAAACAAAAAATCGTTTTGGTTGATATCCTCGACTTTGAAAATCCCGATTGCATACAACAACAATCCGGAAACAACCACGCTCAATCCGATAAAGGGAGAATAGCCGATATCCTCGAAAATGCGCCGGCGTTCGGCTGCCATAAAAAAAAGGCTGACCAAGGGAACCAATAAAAAGTGCGAATACAACTGATTATGAAAAGAAAGCCTGACTAACACCTTGAGCGGTTTATAGTAAATTAACAACCCAATCAGGTTAAACAGTATGAAGTAGAGTTTTTTTGCCACTTTTCAGTTATTCTCACTTATGCAGGTTCATGAAAAATCTCTAGTACCCTCTGTTTTGCCTCAGATGGAATTGGATTTTTCCTCAAAATGTGATAATCTTCACAGTAAGGAGGAAGAACCATGGCCAGAAAACGCAGACATTTCACGCCCGAACAGAAAGTCCAAATCATTAAAAAGCATCTTGTGGATAAAGTGCCGCTATCCGACCTTTGTGACCAGCACGGACTCCAGCCCACGGTTTTTTACCGCTGGCAGAAGGCCTTTTTCGAAAACGGCGCCAAAGCCTTCGATAGGCGCAAGGACACCGAGAAGCTGCGCCTGGAGAAAAAAGTCGCGGCCCTGCAAGG